>Ga0207422_1000233_pt1 | contig 212131 bp, 188 predicted proteins | sample MarCyaLeptolynsp_FD_187757 | JGI IMG/M metagenome (GOLD analysis project Ga0207422, IMG submission 187757) | Marine cyanobacterial communities from Panama - species 1 Leptolyngbya sp. (SPAdes) | ecosystem: Environmental > Aquatic > Marine > Unclassified | place: Panama: Panama City | collected... | reverse complement strand
CGAGGGTGAAGGCGAAGGCGAGGGTGAAGGTGAAGGAGAGGGTGAAGGCGAGGGCGAAGGCGAAGGCGAGGGCGAAGGCGAAGGAGAGGGCGAAGGCGAAGGTGAGGGCGAAGGCGAAGGCGAGGGCGAAGGCGAAGGTGAGGGCGAAGGCGAAGGTGAGGGCGAAGGCGAAGGTGAGGGCGAAGGCGAAGGTGAGGGCGAGGGTGAAGGCGAAGGCGAGGGTGAAGGCGAAGGCGAGGGTGAAGGCGAAGGAGAGGGCGAAGGCGAAGGCGAGGGTGAAGGCGAAGGCGAGGGCGAAGGCGAAGGAGAAGGAGAGGGCGAGGGAGGCGGCTAACGAGACTGTCACTGAATTGGCCCGGCGGCCGGACCTAGCCACGGACCCGCCCATGGCTGCCTAAGGGCCCAAGACCTACCCGAGAGAAGACGAAAAAAGGGCGCTTACCGCGGTAAGCGCCCTTCTTCTGTTGTGCAGATCAATCGCTGAGCGGGACCACTTCTTTGACGAGCGGCGGCAGCCCCGGCGGCGGGCCTTCCCAGCCCGGTGGGGGCCAACCCTGCGTCCGGTCCGGCAGACGTCCTTCATCGTCCAGCAGGAGGAAGCGCCGCGGCGTATCCTCGTAGATCGCCTTCAGGGCGCTGTCCGGCAGCGCCAGGCCGTGCATCGGCAGGTCCGGTTCCCGGAAAAACCTGAACCGCTTCATCTCCAGCAACTGCACGTAGGAGCGCAAGGTGTTGATGATGTAGTCCTCGGTCTTGAAAGGCTCCAACACCATGTCGGATCCGAACATGAAGCGGTCGGCGTAGCGTACGAGGTAGTCGCGCGACCGGGTCCGCCACTTCGCCAGGGCCTCGAACCCTTGGGTATGGATATCGTCCCAGCCGAAGCTGATGTCGGAATAGAGATTGGGGTAGCGGTCGAGAAGGGACGCGAAGTCCTCAAGCCGTGCCTTCGTGTTCTTTTTCAAGCCGAAGTGCGGGATATTCGCCCGCAAATAGGGGAAAGCTTCCATCACGCGGACGAACTCGTCCTGGAATTTGAGCAGATTGACGTGGAAGACCAGCGGGAACTGGGTGCGCTGCGCGAACTCGTAGATCGGCATCATCCGCGGATCATCCAGGGGGTAGGGCCGGAACGGTCCCTTTCCGGTGCCGCCGCCATGTCCGAGGTAGAGCTTCAGGCCGTCGGCCCCCCGGCGGACATAGTCCTGAAGCAGCTCCAGATTTCCGTCCATCAGCGGATCGATTGTGACGAATGCGCAGAATCGGTCGGGGTATTTGCGTTTGATATCCAGTAGGGCCTCATTGTTGCGCAGAAAGCGTTCGAAGCCATGCCGGCGATTGAGCGTGAAGGTAAAGCGGGACGATCCCATGAGGCAGGTGCGTTCCACCTGCAGTTCATCCATCACCTCCATCAGGCGCAGGGCCTCGGCCTCGTTCAGGACGTGCTCGTGTATGTCGATGATCCGGAAGCGGCGCGGCGGCAGGTCGGAGATCGTCAGTTCCGGGATGTCTTTCGAGAGATAGGCGAGATTGCGCCTCTTCTGCGGCTCGTCCTGCTTGACCGGCAGGGGCGCGCCAAGCTTGGGGGCATCGCCGAGGTCAAGGTCGTCCTGTGAGGTCTGGGCCGCGCCTTGCAACGGGGTCCAGACTAGCGCCGCCGCCAGCAGGGCGGTGCAAAGGGCGCGTGGTGAGCGCTTGAACATCTGATCTGTCGGGATTTCCAGCTTTCCTAGCAAGGTGGCCTCGCTCTCCAAATAGGGGCAACCACCCCGATCTCAAACCCTTGGCCAAAGGTTTCAGGCCCCTTGGCGGCCTCATTTCTTGAAACAAATATGTGAGGGATGGTCGGCCCCGTTGACAAGGGGCGGATCGCTGGACAGGCTCTGGCGGTCCTTTTGCCGGGCCCGAGTTGGGGACCGGCGAAGGGCGCGCGATTGGATCGGAAAGGGAAGCAATGCGCGGCTCGTCTGCCTACAAGAAACTGCTTTGTGTTGCGGCAGCACTGCTGCTGACGGCCTGTGCCACGGATTTGCAGGCCGAGAAGAGCCCGCTCCCGGACGTGGAGTTCCGCGTCCCGATCGCCAGCAATCAGGCCGTACCGGCCCTTGGCAAGGCGGACGAAGCGCAGGTGGCCCGCTTGGTGAACAGTCTGTTTGCCGGACAGACTGTCGAGGGACCGTTCCCCGCGATGTTGCAGAGCGCAAATGTCGCGGCTTACATCGCGCTGCGGTGGAAAGGCATGGAGGTCGGCAGCGCCTGGGCCAGTGGCAAGACCGGGTTGGCATCGCTCGATGCGGCGATGCAGAGAGCGAAGGCACGGCGCGAGGGGGATGAACCTGTTGATGTGGTGGAGGTTGTCTTCGCCCACAATTTCCTGCCAGTGCCCTTCGACAAGCGCGGCAGGTTCTTCTCGAATATCCGCCGCGGCCTGCAGGGCATGGAAATCGAGCACGAGGGTGTTTTCTTCCGCTTCGGCCCGACCACGATGATCGCGACGAACCGCTCTTTTTCGAAGCAGCTAGAGCGGTTTGCCAAGGCGAAGAAAATCGCCGAGGAAGACCGCCCGAAGACCTTGAAGCTGCGCCGCTTCGAGACGGAGCAGTTCCTGGTGCGATTGGGACCACAGGCCGCCGTGACGAAGATGTTCCGCGGCAATCGCGTCGTCCCCCAATCCGAAGTGACTCAGCAGACGGTCGAAGGCCTTGCACAGCGCATGAGCGTTTGGCTCGCTGGAAACGTCAACGAGGATGGCCGCCTGACCTACAAGTACTGGCCGAGCCAAGCGAAGGAATCGAAGCGGAACAATATGATTCGCCAGTGGATGGCGACGACCGCGCTCGGCCGCATCGCGCGCCGCAGCAACAGTCCACAGGTGATCCAGATCGCAGACCGCAACATGCGTTACAACCTCGCCAACTTCTATCGCGAGGAAAACGGGCTCGGGATTGTTGAATACGATGAAAAGATAAAACTCGGCGCCCTGGCGATGGCCGCGTTGGCGATTGTCGAGCATCCGAACCGCGCCGGCTTTGTGCGGCAGGAGCAAGCCCTGCTCCGCACGATCGAAACCCTGAGGAAAGAGAGTGGTTCCTTTCACACCTACATGAAGCCGAAGGAACGCAACGACAATCACAACTTCTATCCCGGCGAGACGCTGTATCTCTGGTCGATCCTCTATGGCCAGACTGGAGACGAGGCCTATCTGGAAAAGATTCTGAAAAGCTACGAGTTCTATCGTCCGTGGCATCTCAAGAACCGTAACCCCGCGTTCGTTCCGTGGCACACGATGGCCTATTACCGTGTCTGGTTTAAGACGAAGGCTGACTTCCTGCGGGACTGGGTCTTCGAGATGAACGATTGGCTCGTCGGATTCCAGGCACCGCCAAATGATAGCTATCCCGACGTAGACGGTCGTTTCTATGATCCGAAACGCCCGAAGATGGGTGTGCCCCATGCCTCTTCGACGGGAGTCTATCTGGAGGGCCTGGTCGATGCCTTCCGGCTGGCGCGGACGGTTGGCGACAAAGCGCGCGAAGAGGTCTACCGGCGGGCGATTCTGCGAGGCCTGCGCAGCGTCATGCAACTGGAGTTCGCCGATGAAGTCGATATGTACTACATCGCCCATCGCGACCGGGCCCGCGGCGGCATTCGAACCACGGTCTACGACAGCGAGATCAGGGTCGACAACGTGCAGCATAACCTGATGGCGGTCAGGAAGGTGCTCGCCACTTTCAAGCCGCAGGATTACGCCCTCTAGGGGCTTTAGAGGGCAATCGGCCCCCCAAGCGTCACTATTTTTCAAACGGCTGCGCTGTTATCCCGAACAGCGCCATTAACCGCGCGTTAACCATTATTAACGCAGACTCCGCGGCATCTCATGCAGTGCGGCCAACTGGCCGGACCGGAAGCGATGTCCGGGGGTGGTGTGGCGTTTCTCAGAGTTCCAATCTTCCTGCTGTGCATTTTAGGTCTCGGCCCTTTCGCGCTGGCCGAGAGCTTTCCACCGGCCGAGGTCCTGCAGGGCCGCCCGGCGGCAGAGCAGGACTGCCGCGACCCTGGCACGGCGGTTTGGGTCCGGGTCGGGGGCCAGGGGGAATGCCTGCGCTTCTTCGCCGCCGGCCTGGCTGCCGAGAACCCTGTAGCCGTCATTGCCTTCCACGGCGACAGGCTATGGAAAAAGAGGCTGTCCGACGGGTCCTACAGTTTGAATGTCGTGAAGTACCGCGACAACTCCAAGGAGGCCCTGCTGAAAAGAGCACGGCAATTGGCCCGGGCGACCGGACTGCCACACATCCTGATCGCTCGGCCGGGGACCTACGGGTCTTCCGGAGATCATCGTCAGCGCCGCCGGCTGAGGGAAGTCCGAATCGTCGACGCGGCCCTGGCAAAGATCAAAGAACGTTATGCCATCAACGACCTGGCGCTCGTCGGGCAATCTGGCGGCGGTCATATCGTCGCCTCTCTGCTGGCGGAGCGTGACGATGTCGCCTGCGCGGTGATGACGTCCGGTGTGGTGGCCGTGGGCCTGCGAGTTCGTCTGAAGGGCTGGTCGGCAGATATCACCGGTTTCCGTGACTTCCACGACCCCATCGACCAGATTGCGCGCATTCCTCAGGACAACAAAAGGCGCATCTTCGTGGTCGGAGACCCCAGGGACCGGAACGTGCCTTTTGAAACTCAGGTCGCCTATCACGCGCGCCTGCAGGCTGCCGGGCATGAAGCCACCTTGATCGAGGCAAGTGCCGGCGATCGACTGCACCATAACCTCGAAGCCTTGGGCCTTGTCCTGGCCGAGTCCTGCGCGCGCAAAACGCCGACGCAGGAAATCCTGGAGACAGCGGTGGAAGCCCGCGATGCCACGGGCTAGCGAGATCGAAGATCTGAGAGAAGTCTTGCCGCGGTCCTACTGAGATCCGGATTCCAGGCTGGGGAAGTCGTAGTCTTCTTCTTCTTCGGCCTCCTGATGGTCCAATTCCGCGACGTAGCGGATCCGCGCCAGTTCGTCGCGGCATTGGGTCAGCAATCCGATACTGTGACCGCGTCCGACGAGAGAGAACCCACCCAGCAAACCCAAAACGACCGCAATGCTGCCGACGAGCCAGGCCGTGGCCGACTGATAGCCCCCGGCGACCGTGAAGTTCACAAGCAAGCCGCTCGCGATGGGTGTCAGCACCACCAGCGTCCAGCCGATCCAGGTAAGGAGCTTCGCAATCATTTACCGCACGATCCCTTTCGCCCTGCCGCAAGAGGATGGCCAATGACCATCATGGATTCTACCGGCCGTACTTTATGTCTGCCGCAATACGGCTGGCTAATAAGATGCAACCGGCGGGATTTGTAAAGGCAACAGAAAACGAACGAACTGGGATTTTCGGGCGGGTCAAATCGTAGTGCCGCCGTATATCCCGGTGGGCTTGCCTGCTAAGGTGCTGTAAAATGGAACAAAAGCTGCGGAGTGGCGATGGGAGGTGTGATGTCGGATCTGCTCGGCCGGCGCATTGAGGCAAAGCGCGAAGACCTTGTGGCCCTGACCCAGGATCTCGTGCGCATTCCGACGGTTAACCCGCCGGGAGAAGCCTACCGGCCTTGCGCCGAGTTTATCGGCCGGCGCTTGTCGCAGTGCGGGTTCGAGGTGAGCTACCACCGGGCGGAAGGCGAGATCGGCGACAGCGACCGCTATCCGCGAACCAATGTTGTCGCGCGGCGGGAGGGCCGCGGCCCGGGGCCTTGCGTCCATTTCAACGGGCATATCGATGTCGTCGCGCCTGGCGAGGGCTGGACACTGGATCCCTTCGGCGGAGAGGTCCGCAACGGCAAGATCTATGGCCGCGGCACCTGCGACATGAAGGGCGGCCTGGCCGCCGCGGTCGTCGCGGTAGAAGCCTTGCTGGAGGAGGTGCCCGATCTGCCGGGCGCGCTGGAGATTTCGGGAACCGTCGATGAGGAATCCGGTGGATTTGGCGGCGTCGCCTATCTTGCCCGTAAAGGCTTTTTCAGCAAACCGCGGGTCGACCACGTCATTATCCCCGAACCCCTCAACGTTGACCGGGTTTGCCTGGGACATCGTGGCGTGTGGTGGGCGGAGATCGAAACGAAGGGACATATCGCGCACGGCTCCATGCCTTTCCTGGGGGACTGCGCGGTCCGCCATATGGGCGCTTTCTTGAGCCGGCTGGAGAGCGAGCTCTACCCGAAACTGGCTGCCAAACGCACGGAGATGCCGGTGGTTCCGGAAGGCGCGCGGCAGTCGACGCTGAACATCAACTCCCTGCATGGTGGACTGCAGGAAGGCCACGACGGCCTGCCGGCCCCGCTCGTGCCGGATTCCTGCCGCATGGTCATCGACCGGCGCTTCTTGATCGAAGAGTCGCTGGAGGTTGTGAAGCAGGAGGTCGTGGGTATTCTCGAAGCCATGCGGGAGGATCGGGAGCGTTTCGACTACAGCATCAAAGACTTGATGGAAGTTCATCCCTTGATGACGGATGCCGATATGCCGGTGGTGCGGAGCGTGTCGGCGGAAATCGAGAAGGTCCTTGGCCGCCCGGCGCAACACATCGTGTCCCCGGGCACTTACGATCAAAAGCACGTCACGCGTATCGGTCATCTGAAGGATTGCATTGCCTACGGCCCCGGGATCCTCGATCTGGCGCACCAGCCCGATGAGTTCATTGTTATCGACGACATGGTCGCCTCGGCCAAGGTCATGGCCGGGGCGGCGCGGACCTTGCTGACAGGTGCGCACGCGTGAACCAGGTTGGCCCAAGGAACCTCATTACCGATGTTCCCGGCATTCTGGTCGGCAACGCGGAGGACGCCGCCGCGCGCAGCGGTGTTTCGGTGGTTATTCCGGAGGCGCCCGCAGTGGCAGCCGTCGATATGCGCGGCGGCGGACCCGGCACTCGGGAGACGGATATTCTACGGCCGGAGACGATGGTGCAGAAGGTCCATGCAGTCGCCTTGAGCGGTGGTTCGGCCTTTGGGTTGGCGGCGGCGGATGGGGTCATGGGCTGGCTCGCCGCGCAAGGGCGCGGATTCGAAGTGCGCGGCGCCGTGGTCCCCCTCGTACCCACGGCCATTCTCTTCGATCTCTTGAACGGGGGGGATAAGGACTGGGGCGAGGACCCGCCCTACCGCGGGCTGGGCCGCGCGGCCGCAGAGGCGGCGTCCGGGACCTTCGCGTTGGGCAACGCCGGCGCGGGCCTGGGCGCGACGGCCGGCGCGATGAAGGGCGGACTGGGCAGCGCCTCCGCCATCCACGACCGTGGCTATTCGATTGGCGCCTTGGCGGCGGTGAACCCGAGCGGATCTGTGCTGATGCCGGGCTCCGGGACCTTCTGGGCCTGGGCGTTTGAGCGCGACGGAGAATTGGGCCGTCAGACACCGCCGCCCTGCGATCTGCCGCGGGACCAGGACTATGAGATCAAGGTCGCGCCAGGACTCAACACGACGATGGTTGTTGTCGCGACGGACGCTCTCCTGACGCAATCAGAGGCGCACCGCGTGGCGATCATGGCGCAGGACGGCGTGGCGCGGGCCATTCGGCCTGTCCACACGCCCTTCGATGGCGATACAGTCTTTGTCTTGGCCACCGGACGTCAAGAGCTGGAGAATTCAAACGACGACGTGGCGCGCATCGGCCTGCTGGCTGCGGACTGCACGGCGAGAGCCATTGCGCGCGGTGTCTATGAGGCGGAGAGCCTCGGCGAGATGGTTTGCTATCGGGAACGTTTCGGGGCCAAACCGGCTTAGGCGCTATCTTTATCTTTGGGGAGCAATCAGGAAGGGCAGTGGGGAATGGATATGGGGACCATGAAAAGAACGTTCGCAGCAGTAGCTGTGCTGATGGGACTGTCGCTAAGTTCCGCGGCTTGGGGGGCGAAGGATAGCCTGACCATGGGAATGGTGCTTGAGCCACCGCACCTCGACCCGACGGCAAATGCGGCAGCCGCCATTGACGAGGTCGTCTATGCAAACATTTTCGAAGGCCTGACCCGCATTAATCGCAATGGCGAAGTCCTGCCGGGTCTGGCGGAAAGCTGGGAGATTTCGGATGACGGCAAGGTCTACCGCTTCAAATTACGCGAAGGCGTGACCTTTCACGACGGTTCCGCCTTCGATTCCGCCGATGTCATCTTCTCCATTGAGCGCGCCACCGCGGAAGACAGCGTCAACGCGCAAAAGGGTTTATTCGAGCCCATAGAGAGTGTGGCCGCCGACGGCCCGCAGACCGCGGTCATCACCCTTAAGCGCCCGACCGGACATTTCCTCTTCAACCTCGGATGGGGCGATGCGGTCATGGTGGCGCCCGAGAGTGCCGCCGAGAACACGTCGAAGCCGGTCGGGACCGGGCCTTTCGTGTTCGAGAAATGGGTGAAGGGCGACAGGGTTGAGTTGTCCCGCAACGCTTCCTATTGGGGCGACGCCCCGGCGTTGGCTTCCGCCACCTTCAAGTTCATCCCTGATCCCGCCGCCGCGATGGCCGCGATGATGGCCGGCGATGCCGATGCTTTCGCCAACTTCCCGGCGCCGGAGAGCTTGCCGCAGTTCGAGGCAGACCCGCGTTTCGCCGTGGTCATCGGCAGCACCGAGGGCGAGACGATCCTCTCCACCAACAACGGCAAGCCGCCTTTCGACGATGTTCGCGTGCGGCGCGCCATCGCGCACGCCCTGGATCGCAAGGCCATCGTCGATGGCGCGATGTTCGGCTATGGCACGCCCATCGGCACACACTTCGCGCCGCATCATCCCGCCTATGTCGATCTCACCGGGCTTTATCCGCGCGATCTGGAGAAGGCGAAAGCACTATTGGCGGAGGCCGGACACGCTGATGGCTTCAAGGCAACGCTGAAACTGCCGCCGCCGACCTACGCGCGGCGCGGCGGAGAGATCATTGCCGCCCAACTTGCGGAAGTCGGCATCGAGCTGGAGATCATTCCGGTCGAATGGGCGCAGTGGCTGGAGCAGGTTTTCAAAGGCAAGGACTATGACCTGACCATCGTGTCTCATACCGAGCCGATGGATATCGGCATTTATGCTCGTGAAGACTACTATTTCGCCTATCGCAATTCGGAACTGAGCAAAATTATGGACCGCCTGGCCGCGGCGACGGATGAAAAGGAACGTTATGCCCTGTTGGAAGGCGCTCAAAAGGTTCTTGCGGAGGACGCGGTCAACGGCTTCCTCTTTCAACTGGCTAAGCATGGCGTTTGGGACGCCAAGCTCGACGGTCTCTGGGAAAACAGCCCGGTGCAGGCAAACGATTTGACCGAGGTGCGTTGGACCGAATGATCTCCGCCGGTCACGCCGGGCGGACCAGGTAGCGGAAGACAATGACGGTGTATCTCGCGAAGCGGCTGAGCGCCTTTGTATTGACGCTTCTCGCTGCGACACTTGTCGTCTTTGTCGTCTTGGAGGTTCTGCCCGGCGACCCGGCCGCCGTTATCCTGGGGGTCGGTGCACAGGAGGATACGCTTGCGGCTCTCAGGGCCCAGCTTGGTCTCGACCGACCGGCGTGGTGGCGTTACTTCCACTGGCTCGGCGGGCTGCTGACAGGCGATCTCGGGCGCAGCTACACCTACGATGTGCCTGTTGCCGAGTTGATCGCGGAACGACTGGCGCTCTCTCTGCCGCTCGCTGTCTTCGCGATTCTGCTGTCAACGATTGTCGCGATCCCGGTCGGCGTCTACGCCGCGTCTCAGCGGGCGCGTCTGCCGGACCTCTTCGCCAGCGCGTTTGCGCAGTTGGGCGTTGCGGTGCCGAATTTCTGGTTCGCGATACTCCTGATCCTGTTGTTTGCCGTTCAACTCAATCTCTTTCCGGCGGGTGGCTTCGCGGGTTGGGACGCGGGTGTCGCTGCGGCGCTGCATTCCCTTCTGCTTCCTGCCGTCGCGCTGGCCTTGCCGCAGGCGGCGATCCTGACGCGCGTCACGCGCTCTTCCGTACTGGAAGTGCTGAGTGAGGACTTCGTGCGGACCGCGCGCGCCAAAGGACTGAGCCGCCGGGCTGCGCTTTGGAAACATGCGGTCCGAAATGCTCTGATCCCCGTGGTTACGATCATGGGCCTACAGTTCTCCTTTCTGTTGGCGGGCACCATCATTATCGAGAATGTCTTTTATCTACCCGGTCTCGGCAGGTTGTTGTTTCAGGCGATTGCACAGCGCGATCTGATTGTCGTGAAGGATCTTGTCGTATTGTTGGTTGCAGCCGTAGTGGTGGTCAATTTCGTGGTCGATCTCTGCTATGCGCTGATCGACCCGCGCCTGCGGGCGCTTGGCGGACAGGCATAGGGGTCGCAATGGACAGAGAGAGCAACGCCTGGGTGTCCAAGGCATTGCGCCAGCGCAGTCTCGTGATCGGCGGTGTTCTCACGCTGTTGTTTGTTGCGGTGGCGCTTCTCTCACTGGTCTGGACGCCGCACGCGGTCGCGACCATGAATATCGCAGGGCGTTTTCAGGGCGCCTCGGGGCTGCATTGGCTTGGCACCGATCACTTTGGGCGGGATGTCTTCTCGATGTTGATGGTGGGGGCCCGGAACTCGGTGGTCGTGGCCCTGGTCGCAGTCGGCATCGGCGTGGGCCTCGGCGTGCCGCTGGGCGCATTGGCGGCGGCGCGACGCGGTTGGCTCGACGAGGTGGTTATGCGCTTCAACGATCTAGCCTTTGCCTTTCCGGCCTTGCTTTCCGCTGTCATGATCACGGCCTTGGCCGGACCCGGCGCCGTTAACTCGATCATCGCCATTGGAATCTTCAACGTTCCGGTCTTTGCGCGCCTCACGCGCGGTGCCGCGCTTGTGGTTTGGAAGAAGGAATACATTCTGGCCGCACGCACCGCCGGCAAGGGGCAGGTCGCGATTACGCTGGAACATGTCCTGCCGAACATCGCCAGTCTTCTCATCGTGCAGGCGACGATCCAGTTCGCGCTGGCCATCCTGGCGGAGGCCGGGCTGAGCTACCTGGGCCTCGGCACACAGCCGCCGCAGCCGTCCTGGGGCAAGATGCTGAACGAGGCGCAGACGATGATGTACCTCGCGCCGCAACTGGCGATCTTTCCCGGCCTCGCGATTGCTCTGACGGTCTTTGGACTGAATCTCTTCGGCGACGGACTACGCGACCTTCTCGATCCACGTCTGCGCCGTGACAGGGGACAGGCATGACGGGTCAGGCGCTCCTGCAAGTCGAGGGTCTCACCGTCGATCTCCCGACGCCCAATGGCCCGGCGCGGATCCTGGAGTCCGTCTCATTCGAGGTGGCGAAAGGTGAGAGCCTAGGGCTGGTGGGAGAATCCGGTTGCGGAAAATCGATGACCGCGCTGGCGATCATGGGGCTGCTGCCGGCCCAGGCGGAGGTATCGGGCCGCGTCCTTTTCGAGGGGCGGGACTTGATGCAGACGACGGAGGCCGAGTTCTGCGATTTTCGCGGCCGCCGCGCAGCGATGATCTTTCAGGAGCCGATGACGGCGCTCAATCCGGTCAAGACCATCGGGCAGCAGATCGCGGAGGGTCCTCGCTTGCATCTGGACTTTTCCGCCGCCGCTGCGGCGAAACGGGCCGCCGAGCTGCTGGATCGCGTGGGCATGCCGCCGGAGCGGTTTCCACTGTCTCTCTTTCCGCACCAGCTTTCCGGCGGGCAGCGGCAGCGTGTGATGATCGCCATGGCTCTGGCATGCGATCCGGAGCTGATCATCGCGGACGAACCGACAACCGCATTGGATGTCACCGTGCAGGCGCGTGTCCTCGATTTGATCGCCGACCTTACGGATCAGAGCGGCATGGCGCTTCTGATGATCACCCATGATCTGGGAGTGGTCGCACAGACGACAGATCGTGCCGTTGTGATGTATGCCGGTTCGGTTGTGGAATCGGCCCCGACAGTCGACCTTTTCGCCCGCATGGCACATCCCTATACCAGTGGGCTCTTCGAGGCCATGCCCTTGGCGCCCGGCCAAAACATCGTGGGCCGCCGCCTTAAGACGATCCCGGGCCGGGTCCCCGAACCATTTGCCCGCCCGGACGGCTGTCTTTTCGCGGCACGTTGTGCGCGCGCTTCCGCGCGCTGTCATGAAGCGCCGCCTCCAGCCGTCGAAATCGGGAATAGCCACGCGGCTTTCTGCGTTCATCCGTTGGAGAATGCTGCATCACAGGACACCGGCTCGTGAACGAGGCGCCATTACTCGAGGTCCTGAATTTGGTGAAGGACTATCCACTTCCCAAGCAGAGCCTTTTCGCGCCTGCACCGCAGCTGCGCGCCGTGAACGATGTCTCTTTCCAAATAGCCGCCGGCGAGTCCTTCGGACTTGTCGGTGAGTCCGGTTGCGGCAAGTCGACCTTGGCCCGTTCGGTCATGGCTTTGGAGAAACCGACGTCGGGGCGCATCGCGTTCCAGGGCGAGGAACTGTTCTCTCGCACGGCCGATGAGTTGCGGCATCTCAGGCGCAATTTCCAGATGGTGTTCCAGGACCCCTATGGATCGCTGGACCCGCGCCAGCCGGTCGGACGTATCGTGTCCGAGCCGCTCCATGCCCTGGCGGAACGGCCTGCGCGGCCGGAAGCGCGGCGTCTGGTCGATGAGACTTTGGAGGCGGTCGGTCTGCGCCCTGCCGATGCGCACAAATACCCGCACGAGTTCTCCGGCGGACAGCGGCAGAGGATTGCGATCGCCCGCGCGCTCATTACACGGCCTGCACTCATCGTTGCCGATGAGCCGGTTTCTGCGCTCGACGTTTCCGTTCAGGCACAGGTCCTCAATCTGCTGCTGGATCTTCAAGGCGCTTACAGGTTGTCCTATCTCTTTATCGGCCATGACTTGGCGGTGGTCAGTCATATCGCGGACCGGGTGGCCGTCATGTATCGGGGTGAGATCGTGGAACAGGGTCCGACGGCTGATCTTTTCACCAATCCGCAGCATCCCTATACGCAGGCACTCCTTGAGGCCGTGCCCCGCCCGGACCCCGTGACTCGGCGTGCGCGACGGGCGCCGTTGGCGGCTGCTGCACTCCAGCCGGACTCTATGGACCATCGCGGCTGCATATATAGGTCGCGTTGTCCGATTGCCGAAGCCGTTTGCGAAAAAGTGAGTCCGGAACTACGGCATATGGGCGACGCACGATTGTTGGCGTGCCACGTTAGGGGCAGAGGCGACGCGGATCGTAGAGACTGAAGATCTACGGGAGAAGGGAATTGGCGTTATGAAAATCGGATACAAAGAGCTGATCGAGGCAGCCAATGCCGAGATTGAGACTGTCGAGGTGGAGAAGGCGCGTGATCTGATCGAGGACGACGGCGTAGTGTTCGTCGATTTGCGGGATGTCCGGGAGCTTGAACGCGAGGGCAAGATCCCTGGTGCGCGCCACTGCCCCCGCGGCATGCTTGAGTTCTGGGTTGATCCCGAGAGCCCCTATCACAAGGATTACTTCGCCTCGGGCAAGCGCTTCATCTTTTACTGTGCCAGCGGATGGCGCTCTGCCTTGGCCACACAAGCCGTACAGCGCATGGGGTTGTCGCCTGTTGCGCATCTCGGCGGCGGGTTCACGGCCTGGAAAAGGGACGGTGGGCCGGTGAAGCCGCCGGTCAAACAAGAGAACTAGGTAAAACAGCGTGGCGTCGCCTCCTGCTCAACCGCGTTTGATCGTTGCGACCTGCCAATTCCCGGTCGGGCATGACATCAGGATGAACGCAAAGGCGATTTGCCGCCTGATCGGCCGCGCGGCGGATGCCGGGGCAGGGGTCGCGCACTTTCCGGAGTGTGCTCTCTCCGGCTACGGAAGCTCTGATTGGCCGTCGTGGGACGGTTTCGATTGGGATTCACTGGATCGCGCGTTGCAACAGGTGCGGGACTGCTGCGCTGCGCACGCGATGTGGGCGGTTCTCGGTTCAAACCGACGGGACCGTGCAGCCGGCACCTTTCACAATGCTCAACTGATTATCGCTGATGACGGTTCTTTGGCCGGTCATTATGACAAGCGGCGCTGTTCGGCAAATGATCAGCGGGCGTTTACGCCTGGCTGCCGGCCCCTGATGTTCGACATTTCAGGGGTGCGCTGCGGTGGTTTGATTTGCCTGGACTGGAGTTACCCTGAGCTCTTTGCGGCCTATGCGGATGCGGGAGCCGATCTCATCTTTCTGTCCGCCTATTCGGCGGGAGGATCGCGGTGCAAGAAGCATCTTCATTCCGATGTCGTCGTCCCGTTGATGCAGGGGCACGCCTTCGCCAACAGTGTCTACATCAGCGTCAGCAACTGTTCCCTTGCACGGCAATCATTCCCAAGTGTTTGGGTCAAGCGCAGCGGGCGTATTGGAAAGCGCTGTCGTTTGAACACGACGGGTCTTGCAATCAACGCCGTCTCTGGAGACTCAGAAACACAGGCGTTTTACAAAAGAGTACGGAACTTTCGTGCCGAGTCCCGAAGCCGCGATCAAGATTCGGTCTAGGACGCCAGCGAATGAACGTTGGCGGAACCGCTGTCGCTTTCCGAGGCAGCCGGTGTACCAGCACCGACGGACCTTGTCTGGCCGGCTGTGTCGCTCGCTTTCAAGCGCTGGACGCTGCCTTCCAATTGGGCGCCGGAATGCACTTCCAATGTCTCTTGAAAGATATCGCCTTTCACCTTGGCCGTATCTTCCAGAACAACCGATTTGGCGCGGATTTCCCCTTCGAAGGTGCCGCAGATGCGAACCGTATCTGCCGTGACCTTGCTGTTGAGGATTGGCTCGCTTCCAAGCGTCAGGGTCCGGCAAGTGATGTTGCCATCCACGCGCCCGTCGATCTTGATGTCGCCGGTGCTGACGATGTCACCGTTGATGTGAAGATCGGAACTGATGATGGAATGCTGCACCGGTCTCGTGTCCCGATCGACCGTGGGCGTCACGGGCGCCGGAGCCGAAGGGGAAGTTGCGGTGGGTTCCTTTTTGAAGATCACGGTCTTGGCCTCTCGTTCATCGATGCCACTCTATGTTCTTCACTGATACGCATCATTCGTTAATAATTCGCGATACGATCTTAAGAACCGCACGCAGGGATCGCAACGCCCTCCTGCTTTGCAATGCTGCGTATAGTCGGCATCAGCATCGAAAGGGACCGGATCAAGAGGCTGCTAGACTCGCTGGCTCATCCTCGCCGTCGTCTATCAGGTTCAGAATATCCGACTGATGGCCGGATTCGTCCGAGGAGACGGTTTCCATAGGTTTTTCAGAGGCTTCGCTGCCGGTCTCTGGGGCAGTATCCGCTTCGCCAGCAGCAGCGTCCTCCGTAGCGTCGTCCTCCGCGAGGTCGCGCACCAGTGCGGATACGCGTTTGATGATGTCCTTCACCGAAGGCTCTTCCTCTTCACCGCTTTCGCTCGAAGCGGCCGGCGCATCGAGGAGAATATCTCCTTCGGGTTGGTTTTCCCCGGCCTGCAATTCAACGCCTTGCTCTTCGGCGATCGTGGTTTCCGCCACCGGCTCTTCGGCCACAGCGTCTTCGCTGACCGGTGCTTCGGCGACGACTTCAGGCTCGGCGAGCTCGACTTCTTCCACGGCAGCCAGTTCCTCGGCAATGGTGTCTGCAGAACCGGGCTCCTGGCTGTCCACCAATTCGAGCTCTTCCGTTGGCTCGTTCATGCCGGCGACAGCATCCTCGATCGCGGAGGCGACGGCGGCAATCTCTGCCTCCACGTCCACTTCGGACTCTTCCGCACTGAGGCCGGACGCGCTTTCCTCATCGGAGTCGTCGACGAGGGCGATTTCCTCATCCTCGCCATCCATTGCTTCGGAGGCAGCCGCGGTCATGCCTTCGTCAACGGCGCCGCCTTCCTCGCCGAAATCGGTATCAGCGGTCGGTTCGGACATGACTTCGGGGATATCGATCTCCGCGTCTTCCAGCGCGGCTTCGATGTCGGTTTCTGAAGCCTCGGCTTCCAGGGTCGCCACTTCGGCCGCTACCTCGTCCGCAACCTCTTCCGCTTCCGCCGCAGTCTCGACGGCCTCGGCGGTCAACTCAGTGGCCGCGTCCTCCACCGGAGGCGCGGTTTCAGCCGGCGCGACCGCCTCGGGCGAGCCCTGAATCATCGCGGCGATGCGCGAATCCAGGCTGCGCAGGGTGCTGTCAAAACTGTTGGACTCAATGGAGAGCAACAAGGAGTGCAGCATGCTGCGCAGCTCCTCGTTCTGGAAGTTGAGGCGCGTGACCTCTTCTTCGTTGCTTTCGGACTTGGCGCGAAGCGTCTGCAGGTCGTTCTCCAACCGCGCGATCAAATCGATGAGGCGCTGGCTGTACTTGCTCTGCTCTTCCTTGATCAGCCCGAATCGTTCTTCGGCGGCCTCGACGCGTCGCCGCAGTTCGTTGATCTCTCCCATGCCGAGATACACTCCTGGATGCTTTCCGATCACCTAGGAATGAAGCTCTAACGGGATTAATTTTCCCTTAATCATAATGCGGGAGAGGCCGCTAATGCGGTGGAAAGCCTGAATTTTGCCGGCTTGCCAACGCTTCGCAGGTCAGCTGCAATCGCCTGACGGTTGAGGTGTCGTGATCACCTCGAACTTGGGTTGCCGGAAGGCAACCGCGTTTCGCCTCTCAGGACTCCTCTGCCGTCAGTATCTCCGCTTCATGCCGCACGGGGAAGCTGACCGAATTGGCGATGAAACAGGTGCGGTGGGCGTTGCCGTGCAAGGCTTCTGCCCGGGTGAGGTCGGTCCCGGCCTTCACCGTGACCCTTGGCCGCAGCAGAACATCCGTGAAACGGCCGCCGGTGCCTTCCTGAAGCATGGTGCCGCTGGCCGAGTCTTCGTAGGCCACGACTTCGAGGTGCTCCAATGATGCCAGAGCCAGATAGGACAGCATGTGACAGGTCGAAAGCGCGGCGACGAGCATCTCCTCGGGATTCAGGAGCTTGGGATCGCCAAGGAACGCCGGATCGGACGAGCAGGTGATGGCCGGCTTGCCTTCGAATTCCACCAAGTGTTCCCGGGAATAGCCGCGGTAGTGGCTCGTTGTGCCCTGGGACGCACCGGTCCAGGTTGTCTTCAGGGCATAATGATGGGGAACGGGCTTGGGTGTTGCCATGCTGTTTGCTCCTCTTGTGATCTGCGCGGCCGTGCTAGCCGAGCAAGGCGTTGCTTGTCGCAAATTTGACACCGGCCTCCGCCATGCCGCTGCGCGCGGCGGCCAGCGAGCCCTCCAGATCAATGGCGCGGCAGGCATCTTCTATTACAGTCGTCTCGAAGCCCTCCTTCGAGGCATCCACGGCGGAGAAGTTGACGCAGAAATCCGTGGCCAGACCACAGAGAAACAGCTTCCTGATCCCACGCTCCCGCAAGTAACCGGCAAGGCCCGTCGCCGTGCTGTGGTCGTTCTCGTAAAAGGCCGAATAGGAATCGATTTCAGCACGAAACCCTTTCCTGATGATCAGCTCCGCCTGTGGCAAATCCAGGTCCTCATGGAAAGACGCACCGGCAGTCCCTTGGACGCAATGATCTGGCCAGAGCGTTTGCGGGCCGTAGGCAGCTTCAATTGTCTCGAAAGGCTGGTGGCCGTCGTGTTGGGAGGCGAAGGACTGGTGCTCGGCGGGATGCCAGTCCTGGGTCAGGACGACGTCCGCAAACCGGGTGCCCAATTTGTTGATCAGCGGCACGATCTCGTCGCCGCCGGGAACAGCGAGATTTCCGCCCGGACAGAAATCGTTCTGAACGTCGATGACCAAGAGCAATCCGCTTTCCATGCTTGTCTCCCCTGCTGTCGGTTTGGCCGCAGCCTAACACGTCCAACCGGGGTGGCCCCAACCTTCGAAAACCGGTGCGGCGGAGCCCCCTTCTGGACCGGCCTCTATCCGGAAGTCTTCCCGATTCTTGCGCTGACCAGGGATTTGAGATGCTGGAGGTCGCGCCAGACGACCTTGGTCTGCAGCGCCTCCTGGTCGAACACGGGCCTATCGACAGTCTCCACCGCCTCGCCGCCCAGGCGGCGATAGAACTTTAGCGCACGTGTGTTTTGTTCCAGCACCCAGAGTTGGGCCGTGGTGTGCCCTTGCGACAGGAGAATCTCTGCCGCCGCGCCCATCAGACGTGCTCCGATCCCCTTGGAGTTATGGCCCGGCAGGACATGCAGGTTGTCGATGTAGGGATCGGGCCGGCACCAGACGGCAATGAATCCCAAAGGCGCGTCCTCTTCCGCGACCAGCACGACGTCACCGGGTTTGATGTCCGTACTCCGCCAGTGGGCTTCCAAATCCGGTCCGACTTCGTTTTCCAGGTAGCTGTCCGGCAGCATGCCGCGATAGGCCTCTCGCCAGCTCGCGGCATGGATCGCGGCAATGGCGCGAAGATCCCCGGGTGCCGCGCGGCGGATTGTGGGACTCCCGCCGGGCGTCTCGAATAAGGCATCCAGTTCCTTGCGATGTACGGCCTGGGCGGCGGGGCCGCCATCCGGCCCGTCGTAGCGTCCCAGCTCGCGCAGAAGGTCGAAGAACCCGCGCCCCGGGACCCTCTCGGGCCCTCGGCTTACGGCCACCGCCCCCAGCAAGGGGCGGCCCGCCGCGTGGTCGGCGCGGATCAAGTCCTCCAACGCGAGGGTCAGGCTGTGAATCCGATGGGGTGCCGGGGCCTCGGCTAGCGCTGCCAGGTCGCGGTAGAGAATCGTCTCCTTGCGGGCGGCCACGGCGGTCAGCGCTTTTCGCAAGCGGTGTTCGAAATCGTCAGCCATGCTCCTGCTTGCCACGGGACAGGCAATGGGAAAAGCACGGAAATGTATCGCTGCAATGGCGCTGGAATGCGCTGGTGCGCACTAGAATAAACCCACTTTCCTGCTTCCTCATAGAACCAAGGCGAAGGCCAGACAGATGGCGAAAACATCGAGGCTGAAATCGCCTCTGGCCGCATGAAAAGGGGTGAACTGGGGCCGTGCCTTCCCCGTTGACTTCTGATAGAACCCAACCCGCTCTCAGGAACATCATCGGTCGCGCCCCTGGGGCCAGGAAATTGGCTCTATGCATCGGGCGGCGGCCCAACCGCAGAACCCTTTGGGAGGAGTCATGAGCGACGTCATCCAGCACTACATCAACGGCAAGGTCGTGTCCGGGACCAGCGGCCGGCGCGGCGATATCTATAACCCGGCCATCGGCGAAGTCGTGCGCCAGGTCGACTTTGCGACCGAGGGCGAGGTCGACAGCGCCGTTCAGGCCGCCAAGGCCGCCTTTCCGGAATGGGCCGCGATGCCGCCGCTGCGCCGTGCACGCATTATGTTCAAGCTCAAGGACCTGCTGGAAAGGAACATCGACTCCCTGGCCGAGGCGATCACCGAGGAGCATGGCAAGACCATCGCCGACTCCAAGGGCTCGATCATCCGCGGCATCGAGGTCGTGGAGTTTGCCTGCGGCATTCCGCATCTGCTGAAGGGCGATTACACCGAGGACGTCGGCACCGGCGTCGACAGCTACAACATGCGCCAGCCGCTCGGCGTCGTGGCCGGCATCACGCCCTTCAACTTCCCGGCAATGATTCCGCTGTGGATGTCGCCGATGGCGATGGCCTGCGGCAATACCTTCATTCTCAAGCCGTCCGAGAAAGATCCGACCTTCGCGATGCGCCTGGCGGAACTCTACAAGGAAGCCGGTGTGCCGGACGGCGTATTCAACGTCGTCCACGGCGACGCGGTGGCGGTCAATGGCATCCTGAAGCACCCGGATATCCAGGCGGTCAGCTTCGTCGGCGCCACCAAGACGGCGGAATACATCTATCACACCGGCACGGCGCACAATAAGCGGGTGCAGGCCCTGGGCGGCGCGAAGAACCACATGGTCATCATGCCGGACGCCGACATGGAACAGGCGACCGACGCCATCATGGGCGCGGCCTATGGTTCGGCCGGGGAGCGCTGCATGGCAATCTCGGTGGCGGTCGCCGTCGGTGACAAGGTGGCCGACGACCTGATCGACCGGCTGATGCCGCAGGTCCAGGCCCTCAAGGTCGGGCCGGGCACGGACCCCGAGACGGAGATGGGCCCCCTCGTCACCAAGGAGCATTACGACAAGGTGATGGGCCTGATCGACGCGGGCGTGAAGGAAGGCGCAACCTTGGCGCTGGACGGCCGGGAGCTCAACCTTCAGGGCTACGAGAACGGCTATTTCATGGGCGGCTCGATCTTCGACAGGGTCACGACCGACATGTCGATTTACAAAGAGGAGATCTTCGGTCCGGTCCTCTCCGTCGTGCGGGCGCCGGATTACGCCGCCGCGGCCAAGATGGTCAACGACCACGAGTACGGGAACGGGACGGCGATCTTTACCCGCGACGGCGATGCCGCGCGTCATTTCGCCAGTTCCATCAACATCGGCATGGTCGGCGTGAACGTGCCGATCCCTGTGCCGATGGCTTTCCATTCCTTCGGCGGCTGGAAGCGCTCCCTCTTCGGCGATCATCATATGCATGGGCCCGAGGGCGTGCGCTTCTACACCAAGATGAAGACGGTCACGAGCCGCTGGCCGACGGGCATCCGGGCCGGGGCGGAGTTCACTATCCCGACGTTGGGTTAGCGCAGGACGTCTTGTGTTTGCTGGCAAGAGCGGCGGCCGTCGTGTCGCCGCCCACGACTCCATAGCAGCGTGCTGAAGCACAGCGCTGACGCACCGATAGGAAACGAAGAGACCATGAGCAGCTTCAAGACGCTGGACGATCTGGATGTTGACGGCAAGCGCGTGCTGGTGCGTGTCGATTTCAATGTGCCGATGAAGGACGGCCGGGTGACCGACGCGACGCGGATCGAACGGGCGGTGCCGACGATCCGTCACTTGACCGACGCGGGCGCGACGGTCCTGCTGCTTTCGCACTTCGGCCGCCCCAAGGGCAAGCGCGTGGCGGAGATGTCCTTGCAGCCGGTGCTTCCGGCGTTGCAGCAAGCGTTCAGCGGAATGGAGGTCTCTTTCTCGGCGGACTGCATCGGCGCGAAGGCGAATGCCGCTGCGGCGGCAGCGCCTGCCGGATCTGTCGTATTGTTGGAAAACCTGCGATTCCACGCGGGCGAGGAAGCCAACGATGCTCACTTCGCTGCTTCACTCGCAGATCTTGGCGACATCTATGTCAACGACGCCTTTTCGGCGGCGCATCGCGCCCATGCGTCGGTCGAGGCCTTGGCGCGCAAACTGCCGGCGGCCGCAGGGCGCTTGATGCAGGCGGAACTGGAACACTTGGGGGCCGCGTTGGAGAATCCGAAGCGCCCGGTGGCGGCCATCGTCGGTGGCGCGAAGATCTCAACCAAGCTCGATCTGCTGGGCAACCTAGTCAAGAAAGTGGACATGCTCGCCATCGGCGGTGGTATGGCGAACACCTTTCTCAACGCAGTGGGAGTCCCTGTCGGCAAATCGCTTTGCGAGAAAGACATGGCGGGCACCGCGCGCAGCATCCTGGACACGGCGAAGGCCGCGAACTGCGACGTGGTCCTGCCGACCGATGCCGTTGTCGCCGACACCCTGGCCGAAGGAGTGGAGGTGGAGACCGTTTCGGTTAAGCAAGTGCCGGACAATTTGATGATTCTCGATTGCGGACCCGCGACGGCGGAACACCTGGCGAAGCGCCTCGGCGCATGCGCGACCTTGGTGTGGAACGGTCCGCTTGGTTGTTTCGAAACCCCGCCCTTCGATGCGGCGACCAACCAAGTGGCCCAGGCGGCGGCACGACTCACCAAGGACGGCAATCTGCTGAGCGTCGCGGGTGGTGGCGACACTGTGGCCGCGCTCGGTCACGCCGGGGTGTTGGACGACTTCACGTATGTCTCCGCGGCGGGCGGGGCATTCCTTGAATGGCTGGAAGGAAAGGCACTGCCCGGTGTCCGGGCCCTGATGGATGCGGCATGACTTCCGGCGTCGTCATTCGGCCGCTGCGGGAGGAAGATGCCTCTGCGGTCGAGACGATGTCGCGGGAGTTCGCCGCCTACCTGAAAGCGCTCGACCCCAGCGAGGAAGACGTGCCGCCGCTCACAGCGGCATCAATCCGGGCCAATGCTTTCGGGCCGGAGGCTTGCGTCAGCGGACTCGTTGCTGATTCCGCCGGAGAACCCGCCGGCTATTTACTCTACAGCATTGCCTTCTGGGCCGACGACGTTGCACCGGCGCTTTTTATGCCCGACCTCTTTGTACGGGAAACGGTGCGGGGAGCGGGGATCGGGCGTTTGCTGATGCAAGAGGCGGCGCAGATCATCAAGGCGCGCGGTGGCAAGCGTATTATCTGGACCGTCTGGAACAAAAACCCGGAAGCCATTGCGTTTTACAAGCGCGTGGGCGGTGAACTGATATCGTCCGAGCTGCTGATGACGTGGTCTGGCTAAAAAATTTTCCGTTTACGCGGAGTGGGCTGGTGCCGTGTTTGTTAGCCTAGAAGAGGGCTGTGCGGCTCCAGGTCAGCAGGATTAGGGCGCCGACGCCGACACCCACCCCAACCGCAATATTCTTTCGGCTGAGAAAGAAGACGGCCAGCGCGATCACGGCTGCCGCGATCCGGTCCCAGGGTGGTGTGTCCGCGAGAGGTCCAATCGGCAGGAGGATCATGCGTGCGATCAGTCCCGCCAGCAGGGCATAGGTGACGCAGGCGATCCACTGGAACAGCGGGCTGTCCGCGCGGATACGGCCGGAAATAGCGACACCGAGTGCACGCCAGAAATAGGTCGCTGCACCGCCCGCCGCGATCACCAGGAAGGGCCAGACCCAAGTAGTTCCCAGTTCAGCCACCGGATGTCCTTGATGACCTTTGTTTAAGAACTTTGTCGCCCAGGTAGGCGGCCGTGCCCGCGAGGACGCCCGTCAGCAGCAGGCCCCAATCCGGCGTTGCAAGATGCAGCAGCGGTCCGGTGATGGCACCAAGCACGAGGGCAAAGGCCCAGGCGCGCTGACGCAGGTCCGACACGAAGACCAGCATGAAGTAGATCGGGTTGAGAAAGACCAGCCCCAGCGTGATGTAGGCTGGTAAGACGCCCGCCAGAAAAAAGCCGAGAGCCGTGGCGAACAGCGTCACCGTCCAGAGTGTGACCGCGAATCCGCCGAAGTAGGAGAGACGCTGATCTTGCGGCAGGTGAGGACAGATCCGCATTGCCTGGGCCCAGCCGGTGACCGCGATGTAGTGGGACAGAACGTAGAGTTTCCAACGGTCCTGTCCCGGTGCCCGGATGTGAGGCATGAGGGCGAGCGTCATCGGCAGCAGCCGTGCGTTCGTCAGAGCGACGGCGGCGGTAATGGCGAAAAGCGTCGCACCGACTGCGTAGAGTTCGACTAGCGCAATCTGCCCCGGGATGGCCCAGCCCGTCGCTGTGGAGAAGAGTCCGTGGACGAGGTCTAGACCGCTTTGTCGCACCAGTGAGCCGAAGCCGACATAGGTGGCACCGAGTACCAGCGCCGGGACGCCCATGCAGTGGCGCATGCCCATGCGCACGGCGCCCTTGGGCGAACCGTAACCCCCTTTTTCTGGCAAGGGAGTCATTGCGGTGATGGGCCCCGTAGCCGCACGGGCAAGGACCGTGGATCGGAAACGTTGATGTCAGGCTTCAAGGTGAGCGCCGTAGGGACAAAGATTGGGAAGGTGGTCGAATCTCGGTCCGCCATTTTTGACGGAGTTCTGTCTTATCCCGTCCGGGCGTTTTGGGAAAGACCGTCCGCTGTCCGTGCCGGCGCGTACAAAGAGACTAAGCGGTTCAGTCGGAGACGTTGTCGACGATACGCTCAAGCGGCAGGCGGGCGAAGGCTCTGGTGCCTACACCGGGCTCGCTGTCCAGCTCCAAGGTGCCGCCGTGCAGTTTCATGAACCCGAGGGAGAGCGGCAGCCCGAGACCGGTTCCGTCGAATTGCCGATTCAGACGGCTGTCGACTTGCTCGAACGGCGAGAAGGCGCGGGCAATGTCTTCCTTGGCAATGCCGATACCGGTGTCACTGACCGTAAACACAAAACTGCCGTCCGCCTCCCGCCGTGCCGCCAGTTCGATATTCCCGCCGCGCGGCGTGAATTTGACGGAGTTGGACAGAAGGTTGAGCAGGACCTGCTTGATCTTGCGCTCGTCGACGCGGATTTGCGGCAGGTTCGGTGGGAGGTTCACGTCCAGGTTCTGTCCCGCGCGCCGGGCGCGGTCGACGACGAGGCGCTGTACCGATTCCGCCAGCTCGTAGGGACTGATCGCGGCATCGGAGAGGCGATGGCCGCCGGCTTCCACTTTCGCAACATCGAGGATGTCATTGATCAGGTTCAGCAGATGCTCGGCGCTCTCGTGGATGTCGCTGGCGTAACCCTTGTACTGCTCGCTTCCCAAGGGCCCCAGAAGTTCGCTCGCCATGATCTCTGAGAAGCCGATCACCGCGTTCAATGGCGTGCGCAGCTCATGGCTCATGTTCGCCAGGAACTCCGTCTTGGCCCGGTTGGCGAGTTCGGCTGCCTCTTTCGCACTGACCAACGCCTGTTCGCGTGCCCTCAACTCCGTCACGTTCTCGGCGGTGCCGCGCAGGCCGAGGAACTCGCCGTTCTGCGCGCTGTAGACCGGCAGGCCACTCAGCCGGAACAGGTGTTTCGCGCCCTGCTTGTCGACGATCTCGATCTCGACATCGCGGAAGGGTGAACGCGGATCCGTCTCCAGCTGATGTTGCAGCTTGGGGCAGGGTGCGGACGGCAGTTCGATCAAGGAGCGTCCGATCAATTCGCGGGGGTGATAGCCCAAGGCATCGGTGACGCGCGGCGACACGAAGACCAACAGCAGTTGCTTGTCGCTCTCCCAAACCCAGTCCGAGACGAGGCGCGTGATATCGTCCAGACGCGCGGAGGTTTCCTCCAAGGCCTTGGTCGTTTGCTTCAGTTTGGTCGCCGCTGTGAAGAGGTAGGCCGTGCCGGCGGGCTCACCGGAGGGGCCGGCGATCTCCTTGCGCTGCTGCGCATAGAACTCCTGCTGTCCGTTGACGAGGATACAGATCTCCCGCGCCAGCGGCTCGGCTTCATAGGTTGCGGCTCCCGGCCATTCGCTCTCCTGCAGACTCGACCTCAGGCTGCCCGGAAAACAACCGGCGACCGCCAACGGCTTTGAAATCCTGTCGAAGGCTCTGTTGGTGTAAGCAATCTGTCCCTGGGGATCGAGGATGCAGAGCGCCGGTCCTTCGTCCAGCAATTGGCAGCGGGCGGCGGCGATCAGCTCATCGCCGGCAGAGGCATGCAGCTTCAGGCCCGTAGCGCCCTGCGAGGCGCTCTCGGAGCTGATACCGCCCGACGGCGATCCAAAGCCTTGTCCCTGGACCTTTTGTTCCGCCACCAATCCCTAAGCCCTTTCCTGGCCCTGCATGCTGCTTTCGATGCGCTCGATTGCATCCTGGTAATTGGGGTCGCGGCGCCAAGTCTCCATGATGTGCTCGGCGTTCTCGATGCTGACCTTATCGAAGATTGTCGTGGCCCGCGAGAGTTCTTGCGGCCGCATGGTCCGGCCGCTGTTGCGGCTGAGCATGAAGATCGTTGCGAAGGTCTGCTTCGGCAACTTCAAGGAACGGCAGGCGATGGCCAAGCCTTCGCCGCCCGTGTCGTAAATGATGCGCTGCAGACGGGGCGGGGTGATACCGCTCATCTCTCCCAACAGGGCCTCGAACAAGGGGACCTCTCCTTGCCTGAGTGCTTTGATGAGGAGGTCCGGCGTCAGGCGCCCGTTGGCCTTCAACTCCCGCGCCAGCCGCCAGGCCGCGTTATCGCCGGCCCCCGTGCGTTCCGTCTTGGCCTCGTCCCGCGCGATTTGATGAACCGTGTCTTCCAGCGCGTCGTCGAGCTGCGTGGGATGAATTTCATAGGTCTTGATGATCTGCGACCGCAGGGCTGCGGCGACATACCAGAACAGCCTCTCGGCCAAAGTGAGACTCAGGTCGCTGCGATTGACGAGCGGTTCGTGAAAAGAGTCGACGCGCTTCGACTGCTCGACCAGATAAGCCATTGTCGCTTCGGAAATCTTGGCGTCCCTGTTTTCCAACAGTGTGGTGATGACGTTCTCGTCGTCGGTTTCCACCAGAGCTTCCGACACTGACTCGCTGACGGACCGCCGCTGCGCGATTGCCATCTGGTGCTGCCGACCGCGGTGGCGGATGATCTCGATCAGCTCCGGGTCGTGCAGCAGATCGCTTTGCATCAGGATGGGGCGCGCCACCGCAATCTGATCGTTGGCCAGGGCAACGACCAGGTCATGCGGTGCTTCGCTGCTGTCGGCAAGCCGTTCCGCCATATGACGGCGCACCGGGACCTCGAAATCGGTCAGAAGCTTTTTCAGGATCTGCGCAATCAGATCGCGTTCACGTTCCGTCAGCGCATGCTCGTGGTCCGACGACAGATCGCTGATCTGCGCGGCAAGACGCTTGCGGCTCTCCAATGACTTGTCGAGCGCAAGATCCAATAGGAACTGCAGGTCTTGATCGTGACCCGTCACCGGGCGGTTCTCCACTTATCCACCCCCAAACCCCAACTCTCGCAAACTGACCCCCTAGGCGCGGAATGCTCGCCCGGCATTCTTGACGTTCTATCGCGACAGAGAATCGCGTTTGGGCCTTAATTAATAATAATATTTTGCAGTAAACACACTGTAAAGGCGGCAGCCCAGACCGGCCTTATTTTACCCCTGATTGCGCATTCGAAGATTGGGCAAAACACAACCGCAGGGCAAGCGATGCGGCAGGCTGTTTATTAAGTTAATGAAAACCATAAAATTTTCCCAATTCCCTCCATCTCGTCTTCAGGTCAGGTCCCTTACGGGGCCGGGTTTGGTCAGTCGATCCGGGAGTTTTGGGATGACGGCAGTAGGTTGGTCTTGAATTCCAACGTGAGTATTTTGTGAATATTAGTAAATATTATGCGCAGGAAATATTTGACTCTTCTAAGAATGGTGAATATTCGTTCACGTTAATACATGGAATCCGAATTCTATACCGATCTTGCATAGCGGCTTTAACGCGGCCTTAAGCCAGTACATGCAATTTTAGACGAATGCAGATCTCCCAGGGTTTCGCTCAGCTCGGCAACTCGCTGTTTCAAGCCTTCGACGCGGCCACGAAGCCGCCGAAGTCTAAAGCCGCTCCTCAGAAAGTGCCGGCCAAGAAGGCGCTCGACCTGCCGGCTGCCGACCAGGCTCTCACGTCGGGCCGCACGATCCCGCGCGGCAGCTTCCTCGACATGCGAGTCTAAGCGGGCACAAGCAGGGGCCGGCGCGCCCACCACGGATTGTCTCTAGGGATTAACCGGCCCTATTCCACCTGAACCGCATCCATTAGGCGATAGTAGAGGCCGCTGTCGTCCTCCGACAGAAGGGCGAATTTCCCCTCCAAGACCACCGGATCGAGGGTGTAACGAATCGGTGCCTCGCCGTGGACGTCTACAAGCGTTCTCGAAGTGCCCGGCAAGCAGAAGGGGCAGGCCGGGGGCAGTGCGGACAGCAGGAACCACGCATGCGCTTCACCAGCTTCTAGAGGATACATGAAGCCCTTGAGGCGCACGGTCTCGCCGTCAAGTTCCCGAATTTTTTCAGGGAACTCCACGAAAAACAGGGTTTGCAGCGGCGCCGGCGTTTCGACCCGTACGTCCAGGTTCGCCAAGGCATCCCAGGTCAGGATCCCTTCCGCATCCAGCGGTTGGCTATGAACGCTGTGATCGGAGAGGGTGCCCTGCTCGGCTGAGGCCGGGTGAGCACCGAGCGCCGCCGCAACGGCGATCCCCGCGGTGATGAGCCGGGCGGCTGTATGTACCATGCTCCTTGTCATCGCTCCCAATCCTAGCTGGTTGCCAGCGTTCTGGCGATGTCCTTGCGGTAGGCCCGCCAGGCGGCCGGTAGGGCCGCGAGCGCGCCCAGGCCAAGGGCCGCAATCGCGAGCCAAAGCTCAGACCAAAGAAACCGCGCGCCGGACAAACCCAGATCTTGGGCTTGCGGCAGAAATCTGCCGAAGAGCTCTATTGCGCCATGTCCCATAGCAAGCCCGAGCAACAGGCCCGCAGCAGTCAGCAAGGCGCCCTCCAGGAGGAGTTGCCCCAGGACCCAGCGGGGTGAAGCCCCCAGGCAACGGAGGATCGCCAAATCGGCCTGCCGGTTTTCCAGAGCGTTGCTCAGACTGACCAGGACACCGAGCCCGGCGCTTGCGATCAAGAGCCCGCCGAAGCCATAGAGCACATCAAGGCCGACGCCCAAGAGAGAGAAGAGCCGGGCCGATTCGAAGGCCGGTGAAGCAGCCATCATCGGCGTCGTTTGATTGATCATCCTCGGCAGGGTCAGGGCGGCCACCGGCGATTTGAAGGCCAGCAGAACCGCCGTTAACTCTTTCCCGCTCTCGCCCTCGGGAAGCCCGTGCCCGGCATGCGCCTCCCAGACGGACTCCACGGAGGTGAGAACCAGGCGATCGATAACGCTGCCTGTTGGTGCGAGAACGCCCACGACCCGGTACTCCTCTTCGTGATCGGGCCCGCCGGGCACAAGTCCGTGGACGCTCTCGAAATGGTCGTCCAACGATAGCTTCATCCGATTTGCTGCCGTGGCGCCCAGAGTCACCTCGAAGGGCGCCTGCCATAGTCTGCCTTCCGAAATGGTTCCGCCATAGAGGTCGGCGTAGCGGTGATCGGTCCCGACAATACGCAGTCCCTCGACACTGTCGCCCAATGCGAGCGGGATGGCCCGCTTGACCTGTGGATGCGCCAGAAGCGCTTCCGCGTCCCCGAGTCTGATGTTTCCGGTCGGAATGTCCGCGTGATAGACGGCGGAGAGGACGAGCTGCAAAGGGCTGCCCTTCGCGCCGACGACGAGCTCGATCCCCTTTGCGTCCCGGGACAAGCGCTCCTGCATCTGTGCCGCGAACAGCAGCAGCGACACGACCGTCGCGATGCCAAGCGCCAACAGCAGGCCGTTCAGCAGAGCGACCATCGGGCGATGCCTGAGATAGGCCAGAGTGAGCCCGAAAACCGTCACGGCGCCGCTCCGTGCGTAGTTCCGTCATCCAATGACAGGTGCTGGGCGAAGCGGCCGGCAATCCGATGGTCATGGGTTGCCACGATCAGAGTGGCGTTGCTGGCGCGCGCGGCGTCGAGCAACAAGTCGATGACGGTTTCCGCGTTGCGTTCATCCAACGCGGCCGTCGGTTCGTCAGCCAAGAGAATCACCGGATCGTTGATCAGGGCGCGGGCCACCGCAGTCCGCTGCGCCTGCCCCTGGCTCAGTGCGTCCGGGCGGCGCCGGGACAGGGTGGCCACGCCCAGGCGGTCCAAAAGTGCAGCGATGCGGGACTCTGCCGCGGGAAGTCCGGCGAGCCGCCGCGCCAGACGCAGATTGTCCGCGACTGTAATTGCACCGATGAGATGGAGCTTTTGAGGCACGATGCCGACGTGTCGCGCCCTAAATCGATCGCTGTCCGTCGGCGACAGGGCTCCGAGTTCCGTTGCGTCTACAAAAACGCGTCCTTCGCTGGCCCTGGAAAGGCCCGCAAGGATATGAAGCAACGTCGATTTCCCCGACCCGGATGGGCCAAGCACCACACAGTTTTCCCCTTTCGAGACTTGCCAGTGCTCGAGGTCGAGGACCACGTCATCGCCATAGCGATGACGCAATCCTTCGACCCGAACGGCCGACTCCGTAGTCCGGTTCTTCATCCGGGGACCGGCAGCGAGCGCTACCCTTACCGGATCGCTATCGGCGCCCCCATGGAGCCCGTGGCCCCTTGAACCGGAGCCGGGCTGTACATGTAGGCGAAGACATAGGTGCCATCGTTCGCGAGTTCGGAGAGCCTCATGTTCTCCTGATTAACAATTCCGTGCCGCGTTTGGAGGTAAGTGTGAACGCAGAAGGCGCAGGCGGGATCAGGATTGGGCACCGCGTCCACCGGCCAGGTGTCTGCGCCGGTCACACCGGCCTTGATGTCCTCGGCAATCCAGCGCGCCACTTCCATACCGATACCTGGGCATCCGTTGTTGTAGGTCGCCGGATCGCCCCAATGCATCTCCCAGCCGGTGCGGAAGATAATCGCATCGCCCTCGGAAAACGCGAAATTCTCCATGCCTTGTTTCTTCAAGGCCGCCGTGACGTCATCCATGGTGATGACTTCGCCGGCGCTCATCGAGTCCACGCCGCGGGCTGCGGCAATGTCCAGGAGTATCCCGCGCGCGACAATAGGATGAAGTTTCTCGGTGCCGAGCTTGTTGAGACCGTAGGGGTTGCCCATTTCGGCGGCGGTGAAGCCGTTGTACCACCGCATCTCTGTCTTGTCGCCGTCAGCCCCGACTTGGACGCCGATGTGACCGAGGCCGTCGAACTGAGTTCCGACCTGTCCGATTTCGGTGGCCAAGAACTCGTCGTTCCACATGATGCGGTTGGCCCCGAAAGTCCCGCCTGTCGGCGTGCCGGGAATGCGCAGCGAAAACTTACGCGCACCGAACAGAGGCATTTCGGCGTTGTAGGGATGGCCGAGTTTATAGACCTTACCATCCTTCACCTGCGCCATGGCACGCATGATGACTTCCGGCTTGGTGTACCAGTTTGTGGAGCCGGCTTCGTCGCCTTCGCCCCAAAGCGGGTTGGGCCACCACTTGGAGCCAAGCGGCGTTTCCATGTTGTCGCCGTCCACCCACGGCTTACCGGCACAATCCTTCCAGTTCTCCGGCGAGCACTCGGCACGCGCTTCGCCCGAAAGTGTCACCGCACCGGCAAGCATAATGGCCGCTCCGAGGGCCAAAGCCGATGGGTGTGCGGAGAATCCGCCGATAAGTTTCTTCATGACATCCTCCCGTGTGTTGAATGACCCAGACGCCTTGTTCTGATCGGTCCTCTTGGGACACTGGCGCTTGGCTTCCCCGCCCGTTGGACGGCAAGGACAAGGTTCATCTTAGCATCGAATTCGCCGGAGGATAGGACCACGTCGAAGAGGCATTCGCGTCATCCGGTCCGTCCGGGCCCAGCCTCTTTTGACGGGATCGTGGCCCGTTCGGCTTGTTCCCTGGCCTGCGCTGCCCCAGATTAAGGGGATGACCACGCCCGAAGCCCCGAATGGTGGCGACAATTTCATAGAACGCATCCCGGACGGCGATGACCGGACGCGGCTGGTCTGTCAGGATTGCGGCTTCATCAATTATCAGAATCCGAAGATCGTTGTTGGCGTTGTCGCGTCATGGGAGGAGCGGGTCTTGCTGTGCCGCCGCGCGATCGAGCCGCGGACCGGCTATTGGACCTTGCCGGCGGGCTACATGGAGCTGCGGGAGTCGGCGGCGGACGGGGCGAAGCGGGAAGCCTGGGAGGAAGCGCGCGCGGAGTTGGAAATCGACCAGCTGCTTGCGGTCTATTCCATTCCGCGGATCAGTCAGGTCCAGCTTATTTTCCGTGCAAATCTGTTGTCGGAAAAGGTATCGGCCGGCCCCGAAACCCAGGAAGTCATGCTCTGCCGCAAGGAGGATATCCCTTACGACGATCTTGCCTTCCCCAGTGTGCATTGGGCCCTGCGGGATCATTTCGATCTGCTCGGACAGACAGCCTTCGCGCCCCGCGCCAACCCGCAGGGCGAGACGGGCGATCAGACGCCGGGACTCTAGAGCGGCCTTTCGCATCAGCCCCCGAAATTGAGCAGGGCGGCGCCACATGCGACCACTGTGGCGGCGGCGACGCGCTGCGGTCCGAAGGGTTCCCGCAGCAGGCGCGTGCCCAGATAGGCGGCTATGATCACCGAGGTTTCCCTCAAGGCCACAACGTGAGCCATGGGAGCGACAGACAAGGCCCAGATGATGATGGCGTACGCGAGACTGGCGACCAGTCCGCCGCCGATTCCGGTCACGAGATGCGGCGCGAAGCTGACAGCGATTCGTCCGCGCCGCCGCCAGAACGTGATCGCTGCGAGCGGCAGCGCGCACAACACGTAGAGCCAGGCGATGTAGCTCGCGACGTTGCCGGAGGTACGGCCCCCCAACCCGTCGAACAGCGAATAGGTGCCGATGCATAACGCCGTCAGCAGGGCGTAGACAATGGCCTTCACTTCACCGTCGAGCGGAACCGCCTTGCGCAACAGCAGTGGCGTCAGGCGGGAAAGGCTCATGATGCCGGCGGAAACGATGACGAGGCCTGCGATCTCCCAGGCTGTCAGGCTTTCTCCGACGGTGATCCAGGCAAAGAGCGCGACCAGGGCAGGCGCGGTCCCGCGCGCGATGGGATAAACCTGGCTGAGGTCGCCGTGCGCGTAGGCATAGGTCAGAAACAGGAAGTAGACGACATGGATCACGACCGACCCGATGAGATAGGGCCAGCTTTCAGCGGCGGGCAGCGGCAGGAAGGGCAGGGCGAAGACGCAGATGACTCCGCCGGTGCCGATCACCAGGGTCTGCATGACCAACTTGTCGCTGCCGGTCTTGACCAGGGCGTTCCATGTCGCATGGCACAGGGCGGCCAGCAGGACGAGAGCAAGCGTGCCTGCGGTCAGAGTCATGAGGGTAGGACCTGTCCTGGGGGTTGCGAAGTCCCGTCGCCAATTGAAGCGTTACGGTTTTGTGACGGGCGCCGAGATTAGACGCCTGGGCGGTACAGTTGTCCAGTCGTGCGGAACGCTAAAGTCTTCGGGCCGATCAGGCTTCCAGGTCCATCAAGCTTCCAGGCCCATCAGACTGCGGGCAAAGTCGCGAGCCGCGAAGGGGCGCATGTCGTCGGCGCCCTCCCCGACACCGATGGCATGGACGGGCAAGCCGTACTTTTCCGCAAGGGCGACGAGAACCCCGCCGCGCGCCGAGCCGTCCAGCTTGGTCACGACGAGGCCGCTGACCTCTACCAGTTCTTTGAAGGTACCGACCTGGGACAAGGCGTTCTGTCCTGTTGTGGCATCCAGCACCAGCAACACGTCGTGCGGTGCGGTCGGGTCGACCTTGCGTAGGACGCGGATGACCTTCTGCAACTCGGCCATCAGTTCGTCCCTGTTGTGCAGGCGCCCGGCAGTGTCGATCAGCAGGACATCGTCCCCGGCTTGCCGGGCTGTCTCCAGGGCGTCGTAGGCAAGGCCCGCGGCGTCGGCACCGGTCTCCCTGGCAATGACGGGACAACCGGTACGGTCGCCCCAGATCTTCAACTGCTCGATGGCAGCGGCCCGGAAAGTGTCGCCGGCGGCCAGCCGCACCTGCTTTCCCGCAGATCGAAAGACCTTGGCCAGCTTGCCGATCGTCGTGGTCTTGCCGCTGCCGTTCACGCCGACGACCAGAATGACGTGTGGCCGTTGTGCCGGGTCGAGTTCCAGCGGACGTGCCACCGGCTCCAGAATGCCGGCGATATCTTCCGCCAGCGCCTCGCGGACCTCTTCCGGCGAGACGTCCTTGTCGAAGCGCGTCTTGGCTAGGTTGCCGGCCAGCTTTGCGGCCGTGGTGACGCCAAGATCGGAGGTGATCAGGAGCTCCTCCAGGTCTTCCAACGCTTCGTCGTCGAGCTTGCGCTTCGTGAAGATGCCGGAAATGCCATCGCCGAGTTTGGACGACGAACGGGCAAGCCCGGCCTTGAGGCGGGAGAACCAGCCGCCTTTCTTCTGCTGCGTGTCGTCGCTCATGCGGCGCTGTCTGTTCGCCGGTCGGGGAGGACCTGCCCGCGCAACTCGGAGCCCGTCCGTTCGGTGATTAGCACGGGTTGGATCTTCCCTGGACCTCCGACGGGGACGACAACCGGTGCGAAGTGTTCGCTGCGGCCGACGATGCTGCCGTCCGGGCGTTGCTGCTCCAGCAGCACTTCGACGGTCCGGCCGATTTGAGCGTCAAGGAAATGCCGCTCGGCAGCCGCGCCAGCGTCCCGCAGCTTCGCGGCACGGGCTTTCCGCACCTGCGTCGGCACCTGCGGCATGCGGGCCGCTGGCGTTTCGGGGCGTGCCGAATAGGGAAAGACATGCAGGTAGGTCAGGCCGCAGTCTTCGACGAGGCGCAGACTGTTGGCGAACATCTCGTCGGTTTCCGTTGGGAAACCCGCGATCAGGTCGGCACCGAAGACCACCTCCGGGCGCAGCGCTCGGACGTCCTTGCAGAGCACAATGGCATGTTCCCGGCTGTGGCGGCGCTTCATGCGCTTCAGGATCATGTCGTCGCCGGCCTGCAGCGAGAGATGCAGGTGTGGCATCAGGCGCGGTTCTTCGGCGATCAGGCGCAGGAAATCGGTGTCGATCTCAACGGCGTCGATGGAGGACACACGCAGGCGCGGCAGGGACGGAACCTGCGCCAGCAGGCGCCGCATCATCTGACCGAGCGAAGGCTGGCCCGGCAGGTCGGCCCCATAGGACGTCACGTCGACGCCGGTCAGCACCACTTCCTTGACGCCGCGTTCCACGAGCAGGCGCACCTGCTGCACCACGTCGCCAATGGGTACCGAACGGCTGTTGCCGCGGCCATAAGGAATGACACAGAAAGTGCAGCGGTGATCGCAACCCTGCTGCACCTGTACGAAGGCGCGGGTGCGATCCTCGAAGCCGTCAATCAGGTGCGCCGCAGTTTGCCGCACCTCCATGATGTCATTGACCTGAACCCGCGGATGTTTGGAGGGACCGAAGGTCTCCGGCTGCAGCTTGGCTTCGTTGCCCACCACCCGGTCGACTTCCGTCATCGCTGCATAACGCTCCGGATTGATCTGGGCGGCGCAGCCGGTGACGATGATCTGAGACTCAGGGTGCGCGCGGCGGGCCTTGCGGATCGCCTGCCTCGCCTGGCGCTCGGCCTCGGCGGTGACGGCGCAGGTGTTGACGATGACCGCATCCCGCAGGCCCGCGTTGTTGGCGTGGCGACGCATCACCTCCGATTCATAGGCATTCAGCCGGCAGCCGAAGGTCAGGATCTCAGGCGCCTTGGATCCTGGCGCGTTGTACTGGCTGGTCATAGCACTAGCTCGCCGGTGAAGGCGGTGGCGACCGGTCCGGTCATCATGACGTGTCCGTCGTCTCGCCACTCGATCTCCAGCGGTCCGCCATCGAGCTGAATGGTCACCTTGCGTCCGGTGATCCCGCGCCGCGCCGCTGCAACGGCCGCCGCGCAGGCCCCGGTTCCGCAGGCCCGGGTAACGCCGACGCCCCGCTCCCAGACACGCAGCCGCAACTTGTCCTTCGCGGTGCGTTCGGCGACGCCGATGTTGGCGCGCTCCGGGAACATCGCATGATGCTCCAGCGTGGGTCCGAGTGTCTCCAACTCGATGGCTTCCGCGTCCGTGACGAAGAAGGTCGCATGCGGATTGCCGATGTTGGTGCAAACCGGGTCGCTCAGGCCGTCCATCTCGATGCCGGCATGCAGGGTGTCGGCCTGTTCCGCCAGTGGGATCTGTTGCCATTCCGTGCGCGCGACCCCCATGTCGACGGTGACGCCGCCATCGGTCGACGGTGTGCACTTGAGAACGCCGCCCAGGGTCTCGACTGTTGCCAGATTTTGGCCGGTTTCCTCGAACAAAAGGGAGGCGACGCACCGGGTGGCGTTGCCGCAGGCCTCGACCTCGCCGCCGTCTGCGTTGCGAATGCGCATGAAGGCGTCGGCGCCGGCCGCGATTCCTTCCGGGCTCGGGGCCTCGATCACGATCAACTGGTCATAGCCGACCCCCTTACGCCGGTCCGCGATGGTCTGGGCCTGCGCCACATCGGGCACAAAAGGCTCCCTCCGGGCGTCAACGACGACGAAGTCGTTGCCCAGGCCGTGCATTTTCGTAAAGGGGCGGCGATGGCTGCTCATGTCCGGGTTATAGGGCTTTTGCGGCGGTGGCGTCCAGGTCGGCGGCGTTCGGCAGGCAACCCCGACAAGGCCGGGTCTCCGGCGAAAAAAGGCGGCGGTTTTGGTCGCGCGAAGCGACGGAAATCAAGATAATTGATCTCCATGTAGCAGAATCTAAGCCGTCAGTTGCGATTTGGGGCTCATTTCCGGGATCTGAACAAGAGGGAGAGGGAGATGTCAGACAAAAACGTCAGTGAGCTTCTCAACATGGTGGAAGCGGGGGCAAACCTCAGCCTTCGCGCGGAGCATTACTCCGTTGACGACGTTATCCCCTTGGCTGCGGCCTGCGGCAAAGCGCGGGTGCAGCTGGAATTGCGGGGCGCTTTGGATTGGCGCACCCACGACTTGGTGGAGCTTGCCAAGATCGGCGATGGGATGCTGATCTTTTCGGATGGGGCCTGATCGCCCGGGGTCTGGCCCGCTTGACGGCATAGGATCACCGGACTAAGGTCCGCGCCGCTCACGTCAGTCGAACGCTTCGACTCTCACGAGTTCCGCCAGTCCGCGAGTTTCGCGCACTGGCGCTAACTGCGTTTGGCAGTTGGATTTTGGTCCCGGAATGCCCGGGGCGGGCCAAAAGACGGCAGAAGGGATAAGACGCGCTCGCATGTTCGATAGCCTGCAAGAACGCCTCGGCGATGTCCTCGGCAAGCTGACCCGGCGCGGTGCGCTGAGTGAGGCCGATGTCGGCGCTGCGCTGCGCGAGGTCCGTGTCGCTCTCTTGGAGGCCGACGTCGCCCTGCCGGTCGTCAAGCAGTTCATCGATGGGGTGAAGGACAAGGCGGTCGGCGCCGAGGTGCTGCGTTCGGTCACGCCGGGCCAGCAAGTTGTCAAGATCGTCCACGATCACCTCGTGGAGATGCTGGGCGCGACCTCTGAGGCGCTCGATCTGCAAGCGACCCCGCCGATCATGCTCATGCTGGTGGGTCTGCAGGGTTCAGGTAAGACGACGAGCTGCGCCAAGATCGCCAAACGCCTGCAGGAACGCGAAAAGAAGAAGGTGCTGATGGCCTCCCTGGACGTTCAGCGCCCAGCGGCGCAGGAACAGCTCCAGATTCTCGGTCTTCAGGCCGGAGTTAGTACCCTGCCCATCGTTCCCGGCGAGCCGCCGGTGTCCATCGCAAAGCGGGCGAAACAGACCGGCGCGCTGGAAGGCTACGACGTCGTGATGCTGGATACGGCGGGGCGGCTGGCGATCGACGAGGCCCTTATGGCCGAAGTCGCCTCCGTGCGCGATGCGGTGAACCCGCATGAGAACTTGCTCGTAGCCGACGCCATGACCGGCCAGGACGCGGTGAATGTTGCGGAGAACTTCCACGGCAAGGTCGGCCTGACCGGCATTGTGCTGACCCGCGTCGATGGCGATGCCCGCGGCGGCGCGGCGCTTTCGATGCGCGCGGTCACCGGCTGCCCGATCAAGTTGCTGGGTATTGGCGAAAAGCTGGAAGACCTGGAAGCCTTTCACCCGGACCGGATTGCTTCCCGCATTCTGGGGATGGGCGACGTCGTCTCGCTGGTCGAGAAGGCGGCAGAGACCATCGAGCAGGAAGAAGCCGAAAAGCTCGCGAAGAAGATCCAGAAAGGAAAGTTCGATCTGGAGGACTTCGCCTCGCAACTGCGTCAAATGCAGAAGATGGGCGGCCTGTCGAGCCTGATGGGAATGCTGCCCGGGGTTAACGCGGCCCAAATGCAGCAGCTCAAGAAGGCGAAGCTGGACGACAGCATGATCAAGCGGCAACTCGCGATCATTTCCTCCATGACACCGGGGGAGCGCGGCAAGCCGGAGATCGTCAAGGCATCCCGCAAGCAGCGGATCGCAGGCGGATCCGGCACCAGCGTGCAGGAAGTCAACAAGCTGCTGAAACAGCACTCAGAAGCCCAGCGGGTCATGAAGAAGGTCCAGAAGATGGGCAAGAAAGGCATGATGCGCGGCGGGCTTGGCGGCCTGATGTCGCCGGGCGGGGGCGGTGGACTGCCACCCGGTTTCCCCGGCGCTGGCAAAGGAGGTTTGAAGCGCTGAGTCTCGCGCGGCACGTGGTGCGACCAGCGGTTTCATAAGTTAAATCAAAGCGTTTTAGAGAAAGAGGAGTTGAGACACAGTCATGTCCCTAAAAATTCGTCTGGCCCGCGGCGGGGCCAAGAAACGGCCTTTCTATCGCATTGTCGTTGCGGATTCCCGCAGCCCGCGTGACGGCCGCTTCATCGAGAAGATCGGCACTCACAACCCGATGGTCGCGAAGGATCATCCCGATCGCGTCGTTCTGAATGAAGAGCGCGCACGGCACTGGATTTCCGTTGGCGCAACCCCGACGGACCGCGTGACCCGTTTTCTGGTGGCGGCCGGGATCGTCGCGGAGCGGAAGATTCCGCAGCAGACGAAAAAGAATCAGCCCAAGGCGAAGGCACAGGAGCGGATGAAGGAAGCCGAAGAGGCGGCGAAGGCCGCGGCTGAGGCCGAGAGCGCGCCCGCCGAGGCTCCGGAAGAGGCGCCCGCCGAAGAAGCGGCCGAGGAAACCCCGAAGGAAGCCGCCGAGGGCTAACCGGCCCGCTGCCGGCAAGGAGTTGGGGCGAAAATGGTGGCCGATGCCTCCAGGGTCTGCGCCGGGGTTATCACGGGGGCGCATGGCGTTCGGGGCCTGGTAAAGATCAAGAGCTTTACCGAGGACCCGCAGAATCTGGTGGGTTACGGCCCCCTTACGGACGAGTCCGGGAGCCGGACTTTCGCGATCGAGATCACCGGCAGCGCGAAGGGTCAGCTGTTGGCCAAGGTTGCCGGGATTGCCGACCGGAACGCGGCGGATGCGCTGAGGGGAACGCACCTTTACGTGTCCCGCGATGCCCTGCCGGAGCCGGAGGAAGAGGAGTACTATATTGCGGACCTGGTCGGCCTCAGGGTCGAGGTAGCATCGGGAGAAACCCTGGGGCGGGTCGCCGCGGTCCGGAACTACGGGGCCGGCGATTTCCTGGAAATCGACGCCGGGAGCGGGGGCGAAACGCTGCTGCCCTTCACCAAGGCAACGGTACCCCTCGTGGAGATTGCAGCGGGGCGGCTGATCGTAGAGCCACCGGCGGAGATCCTGGTGCCGCCGACACCCAAACAGGGTGCTGGCGAGCCAAGGGATGGTGAGCCGGGCGAGGACTGACCGGAAAGACGGAAACAAGGCCAGGGAAGGCTGGACAAATTACACGTTCCGGGTCATAAAGCGCCGCTTTCGCGCCTTGGGTCCGGGTTTTGGCAAGATGCCGGAGGGCCCATGACGGCGTGGCAAGCGACCGTTCTGACAATCTTTCCGGAGATGTTCCCCGGTTTTTTGGGGCAATCGCTCGCTGGTAAGGCGTTGGAACAAGGGCGTTGGGCGCTGGAAGTGCTGGATATCCGGGACTTTGCGGCGGACCAGCACCGTTCCGTGGATGACGCGCCCTTTGGCGGCGGCGCCGGAATGGTGATGCGGCCCGATGTTATCGGGCCGGCTTTGGAAGCGGTGTCGGATCGGCCGGGTCCGGTTGTTTATCTGTCGCCGCGTGGTCGGCTTCTGGATCAAGGCATGGTCCGGGATTTGGCAACTGGTTCGGGGGTTCGGGTCCTCTGTGGACGCTACGAGGGGGTTGATCAGCGGGTGCTGGAGGCCTCCGGTGCCCTTGAGATCTCCATCGGGGACTATGTCCTCTCGGGTGGAGAACCCGCGGCCCTGGTGCTTTTGGATGCCGTGGTGCGCCTCTTGCCCGGTGTGATGGGGAACGAGGAGAGCCTGGCGGAGGAGTCGTTCGAGGAAGGGCTTCTTGAGTACCCGCTCTATACGCGGCCTGCCGAATGGGAAGGCCGCAAGGTCCCGGAGGTTCTGCTTTCGGGGCACCACGAGAAGGTCCGCCAGTGGCGCCTTGCCCAGGCGGAGGAAACTACGAAACACCGGCGGCCGGACCTGTGGCGGCGTTACCGGTCGAACGCGAAGAGAGATTGAGGAAGAGAGCCATGAACGTCATTGAACAGCTCGAATCGGAACAGCTCGACAACCTGACCAGCAAATCGACGCCGCCTGAGTTCGCACCGGGCGACACTGTGCGGGTCAACGTCAAGGTCGTGGAAGGCACCCGCGAGCGGATCCAGGCCTTCGAAGGCGTCTGCATCGCGCGGAAGAATCGCGGGCTCCAGTCCTCCTTTACGGTCCGCAAGATTTCCTATGGCGAAGGTGTCGAGCGTGTTTTCCCGCTCTATAGCCCGCGGATCGATTCCATCGAACTGGTGCGGCGCGGCGATGTGCGGCGGGCCAAGCTCTATTATCTCCGTGGACGCCGCGGCAAATCGGCCCGTATTGCCGAGAAAACAACAGGCGCCGCCGCAAAGGCTGCCGCGGCTGAGCGTCAAGTGGCGGCCGAAGCCAAGGCCAAGGCCCGCGAGAAGACTCAGAAGAGCTAAGGCTTTTCCGGGGCGACCGGGCATCAGCCCGCGGGTCGTGATCCTCTAACAAATTTCCCTGAGTCGGTTGTGACCCTGTGCCGTTTTTCTGGCGCGGGGCTTCGGGTGTCGGTCACTTTGCGCTTTGCTTCGTGCGGCGCTATGCTCCCGCTCCCGCGCGCGGGACGGCTAGGCCCGAAGTGGCCGCTGGCATTCAAAAGAGAAGAAACTGAGAGATTGGAAGGGGCGGATGAGCGCGCCACGGACTCTGTTCGACAAGATTTGGGACAGCCACGTTGTAAACCGGCAGGAGGACGGCACTTGCCTGCTCTACATCGATCGGCATCTGGTCCACGAGGTGACGAGCCCGCAAGCTTTTGAGGGCCTGCGTTTGGCCGGGCGGGCCGTCCGCCAGCCCCAGGCAACCTTGGCAGTGGCCGACCACAATGTTCCGACCACGGACCGCAGCGAGGGAATCGCCGACGAGGAAAGCCGCATCCAAGTGGAAACCCTGGAGAAGAACTGCAAGGACTTCGGCGTGCCTTATTTCGGCATGACCGACGTGCGCCAGGGGATCGTGCACATTATCGGCCCGGAGCAAGGCTTCACCCTTCCGGGCATGACGATTGTTTGCGGCGACAGCCACACGGCGACCCACGGCGCCTTCGGCGCGCTCGCCTTCGGCATCGGCACGTCTGAAGTGGAGCACGTCCTGGCGACGCAGACCCTGATCCAGCGCCCGGCCAAGAACTTGCGCATTACGGTCGAAGGCGATCTGCCGGTCGGTATCACCGCAAAGGACCTGATTCTCGCCATGATTGGCAAGATCGGCACGGCGGGCGGCACCGGCCATGTGATCGAGTATGCAGGCCCGGCCATCGCCAAGCTGTCGATGGAAGGCCGCATGACGGTCTGCAACATGTCCATCGAGGGCGGGGCGCGCGCCGGTCTGATTGCGCCCGACGACATCACCTTCGAGTACTTGAAAGGCCTGCCGATGTCGCCGAAGGCTGCGGCCTGGGAGCAGGCGGAAGCCTACTGGCGCACTCTGCCCTCGGACGAAGGCGCGAGCTACGACAAGGAAGTGACCTTGGCGGCCGCCGAAATCGAACCGCAGGTGACCTGGGGCACCAGCCCTGAGGATGTGGCGCCGATTTCCGGCAAGGTGCCGAGCCCCGACGACGTGCAGGACGAAGACAAGCGCGCGGCTGTGGCCCGTTCGCTGGAGTACATGGGCCTGACGCCCGGCATGGCGATTCAGGACGTCAAGATCGACAAGGCCTTCATCGGCTCGTGCACAAATGGCCGGATCGAGGACCTGCGCGCCGCTGCCCAGGTGGCCAAGGGCCGCAAGGTGGCCGAGGGAGTCCATGCCATGATCGTTCCGGGCTCGGGACTGGTGAAGAACCAAGCCGAAGAGGAAGGTCTCGACAGGGTCTTCATCGAGGCCGGTTTCGATTGGCGGGAACCCGGTTGCTCCATGTGCCTGGCGATGAACGCCGACCGCTTGGAGCCGGGCGAGCGTTGCGCCTCGACCTCCAACCGGAATTTCGAAGGGCGTCAGGGACGTGGCGGCCGCACGCATCTGATGAGCCCGGGCATGGCGGCCGCTGCCGCCATCAAGGGGCACATCGCCGACGTGCGCGAACTGGCGGACTGACGGCCACTCGTGCTTAGATCCAGTTGCGCAGAGATGTTGAGAAGATGAACGGGTGATTGAGTGATGGAAAAGTTCACAAAGCTGACCGCGGTTGCGGCGCCCTTGCCGATGGTCAATGTCGACACCGACAAGATCATTCCCAAGCAGTTCCTGAAGACGATCGCCCGCACCGGTCTTTCCAAGGGCCTGTTCTTCGAGATGCGTTTCGATGAGGACGGCAATCCCAAGGAGGGTTTCGTTCTCGATCAGCCGGCCTATCAGAACGCCCAGATCCTGGTGACCGGCGAGAATTTCGGCTGCGGTTCTTCGCGGGAGCATGCGCCCTGGGCATTGCTCGATGCCGGTATCCGCTGCATCGTTGCGCCGAGTTTCGCGGATATTTTCTACAACAACTGCTTCAAGAACGGCATCCTGCCCATCGCCCTGCCGCAGGAGCAGGTCGATCTTCTGATGGACGATGCGAACCGGGGCGCCAATGCCGTGGTCACCGTCGACCTTGAGAGCCAGACGATCACGGGTCCCGACGGCGGCGAGATCTCCTTCGAGATCGATCCCTTTCGCAAGCATTGTCTCTTGAACGGGCTGGACGACATTGGCCAGACGTTGCAGGAGGAGAAGAAGATCGAAGCCTACGAGGAAAAGCGGAACCTCACCCAGCCCTGGCTCGCGGCGGAATAGCGCGAAGCGGCGCAGCGCACAGAAATCAAGAAACGAAGGCGGTACAAGAATGGCATCCAACAGAAGTCTGCTGATCCTGCCTGGCGACGGGATCGGACCTGAAGTGATGGAACAGGTGCGCCGAGTCGTCGGCTGGTTCGACCGCAAGGCCGTGACCTTTGAGGTCGAAGAGGACCTCGTGGGCGGCGCGGCGATCGACGCTCACGGCATCCCTCTCGCCGATGAGACGATGGAACGGGCTCAGGACGCTGATGCGGTACTTCTGGGCGCTGTCGGCGGACCCAAATGGGACGATCTGCCCTTCGAAGTGAAGCCGGAACGCGGCCTGCTGCGTCTGCGCAAGGAAATGGACCTCTTCGCCAATCTGCGGCCGGCCCTCTGTTTCGATGCGCTGGTGGAGGCATCCTCTTTGAAGCCCGAGATCGTCGCTGGTCTGGACATCATGATTGTCCGCGAGCTCACAGGCGGTGTTTACTTCGGCTCTCCCCGGGGAATCGAAGACATCGGTGGCGGCGAGCGCCGCGGCGTCAACACCCAAATCTACACGACCTCTGAAATCCGTCGTGTGGCGGCGGTGGCCTTTGAGCTGGCACGCAAGCGCGGCGGCCGGGTTTGCTCCTGTGAAAAGGCGAACGTGATGGAATCCGGCGTGCTGTGGCGCGAGGAAGTGACGAAGCTGCACGCCGAATCCTACAAGGATGTTGAGCTGAGCCATATGTACGCCGACAACGCGGCCATGCAGCTCGTCCGCAACCCGAAGCAGTTCGACGTCATCGTTACGGATAACCTATTCGGTGATATCCTGTCCGACGAAGCGGCCATGCTGACCGGCTCGCTCGGCATGCTGCCCTCCGCGTCCCTGGGGTCCGCCGACGCAACGGGGCGCCGTAAGGCCCTCTACGAGCCGGTCCATGGCTCCGCGCCGGATATCACCGGACAGGGAAAGGCCAATCCAATCGCGACCATGCTGAGCTTCGGCATGATGCTGCGCTATTCCTATGACCTCCCGGCGGAGGCCGATCTGGTGCAGCAGGCCGTCGAGGCGGTGCTGGCCAGCGGTCGCCGGACAGCCGACATCATGGCCGAGGGCGCCGAGGAGGTCTCCACGGAGCAGATGGGCGATGCGGTTCTGGCCGAACTGGAGAAGCTCTCGGCTTAAGAAACGGGCTACCCATCTGAATTTAACCTTCTGTTCGCAAAGCCTTAGCTAGAAAGGCGGGTCAGGCTGTTGACCCCTTGCGGGTCAGGCCCTAAGGTCTAGCTACTTCTGATCCTGACGGGTACGGAAATGCGTAAGCTCCTCTCTACGACACTCATAGTCGCCGCGACCGTTGCCTTTGCCGGTAGCGCGCTAGCGTGTGGTGCGCATATGAAATCGGCTGAACAGTCGATGAAGCCCGAACTGACGGCGGACGCCGGACAGTCGATGTCGACCACCACCAAAACCACCACCACCAAAACGACCGGGAACAACTGATCCCCGCGGAAAACTCGACGTGTATGTATTGAGGGCCGCCCGGGGGGCGGCCTTTTTAGTTTGCGATACAAGATTATGAAACTGGCGAATGACATGAGCGCAATACGACTGCTGACGACAGACGATAAACCGGCCTTGCAGAGTTTCCTGGAAGGTCACGCAGACTCTTCCATGCTGCTCCTGGCGAACCTCGAACATGTCGGCATCGATGCGCCGGACAAAGTCTATGGCGGAACCTACGTGGGCCAGTTCGACAATGGCCACCTGACAGGCGTGGCTGCGCACTGCTGGAACGGAAACCTGTTGCTGCAAGCGCCGCGCGATCCGATCGGCGTGGCGCGCGCCGCGATCGAGGCGTCCGGCAAGAGGGTTTGTGGTCTTGTGGGGCCGGCCGATCAGACGACGAGTGCAAGGTTGGGCCTGGGCTTGATGGAGGCATCGACGCAAATCGCCCGTGACGAAACCCTGTTGGCACTGGACCTGGGGGACCTGAAAGTTCCATCGGCGCTAGCCGAGGGTAAGGTCGTTTGCCGCCGGCCACGGGCGTCGGAGTTGGAGCTGCTCGTCAATTGGCGCGCGGACTATAGAAGGGAAGCGACCAACGAGTCGGATGGCCCGGCGCTGCACAGCTCCGCGCGGCGGGAGATCGAGCGGATCCAATCCGAGAGAAGGCAATGGGTCTTGTCCCGCGACGGGCGTCTGGTCGCCACCTGTGCTTTTCATACGAGCCTTGGGACGCAGGTCCAGATCGGTGGTGTTTGGACGCCGCCGGCCTACAGGAACAGAGGCTACGCTCGCGCCGTCGTAGCCGGCGCCTTGCTGAGGGCGCGGGAAAAAGGCGCTGAACGGGCAACGCTCTTCACCGATGATCCGGCGGCACGCCGGGCTTACGAAGCGATTGGCTTCTGCCGTGTCGGTGCATTCGGCCTGGTCCTGTTTGACGCCGCCTGACGCTGGGGAACTGCCGGATGCCTCCCTCTTCACCGACCCAAACCGTGGCGCTCCAACTCTTCTTCGAGGCGGCCGCTGGCCCAGAGTCCCAGCATGCGAAAGTCGCTGACCAGGGACCAAAGGGGATGCGTGAAGGTGGCTGGCCTGTTGCGCTCGATAAAGCTGTGGCCGGCCCAGGCAAAGGCATAGCCGCAGACGACGGCGGCTGCCGCATGCCACCAGCTTCCGAGAATCAGGGCGCTGAACAAGAGGACGATCCCCAGCAGCGTGCCGAAGTAGTGCAGGGCCCTGTTGGCGGGCAGCCGGTGCTCTCCCAGATAGCGGGGCCAAAACTCCTGATAGCTCGCCGATTTTACGGATCGGGACTCTTCCGACGGTGCCATGCCTCGCCTCGAATGTTGCCGTTTCGCACCAAAACCATGGGGCCCCGCGTCTTGGCGGGGCCTTGCCATTTCGTCGGGAGGGGCCTACGAGGCCACGCCCACCATTCAAATTTAGTCGAAGGGACTTAGAGATTCCATGGGGTACAAAGTAGCTGTCGTAGGCGCGACGGGAGCGGTCGGCCGGGAAATGCTCCAAATTCTTGCGGAGCGGGAGTTTCCGGCGGACGACATTGTTGGCTTGGCGTCCGAACGCTCCGCCGGCGCGCAGGTCTCCTACGGAGAGGACGATGTCGTCGACGTTCAGGACCTGGCGAAGTTCGACTTCGCCGGCACGGATATCGTGCTTTCCTCCCCGGGCGCCTCGGTTTCTTCGCAGCATTCGCCACGCGCCGCCAAAGCCGGTGCAGTCGTTATCGACAACACCTCTTTTTTCCGCATGGACCCCGACGTCCCGTTGATCGTGCCGGAAGTGAACCCCGATGCCATGGCCGGCTTCACGCGGCGGAATATCATCGCCAATCCCAATTGCTCGACCATTCAGATGGTCGTGGCGCTGAAGCCGCTGCACGATATTGCCGGGATCCGGCGCGTCGTCGTCTCCACCTATCAATCGGCCGGCGGTGCGGGCAAGGACGGCATGGACGAGTTGTTCAATCAGACCCGCGGTATCTTCGTAAATGAACCCGTGAAGCCGGAGCAGTTCACCAAGCAGATCGCCTTCAACGCCATCCCGCACATCGATTCCTTCATGGAAGACGGCTCCACCAAGGAAGAGTGGAAGATGATGGTGGAAACGAAAAAGATTCTCGACCCCGCCATCAAGGTGTCGGCTACTTGCGTGCGCGTTCCGGTCTTTATCGGTCATGCGGAGTCCGTGAATATCGAGTTCGAGAGCCCGATCAGCGAAGAGGAGGCGCGCGAAGCGCTGCGCCGGCAGGACGGCATCAGCGTCATCGACCATCGCGTCGATGAAGGCTATGTGACCCCGCAGGAAGCTGCCGGGGAGGACGCAGTCTTTGTCAGCCGCGTCCGTGCCGACCACACGGTGGACTATGGTCTTTCGATGTGGGTGGTGTCGGACAACCTGCGCAAGGGCGCGGCCCTCAACGCGGTTCAGATCGCCGAGCTTCTCACCGAGGAGTATCTCTGAGCGGGCTGGGCAGGTGCCGGCGGCAAATCCTCTCATTAAGCATGAGCGGCGCTCGCCTTGTCACGGCGACGGACCAGCGATAGTCTCGCCCCGCTTTCGCAAGTGCGAGATAAAAGGGGTGCAGAGATGACACAGACCGCAAAGCCGCGCCGTTCGGTGCTTTACATGCCGGGCTCCAACACCCGCGCGCTGGAAAAGGGGCGTGGCTTGCCGGCGGACGGCCTGATCATGGACTTGGAAGATGCCGTCGCACCGGATGCGAAGGCGGAAGCACGCGGCAACATCGTCGCCGCCGTCAATGAGGGCGGTTACGGCCACCGCGAACTGATCATCCGGACCAACGGACTGGGCACGCCCTGGGGCTACCAGGACTTGGCGGCCGCGAGCGGCAGCCAGGCGCATGCAGTGCTGATTCCCAAGGTCGAAAGCGCCGACGGCGTTCGCCAGATCGAAGCGGTGCTGGACGCCAACGGCGCTCCGCCGGAGATGAAGATCTGGGCGATGATGGAAACGCCGCTGGGCATGCTTCATGCCGAGGAGATTGCCAAGTCGAGTCCGCGCCTGGAGGTGTTGGTGCTGGGAACCTCGGACCTCGCCAAGGACTTGCAAGCCAGCCATACGCGCGAGCGCCTGCCGATGCTGACGAGCCTCGGGCTTTGCCTGCTGGCGGCGCGGGCCTATGGGCTGGCGGTTCTGGACGGCGTGCACCTGGACCTGGACGACGACGAAGGCTTTGAGCACTCCTGTCGGCAGGGCGTCGAGTTGGGCTTCGACGGCAAGACCTTGATTCACCCGAAAACCATCGCAAAAGCGAACGAGGTCTTTGCGCCTTCCGATGCCGAGGTCACCTGGTCCCGCGACATCATACAAGCGCACGCGACCGCCGTTGCGGAGGGCAAGGGCGTCGTCGTTCACAAGGGCAAGCTCATCGAGAATCTGCACGTCGAGAGCGCGCGCCGCGTGGTGGCACTGGCTGAGGCGATCGCCGATCGTTCCGCCTGAGGTGGCGGCCGCGGGAGACAAAGAGATGTCGAAGACAAACCCCGGAAACTACTTCGAAAACTTCGCGGTCGGCCAGGCCTTGCCGCATGCTACGCCGCGCACGGTGACGGTGGGGGATGCCGCGCTGTATCAGGCGCTCTATGGTTCTCGCTTTGCCGTGCAGTCGTCGGACGAATTCGCCCGCATGCTGGGTTATCCCCAAGCGCCGCTCGATGACCTATTGGTGTTCCATGTGGTGTTCGGCAAGACGGTGCCCGATGTATCCCTGAACGCCGTGGCGAACCTCGGTTATGCCGGCTGCGTGTTCGGCGCGCCGGTCTATCCCGGCGATACTCTGACCACCACCAGCAAAGTCATCGGCCTTAGGGAAAACTCGAACGGCAAGACCGGCACGGTCTACGTCCACTCAACCGGGGCCAATCAGCGAGGCGAGAAGGTGCTCGACTACTGCCGATGGGTCATGGTGCGCAAAAGTGATCCCCAGGCTCCCGCACTGGCGCCGCAGGTTCCGGAACTGCCGAAGCACGTCGAGGCATCGGACTTCGAACTGCCGACTGGGCTCGATGTCACGGGCTTTGACGGCGCCCTGGCGGGCTCGTCCGACTTCTGGGACGACTACGCGGCTGGGGAACGGATCGACCATCGGGACGGCATGACCATCGAAGAGGCGGAGCATCAGATGGCGACGCGTCTCTACCAGAACACCGCCCGTGTGCATTTCAATCAGCATGTCGAAAGCCAAGGGCGCTTCGGGCGCCGCATCGTCTATGGCGGGCATATCATCTCGATGGTTAGGGCCCTCAGTTTCAACGGCCTTGCCAATGCCTTCCGGATCGCGGCGATCAACGGCGGCGCCCACACGGCGCCGAGTTTTGCCGGCGACACCATCTATGCCTGGACGGAAGTGCTTGAGAAGCGGGATGTGCCCGGCCGCGGAGACCTCGGTGCCTTGCGCCTGCGTTCGGTCGGTACGAAGAACCGTGACGGCAGCGCTTTCCCCTACAAGGGGGAGGACGGCAAATACGATGCCGAGGTGGTTCTCGACCTCGACTATACGGTGCTGCTGCCGCGCCGAAGTGCGTGACTTGGGGCTGGCCCCGCCTGCCGGCCCACGCGACTACCATATATCGGTGAAAAGATGTGCCGAGCCACAAAATTTTGTTGACAGGCTCGAATCTCAAATACTACAGAAAGGGCGCCGGGTGCAGAGACAAGTCCCTGCGCCGTACCCCGCTAAGAGTACACCCCGACGCCCGTGAGCCGTTACCGGCCTGTACACACGGAAGCGGCGGGGTGTTTTTTCATGCCCCATCAGGATCTCAGACCTGGCGAGACTGAGATCGACCGAGGTGGCACGGCGAATCTCGTGAGAAATCCGCCACCTCGTCCGGTGGTTTGGCAGATCCACATCCAGAACTTTCCGACCGTTGATGCGATGCATTCCTGCTGCCGGAGACCGGCAACCGCAACACACTGCCGCGAAACCCGAATCAGATCCGAGGACCTGTTCCCGATAACGATCGCGGTGTCGGAGCCCGAAAGCTCTTCTGCCGCTGCTCCGAAAACCCTGTCCGGCAAGCCGGACTGAACCTTCGAAACTCGCCACCGCGGCTTCCAACGAAGCCGAGGGACTCGCCCGGTAACGTCACCAAACCGCTGGAACGATCGGCACGTCACCCGGTAGAAAGCTCTGGCGGCGCGGGAACCTGCCAAAACCCTCCGAACCGGCGGCTAGGACCTGCAGGGCAACTCAAGCCACCGACACCCGATTGCGCCTTCCGAGGAAGATGCAACCGACCGGATAGTCCGCGTTGTGTAAGACCCCCACTGAAGACCCTTGCGGGCCTTGATAGAACAGCAAAGTCGAAACCCCGCTGCTCCCCAGGAAGGACGCCCCTGTTTCAACCGAAGCTGAAACCGACACAAGCGCTTCAACCCGACGCTTTCGCGTGTGTAGTCAGGGTGGCGAATTAACAAATCAGGCTCAAGTTCTATTGTGGTCTTCTTCGAATAATTCTGTGTAAAAATGTAGTAATACTTCACAGCCTGTGCATAGGTTCTCCACAAGATTATCCACAAGCTAATAATTCTTTCGTAAAGCACAATTTAATTTCCTTGGTGAATCAATAGGAAGTGGATGACCTCCCGCAGTTCAGCAGTTTTCTGTTTGCAGTGCAGCATACACCAGCCCACAGTGGGCATGTTTGATGGATTGACCCAGTAAGCGATCGAACTCGGAGCGGTTTCCGCCTATGGGGTTAAGTTGACTAAAAGGAGGGGGAGGACTAAATCCTCACCCTAGAACAACGTTCGAATCCGGCTATTCTCCTGTAAATGCCGGGCGAAAGTTCAGTCGGGATGATCATTCATGACGCGGTCGCAGCGACCTCTTTCACCGCATCTTCAAGTCTATAAGCCGCAACTGACATCGACGCTCTCTATTCTGCACCGCATCACGGGCATTGCGCTGGCGGTCGGGACGCTGCTTCTCGTCTATTGGATTGCGGCGGCGGCCTCCGGCCCCGAATCGTACGATACGGCGCGCGAACTGATCGGGTCTCTCTTCGGCCGTCTTTTGCTCGTCGCCTGGACTTTTGCGCTCTTCTACCACCTCTGCAACGGTATCCGGCATCTCTTCTGGGACGCCGGCATGGGGTTTGAACTGGCGGATGCCTACCGCAGTGGTTGGCTGGTCCTGATAGCGACGGGTGTGCTGACGGCGGCGGCCTGGATCATTGGATACAGCGCGCTGGGGGGAGGAAGCTGATGAGTTTGCGCTCTCCGCTTGCCCGTGTACGAGGACTGGGTTCAGCGAAGGACGGCACGGGCCATTGGTGGTCGCAGCGCCTGACGGCCTTGGCGCTGATCCCCTTGACCCTATGGTTCACGGCCTCCATCGCGGCATTGGCGGGCGCCGACTACGAGACCATCCGGGCCTGGATCGGGTCTCCTTTGGTCGCGACACTTCTGTTGCTGCTCATTTCCGCGACATTTTATCACGCCTATCTCGGTCTCCAGGTCGTGATCGAAGACTACATCCATAGTGAGGGGACCAAGCTGGCAACGCTGCTGTTAGTCAAGGCCGCGAGTATCGTACTCGGCCTGCTGTCGGCCCTCTCCGTTCTCACCATTCTGTTTGAAGGCTAGGTAGATCCATGGCAAAGGCGAACGGGCAGGGGGCACCCAACGGCAACGGCATGCCGCCAGCGAACGGCGCCTACGAGAAGGTCGACCATACCTACGACGTCGTTGTCATAGGCGCGGGTGGCGCCGGACTTCGTGCGACCTTGGGCTTGGCGGAAGCAGGGTTGAAAACCGCCTGCATCACCAAGGTCTTTCCTACCCGAAGTCACACCGTTGCCGCGCAAGGCGGCGTCTCCGCATCGCTTGGCAACATGGGCGAAGACAATTGGCGCTGGCATATGTACGACACCGTCAAGGGGTCGGACTGGCTGGGCGATCAGGACGCCATCGAATACATGGTGCGTGAAGCCGTGCCCGCTATCCTGGAGCTGGAGCACTACGGCATGCCCTTCAGCCGGACGGAAGAGGGCAAGATCTATCAGCGCGCCTTCGGCGGCATGACCACGCATTTCGGGGAAGGCATCGCGCAACGGACCTGTGCGGCGGCGGACAGAACCGGACACGCCATGCTGCACACGCTCTATCAGCAATGCCTGCGCCAGCGCGCGGAGTTTTTCATCGAGTACTTCGCCCTCGATCTGATTATGGAGGAAGGCGTCTGCCGCGGCGTCGTCGCGTGGAACCTAGACGACGGAACGATCCATCGCTTCCGGGCGCAGACTGTGGTCCTGGCGACCGGCGGCTATGGCCGTATCTATTTCTCCTGCACCGGCGCCCATACGCAAACTGGCGACGGCAGCGCAATGGTGCTGCGGGCCGGCCTGCCGCTGCAGGACATGGAATTCGTCCAGTTTCATCCGACCGGCATTTATGGCGCTGGCTGCCTGATTACCGAAGGCGTCCGGGGCGAAGGCGGTTACCTGACCAACTCGGAAGGAGAGCGTTTTATGGAGCGCTATGCACCTTCCGCGAAGGACTTGGCGAGCCGCGATGTGGTTTCCCGCTCCATGACGATGGAGATTCGCGAAGGCCGGGGTGTCGGCGACAACAGAGATCACATCCATTTGCACATCGAACATCTGGATCCGAAGCTGATCAATGAGAGGTTGCCGGGCATCGCGGAATCGGCACGTATTTTCGCAGGCGTTGATGTGACGAAGGAACCGATCCCGGTGCTTCCGACCTGCCACTACAACATGGGTGGGGTTCCCGCCCTTTATAGCGGCGAGGCCGTGACGTCGAGCAACGGCAACCCCGACACCGTGGTGCCGGGCTTGATGGCGATTGGCGAGGCGGCCTGCGTTTCAGTGCACGGAGCCAACCGACTCGGCTCCAACTCGCTGCTCGACCTCGTCGTCTTCGGACGTTCCGCCGCCAAACGCTGCGTGGAAATGCTGACCCCCGGCGACTCCCAAGCGCCCTTGCCCGCGGATGCGGACGAACTGGCGCTCTCAAGATTGGACCGGGCCCGGCATGCGTCCGGCTCGACACCGACCGCTGTTCTGCGCGGGGAAATGCAGCGCACGATGCAGGGCCATGCGGCCGTGTTCCGCACAGGCGAGAGCTTGCAGGAAGGCGCCGATGAATTGACCAAAGTCTGGGCCGGACGGGACGATCTCGGCGTGACGGACCGCAGTATGGTCTGGAACTCCGATCTCGTCGAAACCCTGGAGCTGGACAATCTGCTGTACCAGGCGCGAGTCACGATGGCGTCCGCCGTGAACCGCACCGAAAGCCGCGGCGCGCATGCTCGCGAGGATTTCCCCGACCGGGACGACGAAAACTGGATGAAGCACACGCTGTCCTATTGCAACGAGAAGGGCGAGGTCACTTTCGACTACCGGCCGGTTCACATGAATACGCTGACGAACGAAGTGCAGTCGATCCCACCGAAAGCACGGGTCTACTAAGCGCCGACAACCGGAAGAGCTGAAGCGGGAAAGACGTCTAGATGGTTGAACTAGCACTGCCGGCCAATTCCAAGGTCAGAACGGGACATACCCACCCGGTCCCCAAGGAGGCCAAGAACCTGAAGGCCTTCAAGGTCTATCGCTGGACGCCGGAGGACGGCGAAACGCCGCGCGTCGACACCTATCATGTGGACCTGGACGACTGCGGCCCGATGGTTTTGGACGCCCTGATCAAGATCAAGAACGAGGTCGACTCGACCCTGACGTTCCGGCGCTCCTGCCGGGAAGGTGTCTGCGGTTCCTGCGCCATGAACATCGACGGCACCAACACGCTCGCCTGCACCAAGTACATCAGCGATGTTCCGGGCGACGCCAAGATCTATCCTTTGCCCCATTTGCCGGTGGTGAAGGATCTGGTCCCGGACCTGACGCACGTTTATGCCCAGTACGAGTCGATTGAACCCTGGCTGAAAGCTGACACGGCCGCGCCGGAACGGGAGCGTCCGCAGACTCCCGAGGAGCGGGCGAAACTCGACGGGCTGTGGGAGTGCATACTCTGTTTCAGTTGTTCGACCTCCTGTCCCAGTTACTGGTGGAACGGAGACCGCTATCTTGGGCCGGCGATTTTGCTTCAGGCCTATCGCTGGATTGCGGACAGCCGTGATGAGTCGACCGGCGAGCGCTTGGATCAGCTCGAAGATCCCTTCCGGCTCTACCGCTGTCACACCATTATGAACTGCACGAAGACCTGTCCGAAAAACCTGAATCCTGCGAAGGCGATCGCGGAGATCAAGAAGCTGATGGTGGCGCGAAAGGGCTGAGACCCCTTTGGCCTAAAACGGAACGGGCCGTTCAGTATGAAGCCGAAGAAGCTCTCGTCCGGAACCCTTGCCATGTTGGTGGTCACGCTCGGCTTGGCCGGGTTCGGGCTGTTGTTCTACGTTTCGCCGCAGAGCCCCGTTGCCAACGCCGAGGTCTCCGCGCCTGCATTCGACCTGCAAGGACATCGCGGGGCACGCGGGCTCTTTCCCGAAAACAGTCTTCCGGCATTCGTCGCGGCGCTGGAGATTGGCGTCACGACCCTGGAGCTCGATCTCGGTATGACCCGCGATGGCGTCGTGGTTGTCCATCACGATCAAAGACTGAGTTCTGCCAAGACGCGCGGCCCGGATGGCGCCTGGCTGACCGACGGCAACAAGCCTTTGTTGATCGAAGCGACATTCGAAGAGTTGCAACAGTACGACATCGGCACCTACAAGCCGGACAGCGGGCTGACGCGGCGCTTCCCGGACCAGGAGAAGATGGACGGGGTCCGAATCCCGTCCTTGCGTCAGGTTATCGATCTGGCGGAAAGCCGGGGCCAAGGCCGAATCCGTTACAACGTCGAGACGAAGATCAATCCGGAAACGCCTGAAAAGTCGGCCAGTCCCGAAGTCTTTGCCAAGGCATTGGCTGCGGAAATCAAGGCGGCGGGGCTTGTCGAGAGAATGGCGGTGCAGTCCTTTGATTGGCGCACGCTGCGTTTGATCCGGGAGCTGCTGCCGCAGATAGAGACGGTCTACCTGACCGCGGAGCAATCCTGGCTCGACAGCCTGCAGAGGGGACAGCCCGGCGTGTCGCCTTGGCTGGACGGGCTCGACCTGGATGCCGAACAGCTTTCCGTCCCCCAGGCTGTCCACGCGCTCGGCGGGAACGTTTGGTCGCCCTTTTTCAAGGATCTCAGGGCTGCGGATCTGGCGGAGGCCCAGCGTCTCGGTCTGCGCGTGGTAGTCTATACCGTCAACGAACCGGAAGACATGGCATCGCTGATCGACTTCGGGGTCGATGGAATTATCACCGACTACCCGGACAGGCTGCGCCGTGTTATGGCGGAGAAAGGTCTGCCCCTACCGCCCCCTATGCCGGCTGAGTAATGCGGCGGTTTCGGGAGGGGGCTCCGGCGCTTACTGCAGCGAAATGTCGCCGGTGATCTCGTGGTTGAGGTCCAATCCCTCGATGCTGAGGACGACTTTGGCCTTCAGGGTCTCGTTTCCGGAGAGCTTGCCGCTGTCCAAGCCGGTGCGGATGGCTTGCTCGATCTCCCGCTGGGAGGTCACGCCGACTTTCTTCAGGAACTTGCGCAGCTCCATGTTGAGGGTTTCTTCGTCCATTTCTGTCCTCCTTCTGTCGCATCGCGCAGCTCAGGAAGGAGTTTCCTCCCCAGCGCGGAGTGCCTCGCCTTCGCGTAGGTTTCATATATAGGGTTGCCGCGCCCAGACAATGGTCCCGCTTCGGCCATCAGGGGCCGGCGGGGGCGACTCCCTTCCCTCGCCTGTGAAAGTCACCTAATCTTCTGGTCTATTTCTGCACCACGGAAGGGAGGCGGAGCATGAAGCTCACGGACGCGCAGATCGCGGAATTCGACCGCGAGGGCTACCTGTTCCTGCCTAGTACCTTCTCCGCGGAGGAGATTGCGGTTCTCAAGGGCGAGTTGCCCGGCATCTTCGCGCAGGAGCGGGATGAGGTCTGGCGGGAACAGGACGGCAAGGCCGTACGGACGGCCTTTGCCGCGCATCACTACAATGAAGCCTTTCGTCTGCTGGGGCATCACCCCCGGATGATTGAGCCGGTACAGCAGCTCCTGGATGGTCCGGTCTATATTCACCAGTACAAAATCAACGCCAAGGCGGCATTCGACGGCGATGTCTGGCAGTGGCATCAGGACTACGGCACCTGGGCGCGGGACGACCAGATGCCCGAAGCCCGGGCCATGAACATCGCCGTTTTCCTTGATGAGGTCAGCGCGGTCAATGGACCTCTGATGTTCATCCCGCGCAGTCACAAGCAGGGTGTTCTGGAGGCCGGACACGACCTGGAGACGACGTCCTATCCGCTCTGGACCCTGGACCGGAAGACCATCCGTAGGCTGGCCGACGAAGGCGGGATCGTGGCGCCGACAGGCCCGGCGGGATCGGTGCTGATGTTCCACAGCACCCTGGTCCATGCCTCGCCACCCAACATCAGCCCTTGGGACCGCACGATCGTCTATATCAGTGCGTGTCACGTCGACAATCACATCCGTCAGTTCAAGCGCCCGGAATGGGTGGCGCACCGTGACTTCACGCCTATCGAGGTGGTGGAAGACGACAGCCTGCTGCGGTTTCGGCAGCAAAAACAGCAATCCGCGAATACAGCGGCAGAGTAGGAAGATATGAATCTACATCGACTTTTGGAGGAGCGCCAGGCGGCCGGCAATGCGGTGCGTGTGGCACTGATTGGTGCAGGGAAGTTCGGCTCAATGTTCCTGGCGCAGGCACGGGTCACCCCTGGTCTGCATGTCTTGGGCATTGCCGACCTGGACCCGCAACGGGCGCGTCAGGCTCTCAGAACGACGGGGTGGGACGACGAGACTTGCGTGGCGGAGAATTTCACCCAGGCGCTCGAGACCGGTCGCACTTGTTTGACGGATGATGCGGAGAGCCTGATTCGCGCCGATGGTTTGGAAGTCGTGATCGACGCCACGGGGCATCCGCCTGCCGGTGTGCGCCATGCGCGGCTCGCCGCCAAGGAAGGCCGTCACATGGTGATGGTCAATGTAGAAGCCGATGTTCTGGCCGGCCCCTTGCTGGCGGCGGAGGCGAAGGCGGCGGGGCTGGTCTACTCCATGGCTTATGGTGACCAGCCGGCCTTGATCTGCGAAATGGTGGACTGGGCCCGGGCCTGCGGACTGAAGGTGGTCGCGGCGGGTAAGGGCACCAAGTATCTGCCGGAATACCATGCCTCGACACCCGAAACCGTCTGGCCGTATTTCGGGATCACGGACAACGAAGCCGGTGCGGCCGGAATGAACCCCAAGATGTTCAACTCTTTCGTGGATGGCACCAAGTCCGGCATTGAGATGGCAGCGGTCAGCAATGCCACGGCTTTGGTGCCGCCCCCCGATGGCCTGCTGTTCCCGCCGGCCAGCACCGAGGAGCTGCCGACGGTTCTGCGGCCGGAGTCGGACGGCGGCGTCCTGCACCGCAATGGCCAGGTCGAAGTGGTCAGCAGCTTGCGCCGCGACGGCTCGGACGTCGTCAACGATTTGCGATGGGGCGTCTATGTCGTGTTCGAAGCGCCGTCGGACTATACAGCGCATTGCTTTCGTGAATACGGCATGGTGACGGACCCCACGGGGTGGGTCAGCGCTCTCTATCGTCCCTATCATCTGATCGGTCTGGAACTCGGTGTCTCCGTGTTGAGTGCCGCCCTGCGTGGGGAGGCCACGGGGGCGGCGACCGATTTCCGCGCCGACGTGGTGGCCACAGCAAAGCGGGACCTGAAGGCGGGCGAGGTTCTGGATGGCGAGGGCGGTTACCTCGTCTGGGGCAAGGCGGTGCCGGCGGAAACCAGCATGCGCGCCGGTGCCTTGCCGCTTGGCCTGGCGCAGGGGATTCCGCTGACGCGGCCGATCGCGAAAGGCGAGACCCTGACCTGGGCGGACGTGAAAGCCGACGAGAAGGACGAAACCCTCAAGGTGCGGCGGGAAATGGAAGCCCGCTTCGCACCTCCAGAGACTGCCGCCGCCGAATAGCGCCGCGGGTCTGGACGACATGTTCCTGTGGGGCCTTGCGCAAATCGGAGGACCCGGCCAAGTTTCCGCTTGCTGATCTCGACAAGCGGGAAGGGAATCCATGACGGGCGTGATGATCGTGACGGGCGGCAGCCGCGGCATCGGTGCTGCGACGGCACGCTTGGCGGCGCAGCGCGGCTACGCCGTCTGCGTCAACTATCAATCGAGCAAAGAGGCGGCGGACCGCTTGGTTTCGGAACTGCAAGCTGGCGGCGCACAGGCCATCGCCGTGCAGGCGGATGTCGGCGATGAGGAAGCCGTTGTCGCGCTCTTCCAGCGTGTCGATAAAGAACTTGGGCCCGTCACCGCGCTGGTCAACAACGCGGGTTTGACGGGGCTCATCAACCGGCTCGACGAAGTCCCGGCCGAGACGGTCCGTAAGGTCATCGACATTAACGTACTGGGCACCATCTGGTGCAGCCGAGAGGCCGTCAAGCGTATGTCGACCCGCCACGGCGGACAGGGCGGGGCGATCGTCAATCTGTCTTCCGCGGCCGTGACCATCGGCAGCCCCGGACAGTATGTCTGGTACGCGACCTCCAAAGGCGCCATCGACAGCTTCACCCTGGGCCTGGGGAAAGAGGTCGCGTCGGAGGGCATTCGCGTGAACGCGGTGGCGCCGGGTCTCATCGACACGGAGATTCACGCGGCCTCCGGCGAGCCGGACCGCATGCGGGACCTGGCGCCGACCGTTCCCGTCGGCCGGGTCGGTGACGCGGCGGAAGTTGCGGAGACCATCCTCTGGCTGCTGTCCGATCAGGCCTCTTATGTCACCAGCACGGTTCTCCGTGTTGCCGGCGGACGCTAGGTTCCGCTAGGGCGCGCACGAAGAGTCCGGTCCTATGCCCGACCAAAGCGCAGATCCCGAACAGCAAGCCGTGGGCGGTGCCGGGCCGCTTCTCGCCTATCGCGCGCGGCGGCGCGAAGGCGCGCTGAAACACGACGCGAACCAGGAACTCGCGGCCGAAAAACTGCAGTCGCTCCACAATGCGCTGAAGCATTATCAGCCCGCTTCGGGCAAGTCGGGTTGGAAGGAGCGCCTGGGTCTGGGCCGCCGCCGCGTCGACCCGCCCCAGGGCCTCTACATTTTCGGCGGCGTCGGCACCGGCAAATCCATGCTGATGGACCTGTTCTTCGAGGAGGCGCCTGTCGCGCAGAAGCGCCGCGTTCATTTCCATGCATTCATGCAGGAGGTTCAGGAGCGCCTGCACGCCTGGCGCCAGAAGACGAAGGGCAACAAGGCGGATCCGCTGCCGGATCTGGCCGAGGAACTGGTGCAGGAGTTCTGGCTGCTCTGTTTCGACGAGTTCCATGTCGTAAACGTGGCCGACGCCATGATCCTGGGCCGCCTGTTCGAGAGCCTTTTTGAGTTGGGTGTCGTTGTGGTGGCGACCTCGAACTGGCCGCCGGACCGGCTCTACGAGGGCGGTCTGCAACGCGAGCAGTTCGTCCCCTTCATCGAACTCGTTCAGCAACGACTGGATGTCCTGATGCTGGACTCTGGGATGGACTATCGCCTGGCGCGCTTGAAGGACATCTCCGTCTACCATGCGCCTCTTGGCAAAAAAGCGAGCCAGGAACTCGACGAGGCTTTCGCGCGGCTGACGGAAGGGGCGGTGGCGCAGGCGGAAGTGATCGAGCGCAAGGGCCGCGAGATTCCAGTGTCGCTGGCAGCGCGCGGTGTTGCCCGTTTCGGCTTCGCGGAACTCTGTGAGGCGCCATTGGGGCCGGGCGACTATCTGGCCATCGCCAAGGGCTATCACACTGTCATTCTCGCCGATGTCCCCAAGCTCGACGAAAAGCAGCGCAACGAGGCGCGCCGCTTCATGACGCTGATCGACGCGCTCTACGAGCATCGGGTCAATCTGGTGATCTCGGCCGACGCGCCCCCCGAGGGCCTCTACCCCAGCGGCGACGGTGCTTTCGAGTTCGAGCGGACCGTCAGCCGGCTTCAGGAGATGCGCTCCGGCGATTACGTCGCTCTGGCACACATCTCGTCCTAGCGGCGTTGCGGTCTTCACCTTGCTCCACCCCGCAAATCGCGCTAGTAACCAAACGTCTTCTTCGGATGCTTCCGCGCCTTTCAGGCTCTGACTGCTCCGGCAGAAGGCGGCGGCTTTCTATAGAAACCAACCTGCTTCACAAGCACATTCCACAGGGACATCAGACACATGGCTCGCAACAAGATTGCGCTCGTCGGTGCCGGCAATATTGGCGGCACCTTGGCTCTGCTCGCCGGATTGAAGGAACTGGGCGACGTCGTCCTTTTCGACATTGTCGATGGCGTGCCACAAGGTAAGGCACTCGACATCGCGCAGTCGTCACCGGTCGAAGGTTTCGACGCCAAGCTGGCCGGGGCCAGCAAGTACAGCGCGATCAAGGGCGCGGACGTGGTCATCGTCACCGCCGGCGTGCCGCGCCGGCCGGGGATGAGCCGGGACGACCTTCTCGCCGTGAACGCCAAGGTCATGCAGGCGGTCGGCGACGGCATCAAGAAAAACTGCCCGAAGGCCTTCGTGATCTGTATCACCAATCCTCTGGATGCCATGGTTTGGGTCTTGCAGCAGACTTCCGGTCTGCCGGCCAACAAAGTCGTGGGCATGGCGGGCGTCCTGGACTCCGCGCGCTTCCGCTACTTCCTGGCGGAGGAGATGAACGTCTCGGTCGAAGATGTGACGGCCTTCGTTCTTGGCGGCCATGGCGACACCATGGTGCCGATGGTGCGCCACTCGACGGTCGCCGGTATCCCGCTTCCCGAACTCGTGAAGATGGGTTGGATTTCCCAGCCCCGGATGAAGGAGATCGTGCAACGTACCCGGGACGGCGGCGCCGAGATCGTTGGGCTGCTGAAAACCGGTTCCGCGTTCTACGCCCCGGCGTCCTCCGCCATCGCCATGGCCGAGTCCTATTTGAAGGACAAGCGCCGGGTGCTGCCGTGCGCCGCCCATCTCAACGGCCAATACGGCGTCAAGGGGCTCTATGTCGGCGTGCCGGCCGTGATCGGCGCCAATGGTATCGAGCGTGTCGTCGAGCTGTCGCTCAACGCGACGGAGAAGAAGATGCTGGCGGCCTCCGTGAGCTCCGTCCGGGGGCTGGTCGATGCCTGCAAGAAACTGGGCGTTCTCTCCAAAGCGAAACCGGCCAAAGCGAAACCGGCGAAGAAGTCAGCGCGCAAGAAGGCGGGCTGACCCTCCGGCAGCGCGTCTGGTGCGGAATATGACCCTGCGGATTCCCCCGATCCAGCATCACGGAAATGTCGCGTAATTGGCTAGGATGGTCGGTTGCGCTGTCAATTCCAGGTGTTACTCTTGTGCCGAGTCGCCTGAGACCCGCAAAGGGTAGTGGCGTGGATCCGGGGGCGATACTGGGCGCAATTGGAAAGATGCGTAACATTTCCCTCAACAGCACTGAAACGGATCCTGACGGTAGTCCATGAATATTCACGAGTATCAGGCGAAGTCTCTTCTCGCCAAGTCCGGCGTCGCGGTGCCTCGCGGCGGCGTGGCCTTCACTCCCGAAGAAGCCGAGAACGCCGCGCGCGACCTTGGTGGTCCGATATGGGTCGTCAAGTCGCAGATCCATGCCGGCGGGCGCGGTGCGGGGCGTTTCAAGGACGATCCCGACGGCGCCGGCGGTGTTCGGGTCTGCAAGTCCCTGGACGAGGTGAGGGAGAACGCGCGGAAGATGCTCGGCCACGTTCTGGTCACCAAGCAGACCGGAGAAAGCGGCAAAGAGGTCAAGCGTCTCTATATCGAAGATGGCTGCGACATTAAACGCGAGCTCTATCTCGGCATGCTGATCGACCGGGCGACGAGCCGGATCACCATCATGGCCTCCACCGAAGGCGGTATGGAGATTGAGGAAGTGGCGGCCCGCACGCCCGAGAAGATCCTCAAGCTGGCCATCGATCCTGCGACCGGGTTCATGCCATATCATGGGCGCAAGATCGCTTTCGGGCTGGGGCTGGAAGGCAAACAGGTGGGCAAGGCCGTGAAATTCATGATGGCCATGTACCGCTGCTTCAACGATCTGGACGCTTCGATCGTCGAGATTAATCCCCTGGTTGTGACGGGGGACGGCGACATCATCGCGCTCGACGCCAAGATGAACTTCGACGACAACGCGTTGTTCCGCCACAAGAACATCGCGGAAATGCGCGACGAAGACGAAGAAGACCCGATGGAGCTGGAGGCCGCCCGTCACGAGCTGAACTACATCAAGCTGGATGGCGAGATCGGCTGCATGGTGAATGGCGCCGGGCTGGCCATGGCGACGATGGATATCATCAAGCTATATGGCGGCGATCCCGCCAACTTCCTGGATGTCGGCGGCGGCGCGACGAAGGAGCGGGTGACCGTTGCCTTCAAGATCATTCTGTCGGATCCCAATGTGAAAGGCATCCTGGTCAACATCTTCGGTGGGATCATGCGTTGCGACATCATCGCGGAGGGCGTCGTTGCCGCGGCCAAGGAAGTCTCGCTCAACGTGCCGCTCGTCGTCAGGCTTGAGGGCACCAACGTGGAGTTGGGCAAGAAGATCCTCGCCGAATCCGGACTGCCTATCCTCTCGGCCGACAATCTGGCCGACGCCGCCGATAAGGTGGTCAAAGCGGTGAAGGAGGCGGCCTGATGTCGGTTCTCGTCGATAAGAACACCAAGGTCATTTGCCAGGGCTTCACCGGGGCTCAGGGCACCTTTCACTCCGAGCAGGCGATCGCCTACGGCACCAACATGGTCGGCGGCGTGACCCCAGGCAAGGGCGGCTCCACGCATCTGGATCTGCCGGTCTTCGACACCGTAGCGGATGCGGTTGAGACGACGGGCGCCAATGCGTCCGCTATCTATGTGCCGCCGCCCTTTGCCGCGGACGCGATCCTCGAGGCGATCGATGCCGAGATAGAGCTGGCCGTCTGCATTACCGAGGGTATCCCGGTCCTGGATATGGTCCGGGTCAAACGGGCGCTCGCCACCTCCAAGACCCGTCTGATCGGTCCGAATTGTCCTGGCATCATCACACCGGACGAATGCAAGATCGGTATCATGCCGGGCCATATTCACCAGCGCGGCAAGATCGGCGTCGTCTCCCGTTCCGGCACCTTGACCTACGAGGCGGTTGCGCAGACGACGGCGGCCGGCCTGGGACAGACAACCTGCGTTGGTATCGGCGGCGATCCGGTCAACGGAACGAACTTCATCGATTGCCTGGATGCCTTCCTGGCGGATCCGGAAACCGAAGGCATCATCATGATCGGCGAAATCGGCGGCAGCGCGGAAGAAGATGCTGCTGAGTTCTACAAGGCATCAAGAAACAAGAAACCCATATGTGGTTTCATCGCAGGAGTGACTGCCCCTCCGGGTCGGCGCATGGGCCATGCCGGTGCCATTATTTCGGGGGGCAAAGGCGGTGCGGACGATAAGATCGAGGCTTTGCGATCGGCAGGATTTGTCGTCGCGGACTCGCCGGCCGGACTTGGCGCCGCGATGCTTGAGGCGATGGAGAAGGGCTAAGGCCCGTAACAATGAAGAGGCGGCGCGGCCGGGTCGCCTCGGCCGAGCCGAGGCAGAAAATGTCGGAGCAGAATGCTATCCTTTCTGGTGCGAGCGCCGGGTACCTGGCGGACCTCTATCGCAGGTTCAAGAGTGCGCCTGACAGCGTAGACGCGGACTGGCAGGCTTTTTTCAGTGACCTCGACGAAGATGCCCGGGGTCTGATCGAATCCCTGAATGGTGTGGGTGCCGCGGCGCCTTCTGCAGCAGTGCCGATGCCGCCTCAAACGGCCGCCGTATCCTCCCAGACGGCCGCGGCTGTGGCAGCCGTCGCAGCCGGGGTCGCGGGCGACCGCGAACTGACCGCCGGCGATATCCGCGCGGCAACGCTGGACTCCATACGGGCGTTGATGCTGATCCGGGCTTACCGGGTCCGGGGTCACCTGGAAGCCAATCTCGACCCTTTGGGGCTTAAGAAGATCGAACCGCACCCCGAACTGGATCCCCGGTCCTATGGCTTCAGTGAGGCCGACTTCGACCGGCCGATCTTCATCAACAACGTGCTCGGTATGGAAACGGCAACGTTGCGGGAGATTGTTTCCGCCGTGCGGGCCACATACTGCGGCAAGATCGGCGTCGAGTTCATGCACATCCAGGATCCGGACCAGAAGGCTTGGATTCAAGGACGTATCGAGGGGATCAAGAATCAGCCGGACTTCACGGTTAACGGCAAGCGCGCCATTTTGGAGCGCTTGACCGCAGCCGAGGTCTTCGAGCAATTCCTGAACAAAAAGTACACCGGGACGAAACGTTTCGGACTCGATGGTGCCGAATCAACGATTCCCGCGCTTGAGCAAATCCTAAAGCGCGGTGGCCAGATGGGTTTGAAGGAAGTCGTGATCGGCATGCCGCACCGTGGCCGACTCAACGTGCTCGCGAATTTTTTGAGTAAGCCATTTGCCGCGATCTTTTCGGAGTTCGAGGGCGGGACCTCCAATCCGGAAGACGTCGGCGGTTCCGGCGATGTGAAGTATCATCTCGGCACCTCCTCGGATCGTGAGTTCGACGGCAACTCAATTCATCTCTCGCTGACCGCAAACCCCTCTCACCTGGAAGCGGTTGACCCGGTGGTCGTCGGAAAAGTCCGCGCGAAGCAGGATCAGGGCCGCTATCATGACCGGACCCAGGTCATGGGCCTCTTGCTGCACGGCGATGCCGCTTTTTCGGGCCAGGGGTTGGTGCCGGAAACACTCGACCTCTCCGAGTTGAAGGGTTATCGCATCGGCGGCACCATTCATTTCATCGTGAACAACCAAATCGGTTTCACGACCAACCCGGTCAATTCCAGATCCGGACCGTATTGTTCGGAAGTCGCGAAGATCATTCAGGCTCCGATCTTTCATGTAAATGGTGACGACCCGGAAGCCGTGGTGCACGTGGCGCGGATCGCGACCGAGTTCCGCCAGACATTCAACAAAGACGTCGTCATCGACATGTTCTGTTACCGTCGCTTTGGGCACAACGAAGCGGACGAGCCGGCGTTCACGCAGCCGTTGATGTACAAGGAAATCGGCAAGCATAAGACAACACGTCAGATCTATGCCGACGAGTTGGCGGCGGCGAGTGTCATTGCAGCGGGCGAAGCCCAGCAAATCTTGGAACAGTGGTGGGAACGCCTGGAGAAGGAATACGAGGCGGCAACCGCCTACAAGGTCAACAAGGCCGACTGGCTCGAAGGTGCTTGGTCGGGCCTGGAGCGTGTCTCCGGCTATGACGCCCGCCGCGGCGTAACGGAAGTGCCCATGGAGACCTTGCATGAGGTCGGTCGGGCCATGACCCGCGTACCCGCCGATTTCAATCTGAACCGCAAGATCCGAAGGCAGTTGGATGCCAAAGCCAAGATCTTGGAGAGCGGCGAGGGTATAGACTGGGCAACGGCGGAGGCCCTAGCCTTCGGAACGCTTCTGATCGAAGGCAACCCTGTCCGCCTCTCAGGCCAGGACAGCAACCGTGGCACTTTCTCACAGCGTCATGCGACCTTTATCGACCAGGAAACGGAAGTCCGCTATCGCCCGTTAAACCATATTCGGGACAAGCAGGCTCGCATCGAGATCGTTGATTCGCCCTTGAGCGAGGTCGCAGTGCTAGGTTTTGAGTACGGCTACTCCCTGGCGGAACCTAATGCATTGGTGCTTTGGGAGGCACAGTTCGGCGATTTCGCGAACGGGGCTCAGATCATCATCGATCAGTTCATCTCGTCCGGTGAGTCGAAGTGGCTGCGTATGTCCGGTCTGGTCCTGCTTCTGCCGCACGGTTTCGAAGGACAAGGTCCGGAACATTCGTCGGCACGCCTGGAGCGCTATCTGCAGCTCTGCGGGGAGGACAACATTCAAGTCGTCAACTGCACGACGCCGGCCAATTATTTCCATGTTCTGCGGCGCCAGTTGCATCGGGATTTCCGCAAGCCGCTCATCATCATGACGCCGAAGTCGCTGCTGAGGCATAAGAAGTGCGTGTCCAGTATCTCCGAATTCTCGGAAGGTAGCTCGTTCCACCGCATTATGTACTGCGACGAGCAGCCGAGCTCAAAAAGCGACGCGAAACAGGTCGTAATGTGCAGTGGCAAGGTCTATTACGATCTGCTGGAGGCGCGCGAGAAGTCGGGCAACAAGGACGTTCATTTCATCCGCTTGGAACAGCTCTATCCCTTCCCGGCCGATGCGCTCGCGGCGGAGCTCGAGGACTACAAGCACTGCGACCTGGTGTGGTGTCAGGAAGAGCCGCGCAATATGGGGGCTTGGTCCTTCGTCAACGAGTTTATTGAGGAGATCGCGGAAGAAGTCGGTTTTAAGGATCCGCGGCCGCGCTACGCGGGTCGCCGGTCCGCCGGATCGCCTGCCACGGGGTCTCTGCGCCGGCATATCGCGGAACAGACGGAACTGATCGAAAGTGCGTTGGCCCTGGGTGTGAAACGCCAAGGCCGCATTCAAAGTCGCAAGTCCGATCAAGTGCCCCGGGGGGACCGAACCGCGGCGGAGTGACCCTCCATCTGTGAAAGAACGTCAGACCAATTGGCTTCCAAATAGCTCCCAGCGCGCATAGGGCAAAATGGCAATAGACATTCTGGTACCCGCACTCGGCGAATCCGTTTCAGAAGCAACGGTTGCACAGTGGCTTAAAAATCCGGGCGACACCGTTGCGCGGGACGAACCCCTTGTCGAACTGGAAACCGACAAGGTCACTCTGGAAGTAAACGCCTCCGAAGCCGGCGTCCTGCAGGAAGTCCTGGCCGGGGAAGGGGAGAATGTCGAAGTCGGAGCGATTCTGGGCCGAATTGGCGCCGGCAATGGTGCGGTTGCGGCCGCCCCGGCCGCGGCACCGGAACCGACTGAACCGACGCCAACGGCACCCGAGCCTGTCGCGCCCCAGCCTGCCTCGCCCCAGGCCGCTGCGGCAGCCGCGCCCGCGGCGGGTGGCAGTCCCGTCGATATCGTGGTTCCGGCCCTTGGCGAATCCGTCACCGAAGCAACGGTTGCCAAGTGGCTGAAGGCGACGGGCGAAAGCGTGGCACGAGACGAAGCGCTCGTGGAACTGGAAACCGATAAGGTCACCCTCGAAGTCAATGCGCCGGATGCGGGAACGCTTGGCGATATCAAGGCGGACGAGGGGGCGACTGTTGAAGTGGGCGCGGTCCTAGGTGTGGTGATGGCGGGCGCCGCGGCGGCCCCGGCCGCAGCATCTGCGGCACCGCCAACTTCGGAGGCGACGCCCGCTGCCGCCGAGAAAGCAGCAACCCCGGCACCTGCGGCAGCCCCGGCCGCCGAAACTCCGGCGGGTCCATCATTCGATCCGTCGTTGGCACAGCGCTCCGGCCCCGGCGGCAAGATCACCCGCGCCGATCTTGCGGCGTTCATCGAGGAATCGATGGTCGGAAATGTCGGCCCCGCGGTGCGCAAGCTGATCGCGGAACACAGCCTTGATCCGGCGACCATTCCGGCAAGCGGACGAGATGGCCGGATCACCAAGGAAGATGTGCTGAATGTGGTAGAGGGGCGGACGGCACCGGTACCTTCGGCTTCGACCGTTCCAGCCTCGGCGCCCGCGGCGCCGCCTCCTTCGTCGGGAACGGCCGTCGCGCCGACGCCCGGCGTTCGCGAGGAACGGGTGCGCATGACCAAGCTGCGCCAGACCATCGCGCGCCGCTTGAAGGAAGCGCAGAACACCGCGGCCATGCTGACGACCTTCAACGAGTGCGACATGTCGGCGTCGATGGCACTGCGGGCGGAATACAAGGAGGCCTTCGAGAAAAAGCACGGGCGTAAGCTAGGCTTCATGTCGTTCTTCACGAAAGCAGTGGTGGCGGCCTTGAAGGAGATCCCGGCGGTTAATGCGCGGATCGAAGGCGATGAGATTGTCTACAACCATTTCTACGATATCGGCATGGCGGTCTCGACGCCGAGCGGCTTGATGGTGCCGGTGCTGCGCGACTGCGATCGCAAATCCTTCGCGGAAATCGAATCGACCCTGGCGGAGTTGGCCGGCAAGGGACGCGATGGCAAGCTGTCGATGGATGAAATGACCGGCGGCACCTTCACCATCACCAATGGCGGTGTTTTTGGTTCGATGCTCTCGACCCCGATCCTAAACATGCCGCAATCTGCGATTCTGGGGCTTCACAAGATTCAGCAGCGCCCCGTGGCGGTGGATGGTGCGGTTCAAATTCGGCCCATGATGTACCTCGCCTTGTCTTACGATCACCGCATTATCGACGGCCGGGAGGCCGTGACCTTCCTGGTGCGGGTGAAAGAAAACATGGAAGATCCGCAGCGACTTCTCCTCGACATCTGAACGGCCGTGTAGGCCCTGGTTTTCGAAAGTGTGAGTGGCCACATATTCCGACAGCAGGTGTGATCGTTTGAAGTGCGGGATGACTTGAAGGGTTTGGGATGGCAGAGCAGCTCTATGATTTGGTGGTAATAGGCGGCGGGCCCGGCGGTTACGTGGCGGCGATCCGCGCGGCACAGTTAGGAATGAAGACGGCCTGCGTAGAAGGTAGGGGCGCCCTCGGCGGCACCTGTCTGAATGTCGGCTGCATCCCTTCGAAGGCGCTCCTGCAATCCTCAGAAAAGTACGCCGAAGCGCAGAAGCACCTCGGTAGTCACGGCATCAAGGTTTCCGACCTCGATCTGGACCTTCCGGCCATGATGGGCCGCAAGGACAAGGTCGTGAAGGACCTGACCACGGGCATCGAGTTCCTCTTCAAGAAGAATAAGGTGGATTACGTCAAGGGCTGGGGTTCCATCCCGCAGGTGGGGAAGGTCAATGTCGCTCTCGAGGATGGATCCTCCCAGACCTTGGAGACGAAACGAATTCTGATCGCCACTGGCTCCGAAACCACGCCGCTGCCGGGTATTGACGTCGATGAAAAGCAGGTCGTGACCTCCACCGGGGCGCTGGTGCTCGAAAAGGTGCCGGAGAAACTGGTTGTTATCGGTGCCGGGGTCATCGGGCTGGAGCTTGGGTCGGTGTGGTCCCGGCTTGGGGCGGAGGTGACGGTTGTCGAGTTTCTGGACCGCATCCTGCCGGGCATGGACGCCGAAGTGGCGAAACAGACCCAGCGCACGCTGACGAAACAAGGCCTCAAGTTCAAGCTGTCGACCAAGGTTACGAAAGCCGCTGCGAACGGCGGCAAGGCGATTGTCTCCATGGAGCCTGTCAAAGGCGGAGACTCGGCCGATGTTGAGGCCGATGTGGTGCTGCTGTCGATCGGCCGCAGGCCCTTTACGGAAGGGCTTGGCTTGAAAGAGCTTGGCGTCGCAATGGACAACCGCGGCATCATTCAAGTCGATCATAAATTCGAGACATCGGTGCCCGGCGTCTTTGCGATTGGCGACTGCGTTCCCGGGCCCATGCTGGCTCACAAGGCGGAGGAGGACGGCGTTGCGGCCGTCGAAACGATGGCCGGACAGGCAGGCCACGTTAACTACAACCTTGTTCCCGGCGTCGTTTACACCTGGCCCGAAGTGGCTGGGGTCGGCAAAACGGAAGAGGACCTGAAAGAAGCCGGCATTGAATACAACGTTGGCAAATTCCCCTTTACGGCGAATTCCCGTGCGCGGGCAACCGGAGAGACCGACGGCTTCGTAAAGATCCTGGCAGACAAGCGCAGCGACAAAGTGCTCGGCGTGCACATCATCGGCCCACTGGCTGGGGACATCCTGATGGAAGCGGTTGTGGCCATGGAGTTCGGGGCCTGCGCGGAAGACATCGCCCGGACCTGCCATGGCCATCCGGCGGTCAGCGAGGCGGTCAAGGAAGCCGCGCTGGCAGTCGGCAAACGCGCGATCCACATCTAAGCACATCTTGGCCGCTCTGGTCCGTCCGGTCCGGACCATGGTCTAATCCGTGTCATGCTGCGGATTCGCTATACCGATGGCGGGCTGATCGCGCTGTTCTGCGTCGTCCAGATTCTGGGCATGCTCAATGCGGCGGCCTTTCCGGCCTTGATCCCTGTCTTTCAACTGCCTTGGTCCGAAGGTGGTTGGAGCCTGACGAACACCGAAGCCGGGTGGGTCAGCGGCGTGTATTTCGCGGGCTATGCGACAGCGGTTCCCATCCTCGTCAGCTTGACGGACAGAGAAGATCCCTGGCGCATCTACCTGGGTTCAACCGTGCTCGGCGGTCTGTCCGCTCTTGCCTTCGCATTATTTGCCGAAGGATTCTGGTCGGCGATGCTGTTCCGTTTCCTGGGCGGGGTCGGATTGGCCGGCACTTACATGGTCGGTCTGAAACTCCTAAGCGACAGGGTTTCTCCTGCGAAGCAGAGCCGGGCCGTTGCCGTTTACACAGCCCACTTCGCGATTGGGATCAGCTTGTCAGTGCTGATCTCGGGAGAGATGGCGGTGCGGTTCGGCTGGTCTGGCGCCTTTCTCACGGCAGCTATGGGATCGATTGTTGCGGCGATCGTTGTCGCGGTCCTGGTGGCACCCGGCGGGCGGGTGGCTCAGCCACAACTCCTGCGCCAGATCTTCGATTTCCGACCGGTCTTCGCCAACCGTGCGGCCGTCGCCTATATCTTTGGCTATGCCGCCCATATCTGGGAGCTGTTCGGTCTGCGGGCATGGCTCGTTGCCTTCTTTTCATTCGCGATAGCCAATCAAACCGGCGGCGGCGATACCTGGCGCAGCTACTCGGCAACGCAGCTCGCAACGGTCATTCTTCTGCTCGGTCTTCCGGCCTCCATTCTCGGGAACGAGTTGGCTGTAAAGTTCGGCCGTCGTAGAACCCTCAACACAATCATGTGGTTGTCGGCGGTGTTGGCTTGTGTGGTGGGCTTCGCCGCCGCTCTTCCGTTCGGTTTTGTACTCCTGCTTTTCGTGCTCTATGGCTCGGCGGTGACGGCGGATTCCGGTGCGTTGACCGCAGGTGCCGTTATCTTTGCGGACCCGTCGCGGCGCGGCGCTACGATGGCGGTGCACTCGCTGATGGGATTTGGAGTGGGATTTCTTTCGCCCTTGGCTTTCGGGGTCGTGCTTGATCTGGCGGGCGGCTCCAACTCCACCTTGGCCTGGGGATTGGCCTTTGCTTTGTTGGGGCTCGGCGTCGCCTTGGGACCAGTCTTCCTGGCCAAGTTTGGGAAAGATATTTAGGTCCGGTTCCTCGCGCGAGGATGGGCCCGGTCGTAGACCTTGAGCAATGCGCCCGCGTCGACCGATGTATAGCGTTGGGTGGTCGAGAGGGAGGCGTGGCCCAGAAGTTCCTGAATGGTGCGCAGGTCTCCACCGCTTCCAAGCAGGTGCGTGGCAAAGGAGTGGCGCAGCGCATGCGGAGTCGCTTTTTCGGGCAGGCCGAGCAGCAGCCGCATTTCCTGCATGCGCTTCTGAATCTGCCGGGCGCGCAGCGGTCCGCCGCGCTGGCCTAAAAATAATGGACCGCTTTGTCCGGCCGCGTGAGGGCAGCAGGAGAGGTACTCCTGAATTGCATCGACGACGACAGGCAGAAGCGGCACACGGCGTTGCTTGTTGCCCTTGCCGGTGATGGTCAGGCTGTCTTGACGGGGCGCCGGTGCCTCGCCGCGGGTCAGGCTCAAGGCTTCGCCAATGCGCAGCCCGCAGCCGTAGAGCAAGAGCAGAACTGCGGTGTCCCGCTTGCCGATCCACGCCGCGCTCGGATGCCCGTCCGCTTCTTCGATCACGTCGAGCGCTTCGGGCGCCGACAGAGCCTTTGGCACGGCTCGTGGAACCTTGGGTGTCCGCACTGCCATTGCGGCGGGATTGTCCACCATTTCCCGTTTTGCCAGCCAGCGGAAGAATCCGCGTATGACGGAAAGAGCGCGCGCAGTGGAAGTGCGGCTTAAGCCCTTGTTGGCGCGCGCGGCAAGCCAGGCCCGGAAATCCGCCGGGCGGAGATCCTTCAGTTCTTTCAGGCGTGGCTCCTTGCCGAGATGATGCGCCAGGAATTCGATAAAGGCTGCAAGGTCCCGTGCGTAGGCGTCGCAGGTGTGCGCCGAACATCGGCGTTCGTCACGCAGCCACGCCTGCCAGGCACTGGTCGCGCAGAGCAGGTCGGGTGCGGCGTGAAAAGCGACGTCAGGCATTTCTACGGCTCTTGCCGGTAACGCAGCAGAGGCGTTCGACTGCGCTGGACAACGGCCTCGGCGGTCTTCGCGTCTTAGTCAGAGTTGAGGTTGCAAGTGCAGCCAGCGCTGGAAACAGCATTCGAGGACACGGCCCAGAAAGGACAGGAGTTCGGTCCCCTGTCCGGGATGAAATTGGTCCGGCTGACGAGAGCCGAGGGCGAGAAGCGCTTCCGGCGAGTCCGGTCCGATCTTCAACCGCAGGATCGCATCGGAATGGACCAGGCCCGCTCCCGCGCCGAAGATTCGCGGATCGCCTTCAACGTTGTCCCGCAAGATCATGCTGCAGGTCGGCCCCAACACCTCGTCGAGCATATCCGGATCGAGCTGATAGACTCCGCTGATATGCGGGGTCGCTGCGCGGTTCTCTTGATCGCTGAAGACGCCGATCGTGACGACGTCGAGATCGAGTATCACCGCGAGGTCCGTTGTTATCGTCTCGATGAAGTGTTCGAAGCTCTCAGACTTTAAGAGCGCTACGACGGCTTCGTGCGCCCGGCTCTGTGCCGTCAAATTGCTTCGGCCCGTGGTCAGCAGAGAATCACGTGCGTCCGTCAGCGACCCGACTTCAGTCCTCAGGCGTTCGACCATGACCGACTGAAGGTCTATCACGGCTTCGCCGTCGTGCCGTTTGGGCGGTGTCAGGCCGTCGAGCAGTTCAGGATTATCGACCAGGAACTCCGGGTGGCGCCGCAGATAGGCGGCGACCTGGTCGGCAGAAAGCGGACCGGCGTCCTGCCGGTCGCCCGTCTGCTGCTTGCTGCCCTTAGGCGCGGCGTCGCTGCTTTTCGGCATCGGCGGTGGCGCTGCTGTCGTCTAGGATGGATTGACCCGTCTTGGCCCAGTCGTTGAGGAATGCCTCAAGACCTTTGTCGGTCAAGGGGTGCTTGAACATGGCGCGCAGAACGCCGGGCGGGATCGTCGCGACATGGGCGCCCAGGCGGGCGGCCTCCATCACGTGATTGGCCTGACGCACCGAAGCGACCAGCACCTCCGTCGTAAAGTCGGGATAGTTCTCATAGATTTCGACGATGTCGGCGATCAGGTCCATGCCCTGCAGCCCGATATCGTCGAGGCGCCCGACAAAGGGCGATATGAAGGTGGCTCCGGCCTTGGCCGCGAGGATCGCCTGCGCGCCGCTGAAGCAAAGCGTTACGTTGACCTGGGTGCCTTCGCTCGACAGCACATTGCAAGTGCGCAGCCCGTCCGGGGTCAGAGGAACCTTAACGCAAACATTGCTGGCCAGGCCCGCGAGTTTCCGCCCTTCGGCAAGCATCGTCTCGTGGTCCGTCGCCGCGACCTCCGCGGAGACGGGACCGGGAATGATGTCGCAAATCTCGCGCACCACGTCGAAGAACGAGCGGCCGGTCTTCGCGACCAGTGAGGGATTCGTCGTGATGCCGTCGACAAGCCCGGTTTCCGCAAGGGACCGGATTTCGTCGACATCCGCGGTGTCGATAAAGAACTTCATTCCGCCTTTCCTCAGCCCCGCTTTTCAGCCCGTCCCAACGACGTCGATTGCCCCTTGCCTGGGTTGAAGATACCGGCGACTCCTGTCAACCGCGTGCCGCCGGGTCTTACCCTGTTGCAAAGGGCGCGTCCAGATCTGCGCTGTCGAATCCCTATGCTTGTTCTAAAGTGTACCCGATGCCACATCGCCATGCCAGCGCCGCGCCGGACAGTGATCCGGCGCCGGAATTGATCGCCGACGCGACCCCTGAGCGTGTTTCCGTGCTGCTTCCATTGCCTCTCTTGGGCCCCTACGACTACCTGGCGCCGGAGGATATGCCGCTCGAAGAAGGGGCTATTGTCCAAGTGCCGCTGGGCAAGCGCGAACTCCACGGCGTCGTGTGGGACCGCCCGGAAACGGAGGGCGAATCGGTTCCGCTGGCCAAGATGAAACCCGTTATCGATCGCTTCCCTGTGCCGCCGCTGAACGCGGAACTGCGGCGCTTCGTTGAATGGGTCTCGACCTACACACTTGCGCCACTCGGCTCTGTTCTTCGCATGGCCGTCAGCGTGCCTCAGGCGCTGGAGCCGCCGCGACCGATTGCTCTGGTCTCGCGCAGCGACGGGCCGCTTGCGGAGGATCTGCGGCTGACACCGGCCCGCCACCGCGTGCTGGCGGAGCTTGAGGATGGGCCGGCGCGGCCCGCCGCCGAAGTCGCGCGGGCCGCCGGCGTGTCGGGCTCCGTCGTCAAAGGTTTGCTCGAAAATGGGGCGCTGAAATCCGAGTCGGTGATCCCCGTGGCAAGCTTTCCCATGCCGCAAGTGGACAGCCCCGGGCCGACGCTTTCGGAGGCGCAGGCCGAGGCGGCGGGCACCTTGCGCGACGCGGTTCGCGACAAGGCTTTCCTAGTTACGCTGCTGGACGGAGTGACAGGGTCCGGCAAGACAGAAGTGTATCTCGAGGCCGTAGCCGAGACCCTGCGCCTGGGGCGGCAGGCCGTCGTCCTGCTGCCGGAGATTGCCCTCTCCGCGCAGTGGCTCGCACGCTTCGAGCGCCGCTTCGGGGTCCGGCCGGCGGTTTGGCATTCCGATATGACGCAGGTGCAGCGCCGTCGCACCTGGCGGGCGATCGCCGAGGGCCGCGCCCCGGTGGTGGTCGGTGCACGCTCCGCGCTGTTCCTGCCTTACCGCAACCTGGGCCTCATTGTCGTGGATGAGGAACACGATCCGGCGTTCAAGCAGGAAGACGGCGTGATCTATCAGGCACGGGACATGGCGGTTGTCCGGGCCAGTATCGCCGGAATTCCCATCGCGCTCGTCTCGGCAACGCCGTCGCTGGAGACGGTCATGAATGTCAGATCTGGGCGCTACCGGGAACTAAGCCTGCCTGAGCGGCACGGCGCGGCGCAGCTTCCGCAGGTCGATATCGTGGATCTGCGGGAGGACAAGCCGGCGCCCCTTGAACGACCCGGCGAAAAACCCGAAGCCTCCGATCAGGTGCGGGAGGATCTTCCAAGCGAAAACGCACCCCGAAGCGCCATGCCGGGCTGGCTGTCCGGCACCCTCAGGGCCGCGGTTGAAAAAAACCTGGGCGCGGGGGAGCAAACCCTGTTGTTTTTGAACCGCAGGGGCTATGCGCCGCTAACGCTCTGCCGGGCCTGCGGACATCGCCTGCAATGCCCGAACTGCACGGCCTGGCTGGTGGAGCACCGCCTGGCAGGGCGTCTGCAGTGCCATCACTGCGGCTATTGGGTGCGTCTGCCGGAGGCCTGTCCGGACTGCGGGGCCGAGGGCAAGCTCGCAGCCTGCGGGCCTGGTGTCGAACGGCTGGCGGAGGAGGTAAGCCTCCTGTTTCCGGACGCCCGCATGGCCGTGATGGCGAGCGATACCTTAGGCGGGCCGCAGGCCGTCGCGGAACTGGTCGAGGCCGTGCAGGCGCGGGAGATCGACATTCTGATCGGCACGCAGATCGCGGCCAAAGGCCACCATTTCCCCTATCTGACGCTGGTCGGCGTGATCGATGCGGATCTGGGCCTGTTCGGCGGCGACTTACGGGCGGCGGAGCGGACCTATCAACTGCTCCATCAGGTCGCGGGCCGGGCGGGGCGGGAGTCGGCCCCGGGCCGGGTGCTTCTCCAGACCCTGGAGCCTGGGCACCCGGTGATTCAAGCCCTCGTTTCCGGCGACCGGGACCGTTTCATGGAAGCGGAGATCGCGCAACGCAAGTTGGCTCAGATGCCGCCGTTCGGGCGCCTGGCGGCGCTGATCCTCTCCGGGCCGGACTACAGGCAGCTCGACGGTTTGGCGGCGCATTTGGCGCGAAAGGCGCCGCGCGGTGCCGGAATCCAGGTGCTGGGTCCGGCACCTGCGCCCCTTGCCATCCTGAGAGGTCAACATCGCCGCCGGTTTCTGCTCAAGACCGCCCGAGAGATCGCCCCGCAGCCTCTCGTCAAGGAATGGCTGTCTGGAGTCAAGTTGCCCAACGCTGTGCGCCTGCAGATCGATATCGACCCCTACTCATTTCTGTAACGGCGCCCTGCGAGTCTGCCTCTCTACCCGATGATTCTGTCACCCCATTGTGAGTTCAGCTTCTCGCAAGGGAAGGTTTATTGTGCTCATGCATTGAATTGCTTGAACGAGTTGCAACCTTTAACAGCAACGGAGGTGTTATGTCCGAGAACGCGTCACCGTCTCTCTTGCCGCATATCGTGGTTCGCGATGCGGCAGGGGCAATCGATTTTTACACGAAGGCTTTCGGCGCGGAGGAGCTATTCCGCATGCCCGCGCCGGACGGCAAGTCGCTGGTCCACGCGGAAATCATGATTGCCGGTTCCCGCATCATGCTGGCGGACGAGAATCCCGCGATGGACTGTCAGTCGCCACAAAGCCTGGGAGGGAGCCCCATCACGCTCCATTTGAACGTTGCCGATGTGGATTCCGCCTTCGACCGGGCCGTGTCCGCCGGCGCGGAGGCGGTTATGCCGCCCGCGGACATGTTTTGGGGCGATCGCTATGCCCGCATCTCCGATCCCTTTGGACATTCCTGGGCCCTGGCGACCCACGTTCGCGACGTCAGCGAGGAGGAGATGAAGGCGGGCATGGAAGCCGCCATGTCGCAAGGCGGCTAGGGTGCAAAAAATGGCCTAAATCCTATGCTTTAGGTCGGGATTTGAGTCGTCTTGCAACACCCCAGCACCTATGATACCAAACGCGCGCTCACGGGGCTGCAGGCCTTGAGAGCAGGTGTTTTTGTCGTTGTCCGCCCCACGGGGCTGGGGTCATCAAGGAATTTTTGGGGGCACCAAGCTTGGCGCAGGATTCGAGCTTGACCGGCTTGTCAGGGCGCTATGCCTTAGCGTTGCTGGAACTTGCTGACGAGCAAAAGGAACTCGACGGAGTCGCGGAGGATCTGCGCGGCCTCAAGGGCCTGATTGCTGACAGCGAAGATCTGCAACGCGTATTGCAAAGCCCGCTCTACAGCCGCGATCAACAAGCCAAAGCGATTTCCGAGATTCTCGGCAAGGCCGGCGTGTCTGAATTGACGCGCCGTTTCGTTTTGGTCGTAACAGAGAACCGACGTCTCTTCGCACTGAGCGGCATGATCGATGCGTATCTTGCAGAGCTGTCGCGCCGACGTGGCGAAGTCACGGCAGAGGTTGTCGCGGCGCGGGCTCTTTCGGATCAACAGCAGCAAGCTCTGGCCGAAGCCCTGCGTTCGGCGGCGGGGTCGAAGGTGCAGATCAGCACGAAGGTCGATCCGGGCCTGATCGGCGGGCTTGTCGTAAGGGTTGGCAGCCGCATGATTGACGGCTCCCTCCGCACCAAGTTGCAAAGGCTACAACTCGCCATGAAAGGGGTTGGGTAATGGATATCCGCGCGGCGGAAATATCAGCCATCCTGAAGGATCAGATCGCGAATTTCGGGACTGAAGCGGACGTTGCAGAGGTCGGCCAGGTTCTGTCGGTCGGTGACGGTGTTGCCCGCGCCTATGGACTGGATAACGTCCAGGCCGGTGAGCTCGTGGAGTTCGCCGACGGCAGCAAGGGTATGGCCCTGAACCTGGAGGTCGATAACGTCGGTATCGTTATCTTCGGTGACGACACCGGTATCAAAGAGGGTGACACGGTTAAGCGGACCGGCGCCATCGTCGACGTGCCGGTCGGTCGTGCTCTTCTGGGCCGCGTGGTCGATCCGCTGGGCAACCCGATTGACGGCAAGGGGCCCATCGAGGGCGCGGAGCGCAGCCGAATTGAAGTCAAGGCGCCCGGCATCATCCCGCGGAAATCGGTGCATGAGCCCATGCAGACCGGCCTCAAGGCGATCGACAGCCTGATCCCCATCGGGCGGGGTCAGCGCGAACTGATCATCGGCGACCGGCAGACCGGCAAGTCGGCGATCGTGATGGACACCTTCATCAATCAGAAGCCGCTGCACGACGGCGACGATGAATCGAAGAAGCTCTATTGCATCTATGTCGCGGTCGGCCAGAAGCGCTCCTCCGTCGCAAAGCTGGTCCGGACGCTGGAGCAGTTTGGCGCCATGGAATACTCCATCGTCGTGTCCGCGACCGCCTCCGAGCCTGCGCCGCTGCAGTTCCTGGCCCCTTACGCCGGCTGCGCGATGGGCGAGTACTTCCGCGACAACGGCATGCATGCTCTGATTTGCTACGACGACCTTTCCAAGCAGGCGATATCTTATCGTCAGATGTCTCTGCTGCTGCGCCGTCCTCCGGGACGCGAGGCATTCCCCGGCGACGTCTTCTACCTTCACTCCCGCTTGTTGGAGCGTGCGGCGAAGATGAGCGACGAGCATGGCGCCGGCTCATTGACGGCGCTGCCCATTATCGAAACTCAGGCCGGCGACGTTTCCGCCTATATTCCGACCAACGTGATTTCCATCACCGACGGTCAGATCTTCCTGGAAACGGATTTGTTCTATCGTGGCGTACGCCCCGCTGTGAACGTCGGCCTGTCGGTCAGCCGAGTTGGTTCAGCCGCGCAGATCAAGGCAATGAAGCAGGTCGCCGGTACGATTAAGCTGGAGTTGGCGCAGTTCCGTGAAATGGAAGCCTTCTCGCAGTTTGCGTCGGATCTGGATGCCGCGACACAGCGTCTGCTGGCGCGCGGTTCCCGCCTGACGGAGCTGCTGAAGCAGCCGCAGTACAAGCCCCTGCCTGTTGAAGAGCAGGTGGTGACGATTTATGCCGGTGTGCGGGGTTACCTCGACAACATTGACCTCGGCAAGGTCACGGCGTTCGAGCAGGCGCTTCTGGCCGAAGTGCGCGCCAGCGGGCAAGAGATCCTCAGCACGATCCGCGACGAGGGTGCGATTTCGGATGCCACGGAAGAGAAGCTGAAGAACTTCATGGAGAACTTCTCGAGCAAGTTCGTCGCCTGAGGTGGCGGCGATAGTTCGCGGGAAAACTCGATATAGGCGAGCGGAACGGATAGCGGCGGATGCCGAATCTTAAGGATCTCAAGAAACGGATCGACAGCGTCAAATCGACGCGGAAGATCACCTCCGCCATGAAGATGGTGGCGGCGGCGAAGCTGCGCCGCGCGCAGGAGCAAGCCGAAGCGTCGCGTCCTTACGCGCAGCGAATGGAGCGTATGCTCGGATCGCTCGCGGCCTCGGCGGCTCAGTCCGATGGGGCGCCCAAGCTGCTGTCCGGAACGGGGCGGGATGAAGTCCATCTCTTTGTCGTGGGCACCGCGGACCGCGGGCTCTGCGGCGGGTTCAACGCCAACATTGTCCGAGAAGCTCGGCGCCAAATCGCAGAGGCGATTAACGACGGCAAGAAAGTGAAGATTCTCTGCATGGGCCGCAAAGGGCGCGAGGCGCTCAAGCGGGACCAGGGAGACGCGATCATCGAGAGCTTCGAGGACCTCTCCAAGCCGACGCTCGAGTTCAGCAAGGCGACGCAAGTTTCCGACAAGATCCTTGAGCTCTACGATGCCGGAGAGTTCGATGTCTGCAGCATGATCTTTGCCGAGTTTAAGTCGGCGATGACGCAGATCGTGACCGTCCAACAGTTGATCCCCTTTGCCGTGCCGGATGAAGAGGGCGGAGAGGGTCAAGGCGGCGCGATGTATGAATATGAGCCGGATGAAACCGAGATTTTGGAATCTCTCCTGCCGGAAAATCTCTCGGTTCAGATCTTCAAGGCGCTGCTTGAGAACAATGCAAGTGAGCATGGCGCCCGCATGACCGCGATGGACAGCGCGACACGCAACGCCGGCGACATGATCGGCAAACTGACCTTGGTCTACAACCGGACACGGCAAGCCGCGATTACCGCGGAACTTATCGAGATTATCTCCGCCAAGGAGGCGATGTAGGGCGCGGCCCTGCGTTTGCTCGATGGCGCAAAGTATCTGAGGAGCAATACCGATGGCTAAAAACCTCGTCGGCAGAATCACCCAGGTCATGGGGCCTGTCGTGGACGTGCATTTCCCAGGGGACTTGCCGGAGATCCTCAATTCGCTGGAAACAACCAACGATGGCCGGCGCCTCGTCTTGGAGGTTGCGCAGCACCTCGGCGAAAACATGGTGCGCGCCATCGCGATGGATGCGACGGAAGGTCTGGTACGCGGTCAGGAAGTCTCCGATACCGGTGCGCCGATCTCCGTGCCTGTCGGGCCCGGAACGTTGGGCCGGATTATGAACGTGATCGGCGAGCCGATCGACGAGCTTGGCCCGCTGGACGTTAAGATGACCTCGCCGATCCATCGGGAAGCGCCGTCCTTCGTCGACCAGTCGACGGACGCCGAAGTGCTCGTGACCGGCATCAAGGTCGTCGACCTGTTGGCGCCTTACGCGAAGGGCGGAAAAATCGGCCTCTTCGGCGGTGCCGGTGTCGGCAAGACCGTGCTGATCATGGAGCTGATCAACAACATCGCGAAGACGCACGGCGGCTACTCGGTTTTCGCAGGCGTCGGAGAGCGGACCCGCGAGGGCAACGACCTCTATCACGAAATGATCGAGTCCGGCGTTATCAAGATCAAAGAGGAAGGCTCCAAGGCAGCGCTGGTTTACGGCCAGATGAACGAGCCTCCCGGAGCCCGCGCCCGTGTCGCCCTGACTGGCCTGACCCAGGCCGAATACTTCCGCGACGAAGAGGGCCAGGACGTGCTGTTCTTCGTGGACAACATTTTCCGCTTCACACAGGCAGGCTCCGAGGTCTCGGCGCTGCTGGGCCGCATTCCTTCGGCAGTCGGGTATCAGCCGACCCTGGCCACCGATATGGGCACCCTGCAGGAGCGAATCACCTCCACGAAAAAGGGCTCCATTACCTCGGTGCAGGCCATTTACGTGCCGGCGGACGATTTGACGGACCCGGCGCCGGCCACCTCCTTTGCGCACTTGGACGCAACGACGGTGCTGTCGCGGCAGATTGCGGAGCTTGGAATTTATCCGGCGGTCGATCCGCTCGATTCCACCAGCCGAATTCTCGATCCATTCGTGGTGGGCGAAGAGCACTACAACACGGCCCGTGAAGTTCAGCGGATCCTGCAGCAGTACAAGGCGCTACAGGACATTATCGCCATTCTGGGCATGGATGAGCTGTCGGAAGAGGACAAGCTCACCGTCGCGCGGGCCCGCAAGCTTCAGCGTTACATGTCCCAACCGTTCGACGTGGCGGAGGTCTTTACCGGGTCGCCTGGCGTGCAGGTGCCCCTCGAAGAGACGATCCGCGGTGCCAAGGGCATCTGCGAAGGCGAATTCGACCATCTGCCCGAAGCGTCTTTTTACATGGTGGGTTCGATCGACGAGGCCATGGAACGCGCCCGCAAGATGGCCGCGGAGGCCGCCTAAGGGCCGCGTGAGTTGGGACACGATGCGTTTTTAGCCGTGGGGTTTAGCCGTGGATAAGGTCGAATTCGAACTGGTGTCGCCGGAACGCCTTCTGGTCTCGAAAGGGGTCGATATGGTCGTGGTCCCCGGAGAGGACGGGGATTTCGGTGTTCTGCCGCGGCATTCCCCACTGATCTCCGCTGTGCGCCCCGGCGTCATCCGGACCTATGAAGGCACCGAGGTAGCGGAAGAGATTTTTGTCGCCGGAGGATTTGCCGAGGTTACACCGGCTCGCTGCACGGTCCTGGCGGAGAAGGCCATGCCGACGAGCGACATTGACCGGGGACAGGTCGAGCAGGATCTGAGCGATGCTCGCGACGATCTGACCGACGCCAAGACAGATCAGGAGAGTGCCTCCGCCCAGCGCCGGATCAAGATCGCCGAGGAAATGCTGAGAGTCTCCGGCGGATAGGGTCTGGTCGCGTCTTGGCCTCTGGCAATGCCGCAGTAAAGCGGCGGGTTCCGAGGCCCTTTACCATCAGCAATTGAAGATCTTGGTAAAACTTACCAGATCCTTCAGACTATAGTCCTTGTGTTCTCAGAGGATTCGCCAAATGGCCGGTAAGCACTGGAGCCTGGACGATATTGCCTGGGAGCGGTTCGATGCCTCGCTGGTGGACCCGGAGCTGCTCAAAATCGTCAAGGCTGCTTGCATGGTGGAGTATAACGGTCGTGATTACGCGGCCTATCTATGCAATGTCTTTCCCGACGATCCCGAATTTCAGGAGGCTGCGGTCGCCTGGGCGGACGAGGAAGTGCAGCACGGGGCGGCGCTGGCGCGCTGGGCGGCCTTGGCCGACCGCTCCTTCGATTTCGAGGCGAGCTTCGCGCGTTTTACCGATGGCTACTCCATCCCCCTGGACGCTAAGAACTCCGTCAGGGGATCCTGCTCCGGCGAGCTGGTGGCGCGTTGCATCGTCGAGGTCGGGACCTCGTCCTATTACGCTGCCCTGAGCGACGCTTGCCGCGAACCGGTGCTGAAAGAAGTCTGCCAGAAAATCGCAGCGGACGAATTGCGCCACTACAAACTCTTTTACGATCACCTGAAACGCTATCTGGAGAAAGAAGGGATCAGCCGCTGGCGCCGGGTTTGGGTGGCGCTGGGGCGTATCGGTGAGACGGAAGACGACGAGTTGGCTTATGCCTATTTCTCGGCCAATGGCGGCGGACAGTCCTATGACCGCAAGCGCTGGTCGCGTGCCTATATGGCCCGGGCCTCGCGATACTATCGCCGCAAACACGTGCAGCGCGCCGTTTCCATGACTTTCAAGGCCGCGGGCTTGGCGCCTCAGGGCATCCTGTCGCGCTGGTTCGCGGCACTTGGCTATCACCTGATCAGACTCCGGGCGCGTCGGCCAGTCCCGGTTTAGTCTCCGACCAGATCCCGAAATTCCTCGACAACCTGGCGGTAGAGATCGCGTTTGAAGGGAACGATCAACTCGGGCAGGTCGGGGAGCGCCGCCCATTTCCAGGTGCTGAATTCGGGGTGCTTCGTCTCGACGTCGATGTCTTTGTCTTTGCCCAGGAAGCGCATGGCGAACCACTTCTGCTTCTGGCCGCGGTAGCGTCCTTTCCAGACCTTTGCCGCAAGATCGCCTGGGAGGTCGTAACTCAACCAGTCGCGGCTTTCCGCGATGATCTCCGCCTTCGCCGTGCCGATTTCCTCTTCCAACTCCCGAAATGCCGCGTCGTGCGGCTCCTCTCCCTTGTCGATGCCGCCTTGGGGCAGTTGCCAGGCTTCCGTGCGCGTATCGATCCGCTGGCCGACGAAGACATTGCTTTTTCGGTTGAGAAGGAGAATGCCCACACCCAGGCGATAAGGCCGCAGATCTGCGTCAGCGCTCGGCATCTCGGTCACTCTCGGACGGCTTTGGCATTGGAACGCCTAAATTAGGGGAGTGCTTGCCGGTTGGCGAGGGCGGTGATGGGGGCAAGTGTAAAGCCTCGATCGTCCAGGTCTTCCGCCCAGGTCGCGATGCGTTCCAAGGTGACTGGGTAGGGCTGGCCCATCGCAACGGCAAAACCGTCTGTCAGGGCGATGCGCTCCACCTCTGCCAGGCGCGCGTCAATGGCTTCGCGGCTGGCCTGCAGGCCGTCGACGGCCCGGTTGTTGAAGGCAACCGGCACCTCTAAATCCTGAGCCAGGCGAGTAGAGACATCGCGGCCGGACGCTCCGTTATCCAGGAACAGAAGCCCGCGGTCGCGAATAAGTTCCAGGACCGGCCGCATGTGGTTCGGCGAACTGGTGAAACGCGAGCCCATGACCGACGCGAGGCCGACATAGGCACTGCCCCTATCCATCACCCATTGCAGCCGTGCAAGATTCGTCGCCTCGTCGACCCCCGTGAGCAGCGCCTGCGGCCCCGGATCCCTTTGCGGGAAATCCATGGGCTCCATCGGCAGGTCCAGCATGACCTCGTGCCCGTCGGCGCGGGCCTGGGCGATATGGGTCTCCAGGTTGCGGGCATAGGGCGAGAAGGACAGCGTGACGGCCGGAGGCAGGCGCTTGATCGCCGCCTCTGTAATCCTTGACGCAAGCCCCAGCCCGGAAATGACCACCGCAATGCGCGGCCGCCGGTCTTGGATGTCGAAGGGCGAGCGGAACCGCTGCCACGCCACATCGGGGCGGGATTCCAGGGGCGGCAGGGCTGCGAACTGCTGAGTTTTGGCTTCCGGCTCTTCAGGCGCACCCGCGTCGCTAGGGGCGCTGTCCTCAACTTCAGCCTCCTGCGGTTCGCTTTCGACAGGCGCGGCATCCTGTGTCGCCGGCGCGATCGACGCTTCCGTTTTGGATTCTTCTTCCTTAGGCACCGCACTTGTGGCCGGATCCGGGATCGGCGGCAGGCTCTCGTCTGGCAGTGCAGCCGACTCGAGCGCCGAAGAGGGCTCGTCTGGAGCAGGCTCTGGTGTCGTGGTCTCCTGCGGCGCAGTGTCTGGGCTGGGAGTGGACTCAGAGGCGTCAGAGGTTTCCTCTACCGGCGGTGCGGGCGCAGCCTCCCCTTCAGCCGTTTCCGCCGTCGACCCGTTCGCCTGCGATTCGCCTGGGGCCGGCAAGGGGATCTCGGTCACTTCGGGTTCTGGCGCGAACGCCTCCGTGTCTGAAGACAAATCGGAGGGAGTATCGGAAGGCTCAGCCATCGATGGAGAATCTTCCGCGACGCTTTCTTCCGCCGGCGTGGCGCGGCCGGACGCGGCGTCCATGTCATCAGCTGTTGGCTCGGACGTTGTCTCAGCGGACTCGCTTGTCGCCTCGCCGCCTTCCATTTCCTCGGCCGAGGGGGGCGCTTCAGGGTCTCCGGGAGGATGAATCTCAGGCCCATAGATGGCGTAGAGTACCGCCGCCGCCATCAACAGGACGAAAACCACCCATGACGCCGTCAAGGCAAGGGCGTTTGCCGAGCGGGGCAGCGGAATCGAAGACACCAGCTACTCCAGGAATGGGCGGAAGCTCATCTTCCGGTTAGTTGACCGCGCGCTCTCCATAGAGCGCCAGGCCGCGCAACAGGTCGATGGCACGCACCAACTGATAGTCCTCCTGGGCACGCTCGGAAATAGCGCCACCATTCACAGCATCCGGATCTTCCGTGCCGTCTTCGCTGTTCTGGTCACCATTATCGTTGTCCAGGGCACCGCGCAGATCCGCTTCGCGGCGGCCTTGCGCGTTCTCGGCAACTTCAAGCTTTGCCTCCTCGACAATGATGTCGGGGTGAATGCCTGTCGCCTGAATGGAGCGGCCCGAAGGCGTGTAGTAGCGGGCGGTCGTCAGGCGCATCGCACCGTGGCTGCCCAAAGGAATGATCGTCTGAACCGATCCTTTGCCGAAGGAGGTAGTGCCCATGACGATGGCCCGGCGGTGGTCCTGCAAAGCCCCGGCCACGATCTCGGACGCGGAAGCGGAGCCGCCGTTGATCAGAACGACGAGCGGCAGGCCGTTGGCCAAATCCCCCGTGTGCGCATTGAAGCGCTGCGACTCTTCGATCTCACGGCCCCGGGTGGAGACGATTTCACCGCGGTCTAGGAAAGTGTCGGAAACGGAGATCGCCTGGTCAAGCAAGCCGCCGGGATTGTTCCTCAGGTCCACGACATAACCCTTTAGGCTGTCTCCGACTTCTTCCTTGATCTTCTTGATCGCCTTTTCCAGGCCGGGCTGAGTCTGGGCGTTGAAAGTGGTGATGCGGATGTAACCGATATCGCCTTCGGAGCGATTCCGTACCGACTGGATCCGGATGACGTCGCGCGTGATCACCAGATCGAAGGGATCGGTCCCTTCGCGCAAAATCGTGACACGCAGATCCGTGTTGACCTTGCCGCGCATCCGCTCGACAGCCTCGCTCAGATTGAGGCCAAGAACCGATTCGCCGTCCAGGTGCGTGATCAGGTCGCCGGCTTCGACCCCGGCTTTATGGGCGGGCGTATCGTCGATGGGGGAGACGACTTTGACGTAGCCGTTTTCCATGGTGACTTCGATGCCCAATCCGCCGAACTCGCCTTTCGTTTGGACCCGCATGTCCTGATAGTTGTCGGCGTTCAGGTAGCTGGAATGCGGATCAAGGGCCGTCAGCATGCCTTGAATGGCATACTCGATCAGGTCTTCGTCCCCGACCTCTTCAACGTAATTGCTGCGCACTCTTTCGAAGACGTCGCTGAACAGCTTCAGCTGCCGATAGGTTTCGGAACGGTTCTCCTCAGCCGTGAGGCTGATCGGAACGACGAGGGAAAGAACCGCAATCGCGGTAATTATCTGCAGTTTACGCATCAGCCACGCACCCTATCGCCTGTTGAAGCCAACCATGGCAGCGGATCGATCGGCTGCCCTGTGCGGCGTAGTTCAAAGTACAGTTCCGGATTGCCACTTCGTTCGTTTTCCATAGTGGCAAGTGGTTCCCCCGCGAGGACCCATTGGCCCGCCACGGCGTCGATTCGGTCCAGGCCTGCAAGCAGCGTATGATACCGTTCGCCGTGGTCGATGATCAAGATTCGCCCATACTGACGGAAGGTTCCGGCATAGGCGACTTTGCCGTCAAAGGGGGCGACCACCTGGGCTCCGGGCCGGGTTTCGATTGTGATGCCGCGCGCGCTCTCCGGCGCGGCCCCGCCGACCGACGCAACTTGGCCGTATTCGACGACGACGTTGCCGCGCGCGGGAATCAGCAGATCCCCTTTCGGCCGTGCCGGGAAGGGCCGGATGTTCCCCGGACGAACCAGGGCTGTGGCCATCGCTTGGGCCTCTTGGGCCGCGCGTTCCTGTTCTGTGGCGGCCAAGGCTTCCTCGCGCCTCTTGGCTTCCTCTGCCTCGCTGCGCGCGACGGCCGCCAGCTCTTCTTCTCTGCGTTTCGCTTCCTCGGCTCGCTGCCGCGCTTCTTCCGCTTGGCGTTGTGCCTCCGCGATTAGTCTCTCGCGCTCCTGGGCTTCCCGCTCGACACGTTCGACCAGTTCACGCAGATCATGCGCTTGTGAGGACAAGCGCGCTGCGCGCTCCGCTACTTCGTTCCGTTCGCTTTCGGCCCTCGACTGCAAAGCACTCATTTCGTCGATAAAGCTGGAAATCCTTTGCCGCTCGACCAGCAACGCGGCGTTGGATACGGAAAGCTCCTTCGTTTGCGCAGAGATCTTTTCCCGCACCGCCCGCAGCTCCGCCAGTTCATCGCGCAGGGTTTCTGCGCGCTGCTCGATGGCCGGGACGGCAACGCGCAACAGCATGGCGCTGCGCACGGTGTCCAAAGGGTCGGCAGGCGATACAATCAAGGCCTCCGCCGGACGCATCGCAATGCGATGCAAGGCGGTCAGTGTGCGGGAAAGCTGTTGCCTGCGGCCCTGAAGGGCTTCCAGCTTGGTCTGTTCCTGCTGCTCGAGCTCCTGGAGGGTGCCTTCGATGGAGGTGAGTTCATCTTCGAAGTCCTGGGCGCGCCCGGCCGCTGTCACAAGCTGCGCCTGAAGCTCGCGGATGTTCTTCTTGATGAGCTGCGATTGCAGATCGAGCGCCTGTGCTTTGGCCCGATCCCGCTCTACCGCTTTCTCAAGCCGGTTCAGCACCTGGTCGTTGTCGTCGTCCGCCAGCCCTCTCTCCGGCAAGGCAACAAGACAGGCTGTGGCGAAGATCAGCGGGACCGCCAGCACGGGGCGTCCACGACCTCTAGCGGTGCGCCGGTCTCGCGACCGGCCCTTGGCGGGCAAACCGTCGGTTTGCGGGCCGCTCACTCTGCGGCTGCCTCGCGCGCCGGCGAAGCGATCAGGCTGCTTCCGGTCATGGCATCTGGCTTCGGTAGGCCCATAAGATCCAGGAGTGTCGGCGCGACATCGGCCAAACGCCCATCCGAAAGCTGCACGCCTTCCTTCGGACCATTGACCAGAATGATCGGCACCTTGTTCATCGTATGCGCCGTATGGGCTTGTCCTGTCTTCTCATCGCTCATCTGTTCGGCGTTGCCGTGATCCGCGGTGATCAGCATGACACCCTTTGCCGCGGCGACCGCTTTGCTGAGCCGCGAGACGCAGGCATCCAGAGTTTCCGCTGCCTTTATGGCGGCATTAAGATCGCCGGTATGTCCGACCATGTCGCCGTTGGCGTAATTGCAGACGATCAAATCGAATGTGCCACTTTCGATGGCGGCGACGAGCGCATCGGTCACTTCCGGCGCAGACATCTCTGGCTGCAGGTCGTAAGTGGTGACTTTCGGTGAAGGAATAAGGATGCGTTCCTCGCCCTCAAAGGGATCCTCGCGTCCGCCGTTCAGGAAAAACGTGACATGGGCATACTTCTCCGTCTCCGCGATCCGCAGTTGCTTCTGTCCGGCCCGCGACACGACATCGCCCAGCGTGTGCCGAAGGTCTTCCGGCGGGTAGAGCGTCTTGAGAAACGGATTGAGGTTCTTCGAATACTCGACCATTCCAACCGCCGCCGCGAAATTCGGGCGCCCTTCGGCCGCGAAGCCGTCAAAATCCGGGTCGAGGAGGGCGGCAAGGATTTCTCGTGCGCGGTCGGCGCGGAAGTTTGCCATCAGCAGCCCGTCGCCGTCCCTCATGCCGGTGTAGGCACCGATAACTGTCGGCTCCACGAACTCGTCGTTGGCGTCCTTTGCGTAACTCTGTTCCACCGCCGCAATCGGATCTGGGGCTTTCTCGCCCTTCCCGCAAACCAGGGCATCAAAGGCTTTTCCAACACGATCCCACCGGTTATCGCGATCCATGGCGAAGAAGCGGCCCGTCACCGTGGCGACGCTGGCATTCGGCGCGTCGTCCATGAAGGTCTTGAGGAAGTCGACGGCACTGCGCGGCGGGGTGTCACGGCCGTCCAGGAAAGCATGCACTGCGACCGGAACGCCGGCGTCACGCAGTGTATTGGCGATTTCCGCCATGTGCCGCTGATGGGAATGCACGCCGCCGGGCGACATCAGGCCCATCAGGTGGGCGGTCCCGCCTGAAGTTTTGAGATTATCGACAAATTCCAGCAGGACTGAATTGCGGCGCAGGGCCCCGGTTTCGACCTCCTTGTCGATTTTGGGCAGGTCCTGCAGGACGATTCGCCCCGCGCCCAGATTCATGTGGCCGACCTCGGAATTGCCCATCTGGCCCTCCGGCAGCCCGACCTCATGGGCGGATGCGTCCAACAGCGCCCATGGCGCTTCCTGATAAAGGCGGTCGAAGGTGGGTGTCTCCGCCTGCCGGATGGCGTTGGCGTCGGTCTCTTCTCGATGGCCCCAGCCGTCCAGGATGCAAAGAACCACAGGGCGGGGCGGTGAATTTGTCGTCATGAGGTCTCTATATATGTCTTTCGTTAAGATTGGCAGGGAAACCGTGAAAAATATTCCGTGATAAGGGGAGAATTCCGGCGGATTCCGGTCATTCCCGGTGGTAGGGGTGTCCGCTCAGAATGGTCTGCGCCCGGTAGAGCTGTTCGAGCAGAAGGGCCCGCGCCATCATGTGAGGCCAAGTCATCTTTCCAAAGGCGATGGCCTTGTGGGCGGCGGCCCTGAGCGGTTCGGCCAAGCCGTCGGCGCCGCCGATCAGAAAGGCGGCATCCGAAATGCCGTCGTTCTGCCAGTCACCTAGGAGCGATGCGAACTCCCGGCTTGAGAGAGACTTGCCGCGCTCGTCGAGGGCGACGATGCGGGCGCCGACCGGTATGGCGGCCTTCAGCAGCTCGGCCTCGCGTCGCTTTAATTGCTCGGCCGGCAGGGTCTGACGGACCTCAACCTCTTTCAGGGTGGTCTTCCAGGTCAGGCGATTCTTATAGGTGTCGCAGATATCGGAAAGGGGGCCGGCCTTCATCCGGCCCACGGTCACGAGCGTGATCCGCATCGTCTCGATCACTCCGCTGGGCGCGGTCCCGCGCCAGGAGAACCCGGAAATCCGGGCCCGTCGGGTCAGGCCGTCACGCTGGCCATGACCGGATCAGTGGGTTGGTGATCGGCGGTTTGCAGGTCCAATCCCCACATCTTCTCGAGGTTGTAGAAGCTGCGGACTTCCGGCCGGAAGAGGTGGATCAGGATGTCGCCGGAATCGATCAACACCCAATCGCAGCGCTCCATACCTTCCGTCGAAATGCTCCGGACACCCTCCGCCTTCAGCTTCTGCATGATGTGGTCGGTCATAGCGCCGACCTGACGCTGAGAGCGCCCGGTAGCGATGACCATATAGTCTGCGATGGAGGATTTACCGGCGAGTTCGATGACGACCGCGTCTTCTGCTTTATCGTCCTCGAGCGAGGATTGAACCAAGCTCAACAGGTGCCTGCTGGTCTTCAGCGGGTCCTGTTCAACGGCCTGAGTGGCCTTCGGGTTACGCGCTATGGTTTTGACACTCCTCAACAATTGGCACCGACCGGGCCAGTGTCCTAAGTCTCCTGCTTGGCCCGAATTTGCGTCGCCGATTGGGTATTCAGCCGATTGTGGATGAAAACCCAGGCTGGCGGCCTCAGATCTGCCAGTTCGCCCGCGTCTCGTTCGTCAATGCGGGCTTGGCGGAACATTAAAGCCGCCTTTGATGACAACGCCCTTAAAGAATAGGAAGGACGGTCAAAAATCGCAACGGGAACAGTGTTGAAGATTTGTTGCCACCGGGCCCAGCGGTCGATTTGAATCAGGTTGTCGGCCCCCATTAACCAAACAAACCGCATTTTCGGAAGCGTTTGGAGGAGCCGCGTTAAGGTATCCGCCGTGTAAACGGAGCCCAGAGCCGATTCCACCAAGGCAGGCCGAATAGCCGTGTCCCGGGCCATGCGGCGGGCCGAGTCCAGGCGCTCCTCCGCCGGGGCCATGCCGCTGGCCGATTTCAGAGGGTTTTGCGGGGACACCAGCCACCAGACCTCCTGCAGGCGCAGGCGGCGCAGGGCCTCTCGTGAAATCTCCAGATGCCCCTCATGGGCTGGGTTGAAGGAGCCGCCCAGAAGGCCGATCCGGATGCCTGCGGCCGGCAGCCCGCCCGGCAGCGCAGCCGCCACCGCGGCGCGGCGCGAGGCCAGGGATTGAGGCTTCCGAGCTTTGCTCAAGGACCGGGTAAAGGATGTCTGAAGGTGCGAAGGGCGGTCAAGGGCGGACCTGCCCTTGGCCTTGCACTATGTATTTGTAGCTGGTGAGTTGCTCGGCGCCGACCGGCCCGCGGGCATGCAGTTTGCCCGTTGAGATGCCGATTTCCGCACCCATCCCGAATTCCCCACCATCGGCGAACTGGGTCGAGGTGTTGTGCATCACGATGCCGGCGTCGACCTCGTTCAGGAATCGGGCCGCTGCGGCTTCGTCTTCCGTGATGATCGCTTCCGTATGATGGGACCCGTGGCTGTTGATGTGGCCGATCGCGGCCTCGAGACCGTCGACGAACCGCACGGAGAGGATCGGTGCCAGGTACTCCGTGTCCCAATCGTTCTCCGAGGCCGCCTCGACGTCCAGGCCCAGTTCACAGACCTCCGGGTCGCCGCGCAGAGCGCAACCGGCGCCTTGGAGCGCCTCCAGAACGGCCTTCGCGTTGTCCGAGCCGAAGGTCCGGTCGATCAGCAGGGTTTCCGTGGCTCCGCAAATGCCGGTCCGGCGCATCTTCGCGTTTACGACGATGTCTCGCGCCATGTCTGGGTCCGCCGCACCGTCGACGTAGGTGTGGCAGAGGCCGTCCAGGTGGGACAGGACCGGCACACGGCTCTCGGCGCGCACCCGCTCGATCAGGCCGAGGCCACCTCTCGGAATGATGACGTCGACGGTGTCGCTCATCGTCAGCAGCATCCCGACCGCCGCCCGGTCCGTGGTGGGCAGGCGCTGGATCGCCGCTTCCGGTAGGCCCGCGGACCTCAGGCCTTCTTGCAGGCAGTCGAGGATGGCGCCGGAGGAGTGGAAGCTCTCGGATCCGCCACGCAGGATCGCCGCATTGCCGGATTTAAGGCAGAGGCCGCCGGCGTCGGCTGTTACGTTGGGCCGGCTTTCGTAGATGATCCCGATGACGCCCAGCGGAACCGCCACCCGGGCGATCTTCAGACCGTTGGGGCGGTCCCAACTCGCGAGCGTGTGGCCGACCGGATCGGGAAAGCCTGCAATCGATTCCAGGCCCGCCGCCATGGCCTCGATGCGGTCTTCCGTCAGTTCCAGACGGTCGAGCAGGGCCGGCGTCAGGCCCTTCTCCCTGGCCGCCGCCATGTCCTTGGCATTCGCGGCGGCTATGTCCGGCTGGTGTGCGCGAATGGCTGCTGCGGCCGCGGACAGGGCTTGATTCTTGGCCTTCGCCGATGCTTGCGCGAGCTCCTGAGCCGCTGCCTTAGCGGCGCGGCCCAGAGCATCCATTTGGGACTGCAAGTCGTCTCTTAGAACCAGGGTTTCCGCCGTTTTTGCGGTCATGATCCCTGTTCCTCCCCTCGATTCAGCACCAGGTCGTCCCGGTGGATAAGTTCCTCGCGACCACGGTACCCGAGGATCGCCTCGATTTCACGGCTCTTGTGGCCCATGATCCGGCGCGCATCTGCGTCGGCATAGGCGATCAGGCCGCGTGCAACCTCCCGCCCTTCCGGGCCCAGGACCAGCACGGCATCGCCGCGTTCGAAGCGGCCTTCGATGCGCGTCACCCCGGCGGGCAGAAGGGATTTTCCGTTCTTCAGGGCCGAGACTGCGCCGGCATCGAGGGCGATCTTTCCGTTGGGCTTCAGCGATCCGGCGATCCAGCGCTTTCGGGCCGTCTGCGGCTCCAGGTCGGAGAGGAACCAGGTGGCCCGCGCGCCCCGGCCGATGGCCCGCAGCGGGTGCAGGCGCCGGCCGTCGGCGATCACCATGCGGCAACCGGCTGCGAGGGCAATCTTCGCGGCAGCGAGCTTGGTGACCATGCCGCCGGAGGAGTAGCCAAGTGGTGCCTCTCCGGCCATGGCTTCGATCTCCTCCGTGATGGACCGCACCTCGGGGATGAAGTCGGCATCCGGTTCCTGCCTCGGGTCAGCGCTGTAGAGCCCGTCGATGTCGGACAGCAGCACCAGGGTATCGGCACCGACCATGGCCGCGACCCGGGCGGCCAGGCGGTCGTTGTCGCCGACCCGGATCTCGCTGGTGGCGACGGTGTCGTTCTCGTTGATGATCGGCACCGCTCCGACGGACAGCAGAGTCGCCAGGGTGCTGCGTGCATTGAGGTGGCGCCGCCGTTCCTCAGTGTCCGAAAGGGTCAGCAGAACCTGCGCCGCCGTGGTGCCGTGCCGGGCGAAGACTTCCTGGTAGGCGTGGGCCAGGCGCACCTGGCCGGTGGCCGCCGCCGCCTGCTTCTCTTCCAGACGCAGGGTGTGGCGGTTAAGTCCGAGATGGCGCCTGCCGATGGCGATGGCGCCGGAGGAAACGACCAGAACTTCGGTTCCCCGGGCCTTGGCCGTCGCGATGTCCTCCGCCAGCGCCGTCAGCCATTTGCGATGGATCTGTCCGCTGCCTTCCTCGACCAGCAGCGCCGAGCCGATCTTGATGACCAGCCGCCGGGCCTCGGAGAGCTTGGGCCGCACGGCGCGGGCTCTCGAGGGTTTGGTCTTCAGTGTCCTCGCAGCGCTCATGGCCGGTATTCCTCTTCTCGGGAATGCCCGGCCTCCCTCCGCTGCGCGCGGTCCGCCGCGATATGGTGGAACAGCGTCTTGACGATTTCGTCCACCCCTTCGCCGCTGACGCCGGAAAGAGCTAGGACGGGCTGGCCGGAGGCTTCCGCCAGTTCTGCGGCCTTCTTGGCACGCTCCTCTTCGCTGAGGGAGTCGACCTTGTTGAGTCCCACGACTTCCGGTTTGTCGGCCAAGCCATGGCCATAGGCTTCCAACTCGTGGCGGATCGTGCGGTAGGCGCCCGCCACGTCCTCTTGCGTGCCGTCGACCAGATGAAGCAGGACGCCGCAGCGCTCGATATGGCCGAGGAATCGGTCGCCGAGGCCCGAACCTTCATGGGCTCCCTCGATCAGGCCGGGGATATCGGCCAGGACGCATTCCTCCCCTCCCAGATAGATCACGCCGAGACTGGGGTGCAGCGTCGTGAAGGGATAGTCGGCGACTTTGGGCCGCGCCCGGGACACCGCCGAGAGAAAGGTGGACTTGCCTGCGTTTGGCAGGCCGAGCAGGCCCGCGTCGGCAATCAGTTTCAGCCGCAGCCAGACCCAGAGCTCTTCCCCCGGCCAGCCGGGATCGGAGCGCCGGGGGGCCCGGTTCGTCGAGGTCTTGTAGTGGGCATTCCCGAAACCGCCGTCGCCGCCCTTGAGCAGAACCAGGCGCTGACCGACTTCAGTCAGGTCGGCCAGCACCTCTTCCTTGGCCTCGTCGAGGACCTGGGTTCCCGCCGGGACCTTGATGATCAGGGGTTGCCCGCCGCCGCCGGTCATGTTCTTTCCGCGGCCGTGGTCGCCGCGTTTTGCCTTGAAATGCTGCTGGTAGCGGAAGTCGATCAGGGTGTTGAGGCCCTCGACCGCCTCGAAGACGATATCGCCGCCGCGGCCGCCATCCCCGCCGTCAGGCCCGCCGAACTCGACGTACTTCTCGCGGCGAAAGCTCATACAGCCCGCGCCGCCGTCGCCGCTCTTCAGGTAAACCTTTGCTTCGTCGAGGAATTTCATGACTTTGGTGGTGTGCTAAGACTTGAGGATTGGGCACGAAAAAGGGGGAATGGCGAGCCATTCCCCCGAACAAACTCCAGGCGTCCGGGCGCCCTATGCCGGCGGTACCACCGAGATGTAGGTGCGGCCCCGCGCCTTCGTCTGGAAAGCGACCTGACCTTCCGTCTTGGCGAAGATCGTGTGGTCCTTGCCCATGCCGACGTTGTCGCCGGGGTGAAACTTGGTGCCGCGCTGGCGCACGATGATATTGCCGGGAATAACCTTTTCGCCGCCGAACTTCTTTACGCCCAAACGGCGTCCGGCTGAATCGCGGCCGTTGCGTGAGCTGCCGCCCGCCTTTTTATGTGCCATTTCCCGCTACTCCTCTTTCTTCGCCTTAGGCGCGGCCTTTTTCTTGGTCGCAGCCTTCTTGGTGGCGGTCTTCTTGGCCGCTGCCTTCTTAGTCGCAGGCGCCTTCTTAGTCGCCGGGGCTTTCTTGGCTTCTTTGGTCTCTTTGGGGCCTTTTGTGTCTGCCTCTGCCTTCTTCTCGGCAGGTTTCTTGGCCTCTGCCTTTTCCTCCGCCGGCTTTTCCTCGGCCTTCTTGGGCTTCGCCGCGGCCTTGGCCTTCGACGGCTTCTTGCCGTCGGTCAGGATCTCGGTGACCCGCAGCAGCGTCAGGTCCTGGCGATGGCCTTTGCGTCGGCGGTAGTTGTGGCGGCGCTTCTTCTTGAAGACCACGACCTTTTCGCCGCGGGTCTGCTCAACGATTTCAGCGGCCACGGTCGCGCCTGACACGATGGGCGCGCCGACAGTCGCCTTGTCGCCGTCGCCGACCAGGAGCACCTTGTCGAACTCCACGGTCGCGCCAGCTTCACCGGCCAACTTCTCGACGGTGAAAACGTCGTCTTTGGCGACTTTGTATTGCTTGCCGCCGGTCTGAATCACTGCGTACATGGCTGCGCTTGGATCTGGCTATATGCGTGAACAAATGGACCGCAAGCCCCGAGGGCCGCGGCCGGACGCGCGGACTATAGTCATGGGCCTCCCCCTGTCAACGATTTTCCCCCAGGGTTTTCGGTGGTCATCTCTCGGCATTTTTCGAGGTTTACAGGCGATGTTTGGAAGGGGTTGCCGAGCCCGGATTGGATTCTCTGCCGTAGATCCCGCTAAGGCGCCTACACATGGTAGGCTGAAAATTATTCCTGTTTAGGTATTAATTAATGCGTTATTGATATTGGATTATGAAATAAAAACGACCTAGGCTATTCCCGATGTCTTAGTTCAGTGCTGTATGCGTCAGCTTCCAGCTCGCGCAGCCAGGGAGAGCCAGGGAGAAAAAAATGAAACGGAACTGGAGCCTCAGCCTAATTGCGGGGGTCGGACTGGCGGTTGCCGCCAATGTCGCGCAAGCCGGAAAGGCGGACGATACGCTCAATGTGGCGGTCTCGGGTGAGGCGGCGACGATGGACAATTACAAGGTCGCAAGCCGCGAAGGCTTGATCATCGCGCGCCACCTTTTCGACAACCTGCTCTACAAGGATCTCGACACCAACACGATCGTGCCGGCGCTCGCCGAGTCCTATCGCTTTGTCGATAACCTCACGATGGAATTCAAGCTGCGGCAGGGTGTCACGTTCCACAATGGAGAACCCTTCGACGCGGACGATGTTGTCTACACACTGAACATGGTCGCCGCCGAAGACTACGGCACGCGATACCGCATCATCGTCGACTGGATCAAAAGCGTCGAAAAGATCGACCAGTACACCGTGCGGATCAACATGGCGCAGCCTTATGCACTTGCCCTCGAGATGCTGGCCGGACCACTGCCCATCTATCCCAACGAGTATTTTGAGTCCGTCGGCGCGAGTGAGTTCGGTGTCGCGCCCATTGGTACGGGACCCTACAGGTTGACGGACATCACGCCGGGAACGCGATGGGTCTTGGAGGCATTCAAGGGGCACTACGACAGCAGCCCGAAAGGTCAGCCTGCGATCGGAAAGATCGATGTGCGTGTGCTGCCCGAGCCCAATATCCAATACGCGGAGCTCTTGACTGGCAAACTCGATTGGATCTGGCGGGTCCCGCCGGACCAGGCTGACAAGCTGGAAGAGAATCCCAAGATTTCGGTATTAAGCGCACCGATCATGCGGATTGGCTACATCCATTTCAACGTGAATGCCGGCACCGAGGCCTATCCCACGCGCAAAAAAGAAGTTCGCCAGGCAATTCTACATGCCATTGACCGGCAAGGCATTGCCGATGCCTTCGTGGGCGGGTCTGCGAAAGTCGTGCACACGGCATGCAATCCGGTTCAGTTCGGCTGCATGCAGGATGTGGCCAAGTATGACTATGACCCGGAAAGGGCCAAAGCGCTTCTCGCCAAGGCGGGCTACCCCGATGGGTTTGAGACCGAGCTGCTTGTCGTGGCGCCCCGCCCGCAGGCCGAAGCGGTGGCCGCGGACCTTGCCAAGGTCGGCATAACGGTGCGTCTCAATGAACAGCAGTATGCTGCTGCGGCGGACAAATGGCGTGCGGGCGATGCTGCCATGACCTTTTCGAACTGGGGTTCCTACGGCATTGGAGACATGGCGCTCATCACCAGCAACTTCTTCGCCGGGGGTGTAGATGATCTTGTACAGGACACTCAACTCATCGAGTGGCTGAGCACCGGCGACACGGCAACCGATCCGGCGGTGCGAGAAGAAAACTACGCCAAGGCTCTCAAGGCCATCGCTGAGAACGCCTATTGGATGTCCATGTGGAACTTCAACGTCAACTATGCGACCAATAGCGAGTTGGACTTCAAGCCGCATCCGGACGAGTTCGCGCGATGGTTCAAATCCTCTTGGAAATGAACTGCTTTTTGCCTGAAGACGGGGGCGGCACGTACTCACGGCGGATCGTTTGCTCATGATCTCCTTTTTGGGCAGACGCTTGCTCGTGGCCGTAGGTGTCACCCTCGTCATTACTTTTCTTACCTTCCTCCTTCTGTTCGTGTCAGGCGACCCGGCGACCGCCCTCGCGGGCGCCTCGAGTCGTGGTGAGGATGTGGAAAAGATCAGGGCACTCTATGGCCTCGATCGACCGATCATCGTGCAATACGCGGAGTGGCTCTGGAACGCCGCACGTGGCGATTTAGGTGAAAGCCTCTTCTTCCAGTTGCCGGTCATAGATCTCTTGGCCGGTCGCTTGCCGGTCACCCTCACGGTCGGAATTCTAGCGATGGGCCTTGCGCTCGCGGTCGGTGTCCCGCTTGGGATGGTCGCGGCGGTTTGGCGCGGTGGCGCAATAGATCGCTTTGCCCTTGTTCTCGCGGTTGTCGGTCAGGCGATGCCGACTTTCTGGTTCGGGCTGATCCTTATCGTGATCTTCGGAATGGTATTTCCCGTGCTGCCAATCTCAGGCGCGGACGACTGGCGCGGCTATGTTCTCCCCGTCGTTGTGCTGGGCTATTACGCCACCCCGGCGATCATGAGGCTTGTGCGCTCGGGAATGATTGACGCGCTGCAGTCCGACTACATCCGAACAGCGAAGGCGAATGGCCTTCTTGGTCCGACAGTCCTGCTCGATCATGCGCTGCGAAATGCGATTATTCCACTTGTCAGTTTGACTGCCGTGCAATTCGGTTTTCTTCTGAGTGGCTCCATCGTTGTGGAAAGTGTCTTTGCGCTCAACGGCCTCGGCCGGCTTGGCTGGGAGTCGATAATACGCAGCGATCTGCCGACCGTTCAGGCAATCATTCTTGTTCTTTCCGGCATTTTCATCTTGTTGACGACTTGCGCCGACGTGCTAACCGCCTGGATTGATCCGCGTGCGAGGATGCACTGAGATGACGGAACGCGTGATCCAATCGAAGGTGGGGAACTCGACCGGCCATAACGATCCTCAGTCCGACTCAAATCGCGATGCCTCCGGAATCGAGCTGAACGACGTCGCGGGCCCCACTCCTTCCGAGTTGTTTGTGTACCGCTCCCTCCGTAATCCCGGTCTGCTCATCGGCATGGGATTCTTGTTTGTTATCGCCATCGTTTCGACCTTTGGACCGCTTGTCTTTGATCTCGACCCCTATGGTCAGAATCTTCTTAAACGGCTCAAACCACCGTTCTGGATGGAAGGCAGCGATCCTGCGCACTTACTAGGGACCGATCATCTTGGTCGGGACTATGCGGCCCGCCTGGTTCACGGGGCGCGGATATCGCTCTTAATCGGGTTTCTGGTTGCCGCGGTCTCCGGGTTTATCGGTGTAACCCTGGGAGTCGTCGCCGGGTACTTTCGAGGGTCGATCGATGCGGCCGTTATGTTCATTGTCACCGCACGGCTCGCCACACCCATCATTCTTGTCGCACTCGCTGTCGTTGCGGTGGTCGGCTCGTCACTTCAGACGGTCATCCTTGTACTCGGATTGCTCTTGTGGGACCGCTATGCGCTTGTGACGAGGGCGGTGACGCTCCAGCTGCGGGAGCAGGAATTCGTGATAGCGGCGCGCGCGGCGGGCTTTTCCCAGGCGCGGGTCCTTCTCTTCACGATTTTGCCGAACATTGCCAATCCGATCATCGTCGTCGCAACGCTTGAAATGGCTCAGGCAATTCTACTTGAGGCCGCGTTGTCCTTTCTCGGTCTTGGCGTGGAAGCCCCACTTCCCTCCTGGGGTCTGATGGTTTCCGAAGGCAAGGACTACCTCTTGTTCGATCCCTGGGTCATTGCCATTCCGGGCATTGCTCTTTTGCTGCTGGTGCTTTCCATCAATCTCGTGGGCGATGGCTTGCGTGATGTCACGGCGCCGGAGGGCCGGACATGATGACGGGATCGAATGCCCCACTGCTCTCGGTCCGTGGTCTCCGGGTCGATGTGCAGGTGCCGATGGGAACGCTCCATGCCGTGCGTGGAATCGATCTGGACTTGGCGCGTGGCGAGACACTGTGCCTGGTTGGAGAATCCGGTTGCGGCAAGTCGCTCACCGCTCTGGCTCTGATGGATCTGCTGCCCGGCAAGGCGAAACGCCACGCCACCCGGCTCGACTTTGTTGGCGAAGACCTGACCCGCGCAAGCCGGCGAAGAATGGCGGATTTGCGAGGCGCCGGCATGGCGATGATTTTTCAGGAGCCGATGACGTCGCTGAACCCCGTTCTGACCATCGGGGCCCAGCTTGCGGCGCCGTACATTCGCCACGGCAAAGGCAAACGGACCGCCGCGCGCGAGAGGGCGATGGAACTGCTCGAGCGCGTCGGTGTGCCCGGCGCAGCGACGCGTCTGAGACAGTACCCGCACGAGCTCTCCGGCGGTTTACGCCAACGGGTGATGATCGCCATGACCCTGATGTGCCAACCGGCCTTGATCATTGCGGACGAGCCAACGACGGCTCTCGATGTCACAATCCAGGCCCAGCTCCTGAAGCTTCTGGCCGACCTCCGGCGCGACTTCGATCTGGCGCTCTTGCTGATCACCCACGACCTCGGTTTGGTCGCGCGCTTCGCGGACAGGGTTGCGGTGATGTATGCCGGGCAGGTCGTGGAGCAAGCGACGGTAGCCGATCTCTTCACCAGGCCCGCTCATCCCTATACCCAGGCCCTCATGGAATGCTTACCGGCCGGGGTGACGGGCAGCCATTTAGGAACAATACCGGGGGTGGTTCCGAGCCTTCTCTCGGAGCCGCGCGGCTGCGCTTTCCAAGAGCGTTGCCGGCACGCCGTCGACAGCTGCGCGCGTGCACCTGTTCCCTTGGGCGACATCGCGACTGGCACCGGCGCTGGGCATCTCAACCGCTGTATTCTGGATGTGCCGGCATGACTGAATTCACCCCGGTCATTCAAATGCAGTCCGTCCGGCGGCACTTCCGCGTGGGGTTGTCGGTTTTCTCTCGCAAAAGAGAGTTGCAAGCGGTGCGTGGGGTCAGCTTCTCGGTAGAGCCTGGCGAATCATTCGGCCTTGTCGGCGAATCCGGATGCGGCAAAACCACGCTCATCCGAATGATGCTGGGACTGGTTCCGCCGACGAGCGGTCAGGCTGAGATCCTTGGTGATCCGATTGCCTCCGTTGATCGAAAGTACCTGACACGTCGGATACAGCCCGTATTTCAAGATCCTTACGCCTCTCTTGATCCGCGTCGCACGGTAGAGGATATCGTGCTCCAGCCGCTTGTCGCCCATCGGATTGGGACTCGGGCATCGCGGAAAGCGACGGCGCTCTCCCTGATCGACCGGGTCGGCTTACCAAGGCGCTTGGTCAACAGCTATCCGAATCAGCTCTCGGGAGGACAACGGCAACGCGTCGCGATTGCCCGCGCTCTCTCGGTCGAACCGGACGTTCTGATTTGTGATGAGCCGACATCGGCTCTCGACGTGTCGGTCCAATCGCAAGTCCTCAACCTCTTGAACACGATAAAACAGGAAATGGGGCTGACGATGGTCTTCGTCAGTCACAATCTGGCGGTGATCCGCCACATGGCGACTCGTGTCGCCGTCATGTACGCCGGTGAGATTGTTGAGATTGGCCCGACGGAGCGAATATTCACCGAACCGCGGCATCCCTATACGCGGGCGCTGCTTGGCTCGATCTTGACGCCGGATCCGTTGCTTGGGTTGCCGGACGTCGAACTCGGGGTCGTGCCTCTCGACCCCACATCCTTGCCTCTGGGTTGCGCGTTTCACGCGCGCTGCCCCATGGCCAAAGAGGTTTGTCGTGAGAGTGCGCCTCCGGAGCGGCCCAATGAATCCGTTGTCGCCCGCTGTCACTTTGCCTGACGTTCAGTGTCGGATGGCCTGAGCGTGACCCGAGAACCGAGACGAGTTGCTAACGAGGATCTACCTGTGAACCGCGATGACGCTGCAGCCACGCTACATTCAGATGCCATAGTTTGTGACATGATTTTGCCGTGGGGAGAATACGGCCGGCCGAATCTGCGTGAACAGACTCTCTCTCGTTTTGCAGATAACGGAGTTGATTTTGTCTCGTTGACTCTTGCCACGGACAGTGAGCCCCAAACCGAAGTGCTCAGAACTATCGCCCGGGAGAGGCGATATGTCCTCACACAACCGAACCGCTTTCGGTTCGTCGAGTCCGTCGACGACATTGTGGCTTCGAAGAAGAGCGGTACCTTGGCGATTTCATTCAATCTTCAAGGGACCGGCGCCTTTTCCGGCAATGTGGACATGGTCGAAACGTTCTATCAACTCGGTATCCGGCAGGCCCTCATGGCTTACAACTATAAGAATCTTGTCGGAGATGGCTGTCACGAACGCACGGATAGTGGCTTGAGCAAGTTTGGTATCAATGTTGTCGAGGAAATGAACCGAGTCGGCATGATCGTTGACTGTAGTCATACGGGATACCGCACGTCCATGGACACCATTGAGGTCTCGACCAAACCGGTCATCTTCTCACACTCCAATCCCCGCTCGCTTTGGGAGCACGATCGCAACATTCGAGACGAGCAGGCAAAGGCCTGCGCGCAGACCGGCGGTTTGATCGGTGTTGTGGGGCTCGGGATTTTCATGGGGGAGGATGACGCGTCTACCGGTACGTTGCTCCGGCAAATCGAATATTATGCGGATCTTGTGGGCCCGGAACATATCGGACTCGGGCTGGATTACGTCTATGACGTAGAGGCAATGCAAGAGGTCATGAAGCGCCTCGCGCCGGCAAGCGGCAACTACAGGAACATGAACAGCATCTTCCAGCCGGAGCAGCTTCCCGAGCTTACCGAGGCCATGCATGCGCGGGGATTCAGTGATCAAGCCGTGCGCGGCATTCTCGGTGAGAACTTTTTGCGGGTGGCCACGGAGGTTTGGCGCTAACCCGGAACATTGCCCCGGTGGGGGTTAACTGGGGTCGGTTCCTTGTTCCGCCACCACCGCCTCTATCTCTTGGATGAAGTGATCCAGGGCTGCCGAGTTTGACCGCCGGTCTTTGCGCCAGATTGCGGATGTCCGCACCTTGGGCGGGCGCTCGCGCAGGGGTCGCACGGCAACGCCCTCCATTGCGTGGAGCCACGAAGCATCGGCATGAAGCGTGACGCCGAGGGCGGCGGCGACCATCCCCATGATACCATAGGTATGCTCGACTTCCTGTATGACTTGCGGGACGAAGCCGTGCGCGCTGCAGAAATCCCGGATTAGGCGGTGATAGATCTTCCAGTTCTCCCAGCGTCCCATGATGAAGGGCTGGTCTGAGAGATCGGTGATCGAAATCTGTTTCTTGCCGGCAAGAGGATGGGACGAGGGGAGGACACAAACGATCCGTTCGTCACGCACGATGGTGTAGTCGAATTCAGGTTGGAAAAGCTCGCCGGTGATAAACGCGACGTCGAATTTACTGTCCAGCACCATTTCCACTGAGAACGGCGAGTTGGACTCAATCAGAACGACCTCGACGTCGGGGAACTTGGTTCGGAAGCGCCGCACGACTTGCGGCACGAGACCGTTGATCGCGTAGTCGTTGATACCGACGCGCAATTCCCCGGCCATGCCGCTATGGGTCTGCTGCGCGAGGTCGATGGCGCGATCTAGGTCGGCCACGAGGTCCGCGGTATGCTTGCGGAACACCCGGCCCGGCTCCGTCAAGCGAATCACCCGCGTGGTCCTCTCGAAAAGGCTTACCTTTACTGCCTGCTCGAGATCACGGATCGTGCGGCTCAGAACCGGCTGCGCAATCCCGAGGCGCTCAGCCGCATGGCGAAAGTGCAGTGCCTCAGCGACCGCATGAAAAGCACGGATGTGCCGGATTTCCACAGGCATTGTTGCGCACCTATCACTAATTTTTTCGAAATTGTCTTCGATACAGGTATCAATGCACAGCAGTTTGGGCAACAGCGAGCCATGGTGCGATGGGGCGCATGTCTTCTCCGGAAAGAGGACTCAAAGCCGAGGGCGGTTTAAACGCGGCCTTGATGAATCTCGGGCAGACGTGATAGCCATGCCGCGCTCAGCGGGAGCGTCGCATGGCAAATCTTCACTTGGTTGCCACCCAATGCTCGCGGAGACAGACCTCTAAGCGATTGAATTGCTTAGGAACGGAGAGGTGCCGGAGTGGTCGAACGGGGCGGTCTCGAAAACTTTCGACAGGTCTCACGACGTATCATCAACGGTTCCAGCACACTCGAATTGTAAGGTTTCTTGCGGTTGGATGTCCCGATCGATCACGCCCTGTGATATCCGGTAATGACTAGTTGGGTGGCAATTTGGGTGGCAATGCACTCTAGCCGTCAGCGAACAAACACGAGCTGGTGTCAGGTCCGCCGGTGGCCAATGGCTTACCCTGTCAGGTTCTCTGACACGTAGGGCAAGTTGGAATGAGTTAGGAAGAGTAGCCTAAATCGCGGCCACTTGGCTACTTGGCGAGTTCATGGCAATTTCACGGACTGAATAGATCGGGCCCATAGTTCATCAGGCTCATAACCTGAAGGTCGCAGGTTCAAATCCTGCCCCCGCAACCAAATTAACTCCCTTAACTCAATACGTTAAGGGAGTTTCGCTTTTGCAAATGATATGGTCTGTAAGATCCGTGCTACGATTGTGCTACGGTCAGAGAGCCGTATTGACGCAGGGTCCTGGGCAGGTGGCGCAATTTCTCGGGCTGTAATGCTCAGGGGTCAATCTCCTTGGGACAATGCGCGGCCAGCTCAATGGAGCTACAGAACGCTCCCTATGCTAAAAACTGATCGATCCTTCTAGCCTGGGAACGGGCATGGATATGGTGTGTATGTAGCCCTCCATGCTACTATTCATAGGCGAAAGCCTTTCCCAAGAACGACTACACTCTAGGGGCACAGAAATGACCGCATTCGTGACAGCTGCGATGCTCTACGATCTCGTGGCTTGCCCCCATCGCGTGACAATGGACCTCTTCGCCGATCCGGCACAGAGGGATGAGCCGAACCCTTTTGTCGAACTCCTTTGGGAGAAGGGCTCGCTGTACGAACGCGAAGTTGTTGCCGGCCTTCAAGTGCCATTCCTCGATTTGTCTCCGTATGCTGGTGATGAGAAGGAGCGCCAAACACTTGAAGCAATGCAGCGAGGTGAACCGCTTATCTACGGAGCTCGCATTCAGGTTGATGGGCTCCTAGGGGACCCCGACCTGCTTCGCAAAGAAGGCGCGGCTTACATTGCTGGAGATATTAAATCGGGTTCTGGTGAAGAGGGGCCAGCAGATAGTTCAAAGCCAAAAATCCACTACGCAGTTCAGCTTGGTCTCTACACGGATATCCTCGAAAGGAAGGGGCTATCTGCGGGCCGTCATGCCTTTGTATGGGATATACACGGATCAGAAGTGCCCTATGACTTTGAGGTGACATACGGCAAACGAGATCCGCGAACGCTCTGGGAGGACTATCTGGACGCCCTTCACATGGCTGAAGCTATCGTTAGTGGTAGCGAAGAGAGCCATCCTGCCTACGGTGCGGTCTGCAAGCTCTGCCATTGGTATTCGGCATGTGTAAGGCGCCTGAATTCAAGTGATGACCTGACCTTGATACCGGAACTGGGCCGGTCAAAGCGCGATGTAATGTACAATGATTTGCACACCATCACTGCGCTCGCCAAGGCAAATCCACGATCCTTTATTGAGGGCAAGAAGACAACTTTTAAGGGAATTGGTCCCGACACGCTCCTCAAGTTTCATGATCGCGCAAAACTCTTGAAGACGAAGGACGCCAAGCCTTTCCTGCGAGCGCCGGTCAACTTGCCAATATACGAACGTGAGCTGTTCTTCGATATCGAAGTCGATCCCATGAGAGACATTTGTTACCTGCATGGTTTTGTTGAACGCAGGGGTGGCGATAGTGCTACGGAGCGGTTCGTTTTCACCTTTGCTAAGGATCCAACGCCAGAATCTGAGATGAGGGCGTTCTCGGAAGCTTGGACCTACATGAAAGAACAACGGCCTTGTGCGATCTACTATTATTCAAAATACGAACGCACGATTTACCGCAAACTCCAGGAAAAGTACCCAGATGTGTGTAGCAAAGAGGAGGTTGAAGACCTCTTCGATCCAAGTCATGCGATAGATCTCTACAATGACGTGGTGAAGAAGGCAACGGAGTGGCCAACTTGGGATTTCTCAATCAAGACCCTAGCCAAATTTCTCGGTTTCTCCTGGCGTGATACCCACCCATCAGGCGCGGCTTCAATTGAATGGTTTCACAATTGGGTAGAAACGCGTGATCCTGCCGTTCGGCAGCGCATCCTCGATTACAATGAAGATGATTGCCGTGCGACGCTTGTCCTTCGGGACGCCCTCGAAGCGCTTCCAGTGGTGCCGAGAGAGTCCGAGTAGATGACAAAGAGCCGAAGCACGACACTCAACGTGCATGTCGTCGGTGATCAGTTGAAGCAGTTCCAGACTTGGTCAGCCCAGCATTGTAACAAATTACACAGGCGACATGCTCATGCCTGAACACGATCCCTTAAGATTCGCGGCAGGTCTAAGCGCGAAGCTCGCAACAAAGTCACGTCATGTTTGTGCGCTCTTGGGCGCCGGAGTGGGGCGAGCTTGCGGCCTGCCAGATGTTATTCAGCTGCAACAGCGTGTCCTTGATGATCTGGGAGATGAGCACAAGGCGGCTTTTGAGAAACAATTGGAAGATCGAAATCTTGAGGAAGCACTGAGTCGGCTCCGTCGTATCTCTGCTCTGATCACCGGAGAAGAAACAGTAGATGAATTGACTGCAAATCAAGCCGACGCCCTGGATGTAGCTGTCTGTCAGGTCATCGTAAGAGCTCTAGACGTTCAAGTCGCGGACCGCATGCCAGTTCGTTATCTGGCTGCCTGGGCTGGGCGTGCTGATTACCATCTCCCGGTCGAGCTCTTTACTGTGAACTATGATCTCCTATTGGAGACAGCCCTTGAAGACCTGCAGGTGCCATACTTTGATGGTTTCGTAGGTGCTATTCGGGCGCGGTTCCAAACTGATCTGGTGGAATCTCCACCAGGGTCGGAGAGAGATTCGGTTCCTGCATTTTTTGTTAGACTTTGGAAGCTGCACGGCTCACTGAATTGGGTTTGGCAGGATGATCGGCAAATTGTAAGGCTTGGTCAGCCGGTCTCTGAAGGCCGGGTAGCTGCCATTTACCCATCTGACACTAAGTACGAGGAATCTCGGCGCGTTCCATTTGTAGTATTGCAGGATCGATTGAGGCGCGCACTACATCAGGCTGAAACTCTGGCGCTGATCGCTGGGTATTCGTTTGGCGATTTTCATCTCAATGAGCTGGTCTTTGACGCAGCAGCTCGACGTGCGCGCTCTGAGTTCGTAGTTTTCTGTTATTCAAATATCCCTGATTCCCTAGCGGAGCGGGCCATCACTACACCAAATCTCCAAGTAGTCACTGGCCGAGAAGCAATTCTCGGCGGCATACGTGCAAACTGGAAGCCACCAGAGGAGGCACTACCGGGAGTATGGGAGGATGACCAGCTGACGTTCCGCGACTTTGGCAAGTTGGCAGTCTATCTAAGTCGCAGCGTGGTGCGCGAAACTGAGTTCGACACGATTCTGAAGGAGCAACATCAAGGGAACGTGGCAGTGGCAGACGCGGCGGAAAACGTCGAGGACCATGGTTGAGCGTGACCCCACTTGTATCGGTCGAGTGCGCCATGTCCTTGGTGCCACTGTTACGGTTGCCCTCGATTCTGATCTGGCTGGTGTAGCACCAATCTATCGTGGTCGCATACAGCCCATAGGCCAGATTGGCTCGCTTGTTAGAATTCCACAGGGCCTCGTCGATCTTGTCGCTACAGTGAGTCTTGTGGGCATTGCCGAACTCTCACGTCCTCCTAAACCTGCGGAGGTCGTTCAACACGACGAACGTTGGCTCCAAGTACAGCTACTCGGCGAGATTGATCACGGCACGGGCCGGTTCCAACGAGGGGTTGGTTCTTATCCTGGTTTAGATGACCCAGTACACTTCGCGACACCTGATCAACTCAGGTTAGTTTATCCAGAACCAGACAACGACTACTTGCGCCTAGGGCGTTTGGCCGCAGCGGATGAGCTGCCGGTATGTGTGGAAGCATCGCGATTTGTTGTCCGTCATGCTGCTATTGTTGGATCCACTGGTTCGGGCAAAACAAGTGTCGTCGCGTCCCTTTTGCAGGGCTTCGTCCGTGGCGGTTGGCGTGCATCGAACATTGTTGTTATCGATCCCCATGGCGAGTACTCCCGAGCTCTAGAAGGGAATGCTTCGGTTAGAAGCGTTCTTGCGGAGGGAAATAGCCAGTTGCGCGTTCCTTACTGGGCGCTACCGGCGACGGACATCATTAAAATCTTCGCGGGAGGAACTGGTGGCACAACATTTATGAATCGTTACTTGGAGTTCGTTGCGGCAGCACGCCGTCAGTTTGTTGAGGATGCTGAGTGGATCACACTAGACCCGACAGCGGTAACAGCTGATACACCTGTGCCTTTTGACCTCCGATCAGTCTGGTATCAGCTTGATACAGAAAATAATGAGACTCGTGCCAACGCGGCCGACCCACGCACAGTACGCCAAATCGATCCGGGCAACGCAGCCGCACTCATACCAGCTCAGTACGAGCCTTACGGACCCGGAGGGCAACCGCCGCATAAGGGCCCTTATCATGGTGTATATGGAAACGCACCAGACCTTCTTCGCCTTGGCCTGCTTGACCCGCAACTTCACTTCTTTCAGGAGCCCGCAGGCAATCTAGCGGGGCAAGATCCAATGGTCAGTGTTGTGCAAGAATGGCTTGGGGGCGAAAGGCCGATTTCGGTGCTTGATTTCAGTGGCGTCCCATCAGGAGCCTCTGACGTTGCGATTGGAGTAGTGTTGAGCTTGATATTCGAAGTGTCAGTACGCAGTGAGCCTGATGGCCCTGGGATAGGGCGCCCCAGCCCAGTTCTTATTGTACTAGAAGAAGCGCACCAATACCTTGGCAAGAGCGCTAGTACGTTGACTCAGGAATCCGCTAACCGGATTGCGCGGGAGGGGCGCAAGTATGGGATTGGACTCCTGCTTGTTACTCAGCGCCCAACTGAACTTCCCGATACAGCCTTGGCCCAATGCGGAACTCTTGTAGCTCTACGTCTGTCCAATTCGGAAGATCAGAATACAATCCGAGCGGCGCTACCTGATGCTATAGCGGGCCTAGCAGCGGTTCTGCCCTCGCTGCGCACAGGCGAGGGGGTGGTCAGCGGTGAAGCGATGGTTCTGCCATCTCGAGTTCTATTTGATATGCCAGACCCAAGGCCACTTGCGGATGACCCTTCACTTCGACCCTGGCGCCAGCAACCCAGGCTTCCAGATGTGGGCCCGGCCTTGAGGGCTTGGCGTGGAACATATGAGGCCGCCAATGATTGATTGGATTCCAGTATCAAACTCCACCCGAATAGTCGCGGAAGCGTACGACCCTGAAGCAGAGACAATTTACGTTCGGTTTCCAAATGGCGTCGAGTGGCAGTACTCAGCTTGTCCTCCTAATGTGTGGGAGGAATTTACTGCTCCCGGACAATCAAGAGGCAAGTATATTAACGAGGTCTTAGACCACAAACCGCATGGTCGCTATGGCGGCTAGGTTCGCCTGAGGAGAGGAAGAGCATTTTGATTTAGGTGCTCGACGGCGAAGAGATGGGATCGGTGCGTACAACGAAATGCAATCGCCATCGCCAGACGCCCTCGCTGCTATTCCTGGCGCACTTCAATGGCGACAGAGAAAGACTGGGCGGAACGAACGCTGCCCTTGTGGGTCTGGGCTAAAATACAAGCGCTGTCATGGGGCACGTCGAAGAGCAGAACAACCATACATTTGGCGAGAATGGGTATTGTCTCAAGAATGAGGCAATGGGTTTCCATTTGCGAGCGATGAAATGGCAATGCGTTTCGCTGGCGCTGATCTAGCTCGATGTAAAGGGTCTTCGAGCCGATCCCAGAGAGCCAGTCTCGAACGGCCTTGGCGGTGTACTCCGAACCGTTGTCCGAATGAATATGATCGAGCGGGCCGTGTTAGACGAAGAGATCGGCCAGGACGTGCAGGACATCGTCTGACCTCAGTCGCCGAGAAAACTCGATAGCCTGACACTCCCGGATGAACTCGTCCATCACCGTCAACAAGCGGAAAGCCCTGCCGTCGTGGGTCCGAGCCTGGACGAAGTCGTATGCCCAGACATGATTCTACCAGAATGGAATTTCGCTGTACGGTAGATTATGTGAAATCCATCTTTATGAGCGTGGTAACCCTGCGTTGCCATTATTGAGTTTGTGTTATGGCATTCTTCTTTATCTGGCCCATCGGCCGGAGCTTCTATTCGTTTCTGTCGACCTTAGATCGAGTTGTCCACAGGAGCATTTGTTCCTCGTTAAAACTCCCTATTGGCTTTATTGACCCCCTGTCATCCTTATGACTTTATAGTTGAGTAGACGATTCGCGGGCTGGGCCGACCAAACCGGTCGATCTTTGTCGCTAACGGGGGTGGGAAGACACGTGTCGGTCCAGCGCGCAGCAATAGCGCGGGAACAGAAAGGCGAGGGTACGAACGACGCGCCGCCGGAGGCCAGCGTCAACCGGGCCCTAAAAGATACGGGAATTCTGTGCCTGGCGATGCTGCTGAGGTATCAGAAGCTCCCGGCGGATCCCGTTCAAATCAGCCATGACCACGCGCCGCATGGGCAACTGCTCGATGCGACGGGCTTGGTGCGTGCCGCGCGCAAACTGGGAGTCAAAGCCCGAGCGGTTCGCTCGGGCTTGGAACGTCTCGGAAAGGCACCTCTACCTGCAATTGCGGAAGCAAACGACGGCACCTTTTTCATTATCGCGAAGGTGGGGGACGGCAAAGCGCTGATTCATGTGCCGGGCCAGCGCCCGGAGAGCGTCGGCTTCGATCAGCTTAAAGCCGATTGGAGCGGACAGCTTATTTTCGTCACGCGGCGCGCCTTTCTGGCCGGCGAAGACCGGCGTTTCGATTTCACCTGGTTCATTCCTGCCATCGTCAAGTACCGACGGCTTTTCGGGGAGGTTCTGGCGGCGTCTTTCTTCCTGCAGGTCTTTGCGCTGATCACGCCGCTGTTCTTCCAGGTTGTCATCGACAAGGTACTCGTCCATCGCGGGCTGACGACGCTCGATGTTCTGGTCATCGGCCTGGTCGCGGTTTCCTTCTTCGAAGTCGTGTTGGGCGGTCTGCGGACCTACATTTTTTCCCACACCTCGAGCAGGGTTGATGTCGAACTCGGCGCGCGGCTTTTCCGACACTTGCTGGAACTGCCGCTCGCCTACTTCGAGGCCCGGCAGGTCGGGCAGACGGTGGCGCGTGTGCGGGAACTGGAGAATATCCGCAACTTTCTCACCGGCTCGGCCCTGACTGTCCTGCTGGATCTGCTCTTCACCGTCGTCTTTTTTGCCGTAATGTTCCATTTCAGCGCGACCCTGACCTATATCGTGCTGGGTTCCATCCCGCTCTATGCCGCGCTTTCGCTCGGAATAACGGGACCCCTTCGCCGGCGGATCGAGGAGAAGTTCCAGCGGGGCGCCGCGAACCAAGCTTTTCTCGTCGAGTCGGTCTCCGGCGTGGAAACCTTGAAGGCCATGGCCGTAGAGCCGCAAATGCGGCAACGCTGGGAGGAGCAACTTTCCGCCTATGTGAAGGCAGCCTTCCGGACCGTGACGCTCGGGACCTTCGGCAGCCAGGGTGTCCTTCTGATCAACAAGGTCGTGACGGCCTGCATCCTCTGGTTCGGGGCGCAGTTCGTCATTCAAGGCGACCTGACCGTCGGGCAACTCGTCGCCTTCAACATGCTCGCCAGTCAGGTGAACCAGCCGATTCTCCGCCTGTCGCAACTCTGGCAGGACTTTCAGCAGTTCCGCATCTCTCTCGCCAAACTGGGCGATGTGCTTAACTCGCCGACGGAACCGACACAGAGCCCGAACCGGCAGGCGCTCCCACGCATTCAGGGGCGCGTGAACATCGATCATGTGACTTTCCGCTACCGCCCTGACGGGCAGGAGGTTCTGAAGGACGTCTCCCTCGAGATCCCGGCGGGGCAGGTGATCGGGGTCGTGGGGCGCTCCGGCTCTGGCAAGAGTACGCTGACAAAGCTCATCCAACGGCTTTATGTGCCGGAGAGTGGCCGCGTCTTAATCGATGGGATCGATCTCGCGATGGTCGATCCGGCCTGGCTAAGGCGGCAGGTCGGCGTCGTCCTTCAGGAAAACGTGCTCTTCAACCGCTCGGTGAAAGACAACATCGGTTTGGCCGATCCCTCCATGCCGATGGAACGGATCGTGGCAGCCGCCAAGTTGGCGGGGGCGCACGAATTCGTACTCGAGCTGCCGCAGGGCTATGACACAGAACTAGGCGAAAGAGGCGCCAACCTGTCCGGCGGCCAAAGGCAGCGGATCGCGATCGCGCGGGCGCTGGTGACCGATCCAAGGATCCTGGTGTTCGACGAGGCGACGTCGGCCCTCGACTACGAGTCCGAGCGCGTCATTCAGGAGAACATGCGGCAGATTTGTCAGGATCGGACCGTCCTGATCGTCGCGCATCGTCTTTCAACCGTCCGCATCGCCGATCGTATCCTTACGATTGAGGAGGGGCGGATTCTCGAGGACGGAACCCATGACGAGTTGCTGGCGCAAGGCGGGCGCTATGCGACGCTGCATCAATACCAGATGGGGCCTGCCTGATGTTCGAGGGGGTGTTCCGCGCCTGGTCCGTTTGGCGCGCGGCAGTCGAGGAGGACAAGGCACGGCCCCGGGTCAAGCGCAATTCGGACGAGTTGGAGTTCCTTCCTGCGGCAATTGAGATCGCGGAGACCCCGGCATCACCGGTCGGACGAGCCATTGTTCTGTTGATCTGTGCGCTCTTCATCTTTGCCCTTGTTTGGAGTTGGTTCGGTCACGTGGATACTGTGGCTGTGGCGCAGGGCCGGATCATACCCGGAGGACACGTAAAAGTGATCCAGCCCTTCGAGATGGGGATCGTCCGAACGATACACGTGCGTGAGGGCCAGCATGTTAGGGGCGGTCAGATTCTAGTCGAGCTGGACCCGACGGAGTGGGAGGTCGACCGCGATCAGGTGGAGTACAATTTGAGAGCCACCCAGATCGACGCGGCGCGGATCGAAGCGACGCTGCAGGCCGTGGCCATGGGAGAATTCCGGGAGCTCGATATTCCGGAAGATGCGGACAGGGACCTCGTTCGCATGCATTGGGAACGGATGAAGAGTGAACTCGCGGCGCACCAGGCCCAACTCGCTGCCCTTGAGAGCGAGCGCCTGCGGCGCATTGCCACACGGCAGACGATCGAAGCCGAGATCGACAAGCTAAACGCAACCCTCCCCATGATTGCGGAACAGGAGCAGTCCCTGGCCGATCTGCAAAGTCGAGCCATTGCCTCCCGCTGGGACCTGCTGGATCAGAAACAGAGGCTGATCGAATCTCGCCAGAATTTGCGGGTCCAAAAACACCGGCTGAAAGAGTCGGAAGCCTCTATCTCGGCGATCGAAAAGGAGAAAGTCCAGAAGGAGTCGGATTTTCGGCGCCAGCTCCTTGCCGACCTTGTGGAAGCGCGCAAGCGCTACGACGATGCGAAGATAGCCCTGCGCAAGGCGGCAAGACGGGAGGAGCGTCAGCGCTTGGTCGCGCCCGTCGATGGAGTGGTTCAGCATTTGACCGTACACACCTTGGGCGGCGTCGTGACACCGGCCGAGCCGTTGATGATCGTCGTGCCGGATGGCGTGCCATTGGAAGTCGAGGCGATGGTTCTTAACAAGGACATCGGCTTCGTCTCGGCGGGCCAGTCGGCAGAGGTCAAGGTCGAGAGCTTTCCCTTCACGAAGTACGGCCTGATCGACGGCGAGGTGCTGCAGACTTCTACGGACTCGAAAGAGGATGAGGTCCTGGGCCTCGTCTACCCAGCGCGGGTCGCGATGCTGGAAGACGAGATTCTGGTCGGCGAACGCTGGGTGAAGCTGCAGCCGGGCATGTCGGTGACGGCGGAAATCAAGACGGGTGAGCGGCGCTTGATCGAATTCTTCCTCTCCCCCTTCATCGAATATCAGGACGAAGCCCTACGGGAGCGCTAGTTGGGCCCACTGCGCAGTTCGGGGAAGAAGAATTTGGCGGGCTTGGATTCCGTGCCTTCTCTAAGCCTTTAGAAATCGGGCAACGATGCACCCGCTAACACTGGGCTCCGATTGATTCCGGGCACTTGCGAAGGTCCTTAGTGTTCGATCCCAAGACCGTGGTGTGGGGGCTAACAGGATGTTGCCCAGTGCTTCTCAGCGTCAAGTTTAGCAGACAGCAAGCGGCAGGCCGCGCTGTATCGAGCAACCCGCATTGGTAGATAATTAATTCGGCCCCAAATACACAGGCGAGTCCTCACTATTGCAGTTTGACTAAGGGTCAGAGGTTTCATAGAGCGAATACGATCATGACGCGAGCCACCAATTTCGTGAGAGAAGTATGTGCTATTGGCGTTCAGTTGGTTTTTGGCGCGCAAGACACCGACAAAAGCCAGAATTCGCAGATAGTTGCTGTTCAATTGCAGGAATCAGAAGAGTCCGGCTTCAGGCCGGGAGGTTTGAGACTGTGAAAGGTGGTCGCCAGGCTCGGTATCTTTTCTTAAAAACGTCTCGGTTGTGTACTTGACCGAATCTGGAACCAGTCGATACAAATCGTGCACACGGTAAACGAGTTAACACGCTTTAAGCATGTGGGCGATGTCATTCACACTTTCCTGTCGAGTCGCAAAGTACGGTTGGTATCCAAAGCCGAGGGAAAGGCTTTGGGGAAGACATCAACCGATCGAAGGAACAGCATCCGATGACGTGTGAGTTTGGAGCGATCGCAACGCGTGCATCTAAGCGCACGAATTCCTGGAAAACGAGGATCTTAGGCGCGGCCGGCCTTCGGGCTGGTTACATGTGCGGGCCATTGAACCACTGTTCTCGTTTGATCGTGTCGAGCTTCGCCGCTCTCCTGCTGTTCGTGCAGACCGGTTGCGGTGTCGAAGTCGGGCCGAGCGGCCCCTATCCGCGCACGGTCTATACCGACCTGCGCACGGAAGTGATTTTCGATGGCGAACGGATTTCCGTCGAGGGCACGACGCTGTGCCGCCGAAACTCCAACTACGACTCCCACGGGGATCTACGGGGTTGGGTCGATGTTGGCGGGCCGCTTTACGACTGCGGGCCGGAATGGATCGCCAAACGTTTGCCGGACGGCAGCGCGCTGATGGTGGGCGCCTATGTCGATACAGGCACTTGGGAGAGCTTTCCGCCGGACTTGACGCACTATGAGCAGGAGTTGACGGAGGTCCCGCGGGCCGTGATCTGGCTGGGCGATGCGGAGAATCCGACGCGAGGGGAATATTACTTCTCCTCCATCGCCTTGGAGGATCCGGCTTCGCGTCTGCAATCCGTCAAGAGCGAGATCCTGGAAGTCCGGGATTTCTTCGATCCTGAACGGCAAGCTTCCGATCCGCTCAAGGTCGTTCCCTGGTTTCCCAAAGCCCGCCAGCACCGCGAAAAATACCTGGTGGCGTACTTTTCTGTGACAGTTCCCAGAGATCTTTGGTCCCAGGTCCCGGGCCTGGAGGATGCGCTTAGCGCCTACTCAGAAACGACCTTGTTTTCGTATTCCAAAGAGATTCCACGAGCATTTCGTGGCAAATTAATCTCGGTTATGAAGCCAGTCAAAGAACACATGCATCCCTACCAGTGGGTGCCGCTTCGTAGGGGCACAGGTAACGGAAGCGTTTACGAACACGGCTACCACCAATCGCTTCGGATTCGGCCAATGGAGTGGGGGGCGGACGGCGTATTGCGCGAGGTGGTGCCTTATCCGAAGGGGGTCTTGCCTTTGACCATACGCACGCAGCCCCCAGCACGCGAAAACGGATCTATCGAATTGGGTGGCCACACTCTCTCGCACAATAGGGAAGAAATCTGGCCTGATTACTCCGCGGGGTACGACCCAGGAACGGGCACCCTGCATCTGTACGATGTAATCGGATTTAGTATGTAGTGCCAAACAATCTCTGGAAATGTGGTGACTTAAATGGCAAGTGAATTTGACGCTGTTCTACTCGCTGTCGACGTCTATTACGACGACACCTCTCTAGATCCTTTGGTAGTTCCTACAGATTGGCGGGAACTAACCGAACTGGACGGACTCGTTATAGATGCGGGTTTTCAAACTGAGTCCGATGTAGAGAGTTTCACTGCACGAGCCTATGTGAATACACAGACGAGCGAGATCGTCATCGCCTATCGGGGCACTGATCGAATGGCTGTTGAGGCCGACGACAATTTGTCGGCCTTCCTCTACGGTGAACCTCCGGAACAGCTCAACTTTGCACAGAAGTTCTACGACATTGTGGAGGCCCAGTTTCCGGGCGCAAGCATCTCTTTCACCGGGCATTCCTTGGGTGGAGGCCTCGCCGCAGCCGTGGCCTATCGTGAAGGTCTAGCGGCCACGACCTTTGCCGCGATTACGAGCGATTGGGCCAATGAGACGATCGTCAACGGCTATTCTTGGCCGGGCGATGCGCCGCGCGGCGGTCCGGACGACCCAAAGGAACCGGCCTACAGTATTGGTCCTGCCGCTACGCAGACCCCAAGCGATAGCAATATTACGAACATCGCTATCGATGGAGAGGTGGCTTTCGATAACATTCTTGCAGGCGCCTCACGGACCCTTGGTGCGGATCAGATCCTCCTGTCTCTGACTCCGGGCGTGCACGATCATTATGAGGATGTTTCTCAACACACGGATTGGACGAACGCCTATCCTTTGGGGTCACCTGTCATAGACGTGCTGGTCGGCGGGAAATTCGATACTGATTTCGCGGCTTCGATCCACGATTCGGGCCTTCATGCTCTGGTCTTGCAGAGTCCCGAATTAGCTCAATTCATTTTGGATCAGCCGCGTTTGCTGCGGCAGCTCACGAACGACTTTTTGGTCGATAGCCTGCCGAAGTTTAAGGAAGTGCGCGCCAACAGGAACAATGTGGCTGGTGACTTTCTCAGGGCCTTTGCCATCGACGGGCTGACCAACACCGTTGGCAGTCGCGTCTTGGACGGTCTGCTCTCGGACCTTCAGAAGATTTCCAGCCTGAGCGAAACGCATGTGATCAAGGTCGACCCCGTGATCAACACGGTGTTTCTGCAGTCCGCCATACAATATGCTGCCGCGCAACTTCTGCCAACGAGCACGCGAGATACCACTGGTTTGTTCCGGGAAGAAGGCGGAGGGCTTGTTATCGATTTCCGCCTTGCCGGCGCAGGGGCGCTCGATTGGCAGGGTGGAGCAATCTACGGCTTTGAGACCCTGAAGAGCTATCTTGCGACGCATCCGCAGGTGCTCGGTTTGGACGAAGTCGACCCGAGCGAGTTTGATCCTTTGCTGCAGTCTCTTGAGAGACTGGTGGTCGCCTCGTCTGACTCAGGCGTTGCGGTCGATACCTCGAGCAGCGGCCTCGTCGATCTCGTTTTTGGCGGTGCCGGCAACGATACGATCGGCGGCAATTTCGCTTTGGGCTTGAGAGGCGACGATACGCTTAATGGCGGGACCGCCGCCGACACACTGTACGGTGGCCTGGGCGCGGACACGCTTAACGGCAATGGCGACAACGACATCCTCGATGGCGGAAGGGGAGACGACGATCTCTTCGGCGGCGACGGGGAGGACATACTTCGCGGTGGAGTCAGGGCGGACATCCTGGTTGGTGGTGCGGGCAACGACACCCTCCTCGGCGGTGAGGGTGCCGATATTCTGATCGCCGGGCAAACGAGCGACCCTCTGAACGATCCCAACGGCAGCAACAACAATACCGACGCCGATACATTGGACGGTGGGGCCGGGACCGACGTGCTCTATTCCGGCGGTCCGGGGGTTACCACCGTGCTCTTCCGCGAGGGCTCGGGACATGATACAGCTTATCTTGACGCTGGCGACAAGGTGGTCTTTGAAGGGATCAGCTCCGGCAGCGTTGAGTTCATAACGGATACCCCTTTGTCGAATTTCGTAGAGGGGGGCACGTTAGTCGTTAAAGTCAATAGCTCAGATACAATCGCGATTCCAGGTATGGGGTTTGGATTGGGATCGGATTCTCAGGTTCCAATTCTCAAATTCGATGATACGGAGCTAAATCTACAGCAGATCGACAATCAGGTGGTGCAAGGTACTTTCTTGCCGGAATGGAACGCACCGCCTACCGCACAACTCTTTGACCCCCACACCTTCTTTCAGGCGGAACGGCAGCTCCCGGACGGCGACAATGTGCCGGGGACGGGTGGTGACGATTCCCTGAACGGCACCTCCGGTGACGATGTCATGACGGCCGGTACCGGCAACGACACCGTGAATGCCAAAGAAGGAAATGACTTGGTTCGCCTCGGACCGGGTAATGATCTCGCGATCGCCGGCAGTGGCGAAGGCGACGATCAGTACGACGGTGGTCCCGGAGTCGATACCGTGACCTTTGCGAGCACAAGCCAGGGCGTTCAAGTGGACCTCGTTGCCGGTTCGGCAGTGGGGGCCGAGACGGGGACGGATATCTTAACTGCGTTCGAGAATGTGATTGGCGGCAGCGGTGACGACACCATCAAAGGCTCCAACGGCGACAACGAACTGACTGGCGGCGCCGGTAACGATATCCTTGATGGCGCACGCGGACAGGACGTGGCGAGGTACTCCGGCAACCAAGCGGATTACACCGTTACAGCCATCGGCAACAGCGCCTACACTGTGCAGGACAACCGCTTGGGCAGCCCCGACGGCACCGATACACTTGCGAGGATCGAACAGCTTGCGTTCGCCGATGGTACCTTGGATCTGGCATTGAATGCACTGCCGGTGGCTGCTGACGACACGACATCCACACAAACCAACACCGCGGTCGTCATTGACGTGTTGGCCAATGACAGCGATTCCGATCAGGACAGTCTGATCGTCGATTCCGCGACCGATGGAAATAACGGCACGACGGCGTTGAACCCGGACGGCACAATCACCTATACGCCTGACATCGATTTCTCGGGTCCGGACAGCTTCTTCTACTCGATATCGGACGGCAACGGCGGCACGGCCTCTGCCACCGTGGTGGTGACGGTGGATGCCGCCAACACGGCACCCACGGCACTGAATTCCGAGGTCAGCCTGCCCGCAGACAGCACGGCACAGAATTGGCAAGTGTCGACAAGCGATTTGGAGGACGATCCCCTATCTCATAGCGTTGTTCCGGGACAGGGCCCGGCCCATGCAGCGAGCTTCGTTCTGAATGCGGACGGGACCTTCAGCTATACGCCGGAAGCGGGGTATGTCGGGACCGACAGCTTCACGTTTGAAGCGAGCGATGGCGCACTGACGAGCCAGGCGACGGTGGATATTACGGTCCATGGCGGCACCGGCGGGACGAGCTTTACTCCCGGCAGTTCGGTGCGGGCGAACACGGACACGGCGAACGATGAGTCTCGGTTGAGGGTGGCGGCACTTTCCGGCGGCGGGTCGGTGGCCGTCTGGACGGCGAACTTTGGTCAAGATGGTGCCAACAATGGCATTTTCGGGCAGCGCTATGACAGTGTGGGGACCGTGGTCGGGGCTGAGTTCCAGGTCAACACGACGACAGCGTCGGATCAGATAGATCCTTCCGTTGCCGGTCTCAATGACGGCGGCTTTGTCGTGGTCTGGGAGTCCGCGGGCCAGGATGGCGGTGGCCTCGGCATCTTTGGCCAACGTTATGACAGCAGCGGCGCGAAGGTCGGCGGCGAGCTGGCGGTCAACACGACGACGGCCTTGGATCAGAACAATACGAAAGTTGCGGTGCTGTCGAATGGCGATTTCGTGGTGGTCTGGGAGTCCACGGGTCAGGACGGCAGCGGCGCCGGCGTCTACGGTCGGGTCTATGACGTCAGCGCTAACCAGTGGGCCGGTGGCGAGATCCTGGTGAGCAGCAACACAGATGGGGATCAGGAAGACCCGGCGGTGGCGGCGCTGTCCGGCGGCGGCTTTGCTGTTGCTTGGCAGTCAGCCAGCGCGGCGCTGAGCGGCGGTCAAGGGGAGATCGCGGCGCGTCGTTTCAACAACGACGGGACGGCGATCGATGCGACGGAGTTCCAGGTGAACACCACCACGGCGTCGAACCAGGATGTGCCGACGATTACGGGCCTGACCGGAGGCGGTTTCGCGGTGGCCTGGCATGGCTGGGAAACGAACAGCACGATAAACACTCAAGTTCGGGCGCGTGTCTATGATTCGAGCGGGGCGGCCCTCGGAAACGATTTCACCGTCAACAGCTACACGACGGAGAAGCAGCGCTTTCCGGCGATGGCCAGTCTCAACGACGGCAGCTTTGTGGTGACCTGGGACTCGACGGGCCAGGATGGAAGCGGCGAGGGTGTCTATGGTCAGCGTTTCGATTCCAGTGGTGCCATGGTCGGAGGGGAATTCCTGGTGAACGAGGCGACCGCTGGCAACCAGAGCTACAGCGACATCGCAGTACGCACTGACGGCAGCTTCATTGTCGGCTGGCATTCCAGCGGAGCGCCGGGCGATGTCGGCACAGACGTCTATCAACGCATCTACGTCGTTGACAGTGGAACAGCGATGCCTGGTAGCACGTCGCGTGTGAACACGGATACCGGAGGGAGTGAAACCCAGATGAGTGTGGCCGCACTCTCGGATGGTGGCTCGGTAGCGGTATGGACGGCGAACAATGGTCAGGACGGTGCCGCCAGCGGTATCTTTGGGCAGCGTTATGACAGCTCGGGGGCCGCGGTCGGGGCTGAGTTCCAAGTCAACACGACGACAGTGTTGGACCAGAAGGACGCGTCGGTCGCTGGGTTCGATAGCGGCGGCTTCGTTGTAGTCTGGGAGTCCGATGGTCAAGACGGTGCTGGCTTTGGTGTCTATGGCCAGCGCTACGACAGCAGCGGCGTGAAGGTCGGTGGTGAGCTTGCTGTCAACACGACGACGGCCTTGGACCAATCGGATGCTAAGGTAACGGTGCTGTCCAACGGGGACTTCGTGGTGGTCTGGGAGTCTTCTGGCCAGGACAGTGGCGGGGTTGGCGTCTATGCGCGTGTCTATGATGTCAGCGCGGATCAGTGGGCCGGCGGCGAGATCCTGGTAAACAGCAACACGGACGCGGACCAGGACAGCCCGGATGTGACGGCTCTGTCCGGCGGCGGATTTGCCGTCGTCTGGTCCTCGGAAAGCGCGTCGCTGAGCGGTGGCGCCGCGGAGATCGCGGCGCGCCGGTTCAATAATGACGGCACGGCAATCGATGCGGCGGAGTTCCAGGTGAACACGACCACTGTGTCGAACCAGGACAGACCGACAGTTACCGGTCTGAGCGGCGGTGGTTTCGCAGTCGCCTGGCATGGCTGGGAGACGGACAGCACCACCAACAACCAGATCAGGGCGCGAGTCTATGACGCGAGCGGGACGGCGTCTGGGAACGATTTCACGGTCAATAGTTACACGACGGAGAAGCAGCGCTTTCCGGCGATGGCCGGGCTCAATGACGGCGGTTTCATTGTGACCTGGGACTCGACTGGCCAGGACGGAGACGGCGAAGGGGTCTATGGGCAGCGGTATGATGCCACGGGCGCTACTGTCGGAGCGGAGTTCCAGGTGAACGAAGCGACGGCGGGAGGACAGCGTTACAGCGATATCGCGGTACGCACGGACGGCAGCTTCGTAGTGGGTTGGGAGTCGAGCGGGGCGCCAAGTGACGTCGGGTCGGATGTCTATCAACGCATCTACACTCTGAGCGGTGGCTCTGTGAGTCCCGATACGACCGGAGGAACCGGCGATGACTTGCTGATTGGCGGCGATGCCAACGACACTCTGGACGGCGCGGCAGGCAATGATCGTTTGGTTGGCGGCCTAGGTGACGACACCTATCACTTTGGCGTCGGCGGCGGGCTGGATACCATTGACAACCAGGACAGCGTCTCGGCGGCAGACAAGCTTCTGTTCGGTGGTGCCGTCACGGAAAGCGAAATCTGGTTTCAACAGAACGGCGATGACCTCACGCTCAGTATCATCGGCACTTCCGACAAAGTAACCTTCGAAGACTGGTATGGCGTAACGGCAGGACAGACCGTTGACCGGATCGAAGTGAGCACCGGTACCTATCTCCTGGAAGCGGATGTGGCGAGTCTGGTCAACGCGATGGCGACCCACGACGCGAGTGGAGCCGCCGACCCGGCCTCCTACTACGATGTAAATCCGCTGCCAACCGAGGTTCAGACGGCAATTGCTGCGAACTGGCAGACAGGATCAGCGTAGGCAAGCTGTTGCAACGAATTGGGCTTCCTTAGGCGCAAAAAAACCAGGTGCTCACTATGCACCCAAATAGATGCATGTCCGGATTGGCTCAAAGGCAGAAGTGATGCACCTCGGTTAGAGATGTCTGCCTTTGAAGCCATATCGGCATTGCTCGTCACCAATCTCGAAACTTGGCTCTCGGAATTTTGGATATCGGTAGACGACAGCATCATTCCGGAGCCCCAAGTTGCAGTCGCCAAAAAAAGTTTCTGTGAATTTCGCGGCCATATGCGCGTTGTTGTGCCGCCGGTTTTGGGATTCAGTCTCCAGAGATTTGATCACCCCCCTCTTGTGAGGTTGGGACGATATTAATGATTGTGCCCTCTGATACCCCCCTTCCTGAAATTCTCACGGACAAGAATCGCGTTACGCCGGTTTGGGCTGCAGGCCTCTAGAGAAGTCACCCCCCGCCGTGGCCGGCCGGCGCGCGGCAAGATGAACTCATTTCACGTGGCCTCTTGCTCCATCCTCCAGGGCTTTGCGCTTGTGTCGCCCAGCCATGATATCGGACGCTGTAATCCTGCCACTCGTGGCCTTCTCGATCGCGCCAGCGATGTACCGGACTCCGGCGCCGCGGCGCCCGAGTTCAGCGGTGATGGCCCGCTCTTGAATGCAGTCAAAGCCGTCGCTCAGCAGGTAGATCAAAGCATCGCCATCCAGCCGAAACCATTCCCGCATCATCCGTCCGGCAACTTCGCACCGACGCTCGTGGTTAAAGGCACCGATCCGCACAGTCAGATGGTCGACGGAGCTCGAGTTTCCCGTGCCTCTGTCGATCGGGAGGAGGAGAGATTGTTGCCGATCGCTCAGTTGGCTTGCAGGCCTCTGCTGGACCTTTCCGTGCGCTCGAACGCTAGCCGTTGCTCGCAGCGCTCTCGCAGAGCAGGCGTTGGTTTCTTCAGTATTGGTTTCTTCAAATGGTTTGGTATGTGCAATCTTCAGAGATTGCCCCCCCTGCAACTCCTGACGATTGCACGCCCCTGCAACTCCTGACGGTTGCACGCCCCTGTTTTGGTTGGCATTCAGGGGTGACATGACGTCATCGCTGGCCGGATCACTCCAAAGAACAGGACAGGCCATCGCGCCTTCAAGCTCTAGGTTCAGTCGGTAGATCTTGGCGCCTTCTGCGCCAGTAGCTCGGTAGCGACGCTCGCTGCTCACATACCCGCAACGCTCGACCGCGCGCATGGAGTTCTGCAACGCTTGGCGTGTCACCCCGAGCAGGCCAGCCATTCGGCCCATTGAGACGCAGCAGGTGCCGTCTGGATCAACGTAGCGGCACAGCAGCGCCAGGGCCTGACGCTGTGACCCAGAGAGCCTTTTGTCCGTCGCAGCGCTCGCCTGAAGCTGTATCAGCGCTAGATAGCCGTAGGTTCCTTCACTCCTCATCGGGCGCAAATGTCCCCTTGACGACTGCCCTCCGTTCGCATTCGGACATCAGGCAGTGATTGGCGATGGTCTGTATCGACGGCCAGGTTTCGCGGCCGTGATTATCAAAAAGGTGGCGTAGACAGTTGCTCACGACCGTTCTACTCAAGGTCGCCAGCCAGCAACTTCTCGAAGGCGACCCGCGGAACCAAGACGCGGCCGCCGATCTTCACGACCGGGATATCGCCGCGCCTGGCGGCCTCGTAGGCACTGTTGCGGGAAATACCCATCCGCTGCGCCGCTTCGGGAACGGTGTAGGTCGCGCGGTCTACCACGGATGCATTCTTGTTCGTCATTGCGAATCCTTTCGCCTTACGATTTATAAGTCAGAATATGGATCGATCTTGACTATGCCAATACATCATGGTTGATTTATCTTACGATTATGAAGACAGTTTTCTGGTGAGCAGGAGGATGCAATGGGCAAACGAGGGCCGGCGCCGAAGGGCGGCTATCCCGAGAAGACGAAGGTGCTGTCAACCCGCATCACTGCGGCGCTGCGTGACGAGTTGCAAAGGGCAGCGAGCCGCTCCGGGCGGTCCCTCTCCAGCGAAATTGAGCACAGGCTGCGTCGATCCTTCACCAAGGAGGAGCGGATCGAGGAGATGTTTGGCGGCAGGGAGACCTGCGCGATCATGCGGCTGATAGCCAACGTGATCACGGTAACTGCTCAGCAGGCCGGCCTGATAACTCAGCGTGCCCGCGGGAAGAAGACCACTTGGCTAAATGATCCCTACGTCTACGACCAAGCCGTCATGGCTGTGCGCGCCATCTTGGAGGTGTTCCGACCTGCTGGCGACATCGTCAGACCGACGCTACCGGCGAAGAAAGGCGCCACCAAGGCTCAAATTGAGGTGGTAGCCAAGGCCCTCAAAGTGCTGGGCGAGGGCGTCTCCTGGGGACCCGGCTACGCGCTCCATGTGCTGCGAGCCGTCCGAGATGCTGAGCAGGAAATTCCCCTGCCGAGCGAGAAGGGCGACCAATGGTCCCGGCTCACGACCGAATTAAAAGAGGATTTGGGGCCGGTCGCCAAACGATTGGGACGGGGGAATTCGAAATGAAAGGTCATATTCGCCAGCGCGGAAAGAAGAGCTGGGAGCTGAAATTCGATGTCGGCTTTGATCCCGCGACCGGAAAGCGGCAAATCAAGTACCACAGCTTCAAGGGAACCAAACGAGAGGCTCAGGCGAAGCTAACGGAACTCATGGCTGCCGTTGGTGCCGGAACATACGTCGAGCCGTCCAAGGTCACGGTAGCCGAACATCTGCGGGCGCGCGTCGATCAATGGGAGGCCGCTGGCGACATCTCGGCCAGGACGGCCGAGCGCTATCGGCAGCTGGTTGAAAATCAAATCGTGCCGCACCTTGGCGCAAAGATGGTGCAGAAGCTGCGCCCGCTAGATATCGAAGGCTGGCACGCCACTCTGCGGACCAGCGGCCGCCGGCGCGGCAATGGGGGCCTGGCCGCCCGCACGATTGGCCATGCCCATCGTGTGCTTTCCAAGGCGCTGAAAGATGCTGTCAGGGGGGACGTCGTCACCCGCAACGTTGCCGCACTGCAGGTGGCTCCAAAGGTCGAGGCCGAGGAGATGAGGATTCTCGTCGGGGAAGATGTCTCGGACTTGCTTAGCACGCTGCAGGGGCAGGCGATTTACGTGCCAGCGGTGCTTGCCCTATTTACAGGCCTGCGGCTCGGCGAGATCCTTGCGCTCCGCTGGGGTAACGTCGACATTGACGCGACCAAGGTGCTGCAGGTGCGGGAGGCCCTCGAAGAGACGAAGGTCCACGGTGTCATATTCAAGGCACCGAAAACGAAGGCTGGCCGCCGCGACATAACGTTGCCGGACATCGTGGTTGACGTGCTGCGAGAGCATCGGCTCCGGCAACGCCAGTTATGCTTGCAGCTCGGGCTCGGCAAGCTGCCCGAGAACGCCCTGGTCTTTCCCAACGCGATTGAGGGCAAACCCCGCCGGCCTAGCGCCGTAAGCCGGGAATGGGGTCTTGTTGCCAAGAGCATTGGCATGCCGGAGTTGACCTTCCACGGCTTGCGGCACACACACGCCTCGCAGCTGATCGACGCCGGTGTCGACGTGGTAACGATCAGCAGACGCCTGGGCCACGCTAACCCGACCGTAACGCTGCAGGTCTACGCACACCTATTTCGCAAGGACGATTCGAAAGCTGCACTGGCGATCAATGCGGCCTTGTCCGGAGCCGGTCCCTCGTGATAGGAACTCGCCGCCCTTCGGCGAGACGTTGGGTGGCATTCGGGTGGCAATTTGCCCTTTTGACCCCTATTTGTTCTCGGCCATATTGTCACTAAGTGATTGATTCCCCTGCATGCGGAGAGGTGCCGGAGTGGTCGAACGGGGCGGTCTCGAAAACCGTTGTACGCGCGAGCGTACCGAGGGTTCGAATCCCTCCCTCTCCGCCAGATTTCAATGACTTCCCTTATCTGAGAATCTCGACCGGAATTAGAACTCAGGTGACCTGACAAACCGTCACTTCGCCTTCGTCTAGAGGCCCGGAAGATCGCTGCGCTGCGGCAGGTCGGCGCCGCGCCGCGTGCAAGTGATCGCAGCAGCGTTCACCGCGAACTCGAGGATCCGCGCGATTGTGTCGCTGTCGAGTGATTCCAGGGCCGGGCGCGTCGTGAGGCCCCTTTCGGCCAGCGCGGTGATGAGTGCCGCCTGGAAAGTGTCTCCCGCGCCCACGGTGTCGGCGACTGTCACAAGCCGGCCCGGGACGGGAACGTGTCCGGCGGCGGAGAAAGTCTCGGCCCCGCGGGCGCCGCGTGTGACGATGACGAGGCTCGCACCGAGGCTGCGCCAGTTTTCCGCCACCTTCGCCGGCTCTTCGCCGGGATAGAGCAGGCCGAGGTCTTCGTCGCTCACCTTCACCAGATCGGCGTGCCGAACGAAACGTTCTATGCGCGCGCGCCAGTGCGTGGCGTCCGGCTCGATATTGAGGCGCACGTTCGGATCGAGTGTCAGGAGGCGTCGGCCCGCCTCTCGCTCGAACAGTGCCAGGAGCGCTGAGCCCACCGGCTCTACGGCCAGTGAGTAGGAGCCTGCATGCAGGCCCCAGACTGCCGGGTCGAGGCCAGGCAGGTCGCTGTCCACGATGGCCCGGTCGGCCGCGCCCTCGCCATAGAAGGCATAGACGGGGCCTCCATCGGGCCCCACGTCGACGATGGACAGCGTGGTCGGACGCGCACTGCGCACGAGCAGGCCGGTCGCGACGCCTTCCGCCTTAAGGGCATCGTGCAGCCGTTGGCCGAGGCGATCCGTCGAGAGTCCGGTAAACAGGGCAGAAGGCTGACCGAGTCGCGCAAGCCCCACCGCTACGTTGAACGGTGAGCCGCCGATGCGCGCATCGAAGGTGAGTCCGTCCTCGCCTTCGACACCGAAAAGATCCCATATCGCCTCGCCGCAGACCACGAACATCTTAGGACTCCGTCGGTTGGGCTTGGTCCTCAGTCTTGCTGCCAAGCGCGCTCATGCGCCTGTGTAGGCCTGGAGCGCTTTGCTGCAGCCCTGGCTCCAAATCATGGAAAGCCACCGTTCGAAGGCCCCCGCAAAGCGTGTCTCCTTCTTCAGATCTCCATAGAACTGACTCTGTTCCAACCATGCGGTCGGTCGTTCCTGCGCTTCGCGCGCCGCGGAACGAAGATCCTGCCACTGCGGATCGTTTGGCTCGATGACGGATCCGTCCTCGCGCGTGCCTTCGCACATCCGTGCCCAGAGCGCTTCCACGAGCGCAAGCCCTTCAACCGAAGTTCCGGTCGCCAGTCCGTCGTGCACGATCGGCAGGACGAATCCGGCGTGACGCGACGATCCATCGAACGCCACCCGGCGGGTAGTATCCTCAATGGCCGGGTTGGAGAAGCGGCGCTCGATCAGATCGATGTAGGCCTCGGGCGTCATCCCCGGAACCTCCGCAACGTGGGGCGCGATTTCTTCCCCCTGAACTTTACGGAAGAACGCCTTGACGAGGGGGTGCGACATGCCCTCGGAGATTCTTCCGATGGACAGGATTTCGCCCGGCATGGCGATGACCTGATGGCCCGCGTTCAGAATGCGGATCTTCATGGCTTCGTAGTCTTCCACGCGGTCGGAGAAAGTGGCCCCGACGCGATCCCAATCCGGCCGCCCGGCGCAGAAATCGTCCTCGATGACCCACTGGCGATAGCGCTCGTGGGTGACCGGCGCCTTGTCCTCAATGCCGAAGCGATGTGCAAGCGCCATCTCGTGTGGACCGACTGCGGGTACGATGCAGTCGACCATCGAATTCGGGAAGGTGCAGTTCGCGTCGATCCAATCGCCGAGATCAGGATCGGACAGGCGTGCGAGCGACACGACCGTCTGACGCAGGATATTGCCGTTGCCGCGCAGGTTGTCGCAACTAAGCCCGGTAAAGGGACCGATGCCGTCTGCCCGGCGTTTCCGCAATGCCGCCACCATTGCGCCGAAAGCCGTACGCGGCCGGTCGGGATTTGCAGCGTCGTGGCGAATATCGGGGTGGTCCTTATGAAAGCCGCCGCTCGCCGGGTCGACGAAGTAGCCACCTTCGGTCACGGTCAGCGAGACAATTCGGATTTTGAGATCGGACATCTGCCGAATGAGCGCCGCATTGTCCTCCTCTATCGGAAGGTAGCCGATCATGGATCCCATGACTTCGGCAGAGGTCCCTGAAGGGTCCAGCTCGATCAAGGTCGTCAGGCAATCCTGAGAAAGAAGCTTCTCACGCTGCACCGCGTCCGCTGTGCGTACGCCGGCACCGATGATTGCCCAGTCGTGGCAAAGCCCTTCGTCGAAAAGTCTGTGGAGATACCACGCTTGATGAGCGCGATGAAAATTGCCCAGGCCGATATGGACAATGCCGGGAGACAGGCTGCGGCGGTCGTAACTCGGACGTCGGACACTGTCGGGAAGGTCGGCAAGCGTCCTGTCCGAGAGGCGGATCAACTCATCCATTGGCCACCGTCGACGTTATAGGTCTGCGCAACGATGTATCCGGCTTCCTCGCTGGCGAGAAAGATCGCCATGCCGGTCAGGTCTTCCGCCGTCGCCATGCGGCCGAATGGGACACTGTTGCCCACTTCCTTCTTTTTCTGACCGGGTGCCTTTTTCTCCAACCTCGCAAAGTGGGCGTCGACGCCATCCCAGTGTTCGCCGTCGACCACGCCGGGGGCGATGGCGTTGACGTTGATACCGTGGCGTATCAGATTCAGCCCGGCAGACTGCGTCAAGCTGATGACTGCGGCCTTGGTAGCGCAGTAAACAGCGACGAGCGGCTCGCCGCGTCGTCCGGCCTGGCTTGCCATGTTGATGATCCTGCCGCCGCCACCCCGCTCGATCATGTGGCGGGCGACAGCCTGTAGGGTGAAGAGTGTTCCGCCAATGTTGATATCAAGGACGCGGGCGAAATCTTCGCGCTCGATTTCGACAATCGGGGCCGCGGTGAACACCGCTGCGTTGTTAATGAGAACATCGATGCGGCCGAGGGCCTCGACGGTCTCCGCAACCGCGCGGTCGATGCTCTCCTGCCTCGTTACATCCATCTCGATTGCGATGGCCCCTTCGCCAATATCGGCGGCGGACCGGCGCGCGCGGTCGATGTCGATATCGGCGATTGCGACCCTTGCGCCTTCGCGGACATAGGCCTCGGCGAAAGCGCGGCCGATGCCGCGTGCCGCGCCCGTGATCAGCGCCGCCTTTCCGTCGAGTCTCTTCACGCGATCCTCGTGCCCTCGGCGTCGAACTTGTGGATCTGGTCTGCCCTCGGCCTGAGGGTGATTCGGTCGCCGTGGCCGAAACTGACTTCGCCGGGCGCGCGCACGGTGATCGTCTCTGCTAGCCCCGTCTCGTGGATATGGAAGAAGGTATCCGAGCCCAGATGCTCGGCTACACCGACCGTGCCCTGCCAGATGCCCTCCCCATCTGCCAGGTCGATGTGCTCGGGCCGCACGCCAATCGTATGGGCGACGTGCTTTGCGGCCTCCGGGCCTTCGATGAAATTCATCTTGGGAGAGCCGATGAAGCCGGCGACAAAGAGGTTTCGGGGGTGCCGATAGAGTTCAAGCGGCGATCCGACCTGTTCGATGTTCCCCGCGCGCAAGACCACGATTTTGTCGGCCATCGTCATTGCTTCGACCTGGTCATGGGTCACGTAGATCATCGTGGTTTCGAGCCGCTTGTGCAGTTCGCTGATCTCAAGGCGCATGCCGACTCGGAGCGCCGCGTCGAGATTGGAAAGTGGCTCGTCGAAGAGGAACGCAGCCGGCTCGCGCACGATGGCCCGGCCGATCGCGACGCGCTGTCGTTGTCCGCCCGAGAGCTGGCCCGGGCGCCGCTCGAGGTAGTCCGTGAGGTTCAGCGCGGCAGCGGCCTGCTGGACCCGGCGGTCCTGTTCGGCTTGGTCAATTTTTGCCATGCGCAGGGGGAAGGCGATGTTCTTTCGCACGCTCATGTGGGGATAGAGCGCGTAGGACTGGAAGACCATTGCCAACCCGCGCTTCGCGGGCGGAATGTCGGTCGCATCCGTTCCGTCGATCCTGACGCTCCCGGACGTGATATCTTCCAGCCCGGCGATCAGCCGCAGAAGCGTTGACTTGCCGCAGCCCGAGGGTCCGACGAAGACAGCAAACTCACCGTCCTCGATTGTCAGGTCCAGTGGCGGGATGACTTCCAGATCGTCGAACTTCTTGGTAACCCTTTCAAGCGTGATCTGTCCCATGGTCTGAGTCCTTATTTTACCGCCCCGAAGGTGAGGCCGCGCACGAGTTGCTTCTGACTGAACCAGCCGAGGATCAGGATCGGTGCGATGGCCATGGTCGAGGCTGCCGAGAGCTTGGCGTAGAACAGGCCCTCGGGGCTTGAGTAGCTTGCGATGAAGGCGGTGAGCGGCGCCGCCTTTGCCGCCGTAAGGTTCAACGTCCAGAACGCCTCGTTCCATGCCAGGATGATGTTCAGAAGGATGGTCGAAGCGATCCCTGGCACGGCCATGGGCGTCAAGACATAGAGGATCTCCTCCTTCAATGTCGCGCCGTCCATCCGCGCGGCTTCGAGGATCTCAGCCGGAATTTCCTTGAAGTAGGTGTAGAGCATCCACACGATGATCGGCAGGTTGATCAGCATCAGCACGAAGGTGAGTCCGACCCGCGTGTCCAGAAGGCCAAGCTCTATGAAGATCAGGTAGATCGGATAGAGGACGCCCACCGCGGGCAACATCTTCGTCGACAGCATCCAAAGCAGAATGTCTTTGGTCCTCTTCGATGGCACGAATGCCATGGACCAGGCGGCAGGGACCGCGACCAGGATGCCGAGGAGCGTGGAGCCTCCTGCGATGATCACGGAATTCCAGAGGAAACGCATGTAGTCCGAGCGCTCTTGCACGATCGAATAGTTCTCGAGCGTCCAGTCGAAGAACAGGAAGACGGGCGGATCGGCAATGGCCGTTGCTTCGGTCTTGAAGCTCGTCAGCATCGTCCAGAGGATCGGGAAGAAGATCAGAAGACCGACAGCCCAGGCACAAAGGGTGTTGATCGTCTTACGGCGGTTGGTGACGGCTCGGGCCATGTCTCTCCCTCCTCAGGCGTCGAGGTTCTTGCCGACGATGCGCATCAGGAAGAGCGCGACGATGTTGGCGAGGATAACGGCGTAGATGCCGCCGGCGGAGCCGAGACCCACGTTCTGGCTCTCCAGGACGCGCTGATAGATGAGGTAGGTCAGGGTGCGCGTGCCGAAGGATCCCTGGGTCGTCACGAAAATCTCGGCGAAGATCGAAAGAAGGAAGATCGTCTGGATAAGCACGACGACCGTAATCGCGCGGCTGAGGTGGGGCAGGATGATGTAGCCGAAGCGCGCGAGCGGTGGGGCCCCGTCCATCTCCGCAGCCTCGAGCTGTTCGCTGTCGAGCGACTGGATCGCGGTCAGCAGGATCAGCGTCGCGAAGGGCAGCCACTGCCAGGATACGATCAGGATGATGGAGAAGAGCGACGCTTCGCTCAGCCACTCAATCGGCTGGGCGCCGAAGAACTTCCAGAGGTGCGCGAAGAGGCCGTTCACCGGATCCATGAACATGTTTTTCCAGACCAGCGCCGAGACGGTGGGCATCACGAAGAAGGGGGCGATGACGAGGATCCGGACAATTCCCTGCCCCCATAGTGGCTGATCGAGAAGCAATGACAGCAGGACGCCCAGGACGACAGTGATCACTAGAACGCCGCCTACGATGACCAAGGTCGCCTGCACGCTCGGCCAAAACGCGCTCGAGGTGACGAAGCGGACGTAGTTGTCGAACCCGACCCAGCCCAGGTCTCCGCCCCGGAGCGGCAGGTACTTCTTGAAGGAGAAGTAGAGCGTCATCAGCAGCGGGACGAGCATCCAGCCAAGCAGCAGGACGACGGCCGGGGTCATCATCACTCTGGCTGCGGATCGAGAGTGCTGGGTAGCCATGACCAGTCTCCTCGAGCAACGTCGGGGACCTCGGCTTGTGCGCCGAATCCGTGACGAGAGTCTAGGGCTCAATCCGAGGAGCCGCCCAGTGCGGCCCCTCGGTCTGGGAGGATCGGTTAGTAGCCGGCGGCTTCCATCTCATCGGCGGTCAAAGCTTGCGCTTTCTCGAGCGCCTCTTCCACCGACTGCTGTCCGGCGAGCGCTGCCGAGAACTCTTGGCCCACCTGCGTGGCAATGCCTGCGAATTCCGGAATGGCGACGAACTGGACGCCCGTATAAGGCACCGGATCTATTGTGGGTTGGGTCGGGTCGGCCGAGTTGATCGAGTTCAACGTCATCTCGGCGAAAGGCACGCCCGCGTATTCCGGATTCTTGTAAAGAGAGGAGCGAGTCCCCGGCGGAACGTTGGCCCAGCCTTCCTTCGCCGCGACGAGGGCCGTGTACTCTTTGCTCGTCGCCCAGGCGATGAACTTCTTCGCCGCATCTGTGGCGTCCGATCCCGCCGGAATGCCCAGCGACCAGGCCCAGAGCCAGTTACCGCGTTTGCCGAGGCCGTTGTCCGGCGCCAGCGCAAAGCCCACCTTGTCGGCGACAGTCGAATCGTTCGGGTTCGTCACGAAGGACGCGGCGACGGTGGCATCAATCCACATGCCGCACCTGCCCTGCTGGAATAGCGAGAGGTTCTCGTTGAAGCCGTTGGTCGAGGCGCCCGGAGGGCCGTAGTTGGTCATCAGGTCCATGTAGAAGTTCAGCGTCTTGGACCATGCCTCGCTGTCGAATTGAGGCTTCCAGTCTTCATCGAACCATTTGGCGCCGAAGCTGTTCGACATGGCGGTCAGGAAGGCCATGTTCTCACCCCAGCCGGCCTTGCCGCGCAGGCAGATGCCGAAGATCTCGTCATCCTTGTTCGTCATCCCGGCGGCGGCTTGCTTGATGAAATCCCAAGTCGGCGCGTCGGGCATCTTCAGTCCGGCCTTCTCCATTAGGTCGGTGCGGTACATGACCATGGAGGACTCACCGTAGAAGGGAGCAGCATAGAGTTGGCCGTCCACGGTCAGGCCATTGCGAATTGCGGGCAGAATGTCATCGGCGTCCCATTCCGCGGGCAGGTCGTTCAGCGAAACCAGCCAGTCCTGAGCGCCCCAGATCGGGACCTCGTAAGTGCCGATCGTCATGACGTCGAACTGTCCGCCCTTCGCGGCGATGTCCTGGGTGACGCGCTGGCGGAGGACATTCTCTTCGAGCGTCACCCACTCCAGCTTGATATCCGGGTTTTTCGCGGTGAAATCTTCAGTCAGACCCTGCATGCGGATCATGTCGCCGTTGTTGACGGTCGCGATGGTGACCGTGGTCTCTGCGTTCACGGCGGTGGCGGCGAGCGCGAGCGTTACGCCCGCAAGAAATGCGGTTCTGAGGCTCATCCGATTTCCTCCCATGGCGTTCTTTGTGTTGTAACACCAGTAAATTGTAAATCGAACGCAATGTCAATAAAAACTTTACGCGCGTCAATTTTAGTTGTGATTCAGGCCGACGCGCGCATGACCAGCTTGCCCTCGAAGAGCGTCTCTTCGCGGCAGCCCAGATCGCCTTCGGCCTCGATCAGATCGAACAGGACCTCCACGCTCTTGTTTGAAATCGCTGAATAATCCTGCGCGACCGTGGTCAGGGACGGACAGGTGAAACGCGAAAAGGGATGGTCGTCGTGACCGGCGATCCTGACCTGGCAGTCGCCATCGCGTCCGACCGGGATTTTCAGTTCATAGGCCGCCGCGATGAGGCCGATCGCGAGCCGGTCGTTGCTGCAGAGAACCGTATCGGTCGCAAAGCCCTTCTTCTTGAAGATCTCGAGCCCGCCGTCAAATCCGATCCGTTCGAAATCCCAGGTCTTTCCTTGAACGCGGACGATATGGGCCTCATGGCCAAGCCGCTCCATCGTTGCGACAAAGGCAGCGCGGCGCTTGTTCGCGTTCGGGTTCACGGGTGGCATCTCGAAAAAGCAGGGTGGCGAACCGGTCCGGCACAGGTATTCGACGATGAGCGGAATGCTCTGCGCGTTGTCGGACCCGATAAAGGCCTCTCCGACCCCTTCGATATTGCTGTCGAACAGAACCGTTGGCACTTCCTTGCAGAAGTTCTCGACCTCCTGCTTGTCCGACCTGCGGCCGAGCGGCGCGAGCAGCACACCGGCGGGCTTGAGCGATCTGAGCGTATCGAGGATATCCAGCTCGAGCTGTTTCTCCCCATGAGAGCTGAAGAGGATCGGCCAGAAGCCCTCTTCAAGGCAGCGGCGTTCAATGTTCCTTGCGATCTCCGCAAAGAAGGGATCGGCGAGGTAAGGAACGACGATGCCGACGGTCTTTGTCAGCCGACGGTTCTGATTCATCGCGTAGATGTTCGGTCGATAGTCGTAGCGTTCCAGCGCGACCTCGATTCGGGCGCGCGTTGTCTGGCGGACGCTATTCGGATCGTTGAAATACTTTGACACAGTAGGCCGGGAGATGCCGCTGACGCTGGCGAACTCTTCCATCGTTCTGATCTTCTTTCCGCCCATTTCTCTATCCCTGCAGACAGCGCCGGTGTCGACGCGAAAGGAAGTAGCTCGGCCTTCCCTCAGAAAGCGTCAAATACTTTCCGCGCGCAAAATTCGTATTTTACATTAGGTAACAAGTCGCGGGGCGGTCAAGCAAATGAGGACCGATAATCAAACCGATCCGTCATTTCCGGATGTGCTCTTGTCTGGCGAGGGATGTTCGGTTTTGGACTCAAAGCGAACGTGTGCCTCGGGAGGCACTGACGACCGGGAAGAGCCACGGGCGGAGATTTGCGTCATCCCTTTACCGTGCTTAAGCCGGGCACCGGGCTTCGCGCACAGGTTCAATTGTTGGCAAATTGAGCGTACTTTCCTGGGTTGGCGAAGCAATTGAACCAGGAGCATTGGGGCATGGCCAGGATCGCATTCCTTGGACTTGGAAAGATGGGAAGTGGAATGGCCGGTTGCCTGCTGGCTGAGGGGCATGAGGTCACCGTTTGGAACCGGTCGACGGCCAAGGCCAAACCGCTTAACGCGATGGGTGCCACGGTCTCTGCTTCGCCGGCCGAGGCAGCGGAAGATGCTCAAGCAATCTTCTCCATGGTAGCGGATGACGCCGCCTCCGAGCGCGTATGGCTTGCCGATGACGGCGCGCTGTCATCGGCATCTGCCGGAACGCTTGCAATTGAATGCAGTACGATTTCCCACAATCACGTCGGTCGACTGGCCAATGCATTGGCAGAGCATGGCTGTACCTATCTGGATTGCCCTGTCAATGGGCCGCCGTCAGCGGCGGCGAGCGGAGACTTAATTCTACTAGTTGGGGCAGCAAGGAACGATCTTGAGAGAGCCCGGCCGCTGCTGGAGATCGTCTCCTCCTCCATCTTGCATTTCGGAGACGTTGGGACGGGAACGGCATTTAAACTCATCAACAATTTACTGGGAGCGGTGCATGTCGCATCGATTGCTGAAGCGGTCCATCTCGCTCGCAAGCTTGACCTTCATCCCGAGACGCTTGTTGCGGCGGTGGAGAGCGGTCCTTGTGCAAGCCCTCACGTCAAACGCATGATCCGCCCGATGGCTGAAGGGCGGCTCGCCGATCAGTTTGGCCTGGCAATCGGTCTCCGCGAGAAAGATTCACGCTATTGCTTGGCCATGGCTAAGGCTTTCGAAGCCGGCATGTCGGTCGGCGAAGCAGCCTATCAGTGGTACCATCTGGCTATCGAAAGTGTGGCGGATCAAGATGATTCGGCGATGCTGCAGGTCACAACCGCATTCAATGGCAATCCACCTTCTGCCGTTGAATCTTAATTGTCGCTTTTGGGTCATTGGCGGACGTGCCGATGCCTAGGCGGTGATGTACGCTTTTAGGGGAAAAGCCGCCATGAGTGCTTGGCCACGTTCCTTCCATTAGCTAAGGCCCAATTTGGCTTGGAGAATCGCTGAAAACATGGAGGGCTCTAGCTCTACTACGCTTTATGTGAAGCAGCCGACGAGGCGGCACAATCGGGCAAAGCCGCTCGGCCTGAGCTCTAGCAACCGCAAAATCCCCACATAGAGATTCGCGCGCTACGATCGCATACGGAAATTGTAGCAGATGAGGGAGCCTCAGCCGTAAGGACAGCGGCGGCTTTTTTGGCTATGCTTCCGGTGATCTGGCGTCTCCAGGTTTTGGGGATTTGAGGGGCCGCAATGGAAAGCAAGACATCTTCACCACATATCGAGGTTCGCCCCTTGGCGGCTGCGCTCGGGGCGGAGGTCGCCGGGCTCGATCCGAAACGGGTATCCGATCCTGAGGTTTTCCCGGCGATCCACGCGGCGTGGCTGGAACATCAGGTTTTGGTGCTGCGGGGTTTGGCGCTTTCGCCAGAGGACCAGGTGGCCTTCGCGGCGCAGTTCGGCGAGGTTCAGGTTCATGTCATGAACCAGTATCAAGGCTACGAGGCGACGCCGGAGATCTACCTCCTCACCAATCTCGACGAAACCGGAAAGCCCAGCGGCGCGCATCCGGACAAGGGGACCTTGGCATGGCATATTGATGCCTCCTGGAACGCGCGCAACGGTCACTCGACCTTCATGTATGCGGAACGGCCATCCAGGGAGGGGGGCGAGACTCACTTCGCGAACATGTACCTCGCCTATGACGCATTGAGCCCGGAGTGGAAGCGCCGGATCGAAGGCATGCGTGTCTTTCACAATCTCGACTTCTCGCGCAACCGCCGCCATGGTCACGAGCCGCTGTCCGAGGCGCAGCGCGCCCAGAGCCCCGCCATGGCGTGGCCCGTCGTCCGGACTCATCCTGAAACGGGCCGCAGGTCCGTGTACCTCGGCGATCACGCCGAATATGTCGAAGGCATGGACTATGAAGACGGGCGCGCCCTCATCGACGAATTGAACAGCCTGCTCACGCCGCCGCATCTGACCTATTGCCACAAGTACGAGCCCGGCGATTTCGTCTTCTGGGACAACCGCTGCACCATGCACAAGGCAACAGGTTACGACACGGCGAACGATGTGCGGGTCATGCGGCGCTGTACGGTCCTGGTTGACGCACCGTGGTGAGGAAGATCAGAAATCCAGCCCCTGCAGGCGCCGAAGGGCGGCCTGGCTGAGGGCCTGGGCCTTCAGCATCACCTCCTCGTTTGCGGGGCGGCTCGCGACGGCGTCATAGAACGTGAAAGCCCGACTGCAGGCGGCACGAACCTGTCTTGGGTTCACCGTTGTCGCCGCGGAGCGCGGCCGGGCTAAAGCGGATGCCAGATCTGCGGATAGCGGGCCTGCGTTCCGCGCGTCCCGCCGCAGGTCTTCAATCTGATGGCGGGTCAAGTCGCGGCAGGACGAAAGGTCCTTGGGCAGCCCCCCGGCCTTCGCGAGCTGACGGTCGAGGGTCGTTTCAATAACCAGGGCGGCGGCCAGGAAATCGTCGAGTGACTTCACCAGATGCGCCGGCGGGGCCTCCCCGCCCTCCGAAACGTCTCCTGTCTCGTGATACGCCCTTCGCCGTGCAGCCCTGAACGCCGCAGACCGCGCCAGGGCGTCTTCGGCGTAACCTTCGGCGATGTGACGCACCTCCGAGTCTGTAGCCGCTGCGGCGAGATAGCTGTAAAGCGCGAAGGTCCGGTCCGTTGTCTCCACGGCGAAAGCCAGAACCCGGTAGGGGGTGACACTGTGGGGGTCGCAGAGCGCCGTTTCCTCATCCGCGTAGAGCTCTGTCCAAAGGGCATAGGGGATATCGGCGGGCTGCCGATCCAGGTCCTGCCGGGTCAGGTCGTTCTGCAGGGCCGCCACGCACGACTCGTGCTGCTCCGCCAAGTTCTTGAGAAGACTGAGGGATTCCGGTGACTCAACAGGAAGGCGCTGGTAAAGAGCCCGATAGCGGCGCGCGGCTTCGGCCTCCCGGGTAAAGGCGATTGCCGTGACTTCCCCAGCGGACCTGGGCTCCGGAAGCTCGGCGGCCGCCGCCGGCCCAAAGGGGCGCCGTCTCTGGTCTTTCCATGCCGGCATGATGCCTTGGATAGCACGCGCGGGGTCCGTCCTCTCTTGACAATTGTCAAGGACAGTTCCCTTCGCTCGCGCGACCTTGCCGTCATCCAAAGCGATTTTGACGCTGCGCAATTAAGCCGGGAACGGGACGTGAGCGACTCCCAGCACGATGAGCCACCACCCCCGAAGAGGTGGTGTGGCAAGGGTTGGAGTGCCGGAAAGTTGGCGGCGTCCCTCCAAACCGTGTGCAATGTGTTGATTCTGCTCTTGTCATTTCTTTTCGCCGAGCCGGGCGAGGCGGCGGGCAAACTCGAGAGCCTTGTTTCCGACGCCGACCTTGCGGCGCTTCTGCCGGATGCCGACCGCTTTGAGCCCGGCACAGAAGATGCGCCTGTCCTCTTGGCGTACAGGGGTGATTCTCTGCTCGGTTACGTTTTTCTGAATTCAGATTTCGTTTCCGCCATCGGGTATTCGGGCAAGCCGATCCATGTCGCCGTGGCGATCGACCCCGATGGTGTCATCCGCGGCGCTCGGCTGGTGAAACACTCGGAGCCTATCGTCCTCATCGGCATCCCCGAGCGCGATATTGTGGCCGTGATCGACGGATATGTCGGGACCAGTGTCGTCGAGTTCGCCCGCGAGGCCTCGGATCATAAAGTCGATATCATCAGCGGCGCGACGGTCACGATCATGGTGATCGACGACAGTATCCTCCGCGCCGGAATCAAGGTGGCCCGCGGCTTTGGTCTCGGCGGTCTTAAACCCGCAGTGAAGGCGGCCAAAGGGCCGCAGCGGACTCTCAACGAGGAGTTCCAGGAGGTTGCGGATTGGGAAAGTCTCGCGGGCGACGGTTCCCTGCGTCGCCTGCTGCTGACGGTTGGTGACGTCAACAAGGCATTCGAGGAATCCGGCGATCCCAAGGCAGCGCAGCGGCCTGAGCAAGGAACACCGGAGGACACTTATATCGATCTCAATGCGGCCCTGGTGTCGATCCCCAGTGTCGGGCGCAGCCTGTTGGGCGAGGCGGAGTACCGCAATCTCCAGAAGAAACTGAAACCCGGAGAGCAGGCGATCCTGCTGGTGGCGAACGGGCGCTATTCCTTCAAGGGCTCCGGCTACGTGCGCGGCGGCATTTTCGACCGCTTTCAGGTGATTCAAGGCGACCGCTCGGTGCGCTTTCGGGACCGCACGCACAAGCGCTTGCGCAAGGTCGCGGCGGCAGGGGCGCCGGACTTCAAGGAAGTCGATCTTTTCAGGATCCCCGCCGAGATGGCCTTCGACCCGGGCGAGCCCTGGCGCCTGGAGCTTCTTGTGGCGCGGGAAACCGGACCGACCGACAAGGCCTTTCTGACCTTTGATCTCGGCTACAATCCGCCGGACAAGTACTTCAACGTGGCGGCGGCGCCTGAGCGTGCTGTCCAGCAAGCCGGGGGTACGGAAGTATCTGAGGCAGGCCCGCCGCTCTGGCAGAGGCTTTGGCGTCAGAAACTCGTCGAGGTTGCCGTCCTCTCGGCCGCCATCGGCCTCCTGACCGTTCTTTTCTTCGCTCAGAACTGGGTGGCGCGGCACGCGGTCCTGACCGACCGCATACGTCTCGGCTTTATGGTCTTCACGCTGTTCGGGATCGGGTTCTACGCCAACGCCCAGCTTTCCGTGGTCAACGTGATGACCTTCGCGAATGCGCTGATCGCGGATTTCCGCTGGGACTACTTCCTCATGGAACCGCTGATCTTCATCCTTTGGGGCTCGGTCGCGGCTTCCATTCTGTTCTGGGGCCGTGGGGCCTTCTGCGGCTGGCTTTGTCCGTTCGGCGCCTTGCAGGAGCTCTTGAACAGGGCTGCCAAGCTGCTGCGCATACCCCAGTTTGCGGTCCCCTGGTGGCTGCACGAGCGCCTCTGGCCACTCAAATACATGCTTTTCCTTGGGCTGTTCGGAATCTCGCTCTACTCCCTCGCCTGGGCCGAGCAGCTGGCGGAAGTCGAACCTTTCAAGACCGCCATTGTGCTGAAGTTCCAGCGTGATTGGCCCTATGTGCTCTTCGCCGTGGTCTTGCTCGGCATAGGACTTTTCATTGAGCGCTTTTATTGCCGCTACCTCTGTCCGTTGGGCGCAGCGCTCGCCATACCCGGACGGATCCGCATGTTCGAATGGCTGAAGCGCTATCGGGAATGCGGCGCGCCCTGCCAGCGCTGCGCGAAGGAGTGCATGGTCCAGGCAATTCACCCGGAGGGGCACATCAATCCGAATGAATGCCTCTACTGCCTGCACTGCCAGACGCTCTATCAGGACGATCACCGCTGCCCGGTGATGATCCAGCAGCGCCTGAAGCGCGAGCGGCGTCAGGCGCTGGCCTCAAAGAACCTACCTTCGGGCAAAACGACGGCGCCCGAAGAAAAGACCCTGGCGGATTTCATGCCGGGGTAACCGCGCGAAGTGACGAGAGACTGTGAGTGACAACGTCTAGAAAGAGGAGACAATGAAGATGTCACGCAAAACGAATGGAATGGGAGGCGTGACCCGCCGCGATCTGCTGGGTGGGTCGGCAAAGGTTGCAACACTCGCGGGACTCGGCGGTGCCGCCGGGGTGGGGGGCGCCGCGGGTTTGGCTGGTGGTGCATTGATGGCACCCAGGGCTGCAAAGGCGGCGGGCGGCAATGTCGCTCCCGGCGAACTGGATGAATACTATGGCTTCTGGAGCAGCGGCCAGAGTGGCGAGGTTCGTATCCTGGGCATTCCCTCTATGCGCGAGCTGATGCGCATTCCCGTCTTCAATCGCTGTTCCGCGACGGGCTGGGGACAGACCAATGAAAGCCTCAAGATCCTGACCGAGGGACTTCTACCGGAAACGAAAGAGTACGTGGCTGCGCATGGCGGCACCTGGATGAATGGGGATGCGCACCATCCCCACATGTCCTTTACCGATGGGACCTACGATGGTCGCTACGTCTTCATCAACGACAAGGCCAACACGCGGGTCGCCCGTATTCGCTGCGACGTGATGAAGTGCGACAAGATCATCGAAATCCCGAACGCCGCCGACATTCACGGACTGCGGCCACAAAAGTACCCACGGACCGGCTACATCTTTGCCAACGGCGAGCATCGGGTTCCGATTCCGAACGATGGCATGATCCTCGACGATCCGGAGAAGTATGCCTCCATCTTCACTGCAGTCGACGGTGATGAGATGAAGGTAGCTTGGCAGGTGATCGTCGATGGCAATCTCGACAACTGCGATGCCGACTATCAGGGCCTCTATGCCTTCTCGACCTGTTACAACAGCGAGGGCGGCGTCACCCTGGCGGAGATGACGGCCAACGAGCAGGACTGGGCGGTTGTTTTCGACATCAAGCGCATCGAGGCTGCGGTCAAGAATGGAGACTTCGAGGAGATCAACGGCGTGCCGGTGCTCGATGGCCGGAAAGGCTCGGCCTACACGCGCTACATTCCGATCTCCAACAGCCCGCATGGCTGCAACACCGCACCTGACGGGAAGCACGTGGTCATCAACGGCAAGCTCTCCCCGACCGTGTCCGTCATTGATGTCACGAAGTTGCCGGACGTCTTCGACGACAAGGCCGAACCGCGGTCCTGCATTGTCGCTGAGCCGGAACTGGGGCTCGGCCCGCTACACACGGCCTTCGACAACAGGGGGAACTGCTACACCACGCTGTTCCTTGACAGCCAGGTTGCCAAGTGGAGCATGGAAAAGGCGATCCAGGCGTTCAACGGAGAAGATGTCGATCCGATCGAGCAGAAGGTCGACGTTCAGTATCAGCCGGGTCACAACCATACTACGATGGGCGAAACCAAAGAAGCCGACGGAAAGTGGCTCGTCTCGCTCAACAAGTTCTCCAAGGACCGTTTCCTCAACGTCGGTCCGCTGAAGCCGGAGAACGAGCAGCTGATCGACATCTCCGGGGACGTGATGGAGGTCGTGCACGATGGGCCGACGTTCGCCGAGCCGCACGACTGCATCATCGTCCGCGCCGATGTGGTCAACCCGAACTCCCTTTGGGAACGCGACGATCCTACCTGGGAGGAAGCGCGGGCCTGGGCGGAGGAGGACGGCATCGATTTGGAGGATGCCGCGGATGTGGTCCGCAAGAGCGACAATGAGGTACGTGTCTACATGCACTCCGTCGCGCCGAACTTCTCGCTCGAGAAGTTCACGGTGAAGCAGGGTGATAAGGTCACGCTCATCGTCACGAACATCGACGATGTCGACGACCTGACCCATGGCATCACAATGGCCAACTACGGTGTTGCCATGGAAATCGGTCCGCAGGCGACGGCTTCCGTCACATTCGTGGCGGACCGTCCAGGCGTACACTGGTTCTATTGCCAGTGGTTCTGCCACGCGCTCCATATGGAGATGCGCGGCCGCATGCTGGTCGAACCGCGCGCGGTTTGATGGGCACAGGCCGACATAGAGGTAAGAGGGGGCCGGTCGCCGGACTCGGTCTGGCTGCCGGGCCCTTCCTCTTGTCCCTATTGTTGCCGGCTCTGTCCGGGGCCGCGGAGACCTTGGTCGCCCCCGGCCCGGACAGCTTGGCCCGTGCCATTGCCGTGGCGGCGCCCGGCGATACGCTGCGGCTTGGGTCGGGCGAATTCCAAGGCGGTGCTACGATCGACAAACCGCTCACAATCCTTGGCGGCCCTCATACGGTGATTGACGGTGGTGAAGAAGGCAGCGTGATCACGGTCTCCGCGCCTGATGTCGTACTGCGAGGCCTGACGATTCGGAATTCGGGCGCGGATCTGTCAACGGAAGACAGTGGGGTCTTTGTTGATCAGAGCGGCGACGGCGTCGTTGTTGAGGGCAACCGTTTTGTGGGCAACCTGATTGGCATCTACCTCAAGGGGCCAGAGGCTGCGCTCGTCAAAGGTAATTCCGTCATCGGGCGCCGCGATCTGCGCATGAACGAGCGCGGCAACGGTGTGCAGCTCTGGAACACACCGGGTTCGATCGTGGAGGGAAATGATATCCGTCACGGCCGCGACGGAATCTTCGTGACGACGAGCCGAGAGAACAAGTTTCGCCACAATCGGTTCCGCGACCTCCGGTTCGCCATCCACTACATGTACACAAACGACAGCGAACTGATCGGGAATCGGTCGCAGGGAAATCACGTCGGTTACGCTGTCATGTACTCCCACCGTCTTCGGGTGCGAGGCAATATCTCCGACGGTGATCGCGATCACGGATTCCTCTTCAACTATGCCAACAAGTCCAGAGTCGAAGATAACCTCGTTCGCGGCGGCGCTGAGAAATGCGTTTTCATCTACAACGCCAACAAGAATCACTTCTTTGAAAACCGCTTTGAGGGTTGCGGTATCGGGATCCACTTCACCGCCGGATCAGAGCGCAACGCGATTTCCGGCAACGCATTCGTCGATAATCGGACACAGGTCAAGTATGTCGGCACGCGGGACGTTGAATGGTCGGTGGAGGAGTCTTCGACGCGCCGTGGCAACTACTGGAGCGACAACCCCGCGTTCGATCTCAATTCGGATGGCTTGGCGGATCGTCCCTATCGGCCCAACGGATTGGTGGATCAGATCCTCTGGCGACAACCGCTCGCGAAGCTTCTGGTCAACAGCCCGGCGGTGCAGGTTCTACGGTGGGCGCAGTCGGAGTTTCCCGGTCTCCGCCCAGGAGGCGTGACGGATAGCGCGCCGCTGATGCTGGCGCCCGACACACCGTTGGCGGAAGAAGGGTGATCGCAATGCGGGCTCCCGAAACAATGGTGGCTTTAGAGTCTGTCGGCAAACGCTACGGCGAGAAGGAAGTCTTGAGCAACGTCAGTTTTACCGTTGGTCAGGGAGAATGCCTCGCACTGGTCGGCCACAACGGTGCTGGAAAGACGACCTTGATAAAGCTGATCCTGGGGCTGACGCGGCCCACGAGCGGCAGGCTTCGAATTCAGGGCGAAGACCCGATCAGCGGCAGTGCCGTGGCGCATCACATGGCGGTTGGTGTCTTGCCTGAAAGCGTTGTGTTTCACAATGCCATGACCGGGTTGGAAGTCATGAGGTTTTATGCGCGGCTCAAAAGGCTGGAGACATCGTGCTGCCTCGGCCTCCTGTCGCGCTTTGGTCTCGCCGACGCAGCGAAACAGCGGGTTGGGACCTACTCCAAGGGCATGCGCCAGCGCCTTGGCCTGGCGCAGGCCGTGATGGGAAACCCGAGGCTCCTGCTTTTCGACGAACCGACGTCAGGGTTGGATCCGGCGTTTCGCCGCAATTTCTATGAACTGCTCGCCAGTCAAAGAAAGGCGGGCACAACAGTGATTCTCTCCTCCCACGCTTTGACGGAGATCGAGGCAAGGTCGGATCGGGTCGCCATTATGAACAAAGGGCGGCTCGTGGCCTGCGGCAGTCTGGAAGAGTTGCGCAGTGCGGCGAAGTTGCGAGTCCAGATCCGCGTCACAGTGGCGGCCGGGGCGGCCCGCCAAGTCGTGGAGCAGGCCGGTTCCCTGGCAGAGGTGAGAATTGTCGACAGCCATACGGTCGACCTCTCCTGCTCGGTCGGCGATAAGATGGAGATCGTCCGCTGGCTCTCTGTCTTGGGCGGCGCGGTCAAGGATATCGATATCCGGCCGCCGATGCTGGAAGAGATTTACGAACGCCTTGCGACGGGAGATGCACCATGCGTGTCCTGCTGATTCTCGCAGGCAAGGAGCTGCGCGACAGTCTGCGCAATCGCTGGATCATCGCGACGATTGCAGTTCTTGCGACTCTTGCCCTGGCCTTGGCCTTCCTTGGGTCGGCGCCGGTGGGCTTGGTCAAAGCGAGCACGCTCTCTGTCACGGTCGCCAGTCTGGCCAGCTTGACGGTCTACTTGGTGCCGCTCATCGCTCTGCTCTTGGCTTATGATGCGCTGGTGGGCGAGGCGGAGCGGGGTACGCTTCTGCTCTTGCTCGCCTATCCGGTGAACCGCTGGCAGGTCGTCCTGGGGAAGTTCCTTGGCCACTGTGCCATTCTCGCCCTGGCGATCCTCATTGGCTACGGCGTCGTGCTTATGGCGTTGACCTTCACGGACAGCGGTCAGAGCAGCGCGCAGGATTGGCGCGCCTTTACGACGATGATGGCCAGTTCTCTGTTGTTGGGCGCTGTCTTTCTTGCGATCGGCTATCTGCCCAGCGCCCTGGTTCGGGAGCGCGCGACGGCGGCCGGTATCGCCATCGGACTGTGGCTGATCTTCGTCGTTCTATACGATTTGGCGCTGCTTGGAGTTCTAATCGCCGACGAGGGGCAGGTATTGGGACAGAGTTTTATCGCCGCGCTTCTCGCGATGAATCCCACGGACGCCTATCGTATTTTTAACCTCTCGGGTGACGGTGGCGCGGCGGAAGTCTCCGGAATGGCCGGACTGGCAACGAGCGCCGGGCTTGGGTCTGCTTTGCTCATTTCGATTCTGGTTGCTTGGGTGATTATCCCTTTGTCCGCCACAGTCTTCGTGTTCCAGAAAAAGGAAATCTAATCATGCAAAGCCTGCTTCGCGGCTTCGCCGCCCTATTGGGCCTCCTGCTGGTCGCGGCCTGTGGTGAGGAGCAGACCGCGAAGGTGCCGGCTCCTGCCGAGCTGACACGTGATGCGATTGGGCACTACTGCAACATGATCGTCGAAGATCACCATGGCCCCAAAGGACAAATCTACCTGGCCGACTCGGACAAACCGGTTTGGTTCAGCTCAGTGCGCGATACCATCGCATTTACGCTGTTGCCGGAGGAGCCGAAGAAGATTGCGGCGATCTATGTGAACGATATGGGGCGGGCCGCCTGGGACAAGCCGGAAGCGGGCACCTGGATCGAAGCCACAACGGCTTGGTATGTCATCGGCAGCGACCGCCGTGGCGGCATGGGCGCGCCCGAGGCCGTACCTTTTGCCGAGCGCGATGCCGCGGAGGCTTTCACGGTGACCTACGGCGGAACGGTCGTTGCCTTTGCGGATATCCCGGAGTCCGAGATCTTGGGCGCCGTCAGCGAGCATGGCATGCATCAGGGTCAATCCGCCATCGGTCATGATCAGTCCATGAGCCATGACCAGCCTGTGAAACACGATCAGGCCATGACCGGCGGTACGGCGATGGATGAAGGTCAAGGGACGAGCCACGGCGATCATAAGACCGAGGGGACGTCACAATGACCGTAGATAGGGGCTTGGGGCGGCGGCGGTTCCTCAGCATCGCGGCCGCCGGGGCTGGCCTGGGGTTGCTTCCTCCGCACGCCTTTGCGGCGACCGCTCGCGTTCAGACTTGGCACGGCACGGCCCTCGGTGCGCAAGCTTCGATCCGCTTGCATCATCCTGACGAGGCAACGGGCTACGCCCTGATTGAAGGCGCGCTTGCTGAGATAGAACGTCTCGAGACGGTCTTCAGCCTTTACCGCGCCGAGTCCGCCATTTCACGCTTGAATCGTGATGGAGCATTGGACGCGCCTCCGCTTGACCTGGTCGTCCTGCTTTCTCAGGCGCGGCGCTACAGCGAGATAACGGGTGGGGCTTTCGATGTCACCGTGCAGTCTTTGTGGCAGCTCTATGCGCGGCATTTCGCCCATCCGAACGCTTCGCCGGAGGGCCCTGCAGCGCAGGAGATCTCCGCAGCGTTGTCCAAGGTCGACTATCGCTCCGTCAACTTGGACCCGGCGCGCGTTTCCTTTGACAGTCCGGGTATGGCAATCACACTCAATGGTATTGCGCAAGGTTACGTGACCGACCGCATCGCCGACATGCTGCGCCGAGCCGGGCTGCAGAACGTTCTGATCGACTTGGGGGAGGTCCGTGCCTTGGGAAATCATCCCGACGGTCGGCCCTGGAAGGTTGGGCTCGAGAATTCGAAGCCCAAGGGTCAGATCGTACGGCGCCTCGAAATCAGTGATGCTGCCGTGGCGACCTCCGCCGGTGCAGGAACACCGTTCGATTCGCTGGGCCGTCACCATCACCTGTTTGACCCTCGGAGTGGTGCAAGTTCGAACCGCTATCGCAGTTTGTCCGTCAAGGCACCGACCGCCACGCAGGCTGATGCCCTGTCGACCGGGTTGTTTCAATTGGCCGAGCGGCAGGCTGCTGCAATTGCGGCGCGCGTCCCGGATGTTGAAGCGATCTTCACTTTGCCGGATGGAACGGTCCATAATTGGGGTGTTTGAACCGGCTTGCCTATAGCGACGCGAGACGGGACTCCAGCCGGGCGAGCAGATGGTCGAGGTCTTCATGATCCCGGGCGGTTAGTGAAGGGCCGGGGTCGCGAGCCTTGGCAGATTTGATGGCGCCGCGTCTGCGCAGTATCTCTTTTCTTACCGCCAGACCGTAGCCCGGCTGCTGCTCATGGCGCACGACGGGAAGGTAGGCGTCGAACAGGTCTTCCGCCCTGTCCACATCGCCGTCCTTGAAACCCTTGCAGACTTCCACCAGCAATTCCGGAAAGGCGAAGCCCGTCATGGCGCCATCGGCACCACGGCCCAACTCTTGCGGAAGATACAGTCCTCCATTGCCGCAAAGAATGCTGACGCGGCGCACGTCTTCTTCCTCGCTTCGCGTACGGATGGCGGTCAGCTTTCCTAACCCCGGCCATTCCTCGTGCTTCAGCATCACCAGGCTGGGCAGCGACTTCACCAGGCGCAGAAAGCAGGGAACCGAGATGCTTGCACCGGTCGAGAAAGGATAGTCCTGATACACCAAGGGAACATCAGGGCCGAGGCGCCCGGCGACATTGGAAAAGTAATTGAAGACCGCTTCGTCTGTCTTCAGGCCCGCGAAAGGTGCAACCATCACACCGGCGGCACCCTGATCCATGGCGGAATTCGCGAGCGCCGCTAGGTTGTCCAGGCCAGGGTTGCTGACGCCGACCACGATAGGCACCCGGCCGTCCACGCGTCGCACCACGCGCGCCATGAAGGATTCCGATTCCTCTGCGGTCAGCTTCGGGGCCTCGCCCATCATACCCAGGATGGTGATGCCGGTGACGCCTTTCTCCAGATAGAAGTCGATCAGGGAGTCAGCGCTCGTTAGGTCCAGTGCGCCGTCTTCGGTAAAGGGTGTTGCGGAGATGATGTAGACGCCGGCGGCGGCTTCGCTCAGTTTGTGAGAGGCCATAACACAAGCTCCTAGATCAAGTTCGCATTGAAGTTGGTGGCGGGGTTCATTTCGGGCACAAGCCTCTGGCTGGGCCGGGCAGCGTCCGAACGATCCCTCTGCAGATAAACGCCGGAGCCGCGTTCGACCTGCAATTCGCTGTCTTTCACGACGACACGCCCGCGGTTGATGACGATCACCGGCCAGCCCGTCGCGCTGCGGCCTTCGTATGGCGTGTAGTCCATGTTGTCGTGCATCTGTTCGACCGTGATCTCGATGCGTTTTTCGGGATCCCAGAGGGCCAGGTCCGCGTCGGCCCCGACGGCAATCGTGCCTTTGCGCGGATGCAGACCATAGGTCTTTGCCGGATTGGTCGATGTGACGGCGACGAACCTATGGATATCCATGCGGCCGCCATTGACCCCTTCGGAGAACAGCAGAGGCATGCGGATCTCCAGGCCGGGGACGCCATTCGCAATCCTCTTGAAGGTTGGGTTGGGTCCGGCGGCCAGTTTACCGGAAGAGTCGAAGCGATAGGGCGAATGGTCGGAGGAGAAGACTGCAAAAGAACCGTCGTTTAGGCCGCCCCAGATCGCCTCTTGGGCCGCCTTGTCGCGCGGGGGCGGGCTGCAGCAGTACATGGCGCCGTCCATACCGTCCTTGTCCAGATCCTCAGCCGTGAGGAAGAGGTATTGCGGGCAGGTTTCGGCGAGCACATTGAGGCCACGCGCCTGAGCGCGGCGGATCTCGCCCAGGGCTTCCTCGGATGAGACGTGGACGATCAGCAGCGGCGTATCGACCAGTTCCGCCAGGGCAATGGCGCGGTGGGTGGCTTCGCTTTCCGCAATCCGCGCGTGACTGACGGCGTGGTACTTCGGGTCGCCGAGACCCTGGGTCAGCAGCTTTTCGGACAGCCAGCGGATGACGTCGTGGTTCTCCGCGTGGACCATCACGAGGGCCTGTTCCCGCCGCGCAGCGGAAAGAACCTCCAGGATTTGGTAGTCGTCCAGCTTCAGCGCGTCATAGGTCATATAGATTTTAAATGAGGTAATGCCGTCCTTGATCATCGCCGGCAGCTCCTGGCCGATGACGGCGTCGGTCGGATCGGAAATGATCAGGTGAAAGCCGTAGTCTATGACGGCTTTCGGCACCGCGCAGGCCATGTAGTCCTTGACCACCTCCCGCAGGCTCTGGCCGCGATGCTGGGCCGCGAAGGGGATAATCGTCGTGGTTCCCCCGAAGGCGGCGGAAACTGAGGCGCTGTAGAAGTCATCGGATGTCATGATGCCTGTGGAGGATTTCTGCTCCACGTGGCAATGGGCATCGACCCCGCCCGGCAGCACCAGAAGGCCCGACGCGTCGATTTCCTCCCGGCCGGCTTCCAGTTGCTCCCCGAGCGCCACAATGCGGCCGCCGCGGATACCAACGTCCTGCCTGGCCTTCTCGGTCGCCGTGACCGTAACGCCGTTGCGGACGACCAGATCAAAGCTGGGCATCGCGGCCTCCCTCTTCATTTCTATTGGTCATTGCTGTCGCCGACCCCATGAAATAGCAATTCAACGCTGGCGGCTCAATGTCTCCCAGCGGCGAGAGACTGTGCTAGGATCGAGGCATGACGGGTCAAGCCGCCACCATCGAAGTGATCAATCCGAATTCTTCGCGCTCGGTGACCGAGGGAATTGCGCGGGAGTTGGCCGCGCTGCAGCCCCTTTTTTCGGTCGCCTTCGACTGCACTCAGATCGATGAGGCCCCGCGGGCCATCGAAAGTGACGCGGACGTGGCTCTGACGGAACGTCTGGTCATCGATCGGGTCTCCAGGTCCGCTGCGGATGCCCATGTCATTGCCTGCTTCAGTGATCCCGGCGTCGCGCAACTGCGCCGGGAAGGCGTGCGTTCCGTCTTCGGTATAGCGGAAAGCGCGATGCATGCCGCGGCGCTTCTGGGACAACGCTTCGGAATCATCTCTATCCTTCAAGGATCGGTCGCCCGCCACGCGGTCCAGGTTGAGCGGACGGGCCTTGCTTCCAGACTGGCCGGAGACCTTGCTCTGGACCTCGGAGTTCTGGACCTCGCGGACGCAGACCTAGCACGCCCTCGCATCGAAGAGATCGGCCGCGAACTGAAGGACTGTTATGGTGCTGATGTGTTGATCCTTGGCTGCGCCGGTATGGGCGGACATCGCGCCTGGCTCCAGCATCTTCTGCAGATTCCCGTCGTGGACCCCTGTGCGGCGGGCGTCGCCGCGGCTGTTGCCGGCCTCTCGGTGCTTCGCGCCTGAGTCGGTGCCGCGGTGGCCTGAGGCGGCCCTTTTCTTAAGGCACAATCAAGAATACCCGCAGCCCCAGTGGCTGTGGCACGCCGCCTGTTAGTAGGACCTAAAATGCCACAATAAGGTCGCACGAATGGCCCAACTGCACTTCAAGGCCAGGTGATAGTTAGGAATGGCGATGTATTGAAATCTTCAGGATAGAAGAAGTTTCGCCATGACAGGAAGATCACAGCAGTTCGTTACAAGAAATCGCGCCTCCACCAGTAAGAAGAGTTCGCCACAATTACACCGATTTGGGGTGTTGTTGGGTGCTCTTTTCTTGGTGCCCCTGGGTACGGGTGATGTTTTGGCGGAGACGCCGCGAACGGATCCCTTGCCGGTGTCCGAAGAGATTATTCCGGAACGAGCGCTCTCCCTTGCCGGCGACTTGAGGAACCAATCCCAAGTCTTCGCGGGACTTCGCAGCAGCCCCGCCGTCTCCGTTCAGCTCGCCGCGACCGATCCAGCGGCTGCTGACGATGCTCCGGGCGAAACGGAAGCTGCAGCGGAGGACTCCGAGGACGAAGAGGACATCTTTCTCGAAGCCGAGCGGGCGCATGAGCAGCTTTTCTCGGAGAGCCGCTATCCTTCGGCCGCCACCTGCGGCACCTGTCATCCCAAGCACTACAGCGAATGGTCGGTATCTCAGCACTCCTACGCGCAGCTGAGTCCCGTTTACATGGCCATTAACAATTTCCTTAATTTCAGCACCAGCAGTTCGATGGGGGATTTCTGTCTGCGTTGTCACAATCAGGTCGGCGCCAACATGGGCGAATCGCCCTTCATCTCGAACCTGGATCGCCATCCCACTTCGCGGGAGGGGATTACCTGCGTCGTCTGCCACCGTATGACGAAGGCTTACAACAAGGCCAGTGGCCGCGTCGGCCTGGCCGAAGGCGATCTGTTGGAGCCGGTTTATGGACCGAATGGTAATAAAGAATTGAGCCGGGTGCTCGAGGACGACAGCTACCGCGTTGTGACGGAGCAGGACGAAGCCGGTCGCAAAATCCACACGGAGGCTAAGAAGTTCGCAGCAATTTCGACGTCGACCTTCTGTGGCAGTTGCCATGACGTCACTCTGTTCAATGGCTTCCGTTTGGAAGAGGCTTTCAGTGAATACCGGTTGTCCCCGGCGGCGGCGCGCGGCGAGTCCTGCCAGGACTGCCACATGGGCAAGGTGCCCGGCGTTGCGTCCGGCTACGAAACGGGTCCGGCGGCGGTCGTCGGCGGCGTTCCGACCGCGGACCGCAAGATCACCAATCATCTCTTCGCGGGCCCGGACTATTCCGTCATTCACCCCGGCATCTTCCCCCACAATTCCGATGCTCAGAAGATGGCATCGCTGCGCCAATGGTTGGAGTTCGACTACAAGGCCGGTTGGGGAACCGACGAGTTCGAGGATAGTGTCTCGGAAGACTTCGTGTTTCCGAAACGTTGGGAAGCCGTGGACGACCGCTATGATGCGCGTGAAATTCTGGACCATCAGTTCGAGCGCCTAGAATACGCGCGGCAGGAGCGCCTGGAGTTGCTCCGCAACGGCTATCACCTCGGCGAAATCGTCGTCGAACAGCAGGACGAGGACGGCATCGCGTTCGAGGTTCAGGTCAAGAACGCGACCGACGGCCATAATGTGCCGACCGGTTTCACGGGCGAGCGCGTCGTGTGGCTCGAGGTCACAGTCACCGATGCCGAAGGATCGGTTCTCTACAAGTCGGGCGACCGTGATCCCAACGGTGATCTGCGTGACCTCCACTCCCTCTATGTCCATAACGGCGAGCTGCCGTTGGACGAGGATCTTCTCAATCTGCAGTCCCGCTTCGTGGTGAACCAGGGGCGTGGCGGCGAGCGTGAAGCCGTCATCCCGATTCCCTACACGGTCACGGCCCTGCCGATCGTGCGCCCGTCGATTACCTCTCTGGTTCTTACCGGTGAACCGCTCACCGAACGCAATCACCGCATGGGTATCGAGCCGAATGGTGAGCGCCGGCAAACATATGAAGTGGAATCGGACGCTTTGACAGGCAAGGGGCCCTACAAAGCGGTTGTCCGCCTGAACACACAGATGGTTCCAGTGAATCTCATCGCCGCTGTTGAAGAAGTCGGCTTCGACTATGGCATGAGTGCCCGGGAGCTTGCCGATGCGATTGTCGCAGGCAGCGACACGCTTTGGGAAAAGGAAATCGTCTTCGATTTCCATGGCGAGTGAGGGGCAGTCATTGCACAGGGGTCAAGGTCGATCTGAAACAGCGAGGTATGATGCATTTGGGGCAACTGGAATCTGGTAAGGTTGAACGGCAAGACTGGGTTAAGAGACAGGTAGGATTGTCGCTCACATTATCTGCGGCGCTGTTCCTCGCGCCCGCCTTCGCCGCCGCTTCGGTGGACTCGACCGGGACAGTAGGACCGAAAGCGCACAGGACCTACAGTGCAATGCTGGGCGCCTTCCCGAGCGGCGCAGCGGCGGAAGACGGCTGGCGTGAGTTGCGTCAAGCGGCGGGAGAAGTCCTGGATTCGTTGCCGCACCGCATCGTTAGGTCTGAGGCTGGAAAGCTGCGCCAGCTTCGCGCGGGTGAGTTCCCGGATATCAAGGCCGCCCTGGACTTCTGCACTGGTTTGTCGCAGCGCTCGATCGACTGTTTTGTGGTTCCGAACAAGCCCGGCGCGTCCGCGGCGCAGCCGCAAGTTATTGAACGTCCCGAGGAATCCTTCACGCTGGAGCTAGCGAAGTTGGGTGAACCCACGGAGGAGACTCCGGGTGTTCCCGCTCCGCAGGGCCCCACGGCCGCGCTGAGCGTTGTTGCGCGGGGTGAACAGCCTTCGCCTCTGCTGGACTATCCGATGGAGGAGCCCTTGTTGCCGATCGCCGGGCCGTCCCCGCGATTGAATCTGGAGCTTCTGGAAAAGGCAAAGAAGGTTGAGAAACAGACCGCTGCTTTAAGAGACGAAGGCGCCGCGCCTTTGAAACTGTCGTATATCTCGGCCCAGATGCCCAAGCCCGCGGTGCGGCGGCGCGTTCAGTTCGCAAGCGCGGGCGAACTCCCCGCCGTCGACATTCCAGGCGACGAATCCCCAATCCCCTACGAGAAACAATTTGGCCTAGTCCCCAGGCGACAGGCGGCGGAGGCGCCGGCAGGGGAGCGCACAGAAGAAGTGGTACAAGCCTCCGAAACAGGGAAGAGGCAATACGCTGACAGCAAGGAACCGGCGGCGGAAGACGAGGGTGAGAAGAGCCGCAGCCGTCTCTCGGACGAGCCAAAACCCTTCAAGACCATCGGTGACATTCCCGAACGGCCTCCGTTGCTTCTTGAGTTGGGCGATCCCTTCTTGGGTGAGGGTGAGCTGGATGAAGGCTTCGAATTGCCGACAGGTGCCGTTTGGCAGCCGCGCCTTTGGGTCTTCGGTACCATGCGCTCTTCGTTGCAGTCGATCGACACCGGCGACCCCGACCGCATCTCGGAATGGTCGAACCGTTTCGACGCCTTCGCGAATCTTCAGCTGACCGGGACGGAGAAGCTGCTTTTGGGCATTCGTCCCCTGGACCAGAACCAACCGGACAAGTTCTCCGGCTACATCTTCGAACCTTCGGAGCAGGATGGATACCGGCAGGACTTCAATTACGATGTTCGGACGCTGTTCTTCGAAGGCGATATGGGGAGTCTCTTTCCTGCGGCCGACCCCGAGGGACAGACTTGGTTGGATTTCGGCTTCACCGTCGGGCGCCAGCCTCTGATCTATCAGGACGGTATCCTGATCAGCGACACCGTCGACGCCGTCGGGCTGGTGCGCAACAATATCCGCTTGCCCGGGGTCTCGAACTTGCGGGTAGCCGGTGCCTATGGCTGGAACGGCTTTGATGAGTTGACCCGGAGTGCGGGCGGAGTTCCGGTTGTCGATGATGAGAATCTTCAGATGGCCGGCCTCTTCACCGAATGGGACACGCAACTCACGACCCTTAACGTGGACGGTATTTACGTGTGGGACAGTGATCGTTCGGAAGGCGGCGACGGCCTCTATGGTGGCGTTTCGGCCGCACAGAGAATTGGACAGTACAACACGACGTTCAGGGTCAACGGTTCGCTCGCCACCAATGAAGAGAGTACCTTGGTCCAGGACGGTGTTCTCTTGTCCTCCGAACTGTCCTGGACGCCGCACTACACGAACGACACGATTTACTTCAACCCCTTCGTTGCTTTCGGCGAGTTCATTCAGGCCGCCCGAGAGTTGATCGATGGAGGCGGCCCTCTCGCACCGCTCGGCATTCTCTTCGCTTCTCCGAACATCGGCCAGTATGGATCGGAACTGAACAACAGGGCCAATGATGTCGCGGGTTTTGCCGTCGGTTACCAAGCTTTCTGGGACAATAATCGGCGTAACCTCGCGGTCGAGCTCGCGCTTCGTGAAGACATGGGTCTCTCCGGAGGTCAGACATCTGATCTGGACGGCTTTCGGCAGATTGGTATCGGGGCGCAGTTCCAACAGAAGATCGGGGAACGAGTACTCCTCCAGCTTGAGGGGTACGGCGCGCTGCAGGAAGATCGCGATGAGTCCTATGGCGCACGCTTCGAGATTCTCTACCAGTTCTAGGGCGAAACAGAATGTACGCCCGAGCTCTGTGAACGGACGTGATGGGTCGGGCGCGGGATCTAACGGGAAATCTGTGACGGAATAGGAGTCTTAGATGGAGAACATCATGCTGGCCGCCGGCGCATTCCTTCTGGGCGCCACACTCATTCGCCTGTCGGCAGCGCTTTATCAAACGCGCCGTATGTTCGCTGTCGCTCAGTCGCGACAGGATGCCTTGAACGCTGACTTCCGCGAACAGGCCTGCCTTGCATTGGCAACGAGCCAGCCCGAGCGCGCTGAAGATGACAGAGGGTGGCGCGGCTCACGCGGCTTCCGCATCGCCAAGAAGGTTGAGGAGGCGGAAGGCATTAGCTCCCTTTACCTGGAGCCGCTGGACGGTAAGGCGGTTCCGCTGTTCGTGCCAGGCCAGCACCTGACCTTGGAAGTTGATGTCCCGGGCTGGGATAAGCCATTGACCCGCTGCTACAGCCTTTCCGATGCACCGCTTCAGACCGACCGCTACAGGATTACCGTCAAGCGCCTGGATGCCCAGGACGATAAACCCAAAGACGAAGGCGGAATCGTGTCAAGCCATCTGGTCGACGCCGCTGAGGCCGGTACGTCGTTGAACGTGCGTGCGCCTGGCGGCCGTTTCTACCTCAACACCATTGAGGACAGGCCTATCGTCTGCATCGCAGGGGGCATCGGCATCACGCCGATCATGTCCATGCTGAGCACGGCAGCCGTGTTCCGGCAGCCGCGCGAGGCCTGGCTGTTCTATGGTGTGCGGAACCGCGGCCACCATTCCTTCTTCAGGGACTTGCAGCTTGCTGCCCAGCGGTTTGACGGACTCCGTAGTGTCGTCTGTTACAGCCAACCTACCGAGCAGTGCGAGATGGGACGCGACTTTCAGCATCGCGGCCGAGTATCAATCGAGCTTCTCCAAGCGGCGCTACCGCACAAGGATTTCGTCTACTACCTTTGCGGTCCGGCGGAAATGATCGACGAGTTGACGCGGGGGCTACGAGCCTGGGGCGTCCCCGATCGCGACATCAGAGTCGAAGCGTTCGGCGCGAAGACCACTCAGGTTCAGCACCTTGCCGCGATGTCTCCGGACTCGCTGGACCAGGAACCCGCTCGAATCGATTTCACCCTTTCGGCGAAGACGCTTCACTGGAAGCCTGAGGACCATGTGCTGCTCGATATGGCTGAAAAGGGCGGCATCGGACTTTCCTGCGGCTGCCGGGCGGGCCAATGCGGCAGTTGCATGGTCGCCGTCCGCGAAGGGAAGGTGAAGCACCTGGTCAAACCCGGAGTCCCTCTCCCAAAGGGCTTCTGCCTGCCTTGTATCGCCGTTCCGCAGGGCGAAGTCGTTCTGGAAGCCTAACGGCCCCGCGAGCGAACGCTAGAGGAGGCAAAGAAGATCGCTAGTCAGCTAATTGGCAAGACCCGTTCCGGAGCGCTGCTATGCGCCTGCGCCTTGCTTCTTGCCGTCTGTGGGATGCTGCTTTGGGTGCCGGCGGCGCAGGCTGTTCGTGCGCCGGATCACAAGAAAGTGGTTGGGCCCGGCGAGTGCGCCGAGTGCCACAAGCAGGAAACGGAAATCTGGAAGGCAACGACACATTACAAGACCTTCAGCCGTCTGCCGCGCAAGAAACTGGCCAAAAAAATCTCCAAGGCCATGGGCTTCAAGCGCATCAAGTCCGGCAGTCTTTGCCTGACCTGCCATTTCACCAGCCAAGTCGTGAAGGAGAAGGAGAAACCAACGGCGGGTATCTCCTGCGAATCCTGTCATAGCGCCGGTAAGGATTGGCTCAAGCGCCACAGCGAGTACAGCGGTAAGAAGAAGGAAACGGAATCTCCCGCGGAGGCGGAGAAGCGTTGGGCCGACGCGGAGAAGGCGGGCATGATAAGGCCCCGCCTGATCTATAACCTCACGAAGAACTGCTACTCCTGCCACGTCGTGCCGGAGGAGAAGCTTGTGAACACCGGCGGACATCCGGCCGGCAGCCCCTTCGAATTGGTGTCCTGGTCGCAGGGGGAAATCCGCCACAACACCTGGCACAATGGTGGCAAGAAGAACGATGGCGCCAACAAGGAAAGACAGCGCGAACTCTATACTGTCGGCACCGCCGTGGAATTGGAAACAGCGCTTCGCGCGTTGGCCAGAGCAACAACGAAGGCACGCTACGCCGTCACCATGGCCAAGCGGGTACAGATTGCGAAACTGCGCATGAAGCGATTGGCGCGCGCCACCGGCATCGCTGAACTGGCGGGGATCGTGAATGCAGCCGAGACCGCGCGCTTGACGCTCAATAATGATAAAGAGCTCGATGCGGCGGCCGACGAGGTTTCGGCGCTCGCGCAAAAATTCGCGGAAGCCTATAGCGGCGCGGATCTCGCCGCAGTCGACCCTTTCCTGCCGTCTGAGAAGGCATACAAGGGTGAAGTTTCAGTAGCGAAAGGTAAATAGCCCAAAAGCAAATAGTGCCGGCCAGCCGTCCCATGGTCGGGCGCTGCGCTATGGGGGCATTGGGTGATTGCAGAAAGGTATTTGCCGGAATGGAAAGAAACGTAACTGTCCGCCGTCCGCAGAGATGGGATCGGCCCTTCGATGTTTCAATGTCGGCGTTAGCGGTGGAATGGGTGCTGCAAGCACCTCTCTTTAGAGAAGTCGATCCCAATGACTTTCCTCCGGGAGTTCCGCTTTCGGATATCGTTCGAAACGATGCGCGCGTCGTGAACTGTCGCCCTGGCGAAGTCGTGGTCCGCGAAGGTGACTACGGCAATTCCCTTTTTATTGTTGTCGAAGGCTCAGTACGCATGATCACAGCGCGAAAGCGCCCGAAGTATGGGCGTCAGCGGAAGAGTCGACCCATGAAAGCGCGCGTTACGTCTCTCTTTGGTTTTGGTCGGACCGGTGGGATTGCCGAGCAACGCGACCCGGTGGAGATTTCCGGCGGGCGCGAGGTGATGACTCGAAAAGCGCGGACCGCTTCGGAAAGGCCGGTCCTGCCGCACTACGAGAAAATCGTTGCCAGTCATGAGACCACGGTTCTGGCGCCCGCGGACATATTCGGTGAAACGGCGGCGATGTCACGGTCACCCCATGGGGCCAGTGTATTTGCAGATCAACCGACACGGCTGATCGAGTTGCGCTGGCAGGGCATGCGGGACCTACGGCGCTGGAGCAACGCCTTTCGCCGCTTGACCGACCGGCATTACCGTGCCGGCGATCTGCGCCGGGACCTTAGGGAAGTACCATACCTCAAGAACTTAAGGGATCAGGAGCTCGACCTCGTTGCGAAGGGTACCTCGCTTGAATCGCGTGGCGATCGCGAATGGTCGAATGCCTACAAGCAGACGCTTGCGGAAGATGCCAACAAGATCATCGAATCCGAACCGACGATTGTCGAAGCGGGCGACTATCTCGATGGATTGATCATCGTTCGTTACGGCTTTGGCCGAGTCACGACACCCGCCGGACACGGGAACCAGACCATCGGATTCATCACAAAGAATGAGCTCTTTGGCCTTGAAGAAATTATCCGTCATTGGCGCGGGGAGGGGGCTTTGCAGTATCGGCAGGGGCTTCGGGCCGTTGGATACGTCGACTATCTTCGCATCCCGACGAGCCTCGTTGAAGAGCATATCCTACCCCAGATTTTCCCGAAGTCCCGCTCAACGGGCCGGACGGAATGGCGTTTTGCCCGAGCGCCGGGACCGGAAAAGCCCACGGATCAGCCGTTGGATGAAGCGACGCTCAACTTTCTGGTCAACAACCGATTCATCAACGGCACTGCTGTCATGTTTATCGACACCAACCGTTGTACGGCCTGTGACGATTGCGTGCGTGCCTGTGCCGCCGCGCACGACGGTAATCCCCGATTCGTCCGGCACGGGGCTGAACAGGCGCATCTCATGGTCGCGAACGCCTGCATGCATTGCGTCGACCCGGTCTGCATGATCGGTTGTCCGACTGGTGCGATCCATCGTGATACGCAGGATGGTGTTGTGTTGATCAACGATAGGACCTGCATCGGCTGTGCGATCTGCGCCAACAGCTGTCCCTACGACAACATTCGAATGGTGGAAGTGCGGGACCGGGAAGGGCGCGTCATCGTCGATGATGAGACGCGCGTGCCGCTGCTGAAGGCGACGAAGTGCGACCTCTGTCAAGATCATATGGGTGCCCCGGCCTGCCAAAGGGCCTGTCCTCATGATGCCCTTATTCGTTTGGATGCGCGCGAACGGCGCCACCTCGCGGATTGGATAGAGTGATGGGGACCTATCGGGTACGCCGCATCCGTAATCTGAGCCTGACTGCCTTCGTCGCAGCCTTGATCGTGCTTGCGCTGCACCTCTACACGGTGTCGCTCAGGGACCCGGCGTTTCTGGATGGCTGGCTGCTGCTGGTCTGTATGGCGCTTCTGGTGGCGCTCAATCTCCGCAAGAAGCTGCCTATGCTGCCGATTGCTTCCGCTGCAACGTGGCTGCAAGTGCATATCTATCTCGGACTGTTGTGTGTCGTCCTCTTTCTGCTGCACTCGAAGTTCAATTTGCCTACTGGCGTCATGGACAGCGTCCTTTGGGTTTGCACGGTTCTTTTGTTCATCACCGGCATCTTGGGTTTGTACCTCACCAGGTCTACCCCTATCAGGCTCGCGAAATCCGGGGAACGGCTGATCTTTGAGCGGTTGCCCGCCTTTCAAGCGGAGGTCGCGGCCAAGGTGCGCAGCCTCGCAATTGAATCCGTCAGGACCGCGGGAACTTCCTCCATCGCGGATTTCTACACCTCCCATTTGAGCGATCATTTCGGCCGGCCCTGCAGCGTCCTGGATATCTATTTCACCAAGCGCGGCCCTTACGCGCGTCTCAGGGATCAGATTGAGGAGTTGAGCCGCTATCACGAGGGAGATGCGCTGCGCATTCTCGGTGAGATCAAGGGTCTCGTCGACGTTAAGGAGAATTTGGACCGTCAATACGCTTTGCAGCTTCTTCTCAAGGCCTGGCTCTTCGTCCATATCCCTCTGGCTTATGGTGTTTTGATCTTCTCCCTTGCCCATGTGGCCGTCGCCTACGCATTGAGTTCAGGGGCGCCATGATCAATCGTCTGCAGCGCTTCGATCATCACAACAGTTCTTACGAGCGGCCCAACAGCAATTGGATTTGCGGCAGAACGGCGGACGGCTGCCCTTGCGGGCAGGGGCCGGATCGGTCCGGGCGCTGTCAGATAAAGTTCGAGTGTGCCCCGGTGCTGGCCGGCGAGAGCTGGGTCTGCACCCGGCCTGAAAACGCGGGCGGCCCTTGCGAGACGGGGCCCGATGCGGAGGGACGCTGTTGCCGGGCGGCGGAGCCCTGCCGGCCGGTACGCAGTCTGCGCAGCCGTCGCGGTATTGTCGGCCTGTGGTTTGCGGCGCTCACAATCGGGGGGCTGCTGATGGGGTTTGGGCTCGATGGTGGGCGCGGCTTTGTTCATCCTGGGCCGGAGATCCTCGGGCACGCCGAAATTGCGGACTGCAAGACCTGCCACGTGGCGTTTGAGGAGGACGAGTCGTCCTGGCTGCTGGCGGCGTTCCGAAAACCGGATCCGGTTGCGGACAGCAAGAAGTGCCAGGCCTGCCACGACAAAGGTGAGAACGCCCTTCTGGCGCATTCAATGGACGGCCGGAAGCTGAAGGCGCATACCGAGGCCATCAAGAAAGACCTATCCAACCCGGCCCGTCCGCCGATGCTCCTGCAGATGAGCGAGCGCCTTTTTGACAGGCCGAACGAAGTGTCTGGGTCTCTCGCCTGCGCCTCCTGTCACAAGGAGCATCAGGGCGAGACCTTTGATCCGACTCTGGTTTCCAACGATCGGTGTCAGAGTTGTCATAGCGTCAAGTTTCCTTCCCTGGCGGCGGGGCATCCGCCCTTCGGCGGCTATCCCTATAAACGCCGAACCCGCATCGCCTTCGATCACGAGAAACACTTCAGAAAGAACTTCGAACAGTCCAAGAAGCCTAACGCGCCAAAGACCTGTGCGACCTGCCACCAACCGGGGCCGGCCGGGGAGTACATGCTGGTGCAGAGTTTCGAGTCGACCTGCGCGACCTGTCACATGGAGGACATTGAAGGTAAATCCGTGTCGGGCCCGAAAGGGATCTTGGTTCTCAATGTGCCCGGCCTGGACCGGGAAACTCTGGAAGCGCGCGGCTATTCGGTTGGGCAGTGGCCAGATCTTGCGCTCTCCGAAGGTTTCACGCCTTTCATGAAGCTATTGCTCTCCCGTGATGTTCGGATTGCCGATGACCTTGACGCGATCGATCTGTTAGACCTTCAAGATCTTGCCGAAGCGACGGAACAGGACTTGGCGACGGTTCAACGCGTTGCCTGGGCCATGAAAGAGCTTCTTATGGACCTGGTGGACTTGGGGCCCGAAGCGGTGGAGGCTCGGCTCACCGGGCGCCTCACCCAGGACGTGGACAACACTGTGCTGGCGCGCATGCTGGGTCAGATTTCCCTCGATGTCCTCCGCGCCGCCAGCCGTAGCTGGTTTCCTGCCTTGCGCCGCGACGTCGAGAAGCACCGCGAAGAAAAGGCCGCCTATCGGGATTCCGCGTGGCAGACACGCTTTGCCCTTTGGCGGCAGTACAACCGCACGCGCGTCCGCGCGGTCCCAGGCGATGAGAGCGGGGTTCCCGGAGGAAAACGCGGGAGCAATCCCGGTCTGATTCAATTGGCGCAGGCGGCGACGGACCTTCTTTCGGATAGCGACGATTTGCTGGACAAGGAGTCGCTTCGTCTGGACGATCTGGAGCAGCTGCTCAAGGAAGACGCGGAGGGCGACAACAGCCTCTTCAAGACACCGGCCCATACGGCGGCGCCTGCCCCCGAGCCGGCCGAGGAAAAGAACGCCGCCGAACCTGCGGAAGAGCAGAAGGTTGCGGAGCCCGAACCTTCACCCGAGCCGGAGCCTGAAGCGGCGCCTGAGGGAGAGGGGAAGGCCGTCGCCTCGGAGGAAGAGCCTGCCAAGCCGGAAGCGGAGACAGAGACCGCCGGCCAGGTTCCCACAGTTGTTCCTCCGGCGAAACCCGAGCCCCCACAGCCTGCGTCACCGGAGCCTGAACTCCTCCAGGAGCCCGCACCGCCGGCGATGGCTGAGAAAAAGAGTGTGGAGCCGGAAGAGACTCCGGCGGAAGTCGCGGCGGAAGTGCCCCAGGATGCTCCCGAAGACCTGGAGGAACAGGGCCCGGACCCGGAAGTCTGGGCAAGTGCGGGTGGCTGGTTCCGGCGGGACGATTCCCTCTACTACCGTCCGGCGGAGCACTACGACCGCTTCATGCAAACCTGGCTCGACCTTGCCGCTGGTGTCCATGGGACGGCCGCCGAGTCCTACGGCGCGGCAATTCTGGCCCGGTTCGGCGACAAGGATACACCCGGAAAATGCACGAAATGTCATAGTATCGACAGGCAGGAGGATGGCGTTTTGCATGTCAATTGGCAGCCTTTTGCGCCCGCGCCGAACCGTAAGTCCTTCACGCACTTCAATCATTCCGTTCACTTCAGCCAGGTGGAGGAAAAAGGCTGTATGACCTGCCACGAACTGAGCGGTGCGACGACTTTTGCGGCAGGGTTCAGCGATTTCGATCCGCAGAGCTTCACTTCTAACTTTTCGCCGATCAAACGGGAAGTCTGCGCGGACTGTCATACCGAGGTTTCTGCCGGCGATGCCTGCGTTACCTGTCACCGGTACCATATCGGCACCTTCGCTCCGACGCCGGTCAACACGACGATCGCCAGTTTGGCGGCGCCAGTGGCAGTCAAGAAGGAAGAGGACGAACCCGAGGTCCCGCGGGCCGTCGTCGCGGCGCGACCGAAAGGATGGACGGATAGCATTCTTGAGGAGCCCGGAGTCTTTGGCCCCGAGTTTCCGATCGTTCCTGAGAAAAGGAAACCGGTGGAGGCTCTGCCCGGACCGGCCCCGGACCTTGCAGCTCTCGCGGAACTTGGGGAGGTCCCCGGCGCCTTGGATGTTGCGGAAACGCGAAGCCGCTGGGGATGGGACGAGGTTGAGATCAGCGATGCGCCGGGCGAGGAATTCGGTGGCATAGCGCCGGGCGCCGCCCTGGCTCATGCAAATCAACTCGGGGCGCCGTTGCGGCAGGATGGCATCGCACCGTCGGCCGCGGAGTCTGACAACCTGCAGGAACCGGCCGCAGAGGAGAAACCGGCATTGATCCTCCTGAAGCTTGAAGTTTCTCCGTCTCTTGGGGCCGCTAAAATGATGCGCAAACAGTTGCGGGCCAGCCATCCAGAAGTCCTCGGGGCGCGGTCGATCTTCTTCCACAAGGCGGAGGGAGTCGAAGGCGCACCCGGATATAGCGTCCTGGCCGGGCCTTTCCTGGACCAGGCCATGGCGGAAAGCCAGTGCGACAGGTTGCAGGAACAGTCTCAGACCTGCACCGTCGTTCAGTACAAGAACCCCATTTCCATTCAATAGTTAACCGGGTTCCCCTTTTTTGACCCAACCGGACAGTCATTGGGAGTGATGAGCGACACAGCCGCCCGGTGTGGGGCGCCACGGGCCCGGTTTCCGGAACTTCCGTTACTCGTCAGATGCGGACGGGTGCCGTATAAGATTCGCCATCTCAAGGTGGGGGTGGCAGAGGAGAAGATTGATGTGGTCTGACCATCGTTGGAAATTGAGTCTTGGCGCGCTTTTGCTCGTCGCTTTGGTATCCTGCACACCGCCGCCTGTCACCATTGTCCAGAGGGCGGCCGAGACCAGGAGCTCGGGGGACATCGCCAAAGACAATGAAATCGTTCTCGCCATCAACAAGCTGATGGCGAAGTATGAGACGATCTCGGTTTCGACGGCGATCTATGAACAGCGTCTTGTTGTGTACGGCCTGCTCGACGATCAGAGCATCGTAGATGGCCTGCGCAAGGACGTGGGTGGTGTGAAGGGAGTCAAAACCCTCTATTGGAATGTCCGGTATATGTCGAAGGAGGATCAAGAGGCCAAGAAAGACGAGATTCTCGGATTTGCCGGAGCCACGAAAGCGCAGGCGACGATCGAGTCGAATTGGCTTCGGACTGACGGCGTGAGTAGCTTGAACTACCGGGCTGCCATCGATCCGCTCGGCAACGCCTATATACTCGGGCGCGCATTCACCGCCGAAGAAGAAGCGCTGGTTCTTGCGGACGCGAAGAAGGTCAGTGGGATTAAGAACGTCGTCGACTATGTAGAAGTCCGTGCGAAGGGGTCTTAAGGCAGTTCAACGGGCTCCTGTGTCCGTTGCCGCACCGAACCTGCGCTGAAACTCCGACGGGGCCGTCCCGACGTGCCGCAGGAATGCACGGCGCAATCGTTGGTCGTCACCCAGACCGCAGCTCCGGGCGACGGCCGCTACCGACTGACCGCCACTTTCCAAAAGCCGCTTCGCCGCTTCTACGCGCATACGCTCCACGGTTTTGGCAGGTGTTGTCCCCATTCGCTCTGTATAGAGGCGGGCGAAGGTTCTGGGGCTCATGCGGCAAAACTCCGCCAGTTGTTCCACACGGAGATCCGCATCCAGATTGTTGGCGATCCAATGGAGCAGGGGCTCGAATACACCATCGCTGTCGGCAGCTTGCGCCGTCAGCGCGGCGCTGAACTGTGATTGCCCGCCCGGGCGCTTGAGGTAGACGACGAGGCTGCGCGCGACAGCAAGCGCCAAGCTGCGGCCTTCGTCCTCCTCGACCATCGCCAAGGCCAGGTCGATACCGGCGCTCACGCCGGCCGATGACCAAACGTTGCCATCGCGCACATAGATGGGATCGTCTTCGACGGACACGTCCGGATGTCGTTTCCGTAACTCATCGCACCAACGCCAATGGGTCGCGGCACGCTTTCCGGACAACAGACCGGCTGACGCCGTCAGAAAGGCACCCATGCAGGTTGAACCGACCCGCCGGCACCTCCGGGCGACCTGCCTTATCCACTGGTTGACTTCCGGATCCTCAGTAAGCGCGAAGACCCCTATGCCGCCGGCGACAATCAGCGTGTCGATCGGTTCTGCCGCGGCTTCCTGGAGCGTAAGGCTGCCGAGCCGGATGCCCGTGTCGGTCGCGATCATGCCGCCTGTTCTGGAGGCCAGGACGATTTCGTAGCGCGATTGACCATCGCCCCCGTTCTCGCGCGCGGAGTTGAAGACCTGCGCCGGTCCTGTCGCATCCAGAAGAGTGGTACCGTCGTAAACGAGGATGACGACGCGCCGCGTCAGCCGGCCAGGTTCGCTTCGAGGTTTGGCAGTAATTGATGGCATATTGTCATTTATGCCACAACCGAAACCCTTAAGCTAGCCCCGGATGCATGAACGGCGAGCCGTCATCCGACGCGTTGTCGTTGTTGCGGCGGCATAGGAAAGGACTTGGATTTGGTCGGAGAGGCTCAGAGTTCGGAACGCCAGCCGCCAGTAGACGTAGGTGGCGTGGAGGTTGAATCCGCCGGGACCTGGCTGGTCGTCGGTGTTGGCTTCCTGACCCTCGCCCTGGCCTTTTCGATTCGCGCCGCGCTGGGACTCATGATGCCGACCTGGGAGCAGGAACTGGGTTGGTCCCGGAGCACGGTATCTGGGGCCATGTCGATGGCTCTCATAGTCATGGCTGTCCTCGCTCCCTTCGCCGGGCGTCTGGTGGACCGCCAAGGCCCCAGGGCGACCCTCGTATTCGGAATGGTCACGTTGGCGATCGGGTGCTTTTGCATCGCCGCGGCGGAGTCTTCTGGGTTCCTGTTCTTTGCCTTCGGGATCCTGTCCGCGATCGGCTTTGGTCTGGTTGGCATGCACGTCATCTCGACAGCAGTGGGTCAGCGTGCTCAAAAGAACAAGGGGTTGGCCGTCGGAATCGCCTCCTCCGGTTCGACCGGCGGGCAGTTTCTCATCGTGCCGCTCATCGCAGTTCTCTTGACGGCGTCAAGCTGGCGCTGGGCTTTCATCTGGCTTGGGGTGGCTTGCCTGGTGGTCACCGTCCTGGTGATCTGGCGCCTGCCTTCGCGCAAGCCAGATCATGACGCGGAGCGGACTTCCGGCAAGTCGCAGACGAGCCTTCTGCAGGACACGCTCTTCATTTGCAGAAAGCCGGCTTTTCACGCCCTCTTCTGGAGCTTCTTTCTCTGCGGTTACACCACAACCGGCGTGATCGAAACGCATTTCCTGCCTTATGCGGCCTTTTGCGGATTTGCCGCCATCCCGTCAGCCACGGCTTATGGCTTACTCTCAGCCGTAAATCTCGGAGGCATGATTTTGGCGGGGTGGCTGTCGGATCGGGTGAACCGGCCTCTGCTCTTAGGCAGCATCTACTTGCTGCGCGGCCTGTCGTTCGTCGTACTGGTCAACATCGGCGCCGACATAGAAGTGCTGTTCCTCTTCGCGGCCTTTTTTGGACTGGTTGACTATTCGACCGTTCCCGTGACCGCGAGCCTGATTGCAAGCCATATCGGGATTCGGGTCATGGGTCTGGCTTTTGGACTGATCTCGGCGGGGCATCAAGTCGGCGGCGCATTGGGGGCCTACCTCGGCGGCTACCTCTTCGATCTTTATGCCCGCTATGAGTGGGTTTGGTGGTCGTCACTTTGGCTTGCGGTGCTTGCCGGGCTCATGGTTTTCTTACTTCGCGACAAGGTGCCAGCGCCGGAACCGGCGCCTACGGGTTAACCCTTGATGCAAGGCGCCCCGGCTGTCTCATTGTGCGTTGCTCGCGACGCGCTTGCGATGCCCTGGAGGCAAAGGGAAGAACGAATGACTGAAATCGTGGCAAGAGGCAGATTTCCACGCCCTGTCGATCACGGCGCGGTCCTCGAGAATTGGAAGGCACGAGGTTATTCCTGCAATCTCTTTGTCGACCCTCCCGGCCAGCAGTGGCTGGATTTCGTGCACGGCACGAACGAACTTGTCACTGTTGTCGAGGGGCGGTTGGAGTTGACGGTTTCGGGCGAGGTTTTGGTTGCCGAGGAGGGGGATGAGGTCTTTATCCCGCGCGGTGCAGCGCACTCTGTTTGCAACATCCACAGTGGAACATCGCGGTGGCTCTTCGGCTATGACTGATCTTCCGCTTGTGCTTCGTTATCTCTACTTCTCCGCAAAGCCGAGATAGCGGCTGCGTCCTTCCTCCAGATGCTTGCGCATGGCCCGGTTAGCCCCTTTGCTGTCGCCCTGGGAGATCGCTTTCAGGATTGTGCGGTGTTCGGCCAAGACCTTATTCAGGTACTGCTTCTGACCGGTCTCGTCTTGGGCTTCGATATGGACGCTGCGGCGCGGAATGATATGCCGCCCCAGGAATTCGATAAAGGAACTGTAATAGCTGTTCCCCGTGGCCCGGCTGATGGCGAGGTGAAACTGATAGTCGGCCTCGACTGCATCCTCGCCTCTCGCGACGGCGTCTTCAAAGGCGGCGAGAGAGTCCTCGATCTGGGAAATATCGGAGTCCTGGCGGCGTTCCGCGGCCAGGCCGGCGGCCTCGATCTCGACAGCCATGCGGAGTTCCATGACGTCGGCGACACCTTGGATCGTCTTCAGGCCATCGGGATCAATCCGGAACGGACGTCGGCGCATGTCGGATGCCACGAACACCCCCGCCCCCTGCCGGCTCTCGACCAGGCCTTCGGAACGCAAAGCGGCGATGGCTTCGCGAATAACCGTCCTGCTGACACCGAAGGTCGAGATCATTTCCTGCTCGGTCGGCAACTTTTCGTTGGGTTTGAGGCGACCGGAAGTGATCTCTTCCGTCAGACGGGCGACCAGGGCGCCGGTCAAATTCTTAGGTGGAGTCAGCGGTTCAAAGCGTTTGCTCGTCGAGGTCATATTATCGGTCCGGCCTCAGAAGTTCACGCCGGGGTACTTCAGGCTTGGGATCCAAAGGGCAAGGCCCGGGAGGTAGGTCACCAGTAGCAGGACGACCAGCATGGCGATCCAGAAGGGCCAAAGGGCGCGCGCGCATCGCTCTATAGAGACTTTGCCGATGGCGCAACCCACAAAGAGGGTGGTTCCCACTGGCGGCGTACAGAGTCCGATCCCCAAATTTAACATCATGATGATCCCGAAATGCACTGGATCGACACCAATCGATAGCATCACCGGCAGCAGGATAGGCGTACAGATCAGGATCAGCGGCGCCATATCCATGAAGGTGCCCAGTACCAGTAGCATGAAGTTGACCATCATCATGATCACGTACTTGTTCTCTGAGAGAGACAGGAGGAAGGCAGTGACCTTTACGGGAAGTTGCATCAGGGTCATCAAGTAAGCGAAGCCGGCAGCAAAGCCGATCACGATCATGACCATCGCAACAGTTCGGATGACGTTGTGGAGAACCCGCGGAAGCTGACGCCACTTGAGGTCGCGGTAGACGAACATGGTGATGAGGAAGGCCCACACGACGGCAACGGCCGCCGACTCCGTTGGTGTAAAGACACCGCCAATTACACCGCCCACGATGATGAGCACGGTTGAGAGGCCCGCCACGGCTTCCCAGGTAATCTTGAGTGCTTCTCTCAGCGGAATGACGCGACCGCGCGGGTAGTTGTTGCGCGAAGATATGATGAAGGCCAGCACCATGAGTGACAGGCCGATCATGATTCCCGGAATGATTCCTGCCAGGAAAAGCTGTGCGATGGAGATCGTTCCCCCCGCCGCATAGGCATAGATTATGGCGTTGTGACTCGGCGGGATGATGATGCCTTGGGTGGACGAAGTTATCGTGACGTTGACTGAAAAGGCGTCGTCGTACCCCTGCTTCTTCATCATCGGGATCAGGATTGATCCGATTGAAGAGGTATCCGCGATCGATGATCCGGAAATGCCGCCAAAGAACATGGAAGCCAGGATGTTGACCATGGCGAGGCCGCCGCGCAGGAAGCCAACAAAGATGTTGGCGAAGGCCACCAGACGCCATGCCATTCCGCCTTCCGCCATCAGGGCGCCGGCGAAGACGAAGAAGGGGACCGCGAGCAGGGCGAAGTTGTCGACCCCGTCGGAAACCTTCAAGAGGACCGCTTCGAGCGGCAGGCCGATGAAAATAGCAGCGGCCAGGGCAGCGACACCGAGCGCGTAGGCAATCGGCACGCCGACGATCAGCAGCGCAAACAAGCTGCCGAGGAGCACGAGCGGCCCCCAATCACCACCCATCTGTCGCTATCCGTCGCCGGTTCATTTTCTTCCTCTATCGGCCGAGCGCAGCTTCCAGTTCCTCGCGTTCGCGCTCCATGTCGTGCTCTTTGGGCTCGCGGGCGCGTACGTGTGCGTCGCGCTCGGAGCGGAAGAACAGGGACTCGATTACGAAAAGAAGCGTGATAAACCCTGCTGAGGGTATCGCGGTGTAGACCAAGCCGACTCTGACATATTGGAATTCAGGATAGGACTGGAACCAGGTCGTTTGTGACAGGCTGATTCCCCATACCACCATGAACACGGCAAAACCTGCCAACAGCACGTGGATCGCCTTATCGACTATGAGTGCCCACCGGTCCGACAACGCTTTGAGGGCAATCTCCAAACGCAGGTGCGAACCGGCGCGCAGGCAGGCCGCGGCGCCGTAGAACGTCAACTGGATGGAAAAGAAGATGGCACAAGGCTCCGCAAACTGCGCACCATGATTAAAAACGTACCGCAGAAAGACACCTGTTCCGATCAGTCCAGTCATGGCGATCACGGAAACCACACCGACTCCGATACAGAACCAGTAGAGTTTGTCCATCGCGCGAACATAGAGACTGCCCATCGTTCTCCCCGCCTTCTTTCCCGGCCTCGTTCGAATGAACTGAGTGAAGGTTTCCGATGGTCGCGTAAAGGGGTTTTGGCACGGCACTTACATTGACACTGGCAAATCGCACCAAGGAAGACGGACCGGCGGTTGGCCATTAACGCACCGCCGGTCCTTCTTCGCCGGAGGAAAGTCCTCTCGGCTTCCCCCTCTCTCGACTACTTGACCGCTTCCGCTCGCTTGATCAGATCGGCGAACTTGGCGCCGAACTTCTCACGCACGGGCGCGGTGGCCTCAATGAATGGAGCCTTGTCGACGTCCGTGACGACCTCTATGCCCTTGGACTTGAGATCTTCGAGTGCGGCCTGTTCGCGCGCGGCCCACAGCTCGCGCTCCTTTTCGACTGCAAGTGCCGCAGCCTTACGGATCAGTTGCTGGTCGAGTGGCGTGAGCGTATCCCAAACCTTCTTGGAGAACACGAAGATCTCCGGCACCATCAGATGCTCCGTCAGGGAGTAGTAGCCGGCAATTTCATAGTGCTTCTGCGAGTTGTAGGTCGGTGGATTGTTTTCCGCACCATCGACGACACCGGTCTGCATCGCCGTGTAGAGCTCGTTGAATGCGACGGATAACCCGTTGCCGCCCATGGCATTGACCATCTCGACGAAAATCGGATTCTGCATCACCCGGATCTTCAGGCCCTCGAGGTCCTGGATCGTCGTGATCGGGCGTTCCTTGTTATAGAAGGAGCGCGACCCGGCATCCATGTAGCCAAGCCCAATGAGCCCACCCTGCTCCAGCTTGTTGAGCAGGTCGGTCCCGATCTCTCCGTCAACGACGTTATGCATATGCTCGGTGCTGCGGAAGAAGTAGGGCAGGTTGAAAGCGTTGAAGTCCTCGACGATCGGGCCGACGACGCCGACACTGACTCGCGTCATTTCCAGAGCCCCAAGTTGCACCTGCTCAAGCGCTTCCTTCTCGCCCCCTAACTGCATCGAGTGGAAGATTTGGACGTTCATGCGGCCGCTGGTCCAGGTGTTCAGCAACTCGCCCATGTATTCGATGGCATCCGTCGTCGGGTATCCCATGGGGTGCACGTCGCTGGATTTGATCTCCAGGGCTGCGGCGCCCGAAATGCTGCCGGCGGCCATCGCCGTTGCGACGATGGTACCGACCAGGTGTTTGCGGATTGCAGTCATGTGGTATCCCCTCCTTGCACGTCTCGCGCGTTAATCCTCACCTAGAAGTTTGATTCTGCGGCCTGGCGGCCGTCTGTCCCGGGTCCTAGATGGCCCGGGTTGCTTTGGTTCCGGCGATGTCAGTGGCAGAAATATGCGTTTCCAGGACGGGCCGCCGGATCTTTGACACCTGTCCTGACCGCTGTTAGCGTAGCTCAGGAAAATTTATCATACAAGTATCATAACCATATGATTGTAAGCTGTTGAGGAAGCATAAGAACAGTGGGACAAAGGCTGCGTTGGCGTACTTCAGGAGGCCCGAATGGAAATTCCGAAAAACCGGTTCAAGCAGGCAGTCGCGGAGGGCCGACGTCAGATCGGACTGTGGTCGCAGCTTGTGACCCCGATCGCGACGGAGATCGTTGCCGGTGCCGGGTTCGATTTCGTCGTCGTCGATGCCGAGCACGCGCCGAACGACGTGCTTTCAATCGTTCCCCAGCTTCAAGTTCTGGATGGGACCGGGGCGAGCGCGATCGTGCGGCTGCCCTGGAATGACACGGTCCTGATCAAGCGCTATCTCGATATCGGGGCACAGACTCTTTTGATTCCCTTCGTGCAGTCATCGGAGGAGGCGGCCCAGGCCGTCGCGGCGGTCCGCTATCCTCCCAATGGTGTCAGGGGCGTTGCTTCGATGCACAGGGGCAACCGCTTCGGCAGAGTGAAGGACTATTTTCGGGACGCGCCGGGTGAAATCTGTCTGTTGGCTCAGGTCGAGACAAAGGACGCGCTGGACGATCTGGAAGCGATCGCCGCGGTCGATGGCTTGGACGGCGTATTCATCGGTCCGTCCGATCTTGCCGCCTCCATGGGGCATCTTGGCAACCCGGCGCATCCCGACGTGCAGGCAGCGATCATGGAAGTTCCGGCCCGTATGCGCGCATCCGGGAAACCTGCGGGAATTCTCTCGCCGATCGAGACGGATGCGCGGCGCCATATGGAAGCGGGCTACGTCTATATCGCGGTGGGAAGCGATCTGGCTTTGCTTGCCAGTCATACCGCTGCCTTGGCGGCCACTTACAAATAGAGGGTACCGCGTCGTAACCAATGTTGTGAGCGCGGCCCCGTTCTCGACAGGGGGAAACCAGTAATGAGCGGCTCTGGCGGTTCACCGAAGTTCAAGGCGCCCCCGGGCACTTGCGACTGTCACATGCATTTCTACGGTCCCAAGGACCGCTACCCCGAAGCTCCGACGAGCCCCTTTCCCGCCCCCGACGCGCCCGTGGCCGCTTACCGCAAGGTCATGGCGCGACTCGGCGTCGATCGCGTTGTCGTCGTTCAACCCTCTGCCTATGGCAAGGACAACAGCTGCACCTTGGATGCCATGCGGGAGTTGGGGGACTGCGCGCGGGGCGTGGCGGTCGTCGACAGCAGCGTGAGCGATGACGAGTTGGATTCCATGACCCGGGCCGGGGTTCGCGGCATCCGCTTTCACATGCTGAAGGGCGGCGTTCTGCCATGGGAGATCCTGGAAATCATGGCCGCGCGCGTGCACGAGTTCGGGTGGCACGTTCAGCTGCAGATGGACGGGCGTCTCCTGCCGGACCGCGAAGACATGCTACGGCGCTTGCCGGGCACACTCGTCATTGATCACACCGGCAAGTTCCTGGAACCGGTGGCGCCCGATCATCCCGGCTATCGATGCCTGTTGGATCTGGTCGATAGCGGGCGCGTCTGGGTCAAGCTCTCTGCGCCGTACGAAACATCGAAAGCGGGAGCGCCTTATTTCGATGATGTCGGCGTGCTCGCGAAAGGGCTGATTGCGGCGGCGCCGGAACGCATGGTCTGGGCCAGCAATTGGCCGCATCCCTCGGCGCAGGACAATTTGCCCGACGATGCCGGCTTGCTGGATGTGCTGCCATATTGGGCCGGCGACGATGGGCTGGCTCGCCGAATTCTTGTGGACAATCCGGTTCAGCTCTACGGATTCTAGTGTTCGATAGGTGCGGGCACGTCGAAAGGAAGGAAAAGGCAACGTTATGAAGAAGGTACTTTTGACGGGCGCGGCCGGTGGCGTTGGCGCCTTTCTCCGGGAAGAGCTGCGGGACCGCTACGAATTCCGTCTCAGTGACTTGAGCGAAATCGAAGACCTTGCGCCCGGCGAGGAATCCATGCCAGGCGATGTTTCCAGTTTCGATGACATGATGCGCGTGACAGAAGGGATGGACGCAATCATCCACCTCGGCGCTTTCTCGGTCGAGGGCGATTGGGACACCATTCTCAATGCCAACATAATCGGCACGCACAATGTGTATGAGGCCGCCCGGCGCTGGGGTGTGAAGCGCATCATCTTTGCCACGAGCAATCACGCTGTCGGCTTCTATCGTCGCGATGAAACGATCGATCACGAGGTCTATCCGAAGCCGGACAGCCGCTATGGCGTTAGCAAGGTGTTCGGTGAAGCCTTGGGCAGCCTCTACGCGGACAAATATGGACTGGAAGTCTTGAACATTCGCATCGGTAACGTTGCTGACAAACCAATCGACGTGCGGCGCCTCAGCATTTGGATCAGCCCGCGTGATCTGGCACAGCTTGTCCGCATCGGATTGGATCACCCCGGGATCAAGTTCGAGATCGTCTACGGCATGTCGGACAACAAGCGCGCCTGGTGGGACAACCGTAATGCCTATCGCCTGGGATATACGCCGCGGGACCGGAGCGAGGCGTTCGCGGAAGAAGTTCTGGCGGAACACTCTGAGGACACCGGCGACCCCTTCGCGGACAGCCACCAAGGCGGCGCCTTCGTCTCTACCGAGTCCGGCGGCGATCCGACGAAGCCGGACCTGGGTTGAGAGGGACGAGCAAGACTCTCTTATGAGCAAACTCATGCAAGAGATCGACCGCTTTGAGGTCCCGCCGCGCAGTCTCGTGCTTTGGTATCTCGGTCAGAACGGTTGGATCCTGAAATCGCCCGCGGGTTTTACAGTCGCCATAGATCCCTATCTGTCCGACGAGCTCAACGGCAAGCGGCCCGATATCGATATGACGCGCCAACTTCCGGTTTTCATCGATCCGGAAGCGCTAAAGGTCGATCTCTTTGCCTGCACCCACAGTCACGCCGACCATGCTTGTCCGGTGACCATAAAGGGTAGCTACAAGGCCGGCACGCGCTGTTTTCTGGGGCCGGCGGAAACGCAAATCGTGTTCGGAGACTGCGGTGTTCCCGAAGCCGAACGCGTCACGACCTGGCCGAACCACGAGGCAGCCTTCGCAGACGTGAAATTCTTCGGCGTCTTCGCGCTGCCGACCGACCACACCGATCTGACCCACATGGGCTTCGTCATCGAGATCGAAGACGGACCGCGGTTCTACGTCACCGGGGATACGGCGGAGACCGACCTGCTTTGGACGGCGGACCGCCATCGGCCGCATGTCATGGGCGTCTGCATCAATGCGGGCTTCAAGAATCTCAGCCACTGGCAAGCCGCATCGCTCGTCAAAGCGATCGATCCGGACATCGCAATCCCCTGTCATTTCGACATGTTTCCGGATAACACCTGCCCACCGCACATGTTCCGCGCCTCTCTCGCGGTGCACGGAATTGAAGAGAAGTATCGCCTGCTCGAGTACGCGCGTCCTTTTGTTTACAGCCTCCCGGATTGAGACGGAGACCGATGGTTCAGATATTTCTCGCCAACGAAGAGCACAGCAGGCTGAACTACTATGGGCAGGAGGCATTGGCCGGCCTGCGGAGCCTTGGAGAGGTTCGTCTGAACGAAACCGGTGCGCCGCTGACGGGCGACGCCTTAGCGGAAGCCGCGGCCGGTTGCGAGATTCTGATCTCCGACAGAATGACGCCGGGCGAGCCACATTTCTTCGATCAGGCTCCCGACCTTATTGCCTTTCTGCGCTGCGCCGTCGATGCGCGGAACATCGATGTTGGCGCCGCATCGCGCAACGGGGTGCTGGTGACCAACGCCTCCCCGGGGTTCGTGGATGCCGTCAGCGAAATCATCTTTGGAACGATGATCGATCTCTCGCGGGATATCACCCGCTATGCCACCGCTTACCACGAGGGCCGGGAGCAAGAGATCGTTATGGGGCGGCAACTTGGCGGAAGCACGCTCGGCATCCTTGGCTACGGCAGTATCGGCCGGAAGGTTGCGAAACTCGGCGTGGCCTTCGACATGACCGTTTTGGTCTGCGATCCCTACCAGAGGATCGAGAATCCCAATGTGCAGCAGGTGGAGCAAGCGGAATTGCTGTCACGGGCCGACTACGTTGTCTGTCTCGTTGTCGCGAACGAGTCGACCGAGAACCTGATGAACGAGGCCGCCTTCGCCCGTATGAAGCCGTCGGCATACTTCATCAATGCCTCCCGCGGTAACCTCGTGGACGAGGCTGCGCTCGAACAGGCGCTCGTTTCCGGAAAGATCGCCGGTGCCGGCATGGATGTGGGGCGTGCGCCTGACCAGATGCCGTCACCGCATCTCGCGAAGCTGCCCAATGTGATCGCAACGCCTCATACCGGCGGGCTGACCCCCACTGCCATTGCCGCGCAAGCTTTGGAAACGGTCGAACAGGCGCGCGCTCTTGTCTCCGGAAAGCTGCCGCACAACGCGTTGAACGCGGCCCAAGCCACCCGGCTGCAGCGGCTCGGAATTGATCCGAAAGGCAGCGGGTAGGAGGGCATACCTCCCCGCAATTTGAGCGAGGTCAAAGAGCCCGTCCTTCCTACCGGTCATTGTGGCGACGCGCGGGCTCGAACCATGAGGCCGCGCCCTGCAAATTGGCTTTTCCCACAACGGGGTCTGACATGGGTATTCCGCCAGGTTTGTTTATCTGCCTGTTCCTCGCCGGCCTGGGCATTTTCTTTTTTGGCGCCGGGTTTCTGTGGTGGGTCTCCCTGCAGGCCCGCGAGATGAAGAAAAGGCATGAAACCTGAGACACGCAACTGGTAAAATGCTGGCATATGTTTTTAAATAAATAAAAAGCAATTTAAAATTATCGAATGATAAATATTTTGTTTAGACTTTATTTATTATTAACAGAATCGAAATAAAAGTTGACATTTCGTATATTTTATCTTATCAATACATGAATATCGCTTGAGCGACCTCTGGGTGGCTTTTGCACCGAGCGGTTTCTTGATTTTCGAGTTTCCCCTCCGGCTTTCGAAGGATTTCCTCATGGGCAGCATTTCTATGATCCGCACCCCTGCGCTGATTGCTTCCTCTCTCGGCAAGGAAGGTCCGGACCGGGACGGGCGCCCGCTGGATGCAGACGGCTCGGAGGGGATGCGGGCGAGCGTCAAGGCGCGTCTTTCGGCGATGCTCGAAAACCAGACAGCCTCCAACCGGCGGGAGCTGGCGGCGAGCTTCGCATCGGACTACGCCCGTGGCCGCTTCTCCGGCGGCCAAAGCGCGGTGATCGAGGAAGTGCTGCTGTTTCTCGCCGTGGATAGCGAGCCCACTGTCCGCCAGGCTCTTTCATATCAATTGAAGGACTGTGCATTCCTACCCGCGTCTCTCGCCCGCTCCTTGGCGTTCGATATCATCAGCGTGGCGGTCCCGGTGATCGAATCCTGTCCGGCTATCGGCGACCAGGACCTTATTGAGCTGGCTGAGCGGTCCGATGAGGCCAAACTCTGCGCCATTGCGCGGCGGGCGAATCTCTCCGCGCTCGTAGCATCCGCCATCGCGGCACTGGGCGAGCGGGAAGCGCTGGAAGCGCTGCTTTCGAACGAGACGGCGGACCTTGGCAATGGGGTTCTGGAGCATGTTGCGACACGCTTGGGCGATTGGGAGATCCGTGTCGGCGCAAATCCCTGCAAACCGCATCCTCTGAGGGCCGGTCTGCAAAGCTCTGCCGCCTAGTCTTCAGGCGGCCTCCCTCCGCCGCTAAGGCGTCTTCTCAAGAATAAGTGCGTTCCTTCAAGGGCAGCGAGGCGGCGGCCTTGCGCAACTGGTCCAGGAATCCTTCTTCCGCGCGGTTGAAATGAGTGCGCGTGTTCCAGACAAGGAAAATGTCGATCGCCGGCGGATCGTCATAGGGCGGAAGCCGCCACAGCAACCCGTCGCGCACATCCCGCTCGACGACGTGGATCGGCAAGGGCCCGATTCCAAGGCCGGCAATGATCATCCGCCGCACTTCTTCCAGGTGAGATGACTGACCGACGATCGGCATGTCCAAGCCGTGTTGGGCCCGAAGCAGGGCGACCGGCCGCAAGGCATCCTGGAGCTGGTCGGTCTTGAAGGAGACCGATGTTTGTCCTCTGAGGTCTTCCAGTTTCAGCCCGTCACGGCCGAACAGCGCATGCTGTGGGCCACAGAAGAAACCGAAATGCTCCCGATAGATGTGCTGATACTCAAGCCGGTTGTGCTGTTCGTGAACGAGACAGACTCCCAGGCTGGCCGATTTACTCAGCACTGCTTGGGCGACTTCGGCGCTGGTGGCGATTTCGACCTGGAAAGTGACCTTGGGATGCGCGACGTGGAAGGCAGCGAGGGCGCTGTCGAGAATTGGCGTGGCAACATGGCTGGCCATCGCAATCCGGATGTGCCCGGTAATCTCGTCCTTGATGCTTCGGGTGAGAATGCCGATGCGGGCGACGTTGCCGTAAATCTCGACGCATTCCCGGTAGAGAGACTCTCCGGCTGAGGTCACACGAAAAACCCCGGGACGTCTCTCGATCAGTTGTTTCCCAAGCCGTGTCTCCAGGCGCTTCAGAGCTTGGCTGACGGTCGGTTGGCGCAGCAACAGCCGGTCGGCCGCCGCCGTGATTCCATGCTCCTGGACAATGACCATAAAGGTGCGCAGAAGGTTCCAATCGAGTTCACGGGCAAGGCGGCTGCCCTCCTCGCCGGACCAATCCTTCTCATAGTTTTCATCTATGTCTCGCATTATGGTTATCTATTTGCCCAATGATGGCGTAAAAGCCAAGACTCTCCTGTGAATAAGAGCAGGCAATAAGCTTCGACAGGGATTGCAGGGCACGTGGCCAAAGCGCTGACGGCGGAGAACGGGGCAGATCGAGCCGAGCTACGGCCTTGGCTCCTGATGTCACCGGCGTTGATATCGGTTGGGCTGCTCCTTGTCGTGCCGGTCTGCTTTATCGTTGTCTATTCATTTTGGCTCAGGACAGCCACTGGCGCGGATCAGGCCGGGTTCCATCTCGACAATTGGGTCGAGGTTCTCACGGACCCCTTCTATCGCGACCATCTGATTCAGACTCTGCGGATCGCTGCTGCCTCAACTCTTTTCTGCATCCTGCTAGGCTACATTCCGGCTTACTTCATTGCGACATCGAAGACGCAGTATAAGGCCCTGCTGATCCTCTTGCTGATGCTGCCGTTCTGGGTCAGCTACATCATTCGCACGATGTCCTGGATCAATATCCTTGGTGTGAGCGGCGCGCTTAACGTTTTCCTCCAGTGGACCGGGCTGACCAGCGAACCTCTGCAGATCCTCTACAACGAGGGCACCGTCATCTTGGGCTTGGTGCATTTCCTGCTGCCCTTCATGGTGCTCAATGTCTATGTCAGCCTGGACGGGATTGACCGTAATCTTGTCGATGCGGCCCGGTCTCTCGGTTGCACGGGGTGGCAGGCGTTTCGCGAGGTAACTCTGCCGCTCTCTCTGCCGGGCCTGGCGGCCGGCAGTCTCCTTTGCTTCGTGCTGGGGGCCGGCACCTATATCACGCCGTTGGTCCTGGGTGGGCCGCGCGACGCGATGTTCGCCAATCTTGTCTTTGAGGCGATCATCATCCAGCTCGACTGGCCTCTCGGGTCCGCGTTGTCCTTGGTCCTGCTGGTCGTCCTTGGCACGGTGGTCATGGTATACAACCGTTTCGTCGGTATAGGCCAGATTGCCAAGAGTTTCCGATGAGGGCCGCGCCGTGCTGAGCAGTTGGTCCCTGGTCCGGGCATTCACAGTCCTGGTTTACCTCTTCATGTTTCTGCCAGTTGCGGTCGTGATTCTGCTGGCCTTCAACGCCAATCAGTTCGGCAGTTTCCCGATGGAGGGTTTCAGCACGCGATGGTTTGTCGAGTTGTGGCACAACCAGGCGGTCGTGGATGCCTTTAAGACCTCTACGGTATTGGGGGCGCTCACGGCCATCGTCTCCACGACACTCGGCGTTCTCGCGAGTCTGGCCCTGGTCCGCTACGACTTTCCCGGCAAATCACTTATCACGACGACCCTGATCGCGCCGATCCTGGTGCCGGAAGTGGTGTTGGCAGTCGCGCTTCTCTTGTTCTTGCGTTGGCTCGACATGCCGAAGAGTTTCGCCCTTTTGTTGCTGGGGCATGTGATTTTCACACTGCCGTTCGTACTTCTGGTCGTACAGGCGCGCCTGGTTGCCATACGCCGGGACTATGAGGAAGCGGCGCTCAGTCTTGGCGCGAACCAGATCCAGACGTTCTTCGCTGTTACTTTTCCGTTGATCATGCCGGCGGTGTTCGCGGGCATGCTGTTCGCCTTCACGATTTCCTTTGACGATATTACGGGCACCCTTTTCTGGAAGCCGGGGGGCGTGGAAACGGTGCCCACCCAAATTTTCGCCATGCTGCGCAACTCCATCAGCCCCGAGATAAACGCGCTCGGGGCCGTGATGATCTTCGTGACAGTCGCGTTGCCCCTCCTGGGCGCGGGGCTGGCCCGCCGCATGGCGGCGATCCGCAAATAGTGCAGAGGTAGGAAACACCAACTCGACATGAGCATACATCAAAACAAAATCCGGAGGACGAAAAATGGATAACACGACACGATATCGGAGGCTCCTCGAACGCTATCAATCCGGCGATCTGGATCGGCGTTCTTTCCTTAGTCTGATTGGCGCGGCAAGCCTAACCGTTGGCCTGTCCGGCGGTGTCCTTACGGGCTTGCAGCGTCAAGCTCTGGCTGCCAAACCCGAGAGCGTCCGTTTCGATGGTTGGGGCGGTGTGGTCTCGGAAGCCTTTCGCAAGCATGCGTTCGACCCCTACACCGAAAACACCGGCATCAAGGTCGTCGATGGAACTTTCTCCAGCGGCGACGAGTATCTGACGCGCGTGAAAGCCGGCCAACCCGGAGAGTTCAACATATTTCACGCCAGCGGTGTCTTCGACTACGCGCGCTATGCGAACCTTGAGTTGGATGTCGCGCTCAACGAGGACAACATTCCGAACCTGAAGTACGTGATGACGGCGCTCATGGAGCCCTTCCGCAAGGTGACGGACGGAAAGCTGTCCTGTGCACCCTACGACTACGGTACGACGGGTCTGGCCTACAACACGAACCACATCTCCAAGGAGGAGATGGAAGAGAAGGGTGCGCGTATCCTCATCGACCCGAAATACAAGGGCAAGATCGGCGGATGGGGCGATTGGCGCACACGGATCTGGTATGGCGCCCTCGCCACGGATCAAAATCCGAACGACATTCAGGACATGGAAGCCGTCTGGGATGCGATCCGTCAGCACCGGGACCTGGTTCTCAAGTACTGGGGTTCGGGAGCGGAGTTGATGAGCCTGCTGGCCGAAGAGGAAATCTACGTGACCGAAGGCTGGTCGGGGCGTATCGCCGCCCTGCAACAGCAGGGGCATCCCATCGCCTACCATGATCCGAAGAACGGTTATGGCTGGCAGGAATGCCTCATGGTTCTCAAGGGCAGCCCCCTGGAGGCTTGTGAGGAACTGTTGAACTTCATGCTGGAACCGGCTGTCGCTATCGCTGTGGCGGAGGGTCAGAACTATCCGCCATCGCTCGATCCTACAAAGGTCGATCTCGGTGCGAAGGTTCCCACTTTGCCCGCTTTCGATCCGACGGGAACTTTGGCAGGATTGACCTTCGCCAATCCCGCTTATTGGAATGGTAACGAGGCCGCGTGGTCGAAGAAGTTCGCCCGCGTTCAAAAGGGCTACTAAACTGCGTTGGGACGGATCGTGCGGGCCGGGATGTTCCGGCCCGCACATCCTTCCATTTCACGCCTGAAGGGATCTCCTGAATGTCCAAGCAGCCCAACGTCGTCGAGCTGCAGCGCGTCGAGAAGCATTATGGCTCCGTCACGGCCGTCCATGCACTCGACCTGGCCGTCGACACGGGCGCGTTCGTGACGCTCCTTGGACCTTCGGGCTGCGGCAAGACGACCACTCTGCGCATGATCGCCGGACTCGAGGCGCCGAGCGCCGGCGATATCTTCATCAAAGGCACGCGGGTCAACGATGTGCCTATACACAAGCGCAATCTGGGGCTCGTGTTCCAGAACTACGCGCTCTTCCCGCACAAAACGATCTTCGACAATGTCGCCTTCGGTCTACGTTACCGGAGCGTTCCAAAGAGTGAGATTGCCGGCCGCGTTTCCACGGCCCTGGACTTGGTACAGCTGCCTCAGGTCGCCGAGCGCTACCCGTCGCAGCTCTCCGGCGGTCAACAACAGCGTATCGCCCTGGCCCGTGCGATTGTAATCCAACCCGATGTTTTGCTGCTCGATGAACCCTTGTCAGCCTTGGATGCCAACTTGCGGGAAGAAATGCGCGTCGAACTGAAGCGCATTCAGAACAAGCTCGGCGTCAGTACGGTCTTTGTGACCCACGATCAATCCGAAGCCTTGGCGATGTCGGACCGAATCGTGGTGATGAGCGAGGGAAGGATAGAACAGTACGGCGATCCCGAGGACGTGTATCGGCGGCCGGTTTCGGAGTTTGTCGCCAATTTCCTCGGGCATTCCAACATCCTGGAGGGACGCATCGCGGGGCAAGCCGGGTCGGCGGTGCGGGTTGAGGTGGAAGGTCTTGGCTCCGTTCTCGCCGAAGCATCTCAGCCGGACCGAGATCTAGACGGATCGGTGCGGGTCGTGATTCGGGCGGAGAACATACATCTCTTGCCGAAATCGAATGGCCCAGCCTGTGCACTCGATGGGGTCGCGGCTCTTACCGGGTCGGTGACGACAGTCGACTACCAAGGTCAGGTGGCACGCTATTTCCTGGACGTCGGCACGCACAGCCTTCAGGTCATCAATCCCATCGACGGCCGCCCTTTCGCCAAGGGCGCTGAATTGAGCGTTCAGGTGCGTGCGCAGGATGTCATTCTGCTTCCCGCCAGCGCTGCGGCAAAGGGCTAAGCTCATGGTATCGGCGGTGCAAGGCGCGGCAAAGGCGGCCGTGGACTCGAACCTTTTCTATCAGTCGGCGGTGCGCCGGCCGCTGATTGATCGCGCCGAGGGTATCTATATCTGGGACAGGTCGGGCAAGCGCTACATCGACGGGTCCAGCGGCGCGATGGTGACCAATATCGGGCACGGAAATCCCCGCGTTCTGGAAGCGATGCGCAAGCAGATGGAGCAGGCGACCTTTGCCTATCGTCTCCATTTCGAGAACGAGCCCGCGGAAACCTTGGCGCGCCAAGTGGCAGCCCGCTTGCCGCAAGGACTCGACCGGGTGTTCTTTGTTTCCGGCGGTTCGGAGGCGGTGGAGTCCTCGGTAAAGCTGGCACGGCAGTACGCGGTGGTCACTGGACAGCAGTCCAGGTGGAAGATCATTTCGCGTTACCCCTCGTACCATGGGGCGACATTGGGAGCACTTGCGCTCACCGGATACGCGCCCATGACCAAGCCATTCGCGCCAATGATGCGTGAGATGCCGAAGGTGCCGGCACCGACTTGCTACCTCGACCGCGACAACTTCGATGAGCAGGAGCGCGGGCTGCGGTATGCCGAATGCCTGCGCGGCGAGATTGAGCGTCAGGGACCTGACTCGGTTCTCGCATTTATTATGGAACCGGTTGGGGGTGCGTCCACCGGCGCTCTTGTGGCCCCCGACAGCTACTACACGCGGATTCGTGAGATCTGCGACGAGTTCGGAATTCTCCTGATCCTCGATGAAGTGATGACCGGCATCGGCCGCACGGGGCGCTTTCTTGCCGCGGAACACTGGAATTTGCGTCCGGATATCGTTGCCATGTCGAAGGGGTTCGCGGCTGGCTATGCGCCGTTGGGGGCGATGGTGGCGGATAGCAGATTGGTCGCACCGGTTCTGGAGGCCGGCGGCTTCGTTCACGGATTCACCTATGCGGGCAATCCGCTCGCCTGTGCCGCCGGTCTGGCCGTGCTGGAAGAGATCGGAACGCAGGGCCTGATCGCCAATGCGGAGAAGATGGGGTGGGTCCTGAAGGCCCGGCTTGAGTCATTGAAAGAGCGATATCCATTCGTTGGCGACGTGCGCGGTTTGGGATTGCTTCTCGCTTTCGAGTTGGTATCGGACCGCGGCACGATGACTCCTTTACCCAAGGACCTGCACGCTCACGCCCGCATCGTGGAACTGGCCTACCAAGAAGGCTTGATCATCTACTCGCGGCGGACTCGCAGTGGCATCGAAGGCGACCATTTCATGGTTTGTCCCCCCATGATCGTCACGGAACAACAAATCGAGGAGATCATGGAAATTCTGGACCGATGTCTTTCGGCTTTCGCCGCCGAAGCTGGCCTGGACCGAGGTTGAGGGTCTCTATGGCACGCAACAAGGTCATCATCACCTGTGCGGTCACGGGGTCCATCCACACGCCGACGATGAGTCCTCATCTGCCCGTCACGGCAGATGAAATTGCGGCGGAATCCGTTGCCGCGGCCGAGGCGGGTGCGGCCGTTCTGCATCTACACGCTCGCGACCCGCGGGACGGGCGGCCGAGTGCAGACCCCGGCCATTTCATGGCTTTCCTGCCGCGTATCAAGCAGGCGACAAATGCCGTCCTTAACATCACCACGGGCGGGAGTTCCCTTATGTCGCTGGAACAGCGCATTGCCGCGGCGGAACATGCTGCGCCCGAAATGTGTTCCCTCAACATGGGGTCGATGAACTTCGGGATCTTTCCGATGCGCGCGCGCCATACGGAATGGAAGCACGCCTGGGAGCCGGAGTTCCTGGAGGCCACGCGCGACACGGTGTTCCGCAACACTTTCAAGGATATTGAAACGATTTTCGCACGCCTGGGAGGGGCGGGCCGCGCGCGCTTCGAGTTCGAATGCTACGACATCGGTCATATCCAAACTCTGGCCTACTATCTGTCTGAAGGTTTGATCCAGCCCCCCGTCTTTCTTCAGTTTGTGCTTGGTGTGCTCGGGGGAATCGATGCGGCGCCGGAGCAGCTCATGCATATGAAAGGGACGGCGGATCGCCTGCTGGGCGACAGCTACTGTTTCTCCGTTCTGGCGGCGGGACGGCATCAGGTGCCGCTTGGCACGATGGGCGTTATTCTCGGTGGTAACATTCGCGTCGGCCTGGAAGACAATCTCACCATCGGCCCCAGGATGCTTGCCGAAAGCAATGCCGACCAGGTGTCTAAGGTGCGTCGCATCATAGAGGAACTCGGACACGAACTTGCCTCGCCCGAGGAAGCGCGCGAGATCCTGGCGCTGAAAGGCGGGGACAAGGTAGCCTTTTGAGGCATCTACCCACTTTGACAGCTGTTCGTCGTAGGAAAGGACTTCGCGCATGAAGGTCTATTGCGCGCCCAAGCATCAATTGGCGCACTATCCCAGCCAGTTTCTGGTCAGCGGCGCCCCTCAACCGAACCCTGAGGTGCCGGAGCGGCTGGACCGCCTTCTTGCCGCTGTGCGCCAGGGAGGCCACGAGGTTCATGAGTCGGAAGATCATGGCTTAGGCCCGGTCGCGGCGGTCCATACACCGGACTATCTGAATTTTCTGTCCGGCATCTACGAACGCTGGCAGCGGATCGAAGGGGCTTCGGAAGAAGTGGTTCCGAACATTCATCCGGACCGGCGCGACATCGGCTATCCGCGCTCGGCGGTGGGCCAGGCGGGCTACCACATGGCGGATACGGCTTGCCCCATCGGCGCGGGAAGTTGGGACGCCATTCGTTGGAGCGCCAATAACGCGGTCTCCGCGGCGCAAGAGGTGCTCGCCGGCATTCCTGCCTCCTACGCGCTCTGCCGGCCGCCCGGACATCACGCCTTCGCGGACCTAGCCGGTGGTTTTTGCTACCTCAACAATGCGGCGATTGCCGCAAATGTCTTACGGCAAACCCATGCCCGCATCGCCATAGTCGACGTGGACCTGCACCATGGGAATGGAACTCAGGGAATCTTCTATCGGCGCCCCGATGTTTTCACGGTCTCCGTTCATGCCGACCCGACCCGCTTCTATCCCTTTTTCTGGGGCTATGCGGATGAACGCGGCGAGGGAGCCGGGCTCGGTTACAACCTAAATCTGCCGCTGCGACGTGGATCGGGTGACGTGGCCTTCTTGGAGGCCCTGGACCGTGGTGTCGCGGCGCTGCGGGGATTCATGCCCACCGCGCTTGTCGTTGCCCTGGGTTTGGACGCTTTCGAGGGCGATCCGTTCGCGGGCCTGGGTGTTACGACGGACGGATTCGCCAGGATCGGTGAGGCCTTGGCCGGGCTGGCGTTGCCCAGCGTGATCGTGCAAGAAGGGGGCTATCTTTGCGACGCATTGGGGAACAACCTGACGGCCTTCTTGGGCGCTTTCGAGGCGCATCACAGGCCGGGCTAGTCGGGTCTTAACATGATGGACGGCAGGCGATGACGGCGATGGCCGATGTTCTGGTGATTGGCGGCGGCATGGCGGGGGCTTCAGTCGCCGCCGAGCTTGCTGTGGACCGGAAGGTTACGCTCTTGGAGGCGGAAGATCGGCCCGGGCACCACTCGACAGGGCGTTCGGCGGCCATCTTCGTTCAGAACTATGGCAATGCGGCGATCCGTCAGCTTTCCAAGGCGAGCCGACCGCTCCTGGAGTCCCCGCCGTTCGACCCCGAGGGCGGCAGCATGCTGTCGCCGCGCGGGATCCTGATGCTTGCAAATCGGGATGAGGAAGCGGACCTGGAGGAATTGCTCCGGTCCGCCGACGGGCTTGAGGAGCTCACTATTGAAGAGGCGCTGGCCCGCGTCCCCATTCTCCGCGCGGAAGGCTTTGTGCGTGCGGCATTCGAGGCCGACGCGATGGATATCGACGTCGACCGCCTGCACCAGAGCTACCTACGGGCGGTGGGGAAAGGGGGTTCTGGTATTGTCTGCAATGCGCGGGTGACCGCTTTAAAGCGGGCAGAGTCCGCTTGGGCCGTGGAGACAACCAACGGGGCCTTTGCTGCACCCGTCGTGGTCAATGCTTCGGGGGCCTGGGCGGATACCGTCGCGGGGTTGGCCGGCCTCGCGCCGCTGGGTCTGAAGCCGCTGCGGCGCAGCGCGGCTATTCTGCCGGCCCCGGAAGGCAGTCCTGTCGACGATTGGCCGCTGTTCGGCGACGTTGAGGAGACCTGGTACGCCAAGCCCACGGGCGGAAAGCTCATGGTCTCGCCGGCGGACGAAACACCGGTCGAGCCTCACGATGCCTGGCCGGAGGACATCGACCTCGCGCACGGCATAGACCGTTTCGCGCAAGCAACTCGCTATGAGGTCACGCGGGTGGAACGGACCTGGGCGGGCTTGCGCACCTTCGCGCCCGACCGGACCCACGTCATCGGTTTCGACCCGGCCGCCGAAGGCTTTTTCTGGCTTGCCGGTCAGGGCGGCTATGGGATTCAGACGGCGCCCGCGGCGGCCCAGCTTGGCGCCAGCCTGATACGGGGGGCCGCTTTGTCGCCCGGTCTGGCGGAGGCATCCTTCTTAGCGGCGAGTGTAGATCCGGCGCGTTTCCGCTCCTGACAGGAGGATGGCGCGGCAACGGCAATCGCGCTAACGTGCCACCAAATCATCCATGAGAAATGACGGCAAGGGGAGCGTCCATGACCAAAGCGGCCGCAAAAGCGCAGAAGAAATCCGCGAGAAAGGTGATCATTACCTGCGCGGTCACCGGGTCCATTCACACCCCGACCATGTCGCCGCACCTGCCGGTCACGCCGGATGAGATTACGCAGGATGCGCTCGCGGCTGCTGAAGCCGGCGCCTCGATCCTTCATCTTCACGCCCGCGATCCTGAGACGGGAAAGCCGGATCAGACGCCCGAGGCTTTCCAGCGCTTCCTGCCGCGTATCAAGCAGTCCAGCAACGCGGTGGTGAACATCACGACCGGCGGCAGCCCTTTCATGTCCGTTGAGGAACGGGCGCTGCCGGCGGCGACCTTCAAGCCGGAAGTCGCTTCCCTCAACATGGGGTCGATGAACTTCGGTCTCTACCCGCTGTTGGACAAATACAAAGAGTTCAAGTTCGACTGGGAGCGCACTCATCTTGAGGCGACCCGCGATCTCGTCTTCCGCAACTCCTTCAAGGATATCGAATACGTTCTGACGACCTGCGCCAACAACGGCACGCGCTTCGAGTTCGAGTGTTATGATATCTCGCACCTTTATAATCTCCGGCATTTCCTTGACCGGGGACTCGTCAAGCCGCCGCTCTTCATCCAGTCGGTTTTCGGCATTCTCGGCGGCATCGGCACCCATCCGGAAGACCTGATGCACATGAAGCGCACGGCGGACCGGTTGTTCGGCGACGACTATCGTTGGTCGATCCTGGGCGCGGGACGGAACCAGATCCCGCTGGCCTCCATGGGGGCGGCCATGGGGTCCAACGTTCGGGTCGGATTGGAGGACTCCATTTGGGCCGGCCCCGGAAAACTCGCCGAATCGAACGCCGACCAGGTGAAGCTGATCCGCCAGGTGCTGGAGGGCATGTCCCTCGAGATCGCGACGCCCGACGAGGCGCGGGAGATCCTGTCCCTGAAGGGCGGGGATCAGGTGGCATTCTGATCCGCCGGCCTTTTTAGCTGGAGCAGGAAAGGGAACCCGGCTAGAGAGGCGGGGCAATGATTGCCTTGTCCTTCCTTAGAGCCAACGGACGGTGGCTCGCCGCTGGGTTCCTCCTCGCACTTTCGTCGAGCTTCGGGCAAACCTTCTTCATCTCACTCTTCTCCGGCGAGCTGCGTGCGGAACTCGGGCTCAGTCACGGTCAGTTCGGCGGGATCTATACGGCAGCGACCTTGGCAAGTGCGGCCACCTTGATCTGGTTCGGCCGGCTCGCGGATCGCCTGCCGGTGGTCCGCATCGGTGTCATTACGCTCTTGGGGCTTGCTCTGACGGCACTCGCGATGGCGAATGTCGGTTCGGCCATCATGCTTCTCGTGGTTCTCTATGGCCTGCGCCTGTTTGGGCAAGGCATGCTCTTTCATATCGCTATGACAGCGATGGCCCGCTGGTTCACCGCGTTCAGGGGCCGCGCGATCAGCATTGCCGCGCTTGGGATGCCTGCCGGGGAAGCCCTGTTCCCGATCCTGGCCGTTGCGCTCGCTGCCGCCATTGGCTGGCGTCAGGCTTGGTTTGCCGCATCCTTGTCCTTGCTGCTGGTCGCCGTTCCCTTGGTTCTCTGGCTCCTCAGGGGGACACTGCGCCCATCGGAGGAACGCTTTTATGGAAGCCGGGACCACCGGCGCACGGCGCCGCGGCGTCACTGGTCTCGCGCCGAAGTTCTTCGCGACGCGACTTTCTATGCGTTGATGCCGGGCATACTCGCGCCCTCCTTCATCATGACCGGGATTTTCTTTCATCAGGTGCATTTGGTGGAGACGAAGGCTTGGACGCTGGCTTGGTTCGCCGCCTCCTATCCGATCTACGCCGCCTCGACCCTCGTGGTTTCGCTGGCCGCCGGATGGGCGGTCGACCAGTGGGGCGCGGCGCGCCTCTTGCCTTTTTACCTCTTGCCGATGAGCGCCGGCGTTCTGGTGCTGGCTTCGGTCAACGCGCCTGTGGCCATGGCCGTCTTCATGCTGCTGTCCGGCTGCACGGCCGGCGCCGCCTCGACGGTTCTAGGCGCCCTTTGGGTTGAGCTCTACGGCACCCAGCATCTGGGTGGAATTCGTGCTCTGATCACCGCTGGCATGGTCTTCTCTTCGGCGCTCGCGCCGGGCGCGATGGGGTGGCTGATCGATCTGGGAGTCGGCCTCGAGGTTCAGTTCCTCGGCATGGTGGCCTACGCGCTCGTCGGGACCATGTTCTTCTTCTTGCTATCTGCCCGGCTGAAGACTCTCACCGCAGTATAGACTATCGGACTTTGCGGCGATTGCCTTTAGTATGACTATGGCGACAGTTGGCGAAGCCATTGGGTGTCCGGAGATGCAATCGTGATTCATGTCTTGGTGTTGGGGGCTGCCGCCGGAGGGGGATTCCCCCAATGGAACAGCAACAGCGAGGCTTGCCGCCGCGCCAGGGCAGGCGATTCGGCAGCGCTTCCGGCAACACAGGCTTCCATTGCCGTCAGCGCCGATGGTGCGCGTTGGTTCGTAATCAATGCCGCGCCGGACATCCGCGAACAGATCAACCGGGAAAAGGATCTGCATCCGAAAACAGGACTCCGTTCAACGCCAATTGCAGGGATCGTCCTGACCAATGGCGATGTCGATGCGGTCGCGGGCCTGTTGCACCTGCGTGAGCGCACGCCTTATGTGCTCTATGCCCACCCCCGCATTTTCGCCGTCATCGATCAGAATCCGATTTTTCAGGTGCTGGCGCTGGGAGTGGTCACCCGCGAATCCCTCACCCTGGACCGGACGGTTCCTCTTGCCGGCCCGGGGGCGGTCGACAGCGGACTTCGGATCACTCCTTTCGCCGTGCCGGGAAAGGTCGCGCTCTACATGGAAGACGAATCCAAGGGCGGGGACTATGGCACCGAAACCGGCGACACCATCGGGTTGGAGATAACCCATGCGGAGGGGGGCGGCCGTCTCGTCTTCATCGGCAACTGCGCCGCCGTTGATGAGAACGTGCGGGCGCGCGTCGCGGGCGCCGATCTTGTGTTCTTTGACGGGACCCTGTGGCGAGATGACGAAATGATCAAGCGCCGGGAGGGTGTGAAGACCGGCCAGCGTATGGGCCATCTCTCGATGGCAGGGGAGAACGGTGTGATGCAAGCGCTCAGGAATCAGGACATCGGCCGCCGGGTCTTCATCCACATCAACAACACCAACCCGGCCCTGGTTGCGGACAGCGCGGAACGGAGCGAAATTGAAGCGGAAGGCTGGGAAGTTGCCTTCGACGGTATGCGCCTGGAAGTGCCCTAGACCATTTCCGAGTCAGGCAAGACCCGGCGGCTTTGGGGTTGCCGCTACTGCGGAAGCTTCACGGTGATTTCGATGCTCGCGTAGTAAGCCGCCAAGTCGGCGATGTCATCTTCCGTCAGTTCCTTGGCCAGGAAGGTCATCATTTGGTCTTCGCGGCGTCCCTGCTGGAAGTCGTGGAGTTGCTTCGTCAGGTACTCGGTGCTCTGACCGGCCAGGTTCGGATAGATCGGCAGTTTGCCGAGCCCGTCCAGGCCATGGCACTGCTTGCATTTGACCGCTTTTTCCTGACCCGCAGCGGGGTCGCCGGCGGTAACCGGATCAATGGAAAGTAGGAGTGACAGCATCAGGCCGGTCGGGATGACCCAGGCACGTCTCTGGCGCACGCGAATTGCTCCTGGTTTCATTATATGTCGAGGGGAGGGCGCAAAGGAAGGCCGCAACCGCCATTGCATAAGGCGGTTGCGGCTTCCGACAGGTGTCACGCTGTTTCGCGCTACTCGATGCCCTCGTAGGAGATCCTGTAGATCGCGCCGGCCAGGTCGTCGGAGACGAGAAGCGAGCCGTCAAGGTATTGCACAACGTCGACAGGCCGTCCCAAGTACTCGCCGGTCTCTTCGTCAAGCCATCCGTCCGCAAAGACCGTGGTCTCGGCTGCCGCTCCCTCTTCGTTCAAAGCGGTGAACATGATCCGGGCACCTATCGGTGTCGTGCGGTTCCAAGACCCATGCTGTGCGCTGAAGATGCCACCGTGGTATTTCTCCGGGAACATCTTGCCATTGTAGAAGGCCATGCCGAGATCCGCCGCGTGCGCATCCATCTCAACTTCCGGGACGATGGCGTCGGCGGGCGGTTCGCTGTTGGCATATTCATTGGTCCGCGTAGAGCCGCCGCCATACCAAGGGAATCCGAAGTGCTGACCTTTGGCGGAGATGCGGTTCAATTCGCCCGGCGGAATGTCGTCCCCCATTCCGTCGACCTGATTGTCGGTAAACCAAACTTCGCCATTTTCCGGATTGAAATCGAGGCCCACCGAATTCCGAATGCCGAGGGCGTATACCTCCCGGTTCGAGCCATCCCGGTTCATGCGGATCATGCCTCCGATCCCAGCTTTCTCGTAAAGCTCGGCCTTGCTGGCCGGCGGCACGTTATAGGGTTGGCCCAGCGCAATGTAGAGCTTGTCGTCCGGTCCGATGCCGCACACCCGGGCCCCGTGATTGAAGGACTCTTCTTCCGGCGGAATCAACTGTTCCGCGACGACGCCAACCGCCACGTCCGGGCTCTCGTAGAAAAACTCTGCCGCTGGAAACACGAGGACCCGGTTGTGCTCGGCGACGTATAGGAAACCGTCTTTGCTGAAGCAGATCCCATTCGGAACCTTGAATTCGACGCTGGGCGCGAAGACTTTGACCTCGTCCGCGACCCGGTCCTTGTCACGGTCCGTGACGGCCCAAACCTTCGTCTTGCGCGTGCCTGTGAAGACAACGCCGACGTTGGTTCCGATGCCCATGTGGCGTGCATCCGGAACAATCGCATAGAGGTCGATCTTGAATCCGGACGGCATCTTGATTCTCTCGAGGTTTTTGCGGAGTGCTGCCGCCTTTTTGGGGTCCTGATCGACTGTTTCGATCTCGAGTGAGGTACCGGTCGTCTTGAAATCCTGGAGCTTGCCAAGGTTGTCTGCCGCAAGAGCGGTGGATCCGGCACCGGCAAGAGAAATGGCCAGACTCGTAGCGAGGATCGTGTGGAACTGCATAAACAGCCTCCCGTTGTAACGCGTTAGTGTGCGCGCCGCTTTGCTTTGCACTTTTTTCGCGGCACTGTCTCTGCCATGCCTGCCGCAATGTTAGCAGCGCACTCGGCAAAGGCCGAGTCATAGTTGTGAACAGCTGGGAAGCCGGAGATCCAGTCGTGGAAATGGGCGGCAGTGGAGAGGGAGCGCGTGTCGCTCAGGAAAGCAAGTTGCTGATCGTCACCGGCCAAATGAGCGATTGCTCGGTGACTCTGATGACGAGCTTTTCCAAATTCGCCGAATCCCAATAGGCGAACATCAGCGGTATCCAGGTCCCGACGATACCGGCTGCATAGGTCCACAGGACGACGAAGAAAATGGTCTTCACGGAACTCTACTCACTTGCGAGTTCGTCTGTTTCTCCATCCTGAAACCAAGTGGTTAATGTGGCATTAACTCAATCAACCAAATGTGTAGGAATCGAGGCGCGGCTCATCACGGTTTCGACGCCGCCGGTTCCGGTTGTTGACGGGGTGCCCAGATGATAGCGTCCGCTGCATCAGGCTGGGAGAAAATGAGTGCCGGTAAAGACTTACCTTCCTTCCGAGCAGCGACCGCTCACTGTGGGAGAACGGCTCTGCGACCTGCCTTTTCTCTTGCCCAACGGCAAAGCCGTTTCACTCTATGAGGAACGCCTGTTTGGCTGGCCCAAGGTTATCCATGTCCTTCGCTCGGCGGAGAAGGCGGAACAGACTCTGAGCGCATTTTCGGCGCGTCTTGCCGACTTTGCGCGATTCGAGGCTCAGGTGGTCGTGGTCACGTCGGAAGCGCCGGAACGAAACGCAGCTGTCTCCAAACGCCTCCAACTCGTGTATCCCATTCTTTCCAGTGTCGATGCGGCGCTGCACAATGCCGCTGGATTTCAGGATCGGGCGGTCACACTTGTTCTTGATCCACTCCTTCGGGTGGACACGATCATCACTGGCGACACGAACCAGGTTGAGACCGCGCTGGAGTTCCTTTCGCGTCGCGCTCCGCGGTCCGCGCCGGCAGTTGTCCAGTGTCAGGCGCCGGCCCTTGTGCTACCGAACATCCTGGATTCCGACCACTGTGATCGGTTGATCCGCTATTGGGAGGGCGAGGAGAAGATCGAAGGCAAGGTGGTCGGAACCGGCCCCGAAGGCAACAGAGTCAACCGGCGAACCAAGGTTCGAAGTGACGTGTTTCTGCCTGAGGACGCGCAAGAGACTCTGGAACTGTCGGAGGTTCTGAACCGTCGTCTGATGCCTGAGATCTGGAAAGGGTTCAATTTCCGCGTTACGGGAAGAGAAGCCTTGCGTATCGGATGTTACGATGCCGCCGAGCAAGGGCATTTTTCCGCGCATCGGGATGACTCGACGCCGCACACGCGGCATCGGCGTTATGCCATGTCTCTTAATCTCAACACCGGCGAGTATGAGGGCGGGCTCCTGCGGTTTCCGGAGTTTGGTCCACAACTCTATGCGCCGCCGCGTGGAGGAGCCGTCGTGTTTTCCTGTTCTCTTCTGCACATGGTTCTGCCGGTCACGAAAGGCCGGAGGATCGCACTCTTCGGGTTTTTCTATGGCGATCAGGATAGCGCCGGACCCGGCGATTAGGATTTAGCTGCCGACGAGGTCAATTGTTTCTCTTTGCGTGGATTGTCGGCTTTCGGGACAAGCCTGATTATGTGTCGAAATGCTTATACAAATAAAAAGGGTATAGAGATTCAGAAAAAGCAATTATAAGCGGCTACACGATTGGATTGTAAACCAACGGCGAGCCGAAATGCCGGTTGTGCTTGTTCCAAGACCGAAGAAAGTCGACGGACGCGAGGTGCCGATTTTCGAAGAGTTGGGCGGGCGTCTGTTCAATCCTGAGCTTGAAGAAGATGTCGAGTGGCTCCGCCAGATCCATGTCTCGGAAAGAGCGCGGGTCCAGCCAAAGCCGCGACCGGGCCTCATTCGGCGTGTTCTGATGTTTCTCGGTGTCCGGCTCGTTCTCGAATTGCCGACCATTACCTCGCATCGCGAGCGGTGGGATCGGGATTTCGACGAAGTCCTGGCCCACTTCTCACAAGACGATGCGCGCCCCGTCATCCAACGCATGGCGCGGGAGGTGCTCGATGAATATGAGTACCTGCAGAAGATCGAGGACTTCCCAGAGTTCCCGGTCGAAGAAATCATGGACCGGATCGAAGTGCATACAGGGGAAGAGCCGGACCAGGTTCTCGTGAAGGCTGACCTTTATAGGGACGGTCTGACCATCAGTCGTTCCACCAAGCAACTTCTCGAGACCGTGAATCAAATCGAGGAAGCAGTCGATAAGCATTTGCAATCCGGGCCCGATGACGCGCCGATGTCCCTCCATTTCGCCAAGATGTGCGCCGAGTACTTCCGTTTTTGGGGTGAGCGCGGCTGTAGCGTTGAAGCACAACGGTTCATCGAGACGGACCATGGGCGCATTCGCTTGTTGGTATGAGCCCTCTCTTACGTCTGGCGCCGCGACATTTCTGAGCCGAACAACGATGACAGACTAGTGACGCCACGCGTGATGCTCTAAGCTGATTTCTCTATTGCATCAGCTGTTTAGGGACTTCTCATGTATCAATGGGGGCGAGTGGGCGCCGTTCTTTTCGTTTCGGCCGTACTCTTGGGCTGTGAGGAAGAGAACGTTTATGCGCCGCCGCCGCCGCCCGCTGTCTCGACCGCCGTTCCCCTCAAGCAGAGTGTTACGGAATACCTGGAGTTCACAGGAACCACGGAATCCGTTGCCTCGGTGGAGGTTCGGGCTCGGATTTCCGGATTCTTGGAGAGCAAGCACTTCACGCCGGGAACGCAGGTGGCGGAAGGTGATCTGCTTTTCGTGATCGATCCGCGGGAATACGAAGCGGACCTGCAGGCATCGAAAGCCGAGCTGCAGGGTGCGGTCACGCAACTGAAACGCGCGCAGACAGAACTGGAGAGGGCCGAAAAGCTGTTTCAGAAACAGGCCGGCAGCGAGTTCGATGTCGTCAAATGGCAGGCAGAACGTGATGTCGGACAGGCCGCTATCGTAAGGGCCGAGGCACAGGTTGAGCGCGACGAACTGAACCTCAGCTATACGAAAGTCGTCGCCCCGATCAGCGGACGTGTTGGCCGCAATCTGGTGGATCCGGGAAACCTCGTTGGCGAAGGCGAGGCAACCCTTTTGACGACAATAACGGATGCGCGGCCAGTCTATGTCTATTTCAATCTGAACGAGCGCGACCTCTTGCGCGTACTCGAAATCTACCGCGCCGAGCTCGAAGACAAAGGGATCGATCCGGAAAGAGAGGGCGCGCGGAAAGCCGAAATTCCATTGCAACTGGGCTTGGCCAATGAGGATGGATTTCCGCATGGCGGTGTCCTGGACTATGCGGATTCCAAACTAGACTCCAAGACCGGAACATTACAGTTGCGCGGTGTGTTCCAGAACGAGGAAGTGCCGCCGCGCATCGTGCCCGGATTGTTCGCGCGCGTCAGGATGCCGATTCGGGAACGTGCCGACGCTTTGTTGGTGAGCGAGCGCGCCATCGCTTCGGATCAGACCGGGCGCTACGTGTTGCTGGTCAACGGCGAGAACATTGTCGAGAAGCAGGTGATCGAAGTCGGCCAGCGGCACGATGGATTTCTTGTCGTGGAGAAAGGCTTGAACCCGGATGACCGCGTTGTGGTCAATGGACTCCAGCGCGCGCGTCCCGGCGCGGAAGTGGCACCTCAGGACGTCGACATGGCCTCGCTTTCCATTGCGGCGCTGCGCGCTTCGGCTGCTGGCGAAAAGGACCAAAGCGAAACGACCGAGTCCCGCGGGGATCAAGCTCAATAAGAACCGCGGAGGCGGCACAGCGTGTTTTCAAAGTTCTTTATCGAACGGCCGATTTTCGCCAGCGTTATCTCCATCGTGATCGTCATCGCCGGTCTTGTGTCGGTCGGCAGCTTGCCGATCGCCCAGTATCCGGAAATCACACCGCCGACCGTCGAAGTGAAGGCAACCTATCCCGGTGCTAACGCCCGCGTGGTCGCGGAGACGGTAGCTGCGCCGATAGAGCAACAGGTCAACGGCGTGGAGGACATGATCTACATGTCCTCGGTCAGCGCGAGCGACGGGTCCTACACGCTGACTGTCAGCTTCGAGGTCGGAACGGATCTCGATTTGGCTCAAATTCTCGTGCAGAACCGGGTGAAGCTGGCCGAACCCAACCTGCCCGAAGAAGTCAAGCGAGAGGGTGTCAACACCAAGAAGAAGTCGTCGAGCATCGTGCTCATCATCTCGCTCTTCTCCCCAGATGATCGCTACGACGAGCTCTTTATGAGTAACTACGCGACACTGCGGCTGCGCGACACTTTGAGCCGCGTTCCAGGCGTTGGCGATGTCTCGGTCTTTCCGGCCAGCGACTACAGCATGAGAGTTTGGCTGAATCCGCGGCAGCTCGAGTCGCGCGATCTGACGACCGAGGATGTGCTCAACGCGATCCGGGAACAGAATGTACAGGTTGCGGCGGGTCAAATTGGCCAGCCGCCCGCGCCTGCGGGCCAGAACTTCCAATACAGTGTGAATGTCCTCGGCCGCCTGACGGATGTGGAGCAGTTCGAACAGATCATCGTCAAGACGGGTGAGGGCGGAGCCATCACCCGGCTCGAGGACATCGCGCGAATTGAATTGGGCGGCAAGACCTATGCCGTGACCTCCCGTATGAACGGCGCGGCCTCGGCCAGTGTTGCCATCTATCAGCTCCCCGGCGCCAACGCCCTGGAGGTTGCCAATCAGGTTTATGCGGCGATGGAGGAGATGAAGGCCTTCTTCCCTGAGGGCATGTCCTACGAGATTCCCTACGACACCACGCTTTTCGTCGACAAGGCGATCGAGCAGGTCTTCCAGACGCTGCTGGAAGCCGGCGTTCTGGTCTTCCTGGTGCTCTTCATTTTCCTCCAGGACTGGCGGTCGACATTGATTCCGGCAGTGACGATTCCCGTGTCCTTGATCGGAACCCTCGCCGTCATGCTGGCGATGGGATTCTCACTCAACCTCGTGACGCTGTTCGGTCTTGTGCTTGCCATCGGAATTGTTGTCGATGACGCGATCGTCGTGGTGGAAGCGACGGTTGCCCACATGGAAAAGGGTCTGACCTCCAAAGCCGCCGCGATCAAGGCGATGTCCGAAGTATCCGGGCCGGTGATCGCCACGACACTCGTGCTGATGGCGGTCTTCATCCCGGCGGCCTTTCTGCCGGGGATTACGGGACAGCTCTATCGCCAGTTCGCCCTGACAATCGCGGTCTCAACGATCTTCAGCTCCATTAATGCTCTGACTCTGAGCCCCGCGTTGGCGGCATTGCTGTTGCGTCCACCGAAGGAGCGAAAAAACGCCTTTTCGCGGGGCTTCGACGCTTTTTTCCGAAGGTGTGAGAATGGTTACGCGGGCTTGATCAAGGTTGTGGTGCGCCGCGTCGCACTCATGATGGTTCTTTTTGTTGGCCTTGCCGGTGTCACGGGCTGGCAGTTCAAGTCGCTTCCGACCGGGTTTCTTCCTGTCGAGGACCAGGGTTACCTACTGATGCATGTGCAGCTTCCCGATGCTGCGTCTCAGGAACGGACGCAAGAAGTGCTCGACAAGGTCGACGGCATCTTGCGGGATGTCGGCGGTGTAAAGGACTGGGTCACCTTCGGCGGATTTTCTATCATCGACAGCACGAATGCCTCGAACGCGGCCGTGGTGTTCGTCACCTTGTTGCCGTGGGAGGAACGCGCTGGTCCGGAGGGCAGGCAGGAGGCGATCGTTGCGTCGTTGCAACGCCGATTGGCCGCTATACAGGAGGCCATCGCCTTCGCGTTTCTGCCGCCTGCGATTCCGGGCCTGGGCGTCGCGGGCGGATTTCAGATGCAGCTCGAAGACCGCGGCGGCACAAGCCTGCAGGAACTGCAGGCCATGGCGGAGGAGATCATTACCGACGGCAATGCGCAGTCGGGCTTGGTCAACTTGAACACGACGTTCCGGGCGGACGTGCCGCAGCTTTTCGCGGAGGTCGACCGGACCAAGGCCAAATCCTTGGAAGTCCCGCTCGATAGCCTCTTCAGTACGCTGCAGGCTTATCTGGGCTCGGCATATGTGAACGACTTCAACAGGTTTGGCCGCACCTGGCAGGTTAAGGTTCAGGCGGACCATCCGTTCCGCATTGATCCGGAGGATATTCGTCAACTCGACGTTCGAAACAGAAGCGGTGACATGGTTCCGATTGGAACTCTCGTAACCGTCGACAAGACTCTCGGGCCCCAGACGATCCTGCGCTACAACCTTTATCCGGCGGCATCGATCACCGGCGAAGCCGCGCCGGGGTTTAGTTCCGGTGAAGCCTTGAACCTGATGGAGCAACTGGCGAAATCCAAGCTGCCCCCATCCATGGGGTTTGAATGGACCGGGATGTCGTTCCAGGAAAAGAAGGTCGGTTCGGAGGCCATTGTGGTTTTCGCGTTGGCCATCCTTCTTGTTTTCCTGGTCTTGGCGGCTCAGTACGAGAGCTGGACCAGCCCGGCGGCGGTGATTCTGGTCGTACCGCTTGCCGTTCTCGGTACCGTGGCGGCGCTACTGGTGAAGGATGCGGACAACAACGTCTATACGCAGGTCGGTATCGTGCTGCTGATCGGTCTGGCCAGCAAGAACGCGATTCTGATCGTCGAGTTCGCCATGGCACAGCGCAGCCTCGGTCACAGCATTCGTGAGTCCGCCGTCGAAGCGGCGCGGCTCCGCTTCCGTCCCATCCTGATGACATCGATTGCCTCGATTGCCGGGTTTATGCCGCTCGTTGTCGCGGCGGGTGCTGGGGCTGCCAGTCAGCAGGCGATCGGAACGGCCGTCGTCGGCGGCATGATCGCAGCGACGGTCATGTCCCTCGTGTTTACACCTGCCTTCTATGTCGTCATGCAAAGCTTGGGCGAGTGGGGGGCGCGCGGAAAACGGTCCAAACGCGCTTCAACCGAAGTGAAAAAGTCCGGAGGGGGATAACCCGGCGCAGCTCCCGAGTTCGCAAATCACAGCCAGCGCCGCGTCGTCGCTTTGTAAGAGAGATAGACCTCACCAAACTTACGAGTCAGATAGCGTTCTTCTCGAAGAACGACACCGAAGTGCATGACAGCGAGCATAGGGCAGAGAAGGGCCAGGCCCCAGAGGTTGTCGGCTGCGATCATGATCCCGAGGAAGAAAACCGACAGCCCAATATAGATCGGGTTCCGGGAAAGCCGATATGGGCCTGTCGACACAATGGCGGTGGCCGGCTGAGGGGTGGGAACGTTGGTCCCGGCACGCAGCAATGCGCGAATGGCCGCGATTCCCAAGGCAAGCCCCAGGGCCACGAGGAGACCGCCGGCAACGTAGAGGCTCTTTGGGCTTGTCTGACTCCCGAAGAGCGTCAGAGGCCACAGGGCGTCCAACGCAAAAGCGAGGATCAAGCCGCCGAGATAAAGCCTCGGTGGACGAACTAGAACACCGGGATGGTCTGCATAGGTCTCATCGCTACCTTCGAACGCCACGACCCTTGGATCCCTGTCGAAAGAAAAAGCCAACCGCCTCGCCGCGGCGGCGACATACTCTTCTAGACGACCCCTGGATCGTAGGCGATCCCTGGTGCCTGTCCATGGGACAATCACCAGGGAGTTGTCGTTGGCCTATTCGAACAGGAGTCTATGAGGGAGCAGCGGCCGCAGGCTGCGAGCCGTTCTCCGAATCCGCCAAGGCGCGGCAGAGCGAGCTGACCGCCTGCTGATGGCGATCGCTGCGAATCTTCGCATAATTCCTCACCAGGTCGAGGCATCGCCTTTGCTGCTCGGTGAGCGGCGACACTTGCCCGTCCAACCCTTCGAAGAAGTACCCAACATTCACGCTCATCGCGTTGGCGATGCCGAACAGCCGACTCGCCGAAACACGATTGATGCCCTTTTCGTACTTATGCGCCTGTTGGTAGGTAACGCCGATCATCTTTGCCAACTCGTGCTGAGTTAGTCCAAGCATCGTGCGGCGCTCCCGAATTCGTTGACCGACGTGCGTGTCGATCTCCTCAAGTCCGTACGTCTCATTGCTTATTTTTGAGTTTTGCACACTGTTCCCCCACCGTGTGACATATCGTAAATGTCTAATGTAGAGCCCGAGGCGATTTCTGCAAGCCATTCTGCGGCAAGACTTCGCCGCGGGGCATACACATATAAAAACTACGATAGGTTTCTACCGTGAGAGGAAGGCCGCGGCTTCAGACCGCGATGCTGATGAAGGTGGCTTCCTTAGAGTGAAGGGATGGCTCTGCGCCTGCCAGACGATAGACCTCGCTCCCCAGCGCCGCTCCCTGCGGGTGCTGGCGGATAGACTCCGCACGCTGAGCCTTCCCGGCGTTCTGGGCTTTCAAATCGTCTTGAAACAGCAGTTGCGTGATGAACCCGCTGTCGCGTTCCACGGCCGCCGGTTGGCCCTGCGTGGCGCCAGGGTCTGCAGTGGTCGGGCCATCTTGCGGCCTCCTGGCCGCGTTGCGGCGGTCTTCTGACCGGCGATCCTCTGCGATGTTCTTGGGAGCGAAAGGTGCCTGACGCGTCGCGTCGTTTTGATCCCGCCGGCTCGGCTTGATCCGCTCAACGGGCTGAACCTCTTGCGGTTGTGCCTTCTCCCGGGCATGCCGCACCTCCCCCGGACCGGAAAACGGTCCGAGAAACGGGGAGGTGACGGTTTTGCCAATGATCGTCATTTTGAGAGGAGTCGCAATCCTACTGCCTAGATGACTTGTAATATATGGGATTTATAGGGGAAAAATCAATATTTTATTACGTATTCTATGTATTAACCAACTTTGTTAAATAAATATGGGATAAGTTTCTGAAATTCTATATTTTAAATATTGATCACATACTATTTATAGTTAAAAAAACCGCATTGCGACTAATTCTCAATTCATGCTTCCTTAAGACCTAAACGCCTAGATTTTCACCAGAATTTGATGGGGATTCAAGCGTCTCCAGCCGGCCCTCAGATAGAGGGCCGTAATTGTGACAGGAGGTCTAGGGCTTGAGCAAAACTCGTCACAAAGAAGACGGGAACGCAGAACTCGCGTGGTACCGCAAGGCGATCGAAGCCTCTGGCGACGTCGTCTACGATTGGGACCTCGCGACAGACCGGATGCGTTGGTCGGGGGTCGCCGAGAAGTTGTTCGGCGCGGGACCTGACGGCGTTCCTGGTTCAGGCGATACCTTCCAGCGACAAATCAACCCTGAAGACCTGCCGCAGCGCACCAAGACCCTTGCCGACCATTTCGCCGGCATCATCCGCTACGACTGCGAATACCGCGTTCGCGGTGAGAACGGCGAGTTCCAGTGGGTTCATGACCGCGGCATGGTCGACCTGTCGGCCAGCGGCACGCCGAGCAGCATGGTGGGGGTCCTGCGCTTCATTACGCCTCGCAAGCAGCGTGAGGCGCAGCTCGAATACCTTGCGAACTACGACGATCTGACGGGCCACTACAACAAGCTGCGCATCCGCGAGGCCCTTGATCATGCCCTCGCCAACGCCATCCGTTTCGAGCAGGAGGGCGCCTATCTGGTCGTTGGCGTCGACCAACTGAGCCGCATTAACACGGCCTATGGCTTCGAGGCTGGCGATGCCGCGCTGGTCGAAGTCGCGCATCGGATGGACCGGGTCATGCGGGCTTCGGACGTCATTGGTCGGCCGGGCGGTGACCGCTTCGGCGTGATCTTGAGCTGCTGCTCGCAGGAAGAGGCCAAGGCCGCCGCTGAGCGCATTCTGGAGACGGTCCGTCAGAGCCAGATCGACGTTGGCGGAAAACTGATCACCGTGACCGCGTCGGTTGGCATCGTAACGTTTCCCGGCCAGTCACAAACAAGTTTCGACGTTATGGCCAAGGCTGACGGCGCGCTTCTCAAAGCCAAGGCTTCTGGGCGCGACTGTGGTTACTTCTACGAGATGACTGAAGCGCAGCGCCGCGACTATCGCGTTGCCATGGACATTGGCGAAGAAGTGCAGCAAGCCCTCAAGCAGAATCGCCTGTTGCTCGCCTATCAGCCCGTGGTGAATGCCCAGACACACGAGCCGAACTATTACGAATGTCTGGTGCGTCTGCGGCGGGAGGATGGAAAGCTGATCGCCGCTGGCGAATTCATCCCGGTCGTCGAACAGCTTGGCTATATGCGTCACATCGACCGCTATGTACTCTATCTCTCCCTGGATGTTCTTGAACTGCATCCCGGCGTGACGCTGGCGATCAACATTTCCAGCCTCACGGCCTCGGAGCGGTCCTGGCTGCGCATTCTTGTCTCGCGCCTGAAGAACAAGCCTGAGGTCGCGCGCCGCCTGATGATCGAGATCACGGAAACGGCGGCGCTGCAGGACATCGAGGAATCGGCCCGTTTCGTATCCTCGATCCGCGAGCTGGGGTGCATGGTGGCGTTGGACGACTTCGGGGCGGGCTACACGACCTTCCGCCACCTCAAAGCACTGACTGTTGACGTGTTGAAGATCGACGGTTCCTTCATCGACGGCATTACGACCAGTCCGGAGAACCAGATGTTCATCCGGAACCTGCTGGCGCTCAGTCGGGCACTGGATCTCAAGACCGTGGCCGAGCGCGTTGAGACCATCGAGGAAGCCAAGTTCCTCTCCAACCTCGGCATCGATAACCTGCAGGGCTACTACTTCGGTGCTCCGGACCTGGAACCGGCGTGGTTGAATCTTGCGGCGCTGTCGGAACGGCGTCTCAGTTTCCAGGAACAAGAGGCCGAAGAAGCGCAGGCCCTGGCCGGCTAGATCCTATAGCCGGGTAACCCCCGGTCTGATTTCCTACTTGCTGAACAGGTTCGAAGTGCGCCGGCGGTTGCTGATCTTGTCTGCGCTTGCGATCAGCTTGGCGTACGTTTCTTGCTGAGCGCGTCGATCTGCTTCTGCAAAAGATCGACCTGCGCCTTCAACTGATCGAGGTCCTCGCCTTCGACTGTGGCACCTTCACCTGCCTGGCTTTCGTCCCCTTTGCCTTCGCTTTGCGGTCCGGTCGCTCCCGAATCCGCCGCAAAGGGCGAGAACATGCGCATGGCGTTCTCGAAGACCGCCATGTTCTGCTTGCTCATTTCTTCCAGGTTAGTGAAGGGAAACATGCCGCCGAATGTCTCCTGCATGGATTGGCGCATGCGGCCCTGGTTCTCTGCGAAAGCTTCCATCATTTGATCGAGATAGCTGGGCACCAGCCACTGCATGGAATCGCCATAGAAGGAGATGAGCTGCCTCAGGAAATTGATGGGCAGCAGGTTTTGCCCCTTCGCTTCTTCCTCGACGATGATCTGCGTCAGCACGGACCGGGTGATGTCTTCGCCGGTCTTGGCGTCGGTGACGATGAACTCGACACCGTCCTGCACCATCTGGCAGAGATGATCGAGCGTCACATAGTTGCTGGTCGCCGTGTTGTAGAGCCGGCGATTGGCGTACTTTTTGATACGAATAGGGGCAGTCTTGCCGTCGTTCGCGCCGCTGTTCTTTTCTCTTGCCAAACGAAGTCCTGCCTTTGCTGGCGACCCCGGCGGGAACCGCCGGGTTCCTGCCAAATCGCTCATATTGCATTGCGTAGTGGATATTGCTGCGCTGCCACAAGCCCTGTCAACGCCTTGATCTGGGACCGCATACCTTCGGGTCGGCCTTCTGGCCAGGGGATTCGGCGCCCGCTATAGTGATTCATGATGGAAAACCAAGACGATCTGGAGGCCTTGGCACGGCGTTACATCGACTTTTGCCAGGATCAGGTAACCGCTTTTGCCACGGATCCTGACCTTGCGAAAGCGGTGCAAGGCTTCCTTTCCGGTCCTTTTTCGGCCGGCTCCCCGGCGAGTCTTGCGGCCATGAAGGCCTGGGGCGAGGCGATGGGTCCGGTGATGGCCGCGACCGCAATTGCAGCCATGAAGGGCGCGTCGGCGGCGATGCAGGATGGGGCAGTAGGGCATGGTAACTCGGACCAGAGGGCGGACGAAGAGGAAGCCCAAGAACGCCCAAGCGGCGCAGCGGACACCTCCCGAGCGCCAACTTCAGGAAAGCCCTCTTCAGGAGCGAATGGGCCCGCGTCCGGCGGGGCTACACCTCCTGACGGCAGTCTCGACTTGGGCGGCCTCGCGGGCCGCATTGCCGCTCTGGAGGCACGGGTCGCCGCCCTTGAAGCCGGATCAAAGGGAAAGCGCAAAAGCCCTGGAGGACGCGCTCGCAGCGGCAAATCCCGAAGCGCTTGACCAGGCCGTCGGGTCAGAGATCGAACGCCGGTTTCACCGGCTTTGGGAAGGCATACAGTTCTACCGGACACATCCTTATCGGCGCCGTGTCACGGCGCCCGCCGTCCTTTGGCAGGAGGGAACGACCAAGTTACTGGATTATGGGGCCTTTTCGGATGCGGAAGACCCACAGCCGGTGCTCGTCGTCCCTTCGCTAATCAACCGAGCCTATATCCTGGACCTGGATGAGAAGCGTTCCTTCCTGCGTTGGCTGGCCTCGAGAGGATACCGCCCCCTCCTTGTGGATTGGGACGCCCCGGGCGAGGACGAAAAAAGCTTTACGTTGACGGACTATATCGCGGGCCGGCTCGAAACGGCACTCGACGCCGCCGTCCGGGCGACCGGCCGCAAGCCGATCCTTATGGGCTATTGCATGGGGGGGCTGCTGGCTTTGGGTTTGGCGGTTCGGCGCCAGGACGACCTCACCGGCCTCGTGCTCTTGGCCACACCCTGGGATTTCCACGCTGAGAACCCGGATCACGCGCGCATGGCCGCGGCCATGCTGGTGCCTCTCGGACCCGTACTCGACACCCTGGGGGAGTTGCCTGTCGACCTCATCCAAAGCCTCTTTGCCACGCTGGATCCGCAGTTGGTCGTGCGCAAGTTCATGAGCTTTTCCCGTCTGACGCCCGGCGATCCCAAAGGCGATGCCTTCGTGGCCCTGGAGGATTGGCTGAACGACGGTGTGGCGCTGGTCTCGCCTGTGGCGCGGGAGTGTCTGGGCGGTTGGTACGGCCGCAACGCGACGGCGGCGGGGCAGTGGCGCATTGCCGGGCGCCCTGTCGATCCAGGCAGCGTGTCCTTGCCGAGCCTCTGTTTGATCCCGGCTGGCGACCGGATCGTCCCTCCGGCCTCCGCAAGCGCCTTGGCGGCGGCCTTGCCGCAGTGCGAGGTACACAGCCCCACGTTGGGCCATATCGGCATGGTGGCCAGCGGCCGGGCGGAAAAGGGTGCTTGGCTGCCTCTCCTGTCCTGGCTGGAGGGGCTGACGGCCTAGTTTCCAGGGCCGCCTGGCCCTGCGACAGTTTGCAATTGTGATCTCCGGAACCCAGGGAATCCTTGCGTTCTTAGGGTAAAGACCCCTATATGAAAGGTATATTGTGCGGTGCAGCGAAAATCGCGGGGGCGCTGCGGCGGCATTCAAGTACCTCTCGCGGGTCGACCGATAGCTCTGAGCAAGGCCGGGCCTGCTGAACAAGGGCAAAAAGGGAGAACGCCAATCATGACAGACGTAGTAATTGCCAGCGCGGCGCGTACGCCGGTAGGCGCGTTTAGTGGCAGCCTTTCAAGCGTTCCGGCCTCCTATCTCGGTTCCGTCGCCATCAAGGAGGCGCTGAGCCGGGCCAAGACCGATCCGACGGAAGTCGACGAAGCCGTGCTGGGCCAGATCCTGACGGCTGGTGCCGGCCAGAACCCGGCCCGCCAGGCGGCCATGGGCGCCGACATCCCAGCGGAAAAGACGGCCATTCAGATCAACCAGCTCTGCGGCTCCGGTCTGCGGGCCGTCGCCATGGGCTATCAGGCTATCCAGACCGGTGACGCGAGTATCGTCGTCGCGGGCGGCCAGGAAAGCATGAGCCAGGCCCCGCACGTCGCCCACCTGCGCAATGGCGCAAAAATGGGTGATGTGAAGTTTGTCGACTCCATGATCAGGGACGGCCTCTGGTGTGCCTTCAACGGCTATCACATGGGCAACACCGCAGAGAACATTGCGCGGCAGTGGCAGTTGACGCGCGACGAGCAGGATGCCTTTGCGGCCCATTCCCAGCAGAAGGCGGAAGCGGCCCAGAAAGAGGGCCGGCTTTCCGACGAGCTTGCCACCGTCACGATTTCGACGCGCAAGGGCGATATCGTTGTCGACAGCGACGAATATCCGAAGCACGGCACCACGGCAGAGTCCCTGGCCAAGCTGCGCCCGGCCTTCGACAAGGAAGGCACGGTGACGGCCGGTAACGCCAGTGGGATCAACGATGGCGCTGCTGCCATTGTCGTAATGAGCGCCGACGAGGCATCCAGCCGCGGTGTCTCGCCGATGGCTCGAATCGTCTCTTGGGCCACCTGTGGTGTGGATCCGGCCATCATGGGCACCGGGCCAATTCCGGCCAGCCGCAAGGCGCTCGAGAAAGCGGGCTGGAGCGTTGACGATCTGGATCTCATCGAAGCGAACGAAGCCTTCGCCGCGCAGGCGCTGGCGGTGAACAAGGACATGGGCTGGGATCCTGAAAAGGTGAACGTCAACGGCGGCGCGATTGCCATCGGTCATCCTGTCGGGGCTTCCGGCGCGCGTGTTCTGACCACCCTGCTGCACGAGATGGCGAGGCGCGATGCCAAGAAGGGTCTTGCGACCCTTTGCATCGGCGGTGGTATGGGTATCGCCATGTGCGTCGAACGCTAACAGCGGGATCCGGTGCGATAACCGCGCACCGGCTTGAACGTGTTATAACGAGCCGGTCCGCCCTATGGCGGGCCGGTTTTCGTTTGCCTTGGTTCCGGAAGGAGTCGGTTTCGCCGTGACCCTGCCCCGCATTCCGCTTGTGGATGTCCGTGAAGGGGGGCCCGTTGATCTGCTGCGCCGCGAGCGCCATCGTGCTGAGGCTATCATCGCCTCCGGCCGGCGCTCCTACGGTGCGCTGCCAATCACGTTGCTGGATCAGCTTTCGGAGCGCTGGGCCCGGCGCCGGGACCTGCCTTTTCTCCATGAGATGGACAGCATTGGGCGTGCGGGCATGGATCGCGGCACCTGGTTCATGAATCTTTGCTTCGAGTGGGCTTGCACGACCGGTGCGGGATCCGATCCTGACGGTAACGGGGTACGGCTTTTGCGCACGCTGGACTGGCCGTTCAATGGCCTGGGGCGTGAGCTCGTTGTCGCACACCAGCAAGGCGCGGCCGGCGACTACTTCAATGTGACCTGGCCGGGCTTCGTCGGCATCGTCACGGCCATGGCTCCCGGCCGTTTCGCCGCCGCGATCAATCAGGCGCCTGTGCCCTTTCGCGGACCCGGCGGCATATCCATGACGCTCGTGTTTGATTGGCTGATCAGCCGGGCTCGGACGTTTTCCAGCGATCGCCTGCCGCCTGTTCTATTGCTGCGGCGCGTCTTTGAGACCTGCGGGACTTTCGAAGAGGCGCGGGAAATGCTCCGGGACACGCCTCTGGCCCTGCCTGCCTTTTTCACTCTGGCCGGAACCAAGCCCGGGGAAGCCTGCGTCATCGAACGGCTCGAAACACGCGCTTTCGTTCACGAGAATCCCGCGACGGTGGCGAACCACTGGCTGACCCGTGGCTTGAATGGGCGGCCGCGCGGCGTCGAAAGCCACATGCGTCTGACGCGGATGCGGGAGGTCATTCATCAGGCCGATCTAAATTTCGATTGGCTGATGTTTCCGATCCTCAATAAGGAGACTCGTTTGGCCGTCATGGCGAATGCTGCGACCGGCGGCTTGCAGGTGCGCGGCTTCGAGGCTGACGGACCTGCCACGGAGGTGTTCGATCTCCGCGAAAGCGATGCTTGTTGATCTCGGTCAACGACGGTTGGCGCTGGCAAATTTACATGTTCTTATGAAGCAAGGCCGGCACAAAAATGAGGCAGCGGGGCCGGGGACAGGCAAGCGTATTGAGGAGGAAAACCGATGTCGCGGGTAGCTCTGGTGACGGGTGGAACAAGGGGAATCGGTGCCGCCATCTCGGTGGCGCTGAAGGAGGCCGGCTACAAGGTCGGCGCCAACTATGGCGGCAACGACGAAGCCGCGAAGAGCTTCAGCGAAGCAAGCGGAATCCCTTCGTTCAAATGGGACGTTGGTGATTTCGAAGCCTGCAAGGATGGCGTCGCTCAGGTCGAAGCGGAGTTGGGCCCGATCGAGATTCTGGTCAACAACGCCGGGATCACGCGGGACGGCACGTTGCACCGCATGTCGGAGGAGAATTGGCATTCGGTGATCCGCACCAATCTCGACTCCCTGTTCAATATGACCCGTCACGTGATCGAAGGCATGCGCGGACGCGGCTTTGGGCGCATCATCTCGATCTCGTCCATAAATGGGCAAAAGGGTCAGTTCGGACAGGCCAATTACGCTGCGGCGAAGGCCGGTTGCATCGGCTTTACGAAGACCGTGGCGCAGGAGAACGCGAACAAAGGCATCACCGCGAACGTCGTCGCGCCAGGCTATATCGGCACGGAGATGGTCCGTGCGGTGCCGGAAGAGGTGCTCAACAGCAAGATTCTGCCTTTGATTCCAGTAGGGCGTCTAGGAGAGCCAGAAGAGATCGCACGCTGCGTGGTATTCCTGGCCGGCGACGAGTCCGGTTACGTGACCGGCTCGACCTTGAGCATCAACGGCGGCCAGTACATGGCCTGACAGCGGGGACGTGACGGCACATCCGAAACGTCCGCTCATCGGCGTTGGCGTGGTGGTCTTGCGTGGCGATCAGGTGGCGTTGATTCGGCGCGCCAAGCCGCCGCGCGAGGGAAGCTGGTCCTTGCCCGGCGGGCGCCAGCGCCTGGGAGAGACGGTCCGGGAAGCGGCTGCGCGGGAAGTGCGCGAGGAATGCGGGTTGGAGGTGGAGGTTACCGCGCTGCTCGACGTTGTCGACTCCATGACGCGCGGCGGCGATGCATCACTTCTCTACCACTACACCTTGATTGATTTCCTGGCGGAATGGCGGGCCGGCGATCTCAGAGCCGGTAGCGACGCTGGAGAGGTCGCCTGGGCAAGCTCCAACGACTTGGCGTCCTTCGGGCTTTGGAGCGAGACCGAGCGTGTCATCGCACTGGGGCTCGATCGGCGGGGATGACGCCGGACCTCATCATTTTCGATTGTGATGGCGTGCTCATCGACAGTGAGGTGCTGGCCTCGCGCGTCGTCGCCGAAGCGTTGGGCGATCTCGGGTTTCGCTATTCGGCGCACGACATGGAGACTCGCTTTGCCGGATTCACGGACAAGGCGATTGCCGAAGCCGTCTCCGCAGAGACAGGCAAGGCAGTGCCCGAAGACTTCCCTGAGCGCGTTGCCCGGCGTGCGATCGCCGTCTTCGAAACGGAATTGCAATCCATATCGGGAATTGAAGCTGTTCTGGAAGGGCTTGCCCTGCCGAAGTGCGTTGCCTCCAACAGCCAGCCGGACCGCTTGGAGTACTCTCTCAAAGTCGTCGGACTCCGACATCACTTCCCGGCGAGGGGCGTATTCAGTGCGGCCTTCGTCAAGGAGGCCAAGCCTGCGCCCGATCTGCATCTGCATGCCGCCCAGGCCTTTGGCGCGGCACCGGAGCGCTCCATCGTGATCGAGGATTCGGTAACCGGCGTTCAGGCGGCACGTGCCGCCGGGATGACCGCAATCGGCTTTCTCGGCGCCAGTCACGTTAAGCCTGGCCAGGACGCAAAGCTCCGCGCGGCCGGCGCAAAGGACGTTGTCCCCGGCGCCGCCGCGCTGTCATCTTATTTCCAGGCTCTGTAGGCGATCGGGATTGCGCTAGCTCTCAGCCCGTACCGCATCGGCCATGGCGCCCATGGTCAGGAAGATGAAATCCACGTCCGGGCGATCTTCGACAAGCGCCGTCGCACCCCAGGAGCCGCCTTCTGAAAGTCCCTGGCGGTCAATCCAGGCCCGGCTCAGGCTCGCCTTTTGTGCAGGCACATGGTCGTGGAAAAGGCTCTGGGCGGTGTGGAGGATCTGGTCGGCGCCGATGGCATGTTCCTTGGCCAAGCGCTCCAGCATGTAGTCGAAGTTCCGCTGCGTCGGTTTATAGGACCCGATATCCTCCGCCGTGTAGATTGCATCGAAGCTGACGCCGAGTTTCCGGTTCGAGGCCGCGAAACCGTCACGGTTTACGTTGGAGAGAATGACCAGCTTGAAGTGCTTCTTCAACTGGCGAAGGGCATCCGCTGTGTCGGGAAAGGCTGGCCAATGAGGAATAGAAGCGCCGAACGCTCGGTCCAGATCTTTGTCCGTCGAGAGTTCAAAGCGCTTCGCGAGGTCTTGATGAACCCGAGCCAGCAAGAGAGGATAGAGCATGTCAGGCGTCTCGCCCTGCTGGGCGCTTTCGATCTCCGCAAATGCCGTCAGCGCCGCGTTACGCGTTACCCGGTCACAGTTGTTGCTGTGAAGCAAAGGTTGCAGCGCGTCCCAAATGCCGCTTTCCCAATCGATCAGGGTGCCGTAGCAGTCGAAGGTCAAGGCGGAGAAGCCGGTCAGTTTTTTGCTCATGGTGTTGAATCCTCGGTCCAGGCGTTTGTCGCATCCTGCCCGGAAAGCCGGCCGGAATCTTGGCAGATCCTCCCGGGAACTGTGCCGTTTCTACTTTTCAGCCTGGTGAGTGCGCCGATGGTCCGCCGGGGAGACTCCGGTCTCGCGGTGAAAGGCGCGGGTGAAGGCGCTCTGGTCGCCATAACCGACCCGTAGGGCAATTTCCGCGATCGGAAGCCGCGATTGTTCGAGCAGAAGGGCCGCTCTCTGCATCCGCTGACGCGCGATGTAGCGCTTGGGTGAGACCCGGAGCTCCGCTTTAAAGAGGGCGTAGAGACGGCTCTCGCTCAGCCCTGCCTCACGGGCAACGGCCGCGATGGTAATGGGGTCGTCGCAATGCGCGCTGATGAACCCCACTGCGCGCCGAAGGGGCTCCGGCAGCGCTTGCTCTTCAAGCCCAATCCCACGCGCCAGGGCCTCGACGATCAGCCCTCCGGCGACTTCGGAGCGCACACCGTGGAACTCGACCTGTGACACTTGTCCGGCCAAGAAGTTGCAAAATCCCGACAGAGACGTGTCGAACTCAATGTAAGGCTGTTCCCTGGCCGCCGACCAAAGGCGGCTTTGACGTTCAAGACCGAAAACAGTCGATGCCGGAACGTCGACAACCAGAAAGGAATTCCTGTCCGATCCGAGGAAGCTGTGATCCTGGCCATGGGCAATCACGGCCGCACGGGTTTCTGTCACGTCGTCTTGCTGGCCATCGACGTCCATCTCCATTACGCCCTGCAACGGGACGACCACTTGGTGATGGTCATGCGCATGCCGGATGGCCTCGCCGCCGTAGTGTCTCACCTCGATGCGTGTCGACAGGGATTTCATGGCGTCCAGGGTAACATATTTGCCGAAAGCGTAGGGGCCTGGAATCAGGTGCCCGGGCGCCAGTCCGGTGGGGCCATTTCGAAGCCCTCGAACTCAAAGGCCGGGGTCACGGTGCAACCGACCAGGGTCCAGGGTCCGCGGGACGCCGCGCTCTGCCAGGCCCGGGCGGGCACAAGCGCTTGCGGCAGCTCGCCACGGGCCAGGTCATTACCCAGGCGGACGACTTCTTCGGTCGCGCCGTCAGGAGAGATCGAAAGGTCCAGCGCCGCGCCGCCATACCAATGCCAGATCTCATCGGCGTCGACCCGGTGCCAGTGGGACCGCTCTCCGGCGCGCAGCAGATAGTAGATGGCCGTGCCGCAACCCCGTTCACCGCCCGAAGACGCGTGCCGATAGGTTTCGCGGAAGCAGCCGCCCTCGGGATGAGGCTCAAGCTGCAGTCGTTCGATGATCTCCTTGGCGTCCATGGCGGGCCTAGGGGTGCCCCAGTAGGGCTGTGCGGAACCGCTCCTTCAGTACAACGCCATCATTCGGGGGCAGGACCAGCGGCAGGTCTTCGGCGCGCACTTTGATATCGATCAGGACCGGGCCTTTGGCCTCGCGCAGCAAGGGCAGGCTCTCTTCGAATTCGACGTCCGTCGCCACTGTTCCGGTGACCGGCCAGCCGGCGGCGGCGGCCATGCCCGGCAGGTCGACGCCGTGCGCGGTATGCGTTTGCTGCATTCCGGTCTCGCCGTAGCTCTCGTTGTCCAGAACGGCGACGGCCAGATTCTCCGGTCCTTGCGCGGCAATGGTGGCGAAGCTTCCCAGCCCCATCAGGATTTCGCCATCGCCTGTAATGATCAGAACGCGGCGGTCCGGCCGTGCGACGGCAAGGCCCAGGCCCGTGGGCAGAGCGCCGCCCATGGCGCCCCAAAGAGGAAAGGTCTGCGGCGAGTCTCCGGCGGCTGTGGCATCCCAAGAGGGCGCGCCCAGTCCGGAGACGACCAGCAGGTCACCGCGGTCCGCCAGCAATTTGGCGACGACCTCGCGGCGGCGCAGGGGGAAGCTTGTGCTGCGGGGGTCGGGCATGGTCAATCCTCGAAATGCTTAATACCGATCACCTGTTGGGCGATCAGCAGCGCACAGGCGCTGGACTGAGAGAACACGTTCTGACCGGATTGCAGCACCATGCTGCCGGCGTCTTCCGGTTTCTCTACACGGCGAACCGCCACGCCGGCGAGTTCCAGCATTCCCGCGACGGCGCGGCCCATGGGGTTTTGCCAGGCGTTTTTTTCCCCGGCCTCGCCGCGCATCGTCACGATCATCAGCAGGGGAAAGCGGCAGACCTGTGTCAGCGACAACATGTTGATGCAGTTGCCCACGCCGCTGCTCTGCATCAGCAGCACGCCACGATCGCCGCCCAGCCAGGCGCCGCCCAGAAGGGCGATCCCCTCTTCCTCGGTTGTCAGGGGGATCGTGGCCATGTCTTGGTTGGCGATACAGGCTTCGATCAGCCGGGTGTGCCCCGCGTCCGGCACATAGGCGACCTGACGCACCTCCAAAGTGCGGAGCGCTTCATAGATGTCGTTGGGCCACGTCGCTGCTGTCATCACCGGGCTCCGCTTTGGGATCACGCGGGGGGCTGTGTCGCTTTCATGGAGGGGCGCTCGGCGAAGGTCGCGTACCACGCGGCGAGCGCCGGCCGGCCTTCACGCCACTGGTCCTCCCCAAAACGCAGATCCAGGTAGCCCAGAGCGCAGCCCAAGGTGATCGTTCCGATGTCGACATCCTGCAGCTCATTGGCTTGGGCTATGTCCTCGATGCGGTCGAGCGTGGCTGAAATCTTACCTTTCTGCCGATCGATCCAGCGATCCCAGCGCAGGGCCTCCGGCCGCTGGCGGATTTCGATGATACGCTGGATCGCCGCATCCGTGGCGCCCTGAGCCAGGGCGGCCAGGTTCAGCGCCTTCCAGCGGGCCTCACCGGATGCCGGAACGATGGTCCCGCTGTCGCTCAGGGAGTTGAGATAGTCACAGATGATCGGTGACTCGCAAAGCACCTGGCCGCTATCTGTTATGAGGGCAGGTACCTTTCCCAGAGGGTTGTCTTTGACCAAAGGCGTTTCCGGATCCCAGGCATCGGAGGTGGTTCTCTCGATTTGCTCCTCCAAGCCGCATTCGATCGCGGTGACCAGAACCTTACGGACATAGGGGCTGGTGGCGGAATAATGCAGCTTCATGGCTTGGAGATCTCCCGGAGTCGCACAAGTTGTTGATTTAAAAGGTGCTTAGCACGAATCAGATAGGCATGGCCAGCGCGCGGTGAAGGTACGTGCTCACCGGAAAGGCGTTGCTGCTTCGTATGGCTCGTGCAACCTCCGTCCGCCGAACCTGAAGCGGTGGTCTCATCGTTTTCGGGCCATGCCTTTGAGGCGTTCCGGATGGTTGCGAGGCTGTCCACATGCGGTCCTGTAGGCCGGGACAGGTTCAGGTCCGACCCCCCCCCCCACCCTGGAACCAAACGCGAAACCCGAGTCCCAAACGTTCTCTCGAGGTCTCACTTTTTTGCATTTTTTTTGTCGCCGCGGTCGTCCTCTGGCACCAGGAACCCTGATGCCTATGA
>Ga0207422_1000231_pt1 | contig 212387 bp, 199 predicted proteins | sample MarCyaLeptolynsp_FD_187757 | JGI IMG/M metagenome (GOLD analysis project Ga0207422, IMG submission 187757) | Marine cyanobacterial communities from Panama - species 1 Leptolyngbya sp. (SPAdes) | ecosystem: Environmental > Aquatic > Marine > Unclassified | place: Panama: Panama City | collected... | reverse complement strand
CCCCCCGCCGTTCTAGGCACTCGTGCAGCCCGTGCAAACTCCAGACATTGTTCGGGTGTTGGCAGGCGCGGCTGAGGGTGGTGTCGAGGCCGAGATCGGCGCGGTAGACGGCCTCGGCCTCGTCCAGCCGGTTCTGTTCCAGCAACAGGGCGCCGAGCGCGTGGCGGGTCGGTTGCATCCAGCCCCAGGGCTCGTCATAGGGCAGGGTATCGTCGAGTTCGACGGAGCGGCGTAGATGGTCGAAGGCCGTGTCGAGATTGCCCTTGCGGTACTCCAGCTCGCCCAACAGCATCTGCTCGGCCACCTTCAGGATGTCGGCGCAGGTGTTGTTGAACAGCATGCGGCTTTCCGGCACCGCGTCGCGGGCGGCGAAGAAGGCGTCGCGCTCGGCCTCGGCGGCTGCGACGTTGCCGAGATTGGCGTAGGCCACCGTGCGGGCATAGCGCATCATCGCGGTCGTCACGCTGTAAAGCTCGGCGTCCCGGGGCAGGGGCTGGGCGACGATTTCGTCCCACATGCCGAAGCGCACGAAGACGTGCTGCTTCATCGGAATAAAGCTCTCGAACCAGTCGGCGAAGGGGCGCAAGGCCTCCTCCGGTAAGGTCTCGATCAACTCATCCGCCGCCTCGAACGCCGGCACCGGCTGGCCCAGGAACAGGGCGCCATAGATCTTGAAGTGATAATTGTGACAGCGATAGGCGGAGTAGAAATTCTCCGACCCGGCATGGGCCAGGAACTTGCGGTCGGCCACGATGGCGTTGGCGTTGCGGGCGACGACGTTCTGATAGTCGCCGCACAGCACATCGATATGGGTCGCCATGTGCAGCAGGTGCCCGGCCTCCGGCACCAACGTGCTCAGCCGGTCGCCATGGCGCAGCGCCCGTTCCGGGTGCGGCGACATCTCCATCAGATGGATATACATGTGCAACAGGCCCGGATGGTCCCAGGCGCCGTCCAGCGTCGCGAAGGCGGTTTCCAAGACCTGGATGGCCTCAAGCGTGTCCGCGCCCTCGGCCGGCTTGCCGGTCGGCAGGTCCCAGAGCTGCCACGGCGTGCGGTTCATGATCGCCTCGGCGAACAGGGCGCAGACATCGAGATCCCCCGGATGGGTCCGATGGACCTGACGCATGGCGTCGGCATAGACGTCGTTCCACGGGTCGAACGCCTCGATGTCGGCCGTGTCTGGATAGCGTTGCCGCAGCGCCTCGATCAGCGCCCGCTCGATCGGTGAGGCGTCCGCCAAGCGCTCGATGGCCGCCGCCAGTGCTCCCTGCGCCCGCTCGATCGCCTCCGGCTTTTCCTCCGGTTCGAACGTCTCCCACGGCTTGTTGTAGTTGGGCCCGATGGCATAGGCGATGCCCCACTGCGCCATGGCACAGGTGGGATCATGCTGCAGCGCCTTCTCAAAGCAGACGATGGCCTCTTCGTGATTGTAGCCATAGGTCCAGACCAGACCGCGATCGAACCAGAGTTGGGCCTCGCGCGACTGGGTCGTGACCGCCCGCGTGTAGGTGCCGAGATCGAAATACGTCATCGTCCGTCCCCTGTCTGCGACCGATAGGTGCTTTCGCTGGGGGAGCTTAACATCTTGCCTTCTGAGGTGCCAAAGTGGGCACATTGATGCTTGCGCGTGCGCCATGCGCTCGCTTGCCAAAGCCGTGTTGGCAAGCCAAACGACCGAACCGGGCAAGTGGTAGGTCTGGCCAGTTCGCAGTTGGAAACAGCGCGCTCGATAAGGAGGCTAGGTCAAGTCGCAAGCTGAAGCGGATAGCGACATTTCCAATCTGGCTCGGCGCCCGGCGGCCTATTGTCCTCTCTCTTCTGGCGCGTCTTCCAACGTCGTTCGTGTCGTTTTAGTCCTTCAATAGGGTGTTGAAGAAACGCCCCTTGACGATCCAAGAAATACCAAAAGACCACAGCGCGGCGGTCTCAAACCAAAACGTCAGATTGGCACCGTCCCACCACGAAAAGCTGGCGAGCCCGTTAGCGCCCATGGCGGCCATAGAAATCAGGATAACGGCGCCAGTGACATTGTAGATCCGATTTCGAATGCGCTTTGGTCCTTTCAACTCTCCCTTGTCTTCGCGTTGACCCGCGGTGACCCGTGTGAAGACGAAGAAGGCGTAATAGGCCAGGAAAGCGAACAACGCTGCAGAAAAGCCAAAATGGAGGATATCGACCCAGTCAAACAACAAGAAGAGGGATTGGGTATCGGCTACTGTAGCGGTCTGGTCTTCCCACGTTAGACCGACAAGGGTTCGTGCCGGCGTGACCCCTTCGATGCTCGGACAGCCATCTCCCGTCGTTGGATCGCCAGAGGTAGGAAACAGAGCAATGCCATAGGCACAAAATCCCGCCAGTGTGGCGAGGAGGCTTTCCGAGCCGCTCTCCCCTCGATAGACGATCAAAAACGTCCCAATGAAGATCAATGACCCGACGAACAAGTCACCTAAGAATTGGGCATAGTAGTAGTGGCTGATTGAGTCGAAAGAACACCGTTGAACGGCGGAACCGAGAAGAATCACAATCGGCAAACCAAGCGCGATGAGTCCGACAAAAAACGCGAGCTTGCGCTGATCAACCTTCATCCGATCTTCGGAGGCATAGGCGTAGTTAGGGTCTGGCTGGTACCGGCTGGGTCCGAGATCGATCAGTTTTGGCATGGTTCTTCCCCCTATCCGAGCGCGACGCTGGACCAAGATTATCCCATATAGTATCAAAAATACTTAAATTATGCTATTTTAAAAGCATGCATGGGATAGCCCATGCTGTCGGAGGTTTGTGCCGCGCGCTGTGGTGCCTAGTGGACACGACGCTCTAGGGGAACAGACCGGCCGACCACTTCGGATGCCTATTGATGGGCTGGCTCTGATCTATTGCGCGAATTCGGAGTAGTGCCGAAAGATGCGCGCGCTGAACTCGGCGAATGTGTTTCTCAGCTCATCGCTGACCCCGCCAAAGATCTCGGTTCTCGCGACCGTTGCGATGCTCTCGACGACGCGGATGTCCCCGCTTGCGTTCTTCATATGGGCAAGCAGCGCGTCGGAATCGGCATAGGTCTCAAGGGAAATCGCGACGCTGCGGTCGTGATCAAAATACTGGCTGAAGAACAGTGTGCCCGGTTCTCTCGATTGGACGATCTCGAGGCCCCGCCGGCTGATCTCGACGAAGGCGTCCGCCTTGCCGTCGGCAATCGCCAGTTCAACCAGCACCGTGATCGGTGTGCTCATCTTCGTTACCCCCGTCTGGTCTTGACCGGACTATCCTAACGGCAGACCGTGTTCGGGGCGGGTATCCTAGTCACACCCGAGAATGCCGGCCAATCAGGGCGGATTGTGGATGAGGTGCCAAAGGGCCTCGCCGATCGCAAAGGCAAACGCCCCGCGCAGGATGTTCTTCTGCGCCGTGCCGGAGAGCCTGCCGGTGCGCTTCAGCAAGACACCGCCGAGATAGCCGCCGATGATTGCCCCGGCCGCCCAGGTAAGGGCGATCGGCAGAATGATCAGTCCGTAATAGATGAAGACCATCAACGCCAGGACCGCGAACGAGATCTCCAGAAAGATCGCGTCCGCCCGCGTCTTGTAGATGTCGGCATCGACGCTGTATTTGATGCGGATCAGCGAGACCAGCAGCAGCGAGACGCCGGCCCCGAACATCCCGCCATAGATGCCGACGAGAAAGGTCATGACGATGTAGGTCTTGCCGGTGATCAGGCGCGCGATGCGGTCGGAAAACTCCATGACCAGAAAGCCGAGCGCCAGGATTGGCACGATCATGATCTGGCTGACATCGACGATCAGCAGGGCGCCGATGATGGCGCCAGTGCCAAGGGCGAGGAGCAGCGAGCTGATCCGCCTGTAATCAACGTCCTTACGCAGCGAGATCAGCGAGGACCCGTTGCGCAAGACACTGCCCAGCTCCGTGTTGCCGACAATCGCGGCGAGCGCCATGCCGGGAAACAGCGTCTGAAAGACCGCGAACGACAACACGGCGGCGCCGCCGATGATGATCGCGAACATGCCGACGGGAACGGCGGCCAGGAACAGCCAGACAAGGGAGAGATCGGTCACCGGTTCGGCATGTCGGTCCGATAACTCAGGAACCGCGCTCGGTCGAACGCGGGTTTGGGGGCGGCATCCTCAATCACTGATCGTTCCTAAGATGTGCCATTTCTCACAGTATTGCGGCGCGACAGCCGCCTTAATCCGTCTGGTTCATCAAGGTGAAGCATGGATCCCGAGGCGAACGCAACGCGCGAGGCATGCGCTGGCTCGGGGCGGGTCAGATCGGACGGATCTTTCAACCCGGTATGCCGACGATCTGAACGAGACGACCAATTAATTAACTATTTTTATATATAAACGATTTATAATTGTTTCATCGCGCCTTTTCGGCTACTGTGGTGCGTAGGTTAGGGGAGCGTCCGGATATGGGCGTCGCGGAGAGCGCGGCCGTCCTGTCGATTGGTCTGCGACCGCGAAGGAACCAGTCCAAGCAAGCTTGGTCGGACGTCAGAGCAACGCGCGAAAATAGAGGATATTGGAATGCTTCATCACGGCACGGTCAGTTTCTCCGAAAAGCTCGAGCGGGTTAAGGAACGGGCACGGATACCGCTCGACGAGAACCCGTTCGGCAAGCTTTTCACCGGTGCCGGTGCCCAAATCGGCCAGGACGAGTTGAACGACTTGCAGGTTCTGTTGACTGACCGGGGTGGCGATGATGACGCCAGCGCCGAGACCCCGGCCGGCTTCACCTTTCTTGGTCAGTTCATCGATCACGACATTACGCTTTCGGCGTTGATGTCCGGCGTCGACGATTTGCGAGCCATCACGCCAATAGAGAGCTTCCGGAACCTGCGCTCGCCACAACTGGACCTTGATTCCGTGTTCGGCCTCGGGCCGGAGGAACGCAAGAGCAAGGTCCTTTATCGTCCGGATCTGACCCTGAAGACGGGTGCCGATACCGGCGGCGGTGCCTGGGACCTGCCGCGTACCGAGGATCAAGTTGCGATCATCGGCGATCCGCGCAATGACGAGAACAAGATTGTCGCGCAGATCCACGCTGGCTTCATCCATGCCTATAACCGGATGTATGCTGAGGAGACGGCCTCGTCCCAGACCGAGCGCTACGCCCGGGCCCGACTGCGGCTCTACACCACGTATCAGTACATTCTGTTGAACGACTATCTGGCGCGGTTCGTCGACCCCGCCATCATGCAAGCCATGCTGGCAAATGGCGCGCGGCGCTTCGCCGCCATGATGCAAGCCAACGGCGACAAGATCGTTATGCCCATGGAGTTTGCGGTCGCTGCCTTCCGCTTCGGCCATAGTCAGGTCCGGCCCGGCTACCTCATGAATATCGGACCTGACGGCCCGAACGGTGCTCGCCTCTTCAGCGACGACGGTCGGGACTTGAACGGCGGCACTCAGATCGATGCCAGTCTGCGTCTCGACGACGAACTGTTTTTCAGTGACACGCTGCCGGTCCAAGGGCCGTTCAACATGGCGCGAAAGATCGATGCCAAGCTGGCATTGCCCCTGTTCTCGCTGGAACCGCCGTCGATCCCGTCGACAGAGGGCGGCCATCCGCACCCGATAGGTACGCCGGCCAATCCGCGCTCTCTCGGCCATCGCAATCTGCTGCGAAGCCGGCAGCTCAACCTGCTCGATGGTTTCCAGGCCGCCAATGCCTTGGGTATACAGCCGCTCACGGTCGGGCAGCTTGGACTTGACGGCTTCCGCCAACTCAACCAAAGCCCGCCGCTTTGGTACTACATCCTCAAGGAAGCCGAGGTCGTAGGTGGCGGCGAGCGGCTGGGGCCCGTCGGCAGCCATATTCTGTGCGAGACCTTCATCGGCCTGATGGAGCACGCAACCAACAGCTTCTTCCGGCTGCATGGCCGGGATTGGACACCGCCTGGCGACCTGACCACCATGGCCAAGCTGATGGCCTATGCCGACGTGTAGGCTGCCGAATGATGCGATCAGGTCGGACCATGCCTGGGTTCGATCTGATCGGTGGTGTGTGCTCTTGCCTCCAAGTCCGACCCCTCCGGTGCGCTGAGAGGCCAGATTCCTTTGATCGGCTGGCCGTGGGTGAACTTGATCAGCTGACCGTCCGGGTCGCGCATGTCGCGGCAAGAGGCGATCGAGCGCTCAAAATCGCCGACGGTTTTCTCCATCCTCATGGCTGGGATGACACGTCGGCTGGCTCTGGATCGTCGGCTGTCGCCGGCTCGCCGTGCACGAACCGTGCCGTTGCGATCAGGCCCACGACCGTCAGCGGCAGGCAGGCGAGGAAGATCGCCGTCGCCGCGCGCTCCAACGCGCCGTCCGCATCGACGTGTTCGATGCCCCAGGCGTTGGCGATGATGCCGACATAGGCGGCGCCGAGCGCGTAGCCGAGCCGTTGAACGGTGGGAATCGCGCCGGCGACGAGGTCGGTATCGCCGGGCGGCGCGATTGCCGTGGCGCGGCGCAGGATGAAGGTCCAGGCCATGCCGAATCCGGCACCCTGAAGAATGCCGCACAGCGCCACCAGCACGACGGGGCCGTTGGGCACGGCGTAGGCAAAGCCCGGGATGCTGATGGTCACGATCACCAGGCCCGTGACGATCGCCAACCGGTCGCGCTTTTCGGGCAGGCCGGACAGCAGGGCCGCGCTGATCGCCCAGGCGATCGCTTCAAGCGCAATGACATAGCCGGCGACCAGGGCCGAGACGCCGTGCAGCCTGGTGATCACGAACGGGACGTAAAGTCCGATCGCGACCGTGGCGGCGGCGAAGCACAGGATCATGGTCAGTGCCGCGCCCACCGGCCGGCGCAGGCTGAACGGATGGTGTGGCAGCAGGCGGCTGGCCGGCCGATGCGCGTCCAACAACAGGAAGATCGCCAGGCAGACAAGGCCGATCGCCACGAAGAGCGGCGTGCGGATCGCGCTGACCGAGACGCCGGCATAGGCGATTGCTACGACCCCGGCGCACAGCCAAAGCAGTCGAACGAAGGGGAACCGTCCCCTTTGGGCCGCCTCGGCCGTTCGCGCGGAAACCTCGCGCCGTGATGCCAACCAGACGGCCAGCACGGCCGCCTGGGCGGCGAAGGCCCAGAATCCGAGCCGCCATGTCGCCAGCTCGACAAACAGCCCTCCGATCAAAGGCCCCATGAAGGCGGACGCGGCCCATACGGTCGACAGCGCGCCCATGACGCGCGCCATCAGGCGGCTGGGGAACAGTCGGCTGACCGAGACGAAGGACAGGGCCATAAGGCCGCCGCCGCCGAACCCCTGTAAGAGACGCCCGGCCAGCAACACCCACATCTCCGGCGCCAAGGCACTGACCGCGCAGCCAAAGGCGAACAGGCAGGCCGCCAAGGCCATGGGGCGGCGGACGCCAAAGCGCAGGGCGAGAAGGCCGCTGGCGGCCCCGGCGACAATGGAGCCGATCTCATAAAGTGCCACGGTCCAGGGGATGAGGGCGATACCACCGATGTCGGCCACGATCGCGGGCGTCATGGTCGAGACCAGCAGGCCGTCGGCGGCATGCAGCCACACCCCGGCACAGACGAGGGCCAGGGATGGGCCATACTGCCGGCCCATGATCTCCTTCCAGCCGGCCGGTCGTGCCTCGGCATTGCCTATCACGGCGAACCCTTCTAATTTGACATTCGGATAATTTTAAAAAGCATAATCTTTTTAAAAAGGCAAGGTGTTCAGAGTGCCATGACGGGTTCGACGGAGGAAAGGCTGCTTTACCTGCTGAAGAGCCGCGGCATGCAGACCGCCGGCGATGCCGGTGCGGCGCTTGGCATCACGACGCCGGGTGCACAGCAGCAACTGGCCAAGCTGGCCGCCGCCGGCCTGGTCGAGCCTGAGGACCGGAAGCATGGGCGTGGCCGGCCCCGGCGCTATTGGCGCCTGACGGCCAAGGGCCATGGCCGATTTCCGGATCGCCATTCGGACCTGACGCTGGGACTGTTGCAGTCGACCGAGGCCCTGTTCGGCAAGAAGGGGTTGGACCGGCTGATCCGCCATCGCGAGAAGGCGACGCTGGAGAGTTACGGTGCGGAGCTGGCCAAGGCCGAGTCGATCGAGGACAGGGTCGCCGGTCTGGCCCGCATTCGGTCGCGCGAGGGCTACATGGCGGATTGGGAGAAGCTGGCGCCCGATCGCTACCTTCTGGTCGAATACCACTGCCCGGTGTGTGCCGCGGCGGCCGCGTGTCAGGGCCTGTGCCGCTCGGAGCTGGACGTTTTCCGCGCCGTCCTCGGCCCCTCGGTCACGGTCGAGCGGACCGACCACATCCTGGCCGGCGCCCGCCGCTGTGCCTACGAGATCACGAATGCCCAGGCGCCGCCTCGACGCGCGAAGGAACGCAAGGCGACGCGCTCTTGATTGAGGGGTCGCGATCCCGCTAGGTAGCGGCCACCCGCTCGCGAGGCGGCTGACGGTAACGGGCAAAGCGGAGGATGGACGTGACGGGCAATGGCGCTTTGGTGGAGGTTCTGGAGCTTTGTCCGGTCGTTCCGGTGCTGGTGGTCGGTGAGCCGGGCGCGGCGGTCGGTTTGGGCCGGGCGCTGGTCGCCGGTGGGCTGAGCGTGTTGGAAGTTACCCTCCGCACGCCGAGCGCGCTCACCTGCATCGCCGCGATGGCCGACGCGATCGACGGCGCGGTGATCGGCGCGGGAACGGTTCTCACGGCTGCACAGCTTGCCGAGGCACGGGATGCAGGCGCCCGCTTTGCCGTATCGCCAGGGTCGACACCGGACCTGCTGGCCGCGGCCGCCACGTCGCCGCTGCCATTGCTGCCGGGGGCTGCGACCGCCAGCGAGGCCATGCGCCTCTTGGAGGCGGGATATGTCTTCCAGAAATTCTTCCCGGCCGAGGCCTCGGGCGGCGTCGCGGCCTTGAAGGGCATCGGCGCGCCGCTGCCGCAGATTCGCTTTTGCCCGACCGGCGGTGTTACGGCGGCGAACGCCGCTGCCTATCTGGCGCTGCCTAATGTCGTCTGTGTCGGCGGAAGCTGGGTGGCGTCGGCCGACCAGCTTCGTCGGCGCGATTGGGCTGCGATCGAAGCAAACGCAAGGGAGGCATCCAAGCTGTTTACCTGAACTCTCCGCGCGAACCCGGTCACTCAGTGGGGTCGGTAAACTCATCCACCCAATAGCCGATGGTGTCGGCGTGATGGCCGATCATCAGCCATGCGCCGTTTTCGCGGCGAAAGACGCTGGTTTCGCGGACATGGTTTTGGTTCATCTCGCCATCGGGCTGGCGCACCGGGCCTGACGTGATGTGCGACGCCATGGCCATGTCGCCCGAGACGACGATGTGAACGTCCGACGCGCTGAGCTCGCCACCGCTGCTGGCCTCTGCCTGGGCCGTCCAATCGGCGTAAATCGCATCCCAGCCGATCCGGTAGCTGCCCGCCGCGCCCATATACATGGCGTCATCGGCGTGGGAGTAGATGGAGGCGAACGGCTCCGGGTCGCCGTTCAGCATGGCGTTCAACACCACGATCCATTCATCCACGGCCGCGCGTACTTCCTGCTCGTCTACGGCTGTCGATTGGGCCTCGGCGGGTTTGGTCATGGTGACGCTGGCCGCGGCAAAAACGGCAGCCATCAGCCAGACCGTGATCGAATAGTGCCATCCACGCTTTGCCATCGGTTTCGGGTTCCTGTCCGTTGAGATCACGATCCTGGCGTGAAGTCAGGCGCGAGGCAATCGGCGTAGGCCCTAAGACGCCAGCGCAACCTCCGCCTCGGCCCTACGGCCACGCCGCACCGCCGCTTCCAGGGCTTGCCGGTGCACCTGGAGCAAGAGCCGCGCATTGGTGAAGATGCCGATTGCCGCAAGGTAAGAACCGGCAACAAGCTGAAACGGGCTTTCGCCCAGATGTGCATAGGGGTTCGTCGACGGCTCGAACTCGGTATTCGCGTTCTCGTGGGCCGTGCGCAGCATGGCCTCAGTCCGGTCCAGCATTTGCAGCACGCCTTCGTGACCGTAATCCTGCCCCCATTCCGGTGGCACCCGATAATGGATCGCGTCCTCAAGCCCGCCGAGGGCCTCGTCCAGAGCATCGGCGAGATGGGCGGCTGTCTTTTTGCGCTTGGCTAAACCGCCGACAAGCGTCCGCGCTTCGCCGGCCGCTGATCTGCAGGCCTCGATGGTTTGTCCCAACGCCTCCGACGCGCCGTCGAAGGCCGCCAGGCTGCGTCTCCAGATCTCGCGGCCGGACAGGCCGAAGGTCGACATGGCCAGCGCATCGTCCAGCCATGGCGCGTCATCCAAGGCAGCCGCGTGCAAGGCGGCGACCGCATCCGCGATCGCCGATAGGCGCCCCGCCACGCGGTCGAGGCCGGCGCCGTTCGGCACCGAGCGTGCCGTTCCCGGGACAGTCGCGCGATGGTGAGAGCTGGGTCCGGTCAGATAGGACGCCTGCCAATAGGCCGCATTGGCCAGCATGCGGGCTGGCGTGCCCCAGCGATCCATACCCAAATCGAGCCCGAACTCAGGGTGCGACCCGAACAGAACGACCCGGCCGAGGCCGCAATGGCCGGCGACGACATTGAACCGCCCTTCCGCGGCGGCCTGGGCGACCAGGGATGTCTCTTCCGCCGTTTTTCGATCGAACGCGCCGAAGGCCATGAAATCCTCAGCGGGGGTAAAGTCGTCGGTGAAGCCCGCGACGGCCGACAGGCCGGTGATCGCCGAAAGGTCGGACAGCCCGTCCGGCCCCGGCTCGAACAGCGGACCGTTGTAGTGCGTGATCTCGAAACGCTCCGGCATACCGACCATTACCGGATGGTCCGGCCGCAAGGTCCGGCTGCGCAGCACGCCGACGCCGGGGGATTTCAGACCGACCCATTCTGAGTCGTGCCGGTTCCAGACCAGGGCATTGGCCAGGCACATCTCCCGTTGCTGGGGGCAGACTTCCAGGAAACTGTCCGGCACCCGCGCGGCGTCGTAGGAGCCGGCGCAGGACCCGACATACATGCCGCCGGCGCGCACGAAGTCCTTGATCGCCCTGCAGCCTTCCTCGCCAAGCGGTTCCAACTGGCCGATCATGCCGAGGCCGCCGCCGCCGGGCATGACCAGGATGTCAAAGCCGGAGAGCTGGCCCTGGCGGATTTCGCGCGGGCCGATGAAGTCGACGAAAAAGCCGAGCTCGGCAAAGATCCGCGCATGGTTGTAGGGCGCGCCGCCGCCGCCATAGAGCGCGATGCGCGACGCTCTCAAGGTCAGGCCGTCGAAGCCGTCGACGGAGCCGAGCGCCACCGGTTCCACCTCAAACTCGCGCCTGATGCGCAATTGCCAGTCCGGCATCGGTTGGTGGGAAGGCTCGGTTACCAAAAACGTGCCGGCCTCGAACGACATCGCCGCACCGGATCGCGCTTCGGCGTTGAATTGGCCGGTTGCCCACATAATGGTCGCGCCGTCGCGCAGCAGGTCGTTGACGGCAGAAACGGCGTGCGGCCAGCCTTCCGCGTCGGCGGCGATGGCGGTCAGTTTAGCAGGTTCTGACATGGCTTAGCTCCCCCTACGATTGCATGCCGGTCTGCGGCGCACTGTCCGCGGCCGGCTGATGGAGAAAACAGGCGGCCCGATGCCCGGGCTCGACCGGCGCGAGCGTCGGTTCTAGCCTGCCACAGACGTCCATGGCGTGCGGGCAGCGCGGGTGGAAGCTGCAACCAGACGGTGGATCGACGGGCGAGGGCGGTTCGCCCTCCGGCAATTGCCAGTCGACCCGCTTTGTCGGGTCCGGCTGGGGAATGGCCGACAGCAGCGAGCGCGTGTAGGGGTGCTTCGGCTCCCGAAACAGCGTCTCGGTCGGTGCTTCCTCGACGATCCTGCCCAGATACATGACCGCGACCCGATCGGCGAAATGGTGGACGATGCCCAGATCGTGGGTGATGAACACAAAGGTCAGATGGTAGGACGCCTGCAGGTCGGCCAGCAGATTCAAGGTCTGGGCCTGGACCGAAACGTCCAGCGCCGAGGTCGGCTCGTCGGCGACGATCAAGTCCGGCGACAGGGCCAGGGCCGCCGCAATGCCCACCCGTTGCCGCTGGCCGCCGCTCAGCTCGGACGGGTAGGCGCGTCCATGGGCTGCCGTCAGGCCGACCCGTTCCAGCAAGGCTTCCGTCCGGCCCGGCCGGTCGGTGCGCGCACCGTCCTGGTAGACGTCCAAGGGCTCCCGCACGATGTCGGCAATGCGCATTCGGGGGTTCAGCGACGAGAACGGGTCCTGAAAGATGATCTGCGCCTGCCGCCGGAACTGGCGCAGTTCGGCGCGGTTCATGGCCACGACATCGCGACCCTTGTAGAGCACCTGGCCGGCGCTGGGGGTCAGCAGGCGCATCACCAGACGCCCCAGCGTGCTTTTGCCGGAGCCGGACTCGCCGACGATCGCCAGCGTTTCCCCCTGGCGCACGTCGAGGCTGACGCCGTCCACGGCCTTCACGTGCGAACGCTTGCCGGTCAACGCGTCGATCCAGCCGCCGCCAACCGGGAAATGCTTGGCCAGCCTGTCCAACCGAAGGAGAGGGGTCTCAGCCATCCGCAGCATGGAGGACGCACGCGACCTCCCTTCCAGGGGACGGCTTCACGCGCGGCGGCGGTTCGGTTGCGCAGATCGGCCGGGCGTGGGGGCACCGCGGGTGGAAGCTGCAGCCGGCCGGCCGGTCGGCCAGCCCGGGCACGCGGCCCTTGATCGTCTCTAGCGCACCGCGCGCCACCTCTTGGGTCGGCAGCGCATGCAGCAGGGCGCGCGTGTAGGGATGCAGCGGGTCGGCAAAAACCGACTGAACATCGCCGACCTCGACGATCCGGCCGGCATACATGACCGCGACCCGATCGCAGATCTGGGCGACGACACCCAGATCATGGGTGATCAGCAGCACGGCCGACCGACGCTCGGTGACCAGGAGGGTCTTGATCAGGCGCAGGATCTGGGCCTGGATCGTGACGTCCAGCGCCGTCGTCGGCTCATCGGCGATCAGCATCTCCGGATTGCAGGAAATCGCGATGGCCAGCGCGATCCGCTGGGCCATGCCGCCGCTGAACTGGTGCGGATAGGCGCTAAGCCGGCGTTCCGGGTCCGAGATCCCGACTTGGCGGAACAGCTCCAAGGCCCGCGCGCGGGCCGCCCGCCGGTCGAGGCCCAGATGTTCGCGCACCGTTTCCATCACCTGCTGACCGACCGTGATCGCGGGATCAAGCGCCGTGGCCGGGTCTTGAAAGATCATCGACAGCCGATCGCCGCGCAGTTTCCTAAGCGCGTTGTCGTCCATGGCCAGCAGATTCTCGCGGCCCAGCCAGGCCTCGCCGGCGGTGATCCTGGCGTTGCCGCCCAGCAGCTTCATGACGCTGTAGGCCGCCGTCGACTTGCCGCAGCCGCTCTCGCCGACCAGCCCCAGGATCTCGCCGGGGTCGAGTGTGAAGCTGACATCCGAGACCGCTGGGTGCCAGCCCTGCTCTGTCCTGAACTCGGTCGTCAGGCCGCGAACGTCCAGCAGGCTCATTGCGCCGCCACCGCTATCGGCCCCGTCGCGGCCCGGACAGGGCGGGTAAGCCGTTGCCGAGAAGGTTGAAGCCGAGTACGGCCAAAACAATGGCGAGGCCCGGCGCGATCACCAGCCAGGGCGCGCGACCCATGAAGGACCGGCCCTCGGCCAGCATCAGCCCGAGGGACGGCGTCGGCGGTTCGACGCCCAAACCGATGAAGCTGAGCGCCGCCTCCAGCAGGATGGCGATGCCCATCAGCACCGAGGCCTGAACGAAGACCGGTGTGATCGCGTTCGGCAGAACATGGCGGACCATGATGCGCAGATCCGAGGCGCCGCGCGCCCGCGCGCCTTCAACGAACAGTTCGCCGGCCACGCCGAGGGCGGCACCGCGCATCACCCGGACGATGATCGGCACATAGACGATGGCCAGCGCCAGCATCATCAGAACCAGGCCCTGGCCGAAGAACCCGGCCATGGCGACCACCAGGACGATGGCGGGAAACGCCATGATCACGTCCATCGGCCGCATGATCACATTGTCCAGCCAGCGCTGGTAGTAGCCCGCGACCAGACCGAGCGGGATGGCCACGACCAGGGCCATCGCGACCGAGCCGATGGCGACCGCCAGCGAGACGCGATAGCCGTGCAGCACGCGGCTCAGCACGTCGCGCCCGAAATTGTCGGTGCCGAACGGATGGCTGGCGGACGGGCCGGCAAGCGGCGCGTTGAAATCCATCGTTTCCGGCGCGTAGGGCGTCAGCCAGGGCGCCGCCACGGCCGCAAACGCCAGCACGACAAGCAATCCGCCGCCGATGACAGCCGGTCGGCTGCGACGATAGGCGCGCCGCAGAAAGCCTGCGGGCCGCCCCGGCTGGATTGCGTCCGCGGTCATCGATAGGCGTCCCTGATCTTGGGATTCAGGACCGCGTAGAGGATATCCGTCGCCAGATTGACAAGGATGAACATCAGCGCGATGACCAGCATGCCGGCCTGCACGACGGGATAGTTGCGCTCCAACGTGCTGCTGACGATCAGGCGCCCGACGCCGGGCAGGCTGAAGACTTCCTCGACGATCACGGCGCCGCCCAGGAGATAGCCGAACTGAAGCCCGATCACGGTGACGATCGGAATGCCGGCATTACGCAGCACGTGGCGATAGACGATCGCCCGCTGGCGCAGCCCCTTGGCGTGGAGAAAGCGCACGAAGTCCCGCTCCTGGACCTCCGCCACCGCCGCGCGGGTCACCCGCACCAGAACCGCCGACAGACCGATCGCCAACGTCAGCGCAGGCAGGAACAGCGATCTCAAGTTGTCGAACAGGCCCTCGGACAGCGGCACGAAGCCGGAGGAGGGGAACAGCCCCAGCCCCAGCGACAGGGCCAGGATCAGCATGATGCCGAGCCAGAAATCCGGGATCGAGATGCCCAGCAGGCCCAGCGTCATGGCGCCCTTGTCCGCCAGGCCACGCTGGCGAACCCCGGCGCGCACGCCGAGCGGAATGGCGATCACGAGCGCCAGGACCAGCGCCAAGAAGGTCAACTCAATGGTCACCGGCAGCCGGTCGGCCAGCAGCGTCGTCACCGGGATGTTGCTGCGGTAGTCCTGGCCGAGGTCGCCCTGCAGCAGGTTACCGACCCAATGCAGATATTGCTGAGTAATCGGCAAATCGAGACCAAGCTGGTCGCGAATGACCACCAGCCCTTGCGGCGTGGCCCGCAGGCCCAGGATGACCGACGCCGGGTCGCCCGGCACCAGCCTCATCAGCAGGAAGACCACGATCGACATGCCGACCAGCACCGGCAGCAGCAAGATCAGCCGGCGGACGACGAATTGGGTCAGCGGCACCGTCTAGCCAGCCCGCCTCGCGCGCGTTCGTTGTGACCGTTCAGGCATCGTCGATCCAGACATCCTCCATGCGCAGCTCCAGCGTCGGCAAGGTCTCGACACCGTAGGTGTTCGGCTGCGTCCAATAGGTGCGCTTGAAATTCACCTGAAAGACCGCCGGGGACTGCTCCTGTTGCAGCGCCATGACGTTGGCGTACGCGTTGCGCCTGGCCTCCGGATCGACGGTGAAGCGCAGCGCGTCAAGTGCCGCGTCCAGTTCCGGCGACTGGTTGAAGGCCGAGAAGTTCCAGGGCGATTGCGAGTGCGTCAGGGGCAGCACGCAATGCTCGCCGGGGTCCGCCGTCGCGCTCCAATAGGTGCTGGTGATCTGGTAGCGCTGGCTCGCCAGCTCCTCGAACCAGCGGGCGGATTCGAAGGATTGGACCTCCAAATCGATGCCGACAGGCGCCAACTGCTGTTGCAGCAACTGCCCGACCAACGGCTGGGTCGGCACCTGCGGCTGGGCGGCGAACCGGATCTGCAGTCCGTCGCCATAGCCAGCCTCGGCCAACAGGGCCCGGGCCCGGTCGAGATCCGGCCCGCCCGCATAGATGCCCGGGCCCGAATACCACGGGTTCGACGGCGACACCGGGTCGGCCGACGGCGCGGCCTGACCTTGCCAGACCAGGGCGGCGATGGCGTCGCGGTTCAGCGCCCATTGCAGCGCCTGGCGCACCTCGACCCGGTCGAAGGGCGGTTGCGCCGTGTTCAGCAGGAACAGATCCGGGAAGAACTCGCCATCCGGGTTGGCCTTGATGTCGGGGTCCTCGCGCAGTTCGCCGACCCGGTGCAGCGGCACCTGCTCGATCCAGCCCAACTCACCGGTCTGAAGGCCGGTCAGCCGCACCGTATCGTCGGAAATCGCACGGAAGATCACGCGGTCGAGATAGGGCTGCTCGGGCTTGAAGTAGCGGTCCCAGCGTTCCAGCTCGACGAAATCGTCGCGGACCCATTCGACGAAGCGGAACGGGCCGGTGCCGATCGGCATCAGGCGCGGGTCGTGTTCTTCGATCGCCCGTTGGTTCACGATGTCGCCGAACGCCGCCAGGGCCGCGGGCAGGCCGCCCCAATTGGGCTGGGTGATGAAGCGGACGGTCGTATCATCGACCACCTCGACCCCGTCCAACGGGGTGAAGAACACCAGGTTCGCCGCACCGAGCTCAGGGTCAGCGAGCCGTTCGAACGTGTAGCGCACGTCGTTGGCGGTGAACGGTTCGCCATTGTGGAACCAGGCATTGTCGACCAGGTCGAACTCCCAGGTCGTGTCGTCAAGCTGTCGCCAGGCGCGGGCCAGGTTCGGGCTGAACGTGCCGTCCCGCTCCAGGTTCACCAGGCGCGAGAAGACGTTCTGGTAGACCTGCATGGACGAGTAGAGTTCGGAAAAGGCCGGGTCCATGTTGACCGGCTTGTCGATCGTCGCCGCGATGAGGGTGCCACCACGCCGCGGTGTCGCCCCCTGGGCCCGCGCAACCCGCGCCCCGGCACCGGCCAGCAGCGGCTGGGCCAGCGCCGTTCCGCCGACAATACTCAGCGAAATCAAAAGCTGTCTCCGGGAAATCCTTCCTTGAAGATACTTCCCTACAAAGTCTTTTACTTGGTCTTTCTGTAGAGTCATCTTGCCCTTCCCCCAAAAGTACGCAGATGTCTGTCCTAAGCGGTGAATTGATCGGTGTTTCAGTGAGCGAAACTCTTTAGGCTTATTTGCCAAATACTTTAATTTGTATTCGTCGATAATGCAACGAGCCATGTAGGATGACGTGCTTGCGGTGCCGATTCGAAACGCTGTTCGCGGGAGCAAGCTGCGGGTTTTGCCGTCCCCGAAATTGCAGCCAGACAGTGCGCAATCGCTTGCCGCGATGCTTGTCGACGACGAGATTGAACACAACGCCGCCGGTCAGGGTGGCGAGACGAAAGGCATGTCATGAGTAACACCCGTTGGGGCATTCTTGGACCTGGGGCCATCGCTCACAACTTCGCCGATGGCTTGGCCGAGGCGTCGTCGGGCCGGCTCGTCGCGATCGCCAGCGGGAACGAAAAGCGGCGCAATAGCTTCGGTGACGCCTACGAAATCGAACCTGAAAATCGCCACTCGACCTATGAAGCGCTGGCGGACGACCCGGACGTCGACGCCATCTACATCTCGACCCCACAGGCCCTTCATGCCGCCCACGCCCTCATGGCCATGCGCGCCGGCAAACATGTGCTGTGCGAAAAACCCGCCGGGATCACCGCGGCGCAGGTGATCGCCATGACGGAGGTCGCGGCGCAAAAGGGTGTGTTCTTCATGGAGGCGGTGATGTATCGCTGCCATCCGCAGATCGCGCGCGTCGTGGAGATTATCCGCAGCGGCGAAATCGGCACGGTCGAGCATATCCGCGCATCGTTCGGGTTTCAGGCTTCGTTCAATCCCACATCGCGCCTGTTCGACCGTGCCTTGGGCGGCGGCGCCATTCTGGATGTCGGGATCTACCCCGTATCCCTCGCGCGCCTGGTCGCCGGTGTCGCCGCGGGCAAGGATTGGGAAGACCCCGATGAGATCAAGGCTGTGGGCCATGTCGGCCACTCGGGCGTCGACGAGGAAGCTTACGCGCTGCTGCGCTTTCCCGGTGGGGTCATCGCCGAATGCGCGACCGCGATCCGCCGCGCTATGGACAACACGGCGACGATCATCGGAACCGAGGGCCAGATTCATTTGCCGAACCCGTGGACGCCGGGCCGCAATGCCGGACCGTCCGACGCCATCATCGAGGTGACGGTGAACGGCGAAACCCGACGGGAAGAAATCCGTCGACCGGAACATCTGTTCGCCTTCGAGGCCGAACTGGCGAGCCGCGCCATTGCGGCGGGCGCGCATGAGCCCGATCCGCCGGCCGCCGGTTGGGGCGACAGTATCGGCAATGCCGAAACCCTTGACCGTTGGCGGCGGGAGATCGGCTATGCATACGGCGTCGAGGACCGGGCGCCGCTCGCCGTGCTGCCCGGGCTGATACCTCAAGGCTTGCCCACAGTGCCCAAAACCCGGGTCGACGGCGTCGATCAGCCGGTGTCATCCCTGATCATGGGCTGCGACAACAAGGCGACGCTCGAGGATGGTGCCGTTGTGTGGGACGCCTGGATGGAGGCGGGGGGTAATGCCTTCGACACCGCCTTCATCTATGGCGGCGGCCGCCATGAAACCGCGCTCGGCCACTGGATCGCCAGCCGGGGCGTCGGCGACGAGGTCGTCGTGGTGGCCAAGGGGGCGCACAGCCCGTTCTGCACGCCCGGCACGATCGAGCCGCAAGTGCTGCGATCGCTGGACCGGCTGGGGCTCGACCGCGTGCCGATCTATATCATGCACCGCGACAACCCATTGGTGGCGGTTGGCGAGTTCGTGGATGCGCTGAACCGCCTGCGCGAGGCCGGGAGGATCGGCATCTTCGGCGGCTCCAACTGGACCGTCGAGCGCTTTGTCGAGGCCAACGAGTATGCCGCGCGCCACGGACTCCAGGGCTTTGGCATCCTGAACAACAACCTATCACTCGCAGTGATGGAACGGCCCGTCTGGCCCGGCTGCGTCTCGTCGAACACGACGGAGACGCTGTCTTGGCTGCGGAAAACCGGAACGGTCCATCTCTCCTGGTCGTCTCAGGCGCGCGGCTACTTCCTACCGCCGGACTTGCGGGATCGGCTGCCCAACCATATCGGCCCGGACCGCTGCTTTGGCAGCGCTGCCAACGAGGAACGGAGGCGTCGCGCGGAGGTATTGGCGGCGGAGCGCGGCGTCACCCCGCACAACATCGCCACCGCCTGGGTGCTGGCACAGCCCTTCCCGTCCTTTGCGCTGATCGGGCCGCGCTCGCCGGACGAACTCGCAACCACGCTGCCGGCGCTCAAGGTCGGGCTGACGGCCGACGAGGCGGCCTGGCTGAACCTGGAACGCGAAGAGCGTTAGCCCGACGCGGTAAGGCGCCGTTCGGACTTTGCGTCAAAGAGATGCGTGTTTTCCGGCGCGCTGCCAAGGCGGATGGTGTCGCCCGGCTGGGCGGCAATGCGTTCGCGCAGCTGTGCAGCGATGATCTGATCGCCTAGCCGCGCCTGGACCAGCGTGTCAGACCCGGTCGGCTCCAGCGTCGTGATGACCACGTCGATGCCGTCGCTCTCCGCGTCGACGATGGCCAGATGCTCCGGCCGGATGCCGCAGATCACCGGGCCGGCGGGTACGCCATGGACGCCGTGGCGCATGACGGCCTCGCCGGCCAGCTTGATGGCACCATTCTGGCCGTCGCAATGGCCCTCGATCAGGTTCATCGCCGGCGAGCCGATGAAGCTTCCCACGAACGTATTTGCTGGATGGTCATAGAGCTCCAATGGCGCGCCCGCCTGTTCGATGATGCCGTCGCGCATGACCACGATCGTGTTGGCCATGGTCATGGCCTCGATCTGGTCGTGGGTGACGTACAGGGTCGTGGTCTTCAGGCGTGCATGGATGTCCTTCAACTCCGCGCGCATCTGGACGCGCAGCTTGGCGTCGAGGTTGGAGAGCGGCTCGTCGAATAGATAGACCTGCGGGTTGCGCACGATTGCCCGGCCCATGGCCACCCGCTGGCGCTGGCCGCCGGAAAGCTGCTTGGGATAACGCTCCAGATACTCCGTCAGGCCCAGGATGCGCGCGGCTTCCGCGACGCGGCGCGCGATCTCGGCCTTCGGCGTCCGCGCCAGCCGGAGCGAGAAGGCCATGTTCACGGCCACCGTCATGTGGGGGTAGAGCGCGTAGTTCTGAAACACCATCGCGATGTCGCGGTTCTTGGGCTCGACCTGGTTGATGACCCGGCCGCCGATGCTGATGGTGCCCCGGTCAATCTCCTCCAACCCCGCGATCATGCGCAACAGGGTGGACTTGCCGCAGCCCGACGGGCCGACCAGGACGACGAACTGCCCGTCCGGCGCATCGACCGAAACACCCTTGATCGTCTCGACCTCGCCATAGGCCTTGTGCACGTCGCGGATTTGAACGTCGGCCATGGTCTACTCCGCAACGCTTGACGTGTGTGCCGGCGTCATTCCTTGCCCCCGGTGCTGGCAATGCCTTGGACGAAATTACGCCGCAGGATGACGAAGATCGTCACCGACGGCACCAGCACGGCCGCCGCCGCCGCGCTGAGCCTTCCCAAATCGACCGTGAAGCCGGTCTGGAACAGGGCCAGGCCGACCTCGATGGTGTAGGCATCGCGTGAGGTGGTGACGATGATCGGCCAGGCGAAGGCGGTCCAGGCCTGAAAGAACGAAAGCACCGCGAGCGCGCCCAGGGGACCGCGCAGCAAGGGCAGGACGATCCGTGCGAAGATCCACAGCTCGCCGGCACCGTCGATGCGCGCGGCTTCCAGCAGTTCGTCGGGGATAGAATGCTTCACGTTCTGGCGGATCAGAAAGATGCCGAAGCTCATGACCAGATAGCCGAGCAGCAGGCCCCAGATCGAGTTGAGGATGCCGAGCGACTGGGCCTGGAAATAGAGCGGGATCATATAGACCTCGAACGGCACGATCGCCGTGGCGAGGATCAGGATGAAGATGACCTCCAGCGTCCGGAACTTGAACTTGGCCAGCACATAACCGACGATCGACGAGGTTATGACGATCGCCACCATCGACAGGAACGCAAAGCGCAGACTGGTCCAGATCCAGCGCAGCAGCGGCGTCTCGCCGAGCACGGAGCGGAAATTGTCGAGCGTCGGGTCGGCCGGGATGATCGTCGGCGGCCAGGCCACCATCTCCTGCGGCGTCTTGAACGCGTTGGCCACCAGCAGGACCAGCGGCAGCACCATCAGGATGCCGAAGATGAACAGCACGACGTCGATGGTCAGGTTGGTCAGACGCGCGCGGGCGGTCATGCCAAGGCCCGGGACCGTCTCGACGGCCGGCTTTTGATCCGCGTCGCTCATCGGTTCCACTTCTCGCGCAAGAGACCGAACTGGACCAAGGTCAGTACCAGCACGATGCAAAGCAGAATGACGGCCTCTGACGCCGCATAGCCGACGCGGTAGTTGCGGAAGGCGTTTTCCAGCATGTCCAGCACCAGTACCCGGACCAGGCGGCCCGGCGCGCCTTGCGAGTCCGAGGCCAGCACGAAGGCCTGGGCGTAGACGTTGAAGCCCGAAATCAGCGTCACGACCGAGACGTACAGCGTGATCGGTCGCAACAGGGGCACGGAGATGAAGAAGAAGCGCTGAATGCCCGAGGCGCCGTCCAGCTTGGCGGCCTCAAACAGGGTGTGCGGCAGGTTCTTGAAGCCGACCAGATAGATCAGCACTGCGTAGCCCAGAGCCTGCCACGAGCACAGAATGATGATGCAGATCACCGACAGCACCGGATCGAACAGCCAGGCTTGGCCGGGGATGCCGAAAAACTCCAGGACGGCATTCAGCGGCCCGAGATTGGCGTCGAAGATCCATTTCCAGGCCATCGCCGCCGGCACCAGCGACACGATGTGCGGGATGAAGACGGTGGTCTCGTAGAAGCCGGCGAAGCGCGAGCGGGTGCGGTGGTAGATCAAGGCCGCGATCACCAGGGCGGCCGGGATGGTGACGAACAGCACGCCGAAGGCGATGATCGTGGTGTTGACCAGCGCGTTCAGGAACAGCTGGTCCTGAAACAGCTCGCGGAAATTCTCCAGCCCGATGAACGGCTTATCGCGGGAGAGAATGTCCCAGCGGTGCAGGCTGAGGCGCAGGGTTTCCCAGATCGGAAACATGCGCACCCAGGCGAAGATCGCGAGCGTCGGCAAAATCGCCAGGATCGCAAATCGCCACTTCTTGGTCCGCAGCATCTGCCTGCCTTATCGAACAAAAAACATGCCGTTCCGGGGGGTGAGGCAGCCCCGGAACGGCAGTTTTTCAAACGTTCAGGCTACTGTGCAAGCAGGCCTTCACGCTCGAGGATACGGTTGGTCTCTTCGGCCGCGGCCGCCAAGAAGGCGTCGATGGCGTCAGGATCGTCCGCCAGTGACGGGTCGGCAAAGGCCTGCTCCAACTGCGCGGCGAGGCGGGTCAAGACCTCCTCGATCGGCCCGATTGCCGGCAGTGTGAAGAACTCAAAGCCCGCCGGGTTATCGACGAAGGCAGAGAATTGCGGAACGGCCTCCGTCACCGACGAATAGTCGACATTGATGCGGTTGGGCAGCCAGCCGACATTCTCCAACAGCCAGACCAAGTTCTCCGGCTCGTTGGCGGCCATGGCGAACGCCCAGGCGGCGTCCGCGCCGTCGCCATCGGCCTCGTTTACATAGAGGTTGACCGGCAGCGCGATCGAGCCGACGGGCAGGGGGGCGGTGGCGTAGTTCAGGTCCGGGGCCCGGGCGGCGATGTCGCCGATGACCCAGGATTCGCGGATGAACATGGCCGTCTGGCCGCGCTGGAACGCCTCGGCGTCGGCCGGCATTTCCGGCGTCACCGTGTCCAGCGTGTAAAGGTTGACCAGATACTGGTTGAGCGCGTTCCGCCCGGCCTCGTTGGCGTAGCCGGCCTGCCACATGCCGTCGTCGGTCTGTTCGAGCACCGAGCCGCCGAACTGGAACAGGTTGATCCAGAACTTCTCCGCGATGCCCTGGCCGCCGCCGGACAGGCGCAGGCTCCAGCCCGAGACGATCGGGTTGCCGTCGGCGTCCCGCTCGGTCAGCTGCTCGGCATAGGTCGTGTAGTCGGCCATGGTCGCGGGCGGTTCGCTCAGGCCCGCCGCCTCGAACATGTCGGTGTTGTAGAACAGGGCGCCCTGGCCCCGGAACAGCGGCACGCCGTAGACCGTGCCGTCATTGCTGGCAGTGTTGATGAAGAACTCAGAGAAGTTGCCGTCGCCGGTCACGAAGCTCGAAACATCGTCCGGCACGGCCGGCAGCAGGTCGTTTTCGATGTAGCGCTGGGCCGTGGAACCGGCCAGTTCGATCACCAGCGTGCCTTGACCGCCGCCGGTGAGGCCGAGCGCGATGCGCCGCTCATGCTCACGCAGGGCGATGGCCTCGACATTGACCTCCAGGTCCGGATGGTCGTCGGCCATGGACGCCGCGACGTGCTCGTAGAAGGGCACCATCTCAGGGAACCCGCTCCATACCGTGATGGTTTCCGCCGCCGCCGAGTTGGCCCCGATCGCGGTGCCGACCAGCAGCGCCGCACTCAAGGTCATCGATGTCTTAGTGTGCCTTCCCATTCTCCCCTCCTTGGTTGCGCTTAAAGAACGCCAGAGCTTGATAGCAGTGTTGCATGCAACCGGTTGCATGTCAAACGCGCTCGGCGCCTGCGATGGCCAGGGCCGCATCGCGAATCGCTTCGGCACAGCCCGGCGCCACCGTCGCTGGCTGGCCATAGAAGCGGTGCGCCTCATCGACTTCGTAGCCGCCGAACGGGTACTCTGCCCGCGGCGGGATATAGCCGGGATTGTCGTCGCAAAAGCCGGCCAGCATCACCGGCCGATCGCCAAGCGCCGATCGAAGGTCCAGCGCCGTGGCGGCAAAGATCTCGCCTGGCATGCCGATCAGGATCATGCCGCCCCAATCGAACATGGCGACCCGCTCGGTCAGCGGGTCCAGCGGACGCGGTGCAATATCCCGCGCCCAATCCGCCCAGATTTTCAACAGCTCCGCGCGCGCTTCGCCGCTTTGCTCAGCGTCTTCCAGCCACGCCTTTCGCAGGCTGTCGAGCGGGACCTTTTCCCGTCGCTCGAACGTCAGGGTGACGTTGGTCAAGGCCGCCGAGCAATCAGTGCCAAGCGACGTCTCCTTGCGCTTCACGACGGCCTCCGCGATCCGCTTGCCAAAGGCTTCAGCGGCCGGGAAGCTGCGCGCCGGATTGCCGGCCAGGCTGATCGAGGCCTCGGCGGAATGACCGGTGTTCAGATCGCCGATGCAGCCGGTCAGGAAGATCGCAGTCGCGCCGGGGTTGGCCGCTTCGAGTTCGGCGCGGACGAAGTGCGGGTAGTCGCCTGTCCATTGCCGGTTGTCGGCGCCCAGTACCACCGGATGACAAGCGTAGTTGACCAGGATCGCCAACAGCTGCCCGCCTTTCCGGCGCACCTTCAAAACCGGCAGGCTTCGGTCGATCGGGCCGTCATCATGGCGCCGGTTGCGCGCCACGTTGGGATCGGCACCCGCTGCAAAAAGCAGCTCGGCGTCGACGCGCCTGTCACGCGCTTGGTCGATGGCCGTGACGCAGGCATCCTCCAGTCGGCCCAGATAACCGGGTTCCGCCGCCGCGTGCAGCCGTCCGGTCATCGACACCGGTCCGCCATGGGTGTGCGTGGCGCACAGCATGACATTCTCATCGGGCAGGCCGCAGCGGGCACGCACCCGCGCGCTCATCTCCTGGTGAAAGCCGATCACGTCCGCGACCACCAGCACGGTCTCGTCGATGGCCAGGGCGCGTACCGTCAGCGGATCATGGGCGCCCTCCGCCGGCTCCGTGCGCGCAGCGAAGCCGGCCATCAGCAGCCCCGGCGGCGGCGTAATTTCGATCACCGCGACCCCGGCGCGGATCACGGCGCCACCCTCCGCCCGGCCGACCAGACGTCCACGACGTCCAGCGGTCCCTGCGGGTCGTACGGTCGGCGGAAGCGCAGAATGTCGGCCCGGGCACCGACCTTCAGACCCTCGGCCCGGCCCACGAAGCGGCCCGGGTTGGTCGTTGCCATGCGCAGGACCGAAGCGAGATCGAGCCCCGCCATGCGCATGGCGATGGGCAGGGTGTTGATCAGTGGCAGGCCCGCGCCAGCCAGGTAGGGCGTGCCCGCGAGGCTCACCCTGCCGTCCTCGCTCAACTCGACCTTGCCGCCGATCGGCTGCTCGTAGACCCCCGCCGGCAGCCCCGCCAGGGCGACGCTGTCTGAGACCAGGACCGCCTTGTCCAATCCCTTGGCGCGCACCATCGCAGCGAACGTGTCGGCCGGCAGATGATGGCCGTCGGCAATGAAGGTCGCGGTCAGCGTGTCGCTGGCGAGCTGTGCCCAGATCAGGTTTGGATGGCGCGGCAGCGTGGCGGCGGCCCCGTTGCCGAGATGGGTCGACAACCGCGCGCCCTCGGCGACAGCCGCGTGGATTTGCTCTGCCGACGCGCCCGAATGGCCAATGGCGACGTGGACGCCGCGTTGCGACACAGCGTCGATGTAGGTGAGGGCGCCGTCATGCTCCGGCGCCAGGGTCACCATCGCGACCAAACCGTCGCAGGCGGCTTGCCAGCGGTTGAACTCCTCGATCGATGGTGGCCGCACAAATTCTAGCGGATGCGCACCGCGCGGCCCGTCCTCCGGCGACACAGACGGACCTTCCACATGGATCCCAGCGATCATCTCGGCCGCCAAGGGATCGGCCGCCCGCGCGGCTGCGATCCTGCCCAGGGCGCCGATAATTCGGTCCTCTGGCGCGGTTATGACGGTTGGCAGAAACGTCGTCACGCCGAGCGTCGCCAGCGATCGGCATAGGTCGGAGACGGCGTCGGGCGTCAGACCGGCATCATTCAGGTCGATGCCGCCATAGCCGTTCACCTGCAGGTCGATCAGGCCCGGGGCCAGGAAGGCGTCGGTGTCTTCGGCAGCGGGTTCGATCGCGGCGATCGCACGGTCCTCGAGGATCAGACGAAGGCTTTCGCCGGTCGTCGGATCGCGGCCCAGGATCTCCGCGCCGTCTGTCATAGCGTCGGCACGCGATGCCTGAACTTGTCGATGAAGCGGGCGTTTGCCGCGTCGCCGCCCGGCGCGTTGCCGCTGCGCCAGATCGGCGGGTCGATGCCGCGATCCTTCAGCTTGGCGACGACGCGTATGACCAGGCAGTTCAGGGTAAACGCGTTGGCGAAGGTCGAGACCGCCGCGATCTTCTCGCCGATGCCCGGCACGGCGACGACCGCATCGCCGATCGGCACCTTGGTATCGATATGCAGGTCGACGACATCCTGCAGGTTCTGCTTTGTCGGGTGGCGGGCAGGGTGGTCCGGGACCGTCTTCGCCGCATGACCCGCCGAGCTGATGCCGATGATCGTGCAGCCACGGCTGCGCGCCTCCAGCGCGGAATCGATCAGCGCCGCGTTGATGCCGTAGGCGTTCACCAGCACCAGCAGGTCGGTGTCGCCAAGGCCGCGATTGGCGATCACTACCTTGCCGTAGCCCGGCGTCCGCTCGATCGCCATCGACCGCAAGGCGCCGTTCGCCAGCATGGTGCCCTCGTCCAGGATGGCGCTGATATGCATCAGGCCGCCGGCACGAAAGAACACCTCCTGCGTCGCCAGGTTGGAATGGCCGCCGGGGCCAAAGACGTGGACCAGCCGGTCGGCCGCGATCTGGTCGGCGAGCATCTCCGCCGCCTTGTCCAGCGCGCCTGATTCCTCATCGAGGATGCGCCGCATCAGAGCCTGAACGGCGCTGAAATAGTCCTCGCAAAGAGCGTCGGCGTCGATCTTTGGCTGGTCAGACATCGGGGTTGGAGTCCTTGTCCAAATAGAGCGTGCAGTCGGGATGGCTGCGCAGAATGCTGGCCGGCCACTCGGTCGAGACCGGCCCGGTCAGGCACTGCTTCACCGCCTCGGCCTTGTGGGCGCCGGGCACGCAGCAAAACAGCTTGTTCGCGCGCAGCAGCCGGGGGATGGTCAGCGTGATGGCGTGGGTCGGCACCTGGTCCAGGCTCGAAAAGCCCTGGTCGTCGACCTGCTGAAGCCGGCAGGTCCGGTCCAGTTCCACGACCTTTACGTCGAGCGGATCATCGAAATCTGCCACCGGCGGGTCGTTGAAAGCGATGTGGCCGTTCACTCCGATGCCCAGGCAAACGATGTCGATGTCGTGCGCGCTCAGCAGAGCGGCATAGCGGTCCGCTGCCGCTTCCGGCGCCGGTTCGGGCACGATCTTGTGGCATTCGGCTTGCGGCACCTTTGCGAAGAAATGCCGGTCGAGCCAGACGGCGAACCGTTGCGGTGCCTCGGCCGGCAGCCCGATGAACTCGTCCATGTGAAACAGCGTCACGCGCGACCAGTCGATATCAGCCGACTGCGCCAGTTCCGCGAGCATCTCCGCTTGGCTGGGTGCGGCGGCCAGAATCAAGCGCGCACGATTCTGCCGCGCCAGACACTCGGTCAGGGCGCGATGAATGTCGCTGCTGCTGGCATGGGCGAGGGCCTGGCGCGAGCGGTAGGTCTGCACCCGCAGCGATCCGACCAGAGCACTTGCGATCGGTTGTTCTGCCTCGGCGGGCAGGGGGGCAGGCTGGCCATCTGTGCGCGAGGGATTGGAGCTACTGAACGTCATTTCCGAATTGAGCCATGCAACCGGTTGCATGTCAAACTTTGTTTCCGAGGACGTCTTGTGCCAGGGTGGGGCATGCAGCCATCGCTCAAGACAGTGCGGGACAAGGCGTGATCAAGCGCAGGGGCACGGTAACCATCAGCCAGGTGGCGCAGGCGGCGGGCGTGAACCGGTCCAGCGTTTCGCGCGCCTTCACCAAGCCCTACATGCTGACGCCGGAAACCGTGGCACGGATCAAGGCCGTTGCCGACACGCTGGGATACGTGCCGAACCATACGGCGCGGGCGCTCAGCACCGGCAGGAACAGCAACCTGGCGCTGATTGTGCCGGACGTTGCGAACCCGTTCTTCCCGCCCATGATCCGCGCCGCCCAGGACGCGGCGGATGCCCAGGACTACTGCGTCTTTCTCGGCAACTCCAACGAGGACCCCAGCAAGGAAGACCGCCTCGTCGGCCGCTTCATTGGCCAGGTCGAGGGGCTGATCCTGGCCTCGTCGCGGCTGCCGGAAAAGCGCATCCTGGACTATGCCGAACAGCGGCCGATCGTGCTGATCAACCGCGACGTGGCCGGTGTGCCGCGCGTCCTGATCGACTCGTCCAACGGTATGACCGAGGCGGTACGCTTTCTGGCCGAGCGCGGCCACAAGAAGATCGCCTATGTCAGCGGCCCGTCCGGCTCCTGGTCGAACAAGTCGCGGCGGTTGGCCGTGCGCAAGGCGGCCCAACAGGCGGGGCTTGAGCTCTATGTCTGCCCGGCCCAGGTGTCCAGCTTCGAGGCGGGTCTCAGCGCCGTCGACCGCATCCTGGACGCCGGCACCACGGTCGCCATCGCCTTCGACGACGTCACCGCCCACGGCATCCTCGCGGGCCTTGAGCAACGCGGCATCACGGTGCCCGACGGTTTCAGCGTCGTCGGCTGCGACGATGTCCTGGGCGACCTGACCCATCCGCCCTTGACCACGATCTCCAGCCGTTCGTCGGAGGCGGGCGACCTGGCCGTGTCGCTGATGTACGACGCGCTGCGTTCGGTTGGCCTGAAGGACGCGCGGTATCTGCTGCAGACCGAATTGGTCGTACGCCAGACCACGAAGTGAGCGGGTGGCCGGCGGCCATCTGTCTTGTGCGGGTGAGTCCAGGCACCTTACGATGTCGCCTCCCGAACGAAGGAGACCCCAGTGACCGATCGTCCGTCCGCCGATGTTTTGAACGCCTTGCGCGGCCTCGACACGCCCACCGTTTGCAATGCCTTGGAACTCGTGGCGCCGGACCGGCGCGGCACGGGCTATACGGTCGACCATCTGCACTGCGTTCGGCCGGAACTGGGCAGCATGGTCGGCTATGCCAAGACGGTCAGGATCGAGGCCGAAGCGCCGGACCCTCAGTCCGCGGAGGAAAAGCAGGCCAAGCTGATCGACTATTTCACCTACATCGCCGAGGGCGACGATCCGAAGATCGTGGTGGTCGAGGACATCGACGAACGGCCCGGCTTCGGTGCCTTCTGGGGCGAAGTGTTCACCAATGTCCACAAATCGTTCGGCGCAGTGGGCTTGGTCACCAACGGGTCGGTGCGCGATATCGATCAGTTCGCCGAGGGTTTCCAGGCACTGGCCGGCAAGATCGGACCGTCACATGCCTATGTCCGGGTGGTCGATTTCGGCGGTCCCGTCTCCGTCGCCGGCATGGACGTTGCGGACGGTGATCTTATCCATGCCGACCGGCATGGGGCGGTCGTGGTGCCGCACGGCGTTGCCGACGGCGTGCCGGACGCGGCCGACCTGATGTTCCGGCGCGAGGCGTTCATTATCGGCGCCGCCAAGGAGCCGGATTTCTCCGTCGAGAAGCTGCGCGAGGCCATGGAGCAGGCGGCAAGAACCGACTAGCAGGGTATCGCGGGCACTATGGTTCGGTCGGCGTCAGGGCAACGCCGCCGACGGCCTGCTCGGTCGGCAGAATCTCGATCGTGGCGATGGTCATATGGGCCGGCGCCTGAATGGCGAACAGGATCGTGCGGCCGATGTCCTCGGGGCTGAGTTCGGCGATGCCGGTTTGCTTCGCGGCCGCCAGCCGCTCTTGGTCGCCAAGTGCGCTGTCATAGAACTCCGACGACACCCGGCCGGGACAGATCTCGGTCACGCGAATGCCCGTTCCCCGCAACTCGTGGCGAAGGTTCTGGCTGAACATATGCACCGCCGCCTTGCTGCCCCCATAGACCGCCGATGTCAGGGTATGCAGGCCGGCGATCGAGCCGATGTTGACGATGTGACCGCGCCGGCGCTTGCGCATGCCGGCAAGCGCGAGGGCGGTGATTTGCATCGGCGCGATGACATTGACCTCGATGGCTTCTTGAATGTGGTCGAGGCCGATCTGCTCCAGCCCCATGATCCCGTGGCCGACCCCGGCATTGTTGATGACGACATCCGGGCCGAACTGCTCGATGGCATCCTGCAGCCGTTGGGTTTCACGCACGTCCGCCGCGACCGTTCGGCACCCCGTCTCCCGGGCCAGCGTCTCAAGCCGTTCGGCGCGCCTGGCGACTGCCAGGACGTCAAGAGATTCTGCGCGAAGAACGCGGACGATCCCTTCGCCAATCCCGCTAGTCGCGCCGGTCACGAGCACTCTGGTTTCCGATCGATCGGTCATGATGTCTCCAAGCTAGCCGGGCAAAGGAAAACGAGACTAGTGCCCACGCAGGCACTTTGTCGCGCCGCGATTTCAGTCGAAGCTTTGGGGGCCGAAGCTTTGAGGGCGAAGAGCGATCAGCACAATAGAGGACAGGACGCAAAGCCCTGCCAGATACCAGGCAAAGGCCAATGGATTGCCAGTGGTCTCGTTCAACCACATGGCGATCACCGGCGTCGTGCCGCCAATCGCACCATAAGCGACGTTGAAGACGAGCGACGCGCTCAGGCCCCGAATGGCGTGCCGGTACAACCCGACGGTCAGGGCGGCGATGGACGGTATGCAGACGGACGTCATGGCACCTAGGACGCAGAAGACCAGCACCATCGCCGTCGTCGATCCCGCGGTGAAGACAGACAGCAGTGGAACGAGCGCAACCGCCAGCACGACGGTTCCGCTCAGCGCGGTAATGCGCGCGCCGATGCGGTCGCCAAGCCTGCCGCACAACGGCAACACAAACAGCGCCGCCAGTGCGCCGGCGATTGGTGCGAAATGGGCCGCCTGGGTATCGACATGAAGGGTCACCACAGCCCAGGTCGGCACGAAGACGAACAAGCCGACGAAACCGACCGCGATGCCGGCGAGCGCCAGCACGTTCAGGATCATTCGGCCGCTCTGGCGGGCCGCGTCGAACCAGATTTTTCTTCCTGCCGTCGCCGCAACTGCTTGGTCGCCGACCCTTCGACGTATCAGCAGGCCGACAAGAGCGATGACCACGCCAAGCCCGAAGGCAATGCGCCAGCCGAAACTGGTGAACTGCTCGTCGGTCAGGACAAGATGCAGCACGGCGACGACGGAGGCGCTGAACAGGATGCCCAGGGCAGGGCCCGCGCCGACGGCGCTCATGGCCGTCACACGATGACGCTTCGGCGCGTGTTCGCGCACAAAGACATATGACACGCCCAACTCGCCGCCGACGGCCAAACCTTGGGCCAGCCTCAATACAACCAGCAGAATCGGTGCTGCCACGCCAATAGTCGCGAATGTCGGCAGGACGGCCAGCAGCCCGCTGCTGACCGCCATGGTGAGAATCGATCCGATCAACGAAGCCCGGCGGGTAAACCGGTCCGCCAGCCAGCCAAAGACCGCGCCGCCGGCGATCCGTGCGATCAGACCCACCGCATAGGCCGCGAAAACCGCGATCAAAGAAGCGCTGACGCTCTCCGATGGGAAGAACAGCGGCGCCAAGGTGGCCGCCATCAGGCCGTAAACGGTCAGGTCGTAGAATTCGAGCCCGGTGCCGATGGCGCCGGCCGCCAGCAGCCGAGGCGGCAGCGACCGTGTCGCGTCGCGAACCGTTTGGTCATTTGGCATGCGATCGCTCTGGTCGCTGGGTTGGCGGTGGCTGGGGTGCGAAATGCGGCGACAACTCTCAACGGCGGCGATCGCGCCGTCAACTGATGTCGGAGGAGTGAGTGCTCACCGAAATGCACGAACCGATCACTCAGTCGTCACTGGCATCGCGCCCCGCCACGGGCCAGATCGTACCGCGACGACGCCGTGCCGGTGCGTTCGGCGCCGTCAGTCTCGATCGAAAGGAGTGAGTAACATGGCCAGCAAGACTCTTCGCCTAATGGGCGGTTTGGCCGCAGCCCTGTGCGTCACAGGGGCGCCGATTGCGCTTCAGGCCGCTGACGATCTGCTGCATTCGGGCACGTTTGAGGGTGCCAGCGGTCATGAAACCAGCGGTGGCGTGACCATCGTGTCGACCGACAATGGCATCCAGGTCATCCTGGGCGAGGACTTTTACCATGACGGGGCGCCCGACCCACATGTTGGCTTCGGTATGAACGGTGACTTCGACTCCGCGTCCGATCTCGGCATGCTGACCGCAAACACGGGCGGGCAGGTTTACGAGGTGCCCGCCACGCTGGATATCTCCGGCTATGACGAGGTCTATATCTGGTGTGTCCAGTACAGCGTTCCGCTTGGGGTGGCCGCGCTTCGGTAGGGAACGTACCAGAAGTCCGTCGGCTCGGCGGCCTTCCTTCAAAAGACTTTGGCGCTTATCGGTTCAGCAAGTCGCTTGTCTTCATCTCGACTGGTGGTCGACAATGATCCCAGCGTTCAGGGAGATGACAGGGACGGGATCGCATGACCGAGGCAACGCCGACCGAGCGGGTCAACGCTTGGCTTGAGACCTTTGCCGCCGCGCTGGCGCGTAACGACACCGCCGGCGCGGCCGATCTGTTCGGCGAGGACTGCTATTGGCGCGACCTCATCGCCTTCACTTGGAACATCAAGACGGTTGAGGGCAGGGACGCGGTCAAGGCGATGCTGGATGCAAACCTTGAGCGGGTACAGCCGCGCAGTTGGCACCTGACCGAAGAAGCGACGGTCGCCGGCACGACAACGGAAGCCTGGGCCGCCTTCGAGACCGAGGTCGGCCGTGGCGTTGCCCATGTCCGCCTGAAAGGCGACAAATGCTGGACCCTGTTGACCACAACGGAAGAGCTGAAAGGCTTTGAGGAGCACAAGGGCCCGACGCGCCCGAACGGCCACGCCTTCGGTTACGTCGCCGGGCGCAAAAGCTGGCTTGAGGAAAAGCTCGAAGATGAGGCAACGCTCGGCCATACCAAGCAGCCTTACTGCGTCATCATCGGCGGTGGCCAGGGGGGCATTGCGCTTGCCGCACGGCTGAAGCAGCTCAACGTGCCGACGATCATCGTGGAGAAGAACGAGCGGCCCGGGGATTCCTGGCGTAAGCGCTACCGGTCGCTCTGCCTGCACGATCCGGTCTGGTACGACCATCTGCCCTACATCCCGTTCCCTGAAAACTGGCCGGTTTTTTCGCCCAAGGACAAGCTGGGCGATTGGCTGGAAATGTACGCCAAGGTGATGGAGCTGAACTATTGGGGCAGCACCGAATGCAAGAACGCCCGCTATGACGAGGCCGCCGGTGAATGGATCGTCACCGTCGAACGAGATGGCGAGACCATCACGCTCAGGCCCAAGCAATTGGTTCTCGCGACCGGCATGTCCGGCATGCCCAGCGAACCCAGATTTCCCGGTGCCGAGCGCTTCAAGGGCGAACAGCACCATTCCAGCAAACATCCCGGCGGCGAGGCCTATGAGGGCAAGAAATGCATCGTCGTCGGCTCCAACACCTCGGCGCACGATATCGCCGCCGATCTGTGGGAACACGGCGCCGACGTCACCATGCTGCAGCGATCGTCGACCTGCATTGTTGGGTCTGAGAACTTCACGCGGGTCAATTTCGGCGCGCTGTACTCCGAAAAGGCGATCGCGTCGGGCATCACCACCGAGAAGGCCGATCTGATCTCGGCATCGATGCCCTATGCCCTGATGGCCGACGTGCAAAAGCCGATGGCGGAGGCCGTTGCCAAGAAAGATGCGGACCTGCTGAAACGTCTGGAGAAGGTCGGCTTCATGCTGGATTTCGGCGATGATGGGACCGGCCTGCCGATGAAGTACATGCGGCGGGGCAGCGGCTATTACATCGATGTCGGCGCGTCCGACATGGTCGCCGATGGCAAGATCAAGCTGAAGAGCAGGGTCAGCATCGAAGAGATCACGGAGACTGGGCTGGTGCTGAGCGACGGCACCGCGCTTGACGCCGATCTCATTGTCTATTGCACCGGCTACGGCTCCATGAATGGCTGGGCCGCGCTGCTGATCTCGCAAGAGGTCGCGGACAAGGTCGGCAAGTGCTGGGGCTTGGGCTCCGACACGACCTATGACCCCGGACCTTGGGAAGGCGAACAGCGCAATATGTGGAAGCCGACCCACCAGGAAGCCTTGTGGTTCCATGGTGGGAACCTGCACCAGTCACGGCATTACTCGCTATATCTGGCGCTGCAGTTGAAGGCTCGGTTGGAGGGCATTGTCACGCCGGTCTACGGCATGGAGCCGGTTCACCATCTCGGCTGACCTCGGCGCCTTGGACGCCGGGGTCAGTCGAGACGCCTAAGCGGCGATGACCGCCGCGACCGCAAAAAAGGCGGCGGCGAACACCAGCACGGCGATGTTTGATCTCAGGTCCATCTTTCGTCTCCCCGCGCGAGATCTTCGGGCAAGCATCCCGCGCTCCATGTCTGCACTATCCTCTTCGCTCTAGGCCGCGTCAGTGACGGCGGTCATAGGGCATCAGGCGGCCAGGCAGGCGTTGGCGATGGCTTCGACATGGCGGTGGTCGGTGCCGCAGCAGCCGCCATAGACGTTCAGCCGCTGCAGCAGCCGGCGCAGTTCCCTATGATCGTCGCCCAGCTCCAGCGGGTTGCCGTCGTCCAGCTCCTCGGCCTCGTCCAGCTCCGCATGGCTCATGCGCGAGGCATTAGCGCGGACGCCGCGAATACGGTCGAGCCACAACTCGTTGCCTGTCAGCTCTTGGCTGAAATGGCTCGGGTGGGCGCAGTTGATCATGTAATAGGCCGGCGGGTTGTCGGTTACGGCGTCGACCGTGCCGATGGCGGCGCGCAGGCTGTCGCCGGACGGCAGCCGCCCGTCCGTTTCCACCGTAAACGAGATCACCACCGGCATCGATGCCTCCGCCGCCGCGCGTGTGATGCCGATGGCCTCATTGATGTTGGTCATGGTGATGGCCGTGATCATGTCGGCTTGCGTGTCCTTGAACGCCGCGATCTGATGGCGGTGATAGCTCTGCGCCTCGCGCGCACTCATGATCTCGCCCGGGTCGTAGCCGTCGCCGCGCGGGCCGACGCAGCCACTGATGACGACCGGGGTCTGCGCGGTCTCAAAGCTCTCCCGAACCTCGCTCAGCAGCGCGATTGCGTCGCGGTTGGCGTCGCTCAACTCCTCTGGTGAATAGCCCATCTTGGCGCCCCAGTCCGGGCTGGCCCGCCAGGTTGCGCTTTCCAAGATGAAGCCAAGCTGCTTGGCGCGCGCGATTTCGGCATAGCGGCGATAGTAACGGCGCAGCGCCTCCTTGCCCTTCTCGGCACGCAGCAAATCGAAGGCGGCGAAATGAGGCAGGTCGAACCCGTCGTGAAAAATCAGCGTGGTTTCGATGCCGCCATCGGTCAAAAACATGGTGCCGTTCAACTGCGGCAGGTGGGCGCGATACTTGGCCATCATGAAATGCTCCTTCCTGTTCATTCGGCCCTGGCCCTTGCGGCCATGGCGATAGAGTCATTCGCGTCTGTGTAACGGCGACGCTAATCGCGCAGCATTTCCGCCATATTTCTTAGGCGCCCTTTCTTTGTTTCAGTTGTTTCAGCGGAGTGCCGTGATTAGACCCGGTGACCGATTTGATGTTACGCGACTTCGATTCGGGTAGGTCTTCAGGTCCCACGTTGGCTGTGTGGGCCATAGGCACTGGCTAGAGGAGCACTTCGATGATGAGTAGGGTAATGCTTGTCGGCGCGGTTATCATTGCATTGTCGGCCGTTTCGGTGTTTGCCGGCCACGCCGTTTCCAACGCTCAAGGGGAGGATGACACAATGAGCTCAGAGGTTTCCTGGATGTACGCCGTGACCATCAAGGCAGGGCAGGTGGACGCCCTGAGGGACTTGATCGCCGAGATGGCAAGCCGGGCCGAGGCCAACGAACCTGGCACGCTGGAGTATCACTGGACGATCAGCGAGGACGGTACTACGGGCCATCTCCGCGAGCGCTACGAGAGTTCCGAAGCGGCGTTGACCCACCTCGCATCGTTCAACGCCAACTTCGCCGATCGGCTGATGCCGTTGCTCGACTCCGCGCAGATGTTCGTCAATGGCGACCCAAGTCCGGCGTTGCGCCAGGAGATTGCGGGCGCGCAGCCGACCTATATGGTCGAAGCCGGCGGCTTCATCCGGTAATCCTACCGGCAGCCGTCGGCTCTAAGGCGTATCGGCAGCCGTAGCCGCCGCCTCGGGCCTGCGCCGATGGATCAGGCGTGAGATGCCCCGGACCATGGTGAAAAAAGCCGGAGTGAAGATCAGCCCGAAGACCGTAACGCCGATCATGCCGGCGAAGACCGCCGTGCCGAGGGTCTGGCGCATCTCGGCTCCGGCGCCCTGGGCGATCACAAGTGGTACGACGCCCAAAATGAAGGCAAACGAGGTCATCAAAATCGGGCGCAATCGGGTACGCGCCGCGTTGACCGCGGCGTCGACCAGCGACTCGCCGCGTGCTTCGCCCTGGCGGGCGAATTCGACGATCAGGATGGCGTTCTTGGCCGCCAATCCGACCAGAACGATGAACCCGACCTGGGCCAGCACGTCGACGGGGAAGTTGGCGAGCTGAAGCCCGGTCACGCCGGCCAGCAGGCACATCGGCACGATCAGGATGACCGACAGGGGCAGGGACCAGCTTTCATATTGCGCGGCCAGCAGCAGGAACACGAACACGACCGAAAGCGCGAAGATCCAAAGGCCGCCGCTGGCCTGCACCTCCTGATAGGCGAGACCGGTCCATTCGAAGCCGAAGCCGTCGGGCAGGGTCGTGGCGGCAAGTTCCTCCATGGCCTGCAACGCGGTGCCGCTGGCCACGCCGGGCGCGGCATTGCCCTGCACCTCCGCGGCGCCATAGAGATTGTAACGCGCCACTCGATGCGGCCCGGTCACATTGCTGAATTCCGCCACGGCGCCGATCGGCACCATCTGGCCATAGGCGTTGCGGGTGCGCAGATTGGCGATGTCGTCGACCGACTGCCGGAAGGACCCGTCGGCCTGGGCGGTCACCTGGAAGGGCCGGCCAAGGAAGGTGAAGTCGTTGACGTAGGCCGAGCCGAGATAGATCTCCAGGGTTTCGAACAGTTGGTCGGCTGGAACCCCCAGCATCTCGGCCCGGACCCGGTCGAGGTCGGCATAGATCCTGGGTGTGCGGGTGTTGAACAGCGAGAACACGCCGACCGCATCGGGCGACTGGTTGGCCGCCGCGACCAGTTCGCCGACGGCTTCCTCCAGGGCCGGCAGGCCACGCCCGCGGCGGTCCTGGACCATCATCATGAAGCCGCCGGTGTTGCCGATGCCTTGCACGGGCGGTGGCGGGACCGTCACGATGAATGCCTCTTGGATGTCGGCAAGCTGCGCGTTGACCTCGCCCAGCAGGGCAAAGGCGCTGACCCCCGGCCGCTCGCTGAACGGCACCAGAGTCGAGAAGATGGCACCCGCGTTGGAGGCGTTGGTGAAAGTCGCGCCGTCGAACCCGCCGAAGGCAACGGTATTGGCGATGCCGTCGATCTGGCGCAGCCGATCGGAAGCCTCGCGCACGACGGCATCCGTGCGCTCCAGCGAGGCGCCGGGCGGCAGTTGAATGACCGTAATCAGATAGCCCTGGTCCTGTTCCGGAATGAAGCCGGTCGGCGCGCGTTCGAACTGAAAGACCGTCAGCGCGATCAGCCCGGCATAAACCAGCCCGGTTAGGATCGGCAGCCGCACGATCCGCCGCGTCAGGCCGCCATAGCCCAGCGACAGCTTGTCGAACGACCAGTTGAAGCCGCGCGAAAACCGGCTGAACGGGTATGCCAGCCAGCCGAACAGCGAGTGGGGACGCCTTGCCTCGCGGTGGGGCCTGAACAGGATGGCGCACAAGGCGGGACTCAAGGTCAGCGAAACCACGGCGGAAATCACCGTCGCCGTGGCGATGGTCACCGCGAACTGGCGGTAGAACTCGCCGGTGATGCCCGTGACGAAGGCCGCGGGGATGAAGACCGCCGACAACACCAGCGCAATCGCCACCAGGGCGCCTGAGACCTCGTCCATGGTCTTGTGCGCGGCGTCCTTGGGCGACAGGCCGTTGCGGATGTGCCGTTCGACGTTCTCGACCACGACGATGGCATCGTCGACGACAATGCCGATGGCCAGCACCAGGCCGAACAAAGACAATGTGTTCAGCGAGTAGCCGAGCGCAGAGAGCATGGCGAAAGTGCCGATCAGCGAGATCGGAATGGCCAGGATCGGCACGATCGAGGCGCGCAGGTTTTGCAAGAACAAGACCACGACGATGACGACCAGCGCGACCGCCTCAAAGATCGTGATGACAACCGCGTCGACGGACTCCGCAATGAACTCGGTCGGGTTGTAGACGATTTCATACGCCACGCCGTCGGGAAAGTTCACCGCCAGTTCGGCCATCTGAGCCTGCAGCAGTTCGGCCGTTTCCAGCGCGTTTGAGCCCGGGCGCTGGAAAATCGCCATCGCCACCGCTTGCTCGTCGTTCAGATAGCTTGTCTGGCTATAGTCCTGGGCCGCGATCTCGATGCGCGCCACGTCGCCCAGGCGGGTGATGCGGCCTTGATCGTCGGTCTGCACGATGATCTGTTCGAACTCGCCGACGTCGCGCAGGCGGCCCAGGGCCTCGATGTTCATCTGAAAGGCCGCCGCCTGCGGCACCGGCGGCTGGTTCAGCGAGCCGGACGCGATCTGAACGTTCTGGGACCGGACGGCGTTCACCACGTCGCTGGCGGTCAGGTCGCGCGCCCGCAGCAACTCCGGGTTCAGCCAGATCCGCATGGCGTATTCGCGCGCGCCGAAGATCTGGACGTTGCCGACGCCGTCGAGCCTGGCCAGCACGTCGCGCACCTGCAACGTGGCGTAGTTCGACAGGTAAAGCTGGTCGCGCGTGCCGTCGGGCGAGGTCAAATGGATGACCATCAGCATGTCCGGTGAATTCTTGGCCACCGTCACGCCAAGGCGGCGCACCTCTTCGGGCAGTTGCGCTTCTGCCACCGCCACCCGGTTCTGCACCAGCACTTGCGCGATATCGAGGTCCGTGCCCAGCGCGAAGGTCACGGTCAGCGCCAGGCCGCCGTCACCCGTCGACTGGCTGCTCATATAGAGCATGTTTTCCACGCCGTTGATCTGCTCCTCCAAGGGCGCGGCAACGGTGTCGGCGATGGTCTCGGCCGAGGCGCCGGGATAGCTGGCCGACACAACGATCGTCGGCGGGGCGATCTCCGGGTACTGCGCAACCGGCAGCGACAGGTAGGAGAAGGCGCCGATAAGGACAATCAGGATCGAGATGACCGACGCGAAGATTGGCCGGTCAATGCAGAAATGGGCGATGCGCACGTCTCTAGGTCCGGCGCTTAGGGCTGGTCGGCGGCCGTGATCTGGCCTGGCTCGGGTGTCACCGTGGCGCCCGGTCTGGCCCGGATCATGCCGTTGATGATCACGTTGTCGGTCGGCTCCAGCCCGCTGCGAATAATGCGCAAGCCGTATTCGCGGGGGCCGGGCCGAACCACGCGTGACTCAACGACATTGTCGCCATTGACGATCAGCACGATGCGCTGATCCTGGTCGCTCAAGATCGCCTCGTCAGGCAGCAGCAGGGCATCGTAGCGCGGCGAGGCAGGCAGCCGCAGGACGCCGAACTGACCCGGCGTGATGAAGCCGTCGGCATTGGGAAAGACCGCACGCATTCGGATGGTGCCGGATGTTCGGTCGATGCGGTTGTCGACGAAGTCGATGGTCCCTTCAAGCGGCCAGTCGGTCTCGTCGAACAGCCGGGCGTTGACTTGAACCCCACCGTCGCGTTGCGACTGCAACTGGCCAGCGGCGATCGCGCGTTGATAGGCGAGATAGTAGGACTCGCTCATGTCGAACTCGAAATAGATCGGGTCGAGCGAGACAATGTTGGTCAACAGGGTCGTGCTGCCTGACGTGCCGCCCAGGATCAGATTGCCCACGCTTATTTCCCGTCGGCTCATCCGGCCGCTGATCGGCGCGGTGATCCTGGTATAGCCGAGATCGAGTTGGGACAGGGCCTCGTGGGCGGACGACAGATCCAGCGCGGCGGTGGCGGCGTTTACCTCTTCGACCCGCTCGTCGTAAGTCGCCTCCGCGATGTTGTTGTTCTGCAGCAGTTCTTCGGCGCGCTGAAGCTGCTGCTGGGCCAAATCAAGGCGCGCCTGCGCCTGTGCCACGTCGGCCTGGGCCGCGCGCAGGTCGGCCTCGAACGGACGGGGGTCGATGACGAACAACAGATCACCTTCGTTGATCATCTGGCCGTCTTCGAAATGGATCTCGTCCAGATAGCCGCTGACCCGTGCGCTCACGTCGACATAGTCAATGGCGGCGAACTGTCCGGTGAATTCCTGATACTCGATCAGTTCCTGCTGAAGAGGTTCGCTGACCGTCACGGCCGGTGGCTGGCCCGACTGGGCGTTGGCAAGGCCTGCTGGTCCCGCCACCCACAGCACAAGCGCGGTAAACCAAGCCCGCTTACTAACGGACCGAAGGCAGGCGGCGACAATTGGGGGAACCATGGACATGTCCTAAGTGACGATTTCGGCGCTGTACGCGCGCTCCTGGCGGGGAAGCGGCGCCGCTCGATCGCGAGATGGCCGCGACAGGGCGACCAAACCACGAACCATAGTCTTGCAGATATTCGAACGTTCGGCGAATGACAGAACGATGACTGTGGTCATCGCTAGCGTGAATCGGGGACTGGGAATTGACGGGCCATAATGTCGTTCAAGCACCATGCGCGATGACGATTGCGCCGAGGGTAGCGACTTCAGTTGGAAGCTTCAATCGACAATAGCGCCCGGCAAAACCGTTTTTGCAGTCAAAGCGGCGCGTGATGCCTCATGCCCGTTTTGCCTGCGTTGCTTGCTCGGATGTGGCCCAGAGGTGCGGTGTCTCCATACCGGATCTGGTCTGGCCACGAATGTGCCGTAGTACGCCGTCTTTTCATTCGCGAAAGGCACCTTTCGGTTTTGCGCCGTTTTCGACAGCTCGGCCCAGGACCAATTGCCGATTAGCAAGCGGAAGAGGACGCGCTGATGACATTGAATGAGGTGAAGCTGTGGAACGGCAAGACTGTGCCGAGGATTGGGATCGGCACATGGGTGATGGGAGGTGAGCAATATTGGAACGGCCAGGCGACCGGCTGGGCCAACGTTGACGACGCGGAGTCGCTGAGGACCCTGCACACGGCCTTCGATAGGGGCGTGCGGATCATCGACACGGCCGATCAATACGGCGCCGGCCACGCCGAAAAGATCATCGCCACGGCGCTTAAGGAAACCGACCTGCCGCGCGAGGATTTCGTCATCTGTACCAAGGTCGGCATGGTCTGCGAGCCCGACAGCGGCAACATCGTCGGGTTGACCGATCGCGAGGAGGACATCGGTGCCGCCATCGACGCATCGCTGGTGCGCCTGGGTGTCGACCACATCGATCTCGTGAAGTTCCATATCAACCACCATGCCGTCGCGCGATCGGAGGGTGTTTTTGCGGCGTTTTCCCGTGCCTACGAGCAGGGCAAGATCGGCGGCTTCGGCTGGAGCAACGACGACGTCGAGGGCGCGATGGCCTTTGCGGACCTTGAAGGCTATGTGGCGGTTCAGCACGACCTGAACCTGTTCTCCCCGGCTGATGACATGCTTCGCGCAATCGAGAAGCGGGGGCTTTGGTCTTTCAATCGCCAACCCTTGGCGATGGGCCTGCTGACCGGAAAACACAGCTCGGACAGCCCGGCGGTGGGGGAGAACGATGTCCGGGGCAGCGGGGTTGAGTGGTTGCGGTACTTCGACGGCGGATCACCAAGCAGAACCCTGTTGGCCGCGCTTGAAAGCGTGCGCGAGCTCTTGACCGAAGATGGTCGTAGCTTGGCCCAAGGCGCTCTTGGCTGGTGCCTGGCAAAGTCCGACCGGACAGTCCCGCTACCCGGGTGTCGCACGCCGGCACAGGCGACGGACAATTTCGGTGTATTGGCCTACGGTCCGCTTTCGGACGGGACCATCAGTCAGATTGATGCGTTGCTCGCGGATGTACGACCCTAATCGGTTCGCCGATTGGCCTCCCTCGGAAACCAGTTGGCGACTTCTGCCGGCCCCGCTGGGCTGCGCGACCTAGTTCTGGGACACCAGGCGCGCGCCGATCCATGGTAGGATGAGGCTCTCCAACCGTTCGCCGACCAACTGGCGATGATCGCCGGCATAGACATCCAGAAGATGCGGCACCCGCTCGGCCCCGAGGCGCTGAGAGAACGCCAGCGTCGCCACCGGGATGTGCAGGAACTGGTCGCCGAGGCCGACGCCAAGGCCAAGGCCGCGAAGCCCGCGCAACGCCTCGCGCGCCTCGCGGACTTGGCGGATCGGCAGGGCATCCAGGTAACGATCGTAGGCTGCATCGTCGAGCACCACTTCGCCGCGCACGATGTCGAACGGAAAGTCGCCGTAGATCGTGGGTTGGCCCTGATCCGAACTGAAGGCGGTGATGACGCCAAGGGCGGCCACGGGGTAGAAGTCATCGTTCGCGAACAGGTTCTCCAGATCTTCTTGGGACGCGACTTGTGAGGCGCGCGCCCAGGCATCATTGCCGAAGCTGAAGTCGTCGATGGCTGCCAAACAGCACGGGCTCATCGCCCAGACAACGGAGAAGACCTCGGGGCGCGTCATGCCTAAATGCAGGGCGCCGTAGCCGCCCATCGAATGGCCGAGAACGGCCCGGCTGTCCCTGCCGGTCAGGGTGCGAAATTCGGCGTCGACGAAACCCACCAGATCGTCGGCCATGTAGTCGCCCCACCGCCCGCTGATCGGCGAATTTCGGTAGAAGCCGCCACCATACTGGTTGCCGCCGTTGGGCATCACCAGCACCAGTTCCGGCAAATCGCCAGCCGCAATCAGCCGGTCGAGTCTCGCGGGGACATCGAAGAATTCAAGCCAGACGCCATAATCGTCGAAGATGCCGTGCAACAGGTAGACCGCCGGATAGCGTCGATCCGCCTCTCCGTCATAGCCGGGCGGCAGGTAGATGGCGGCGCCCTGCACGCTGGGTGTGCCAAGCAGATTGCCGGTCAGCGCAGGCGCCGGCACATCCACTTCGACCACGCGGCCCGCCGCGTCGCTTGTCGACTGGGCAATCGCAGGCGGTGCCATGCTGAGCGCGACCAGAAGCATGGAACCGGCGAGCAAGCGCGGCATGGCGAAGATCTCCTCTGGCGTCGACCACTCTATGTGGCAGAGATGTGAGCGAAGCTCCAATCGCACAGGCGGTCAAGTCTCGACGAAGATCGATCACCCGATCGACACGACAGCCTGCCGAAGGCAGCTCATATGGCGACGCGGCCGGTCTCCGGGCACGGCGTTTAGCCCATCTGCTCCCTCAGCGAGCGCAGGAGCATCTGCCACCATTCGCCATGGCGGCGCAGGAAGACAGCGTCGTCCATGGTATGCCGTGCCGCGTGTTCCTGGGGGATGCTGTCCCAGCCGGAATGGCTGACGGTGACCCGCGTTTCCTCACCAACGGCTTCGAAGCGGACATCGACCAGGGTCGACTGGCCGGGCTCGAACGTGTCCTGGTGCCAGGTGAAGGCCAGACGGTCGCCCGGCTGCCAGGTGGTGATGCGGCCGATCTCGAACGTGTCGCCATTGGCATAGGTCTCGACCAGCCTCCCTTCCGGCCCCGGCTCGAACGCAAGCGTGCCCGGTTCGCGGCGGCTGAACGGAAACAGCATGTTCGGCTGCCACCAAGCGCCGATCTCGCTGGTGAAGACGTCGAAGGCCCGCGCCGGTGTTGCCCCCACACGCAAGGCAACGATGATGTTCGAGGTCATTCCTTGCGCTCCAGATGCTCTTTGAAGGCCGCCAACTGCACGGTCCAAAGCTGTTCAGTTTCTTCCAGCCAGCGCTTCAACTCCGCCATGGGCTGCGGCCGCAGCCGATAGACGCGCACCCTGGCGTCAAACTCCGGATGGCTGTCCTCGATCAGGCCGCTTCTGCGCAGCGCCTTCAGGTGCCGGCTCATCGCCGGCGGCGAGAGGCCAACGAGATCGGCGATCTCGCCAGCCCGGCGCGGCCGCTCGCGCAGCAGGTCGACGACCCGGCGGCGGTTTGGATCGGCCAGCGCCGCCAGGGTTTGATCGAGGTTTGCCGCCGCTTTCAAATCCAGCCTTCGATCTTCAGGCCGCTGGCCTTCTCGGCCTCTTCCCGGCTGACCTGCCGCACGGTCTGAGCGAAGGTCCAGACATGGCCCTCTGGGTCTTTCACGGAATAGACCCGGTCGCCATAGAACTGGTCCTCGGGCTGACGCACGACCTCGGCATCGGCCGCTCGGGCGCGCGCGCAATGAGCATCGAGATCGGTGTCCAAGTGCACATGGACCGACTGTGTGTTCTTGCCGCCGACGGAGGCGGGGCTGGCGACATGATCGGCCCATTCCGCCCCGACCATCAGATAGCATTCGCCGACTGTCATCTCCGCATGGCTGAGATTGCCGTCGGCATCGGTGATCACCATCGAGCGTTCAAACCCGAAGGCCTTTTCCAGCCAGTCGAGCGCGGCATCCGGGTCCTTGTAGACCACGGCGGAGGCGAGGGTGGCGCGATGAGGTTGGTTTGTCATGCGGCATCATTCCTATTTCGATTTGGAAGAATAATTAATGATGTCGTGAAATATATTGTCAAGGGTGAAAGGCCATCAATGTCGCCGGTTCGGGGGCTGCTTGTGTTGGCCGATCGCCGTCAGGCCATTTCAGCGTTGTGCCTGTCCGCGGCCCACTTCTTCAGCCTGACGCGGTCGACCTTGCCTGTGGCGTTCAGGGGCATGTCGTCCAGAAACTCAATCAGTTCCGGCGCCTTGTATCCGACACGTGCGCGCGAAAACTCGATCAGTTCCTGCGCCGGGGGGGGCTCCGCCCCATCCTCCAGCGTCACATAGGCCCAGACATTCTCGCCATGGACCCTGTCATGCACGCCCACAACGCCGGCGCTGGCGATCGCCGGGTGGGCGAGCAACGTGTCCTCGACCTCCTGCGGGCTGATGTTCGAGCCGTCATGGACGATGATCTGTTTCTTGCGACCGCAGAACCAAAGATAGCCATCCGCGTCGGCGCGCATCATGTCGCCGGTGTTCAGCCAGCCATCGACGATCGCTTCCGCGGTCGCCTGGGGATTGTCCCAATAGCCGACCGTGACGCAGCGCGACTTGACCCACAATTGTCCGTCGACGCCGGTTTCGACTTCGTTGCCGTCTTCGTCACGGATCGACTCGATGAAACCGGCCATGGGCGGCCCGACAGAGCCGGGCTTGTTCGGCCCGTCCGGCGGATTGGCGTTGAGGATGCCGCACTCCGACATGCCGTAGGCTTCGTTGATCGGGATGCCGACCAGCTCCGCGAACCGTTTCTCCAGTTCAGCCGGCACCTTGTCGCCGCCCGAAACGCAATGGCGCAACGAGCGAAAGTCGTCGTGCCGCGCCCGCTTGTCCTCGACGACGCGAAACAGTGCGGCGGGCAACATGATCATGAAGGTTGGCGCCTGTTCGCGGGCCAGCCAGATCACCTCTTCAGGGTCGAACGTCCGTGCGATCAGGGCCTTACCGCCGACCGCCAAGGTCGCCAAGACGGTCATTGAGGCGCCCATATGTGACATGGACGCCGCGCTCAGCGTGACATCCTCGGGATGAATGCCAAAGCTCTTGGCGCGGGTCTTCAAAATCCAGCCCAGCGTGCTGACCGTGTGGGTCACGCCCTTCGGCTTGCCGGTACTGCCTGAGGTAAAGAAGATGAAGATGGGGTCGTCCAGGGACGGCTTATCGAATTCGACCGCTGGCGCATCCTTGAACAGCAGGGCTTCGAAACTGTCGTCGCCTTCGCCAGCGCCATAGCGGATGACGCCGTGCGGCAGGTCGGCCACCGTCTTTGCCGCCGCCAGGTCGTCGTCGCGTTCGACATGGGCCAGCAGGATCTTTGCGCCCGACAGCGCCAACGCATGGTCGATTTCGGGCGGCATGTAGCGATAGTTCAAGGGTACGGCCACGAAGCCGGCCTTCATGCATCCGAGATAATGGACCAACAGGGCATCCCTGTTCGGCATCAGGGAGGCGACGCGATCACCTTTACGAAGCCCCTTGGCGTGCAGATGCGCTGCGTAGCGATCGCTGGCCTTGTCGAGCTGACGCCAGGTCCAACTGTTTTTGGTGGACAGGACCGCGATCGTATCCGGATGCGACCCGAGGCCGACCTCAAGCAGGTTTGGAACGTCGACGGGTGTCTCGCCAGCGTATGAGGATCCATGGAGGGGCATCGGCAGTCTCCGCGCCTGTCTTGATCGCGTTGGGGCTGATTGCGCTGCGCCAGGCAATCAGGAAGCGGTTTCGGCGTCGTGCCGTTCGGCCGCCCAGCGCTTCAGCATCACCCGGTCGGTCTTGCCGGTGGCGTTCATCGGCATGTCGTCGAGAAACACGATCACTTCCGGTGCCTTGTAGCCCACGCGGTCACGCGAGAACGCGATCAACTCCCGTGCGGCCGGCGGTTCGACAGCGTCGACCAGCTCGACATAGGCCCAGACGTTTTCACCATGGATCAGGTCGTGCACGCCGACGACCCCGGCGTTGGCCACCGCGGGGTGTTCAACCAGGCTTTCCTCGACCTCCTGCGGGCTGATGTTGGAGGCGTCATGGATAATGATCTGCTTCTTGCGCGCGCGAAACCAGACATAGCCGTCCTCGTCCGCGCGCACCACGTCACCGGTATCCAGCCAGCCGTTGACGATCGTCTCCGCCGTCGCCGCCGGGTTGTTCCAATAGCCGATCATGTTGGCCGGCGACTTGACCCACATGCGCCCGTCGACACCAGGGCCGACCTCGTTGCCGTCATCGTCCCGGATCGAGAGGTCATAGCCGACATTGGCGGGCCCGACCGAGCCTGGCTTGTTGATGCCGGACGGCGGGTTCATGTTCGAGATGCCGATCTCCGACATGCCGTAACACTCGTCGATCGGAATGCCGGCAAGACGTTCGAACTCGCGCTCCAGCTCCGCTGCCACCTTGTCGCCGCCCGAGATGCAGAGGCGAACCGAGGCGAAGTCCTCATGTTTCGCATCGGGATGACGCACGACGCCAAACAGTGCAGAGGGCAGCATCAGGAAGATTGTGGGCGCGTGATGGCGCAGCAACCACAGCGATTCGTCGGCATCGAACTGCCGAGGAAGCACGACCTTGCTGCCGTTGGCGAGGATCATGAACGCATGCATGAACGACCCGATATGCGACATGGATGACGCGGACAGGACGATGTCCGTTGGCGTCACCTCATAGCCGGCGACCAGCGTCGCGAGAATCCAGCCAATCGTCTCGTAACTGTGCGTGACACCCTTCGGCTTGGCCGTGCTGCCGGAGGTGAAGAAGATGATGGCCGGGTCGGATGCCGCCGGTTTCGGCAGGTCGACGTCCGGCGCCTGCTTTTCCAGCATGGCCTCAAAACTGTCGTCGCCCTCGCCGGCACCATAGCGGATGACGCCGAGCGGCAGCTTGGGAACCTCAGCCGACGCCGCCAGATCCGCGTCGCGCTCGACATGCGCCAGCAAGACCTTCGCGCGGGTCAGCGACAAGGCATGATCGATCTCCGGCGCCATGTAGCGATAGTTCAGCGGCACGGCGATGAAACCGGCCTTCAGGCAGCCGAGATAGTGAATGACCAGCGCATCACGGTTCGGCATCAGCGAGGCGACGCGGTCGCCCCGCCGTATGCCGAGCGCGTGGAGATGCGCCGCGTAGCGATCGCTCGCCTTGTCGAGCTGCCGCCAGGTCCAGCTGTTCTTGGTCGAGACAACCGCGATCTCGTCGGGATGGGCGCTCAATCCCCTGTCCAACAGGCGCGTCACATCGACCGGCGAGATGGTATCAGCGGAACGTCCGTGAAGCGTCATGGCTGGCTCCTTGAAGGCTTCGGGGCGGCTTTGGCGGCTGAGACCCTGGTCAAGCGGCGACGTCGACCCCGTGCCTCTCGGCGGCCCATTGCTTCAGCGTCACGCGATCGACCTTCCCGGTGGCGTTCATCGGCATTTCTTCCAGGAACTCGATCATCTCCGGCGCTTTGTAGCCGACGCGGGCGCGGGAGAACTCGATCAGCTCATGCATCTGCGGCGGGTCGGCGTCCTCCATCAGCGTCACATAGGCGCGGACGTTCTCGCCATGCACCAGATGATGGACGCCGACAACGCCAACGCCGCGCACTGCGGGATGCTCGATCAAGGATTCCTCGACCTCCTGCGGGCAGATATTGGAGCCGTCATGCACGATGATCTGCTTCTTGCGGCCGCAGAACCACAGATAGCCGTCCTCGTCCGCTCTCATGACGTCGCCGGTATCCAGCCAGCCATCGACGATGGTCTCCGCCGTTGCCGTCGGATTGTCCCAATAGCCGATCATATTGACCGGCGACTGGACCCACAGCCGTCCTTCCTCGCCGACCCCCAACTCGTTGCCGTCATCATCGCGGATGGAGAGGTCGTAGCCGGCATTGGCCGGTCCGACGGAACCCAGCTTGTTCTCGCCGGAGACCGGATTGAGGTTCGACAGGCCGATTTCCGACATGCCGTAGATCTCGTCGATCGGAAAGCCGACCATGTCGGTAAACTCGCGTTCCAGCTCCGCCGGAACCTTGTCGCCGCCGGAAACGCACAAGCGCAGCGAGGTGAAGTCCTCGTGCTTCGCGCCGTGCTCCTGCATCAGGCCGATCAAGGCCGACGGCAGCATCCACAAAAGCGTCGGCCTGTGTTCGCGTAGCAGCCAGAGCAACTCGTCCGGATCGAAGGTCCGGGCGACCAGGGACTTGCCGCCAACGGCCAGCACCATCAGCGAATGCACGTGCCCGCCGAGATGGGACATGGACGAGCCGGGCAGCACCACATCGTCGGGCGTCACCTCGTAACCCTGGATACAGGTGCTCAGCATCCAGCCGAAGGTCTCATGGGTATGGGTCACGCCCTTCGGCTTGCCGGTGCTGCCGGAGGTGAAGAAGATGAAGACCGGATCGCTCGGCTCGGGCGCCTCCAGCGTAACCTCCGGCGGCTCCTTCAGCAGCATGGCCTCGAAACTGCCGTCACCCTCGCCGGTGCCATAGCGGATCACGCCCAGGGGCAGCTTGGGCACCTCTTGCGAAGCGGCCAAATCGTCATCGCGTTCGATATGGGCCAGCAGGATCTTCGACTTGGTCAGCGCCAGGGCGTGGTCGATCTCCGGCGGCATGTAGCGGTAGTTCAGCGGCACTGCGACGAAACCGCCCTTGATGCAGCCCAGATAGTGGATGACGAGCGCATCGCGGTTCGGCATCAACGAGGCCACCCGATCGCCCTTGCGAATGCCCAGCGCATACAGATGGGCTGCATAGCGATCGCTGGCCTTGTCCAACTGCCGCCAGGTCCAGCTGTTCTTGGTCGACACAAGCGCGATTTCGTCGGGGTGAGCCTTCAGGCCAGCTTCCAGAAGACCGACCAGTTTGAACGGCTTGTCGGTATCGAGCGGGGGACCAAAAAGCGGCATGGGAGGCTCCACGTTGGATTGCGATGAGCAGGGCGCGACGCTTGTTCGTCGTCGGAAGGCCGGGAAGATATCAAAAAATCGATGAAATTGAAGCGACGGTTGAGCCAGAAACCATAAGGCGCCGACCGCCCTAGTCGAGGCCGCTCAACAGTTCCGTGGTTCGCGCGCGGGCCTCCGTGATGCGGCAGGCGAGGATCGCGATACCGGTCCCGGAACCGCCGCCATAGGTCGATCCGACATAGTCGCACTGGCTCTCGCGGAACGTCTCCCAAGCCGATTGACTGTCGTACAGGGCAGGCACGACGCTGGCACGCCCCGTGACGTCGTCCGTCTCCGCCGCTGAGGCAAGGGCAAATGAGAAGGCCTCGTCGACCGCGGCGTCGGCCCGCGCCAGCGTTTCCTCCAGGCATTCCCTGATTTCGACCTGGCTTGTCCCGTCGCATTCCATGGCCGGGTCGGCGTTGGCGCTGAACGGGGTCAGCAAGGTGGCAGCCATCGCCATTACCAGGAAACCGGTGAGCCTTCGCATGGTGCTGTCCTTCTCGGCGTCAAACGATTCCCGCCACTCAACAGCAACTCTTTTGCGCAATCAACGGCTGGCTTCGCAAATTTGAACCGAGACCGGCCGATGGCGCACATTTGCCAGCAAGCGGGGATCATGCGACCCTCGATGACCGGCCGTTGCCGGTGGCGGCGGCCGGCGCCCCCAATCATGAAAGGGAGAGCGTTGTCATGTCCGACAGTGTTTACAAGATCATCGAACTGGTGGGCACCAGCCCGACGTCCTGGGACAAGGCGGCCGCGAATGCCGTCGAACGTGCCTCGAAGACCTTGCGTGACCTCCGCGTCGCCGAGGTCGTCGAACAGGACATCGTGATCGAAGACGGGAGGATCGCGGCCTACCGGACCAAGCTGAAGGTCTCGTTCAAGTTCGAAGGCAGCTAGCGCTGGACCAGAGACGTTAGGGGCGCGGGATACGGGTGCCGCCCGACCGGTGGGCCGGGCCAAGGTCGTGGCCCGCGCTGCCGATATTGGTGTCCAGCCAGGCTTGCGCGTCGTCCGGTATGTTCGGCCGCATGGGGTCGTCGAGATCGTAGTAAAGCGCGTAAAGCTCGGCGAAGAACTCATAGGGCGACATGGCGGCATAGCTGCTGGGCATGCCGCGGTTGATCAGGTCCAGCGTCGACACGCCGACGGTCATCAGCTTCTGGTACCAGAAGTTCAGGAAGAAGGCCTGGTCGCCGACGCGGAACCAGTTGCGATTGTTCCGATACCAGTCCGCGCCCGTACGCTCGTAGGCCAGGCGCGGGCCAAAGCCGGGCTGGCTCCAAGGATGATTGGCCGGCGCGTTGGGTTCGGGGCCTGGATTCCAACTGCTGCCAGTGCCCAGCGCCGTGCGCAAAAACGCGCGGACGTCCCGCCGTTGGCCGCTGGTCAGCGCCCCCCAGCCACCCATCATGTCGACCCAGCCGTCGATGCCGGCGTTGGTCGGGTCGAACATGCGCCAGCCGAACTCGTCGGCCAGCCAGGGATCGACCTCGGCTTTGCGCTTTTCGTGCACGGCGTGGCCGACCTCGTGTCGGACCACGTCCTCGAAACGCTCGCGCCGCCTGAGCGTGGTTTCGCCGATATGGACGTCACCGCTCCACGGCTCGTACCAGCCGCCGCCCTTGCCCTCGGCCAGGTACAGGCTCTTCAGGTTGGCATTACCTTCGACATTGCTGTCGGGCAGGTCGCGCAGCAGGGACCATAGCGTGTCAATGTCGTCCGGATCATTGTTGAACGCCCAGTCATCCTCCAGCTCGATACCGAACCGGATCTCGAACAGCGTGTCCTGCAGCTTGGCCTCGCCCGCCCGCTTGGCGTGGTCGTGCAGCGTGCGCAGGTCGCGCTTGGCCGTGCCCGGCAGCCGTTTGCCGCGCGGCAGGGTGCGCAGCATGGTCTGAAACCGGCTGCTGTCGATCGGCACCGTGCCGCCGGACGCCGCCAGGCGCGCCATTTCGCGCAAGGTGCGTATGGCGCTCAGCGTCGGCGACCAGCGCCAGAAATTCACCCAGCGCTCGCGGCTGTCGTCGAAGATGTTGGCGTGGGTGTGGTTGCGATTGACCCAGCCCTTCAGCGTGTCCTGATCCTCGACCAGCTCATCGGCGATGTCGCGCGGCACGGCGACCTCAAACGCCTCGCGGTCATGGTCGAAGGCGGCGACGAAGCCGTACTTTTCGTCGTCGACGCCGTCCAGCATCAGGCGCAGGCGCGGCTTCTGGATCAGGAACGGGTGCTCGTGGATCAGGAATACCTTCATCAGTTCCACGATCCGGTCGTCGAGCGCGGCCTCTTGGGCGACCAGCTTTTCTCGCAACTCGCCAAGGCCATACACCACCCGCGCATAGCGTTTGTCATATGCCGATAGGGAGGCGGGGATCTTGTCCAGCTCCTGTTCCAGCGCCTCTGAATCGTCCATCCAGGCAAAGCGGGTCTTCGGCGGATGGACCGCGAAGAAGGTGTCGCGGCTCATGTCGGTGTACATGAACGGCGCCTCGACCGTGAACGGCTTGCCGGTCTTCGGGTGGCTGAACCGGTGGAAGGTGCCGTCGATGATGCTCTGGCGGATCTCGGGGAAACGTTCGGCGTTTACGGCGGTCGCCAAGTGGACGACCATGCTCTCTCCGTCGCTGAGCCGCACCGTGAATGGATGAAACAGACCCATCTCGCCCTCCGTTCAGATTGAGGCTGAAGACTTAGCATGCGCCATTTGGCGCATTACCGGCTATCCTGGATTGAACGCCGTCAACCGCTCGCAAAACCCTGATCTCTCATGAAAGCACTGAACCCAAGGCACCGTACTGTCGGCAGACCTGACCGGCCAATCGGTCATCAAACCGGCCAAGCGCGCTATCTTGGACCAGCCCGGCTGAAGGCGCAGTCGGCATGAGCGGCGACCGACGCGTCTTGGTGACTTGCGGGCGCTTTCACCCGGCCACGGGGATCGTGCGGGCGCTCCACGAAGGCCCGTGCCGGATCGACGTGGTTGACAGCTTTAAGCTGGCCACCGCGATGCACTCCAACGCCGTGGACAAGCTTCATGTCGCCGCGGCGGCAGCGCCGGACCCGGTCCAGTATGCGCAAGACATCGCCCAGATCGTGCAGCAGCGCGGCATTGACCTTGTCGTGCCATCCTACGAGGACGGCTTTTTCCTGGCTCGGTACGCCGACAGGATCCCCGCACCGCTGTTCGCGCCGACGTTCGATACCATCGCGTGCCTGCACGACAAGGCCCGGTTCATTGAGCTGTGCGCCGACTTTGGGTTGCCCGCGCCGAAAACCTCGGTGGTTGTCAGCCGCGATGATCTGCGAACAGCCGTCGGCCATCTTGATGCTTTCGTCGCCCGCCCGGCCTACTCGCGCGGCGGTATGGTCTATCTCACCAACCACGGTCCCAGGGCGGGCGAAACGAACCTGGACGACTGCGAACCGACCGAGGAAAACCCATGGCTGGTCCAGGACTATGTCGAGGGCAACGACGCCTGCTCGTTCAGCGTGGTGCGAGACGGCAGGGTCTTGGTCCATTGCGTCTACGAGCCGACCATTCAGGCATCCGGCGGGTTCTCCGTGCAGTTCTCCTCGATCGAGGATTTCGGATCGCTGGAGGTGACCTCGGCGATTTGCGCCCGGTTCAACTACACCGGCTTCATCGGCTTCGATTTTCGGCGCACGGCGGATGGCTTCGTCATGATGGAATGCAACCCGCGTTCCAGCGCCGGGGTTTTCCTGACGCCCAAGATTTGGGTTGCCGATGCGGTTCTTGGCGAGCCCTCTGAAACGCGGATCGTCGAACCGGGCGCCCGGCGCCAGTATGATGCCTTTCTGTTCAGGCCCGGGATGGTTCAATTGCCGGCCCGCCGGCTGGTCCGGGAACTGCTGACCACGCCGGACGTCTACATCTCGGCTGAAGACATGCTTCCGGCGCTGTATTTCTTCATCAATCTGCGCCACTGGTCCAAGCGTGCCGAGCGCGAGCATATCGAATTCGGCCAGGCCTTCGTCGGCGACGTCTCCTGGGACGGCGCGCCGATGCCCGACTGGCCGGTAAACGCCGATCCATAAGATGCCCGCCCATGTTGCTGCCCGGTTGCAGTAGGGACGGGCGCCTTGCTGTAGTGTCAGCGCGCGAACTGTCAAGGTTTCCGGCAACGCAAGGGGGATTGCTGGTGTGACCGTTGCGGCGCCTCCCGGCACGGGCCCCAATCGCTGGATCGTCATGGCCGGCGCGTGCCTGGGCGTGTTCAGCCTGACGATGAACGGCACGGCGCTGATCACGGCCGTCCCGGCCATTCGGCACGCGTTCGACATCGGCCCCGTCACCGTGCAATGGATCGTGACGATCTACTTCTTGACCGGCGCCGTGTTCCTGGCCGCCGCCGGCCGCATCGGCGACCATTTCGGCCATGGGCGGGTGTTTCTCGCCGGCGCGCTCAGCTTCATGATCGCCTATGTGATGATCGCGCTGGCCGGCAACGCGGCGACGATCCTGATTGGCCGCGCCATTCAGGGCTTTGCCGGTGCTCTTCTGCTGCCCATGTCGCTGGCCCTGATCAAGGCGACCTTCCCGGAACGCCAGCGCCAGGTCGCGGCAGGGATCTGGAGCGGTTTTCTCGGCCTCGGCCTCGGCATCGGGCCGATCGTCGGCGGTCTCTTGACCCACTATCTCGACTGGCGGGCCGTTTTCTGGGTTAGTCTGGCCATTGCCGCGCTGGCGTTCGTGATCATGGCTGCGGCTATGCGCGGCCACTTCGAGGCCAGGGCAGCGCGTTCGGCCGGCAAACGCGACTATCTCGGCTTTGTGCTGCTGGCCGCGGCGATGGCCGCCTTCACCTACGCGATCACACACGCCCAGGGCCTCGGCTGGGCTTCGGTCGCGACCCTTGCAACACTATTCGTTGCGGTCGCCGCGCTGGTGACGCTGCTGATACGCGAGCGCCGGTTGGAGCGGCCGTTCCTGGACCTGAAGCTGTTTCGCCACCGCCACTTCATCGCCGCCACCGTCGGCATTTTGAGCACCTTTTTCCTGATCTACGGCATTCTCTATTTCGCCAGTGTCTTCGTGCAGAACACGCTGACCCTTGGTGACAGCGCCGCCCAGGCCGGCGTCACGCTGATCGCGCTGACCATCGTGATGTTCGTCGTGTCGCTGTTTGTGGACAGGGCCGTCTCTCGCCTAGGGCCGCGGAGCGTCGTTACCACCGGCATGGTGTTGCTCTGCCTCGGCGCGCTGCTACTCCATGTCGAGGTGGCCGTCGATGACCTCGTGGGGCTGGAAACGGCTTTGGTCCTGTGCGGGCTAGGTCTGGGCCTGACGGTGCCCGTCTTCTCCGGCATCGGCCTGGCGACCTTGCCGCCGGATCAGACGGGGCAGGGGGCCGGCCTGCTGACGACGTTCACGTTCCTGGGGGCAACGATCGGCGTATCGCTCGGTGGCCTGGTGTCGGCCGCCGCCACCGACGGGTCTTTGGGCAACAGTCTGGCGGCGCTTCAGATCACCGATCCAACGCAACTAGCCGCAGTCCGCGCCGGCCTGCATGCCAGCGCTGCACAGTTGCAGTCCGTGTTGGGTCAGTTCGACGCGGGGACCACCGCAAATGTCCAGGCCGCGTTGAGGCACGCGGTCGATGCCGGCTTCGAGGCGCTGACCCTCCTGTGCGTCATTGTCGCCGCGATCGGCGCCATTGCCCAATTCGTGCTGCTGCGAACCTCGCAGTCCGAGCCCTAGGCGGTTGCGCCGGCGGCTTTTGCAGGTTTTGCTGTCCGGCCATCATCGAGTCGAGAGCCCGCCCATGACAAGCAAGCCCTTTGCCGACATTGCCGTCTGCGTGTTCGACGCGTACGGAACGCTGTTCGACGTCCACTCCGCCGTCCAGCGCGGTGGCGAGGCGCTTGGCGACAAGGCTGTTGCCGTATCGGCCCTGTGGCGCCAGAAGCAGCTGGAATACGCCTGGCTCAGCGACATCATGGGCGCCCATCTCGATCTTTGGGAGACGACGACGCGCGGCCTCGACTTTGCCCTGGCCAGCTTCGGCGTCGACGACCCCGCCCTCAGGGCACGCTTGCTCGATCTCTATAGGGCGCTGACCGCCTATCCCGAGGTCACGTCGGTCCTTCAGGCGCTGGGCAAAGGCGGGGTCGGCACCGCGATCCTGTCCAACGGATCGCCACAGATGCTGAATGCGGCCGTAGCTTCCGCCGGGCTTGACCAGGACTTCGACGCGATCCTGTCCGTGGAGGATGTCGGCATCCACAAGCCAGCAGCGCCGGCCTATCAGCTCGCGGTCGACCGCCTGAACGTCGAACCGGCGCGGGTGTGCTTCATCTCCAGCAACGGTTGGGACATCGCCGGCGCCGCCCGCTTCGGCTTCGCCGCCTGCTGGTGCAATCGACTTGGCCTGCAGCAGGACAGGCTGCCCGCGGGGCCGGCCGCCGTGATCGCCTCATTGGCTGAACTGCCGGCCCTGGTGGGCGTGCGCGCTTAGCGCTCAGACGGTCTCGGCGATGCCGGCCTCGCCGACCACGATTTCCGGTTCGTCCGGCAACAGGTGCATGAATTTGGCCCTTGCGGCGACCGCCTGCTCATTCGATCGGCGGGCCGCTTCCTCGCTGTCGAAGATGCTGACCGAGGCGATCATGCTGCCGCCGTCATCGATCATGTAGAAACCCCGAAAGCCGGGGTCCTGCTTCAACACCGGCACCAGCTCGCGCCGAACGGCGTCCTCGACATCCTTCGCGGATCCTGCCGCCTGGTATTTCCGAATCGCAATGTACATCGCCCTCTTGCTCCTTATTGTCGTTATGGCGAGCGCCTCTTGGTGCAACCTCTGGCTGTTGCGCTGATGAGTTTAGGTGCGTTTGAGGGTGTTGTCGCCTCGGACGCATGAACAGACTGAAGGGCTCGCGACGAAGTGATCGCGACCAAAGGAGCGATCGGGCAGGCAGATTGAGGGCTAGATGGGCACTTTGGCCGGCAAAACGGCATTGATTACCGGCGCCTCGCGGCACAACGGGATTGGTACTGCCATCGCAAGGGCGCTTGCGACGGAAGGCGCGGACACCTGCCTGGCTTACTTCCGACCATACGATGGCGCACAGGCCTGGGCCGACGACCTGGGGCCAGCCATCGACGACGTCCTGCGTGAGATCGCTGACCTGGGCGTGTGCGCTGTAGGCTTCGAAGTCGATCTGTCAAAGCCGAATGGCGCCGTTGAGCTGTTCGACAAGGCCCGGTCTGCGTTCGGCACAATCGATGTCCTCGTCAACAATGCGGCCTATTCGGCCCACGACGGGATCGACCGGCTCGACGCCGCTGGGCTGGACGCCCACTATGCTGTCAATTTGAGGGCCACGGCCCTGCTCACGTCAGAGTTTGTCCAGCACTTCGATCGGGCCGAAGGCGGCCGGATCATCAACATGACCTCGGGGCAGGGGGCGGGCCCTATGCCGGATGAACTGGCCTATGCCGCCACCAAGGGCGCGATCGATGCCTTGACGGTCAGCCTCGCCCCGGCGCTCGCCGGGCGCGGCATCACCGTCAACGCGGTCGATCCGGGCGTTACCGACACCGGTTGGATCGGCGAGGATCTGCGCCAATCGCTGGTCGACGCCGCGCCCACGGGCCGTCTGGGGGAACCTGACGATGCCGCGCGGCTGGTTGCCTTCCTCGCTTCGGACGAGGCCAAATGGATCACCGGCCAGATCATCCGGTCGCGCGGCGGCGCTTGAGCGCGAAGTCACATGTCGCGATCGCAATCGCCATAGACGCTGCAAACTATTGACAGGCAGCGCCAATCGGCCTGATTTGGCGCGCAGACTCGCCTTCGATACCATTGGTTCTTCACGACATGACAACCAGGACCGGACCGACCACCAGCATTGGCGGGACGCCATGACCCTTCGCTATGGCGTCATCGGCACCGGCAATATGGGGCAGGAGCACATTCGCAATCTGGGCGCCGTCGACGGCGTCGAGGTGACCGCCGTTGCCGATACCGACGCGGGCATGCGCAAAAAGGCGGAGGCGCTGACGGGCCTCACCGCCTATCCGGACTATCGCGACATGCTGGGCGCCGAGGCCCTCGACGCCCTGGTGATCGCATCGCCGAACCATACCCACAGGTCCATTCTGGCCGATGCCGTGGCGACCGACCTGCCGATCATCGTGGAAAAGCCGCTGTGCAGTACGGTCGAGGACTGCCAGGCTGTCATCGGCGCCGCGTCATCACGCGCGGCCCCCGTCTGGGTGGCGATGGAGTATCGCTTCATGCCGCCGGTCACCCGCCTGATCGAAGAGGTACGCAAGGGCACCGTCGGCCAGTTGCGCATGCTGGCGATCCGCGAGCATCGCTTTCCTTTCCTGGACAAGGTGGGCGCCTGGAACCGTCTGTCCGCGCTGTCCGGCGGCACGATGGTGGAGAAGTGCTGTCACTTCTTCGATCTGATGCGGCTGATCACCGACAGCGATCCGGTTCGCCTCTATGCCACGGGCGGCCAGGACGTGAACCATCTCGATGAAACCGTCGACGGCCAAGCCGCCGACGTCGTCGACAACGCGTTCGTCGCGGTCGATTTCGCCAACGGCACGCGCGCCATGCTGGACCTGTGCATGTTTGCCGAGGCCAGCCGCGACCAGGAGGAAATCACGGTGACCGGCGATGGAGGCAAGGTGGAATGCGGCATTCCATCCTCGCGGCTTTCGATCGGAAAACGCGGCTTTGTCAACAGGATGGGCGACATTCTTCCGATGTCGTCTGAGCACATACCGGTCGATGAGAAGCTGTTGCAGATCGGCGACCATCACGGCGCGACCTATTTCGAGCACGTTGCCTTCCGCGACATGATCCGCACCGGCGGCAAACCTGCCGTCACCCTTGATGATGGCTTGCGGGCCGTCGCCATGGGCCAAGCGGCGGAACGCTCGATCCGCGAACATGCCGCCGTCGCGCTTTGACCGCGTGATCTATCCTGATCGCCGGCAATAGCGAGTTGCGCGTCCAGCGGGCCTTCCGCTATGACCATCCGCGACCCAATCCGCTGTCGACGAGGGCGCGCCGGGGAAACAGCCGATGAAAGTCTTGTTCGCGACGCCCACCGGAAGGGGGGTCATCCAGGCCTGCGCCTATCGCTCGATGATGCGCACGATCGTCTCGATGACACAGGCCGGCATCGCGGTTGATGTGCTGACCGTCGACGTTGCCGACGTCATGCGCGCCCGAAATGTCCTGGCGTCTACGTTCCTTAGTCGCGAGGACTGCACGCATCTGGCGTTCGTCGATGCCGACATGGCATTCAGCGCCGGCCTGTTCCAGCGTATGCTGGCCTATGACAAGCCTTTGATCGCTGTTGCGGCCCCGAAGCGCACCTTCAACACCAAGAAGATCAACCGTACCATCGGCGAACTGATCAAGACCGAGAGCGCGATCGACATTCGGCGCGCCATAGGCTTGAGCGACTCGTTCAACGTCGCGCTCGACGTGCCGGTGAAGGACCTCGAACCCGATCAGGGTTTTGTCGAGGTCAAGGCACTGGGGACCGGATTAATGCTTGTCCAGCGGCAGGTCTTAGAACGCATGCTGGACACCGGTGAGGCCAAGACGACGACACTCAGCGGCTATGGCTGCGAGGTCCATGGCTTCTTCAACTGCATCATGATGGAAGACAGCGGCGACTACATCTCCGAGGATCTGTCTTTCTGCATGCGCTGGCGCAATTGCGGCGGCACCGTCTACGCCCTGGTCGACGAGACGATCGGCCATGAAGGAAGCCTGCTGGTCGAGGCGTCGTTCGCGGACCGGATCAAGCGCGCCAAGGCCAAAACCTAACAGTTTGGCCGCACGGTTTGGCCGCAGAGCCGGCCCAATGCGGAAAATCAATCGCATGATCGCGCTTGCCTGTTTAGGCTGTAGCCCAGGGGCCAATTCTGGTCGACGGAGGTACCGTCTCGACCGCGCATGTGACAGCTTTCGGGAGGCAAGACGTGGACTTCAACTTCCTCTTCACGGATTTCGACGGCCGCATCAACAGGCAGCCATTTTGGATCGGCGTTCTGGTTCTGGCCGTCGCGGCGGTCGTCGGATCGTTCATCCTGATGCTGTTCCTGCCGGCTTGGCTGACACAGCTTGTCGTCAACCTGGCGGTGATCTATCCCGCGCTGGCGCTGATGGTGAAGCGCCTGCATGACCATGGCGATCCCGCGATGCCGCTGGCGGCGGTCTTTATTCTGCCGTCTTTTGTCGCGTCACTGTTGCGGTTGACGGGGCTGACCTATTCCTCCGTGACCCTGGGCGAGGTGACCTATGTCGCACCGAACTTCTTCGGCTGGCTGATCAATCTGATCGTGTTGGCGATTGGGCTCTATGCGCTTTACTATCTCGGCATCAAGGAAGGCCAGCGCGAGGGGAACGCCTACGGTCCCGACCCGCTCAAGACCTAACCCGGGTTGGCGCGCGGCGCCGCTGGTGCTGGCGGCGCTGCTTTGGCCGGGCCTGGCCCTTGGCCAGTCACAAAACGAAGTCGCGCTCGCCCTGGAAGAGGCTCCCGTCGCGCTGGCGATCGCGGAGGATGGGCGCATCGCTGTTGCCGGTCCCAACAGCGTAGAACTGCGCGACCCGTCGGGCGCGCTGCTGAGCCACTTCGTTTTCGGCGCCATGCCGGAAGGCTGCTGTGTACGCGACCTGGCCTTTGCCGGCGACACGCTGTTGATCGCTCGCAGCCCATCCTGGGTGGATCGAGAAGGCGCTGGCGGCACGCTGGGCGGCCTCTACCGCTGGGACGGTGCGCCGGACACCAGGCCTCAGGATCTGCCCATCGGCGGCTGTTCGGCAATCGCCGTCGCCGCCGAGGCCCAAACCGTCGCGACGGCCTGCGCCGGGGCGGTGCAGCTTTGGGATCTCGCCAGTACCGTCGAGCCCGCTATCGTTCATGACCGACCGGCCGGGGCCCTAGCGCTAGACCAAGAAGGCACCATGTTGGCAATCGCCGGGCGCTGGTTCGAAGCCGATGAGACAGAGGGTGGGGAGGGCGACGGTGTGCCGGCGTCCACGGCGGTTCGTCTCTACGCCTTGGACGACGGGACGGAGCCGCTTGCCGAGATCGAGCCTTCCGGCGCGCCGGTCCGCCAACTCGCGTTCCTTGTCGATGGTCGGCTGCTCTCACTGGATGCGCACGGCTCGATTGTCATCACCGAGCCCGGAAAATGGACGAGTCGTCTCGTTGCCGAGAACGGGCCGCTGTCCGGAGACGCTGGCTCCGCTGGCGAGATATCGATTAGCCCGGCTGGTCGCCTGCTGGCCGGTGACCTGAGCGGCGCCGATGGCGGCGTGCTGATCGATCTGGATACGGGAGGCATCATCGACACGCCCGCCGCGATCCCAATGCGTGGCGCCGGCCACTGGGCATTCGTGGGAGACGCTGGGCTGCTTTGGGCCGGCCGGCCACCAACGTACCCCTCCGCGATCCTTCGCTGGTTCGACGTTCCACCGGTTGCGACGATGCAGGAGCCGCCGAGTGAGAAGGAGTGACGCCGCCTCGGGGCTAGGTCATGGGGACCAGCCAGCGTTTCGCCGCGTCGACGACGGCTGAGGTGACATCCGTCAACGCCGCCGCCAGCATGCGGCTGCAGTGCCAGTAAAGCGCGACGTCGAGCGGACGGTCAGGTTTCAAGACCACCAGCCGCCCGTCTTCAACGTGCTCTCCGATCAGACCTTCCGGGTTCATCCCCCAGCCGATGCCTGCCAGGGTCGCGTCGATGAAGGCCTGGGTCGACGGCAGCCAATGGGACGGCATGACCAGACGCCGTCCATACACCGCCTCCACCCAGCGGGCCTGCAGCTCGTCCTTCGTATTGAAGGTGATCGTGGGTGCGCGTGCCAGCGATGTCACGTCCGGTCCATCTGGAAACCAGCGGTCGACAAAGGCGGGGCTGGCCGTCGCGACGTAGCGCAGCGCGCCAAGCCGACGGACGTCGCAGCCCTGAACCGGCTGGGGCAGGCCGCTGATCGCGGCAACGACCTCGCCCCGCCGCAGCCAGTCGGCGCTGTGGTCCTGGTCGTCCAAAACCAAGTCGAACAGCCTGCCGTCCACCGACGCCATGGCGTCGACGAACCAGGTGGCCAGGCTGTCAGCATTGATCGCGATGCGCAGGGTCGCCGGTTCGACCGCCGGCCCCAGGTCGCCGAGATCGCTTTGCAGAGCCTGCTCCAACAAAGCTACCTCATCGACATGGCGGCAAAAGCGACGCCCGGCATCCGTCGCCGTACAGGGCTGGCCCCGAACGACCAACACGGTGCCCAACCGCTCCTCCAGCAGCTTGACCCGTTGAGATACCGCCGAGGGCGTCACGTGCAACTGCTGTGCCGCCTTTTCGAAGCTGCCGCTGCGGACGACGGCGGCCACCGCCGCGAGATGCGCATAGTCGAGCATGTTTAGAAGCGCTTATGCAGAGTTAGGAACATTAGTTTCTTTAATCTTTATGGCTCGCCTAAACAAGGTGCGGTCTTGAGGGAGATCCCAGATGGCGGCCTTTGTTGCCGGTTTCCTGCTCTGCATCAGCTTGATCGTGGCGATCGGCGCACAGAACGCCTTCGTCCTGCGTCAGGCGATCCGGGGCGAGCACGTGTTTTCGGTCTGTCTCGCCTGCGCCCTTTCAGATGCGGTGTTGATCAGCATTGGCGTCGCCGGCTTCGGCACCATGGTCGATGCCGCGCCTTGGGTGGAACCGCTGCTTCGCTATGGCGGCGCGGCCTTCCTTGCGGCCTATGGCGCGCGCAGTCTTTGGTCGGCGGTCCAAGGAACCGGCGCGCTGGTCGCCGCCGCTGGGCCGACTGGCTCCATGTCGACGACGCTGACAACGTGCCTGGCCTTCACCTGGCTTAACCCGCATGTCTATCTCGACACGGTCGTCCTGATGGGCTCGATCTCCACCCGATATGACGGCCGACAGGCCGCCTTTGCCGCCGGCGCCATCGGCGCTTCGTTCGTCTTCTTCTTCGCCCTGGGTTATGGGGGCCGGGTTCTGCGGCCGGTCTTTGGCCGGCCCGAGGCCTGGCGCTTGCTCGACCTGACGATCGGCGCGGTGATGTGGGCCATCGCTTTCAGCCTGGTTTGGGGGGCCTAGTATTCGCCCGCCTGGCTCTTGGCCAGGCTGTTTGCGACGATACCGCTGTGCTAAACTCCTGCTTGCGCTGAGATGCCTGCCATCAACCTGGGCGTTTGGCTTGTAGCCGTGTTCGCGGACTGAAATTGAGGAGCGGCAATGCCGTACATTCGCGATATCGACGAAGATCGGGCGGCGCTGCTGGTCCGGGCCAGCATCCAAGCCTACAACGCTTTCGACACGGCGCATCCCACGACATGTTACGGCGGCCGGGTGACCTGTCCCGACGGCTATGAATTTGTCGAATGCTGGACCGGCGTCGACGAGGTCATCTACCAGAACACCGAGATCTACGGCATCGTTCTTCGTTCTGTTTCAGCGCCGTATACGTACATCTTCGCCTTCCGAGGCACCTGGTCCTACGATGACATCGTCGTCGACCTGGAGGAGATATTTTACGAACAGTCGGCCTTCGTGCCCTACGGCCAGTCGACGCCGCCAGTGCCTGAGGCCAAGGTGGCGGCCGGCTTCTGGTCGGCCTACACGGCATCGTCCAGCATGGCAAAGCCCATGCAGCAGCAGCTGTTCGAACTGGTCGGCAAGTACCGGTCGTCCAGCAAACCGATCGCCGAACTCTACATCACCGGCCACAGTCTCGGCGCGGCGCTGTGCGAGCTGTTCACCCTCGACGTCGCCTTGGCGAAACTGCCGTTCAAGACCGTCAACTACAACTACGCTTGCCCGCCGGTGGGCGGCCGGGCCTTCGTCGACTTCTACGACCGGCAGCCGGCGCAACAGGATCCGAACACCAGGACCGTGCGGATCCAAAACACCTACGACTATGTGCCGTGCCTCGGATTAGGGCTGGGTTGGGACTACACCCACGTGCCCTATGCCTATTTGATCGCCTTTCACTATGGCAGGGACTGGGAAATCCATCCGGTCGTGAACCATTCGGCCGAAGGCTACCGCGCGGTCATGGATTGCGCGTTTGCCAGCCCTACCGGCTACTGCCTCGGGAACCCGTCGTTCCGAGACGGTTCGAAGGTCTATCAGGTGACCTCGGTCGAACCCAATCCCAACACCGTCTGCGACTTCTGGCCGGAACGGAAGAAGATGCGGGCAGCGGCCTTGGAGTCCAAGGCGACCGAGACCGCGGCCTATTGATCGGCGGCGCCGGTCAACTGGTCGGCAATCTCGTCGGCCCAGCCATCGATCTCGTCCCACTTGCGAAAGTCGCCGTAGCGGCCGCCTGACAGCCGGAAGAACAGGCGCACCAGGAAGGACAGCTCGTCAGGCTGAATGGCGCCGGTGAACATCCGGTGATCGCAGGCGTTGACGGCGGCGCGCAGGCCATCGACCTCCTTGGCTTCCGGCCAGTCGGCCTTCGCCATGAGGCCGCGCTGCTGATCCAGCGGGCCGAGGCTGAACAGCCAGACCGGCCTTTGCGCCAGCGCGCTCGCGTTCTGCTCCACGAAGGCAACAGCCTCCGCCATCCAGGACCCGACATAGACCGGGCTGCCGATGACATAGGCGTCGTAGGCCGCGACTGATGGACTGGCCTCAATCGATTGGACGTCAGTGTCAATTCCGCGCCGCTCTAGGGTTTCGCCCAAGCGTTCGGCGACCCCTCGTGTCGACCCGTGGGCGGAGGCAAATGCGACCAATGCTTTCATGGGCACAGGCTACAGGTGTTTGCCTCGGCCGGATAAGAGATTCTGCAGAGATCGTCGAAGGTGCGACCGACCGTCCGCATTTGTCCGCGTCAAGTCCTTGCGACCGCGCCGTCGGATGCTAGCATCCCGGCGCGCAGAAGATCGTCCATCGAGGCAAAGAGTGTCAGGAGCATCCGACAGCAATCCATCGGGCCTAGCCTGGCCCGACTCCTATGCCGACCTGCGACCGGTCGTGCTTGAGGAGTGGGGCGTCGAGGGAGAGATCTACCTGAACCGCAAGCTCAGCGGCGGCAAATCTGGCGCCCTGGTCTATACCGCCGATCTGGCCAGCCCGGATTTCACCGGCCAGGCGATATTGAAGTTCGACACGGTCGAAGGGATGGACCTCTCGGAAGAAAAGGAGTTCGAGCGGCACCGCAAGGCCATCGACACCGAACCGGACTATGCCGCGCGGCATATCGAGCGTTTGGTCCATGCCTCCTTTCAGGACAACAAGGTCGCGCTGATTTCCACGATTGCCGGCCGCGGTGTGGAGTATGTCGTGCCCTGGTCGAAATGCCGGTTCGACACCCAGCTCGCCATCATAAAGCACCTGTCCTCCGATCTGCTGGAATGCTGGAACGCTCACTACACGCTGTCGGCCGGCCTCAGGGCGCCGCAAGATCTGCTGCATACCTGGCTGAAGCATCGTATCGAGAAACCGACGAGCCGGCTTTTTGAATTTTTGCCGGACCATTGCGGCCTCGCGCCCGACGAGCCGACCTTCACCTTCGACGGCAAATGGTACCCCAACCCCGTTGCCTTCGCGATCGGGCCCGACACGGCGCTGGACGGGGCGCGAATGAGGGCGGTCATGGGCAGCAGCCATGGCGACTTGCACGGGCTGAATGTGCTTGTCCTTTCGAAGCCGTCGGGCGATCCGACCTATTCGCTGATCGATCTGGCCATGTACGAGGCCGATCAATACCTGTTCTACGACCATGCCTATTTCGAGATCGCCCATCTGCTGGCGTCCCGCGACAGCTCCGACCCGGTCTATTGGACGACGATCCTTGAACATTTGCGCGAGCACCATCCGACCGGGCTGAGACATGACATTCGAGCCGACGATCTGGGCCTTGCACAGTTGATCGGCGCCCTGCGCGGCGAACTGTACGACTGGATCGACAGGCACGAGGCCAACCGGCTGTCTTACATGGAGAGCCAATACCTGCTGGCTCGGGTGGCGGCCGGGTTGAACTTCGCCAACAAGCATCTCAAAGCCGGCCATCGGCGATTGGCCTTCCTGTACGCCGCCTTCAACCTGAAGCTCTACCTGCGACACCTTGGCCTCGATTGGCCAAAGCATGGCCCGCAGTTGCTGTCGGAAGCGGAGCACTCGACGGGGGTAGGGGCGGCGCCGACCCCCGCGGTCCCAGCTGTGGCGGATCGGTCGGCCGACAGGGTGGCCATGCCCGGCAAAGCCGAGCCGCCGCACTTGCCGGAGCACCCAGCGATCGCCGTGATGCCGTTTGAGAATCTCGATGGCGGCGCCGCGCGCGAGCATATCGCCGACGGCATCTCGCTGGAGATCATCACCGAACTCTCGCGCGTGGACTGGCTGACCGTCATCGCGCGTGGATCGTCTTTCGCCTACAAAGGCAAGAGGATTGACCCGATCAAGGTCGGTCGCGAGTTGGGTGTCAACTATCTGGTCGAAGGAACGGTGCGTACCGTGGGTGACCAGTTGCGCGTAACGGCCGAGCTGTTGGATGCCGCCGATGGCCGCGATATTTGGACCCGGCGCTATGACGGCACGGCGGAGGATGTCTATGCCGTGTTCGACGAAATCGCCGAATCCGTGGTCGCCAATATCGATACCGAGCTGAAGCGCCATCAACGCCAACTCGCCAAGCGCAAGCGGGGCAACTTCACTGCCTGGGAGCTGTTTCAGCGCGCCATGGCCCTGTTCATGCGCCGAACCAAGCACGATTCCCAGGCGGCGCGAGAGTTCCTGAACCGGGCGATCAAGGCAGACCCCGACTTTGCCGAGGCCCTGGCTGTTCTTTCGATGATCGAGCTGAGATGCCTGTTCCTTGAGCCCGGCGAGCCCGCCGACCAGGTTATGGATCGAGCGCTCGATCTTGCGCGCCGGGCTGTCCAGAGCGACGAAGGCAGCAGCATCGCGCACTCCGCTCTTGGCCGTGTCTACTCGCTGCGAGGGGAGCACGAAAGGGCGCTGGTCGAAGGCAACGAAGCGGTCGAGCTGAACCCGAGTTTCTCGCTCGGTTATCTTCAACTGGGCGCGATGCTGATCTGGGCCGGCCGTGCGGACGATGGGCTGCAGGCGGTCGAGAAGTCCATGCGTCTAAGCCCCAAGGATCCGTTCAGCCGGGTCCGCGCGCTTACGTTGGGGCTCGGCCAATACCTACTGGGCGACCTTGACGCTGCGGGAGCGTCGTTCAAACGGGCGCAGCACGGCCATTTCATCGCATCCGTCGCCTACATCTTCAGCGCTTTCGTTCTGGCGCGACAGGACAGGCTCGACGAGGCGCATGCCGCGCTTCACCAGGCGCGCAAGCTGCGGCCGGACATGTCTTGGGACCTCTTCAAGACCAATCTTGGCGCCATGATCCCCGACTACTGGTCCCAGATTGAAAGCGACGCGCGCAAGATCGGCTTTCTGAACGACTGACAGGCCTTGCGGCGGTCGGCCGCCGATGACGTCGATGCTAGCCGCGTTCGCTGTCCAGGATCGCCATGCCGCCCGCATCGTAGCGATCGCCGGCAACGGCTTCCGGCGGAACGGCCGCCTCGACCGATGCCAAGTCGTCCGGGCTCAACTCCAGATCCAAGGCCGCCAGTGATTCCTCCAGACGGTCGCGGCGACGGGCACCGATTAACGGAATGACATCGTTGCCGCGCGACAAGACCCAAGCGATCGCGGCCTGTCCCGGTGTCGCGTCATGCCGGGCTGCTGCCTTCGTCAACGCTTCAACGAGCTTCAGATTGGTGCGCAGATTGTCGCCCTGAAACCGGGGAGAGGCGGCGCGGAAATCCCGCTTGCCCGCCAAACTCTGCTCGCCGATCCGTCCGGACAGAAGCCCGCGCGACAAAACACCATAGGCGGTCACGCCAATGCCAAGCTCCCGCACCGTTGGCAGAATCTCCCGCTCAATCGATCGGCTGACCAGCGAATACTCCATCTGAACGCCAGCGATCGGATGGATCGCGTTAGCCTTACGGATCGTCTCGGCGCCGGCCTCAGACAGCCCGATATGGCGGACATAACCTTCCTTGACCAGGTCGGCGATCGTGCCGATCACATCTTCCAGCGGCACCCGCGGGTCGATGCGCGCCGGCTGGTAAAGATCGACATAGTCCGTCCGCAGCCGTTTCAGCGTGTAGGCGAGGCTGTTTTTGATTGCCTCCGGCCTCACATCCATGCCGATAAAGCCGCCGGCGGGATCGCGCAGGGCGCCAAACTTGACCTGGATGAAGGCCTTGTCGCGCCGACCTTGCAGCGCGCGGGCGAGCAGCATTTCGTTATGGCCGCTGCCATAGAAATCGCCGGTATCCAAGAGCGTAACTCCGGCGTCCAGCGCCGCATGGATGGTGGCAATGCTCTCGCCCTCATCTGCCGGACCATAAAAGTCAGACATGCCCATGGTGCCGAGGCCGATGGCCGAGACAGTGGGGCCGGACGTTCCAAGCTGGCGGAATTGCATTGATGGTCTCCTGATAGTCCCGTGGCGGTGCGCCTCGTCGCGGATGACTGTAAGCTGGTGAATTGCTATGGACGTGTGTATAGGCTCAGATAGGAAGCATTAATTGCGACAGGTGCAATTGTCGTGGATGCCTATGCGGAGCCCAGGCTGTTCCTGCGCATTGTTGAGGCGGGCAGCCTAAGGGCGGCCGCTGAAGAGTTTGGGGTGGAGCCTTCCGCCGTGACGCGCCGTTTGGCGGCGCTTGAGCGGCGGCTCGGTGCCAAACTGATCGTGCGGTCCCGCACACGCTCAACACCGACGGATGCTGGTGCACGCTATTACCAGCGCATGAAGGGCCTCTTGGCCGAGGTCGACGCGTTGGAGGCTGACATTGGGGGTACGGCGGAGGAACCGACGGGCATCCTGCGCGTTACGGCACCGGGCGATTTTGGTGTGCGTTTTGTCGCCCCGGTCCTCCGCGAAATGGCAGACCGTTTTCCGCGTCTAGAGGTTGATCTGCGCCTGGGCAGTGGGCTGGCCGATCTGGCGGAGCAGGGCATCGACGTTGCCATTCGCATCGGCCCTTTGCGCGACTCTGCCCTCATTGCCCGAAAACTGGGTGAGATCCCACGCGTCGTCGTCGCGTCGCCCGGCTATCTTGAACGGCGCGGGGTTCCCAAGACGCCAAAGGAACTGACAGACCATGAATCCGTCTTCTACCTAACGCATCGTCCGGGCGCGGTGACGGTTTTCGATGGCTCTGACGGCCCTATCGAAGTGCCGTTGAAAGGGCGTATCGCTATCAACAACATCTCGGCCATCGTCGACCTGGTGGAGGACGGTGCGGGCATTCACATCGGCCCCATTTGGGCGTTTCACGACGCCATCGAACAGGGCCGGGTGGCCCAATTGTTGGTGGACTTTCCGATCACGGCCTTTCCGATGCACGCCCTTTACGTCGAAACGAGCCACGTTCCCGCCAAGATCCGCTGGTTCATCGACGAGATGGCCCGGCGTGTGCGTCATATCCCCGGCCTCTAGATGCGCCAGCCGGTCAGGGCCGCAACTCGAGCCGATGGGCGGCGCCAATTCTGTCTACGTCGTCTTGTGGCACGCCCGAGGCCTCGGCAAATACGGGCCAGCGCGCCACGGCATCGCAGACCTCAGCCAGGGTCTCGGTTGCGCGCCGCCTGTCCATGCCCGCGGTCTTAACGCAAGCGACAAAGTCATCAATCGCGAAACCGTCGAGCTTGCCTGCCATGGACGTCTGGTGCGTTTTGGTCCATTGGCCGGCCGGATTGTAGCTGAAGGTGAGGTCGTAAGCGGGCGATAGCGACCAGGCGCCGGACGGTTCCATGATGAACGAGGTGTTCTTGGCATGGTCGTCCTGATTACGGGCGACGATGTTGAAGGCAATCCGCCGGCTCTGTTCGACCAGCTCTGCCTCGGGCAGGCCCAGCCTCTTGCAGACGTCGAGCAACTGCTCGTAGCTGTGCTCGCCAGGCTGATCGATGGAGAAATGGGCCATGGCGCTCAGGGTCTGCATATGCCGCTTGGCGCCGTCGGCCGCGCGGTCGAAGCGCCTGGTCACGAAATGGTAGCGGCCGTTCTCCTCAAGCAGCCGGCATTCCGCCATCGAGATGCCGGCCGCGACCGCCATCTTGTGATAGGCGTGCTCGATGCGTCCATAGCCCATGATGTCCGCTTGTTCTCGGTCCTTGTTCTCCGCCACGCCGTCGAATTTCAGAAGCCACGGGTCGAAACCGTCGCCGACAGGGCCTTGGCCCGCGCGCAACGCGGCGTCGCGACCCGACCAGGCGACCACCGCCTTTGCCCGGCTGCCCCCGGCTGATGTCCCGATCTCCAGGATCTGCGACATCCCGTCGGAAACCCGCGGGTTCGCCGGGTCCGATGCCGATTGATCGTGATTGATGAGAATGTCGCTGGCCGTGCGCACCAACCGGCCAAGGTCCAACGGTTCGGCGGAACTGTCCGCCGGTCCGTCGGCCGGCAGGAACTCCAGCGCACCCATGCCGCGACTTCCGGTAAAGCAAAGGCGGGCCACCGGATCCAGATCTTCCCGCCGACGGCCCTGGCTGGCGAGCCAGGCATCGGTCAACACCGTTCCGAATCGGTCGGGCAGGGCATCCGCCAGCAAGCCGGGCAGCCCTCGGAAGGTCTCCCGGGAAGCGTCGGGAAAACTGTAGGCCCGATGCGACAGAGGCATCATGAGGGGCGCGAGGGCAGGCCCATCGGCTACAAAGTCTCGGGCGTATTCGAACCTACCCAAGCGGGCCACCGGGTCCCACGACACCGTTCCGACGGTGCGCCCCCACAAACGTATCTCGGCCCGGGTCATCTCGGGCGGGCCACGACGGTTTTCCCGGCGGGCTTCATGCGATGGTTGCGTCCGGTTTCGACATGCCTGACAATCCCAGCCTGAGAGCAATCAATCAAGCTGGGGGGCACGATGCTTAGAAAAACGGACCACAGGATAGCGCGGGCATGGGTTGCCGTTCCCGTTCTCGGATTGACCGTGCTCGTTGCGGCGTGCAGCCAGTCGACATCGCCGACCATGCCCACCCCCGCTGAGCAAGAGGCCATCAATGCGGGCGTCGAGGCCGCGGATGCGGGCAACCAGATCTCCGTCACCTGGGATTGCGACGGCACGATGATCCCGGTGCGTTTCATGGAAGACGCCGCCCTGGTCGACCTGCCGGACGGTACGTCGGTGACGCTGCCGATCGCGCGGTCCGGGTCCGGCGCGCGGTACACCAACGGCACCGTGACCTATTGGGAACACCAGGGCACGGCCCGGATCGAGACGCCGACCCAAAGCTGGGAAGACTGTCAGCGCGCCTCGGCATAGGGTCGGCAACCAACCTGGTCATGGCGTTGCCGACAGCTGCGATCGGGCGCCGTTTGCATGGATGTTGGTCCGGTTAGTCGTTTGAGGGCTGTTTAGGCCGTCCGCCCCAATAGCTGGGCTCGATGAAGGTCCGCACCTGCTCATCATTCCAGGCGAGCCCGAGCTTGTCGGCGATCGGTCGAAGCGGGGCGCCATGGCCTTCCAGGATGTCGGTCGACCAAAGCTCGTCATAGGCCAGGCCCGAGCCCTTTAGCTGATCGATGCGCTGTTGATAGACGGCGACGCTGGATTGCCAGAATTTCGGATTGGCCGAGCGCACACGCAGGAACGGCGTTCGCAAACAAGAGTTGACGACCTGGTCCGCCGGCCGCCGGATGATCAGCCATCGTGCCTTTGGAAAAGCGCGTGCCCATATGGGCCAGGACAGCGTCATCTTGGTGCTTTTGAACCCCCAGGGGACGTTGCCGGTATAGCCATCGCCACGCAGTTCGAAGTCCGCGAGGTTCCGAATGCTTGGGAAGTTCTTGAACGCGCTGAGCTTTGGTAGCGGATTCACGCCGTTGGGGTCGGCGCCGGCAAGGCCGAGGCAGACTTCCGCAATGCGCCGTTCGAGGCGATAGTTCTCGTAAAAGCCCTTCGGATTCTGCGGCGTCGGCGGTCGCATGGTGCCGATCCACAGGCCACAGGCCGCGAGTACGCCCATCGCCATCGAGGTTCCCGAGCGGGGCATGCCGATGCAAAACAGCGGCCGGTTCCAGTAGTCGGCCTTTGCTTGCGTCAGGATGGGTTGATCCATAGCAGCCTTTTGCTTGTCGGCCCTTCACGCCCAATGTCGACTTGCCACATCTTCAGGCGCGACCAAGCTAGTTGTGGCAAAGCTCCTGTATGCCCGACTGCAGATCCTGGCGCAGGGTCGCGATGCGTGCCTGATAGGCCTGAGTGAGACATGACACGTCGGAACCGCACTGGCTTCGCTGATGCAGGAAGGCCTCCGCTTCGTCGTGCCGATTGCCGCTTTCGCCCATCAGAAAGGGCAACAGATTGTAGGCATACCACAACCCGCCCATTTCACTGTCGAGCGCGGACAGGTCCGCATTGTCGCATACGGCGATTTCGTCCGGTGCTTCGGCCTGCGAACAGTCGAAGCTTGCCGCGGTCGCGGGCTGGCCCGTGGCTGCGAAGAGGCCTGTCGCAAAAACTATGGTTGCGAGAGCGCGGATCATGGGCGGAACCCTTCGTGCTGGAGGCTGGCGTTGGGACCGACCTTAAGCGACCCCGACGCGGATCGAAAACGCGATCTTCGTCTTGGCTTGCGCGGCACCGGGCAAGGGCCTATATCTGGCGCACTCACCCACCAGCGAGCAGGAGGGACTTCATGATTGTCGTGTTTGTTGGCCTCGCTGGCTGCGGGAGCGCCAGCGCCTGACCGTTTGCGTCCGCGCTTTTTCTCCATCGTTTAAGCCGACGCGTCGCGTCTGACGCCGGTACCCCTCTCGACCAGTCGAGGCCCCGTGTGGCCGCCGCCGGCATCCGGCCGCGCCCCACATCGCGATTCGCCAAAACCTGGCCGCCGGCGCGAATGCCGGAGGGCCCAGACGATCGAGAACAATGACCCATCAGACAGACGATCTGGCCGACTATGGCTGGACACCCTTCTTTCAATCTCAGGTCGGCATCGACGAGTTCGATGTCACGCTACCCGTACGCGTTCTCGCGGTCCATCGCGGCGGCCTTGACGTCGCGCAACCGGCGTTCAGCGGCCGGATCGCAACGCTGGGCGGTTCTGACGACGAGGACCGACCGACCGTCGGCGACTGGCTGTTGCTGGATCGGAACACCCATACGCCGCGCCGCCTGCTGGATCGCACGAGTGTCTTCAAGCGCAAGGCGGCCGGCAGCGACCGCCGCGTGCAACTGATTGCGGCCAATGTCGATACGCTGTTCGTCATGTCGTCCTGCAATCAGGACTTCAATCCGGCGCGCATCGAACGCTATCTGGCCTTGGCGCACGAGGCCGAGGTGACGCCGCTGCTGGTCCTGACCAAGGCCGATCTCGCCGACGACGTCGACGATTACCGGCAACGTGCCAGCGCCCTGTCGCCGGGCCTGTTGATCGAAACGCTGGACGCGCGCGATGGTCACGCCGCCGAGACGCTGCTGCCCTGGTGTGGTCGCGGCCAAACGGTGGCCCTGGTCGGCTCGTCCGGTGTCGGCAAGTCCACCCTGGTGAACACTTTGGTCGGGCAGACCATTCAGGATACCAAGGGCATCCGCGAGGACGACGCCAAGGGCCGGCATACGACCACGGGACGCTCGATGCATCGGCTGAGCGCGGGCGGCTGGCTGTTGGACACGCCGGGCATGCGCGAACTGCAACTCGCCGACGTCGCGGCCGGCGTTGACGGCGTTTTCGAGGACGTTGTCGCCTTGACGCAATCATGCCGTTTCACCGACTGCCGGCATGAGACAGAGCCGGGCTGCGCGGTTCGTGCCGCGATTGAGGATGGCAGTCTCGATCCCGATCGGTTGAAACGATACCGAAAGCTGCAGGCGGAGGACGCGTTCAACTCATCGACCTTGGCGGAGCGCCGTGCCCGAGGGCGCGCCTTCGGTCGGATGGTCAAGGACGTGATGAAGCACAAAAGGGCCCTCTCCGATCCAGGCCTCGACTAGCCGACAAAAAGGTCTCGTCTCGCGGGTATTGGCGGCGCTCAAGTGGTATAGTCCTTTGCAAGGAGGACCGCCCGTGCGAACAGACCTGTTCCTTGCAAAGCCGGCCGTGGCGTTGGCGGTGTCCGCCGTCATCGCCGGGGCCGCGCTCGCGCAAGGCGATAATGCTTCCGATGCCCAATGGCTGGCCGTGATCCACGGCCAGATGGTCGAGGTGGCGGACGGCAGCATCGTCGTCGACGCGAACCCGAACATCATCGCGTTCACGGATCGGCCGCAGCGCGACGTGTCCCTGGTCGATCTTGAGGACTTCGTGGCGGCGGCCTGGGGCGAGGACGGATTTTTCGTCGACGATCCGCCCAACGCTGCCGTCGCGTCTGCCGTGCGCGACGATCTGGACACCAAGATCATCGAGATGACGGACGTCGCGCTGGACAATACGCGCATGACCATCAGCATGGTGCCGCTGGAGGGCGACATGCCCGGAGCGGGCGATCAGATCATCCTGTTCGTCGACGAGATTCCTGCCGTGGCTTTCGCCATACTCGAATAGCGGCGTCCTTTGCTCACGGCAGCGGTTTGCGCGCCATCTCGGGCAGTTTCAGAACGATCACGAGTGCGATCACGGCGGCCGCCATCCAGTAGATGACCGGTGCATAGTCAAAGGAGGTGCGCTGGACGAGATAGGTGGCGACCCAAGGCGTGGTACCGCCGAACACGGCCAGGCAGACATTGTAGCTCATGGCGACGGCACTGACCCGCACCTTGGACGGCAACATCTCCACCATCATCGGGATTGTCATTGCCCAACCGACGCCATTGATTGCCGCGAGGATGATCTGGCCGAGGAAAATGATCGTCAGATTTTGATCGTGCATGAATGCCCACAGCGGCCATGCCAGAAGCAGTGTCCCGATCAAGGTCACATACATCACCGGCTTGCGGCCGAACCGGTCCGACAAATGGCCGGAGATTGGCGCGACGGCGGCGAACGCCACCATGCTGACGGTGCTGATGTCGAGTGCCTGCGCCGTCGTGAAGTGCATTTGATCGGTCAGATAGGACGCTGCGTAGACGAAGATCAGGAAGTAGCCGATGCCGGTCGGCAAGACCAATCCAATGATGATCAGCATGGGCCGCCACTGGGTTCGGATGGCGACAATGATCGGTGACGTCTCAGCCTTTGCCCGCGCCACCATGACGGGCGACTCGGTCAGGTGAACGCGCAGAATCACGCTGAAGATGGCAATGACCGAGCCAAACAGAAAAGGCAGCCGCCAGCCCCACTCCTGCATGGCCTCCTGGCCCAGCACGTTGCTGACCAGCGCCGAAACGCCCGATCCCAGAAGGCAGCCGCAGGTCATCCCGAAGACGATCCAACTGCCGATCAGGCCGCGCTGCCTGGGTTGTGACGACTCGGTCAGCAGCACGCCGGAATTGGCATACTCGCCGGCGACCGAGATGCCCTGTACGCAGCGCAAGACCACCAGAAGGATCGGGCCGGCGATGCCGATCTGGGCGTAGGTGGGCAGCAGGCCGATGCCTAAGGCGCCGAAGCCCATGATGACGACCGAGATCAACAGCGCGGGTTTGCGCCCGATCCGATCGCCGATATGGCCGAAGATGATGCTGCCGAAAGGCCGGGCGGCATAACCGGCCGCCAAGGCGCCGAACGATGCCAGCAACGACGCCACGGGATCGTCGGACGGGAAAAAGGCACTGCCGATTATAGGCGCCAGAAAGCCGTAGGCGGTAAAGTCGTACCACTCAAGGACGTTGCCGGAGCCGGCGGCGACCACCTTCCGGGCCATGCCTGGCTCTTTGCGTGCTGCCAATCTGGGGAAACTCCATCGAATGCCGGTGTCCGGATCGGAGGGCTGCTTGCCGCCAAAAGGGGGCATCGTCAAGACAAGGTTGCAGCCGACGCCGGCTGAGCTAGGCTGTCCGGAAAACAGCCGAGGGCTGGCCAATGGTGGAACTGACCAACCTGTTCGAACGCAACCGAGCTTGGGCCGAGCGCATCAAGGAAGACGATCCGGAGTTCTTCAGCCGGCTGTCCAAGCAGCAGAAGCCGGAGATCCTTTGGATCGGCTGTGCCGACAGCCGGGTGCCGGCCAACCAAATCATCGACCTGCCGCCGGGCGAGGTCTTTGTTCACCGCAACATCGCCAACGTCGTGGTGTCGTCGGACCTGAACTGCCTGTCGGTCATCCAATATGCCGTGGACGTCTTGAAGGTGAAACACATCATCGTCTGCGGCCACTACGGCTGCGGCGGTGTCCAGGCGTCGATGTCAAAGGACGATCACGGGCTGATCGACAATTGGCTGCGGCACATCCAGGACGTGCGTCGCAAGCATCTCGACGCCTTTCACGACCTGCCCGACGAACAGGCCGCGGTCGATCTGCTGTGTGAGCTGAACGTCATCGAGCAGGTCTACAATGTCTGCCGCACAACGATCGTGCGCGATGCCTGGCGGCGCGGTCAGGCCTTGTCGGTCCATGGCTGGGTCTACGACCTGAAGGACGGCATCCTTCGGGGTCTTTGCGCCCACAGTGAAAAGACAGAGGATCTGGACCAGAAGACAGACGCGCCCGAAATCGAGTACACGGCCAAGCATGTCGGGATCACCGGCTGATGTATGTCCGTCGCGGCATTAACCCGTGGCATCTGTTTCACGATTCCTGGCGTTTCTTGCTGCTGGTCGGGCTCTGGGCCCTGCTCGTGGTCTATCTGCGCGAGTTCGAGGGCATCCAGGCCGTCGGCCTGCCCGTCGCGCCGGTCACGACCATCGGCATTGCCGTTTCGCTCTATCTCGGCTTCAAGAGCCAGTCGGCCTATGGTCGCTGGTGGGAGGCTCGACGGGTCTGGGGCGACATCATCAATGGCAGCCGCAGTTGGGGTAACTACGTCCTAAATCTGATCTATGCGGAGGGCCGGCCGGTCGATCCGACTGTTCAGAGGGAGTTGATCGAAAGGCACCTGGCTTGGGTCAACGCTCTCGCCTTTCAATTGCGCAAGTCGACCCGCCTAAAGGAGTCCGCTGCCACCCGCGTCTTTGATCACCGCCGGGTATTCGAGCATCACGATTACCATCAGACACCTGACAGCTATCGGCGCCATTTGTCCGAGGCGGAGGCGGCGGAGGTCGACGGGTTTGCCAATCCGGCGGCACATCTGCTGCGGCGCCAGGGCGACCGACTGCGGCAGCTCGCCGAAGACGGGTTTCTGGACAGCTATCGGCACATCGAGATGATGTCGAGCCTAAGGGATTTCTATTTCGCGCAAGGCAGCTGCGAGCGCATCAAGAACACGCCATTTCCCCGGCAGATAGCCAATTTCGGACTGGCCTTCACCTGGGCCTTCATCGTCATGCTGCCGCTGGCCTTCGTCGAGATCTTCGAGGCGTCGATTGCGGATGCCAATCTGTCGACGATCCTGCAGCACGAATTCATGCTGACCCTCGTGCCGTTCTCGATGCTGATCTCGTGGATCTTCTATGTGATGGAAAAGGTCAGTGACAGCGTCGAGGACCCGTTCGAGGGCGGCGTAACCGACGTGCCGATCTCGACGCTCTGCCGGCTGATCGAAATCGACCTGAAGCAGATGCTGAACGCCGAGGATGTCCCGCCGCCGATCAAACCGATCGACGGGGTGTTGTACTAGCCGCGCGCAAATCGGAAGACCGGCGTTCGGCTCGATCGAACGCAAGCAAGCAAGCTAAGGACGGCGATGCGCAGGATCGATGAGACGCGCGGACGATGGTGGTTCCTGGTCGCGATCAGCCTCGGAACGGGTCTGATCCTGCTTGATGAGAGCGTCGTCGGCCTGGCTCTGCCGACCTTGCAATCCGATCTCGGCATGTCGCTTACCGGCTCGCATTGGATTGTCAGTGCTTACCTGCTTGTTTTTGCTTGCCTGATCGCCGCTGCCGGCAAGCTGGGCGACATGATCGGGCTTAGAAACCTGGTTCTTGGCGCCCATGTGATCTTCGGGCTCGGCTCTCTCGGGGCAGGGTTCGCCGAGAGCGGCACGTGGATGATCGTCGCCCGATGCATCCAGGGCGTCGGCGCGGCCGGCATCTTCCCAACCGCGCTGGCCATGGTGACTGTGGCCTTTCCGAAGACCCAGCGCGGCCTGGCGGTCGGCTTCTTCGGCGCCGTTTGCCTGGCCTTCTTGGCGGCCGGTCCGCTGGTGGGGGGCGCCATCATTCAGTTCGTCTCCTGGCCTTGGATCTTCTGGATCAATCTGCCCGTCCTGATGTTCAGCGCGGTCGTCATTCTGGCGACTTGGATCGAGCCGGCGAGGGCGGTGACGCGAAGCAAGTTCGATGTCCGCGGTTTCGTGCTGCTCGTCGCCGGCCTGTGCATGCTGATCCTGGCTATCATGCAAGGACAGGAATGGGGCTGGGCTACGCCTCTGATCCTCGGGCTGTTTGCCGGGGGGCTTCTCGGCCTCGCCCTCTTCGTCCTGGCCGAGCGGAAGCGGGTAGACCGGCTCGTCGATCTCGGGCTGTTTCGCAACGCGACCTTCACGGCATGCAATCTGATCATCTTCACCGGTCAGATGAGCAAACTTGCGATTGTCGTCTACGCCGCGCTCTACCTGCAGACGACGCTGGGGATGGATCCCTTGATTGCCGGGCTGGCCCTGCTCGTTTCGGTCGGCGCGTCGCCGATTGCGTCAACACCGGCGGGCTGGCTCGCCGATCGGTATGGGACACGCGGACCGGCGCTTGCCGGCGTGGCGCTGACAACCCTTGCGCTTCTCTGGCTGGGCTTTTCGGCCCCCTGGCAAAGCTACTGGCTTTTTGCCCCTGGGCTCTTGCTATGGGGCGGCGCCCTGTCGCTGGCCTATATACCGAGCGCGCGCGAGATGATGAACGCCGTGCCCACCGAAAGTCAGGGCCAAGCCGGCGGTGTCGTGGGATTGACGCGCCTCTTGGGCAGCACCGTCGGGATGTCGCTGTCCAGCATGCTTTACGTCACGACCGGTTCTTTCCAGGTCGTGTTTTTCGTGACCGGCGGACTTCTCCTGGCCGCTACCGTGAATGCCTGGTTTTCGATGGAGCGTGGCGCCGCCGCCCGGCCGCCGGACCGGGGGGCAGGGCCTCGATCAATGCCCGTCCACTAACGGGACGTGGTTCGCTGCGGCCGGTGCCGCTTTGACACGTCGATACGGAGCTAAGCTGAAGCGACCGATTGCTGCCGTCGCACCTGGGCCAAGAGATCGGGCGCAAAAAGGTTGCACTGGGCCTCGACAACTCCGCTGACGGCGCGCCGAAAGTGGTCGCGCTGCTGTTTCGACAGCACGATCACCCGACTGCCGCGCGCGCGCAGCGTGTCCAGGCAGGCCGCATCCTCATCCCGGGCAAACCGGCGCTGGGCGATTGTGGCCGCATTAGCAGCCTGCTTGACCGCCTGGCGCAGGGCAGGGGAGCAGTCGTCGAACCGTTCGCGGTTCGCCAGCAGCAGGGCGGCGCCGAAAAAGTGGCGCGAGATCGTGACGAAGGGATGATGCTCGGCGATGCCGAAATTGACGGTGTTGGTTAGCGGGTTTTCCTGGGCGTCGATGCGGCCCTCGACCACGGCGGGCAGCAGGTCGCGTACATCCAGGACGCTCGGCTTGAAACCCAGGGCTTGGAAGACCTGTTGGTGAAATGCATTGTCCAGCGTCCGCAGACGCAGCCCCTCGCAGTCCTTCGGTTCGATGATCGGTCGCAGCCGGTTGGAAAGGTTGCGAAAGCCATTGTCCCAGAAGCCGAGCACGCGGTACGGCGTTGTCGCCGCCACCCGGTCCGCCAGGTATCGGCCGATGGGGCCGTCCAAGACGGCATAGGCCTGGGCCCGGTCGGCGATTTCGAACGGCAGGTCGAGCAGGCCAAGATCCGGCACCTGATCCGCCAGATAGCTGGCTGAGAAATAGCAGATATCCAGCTCGTCGCCGGCGACCATCGACCAGAGATCCGCGGCGCGCCGTCCTTGTGTGGTGATGTCGGGTTCCACCGAGAGCTCCAGGTCGTCACCCATAGACGCCGTCAGCTCCGACGTGAAGACGCCGAGCCCTCTGGTGTGGACCGATCGCGGGCCTTGATAGCCGCCGATGCGTAACTGTTGACGTTCGAGTTCGGGCAAGAGGTTCGGCGGCTCCGATGTCGAAGGGCGGAACGAAGATAGGGGATCGGGTCCGGCAATGGGTATGACTTCGGCGCCTTGAAGTATTCCGCGCCGGACCGACGCCGATCGACCTTGCGTGCCGGCTGGCACCACCGCATCATTCGTGACCCGGAATTGCCGCTGTGCGCCGCAGGGAGGAAGACAGATGTTAGGCGAAACGTCCGCAGGCGGGACTTACTCCTTTCTGACCGAGGAGACCTCGGTCGACGCCGTTCTGGCCCGATTGGAAAACTGCCAAGACGAGCGCCTGGCCGCGGTCATGACTTCGGTCATCCGCCATCTGCATGCGGTGGTCAAGGAGGTGGAGCCGACCCAGCAGGAATGGGCTCTGGCCATCGATTTTCTGACCAAGACCGGCCAGAAATGCGACGACAAGCGCCAGGAATGGATCTTGATGTCCGACACGCTGGGCGTGTCCATGCTGGTCGATGCGATCAATCACCGGCGGCCGTCCGGGGCGACGGAGAACACCGTACTTGGCCCGTTTCATGTCGAGGGCGCGCCGCTCCACGCGCTCGGCGGCAACATCTCCAAGGACGGCAAGGGCATACCCTGTTTCGTCAGCGGGCGGGTGCTGGACAGTGACGGCAATGCGATCCCGGGCGCCAAGCTGGACGTCTGGCAGTCGAACGCCGATGGCTTCTACGACGTGCAGCAGCCGGGCATTCAGCCGGCGATGAACCTGCGCGGTATCTTTCATGCCGATGATGAAGGGCGGTACTGGTTCCGCACGCAGAAACCGCAATTCTACCCGGTGCCGACCGACGGGCCCGTGGGCAAGCTGTTGATGGCGATGGGCCGCCATCCGTTTCGACCCGCACACCTGCACTACATTGTCAGCGCCGAAGGTTTTGAAACCGTCACCACCCACATCTTTGTGCGCGACGACCCCTATCTCTATTCAGACGCGGTGTTCGGGGTGAAGGAGAGCCTGATTCGGGACTTCGATCTGGTCGACGACCCGGACCGCGCCGCCGAGATCGGCTTGCCCAACCCGTTCGCTGAAGTCCAGTTCGATGTAGTCTTGGCCCGGGTATGACAGCTTTGGAAGGCGGGCCGACAAAAAGGCCGGCGAGCCACGTGCCGCACGATTGGATCAAGATTGTGGGTTGACCGCAAGCTCCTGCGACAGTCGGAGGTGATGCTCCGGCAACTGGCGTAACTCGCCGGCAATGAAAATACACATAAATTATACTTTTCAACTGGATTAGCTTTCAACGCTTATCACCGTTTGTTTCAAAGTGTTTCAAACTAACCCTATACTATTTAAGTGGGGTGAATACTTGGGTTTGTCAACCGCCTGTTGACCGGAAATTCTCAAGAACGAGCCGTGTCCGTGCGAGGATCAATCCTCTGGCACGGCACCGATATCGCCGACCGCGCCGACGATGATGAACAGCCCCAGCAGCAGCAGGCCGATGAAAAACACACGCCGAAATCTTGCCTCCGACAGTTGACGCCGAATGCGCTGGCCGGCGGCCATGCCGATCAAGGCCGGAACCAGGGCCGCCAGGGACAGGATGCCGAGATCGGCCGTGAGCAGGCCGTTGCCCTGCAGGGCGATCGCCAGCGCGACCGTCGAAATCGAGAAGACCAGCCCCATGGCTTGGATCAGCGCGTCCTTGGTCAGCCCGATGGCCTGGAGGTACAGGATCGACGGCATGACGAAGGCGCCGGTCATGCCGGTCACCGTGCCGTTCACGACGCCCACCAGGGCGCCCACCCATCCCTCATTGTGGCGGCTGATCGACATACGCCAGCCCACCAAACTGACAAGGGCATAGGATGCCAACAGCACGCCCAACAGGGCGGTCAGCAAGGCGAGGTCCACACGGGTGAGTGCTGCGGCGCCAAGCCAGACCGTCACAAAGGCGGTCATGAGGAACGGCCAGATCCGCCGCAGGATCGCAGTGCCATGGCCGCCGACCGCCGCCTGCCAGATATTGGTGACCAGCGACGGCACCAGCATCAAGGCCATGGCGCTGGTCAGATCGACTGTCAGGGTCAGTAGAGCCAGGGCGACCGAGGGCAGGCCCATGCCGATCACGCCCTTCACGGTTCCGGCGATGAGGAAAGTCCCGACAACCGCCAGGATCAGAATCAGATCGGGCATGAGGCGAGGTTATACCAAGGATCGATGATAATGACCCATGTGACTGCGTTGTCTTGTTCGCTGGTCAGGCGCGCGGCGCGCGGTGGTGTGGACATACCACAAGCGGCGCGCAACGCAGGCAGCGGACAAGACAACGCGGCCTTCGGTGGGGCCAAATCGCTCCACGGCTGCGTTGCGCCGCTTGCCCGATGCTAAGGCATCGCGCTGCGCGCCGCGCCTGCCCGTGAACCGATTTGGCCGCCATCACATGGGTCATTATCATCGATCCTTGGTATTAGGCGAGGCGCCGTGCGATGAGAAGGTTGGTCCGCCGTTCGAAACCGATCAAACGAGAACACGTTCCAATGAACGAGCGTGAGTTTCGGGCCGGTTCCCTCGACAGACGTGAGACAGCTTCCCGCTCGGTGTTTAAGGCGATCGGCCGACAACGAACACTGACCGGAAGTTTATCGAACGGTTATTTGAAGCCGGTGTTGCACACGCCAAAATCAAAGCAGATCGCCGTCATGGCGGAATCGTACTAGAATCGTCGACCGAACGCAGGTCGACCTGGATGTTTGGTTAACAGCGAGCCAGAGGATGTCGACCGACCAGTACACGGGGTCGCGGCCCATGCGGGTCTTGTCGTTTCTACCACGAAGCCTGTTCACCCATTTGGGCGCGACAGACGCGGACAGGCGCCTGCCGACGCGCGTGTTGGGGGTCTTGCGCCAGCGGGAGGAGGCCGGCGAACGGCTGATCGGCTGGGTCCAGCTCGCGCTCGTGGTCATGTTCGGGACGCTCTATTCCATCGCGCCGCGCCCGGCCGACGCGATGGAGTTGGAACCCGTGCCGGTGTTCCTGGCGGCCTACTTCCTATTCACTGTCATCCGCCTTGCCCTGACCTATCGCGGGATCATGCCAGGGTGGCTGTTGGTGGCCTCGATGCTGGCCGACGTGATCATGCTGATGGGCCTGATCTGGTCATTTCATGTGCAGTATCAGCAGCCGGCGGCGTTCTATCTGAAGGCGCCAACCTTCACCTATATCTTCATCTTCATTGCGCTCAGGGCGTTGCGTTTCGACCATCGCTTCATTCTGTCGATCGGGGTCTTTGCCGCTCTTGGCTGGCTCGGCATGGTGCTCTATGCGGCCGAAGTGTCAGGGCCCGATGCCATAACCCGCAACTTCATCGAATACATCACCGGCAACGCCATTCTCCTGGGCGCGGAGTTCGACAAGATCGCCACGATCCTGGTCGTGACCGCGATCCTGACCTTCGCCATCTGGCAGGCACGGCGCACGCTGGTGATCGCGGTGCGCGAGCAAACAGCCAGCGAGGACATGAAGCGCTTCTTGTCGGCAGGGGTTGCCGAGGCCGTCACCTCGTCGGAGGATGTGGTCGAAGAGGGGCGGGCCGAAGAGCGCGACGCCGCGATCGTCATGATCGATATTCGCGGCTTCACCCGCTTTTCCAGCGGCCGACAACCGCGCGAGGTCGTGACCACGCTGGTCGGGTTTCATCAGCGCATCGTCCCGATCATCCAGGCCAACAACGGCGTTATCGACAAGTTCCTGGGTGACGGCGTGATGATCACCTTCGGTGCGGTGGCGCCGTCCAAAACGGCGGCGGCCGACGCGCTGCGCGCATTGAACGCGATCATGGCGGCGGCGGAGGAATGGCGCAGTGAGCTGGATCGGGAGGGCTTGGGTGTCAAACTCTCCGTCAACGGCTCCATGGCGGCGGGGCAGGTGGTGTTCGCGACGCTGGGCGGCGGCGGCAGGCTGGAATACACGGTCATCGGCGAGGCGGCCAATCTCGCGGCCAAGCTGGAAAAGCACAACAAGGCCGAGCGGGTGGCGGCACTGACGACGCGGGAGAGCTACGAGGTCGCGGTCGGCGAAGGCTATGAACCAGGCCAGACGCCTCGGGTCTTGCAAGCCAGGAAGGTTGCGGGCGTCAACCGTCCTCTCGACCTGATCGTGATGGCCGAGACCGCCTAATAGATTTCCGGCACGAAGGTCTGGTCGCTCATCGGCGGGCGTACATAGCCGCCGGCGTCCTGGCGCGGCGGCAGTTCGATCGCCGCCGGGGTCAGATCCTGATAGGGGATCATGCTCAGCAGATGGCTGATGCAGTTCAGCCGCGCGTGCTTCTTGATGTCCGCCTGCACCACGTACCAGGGCGACTGTTTGGTGTCGGTATGGGCAAACATGGCGTCCTTGGCCCGTGAGTATTCGACCCAGCGCTTGCGCGATTCCAGGTCCATCGGCGACAGTTTCCAACGCTTCGTCGGGTCGGTGATGCGCCCTTCGAAGCGACGTTCCTGCTCGTCGTCGCTGACCGAAAACCAGTACTTGATCAGGACGATGCCCGACCGGATCAGCATGCGCTCGAACTCCGGACAGGTGCGCATGAACTCGTTGTATTCCTCGTCGGTGCAAAAGCCCATCACGCGCTCGACGCCGGCGCGGTTGTACCAGGACCGGTCGAACAGGACCATCTCGCCGGCAGCCGGCAGGTGCGCGACATAGCGCTGGAAGTACCACTGCGTCTTTTCGCGTTCCGTCGGCGTGCCGAGGGCCACGATGCGGCAATAGCGGGGGTTCAGGCTTTCGGTGATGCGCTTGATCACGCCACCCTTGCCGGCGGCGTCGCGGCCCTCGAAAATGACGACGACGCGCAAGCCCTTATGCTTGATCCAGGCCTGCAGCTTGACCAGTTCTACCTGCAGCCGGGCCAGTTCACGCTCATAGATCTCGGTCTTGATCTTCTTCTTTTTCTTGCTGGTTTCATCGCCCGTCTTCGGCAGCGATGCGCCGGGCTCGACCAGCCGCAATTCCGCCGTCTTGGAGCCTGACTTTTTCGCCATGGTGCCCCTCCCCGAAGCTGTCCAGCGGCGGGGCAGCCGTGCGCCACGCCCCGCCTGACGATCATAGGCAATCGGTGCCCGGGATGATAGTGTTGCGGTCCTGTCAAACGCGGGGGAGCGTGTGCGATGCCGTTAAGCGGCGTCTGGACGGCCGAGGTCTACGGCCCGTTCGGCTGGGAAAACCGGGGCATCTTCGTGATCGAAAAGCGCCGGGTCATCGGTGGCGACAACCGGCACTATTCGGTCGGCAGCTATCAGCTCGATGGCGATCAGATGTCGGCCACTTTGAATGTCCATTATTATGGACCGCCCCGCACGCAGTTCGGTTCGGCGAGCGAGCGCTTTACGACCGAGATCAAGGGCCGCCTCGTTGGCGACACGATCGAGGGCATCATCCGGCGGCCGGACAAGCCTCAGTTCGACCTTCAGATCCGCATTACCAAGCGGATGGGCATCCCGGGCGAATAGCCACGATCGGGGGCGTCGTTCGGCCGGCGGCCATCGTTTTCGCAACGGTGTCAGTGCCGCTCGGCAGCCATGGTCTTCAACAGCACGCGGTCGATCTTGCCGGTCGGGTTCAGCGGCATCTGGTCCAGGAACGCGACCTGTTCGGGCGCCTTGTAGCCGATGCGCGCGCGCGCGAAATCGATGATCTCCTGATCCAGCGGTTGTTCCACGTCGTCTCTCAGCGACAGATAGGCCCGCACGACCTCGCCATGCAGCAGGTCGTGCACCCCGACCACCCCGGCATTGCCGATTGCCGGATGTTCCAGCAGGGCGTCCTCGACCTCCTGTGGGTAGATGTTCGATCCGTCATGCACGATGATCTGCTTCTTGCGGCCGCAAAACCACAGATAGCCGTCCGCGTCGACCCGCATCATGTCGCCGCTGTCGATCCAGCCATCCTGGAACGTTGCGGCCGTTTCCTCGGGATTGTCCCAATAGCCGGCGGCCAGTGTACGGCTCTTCATGAACAGCTTGCCGGGCGTGTCGACGGGCACCTCGACGCCGTCATCGCTGCGCACCGACATCTCAAAGCCGGGTGTCGGGACCCCGACGGAGCCAAGCTTGATGCGGCCGGATGGTGGGTTGAGCGTCGCCAGGCCCACCTCGCTCATGCCGTAGCCCTCGTCGATGGCGTGGCCGGTCAGCGCCTCGAACTCGGCCTCCAACTCGGCGGGCACCTTGTCGGACCCGCAGCGGCACAACCGGATCGAGGCGAAATCCTCCCGCGAGGCGCCATGGTCGCGTACCAGACGCATCAGCGCTGCAGGGATCATGCACAACACCGTCGGCCGCTGGCTGCGCAGCAGGGGCAGGATTTCGTCGCCTTCGAAGCTGCGCGCGACCACGACCTTGACACCCTTGCCCAGCCCCGCATGCGCCCACATGAAGCTGCCCAAATGCGATATCGACGAGCCCGGCAGGACGATATCGTCCGCTGTCAGCTCAAACGCCTCGGCCGCGGAGGCGAACATCCAGCCCAGACTGTCGACGGTATGAACGACGCCTTTGGGCTGGCCGGTACTGCCCGATGTGAAGAAGATGGCCGCGGGCTCGGACCGATCGCGTGGAGCGAGATCCAGTTCGGTCGGACCGTCCGCGATCAGGTCCTCGTAGCGTAGGCCCGACCCCGCCGGCCCGCCATAGGTGACGACCCCATGGCTCATGCGGCCGGCCTGTTCGCTGGCCAACCAATCGGCTTCGCGTTCCGCATGCGCCAGCAGCATCGAGGCGCCGCTGACCCCGATCGCATAGTCGATTTGCCGGTTCATGTAGCGATAGTTCAACGGCACCGCCACCAGCCCGGTCTTGAAGCAGGCGAGGTAGTAGATCAGCAGCGCCGTCCGGTTGGGCATCAGCGAGGCAACCCGGTCGCCGGGCTTGAGCCCCATGGTGAGCCATTGCGCGCCCAGTCGGTTGGCGACCGCGTCAAGCTCACACCAGGTCCATTGCATCTCGGCGGAAACCAACGCCGTCTGATCGGGGTGTCGCCTTAGGCCCGCTTCCAAAAGGTTCTGGATATCGACCGAGTAGTCCAACGGGGGGCCGGCGAGGGGCATGGGCAGGTCCGATGCTGTCGTGGGGCGGTCACTGGGGCAAGCTGGTCAGGTCTACATCGGAGGTGCGGTTTTCTCAACGGGCCCAGCCCCTATTTCTCGCCAAGAACGCAGCGGACGGCCGGCGGGGCGCGACCCTGCGGGCGGTGTCGATCCGGCCTACAGTGTGCGTCAAACGCCTTGCCCGATGCCCCACATCGCCCCTTCAAGCTTCATCGGGCACCGTTTTCCTGCCCTGTAGGCCGGATCGACACCGCGCCGATGCGTTCTTGGTGAGAAATAGGGGCTAGAAGCCCAGTCCGGCGCCGATCGGCGAAACCAGGGCCGCGACGCCGACCAGGCAAAAGGCGCCGCCCTTCGGTGAAGTCAGCAGGGCGGGTCGACGCCGCTGCGCCGAGAATGCCACCACGGCGACACAGGCGAGTTCCACGGATAGCGCACAGACCAGGTAGCTGGCTGTAAGAACCGCCATCTGCGGCACAGTGGACAAGATCGGATCGATAAATACCGGCAGTTGGGTGGCCAGAAAGAGGAGAGTTATCGGGCTGCTGGCCGCGACGACGAAGCCTTGGCCGAAGGCGCCGCGAGACGCTGATGCGATGTCGGCATCCCCCTGAACCCCTGAAACTGCTGAACGCCAGGCGCGCAGGGCAACACAGAGCAAGACAACGGCGCCAAACCAGCGCAGCCATTCGACTTGGGCTTCGACCAGCATCATCGTGCTCGACAGCAGGACCGCCACCGCGATAGCCAAGCAGGCCTTGCCCGAGGCAACGCCGAACACGGTGCTGAGGCCGGCCCGATGCCCCCGCTGCGCCGTGTTCAGCGCGATCACTGCCAGCGTTGGCCCTGGCACCATCAAAATGGCCAGCATGACCAGCAGAAAGGCGCCGTAGAGTTCCCAGTTCAGCAAGTCCGCCAGTCCTCATCGCGTGACGTCGAGTGGCTGTCGGACCTTTTGGTGCCATCGCGCTCGTCAAGTACGCGTCAATGGAGTTGATGGAAAACTGGTTTATCTACTTTGACGGTTAATTGACGGGGAGGGGGTTGCCGGGCTCCCTATTTCGGTTGGGCGCCAAGGGGCTGGATACCGCCTTCTTCCCAAACCGGACGTAGCATGCCAAGGCCGCACATCAGGTGCACTTGGGCCTCGACGGTCTGGTCGCGCACGACCGATATGCTTCCGGCGAGGGTTAGGGTGTCTCCGTTCGATGTGCAGGGCGTCAGCAGGTCCATCCTGTCACCGGGCAGAACGTCGACCCCTTCCGACATCCGGGCGACCGACTGAACGGACAGGCCGATGACGCACTCGCCATCGTCATAGGTCTCGTCCTCGACCCAATCGACGATCGTCGCGCGCAAAACGGCGTCGACGGTCTCCGGGCAGGCCTGGTCGATCGAAGCCTCAAACAACAGCATGAAGGAATCATAACAATCGAGCCGCGCCAAGGGCTCGTCGATTGAGCCACACATGGCGGCCAGCGTTCCGAGCGTGTCCTCGTCGACGGCGTCGGGTGCTTGCGCCAGCGCGGGCGGCACGCACGACACGGCGAAGCCGAGCGCGAGGCAAAGCCCCGCGCGAACCCATCCGTCCGTCATGGTCAGTTGAGCCAGAGCCGGATTGCGTAAGCGACCACCGCTATCACGGCGACACTGCCAAGCCACAAACCCGCAAACCAGAGCAAGCGGCGCCACAGCGGGGCAGAGGAACCGTTCTGTTCCGGCATCTCCATGTCTCGAGAGGCGCCCTAGTGGTAACCAGACTTCGCGGTCACCTTGCCGCGAAACACCCAGTAGGAATAGCCGGTGTAGCAGAGCAGGATAACCAGCAGGACCGGCGCGCCGTAGAGCAGGAAGATCTGGCTGCTGGACGGTGCCGCCGCGTCGAAGATCGTCAATGTCGGCGGCGCGATGTAGGGATACATGCTGACCGCGAGGCCGGCATAGGTGATCACGAACAGAACCAGCGCCAGCAGGAACGGTGCGCGTTCCTGGCGTGCCAGGAGCGCGCGCCAGAACAGGGCCGCGACGATCACGACCAAGATCGGTACCGGCGACACATAGAGAATGTTGGGCCAGCTGTACCAGCGGGCGAAATAGGTGTCGCCGAGAAACGGCGTCCAGATGCTGACCGCGACGATGAAGCCCAGGGTCACGACCCCGGCGACCTTGGCAATGCCGAACGCGCGTTCCTGCAAGGCGCCCTCGGTCTTGAGTATCAGCCAGGTCGAGCCCAAGAGGATGTAACCGCTGACGACCGATAGGCCCGTCAGGATGCTGAACGGCGTCAGCCAATCCCACCAGCCGCCGGCATATTCGCGGTTGGCGATCTCCACGCCTTGCAAGACGGTGCCCAGGGCCAACCCCTGGCAGAAGGCCGCGAGCAGAGAGCCGCCGGCGAACCCGGCGTTCCAGATGAACCGGCCTTTGGTCGCGCGCCAGCGATACTCAAACGACACGCCGCGAAAGGCGAGGCCCAACAGCATAGCGATCAAGGGCGCGTATATGGCGGGGAACAGAACCGAGTAGGCGAGAGGGAAGGTCGCCAGCAACCCGCCGCCACCCATCACCAGCCAGGTCTCGTTGCCGTCCCAAACGGGGGCGACGGAGTTCATCATAACGCCGCGATGCTCGTCTTCATGCACGACGGTGAACAGGATGCCGACCCCTAGGTCGAAGCCGTCCAGAACGACATACATGATGATCGCAAAGCCGATAACGGCGGCCCAGAAGATCGTCAGAGTGGTGTTCGGTTCCATCCTTCCGCCCCCCTCAGTCGCCCGCTTCCGGGCGGCGGCTGTGTTCGGGCGCCTGGATCTGTGTGAAGCCGGCGGTGCGCGTCGGCCCCTCGGATATGGGCGCTTCTTCAGACGAGGCCGGCGTGCCGCGCATCAGGCGCAGAATGTAGACGGTCCCGGCGCCGAAGATGAAGAAATAGACGATGATGAAGGCGAGTAGCGAGGCGCCGACCGCTGGCGCGTCCAGGGGCGAGGCGGAGTCCGCCGTGCGCAGAAGATTGTAGACCGTGAAAGGCTGGCGCCCGACCTCGGTGGTGACCCAGCCGCACAGGACGGCGGCGAAGCCGGCCGGCCCCATGACGACCGCGTAACGATGCAGCCAGGTCGAGTCGTAAAGCTGGCGCTTGATCCGTTTGTAAAGGCTGAACAGCCCCAGGCCCAGCATCAGCACGCCCAGCCCGACCATGGCCCGGAATGTGAAAAACACGATGGTCGTCGGCGGCCAGTCCTCGCGGGGGAAGGCGTCCAGGCCCTGCAACGGGCTGGTAAGGTCGTGGGTGAGGATCAAGCTGCCCAGCAGCGGTACTTCAATGGAATACAGCGTCTCGCCGGCTTCGTTCGACGGCCACCCGAGTAGGATCAGGGGCGCGTGGCCGTCGGGATAGCTTTCATAATGGCCCTCGATCGCCGCTATCTTGGCCGGTTGGTATTCCAAGGTGTTTCGGCCATGCGCGTCGCCGGCATAAAGCTGCATCGGCACGACAATGGTCAGCATCCACATGGCCATGGAGAACATGATCCGGATCGGCTCTTCGCGATTGCCGCGCAGCAGGTGCCAGGCCCCGACGGCACCGACCACCAGCGCCGTCGTGATGTAGGCGGCCAGCACCATATGCACCAGCCGGTAGGGGAAGGACGGGTTGAAGATGACTGCCGCCCAATCGGCGGCGACGAACTGGCCGACCTCGTTCATCTCGTAGCCAGCCGGGGTCTGCATCCACGAGTTCACCGAAAGGATCCAGAACGCCGACCCCAGCGTGCCGATCGCGACCATCAGGGTCGAAAAGAAATGCAGGCCCTTGCCGACCCGGTTGAGCCCGAACAGCATGACGCCCAGGAAGCCGGCCTCCAGGAAGAACGCCGACAAGACCTCGTAGCCCATCAAAGGGCCAATGATCGGCCCTGCGCGGTCCGCAAAGACGCCCCAGTTCGTTCCGATCTGGTACGCCATGACCACGCCCGAGACCACGCCCATGCCGAACGCGACGGCAAAAATCCTCACCCAATACTTGAACAGACGCAGATAAACATCTCGTTTCGTTATCAGCCACAGCCCTTCCAGCACTGCCAAGAAACTGGCCAGCCCGATGGAGAAGGATGGAAAGATGATGTGGAACGCGACCGTAAAGGCGAACTGAAAACGTGCGAGCAGGACTGCGTCTGCACTCTCGAACATAGCGCCACCTTATACGTGACCTGGGGTCTAGTCGCCTGAGTCGCCCATGATAGTAGTTGATTGCACTGCGCCATGCCACCTTAAGGCGCTTCCAAGATGTCGCACGCAAAAGGCGCAAACGCCGGCGGTCGTCTATTTGATAAAGCCGCGCGAGATCAAAAAGTCCGCTGTCGCGCGGATGCTGAGCGCGACATCGGCGAAGGTCATGTCGAGCAGGTCTTCGGCCCGCCCGGTCGAAACCTCGTCCCGTTCCCCAAGCCGGGGGATGATCGATCGGACGGGCTTGTCGACCAGCGCGATGAGCCGGATCAGCCAGTCGGGCGCCTGGCGCGTCACGATCCGCCGGTCCGGATAGGCCGCCGCCAGGATCTTGGCCATCTCCACAAGATGCACGAAGCGGTCGGCGCCGATGATGCGCTGCCCGATGCTGGCCGGTGTCGTCAGGGCGCGGACATGCATGTCCGCGATGTCGCCAACGTCGACGCAGCTGAAGCCGAGATCGGGCAGGGCCGGGTGCTTGCCCCGAAGCAGGCGCTGAACGACCTTGATCGATGCGCTGAGATGGTCATCCAGCGGCGTGCCCAAGACGAAAGATGGGTTGATCGCCGTCAGGTTGAGGCCCGGCGCCTCGCGCGCGACGAAGTCCCAGGCCGCCCGCTCCGCCAGTGTCTTTGACTTCGCGTAGGGCGTGATCGATGGATGGTCCGGATCGCTCCACACCGTTTCGTCATACACCTGCTGGCCGTCGGGCAGATCCCGGCTCATGATCGCGGCGGTCGACGACGTCATGACCACCCGCCCGACGCCGGCTGCCTGTGCTGCCCGCATTGCGCGCAAGGCACCATCGACAGCCGTGCGGACAATCTCGCGCGGGTCGTCGGGCTGTTCCAGGGGCAGGGGGGAGGCGGTGTGGATCAGGGCGTCGACACCGAGCATGGCCTCGTACCAGCCCGCGTCGTCGTCGAGGTCAAGCGTCACCAGGCGCAGCCGGTCGTCGATATCGGCGTCGTCGTCGAGATGGCCTCGGACCGCGATCAGGGTTTCCTGCGCACGCGCCGGTGTGCGCACGGACCCGACGACGCGATACCCGGCATTCAACAGCTTCAGGCAGATATGCTTGGCGATGTAGCCTGTCGCACCGGTAACAAAGACAGTGCTTGGTGGATCGACTGTCTGACCCTGGACCATGCACTAACGATAGGGCTTTGCTCTGTCGCTTGGCGAACGAACAACAGACATCATCACGGCTAGCGGTCAAGTCCGTGGGCGATCAGATAGTCGGCGGCGTCTCGCAAGCCTTGCTCGACATCCATGAACTCCATGCCCAGCAGATCGCGGGCCCGCTGGTTGGATACTTCGCGCTTCTGGTCCAGGTCCGCCAGGATGGTTCGGATGGGCTTGTCGACCAGGGCCAGACCCCTGACCAGCCAGTTCGGTGCCCGCCGGGTGGTGATCTTGCGGTCCGGATGGGCGGCGGCAAGCGTTTTGGCCATGTCGATGTACCAAAAGAACCGGTTCACGCCGGCAATCCGTTGGCCGATGCTGGCATCGTTCGACAGCGCGCGCACATGCATCTCGGCGATGTCGCGCACATCCACGCTGGCGAAGCCGAAATTCGGCAGTGCCGGGTCCTTGGAGCGCAGCAGGCGCTGCACCACCTGCAGTGAGGTGCCAAGGTGCCCGTCCAGCGGCGGACCCAGCACCAGGCCCGGATTGATGGCCGTCAGCGCGATCTGCGGCGCTTCCTTCTCGACGAAGTCCCAAGCGGCCCGTTCCGCCAGCGTCTTAGACTTCACGTAGGGCGTGGCCGTGGGATAGTCGATATCGGACCAATCGCTTTCGTCGTACGCCGTTTTTCCTGGCGGCAGGTCGCGGTTTACGATGGCGACGGTCGACGAGGTCAGGACCACCCGTTTGACGCGGGCGGACTTGGCGGCGCGCAGGGCTCGCAGCGTGCCGTCGACGGCCGGTTTGATCACGTCCTGCGCGTCCTTGGGCTGTTCCAAAGGAAAGGGCGACGCGGTGTGCATCAAGACATCGACGCCGCCCGTCGCCTCGTCCCAACCAGCGTCATCATCTAGATGCAGCGTCACCATACGCAGCCGCTGATCGAGATCCGTGTCGGACGCCAAGTGCGGCTTGATCGCCGCGACCACCTCTTGTCCCCGGCTGTCCGACCGGGCTGATCCGACGACCCGATGACCGGCCTGCAGAAGCTTCAGGCAGATGTGTTTGGCGATGAAACCCGAGGCGCCGGTTAGAAGAACGGTCTTGGCTTCGGTCATTGCGGGCATCCGGAATTGCGACGGTCATGGGCTGATACGCGCCGAACCCGGCGCTGGATTATCGTCAACTGGGGCGCTGCCTATCCAGGGTCAGCGCGGGTAGCCCCTCATACGTGAAGCGTGAAAGCGGGCAGTATCCCGCCTTCTCGGCAACGCGCATGGTCGCGGCGTAGTCAGGATCAACCAGGCAAAAGGTGCGGTCGTGCGCCAGGTGCGCGTCGCCCCACTGCACGGCCGCGCGCACGGTCTCCGTCGCCAGGCCACGGCCGTGTGCCGCCGGCTGCAAGACCCAGCCGATCTCCGGCACGCCGTTCAGCGACGCGTCGAGTTCGCGCTTGAAGTCGCCAAAGCCGACCTCGCCCAGAAAGGCGCCGGTTTGCTTGTCGGTCACGGCCCAATAGCCGTAATTAAGCGCGGACCAGTGTCCGATGTACTGCAGCAGTCGTGCCCAGGATTCGCGACGCGTCGACGGCTTGCCGCTGATGTGCTGTACGACGGCGGGTTCCGCCCACATGGCGGCGACATCCTCGAAATCCTCCACTTGGTGCGGGCGCATCCAGGTCCGCTCGGTTTCCAGCGTTCGCGGCGGAACCGCCGGTTGCGCGTTGGCCAGACTGTGGCCACGCGCGAAGTCGGCCAGGGCGTCGCCTTCGAGACGGTAGTAGACCTTCTCGTGAAGCCGCCGACCGACGAGCCTGTCATAAAGCGCCATCGCACCGGGGTTGGAGATGGCGGTCGTCCAGTCCATACGGCTGCAGCCACGCTCGATGGCGATGGATGCCGACGCGCGCAACAGGCGCTCGCCAATGCCCTGGGATCGTGCCCGATCGGTCACGAACAGGTCGCGCAGGAAGACCTGCGCCTCCAGTCCGTTGGCGGGGAAGAGCACCGAGAAGGCGGCAAAGCCAAGCGGCGTGCCATCGCGCCAGGCGATCAGCACCTCGCACCCCGGATGGGTGTTCAGCCGCCCGACCACCTGCTCCGCCGCATCCCACTGCGCGTAGGACCTGTCGGGGAAGTAATGGCCGGCCATCTCCCGAAACAGCGTGCCCAGGGCCGCCTTGTCCCTGTTCGGGTCAGCCAAACGGATAGTCAGTGCGTGCTCGGTCATGGGTGGTTGTCAGCCCTGATCAATCCGTCGAAAATCTGTCGAATCGCGTGCCGGTAATGCGCCGCAGGCGCGCCCTCTGAAATCGCCAAGGCCGCGCGGTCGAAGGCGGCCGACAGGATGTCCGCCAGCGCGTCCATCGTTCTATCCGGCAGGTCATCGGCCGGCAAGGCAAAGGCCAAGCCCTCGCGCAGCTCCTCGCCGCCTGCCTGCTTGTCGATATGTGCCATCTCTCGATGCCCCAGCACCGCCGGGCCGTCCAACAGCAACAGACGGACCCTACCGGGCGCCGCCATTGCGGCGAAATAGGCGTCCGTGCCCGAGGTCAGGGCGTCGAGTGCCGAGGTGGGGTCGGCGCTTTCGGATTCGATTTCCGCCGCAACCGCCGCCGCCTCCCGCGAGATCACGGCGCGGAACAGGTCGGCCTTGTCAGCGAAATGGTGATAGAGCGCCCCGCGCGTGACGCCGGCCTTGGCGACGATCTCCGGCGTTCCGGTTTCCGCATAGCCCTTGTCGACGAACAGTGATCGCGCGGCGGCGACCAGGGCGGCCCTCGTTGCCTCGGTACGCTCTGTGTTCGAACGCCGGACAGATTTCTCTTGCATGCATACAGCCTGTATGTTTATGTCATTCTCATGCAGAGTGTATGTAAATGAGCAAGGAGGCGAAAGCCATGAAATGCACCCAGTTCTATCCTGTGATCATGACCGATGACGTGACCGGCACGGCCAGGTTCTATCGCGACCATTTCCGCTTCGCGCCCAGCTTTGAGAGCGACTGGTACGTTCATTTGCAGTCAACCGAAGACCCGAAGGTCAACATCGCCGTCCTGCAGGGCGGTCACGCGACGATACCGGAAAGCGGGCGCGGGTGCGTCTCGGGCCTTCTGATCAACTTCGAGGTCGAGGACGTGGATGCGGAGTTCGAGCGCGCCACAAGCGCGGGATTGCCCATCCTGTTGGCCCTGCGTGACGAACCCTTCGGCCAGCGCCACTTCATCACACGAGACCCGAACGGCGTGCTGATCGACGTGATCAAGCCGATGCCGCCCAGCGAGGAGTTCCTAGATCAGTACAATGCCGAAGCGGTGCCGTCGCCGTAGAAGGTGTAATACGACGCATAGTATCGATCGCGTGGGCCGGCCTGGACCGTCGGTCGCGCCCTTTGTCCGCCATCGAGGCACGAGATGCAGAAGTCCGGAATGCGGACAAAGCTGACTTGTACGGTGATTTCGTTTAAGCGTCGGCCCGACGCTGACGAATGATGGACGGTGTGTTGGAAACGCGATGGGCAATGGAGCAATCCGAAATCGATCGCGCGATTGCAATAGATGAGATTGTGATCGGATCGAAAAACCGATCTGAGTATGTCACATCCGTGGCCGCTCGCGGTGGCTTGAGCGTGGCGGTACAGCAAAACGAGATTCGAGCGTTTTGCTGTCTCGACCATCAATACTTCTTCGACAAGCCATTCATTTCATTGCTCATTGTCCACCCGGGAGCCAGGAGGTGTGGCCTCGGATCCAGCTTGCTTTCATTCAACAGCCAGGGAATGCAAGAAGTTTGGACCTCCACCAACCGCTCCAACATTGCAATGCGTGCCGTGCTGGAGAAATCAGGTTGGCTGTATTGCGGTGAGCTTGATGGCCTAGATACAGGCGACCCGGAGCGATTTTTCAAAACACCTTAACTGCTAGCTGGGCTTAGGTACCCGCTCCGTCGTGGTCTGAAGCAACTGCGGCCTTGGGCTCGATGCGGTCATTGATCGCCGGACAGACAAGTGACGCGGATGCGCGAGAAGCGCGGACGCCTAGCTCGAGAACCGGGGTCTAGGTCGCTGGCCCCAGGAACGCCAGGGCCGTCAATGCGACGCCGAGAGAAAACAGCAGTGAAATGACGATATAGGTGCCCAGGCCGGCGGCCGGTTGTTGCGCTATTGGAAAGAACATCCGAAACGCACCGGCAAGAACGAGAAGCCATCCGGTAACGGTGACCAACACGCTGAAGTCAAGGCTCCAGTCGTTATGGGTCGTCACGATGACGAGACCGCCAATGAGAAGCACCAGGCCATTGAGGTAAACAACAGCGGGATGGACGTTGTCCCAAATCTTGAGGTTGATGACCTCCGATACGGTTACAATAACAAGTGCGGGGCCGAGTATCGCGGCAATGCGCTCCGTCAGATCCATGTGCCTGTCACTCCGCTGGCACTGAAAATGCCGTCCCTTCCAGGCAACCGTATCGCTTCTCACGACAGCCGCAACCCGTTATCCACTTGCCGATGTCCGCGTCGGGCACGATGCAGGCATTGATCGCCGAAACGACAGATGACGGCAATGCGGACGAAGTGAGCTTTCGTACCGGTTCCGCCAACGTCCGCTTGCCTTCGTCTATGTTTGGGTATTCACTTCAAACATTGCGAAAACGGTTGAGTGGGTATGACGTTGATCTATCGTAAATCTAGCTTGGACAAAAAGAACACAGACTGGTTTACAAAAGACCATTCGAAAGCCACGTTAGCCAGCATTCAGCTTTACAAAGGGAGCATACGCGGCATCAGTAATTGCAAATTGGAATTTGAATATCCAATTTCAGCAATCGCTGGCACCAACGGGTCAGGCAAGTCAACACTATTGGCTATGGCAGCGTGCGCTTTCCACAACCACCCAACGGGCTACACACCTTCGTTGCGGGCACAAACATACTACACGTTCAAGGATTTCTTCATCCAGTCTGATGAAGAGATGCCAGTACATGGGGTAGGAATACGTTATGGCATTCGCCACAACGCATGGAGAGGGAAAAAGAAGGAGCGCCTGGGGTTTCAAGCTCGAACCAAGCGAAAAGGTGGTCGTTGGAACGATTACAAAACGAGGGTCAAGCGAAATGTTATCTACTTTGGGGTTCAAAGAGTCGTTCCACACTTTGAACGAAGCGTTCACAAGTCCTACCGCTCTCGATTCAAGCCCGGGACTCTCCCAAAAGAAACGAAGTTGAAAATAGCGAAGATTGCAGGGCGAGTAATAGGAAGGTCGTACGCTGACTTCGACAGCTATGAGCATAGAAAATACTCCCTGCCCAGAGTTACCTCTGCAGGAGTCTCATACTCAGGTTTCAATATGGGAGCCGGAGAAAGCGCTGTATTCGAGATTTTGACCGCTCTGTTTCAGGCTGGGTCGGGAACATTGATCATAGTTGATGAGGTTGAGCTCGGCCTCCACGAAAAGGCGCAAATAAGGTTACTTGAGCAACTCAAAAAGCTGTGCTGGGAACTCAAGTGTCAGGTTATCTGTTCGACCCACTCACACGCAGTATTGAGTAGTCTACCTCCAGAGGGACGTTTCTTCATCGAAAAAGTGGGCTCATCTACCATCGTAACAAAAGGAATTTCAGCGGATTTTGCATGTGGCAAGATGGGAAAACCAAACGCAGAAGAACTTGACATATTTGTCGAAGATGGCATTGCGGCGGCAATAGTTGAACAAGCGCTGCCGCTTTCGGTTCGGAAGCGATGTCAAGTCCATGCGATTGGCTCTCACAGTGCAGTTTTGCGCCAATTAACAAGTCGATATCTCGAGGGTATTGGTAACAGCATTTGTATCCTAGACGGAGATCAGTCCGGTGCCTTCGATAAGGCTATCAGGAAAGTCGTAGACGGCTCTGAGGCAAGTACCGAGGAGGACAAATCAAAAGTTTCAGATTGGGCCAAGGTCAGGATCCATTACTTGCCTGGTGAAACGTGGCCCGAGAATTGGCTGTTAGAAACAGCGATCAACGCGCTCAAGAATGATCCGATTGGTGATCCTAGTGGTACTGCAAAAGCTTGGGGATTGGCTAGCGACGAGGAGCTCTTAGATGTATTGCGGGAAGCTAATTTAGCGGAGAAGCATAACGAATTCTTTGAACTTTCAGAACTTGTAAAGCTCGATGTCGATAGGGTTCGTGAAGACATATGCCGACTAGTATTGGCCATGGCTTCCAACGAATTCGATGGTTTGATCGCTTCGATTGAGGCAAAACTACCTTGAACGATTTTAAAAACCCAAATATCTGCATACAGAGCCAGACCTAACTGGCGGCTACTTACTTTGGCAACATTGATGCAAGGTAGTCTATCAAGAGTGGTCGTTCGCCGCGTCGCAGAAAAATAGCAATAAGGGCTCGAAGCGGTCATTGTCGTCATCATGAACATCTCGCTTCTGTGGCCCGGCGGTTAACTGCACCTTCTGGTGACCTTTGGTGTCTAAGTCTCGAAACGCCAAGTCCTGCTGGCTAACCCCCGAAACTGATCGGCACCCACAGGCTGGTCAGCCACAGCACCACCAGCAGGACGACGTAGGTCCCGGCGATCCATGCGGTTGCCGCACCGAAGGACAGTTCGCCCATCTGCATCCCGCCCTGTTCGCCCTCGGCCTCCGGCGACCGGTGTCCCAGACCATGGGCCGGGCCGTCGGCGCCGGGCAGGGTCATGCAGCCATGTTTCAGATGGTTTTTCACCAGCCAATAGTTGATCGGATAGGTGAAGATGCCGCCGACGATGGTGGCGATCCCCATGCGGAACCAGAACGCGGCGTTAAGCGGGCTTTCGGAGCTTGGGATCGCGTCGGCCAGGATGATCATGACCGGCAGCATGCCGGTCATCACCAGGTTCATCGACACCGTTTCGGCGAAGAAGGTCTTGCGCACCGCGCGCCAGTAATTGCCGTCATACATGCCGCGCATCATCAACGCCTGGAAGATGAACAGTCCCACGGCGAAGCCGGCGATATACTCCAACACCGCGTCCCAGCCATTGGCCAAGCCGAAGACAGGCACGATTGCGGCGGCGATCATGATGCCCGTGGCGTCGCCGGCGACGCAGTGCATCTCGCTGTTCATCGCCTGCTTCCATATCGGCCTGGTGAACGCGTCATGGCCGCCGGGGAACGGGCGACGACAGGTCAGCAGGTAGACAAAGGCGCCGATCGGCCCGGTGTAGATCGTGACCAGGATCCAGGCTGCGCGCTGCACCCAACTGGTGACGCCGTTGGTGACGGAATCGTAGACGACAAAGAGGACGGACAGTCCGGTCAGGATAAACCAGACGATCAGCGCGCCCGCGAGCATGGCAAAGCCTCCGCTAGCTGAGTCTCGTGAAGGCTAGCACACTCTGACGAGAATCGCTTATCACGAGCGATCGGGTTTGATTGCCCGCATCGCCCGTTCCTCTTGCCGAATGCGCAAGACCAGCAACACGGCGTAAACCGGCAGGCCGATCACCGCCGTCCAGAAGGCGTGGGCGATAATGACCAGACCGACCAGCTCCGGCACGATGCCGAGCACGTAGTTCGGGTGGCGCATCCAGCGATAGATGCCACTCGAAACTCTGCGATGATCCGGCGCGATCATAATCTTCACGGTCCAGACGGACCCAAGTCCGCGGATGGCCAGCACCAGGCCGATCAGCCCGACCAGATAGACGGCCAATCCCAGGATGCTGATGCCAGGGGCCGAGAAGACGCCCCGCAGATAGGCCTCCAGTAAGGCGCCTAGGTAGATCGCGGTATGCCAGATCGCCAGTAGACGGGAGACGCCGGCACCGTGCTCGACCGCGCCGTCGCGGCGAAGCCTCGCCTCGTTGCGCTTCGACCAAGCCAAAGTGCCCAGCCGCGCCGCAATGGCGACGGCAAAGAAGATCAGGACGGCCAGTCAAGCCTCCGTGGTCGTCGCGATTTGGCGACGTTTCTAGCTGTCGGGGTGGGCGAGGCGCGCTACTTTGAGCGTATGACGCGGATCGATGCAATGAAACAGTCGCGCGCTGGCATTTGGAGCGACAATCATGGGGGATCGAGGCAGCAGGAAGGACCCGCATGATCAAGGTGGCGTTGGACCGGCATGGCGACGTTCAACGCTGGGGCGTTGTCCGGCAGGTCGACCACGCGCGGCTGTCCTTCGATCTGGCGGAGCGGTCGATCCTGTTGTCCGGCCTGCCCGATGTGGTCAAGTCGGAGGTTCTTTGTGCGATCGACCACCATGATGACGGCTGGCAGGAGCGGGACCTGGCGATCGAGATCGACCCCACGCGCAACCGGCCCCGCACGTTCGATGAAATGACGGTCGACGAGGCGCTGGCGATATGGGGACGCTCGGTCGCGCGCGCCCAGGGCTTCGGCATCCTGTCGGGCTGGACCGTCGCCGGCCATTTCGCCTATCTCGCGACGCTGAAGGATGGGGCCGAGCGCCCGATCGGTCGGGCCTGGGCGGCCGAACGGGAGGCAGAGCGCGAGCGATGGCTGAGCGACTGGCTCGCGCTCGACCCGTCTCACCGCGCCGACCATGCCGAAACGGCCCTGACGTGCCTCAGACTGTTCGACAGCCTCAGCCTCTACGTCATCGGTGCCGGTTCGGAAGCACAGCGCGCGTTCAGGCTGCCCGATGGCCGAACCGCCACGGTCAAGCGGCTGCCGAACGGCCTGTTTTCCGCCGAGCCTTGGTTTTTCGACCGGAATGACGTGTCGTTCGACGTTGCGGGCGTCCTCGTCGACGACACCGAGATCGTCGGTCGGTGGCAGCCGACGATCACCCTTCGTCGCGACGGCGCTTGACCCGCGGCGCTACCAAAGAGTGCGCCGCGCCCGTTCCGGCCACTCCCGGTCATAGCGTTCGCCGCCGACCCGGTTGTCGCTGAGGTCCGCCAGGATCTGCCCCGGTGTCGGCAAGGACCGGGCGTCGACATGGCTGGCCGGGTTCCACAGATCGGATCGCACGATCGCGCGGGCGCATTGGAAATAGACCGCCTCCGTCGTGATCACGATGACGCTTCGTGGCGCCTTGCCGTTGACCGCGAACGACGCCAGCAGGTCGGGCTCGGCGCTGAGATGCGCGCGGCCGTTCACCCGGATGGTATTGCCCACGCCCGGCACCATGAACAGGACCGCCACGCGCGGGTCGCGGATGATGTTGCGCAGCGAATCGACACGGTTGTTGCCGCGTCGGTCCGGCATCATCAGGGTCCGCTCGTCGGCAATCCGAACAAAGCCCGGCCCGTCGCCGCGTGGCGAGCAGTCCAGCCCTTCGGGGCCGCCGGTAGCCAGCACCGCGAACGGCGACGCCTCGATGAAGGCGCGATAGTGCGGCGTGATCCGGTCGACCTCCTTGGCGGTCGCGGCTTCGACCGGATAGCCGTAGATCGCCTCCAACTCGTCCAGCGTGGATATCACCGACATGTTGATCCTCATGAGCGCCGATCGTCGAGGCGATCTAGCACGGTTCGAGGGGTGACAGCATTGGCGGCGGCGCGGGTCAGACCTGCGAAACACCATTAGTCGCGGTGCCGTTTTGGTCGAGCCGGCTTGACGGCCTCGCCATCTTGCGCAGAGTCAGTGCCGCCGAGGGCGATCCCACGCCCCCGGGCTCGTTATCCGGGAGACAGCGCCATCGCCGGTCCAGGATTGCTAACCGAAATGCCGCAACCGGAAGCCAAGCCGGCGCAGCCATCCGTGGCGTTGGGCGTACCGGCGGCCGTTGCCATGGCAATCGCCGACTGGCTGGCCGGCGCGCCGGGCGACGGGGCCCAGGAGATTGCGCTGAAGGTCCGGGCCAAGCGGGGTAGCGGACTGCTGGTCGATCTGGCGGGCTATGTGGCCGGCCGGATTGGCCAGGCGGCTGATCTCGATGAACTGGCCAGCCTCGCTGCCCATCAACTTGACGACCGTGATCTCGCCGATCTGGCCCAAGTAACCAACGCGTTGTCCGAACGCAGGCTTCTGTCAGCGGCCGAGGCGATTGTCGAGGCGGGTTGGTCTGTGGAGGCAAATCGGCGCCAGCCGCTCACCATGACCTATGGCTTGACGCTGGTGACGGCCCAACGCGCGCCGGAGGCCCTGGAACCGCTGAAGACTTCGACGGTTGAGAAGCCGGACGATGCGACCGCCTGGTTCAACCTGGCATTGGCTTACGTGTTCCTGTGTGACTACGACCAGGCTTGGCCCGCGTTTCGAAAGGCGTTGGGGTTCTCCCCCGGCAATCCGCGCATCATGGCGAGCTGGGGGCTGGCCCTGTTGACCGCCGGATTGCCGGAACGGGCCTGGCCTTTGTACGAGGGCCGCATGGCGCTGGCGGATCAGCGCAAGCGCCACGATCAGCCGCAGCCGATGTGGCACGGCGCGCCCTATCCTGGCGAGACGCTGTTTGTCTATGGCGAGCAGGGTTTTGGCGACTTCATCCAATTCGCGCGCTATCTGCCCGCGGTGAAGCAACTGGGCGGTCGGCTGGTTGTCGGCTGCCGCAAGCCCTTGATCCCGCTGCTGTCTCATATGGACTGTGTCGACGCCGTGGTCCCGTTCGACCCGGGCGGCCCGACGCCGAAGCACGACCAGCGCGTGCCGGTGATGAGCCTGGCGCAGTATGTCGATCCGCGGCTGGAGCGCGCTGCTATGGACGAGCCCTACCTCGCTGCGCCGCCGCGCAAGGGCCTGCCGCGCACCGGCAAGATGCCGCGCATCGGCCTGGCCTGGGGCTGCAGCCCGACCGGGTCGGGCGCTGCCTTCAAGCGCGTGCCGACGCCCTTGCTCGCGCCCCTGATCGAGACCGGCGCTGCGGCCCGCTGGTTCAGCCTGCAGTTCGAGGCCGACGTGAACGCCGAACTGTCCGACGTGCCGTTCGGCAATACCATCAGCCAGAAGCTGTCCGGCGCCATGAAGGATTTCGGTGACGCCGCGGCCAACCTGACGGCCATGGACCTGATCATCACCACGGACACCGCCACCGCCCATCTCGCCGGCGCCATGGGCCTTCCGGCCTGGGTGCTGTTGCAGCGCTATGCCGATTGGCGCTGGGCGGCGAACGGCGATACGATGCCATGGTATCCCAGCCTGCGACTCTTTCGCCTGAAAGAGGTCGGGGCCTGGCAGCCGCTGATCGCCGAGGTTTCGAAGGCTCTCGAAGCCTGGCTCCGGGAATGGCGGCCACCAAGAAGGAAGCAGTGAGCGAAAGCCCGTGTCCCAAGCCGTCCCCTCGTCGTCGCTGCTAAGCGGCGATCTGACTACTCTGCGCCACACCCGCCATGGGCTGATGCGCTATTTCCGCAACGATGTCTTCATCGGCACAGCGCTGACCGAGTATGGCGAGTGCGACTATCTGCTGGGCGACGCGCTGGCTCAACTCGTCAAGCCCGGCGAAACCGCGCTCGACATCGGCGCCAACATTGGTGTGCACACCTTGCGCCTGGCCGAGGCGGTGGGCCCGACCGGTCGCGTCTACGCCTTCGAACCTCAACGCCTGGTCTTTCAGGTGCTGTGCTGCAACCTGGCGCAGAACGAGATCCCGAACGTCTGGGCCCAATTTGCGGCCGTCGGCCGGACCAACGGCACGGCCAAGATCCCGACGCCGAACTACGCCCAGGCGGGCAATTATGGCGGTGTCTCGGTGACCGAAGGGGCGGGCGACACCGTGCCGTTGATGACCATCGACTCGCTGAAACTGGACGCCGTCCACCTGATGAAGATCGATGTCGAGGGCATGGAGGCCGACGTGCTGGCCGGCGCCAAGATGACAATCAAGCGCCACCGGCCGGTGCTCTATCTCGAAAACGACCGCAAGGAAAAGTCGCCTTCGGTCATTCGACTGCTGCAGAACGCCGATTATCGCCTCTGGTGGCATCTGCCGCCGTTGTTCAACCCGAACAACCACGCCGGCAACAAGACCAACCGCTTTGGGCGCATCCTGTCCATCAACATCCTGGCCGTGCCCAGGGAGCGGCGCGCGGACATCCGCGACATGAAGGAGATCACCAGCCCGGACGACTGGTGGAAAAAGGAATAGGCCAGCGCAGGAGGGCTCGATGGCCAAGAAACGGTATCCGTTGCCCAAGCGTTTCAACGCCGCTCTCTCTGAGGCGGCCTACGCGAAGCTGCGCGCCCTGAACGACCGCTATGGCCTGGGCAACAACTATCTGCTCGTCGTTCTGCTGGAACGGCTGGATGACTACGCCGACGCCGAGGCCCTGCACGAGGCGTTCGATGACTTCATCGCGGAGTATGGCGCGCCGACGAAGGGCCCGTGATCCCCGACGCTGTCAGTGGTCGCGCTCGACGTCTTCGATAACCGCCGTCGGGTCGCCGGTCAGGTCGGCTTTCAGGAACTCGGCGGTTTCCGGGATGGCCATGCGGAAATCGGACATGTGCTCCAGCTCGGCGACCAGCGGACCGCCGCTGCAGTTCAGGATGTGCCCGCCATGCCGCCGATCGTCAGAGAGAAAATGCAGGTGCCAGCCCGTGACGTTCACCGCACTTGTGTATTCCGGCATCCAGAAGCCGACGATGGTGCACGGCATGTCATCGAACTCGAACACCGCTTGTGTTTCGGCAAGCTCCGCCAATGTCGCACGTCCCTCGATCTTGCATGCAGCCCGGGCTTTCACGTGGCCGAGAATGCCCCGGATGCGAACCGCATAGATCAGGTTTTCAGACGATCTTAGAGCATTGAGCCTCTCCGATAGTTCATCAAATGTATCAAAGGGTTCAATCGTCTTCTTCAGATCCGGTTCGAAGTGCGTGACTACGGCGAACGGGACCAGCGCGTCGCGCGGCGCTTCGGTCACTGCGTTCTCCCCTTGCACCTGATAGAACCGGCCGTCCAGCACCACCATCTCGCCGTCGAAATGGGAGAAGGTGCCGAGGCCGAAGTCGCCATGTTCGGCCAGCTCCGCCACGGTCACCGCGCCGGTCGACACGCCTTCGACCAGAGCACCGGTGCTCGACACCTGAAACAGCGTCGCGTGCTCAAGCTGCATGGCGTCGGCCAGCGCCATGGTCACGATATGGGCCATGGTGTCACCGGTCTGTCGCTGATGGGCTTCAAGCGCGTCCATCAGCGACTGGGAGATCTCGCAGGTAAGTGTCGGCACGGTCTCGTCGCCTCCTTAAGCGGCCGATCGCATGGTTTGCCAGTTGCTGCCGTTGCGCTCCAGCCAGGCGCCGCCATTGGCGGCCGACTCGATCAGCCCGAACATCAGGTCGAGGCTGTTGAGATTGTCTTCGCCCAGGCTGAGCATGGGCGAGGGGGCGGCACCCTCGATCGTCCGGGCAAAGGCGTCCAGCACTCCGGACCGGTCCCAAAACTCGATCGGCGGCAGCGATTGTTTGCTGGGCTCTTGATCCGGCAGATACAGATCGACCCATTCGGTTGTCGTCCGTTCCTCCTTCGGGCCGCGGAAGCGCCACTTGATGGAGCCTTTGGACCCGTCAAGCTGCCAGTTGCCGCCATAGGTCGTGATCGGGCCGCGGCTGATCCAGCTGCCGTCATAGCGCACGATGGTGCCCTTGGAGAACCGGATCAGCGCACTGGCCGCCGGCGGACCGGCGAACGGGGTTCCCGTCTCGGTCCAGCTTGTGCAGCTCACCGCCACGGGCTCGTCCTGCAGGACGAAGCGCATGGCGTCGAAATGGTGGATCGCCATGTCGCTCAGCAACGGTTCGGCCAGATCGAAATAGCGGTATTCCGGGCCGAACAGGCGGGCGAAATCGACGCGCAGAAACTGCGGCTGGCCGATCGTGCCACTCTCTATCAGCTCCTTGGCTTTGATCAGCGCGGCGAAGAACCGATAGTTCTGGTTGACGGCCAGCAGCCGACCCTTGGCGCGCGCTAATTCGACGACCGTCTCAGCCTCTTCGCGGCTGTCGGCAAAGGGCTTTTCGACCAGGACATCCAGCCCGGCCTCAAGGCCCGCACGCACGGCTTCGATATGCACCTGCAACGGGACGGTCGCGAGCAACGCGTCGGCCTCGACCGCGTTCAGCGCCGCGTCCAGCGACGGGTGCATGCGGGCCTGGTCCAGCCCGGCATCGATGGCGCGCTGACGCGCGGCCTCGCTGGCATCGACCCAGGCGACGGTCTCGACACCCGGGATTCCGGGGACAACGCTCTGGGCCCAATCCAGGCCCCAAAGGCCCAGGCCCATATGTATCAGCCTTACAGTCACGCGCGTTCTTTCATTTCGGTTTAGGGGCCAACGGCAGATCGGCCCCGTGTCGTGGGGAAAGCGGCGCGACCATTCGATCGATTGGCCGCGCCAGGTTTTAGCTTACTTCACGCTCAGCGGAATGGCGATCAGCACTTCGCCCAGGTCCCGCATGCGATAACGGATCTCATAGTTGCCTGGCTGGGCCGGCGCGAAGATCTGCAACGGACTGCCCTGGCTGGTGCGTGTCTCGGTCAGCGGCGCGGCATCGGCCGGTGCGCCCGCCGGCACGATCTCAATGAAGTGCTCCCAGGCGCCGGGTCCGGTCCAGGTCACCTCGACCACCGAGCCGGCGGGCACTTCGTCCAAAGCCTGCAGGCTGGCTTCGGCGGCGCTGAGCGTCACCGGCAGGCTGGCGAGCGTGCGCTCGGACTGGCCGACCACATACCGGATTTCATACGAGCCGAGTCCCTCGGGCGCCCTGAGCTCCGCGGGATTGCGGTCCCGCGTGCGCTCATAGTCGGTGTATTCCCCCTCCGGCGCGCCCGCTTCGACAATCGTGATGTAGTCGTTGTGGCCATCCGGCCCTTCCCACGCGACCTCGAAGAATGCGCCCGGGACCACCGGTGTCAGCAGCTCCAAGGACGCGCTGACGGGCGTGAGCGTCAGGGGCTGGCTGTGCAGCGTGCGGCTGGACTGGCCGATCACGTAGCGAAGCTCATAGTTCCCGACCGCGTCGGGCGCCCGGATGGTCACGGGGCTGCCTCTGGTCGTGCGCTCATAGTGATTGTAGGTGCCCTCCGGCGCCCCGGCCTCGACGATGGTGATGTAGTCATTGTGATTGTCCGGGCCTGTCCAAGCGACCTCGATGCTGGCGCCGGCGCCGGCTTGCGATGGCGCGTCAAAGCTGGCCGTCGCCGCGACCAGCTGTATCGGCTGGCTGTGCAGCGTGCGGCTGGACTGGCCGACCACATAGCGGAGTTCATAGTTGCCGACACCGTCGGGTGCCCGAATGGTCACCGGGCTGCCCCTGGTCGTGCGCTCATAGTGATTATAGGTGCCTTCCGGCGCCCCGGCCTCGACAATCGTGATGTAGTCGTTGTGGTTGTCCGGGCCGGTCCAGGCGACCTCGATGCTGGCGCCGGCGTTGGCTTGCGACGGCGCGTCAAAGCTGGCCGTTGCGGCCACCAACTGTATCGGGTGGCTGGCGACCGTCCGGCCGGACTGGCCGTTCACATAACGGATCTCGTGCGCGCCGAGACCATCGGGTGCCCGAATGGTCACCGGGCTGCCTACTCTGGTCCGCTCGTAGTGATTGTACGTGCCGTCCGGGGCGCCCGCCTCGACGATCGTGATGTAGTCATTGTGATTGTCAGGACCGCTCCACGCGACCTCGATGCTGGCGCCGGCACCGGCTTCGCCGGGCGCTTCGATCGTGGCCCCCGCGATCACAAGCGCGAGGGGAATGCTGGTCAGTGTGCGGCCTGACTGGCCGACCACATAGCGGATCTCGTAGCTGCCAACGGCGTCCGGCGCCGTGATCGTCACCGGGCTGCCAACCCGGGTGCGCTCATAGTCATTGTAGGACCCCTCCGGTGCGCCGGCCTCGACGATGGTGATGTAGTCGTTGGTATTGTCCGGCCCGCTCCACGCGACCTCGACGTCCGATCCGGCCCCGACTTCAGCCGGTGCATCCAGCGTCGCCTGTGCTGCTACGAGGCTGAGCGGCTGGCTGGCCAGGGTTCGGCTTGATTGGCCGATCACATAGCGGATCTCGTAGGCGCCGATCGCATCCGGCGCGTTGATCTCAACAGGGCTGCCGGCCCTGGTCCGTTCATAGTCGTTGTAGGTACCGGCCGGTGCTCCGGCTTCGACGATGGTGATGTAGTCGTTGGGCGAGTCCGGTCCGGTCCAGTCCACCGATACGGTGCCGCCGGCGACGGTCTCGCTCACCGCTTCCAGGGTCGCTGATACCGGGGTCAGCTGGATCGCTTGGCTGGCCAGCGTCTCGCCGGTCTGGCCATGGACATACCGCACCTCGTAGGCGCCCAAGCCATCCGGCGCGGCCAGTTCGGCCGGATTGCCGGCGGTGGTCCGCTCATAGTCGTTGTAGCTGTTCCGGGGTGCGCCGGCCTCGACGATGGTGACGTAGTCGCTCTGTTCGTCGGGCCCGGTCCAGTCGACCTGGAACACCGAGGTGGCGGGCACTTCTGCCGGCGCACCGACGGTCGCGTCGCCGAGAATGCGAGCCAGCTCCACGTCATAGGATGCGTTGGCCTCGGGCACGACCGTGAAGGTGACCTGCCCCTCGGCGCCGCCCATGGCGGCGGTCGCCAGATAGGCCCCTTCTTCAAGCGTCGCGCTCAAAACGCCAGCACCATCCTGGCTGACGACGTTGTTACCGTTGGCGGTGTCAGTGACCGTCCAATCGACACCGCTGAGAACCTGTCCGGTGGCGGCGTCGACAGGGCGCAGGGTGATGTCGGCGGTGATGATCGCCGGTTGGGGCGGCGGAGCGGCCGTGACCGTCGTCAACGCCTGGCTGAGTTCCTGGGCGTTCTCCGCCAAGAGGAAGGTGCCGCCCGTGTTTTCCGCAATGCAGGAAAGCTGGCCTGCCTCGTCCTGGGCGATGTCGAAGCCGATGACGTGGGCGGTGAAGTTGATGCCGGCGCGCTCCAACTCCTCCGACAAGGCGCAGGGGTCGGCATTGCAGGTTTCGACGCCGTCGGACAGCAGGATCACCGTCGCCGGCTCGTCCTGATAGCGCAGCTCTTCCGCCGCCTGGCGCACCGCGTCGGTCAGAGGCGTGCGGCCGAGTGGCATGATGGCGTTGATCTCGCCGATCAGCGTTTGCGGTTCGACCGGCCCGACCTCCCGGATCAGCTCGATATCCGTGCAATCGCCCTCACGCCGATGGCCATAAGCAACGACGCCCAGGGGTGTCGTGCTGTCCCAACCCTGCAGCAAATCGCCCAGGACCTCGCGCGCGATTTCAATCTTGCTGACACCGTCGATCTGGCCCCACATGCTGCCGGAAGCGTCCAGCACGATGATCGTGTTTTGTGCCTGGGCGGCGGCCGTGAGCGATAACGCGGTCGCGGCGGCCAAGCCGGAAAGCAGCAATCTGGTGGGGCGGGGGAGGGGCATGGCGATTCCTTCGGCGCGCTTCGCGTTTGACGGAAGGCGGGATATTGACCAATCGGACCCGCGCCGAAAAGCCCTTTTGCAGGAACACCTTTGTGACATGATTGCTTTTTACCAACCGCGCATGACTGGCCGACATGGCATGACGCCTCCACGTTCTCGCTTGCTTGCTTTGGGCAGCTTTGGGCTCCGCTGCGGGGTGGCCGCCATGCTGGCGATCGTAAGCGTGCTGCCGATGGCCCGCGCCCAGCAGGACCCGCTGACCATCCATCCGCCAGAGACCGTGTGGCAGGCCGACGGCATCACCGCGCAGATCGCTCAGCTTTCCAGGCCCGGCGTCCGCCATAGCGGCCGTTTGCTGATCGCCTTCCTCGATCCCGCGCGGTTCGAGGCGGACGTGACCGATCGGCTGCCGGTGTTCAGCGATGCCGCGAACGCGGGATGGCAGCTCACCGTCGATGGCGGGTTCTTTGACGAGAACGAACGCCCGCTTTACCTGCTCCAGGAAGGCCCTCAAGTCCACGCGCCGTTCCGCAACGGCACCAGCGCCGTCTTCTCGTGTCGCAACAGCACGTGCAGCATCACCCATGCGCGCGACTATGATCCGTACCAACCGGTGGACGTCGCGGTGCAGTCCTCGCCGCGCGTGTTCGCCAATGGCGCGCCGACGGTCGGCGTTCGCAATCGAAACGCCATGGCGTCGCGCGCCGGTATCGCGATCACCAGGTCCGGCCAGGTCGCGGTTTTCGCCACTGATCGCTGGCCCTGGCAAGGGCTGACCTTCGACGAGGTCGCGACCATGGTGGCGCCACTGATCGACGCCACCGACATTCTGATGCTCGACGGCGGCTCGTCGGTCGTGTTCGAGTTGGACGCGCCTGGCTTTTCGCTGTCCGCGCGCGGCAGCGGCCGGTCGGTGCCGTACATGATCAGCTTTTTCGGAACACGGTAGGGGCGATGTCCGGCTTACGTGAGATTCTGTCACTTCGCTATGGCGACGAGCCCACCGACGACCCGCTATTGGCGTCGTCGCCGGAGATAGAGCGCATGGCGGCGCGAAGCTCGGTCCGCCGTTTTGCCGACCGGCCCGTCGACATGGGCCTGATCCAGGGCCTGTGCGCCGTCGCGCTGGCCGCGCCGACCAAAAGCGACCTGCAGCAGCGGGACATCGTGATCGTGCAAGATCCTGCCGTTCGCGCGCGTTTGGACGAGCTGGTGAGCGGCCAGGCCTGGGTGGAAGGGGCTCCGGCGTTCCTAGTGTTCTGCGGCAACAACCGGCGCCAGCGCCAGCTTCACGACTGGCGTGAACGGCCGTTCGTGAACGATCATCTCGATGCCTTCGTAAACGCCGTCGGTGACGCCGCCATCGCGCTCGCCACCTTCGTGACGGCTGCGGAGGCCGTTGGATTGGGCACCTGTCCCGTCAGCGCGGTGCGCAACAGGGCCGAGGAGGTCAGTGCACTGTTGCGCCTGCCCGACCACGTCTTTCCGTTCGCCGGCTTGGCGCTCGGCTGGCCGGCGGAGAAGGCCGCCATCAGCCTTCGTCTGCCGCTGGGTGCGACCGTCCATGTCGACGCCTTCGACGAGCGTAGCGTGGAACAGCAGGTTAATGCCTACGACGCCCGACGGGCGGCGTCCCAGCCTTATGCCAGCCAGAGGCGCGAGGACACGTTCGGTGCCAGCGATCCCTACACCTGGTCGGAGGACAAGGCGCGGCAGTACAGCCTGCCGGAGCGCGCCGATTTCGGCGCCTTCGTCAGACGTAAGGGGTTCCGGCTAGACTGACCGGCTAATCCCGGACGACCAGCACCGAAGACGCCGCGTGGCGCACGACGCGTTCGGCGTTTGAGCCCAACAGCCCCGCGCTGCCGGACTCCGGCCGGTGGGCGGCCATCACGATCAGGTCGGCTTTGATCTCTTCGGCAATGCGCAGCACCTCGCGGTAGATCCGACCGTGCGCGACGATGTGCTGGAGCTGGATGCCCTCGGGCACATGGTCGCGCGAGAACTCGTGCAGGGCATTCTGCGCGTCCTCCAGCGCCTTGTGCTCGAACCCGTCGGGAAAGTACTGGCCGACAATGCTCATGCCGAAATCCGGCACCACGGTCATGATGTGCAGCCGGGCGCCGAACGCCTTGGCGTATTCCACCGCCGTCGGCAGCGGCTTCTTCCAGGTGCTTTCCGTCGTCACATCGATCGACAACAGGATATCCGTGTACATCTGCCCGCTCTCCCAAGAGCCAGTTTAAGCTGCCGCTGGCTGACCGGCCGCGCGCCGGTTGCGGCCGCGTTGCAGAAGGATGATACCCGCCAGCAGGATTAGCGCAGGGATCCAGATCAATTCCTTCGGCGGAACATCGGCCGGAACGACGATTTCGGCGATCTGATAGTCGAAGTCGAGACCCAGATTCTGGGCTTCGCTGCCGAACATGACGTTGTCGAACACGGCCGTATCGCCATCGATGCGCACGGAGGCCCCAAGCTGCTCCAGCCTTTGAGCCGCCGACTCGCCTTCCGGCAGGGTCATCACCACCGTTGTGTCGATGGGGTCGCCGGAAATGAAGTCCTCGCCGGTCACCCTGAGCTGTAGCGTTTCATCGGGCGGTACGGTGTCGATCACATCGAAGATCTCCGTGCCGGGCAGGATTTCGTCCGGTGGGAACATCATGTCCATCCAGTAGCCAGGCCGGAACAGCGTGAACGCGACCAGCAGCAGCACCAGCGATTCCCAGATGCGGCTTTTGGCAATGAAGAAGCCCTGGGTCGCGGCGGCGAAGACCAGCATGGCTATCACCGCGCTGACCACGGTCAAGACCAGGCTGACCGGTCCCTGGATATCGTAGAGGATCAATTGGGTGTTGAAGATAAAGATGAAGGGCAGGGCGACCGTGCGCAGTGAATAAAAGAACGCCGTGAAGCCGGTCTTGATCGGGTCGCCGCCCGACACGGCCGCGGCCGCAAAGGAGGCTAAGCCCACGGGTGGCGTCACGTCCGCCATGATGCCGAAGTAGAAGACGAACAGGTGCACCGCGATCAGCGGCACGACCAGGCCGCTGGCCGCCCCCAGTTCCACGATCACGGGCGCCATCAGGGCGGAGACGACGATGTAGTTCGCCGTCGTCGGCAGGCCCATGCCCAGGATCAGGGACAGGATCGCGACCAGGACCAGCATCAGGATCAAGCTGCCGCCGGACAGGAACTCGACAAAGGCGCTCATCACCAGGCCTATGCCGGTCAGCGATACGGTGCCGACGATGATGCCCGCCGTTGCCGTGGCGATGCCGATGCCGATCATGTTGCGCGCGCCGGCGACCATGGCCTCGAACAGCTCGCTGAAGCCGCGCTTGCCGGCCGCGTGCAGTTCCGTCTGGCTGTTGCGGTAGCCGACCGTCTGGCGCCGGAAGCGGTCGCGCATCAGGAACACGACGAAGGCCGCGACACAGACCACGATCTCGATCGCGACGATCAGTTCCGCCGGCCACGCGCCGCCAGCTGAGATCAGCAGCACGCCGGCCACTATGATCGCGGCGACGATGATCAGCATGATGATGTTGTTGATGATCAGCGCGATCAGGTTGACCACCGCCTCGCCAATGAAGGCGAAGAAGCCGGCGCCACCGCTGGCTTGGCCCCTGAACAGGGCCATCAGCGGTCGCTGGGTCAGCAGGATGATAACCATGAACACCACGGCCCAGAAGGCCGACAGACCCGGCGACAGGCGCTCGATCATCAGGTTCCAGACCAGCACGATGATCGGTAGGAAGTAGTAGAGGCCGGTCTTCACCGTCGGGCCGACCTCCGGCAGGCTGACGACCGGCGCGTTCGGGTCGTCCATCTCCAGTTCCGGATAGCGCGCGGCATAGGCGACCAGCGCGACGTAAATCGCCAGCAGAATGACGCCACCGATCCAAGCGGCGGCAAAGTCGCCGATCAGCATGGTCAGAACCGACATGCCGTAGAAAACGGCCATCGCACCTATAATGACGTTCATCAGCACGAGGCCGCCAACCGAGACGGTTCGTTTGAACCGGTCCTTCGGCAAGCTACGAGCAAACGCGCTGAAGATAATCCACTCGACGATCCCGATCAAAACGACGGCGATCAAGCCGAATACGGGATCGGCCAACAGGCCGGCCAACTCGAAACCGCCGGCAATCACGCCGGCAACGATGATGACGGTCGCTAAGGTGATGCCGAAGGCGATCAGGGCCCATTTCGCCGGCAACGGCTCGCCGGGCTTGGGCAGTGCCTTCATGCCGGTTTTCAGCGCCTCGAGATGCACGATGTAAACCAGCGCGATGTAGGAGATGATGGCCGGCAGGAAGGCGTGCTGGATCACTTCCGTGTACGGAATGCCGACATACTCGACCATCAGGAAGGCGGCCGCACCCATCACCGGCGGCATGATCTGGCCGTTGACGGACGAGGCAACCTCGACGGCGCCCGCCTTTTCGGGCGTGAAGCCGACGCGCTTCATCAGCGGCACGGTGAAGGTGCCGGTGGTGACCACATTGGCGATCGAAGAGCCGGAGATCAGGCCCGTCATGCCCGAGGCGACGACGGCCGCCTTGGCCGGGCCGCCGCGCAGATGGCCCAGCATGGCAAAGGCCAGCTTGATGAAATAGTTGCCCGCACCCGCGCGGTCGAGCAGCGCCCCGAACAGGACGAACAGGAACACGAACCGGGTCGAGACGCCCAGCGCGATGCCGAACACGCCCTGGTCGGACAGCCAGAACTGGTCCATCGCCCGGTTCAGCGAGGCGCCTTGATAGCGAATCACGTCCGGCAGGAACGAGGCGTTGCCGAAAAAGACATAGAGCAGAAACACGATGGCCACGACCATCAAGGGCGGGCCGAGCGAGCGGCGCGTGGCCTCCAACAGCAGCAGCAGGCCAGCCGCGGAAACCACGATGTCGAGAACGATCGGCAGACCGGGCCGCGTCGACAACTCGTCGATGAACCAGAACCGGTAGGTGGCACAGAAGGTGCCGACCAGCGCCAGCACCCAGTCGACCCAGGGCACGCGGTTGCGCGGGCTGCGTTTCAGGGCGGGATAGGCCAAAAAGGCCAGGAACATCGCAAAGCCCAGATGCAGCGAGCGCGCCTGGGCGTCGTTGATCACCAACAGGCCGGTGATGAAGGGCAGGGGCGAGGCATACCAGATCTGAAACGCCGACCAGCCGAACGCCGTCCACAGCAAAAGCTGCATGACGAACTTACTATCGGGTTGGCGCGCGCCGGTGTCGGTCGACGCGACCAAATCCTCAAGATCGGCGTCCGAAAGCTGCCGGTCTTGGCTCTGATCAGCCATTCTTGTCACCCCGTTCCGCGCCCCGCTTTGCGAGGCTTTGTTATCCAGCCACTTGTGTTTGCGGCCGACTTATCCTTACGCGTAATAGGGAAAAGCGGGCGGGGTCAAGCCCCGCCCGCTCAAAACAACTCAAAAAGATGGCGCGCAATCAGGAGCGCAGACGGTCCGGCACCTCGATGCCGACGGCGTCAAAATACATCAAGGCGCCCGGATGCATCGGGGCCGACAGGCCGCCATCGACCATGTCGTTCGGGTCCAGATTGGCGAATGCCGGGTGCAGACGTTGGAAGGCCTCGAAATTGTCGAAGACCGCACGCACGACCTCGCAGATCGCATAGTCCGGCACATCGGTGCTGGAGACAAATGTCGCCCGCACACCGAAGGTATCCGTGTCATCCGGATTGCCGTTGTACATGCCGCCAGGCACGGTCGCCGCGGAGTAGAACGGGTTTTCAGCAATCAGCTCGTCGACCTCCGGCCCGGAGATCTCAACGATCACCGTATCGCAGGTCGTGGTTGCCTCCTGGATCGTGCCCGACGGGTGTCCGACCGTGAACGGCATGACGTCGAAATTGTTGTCGCACAGCGCCTGGCTCTGCTCGGCGGTGGCCAGTTCGGAGACCTGGCTGAAGTCGTCCTGGCTCCAGCCCAAGGCACCCATCAGCACCTCGAAGGTGCCTCGTGCACCCGAACCCGGGTTGCCGATATTGACCCGGTTGCCGGGGATGTCCGCCATCGATTGAACGCCGGAATCCGCCCGGGCCAGCACCGTCAACGGCTCCGGATGCACCGCGAACACGGCGCGCAGGTTCGGATTGGCCTCCGGGAAGTTCTCGTGGCTGCCATTGAAGGAATGGTGCTGCCAGTCGGACTGAACGACGCCCATATCCAGCTCGCCGGTTTGGATGGCGTTCAGGTTGAACACCGAGCCGCCGGTGGACTCCACCGACATGCGTACGCCATGCTGGTCGCGATTGGCGGCGACCAGACGCTGGATCGCGCCGCCGGTCGGATAATACACGCCCGTCACACCGCCGGTTCCGATGGTCAGGAACATCTCCTCGGCATCGTCGGGCGTATTGCAGGGGTTGTCCTGGGCCGTTGCCGACACCGAAAGACCGGCGCCAACCATCAGGGCCAGGGCAGAAGTTGTAAGCTTTTTCATGAAACTGCCTCCAAGCACTTTCTATTGTCTCGGCGCTTCGTTGCCGAACGCCGGGTTGTTTTCCGCCGGTCCCATCAACCGGCGCAAGCATGTGCGGATACTTTGCACGCGCCAGGATGTCAACGACACCATCCGACGCATCCTATCCGCGGTCTCGAGGCGGTCCGTGCCGCCAACAAGACCAATCAGGCATTTGTCGCCGCCACACCGATGGCCGTTTAGCGTCCATCACCCAAAGCGGTGTTCAAAGCCCGCGAGACTATGCCCGCTGATGGTTGTTCGCGTCAACGCACCGTCTATCACTTGATCGGCTAAAGTTTATATTTTTTCACGCATTGCTTGTGTGAATTCAAGCTGACGCTCGTGATGTGAGGCGTCGTTTAGGTCGGCCACGCAGTACTAAGCGGCCTTGTCTTCAAGGCCCGCGATTGCGGCGTCTACAGCGTCGCCGAGGCGTTCCACGATCGTCGCGACTTCGGCCTCGCCGATGATGAAGGGGGGCGCCAGCAGGATATGGTCGCCCTGGCGGCCGTCGATCGTACCGCCCATCGGATAGCACATCAGGCCGCGTCCCATGGCCGCACGCTTGATACGGGCGTTCAGTTTGGTTGCCGGGTCGAACGGCTGCTTGGTCGATCGATCCTCGACCAGTTCGACGCCTAAGAACAGGCCCCGGCCCCTGATGTCGCCGACATGGTGGTGATTGCCGAACCGGTTCTCCAGACCTTCGCGCAAAGCCGTGCCCTGGCGCTGGACTCTGGCCAGCAGGTCCTCATCCTCGATTGCATTTTGCACGGCCAGGGCGGCGGCGCACGCGGTGGCGTGGCCCATATAGGTGTGGCCGTGCTGAAAAAAGCCGGAGCCGGCACGGATGGCGTCAAACACCCGGTTGGAGACCAGCGCGGCGCCGATCGGCTGATAGCCGGCGCCGAGGCCTTTCGCTGTGATCAGAATATCCGGCGCGACGCCGTCCTGCTCGCAGGCGAACAGGCTGCCGGTGCGCCCCATGCCGCACATCACCTCGTCCAGGATCAGCAGAATGCCATGCTGGTCGCAGATCTCGCGCACCCGCTTGAAATAGCCCGGCACCGCGGGAACCGCGCCGGCCGTGGCGCCGACGACGGGCTCGGCCACGAACGCAATCACCGTTTCCGGGCCCAGCCTTTGGATTGCTTGATCCAACTCGTTCGCGACGCGCTGGCCGTAATCCCACTCCGTCTCGCCGTCGGTTTGGTCGCGATAGGCGTAGCAGGGTGCGATATGGGCGACGTCGATCAGCATCGGCCGAAACTGGTCGCGCCGCCATTCATTGCCGCCGGTGGCCAGTGCGCCCAGCGTATTGCCGTGATAGCTTTGGCGCCGCGCGATCAGATGGCGCCGGCCCGGCTGGCCCAGCTCGACGAAGTACTGCCGGGCGAGCTTCAGCGCCGCCTCCATCGCCTCCGACCCGCCGGAGACGAAATAGACCTTGTCGAGGTCGCTGCCCGGGATCGCTTGCGCCTTGTCGATCAGATGATCGGCCAACGCCTCCATCGGCGCATTTGAGAAAAAGCCGGTATGGGCGAAGGGCAATTCGGCGATCTGGTCCTGGATCGCTTTGATCACCGCTGGGTGGCTGTGTCCGAGACAGGAGACAGCCGCGCCGCCCGAGGCATCGAGATAGCGCTTGCCGTCGGCATCGATCAGATAGACGCCGTCGCCTCTAACGGCGATCGGCGGCTGGACGGTGGCGCTGCGATGAAAGACATGGGACATGGGATTGCCGTCGGTTTGCCTGTGAAGCGCGCCTCAATATCATGTCGCGCGTTGCGGCGAGACCATCAATTCTGGTTGATCGGCCTTGCGCCGTCCGCGTTTTCAGCCCCGGCGTCCAGGTCGGCTTCGTCCCAATAGCCGATCAGGATGCCCCGGTCGACTTCGCGGCCGAAGGCGGCCTCGATGCGTTCCCCCGACACCGTGGTCCGTTGATGGTGTCGCCGCGCCCAGGCGAAGATCGTTTCATGGAGTTCGGCGCGAACAGATGCCAGGCCAGGGTCGGCGCCGCGGTCGTCGAGCTCGTCCGGATCGGTCTCCAGGTCGAACAGCATCGGCCGGAAGCCCTCGACCAGGATGTATTTCCAACGCTCGGTCACCGCCATGATCATCCTTGCATTCTCGACCGTGACGCCGAGCTCGCGTCTGGCCTGACGCCAGGAATAGTCATACTCGCTGATCGCCGCCTTGCGCCACGCCGCTACCGGTTTGCCGTGCAGCAGAGGCTCTAGCGACAGCCCCTCCATCCGATGCGGCTGGACCTTGCCGCCCGCGGCTTCGACGAAGGTCGGCACCAGATCGATCGATTCGACCAGTTCGTCGCAAACCGTACCGCGCGTCGCGTCGGCCTCGCTCCTCGGATCGCTGATGATCAGAGGGATCTTCACCGAGGGATCGTGGAACAGCTCCTTCTCGCCCAGCCAATGGTCGCCGAGATAGTCGCCATGGTCCGAGGTGAAGACGATCATCGTCTGATCCATCAGACCGCGCTGGTCCATGAAGTCGAACAACAACCCAAGCTGATCATCGATCTGCTTGATCAGGCCCATATAGGCCGGGATCACGGTTTCGCGGACCTCGTCCTTGGAAAACGCCTCGCTGAACCGATGATGGGTGAAGGCGGCGTAGACCGGATGGGGGTCCTCAAGCTCCGCCTGCGACCGGATCGGCGGCACGATCTGGTCCTTGCCGTACATGTCGTGATAGGGCGCCGGCACGATATAGGGCCAGTGCGGCTTGATGTAGCTGAGATGCAGGCACCAGGGCTCATCACCCGCCTCTTCCATGAAGCGCATGGCCCGTCGCGTCATGTACGGGGTCTCTGAGTCCTCTTCCGCCACGCGCGCCGGGCGGTCGGAGTATTTCAGAAACCAGCCGAGATGCGGCTCGCCATCGTCGCCCTCGACACCATTGGCCCACCAGTTCCAAGGGTTGACGCCGTCATAACCCTTGTCGCTCAGATAGTCGTTGTAGGCGGGCGGCGGGGCATAATTGCTGTCCGGGTGCAGGCCGTCGTCGCGCTCGAACGGCTCGAAGCCGCATTCGGAAGTCAGTACACCGATGATCGAGTTCGGGTCGACGCCCAGCCGCGCCATGCCTTCGCGGTCGGCCGCCATATGCGTTTTGCCGGCAAGCGCCGTGCGCCGGCTCAACGGGCGCAGATAGTCGCCGAGAGTCATCTCGCCGACCTGCAGTGGCACGCCGTTCCAGGTCGAGCCATGGGACTGGACGTAGCGACCAGTATAGAAGCTCATCCGCGACGGGCCACAGATCGGTGATTGTACGTAAGCGCGGGTAAAGCGCACGCCACGCTCGGCCAGCCGGTCGATGTTCGGCGTCTGAAGATGCGGATGACCGTAGCAGGACAGGTAGTCCCAGCGCAGCTGGTCCGCCATAATGAACAGGATGTTCCTAACCTCGGCCAAACGGCGGCCCTCCCCCTAGTGTCACACTTGGCACCATGTTGCCGATCCCGGCATGGCGAAGACCAGCCGCACCGCTATTCCAAGATGGCACCTTAACGTGGTCCAGGACGTTTGAATGGTTTAATGCGTCTTGGCAGTTCACCCTGGCAACCGAACCCGCAGGAAGGCAGATCTTGGATTTGCACCACGATGCGATACACATGTACCGTTTACTGAACAGGAAAAGCGGTGAGGTGATAGCGCATGCCTGATGGCGCTGGCGAACATGGTCGATCGGCCAACGGCGTTCAGGTCATCGCCCGGGCGGCCGCCATTCTGCGCGCGCTCAAGGACCAAAAGGAAGGTCTGAGCCTCGGCCAGATTGCCACACGGGTGGGGCTGCCCCGATCGACCGTGCAGCGAATCGTCAACGCGCTTTTGAGCGAGCGGCTCGTCATGGCGGCCAGTCCGGAAGGGCGCCTGAGGCTGGGGCCGGAGATCCATACGCTTGCCGCCTCCGGCCGGCTGGACGTGGCCAAGATCGCTCACCCGCACCTGGTCGCGCTGTCGCGTGCGACGGGCGAAACGGTGGATCTCGCCATTCTGCGCGGCGACCATCTGCTGTTCGTCGATCAGGTGGTCGGCCAGCAGCGGCTGCGCGCCGTGTCGGCGGTCGGCGAGGCCTTCCCGCTGACCAACACGGCCAACGGCAAGGCGTGCCTGTCATTGCTGGACGATGAAGCCGTAGCGACGCTCGCGACACAGGAATGGCAAGCGGGGCGGGGCGCGCGGCGCAAGCTGTCCGACTTCTTCACAGAGATTGAACAGGTACGACAGGACGGAATCGCCCTGGACGCAGACGAGCATTCGACGGGCATCTCGGCCGTCGGCACGGCCTTTCGCGACCCGATGGGCGACATCTACGCGGTCTCAATCCCCGTACCGTCCAGCCGCATGGGCGGCCGCCAGCAGGCGCTTGCAGAGGCACTGCTTGCGGGCCGGTCGGCGATCATGGCGGCGCTGACGTGAGTTCGTGCCTGAATATGGTTCACCTGGCGGCCTGTTGACGAAGTCCGGTTAACTCGCTTGAAACCCCCTTTCTGGTGGCCTATGTCAATGGCATAGGCCAATCAGATGGAGGGCGTTGTGTCTGCCGCGCGACGTGTCAGCTTGTTTCGAAATGGCCGAAACCAGGCCCTTCGTATCCCCCGTGACATGGAGCTTCCCGGCGACGAAGCCATGCTCCGGAAAGAGGGTAATCGGCTGATTATCGAGCCTGCTCAACCGACGTCATTGCTGGCGTTGTTGAAGACACTTTCGCCGATCGACGAGGACTTCGTCGAGATTGACGATCCGCCGCCTCGGCCGACCGCGCTTTGAGCGCCGACTTTCTTCTCGACACGAATGCGGTGTCCGATCTTGTTCGTCATCCGCAAGGTTCGGTGGCTAGTCGAATCGCTGAAATTGGTGAAGAAAAGATCTGCACCAGCATCATCGTCGCGGCAGAGCTGCGCTATGGCGCCGCCAAAAGGGGATCGGAACGTTTGTCTCGCCAACTCGATGCGGTCCTGTCTCGCATGGTCATCGTTGGGTTCAAGGCAGCGATGGATGAAACCTATGCCGCGATCCGTACCCATCTCGAACGATCCGGAACACCGATTGGCGGCAATGATCTCCTCATTGCCGCCCAAGCGCGCTGTCTTGATCTGACCGTTGTGACCGCGAATGTCGGCGAGTTCTCGAGGGTGCCAGGTCTTGCCGTCGAGACATGGACGTGAAGCGGCAGGTGTTTGAACACAGCTTGACTACCGCCCGGCCGCTTTGATCTGATCACGGACCTGAAGCGCCAGATCGGGCCGGTCGGTCGTGAAGATGTCGGCGCCGAGGTCGGCGGCCTTGCGGATGGCGGTTTCGTCGTGCGTCGCCCAACTGCCGATGCTGAAGCCGGCCCGTTTGGCCGCCGCGACGCGCGAAAAGGTAAGATCGTCGATGTGAAATCCGAAGCCAGTCGCGCCCACTTGCTGCGCTAGGCTGAGCAGCATGTGGTCATCGCCGATAAGGCGGCCCAACTGTTGGGCGACTAGCCACAGCAACCCTTGGCCAGGTATTCCCTCGGACTTGAAAGCGGGCAGGGAGGCCAGGCGAAAGCTGGTGATCTGGGTGCGTTCCAGCATGTTCCGCGTTCGCAGCAGGTCAGCGATTTCCGCTTCTATGCCGGGGTAGGGGGCGAGATCGACGCCTGGCTTGATCTCCAGACGCAGCCCGATCGTTGTCGGCTGGAAGATGTCAACCGTCTCGTCGAGCGTCAGGATGCGGTCATCGTTGGTGCCGGTGATGGTCAATTGCCGCAATGTGTCGAAGGTCATTTCGGCCACGGCCCCTGAACCGTTCGTCACCCGGTCAACGGTCGCATCGTGAAAGACCACCAAAACACCGTCCTTGCTGCGCTGAACGTCGAACTCGACTAGGTCGACGTCCAGGCCGGTGGTGCCGACGAAAGCAGTGCGGCTGTTCTCCGGCCAGATCAGCGCGCCGCCGCGATGGGACGCAATCTTTGGAAACCCGGCGCTCATCGATTGCCCCCCATGGTGATGCCGCTGACCAGATAACGTTCGGCAAAGAAAAACACGATTGTTGGTGGGATCAAGATGGTCACGGCGGCGGCCATGATCATCGGCCAATTGTTGATGCCGCCCTCCTGCTCCTCGGCGAACAGGCGCGCCAGGCCGATTTCGACCGTGCGCATGTCGTCGGTGTCGGTCACGATCAGCGGCCAGATATACGAGTTCCATTCCGACAGGAAGATGAAAACCGCGATCGCCGCGATGGCCGGTCTGGACATCGGCACAATGATCGTCCACAGCAACCGCCAATGTCCGGCGCCATCGAGTTTTGCTGCCTCTTCAACCTCTTTGGGGATTGTCTTGAAGTGCTGCCGTAGAAAAAAGGCAGCGAAGCCCGAGGCCAGAAACGGCAGGATCAACGCCCAATAGGTGTTGCGCAGGCCGAAGCCGGCCATGGTCAGATAGTTGGGCACCAGCGTGATGTGTGTCGGCACCATCAAGGTCGCGACAACGGCCATGAACAGGATGTTGCGCCCGGGCATGTCGACGCGGGCGAAGACGTAGGCCGCCATGATCGAGGTGATCATCGAGCCGATGGTGATCGCGCCGCAGACGATGATCGAGTTCAAGAAGTAACGAGCGAACGGGTGTTCCGACCAGGCGGTTAGGTAGTTGTCGATATTGGGCGGCCAGAAATCCGGCGTCGCGCTCATCAGGTCCGACTGGTCCAACAGCGAGACATAGACCGCGTAGAGCATCGGCACGGCGAACAGCACGGCCAGCGGTATCGCGATCACCGTCGTCCAAGGGATCGACAGGCGCGGCCGTTCCCGTACCGTTCGCTGGGCGGCGACGCGGAGGTCAATCGAGGTCATAGGACACCTTTCGCCCCAGGACACCGAACTGAAGGATGGTCAGCCCCAGCAGGAACAGGAACAGGGCGATGACGACGGCCGAGGCGCTGCCATAGTCGAGGCGCACGAAGGCCAGGCGATAGAAGAAGTTCACGATCACGTCGGTCGACAGGGCAGGGCCGCCGCGCGTCATCACATTGACCAGCGTGAAGACCTGGAAACTGTCGATCACGGAGATCACCAGCAGGAACAACAGCGTCGGCGTCAGCAAGGGCAGGGTAATCGTGCGGAACTGGTGCAGGCGCGAGGCCCCGTCGATGCGCGCGGCCTCATAGAGCGTCGGAGAAATCGCCTGCAGACCGGCGATGAAGATCACCATGTCGTAGCCAAGCTGCTTCCAGACGTTGACTGCGGCTACGGCGTAGAGCGCGGTATCGGCGTCGTAGAGCCAGTTCTGCGGGCTGCCGCCCAGGGCGCCGATCGCCAGGTTGATCAGGCCGAGATCGGTGTTGAACAGCCAACTCCAGACAACCGCGATCGCCACCGTCGACGAGACATAGGGCAGGAAGAAGACCCCGCGCAGAACCCGGTTTGCCGGCCGTTCGGCGACCAGCAGCTGGGCCAGAAACAGGGCCAGGGCCAGGCGCAGCGGCACGCTGGCGATCACAAAGGTGGCAGTGATGCCGACCGCCCGATGAAAACCGTCATCCTGGGCCAGATCGACGAAGTTCTCGGCGCCGATGAACCGTTGTCGTCCGCTCAGCAAATTGACGTCGTGCAGGCTGAGATAGAACGAATAAAAGATCGGCCAATAGATAAAGATTGCCAGAACGGTCAGGCACGGCAGCACGAACAGCGCGGGCACGACGACGCGCTTCATTAACCTTCTGCCTGCTGATCCGTTGGTTTCACGCCGGCGACGCTATGGGCCGCATGCGACGGCTGTGTGATGCTTCAGTTAACCTTCGATGACGACACCAGACGGTAACCGACGCTTCATCAAACGTTCATGGCCGGCCACTAGGACACGGAGCATCCCGTTCCTTATTCCAATAGGAGGCCTCCGCCATGATCCGCCGCGCCGCCCTCGGCCTGTCCGTCGCCATGATGGCCCTTCCCGCCACCGCGCAAGACCAGCTCGTCGTGCCGTTCTGGCACTCGCTGACCAATCAGGGTGAGGAGGTAATCAACACCCTCGTCACCCGCTTCGAAGAGGCCAACCCGTCGGTCGATATCGAGCCGATCTATGTCGGCAATTACGGCGACATGATCGTGCGCTTGCAGGCAGCCGTCGTGTCGGGCGACGTGCCGACCCTGGTCCAGCTCGAGATCACGCGTTACGGCCTGTTTGCCGATGCCGGCGCCCTGGAACTGCTGGATGACCGTCTGGCCGCCGACCCGGCGATCATGGAAGATCTGCGGCCGTTCGCCTTGGAGGCCTCGCTTTATCTCGGCGAGTCCTACGTGCTGCCGTTCAACAGCTCCACACCCGTCATGTACTACAACCGCGACCTGTTCGGCGCCGCGGGCCTCGATCCGGAAAGCCCGCCTTCCACTTGGGGCGAGCTGTTGCAGGCGGCCGAGGCGCTGACGGTCCGCGATGGCGACTCTACCTCTCAATGGGGCGTCGCCGCGCCGCCGCAATGGGTGCGCTGGGCGATGTCGAACCAGGCCGGCGGCGGCTGGATGGACGGCGCGACGAACGAGATTCAGATGGGCCAGGCGGACACGGCCCGCGCCTATCAGTTCGCCGCCGATTGGGTGAACGTCCACAACGTGGCCCAGCTTGACGGCGCAATCGACGAGGATGTCGGCCGGCAGTCCTTCGTCAGCGGCAACACGGGGATCATGTTCGGCAGCACCGGCTCGCTGGGCACGATCGCGCGCGATACCGAGTTCGACCTAGGCGTCGCCGCGTTGCCGTGCGAGACCCACTGCGCCGCGCCGATCGGCGGTGCGGCCTTGGGCATCATGGCCGGTGCCGACGAGGCGCAAAAGGACGCCGCCTGGGACTTCCTGCGCTTCGTGATGACGCCGGACTCCAACTCGGTGATGTTCACGGTAACCGGCTATATGCCGATCTTGAACTCCACGCCGGAGCATCCGGATGCCGCCGCCTACCTGGCGGAACGCCCGGAGTATCGGGTCGCGGTCGATCAGCTGGACGTCGCCTTCGCCCGCGCCCGGCCGCCCGCGATGCCCGAAATCCGCGCCTTGGAGCCGGCCGTGTGGGAAGCCATCGTGCTGGAACAGGCGACGGCTGAGGAGGCGCTCGCCGATTTCGCCGACGAGATGGCCGAACTGATGGCGGCACACCAGTAACCGGCCCTAGCTGGAGCGTGCAGGGCCCGTGGCGGCGGTTCGCGTCGATTGAAGAGAGCGATCGACATCAGCGGAACCGCCGCCGCGCGAGCCAAACGAGATCATGAACGTCACCAAAGCACTCTTTGGATCGAGATGGGAGCGATGAGGCGCCGCGCCTGCGCTGTTGGCGTGGCGCCTGTTCCCCGATGCTCTGAGCCGCATGGCTGTCGTTCACCCCAATGGCGTGGGCGCGTCGACCTGTGAACCCATTCACAGACCAACGACCTGTCCCTGGCTAGAACCAGTCCGTCACACTGGCTCTAGCAAGGGATACCAAACCAATGCGCGCCATCATCTCAACCTCCGCCGCGACACTGATCACCCTGGCCGCGATCTTCGCCATCATCGGCATCAGCAATCCCGCCCTTGCCGGCGTTCTCTGATGCGCCAGCAACTATGATCTGGCCGGAACTCGAACGTGAGTCGCATGGGAGGTTTTGGTTGTCGTCCCGAAGTGCTTGAGCTCGATCGCCCTTGTCCGGAGCCGAGCATGGGTCCGTTCGTTCCTCAGAGCGATGACCAACGCCCATCCGGCATCGGTAGGGATGGATGTCGGGACCAATGTGGTCGGCAGCGAAGTTGGTGCGACTACTCCGCTTGATTTTCCACTAGCTTTTCATATTCTCCAACGTGTCGAAGCAGAGGGGAGTCAACTAATGAACATTCTTGCGAAGGCCAAATCAGACAAGCGCGTTGTTGAGATCAAGGACGCTGTGGATAGCGGCGAGGCGGTTGATCGGGCCGAGGCTAAGGTCGCGAGCGGAAACGCGAAGCCGAAGGAACCACCTCCCAGCTATATCCGGAACAGCTAGTTGCTAGGAGCCACGGCCGGGGCGTTGCTCTGGTCGTGGCCGCCTCAGTTCTGCTCCCGCCACTCCCACGGCGGAATGCATTCGCCTCCAACCAGCCACATGCCGATACCCTTGGTGCGGGTCACTCGCATCATTGATCAACCTTCTTGAAAATGCTATTATAAGTTACTTTTCGGGCCTGATCCGCGTGTAGCCATGACCGCTGAGCTAGATATGCTTCAAGGGCGAAGCCAGTCTAAGTGTTGGGCGTGTATGAGCGTCCTGGCTGATGGTCAGAAGAAGTGCATTCACTGTTCGTCTTGGCAGAATTGGCGGAAGCGAATCAATGTCGCCACTCTGCTGACTTCTTTTCTGCTCGCGACTGTTTCAGTTTTCGGGCTTGCTGGTCCACCGTTGTGGGCTTGGATATTCCCCGCTCAGCCAAATCTTGGGGCTGTGGGTACTTTTCACCAGAACTGCGACATGAATGATCAAGGTGTTTGCACCGGCGAGCCGCTTCTCACGTTTGATTTCGTGAACATTGGCGATGCGGACATCTATCTTCAGAATAGAGCGTACTGTTATACCCGAGAGAATGGCTCGGAAATCGGCATCGATCAGGATACTTATTTCGAGTTCGCTATACAATTTGTTTCTATGGACAGCATACACCTAGTTCCACAAGAGCAACAGTTGGTCGATCTTTTATACGAGAACTATAATTTCATTGGGTACTGGGATTTTGCCTCTGAGTCTTTTCGATCTTGCGTAATTTCAATCCAAAATCACAATGGGAAGTTCTTCTATTTTCAGATTATTGACGACAACGACGTTACGAACGGCGAAATCGTTGATGGTTCATTTGATGACCTGACCTCGCTGTTTAGGTCCAACTAGCATTCTGGGGTCGATCTGTTGCCCGTCCCCACTGCTTCGTCGCCACATCGGCCACCATTGTCTCCGGCTTCCGCCTGATTTCGTAATTCGCGCTTAGCCACTTCGCTACCTCTTTCGAGGAGCAGTGCGCGTCCATCTCACTCATGAACGGCTTCTTGCGTCTCCTATGGCCTAACCCGACCCCGCGCTTTTGCAGTTCAATCTCGAATGCGAAGCTGTCGAATGCCTCGTTTGCCATGGGAACGAATTAGGAACATTGCCTGCCGGCGAGTCAAGCCGCGCTTGCCATGTCGGATTGTGGCGGGCAGCATCGTCCTATGTGCTATGCCGACTCAAACAAGAGCGCGGCGGCCGAAATCGCGAGACTGTTTCGCGAGGCCAGCCTTGGCATCCTGGACTCCGACTTTGAGTTCGGGTTGCGGTATCACCGCAACATCAAGCAAATGATCCCGATCGCCAGACCGACCGGCGACGCGGACGGCGAGGTGCAGATCGAGTCGGCCTATTGGGATTTCCAGCCGGCCGGCAAGGCCAAGCCGTTTCTGCGCGCCAACGCGAGATCCGACGCCCTGCGTACCAAATGGCCGTGGAAGGTTCTCGTACACAATCGCTGCGTCGTGACGGCCGACGGCTTCTACGAGCCTGAGAAGCCCGCCATGAGCAAGGAAAAGGCGCCCTGGTCATACTACCAGCTGAAGGACGGGGCCGATTTCGTCGAGCCTGTGCTGGAGCAGGCGTGAATCGGTTCACGTATCGTTCGCCGTTACACGGATTTTACACGGATCGTTTTCGCGTGTTCTGGCCTTGTTCGTGCAATTCTGGGAGGGGTAGGGGGTGACGCAATGACGCTTAGAACGTTGAAATTCATAAGCAAAGCTGGTGCTGCCGCAGAGATTTGAACTCTGGACCTCTCCCTTACCAAGGGAGTGCTCTACCCCTGAGCTACGGCAGCGTTGGCTTCGTTCGCGGCTTCGATTGCGGCAACGCGCGGGCGAAGGCGGCGGGAACGTGCCATAGGGCGGGCGGCGGGCGCAAGCGGCTTTTGTAATGACCCCGAAAGGCCTAGGCTTTGCCCTGTTGCCGCCCGCAGACGTCCGGAGAGTCGCGTGAGTGACCAAGAACCAAAGCCGCCAGCCGGCAAGGCACGCGATGCCAACACGAATGCCAAGGGCGCGGTTGAACCTAAGCCGTCCCGCCAGGAACGCGAGGCCGCGGCGCTTCGGGCCAATCTGGCCAAGCGCAAGGCCCAGAAACGCGGCCGCACGTCGCTTGACAAGCCGACCCAGGGGGAGTCGACCGGGCACTAGCGGGTTCGAACTCGGCGCTTGTCCGCGCGTTGCAGGATCGGAGACGCCGGCTGGCGACCATCCCGTGCAGCGCATGCTTGAGAAGCGTGCGCCGGGCGGCTACACACGGGGACCAGTCACACCCCCCGATACGGGCCCGTCCGGGCCGAAAGAGCGGCCGACCATGAGCATCATGTCCGATCGATGGATCCGCAAGACGGCCAGCGAACACGGCATGATCGAGCCGTTCGTGGAAAAGCAGACACGAGAGGGTGGGATCTCCTACGGTCTCAGCTCCTACGGCTACGATGCCCGAGTCGGCGACGAGTTCCTGATCTTCACCAATGTCGACAACGCCATCGTCGACCCCAAGAGCTTCGCCGAAAACAGCTTCGTGAAGCGCAAGACCGACGTATGCATCATTCCGCCCAACAGCTTCGCGCTGGCCAGCACGGTGGAGTATTTCCGCGTGCCGCGCGACATCATGGTGATCTGTCTCGGCAAATCGACCTATGCGCGCTGCGGCATCATCGTCAACGTGACGCCGCTGGAGCCGGGCTGGGAAGGCCATGTCACGTTGGAGTTTTCCAACACCACGCCGTTGCCCGCGAAGATCTACGCCAACGAGGGCGCCTGCCAGTTCCTGTTCCTTCAGGGTAACGAGCCCTGCGAAACCTCTTACGCCGACCGTGCGGGCAAATACATGCGCCAGCAGGGCGTGACGCTGCCGAAGATCTGAGGACCGACACCCCCCATGGACAAGATACGCATTCGCGGCGGCCGGCCCCTTCACGGCAGCATTCCGATCTCCGGCGCCAAGAACGCCGCGCTGCCCCTGATGGCCGCCAGCCTGTTGTCGGATGAAACCCTGACGCTGTCCAACCTGCCGCAACTGGCGGACATCCAGACCATGTCCAGGCTGCTGGCCCAGCACGGCGTCGATCTGCATCTGAACGGCGCCGACCCGGCGAGCGCGACCGGCGGTCGGGTGCTGGAACTGAACGCCGGAGGCGTCACGAACACGACAGCCCCGTACGATCTGGTGCGCAAGATGCGCGCCAGCGTCCTGGTGCTGGGGCCGCTGGTTGCTCGCCATGGCAAGGCAGCGGTGTCGCTGCCCGGCGGTTGCGCCATCGGCACCCGCCCGGTCGACCTGCACATTGACGGGCTGAAGGCGCTGGGTGCGGAGATCGACCTGCGCGAGGGTTACATCCATGCCAGCGCGCCAAATGGCCTGACCGGCGCCCATGTCGTCTTTCCCAAGGTCTCGGTCGGCGCGACCGAAAACATGCTGATGGCCGCCAGCCTGGCCAAGGGCGAGACCGTGCTGTTGAACGCCGCGCGCGAGCCGGAGGTCGAGGATCTGGCCGCCTGTCTCGTGGCCATGGGCGCCAGGATCGAGGGCATCGGCACTGATCGGGTCACGATCCAGGGTGTCGATGCGCTGCACGGCGCCCGCCATCAGGTGGTGGCCGACCGGATCGAGACCGGCACTTACGCCATGGCCGCCGCAGCGACCGGCGGCGAAGTGGAACTCGTCGGGGGCCGGCTGGACCTGATCGAGGCGGTCGGCACAGGCCTCCAGGCTGCGGGGGTGGAACTGTCTCACACCGAGACCGGGTTCAAGGTCAGCCGGGCGAACGGCCCGCTGACCGGCGTCGATGTCATGACCGAACCGTTTCCCGGCTTTCCGACCGACCTGCAGGCCCAGACCATGGCGCTGATGACGACGGCGGAGGGCGCCTCGATGATCACCGAGACGATCTTCGAGAACCGCTTCATGCATGTGCCGGAACTGGCGCGCATGGGGGCCAACATCACGGTCCACGGCGCCTCGGCCCTGGTGCGCGGCGTGCCCCGGCTGACGGGCGCGCCGGTGATGGCGACGGACCTGCGCGCCAGCGTGTCGCTCGTCATCGCAGGGCTGGTGGCTGAGGGCGAAACGGTCTTGAACCGGGTCTATCACCTGGACCGGGGCTATGAGCGGCTGGAACAGAAGCTGGCCGGCTGCGGCGCCGATATCGAGCGTATGGCGGACGACGCCTGATGTCTGATTCGATGGCCGATCCGATGCCCGACCCAATGAGCGCCAAGCCGCTGCGCCTGCGCACGCGCGACGCTGGCGACCTGCCAGTGATCGCCGCGCAGTTGCAAGACGCCATCGTGCCGGTGTCCGAGATCGGCTACGACGCGGAGAAGAAGCTGTTCGTGCTGGTGGCCAACCGGTTTCGCTGGGATGTAGGCGAGGTCGACTGGTCGGATGAGTTCGGCAGCGACGAGGCCGACGAGGAGGAGGCGGGCGCCTCAGGCGCCTATTACCTCCGCAGCCAATGCGGCCTCCAAATCCGCAACGTCAAGCAGGTCCGCCGCCGAAACCTGGACTTGACCGAGCGTGGCCGACTGCTCGACCTGCTGACGATCGCGACCGCCGACGACCATATCCGTCTGGTCTTCGCCGACAACAGCGAGATCGACCTCAAGGTCGGCCGGCTGGACATCTTCATGGAGGATATCGGCGAACCCTGGATCAGCCGCCACCATCCGAGCCATCAGGACGCCAAGTAGGACCCCAGAGCCGCCTCGATCTATCTAAAGCGCGTCCGTCCCAAGCTCGCCCGTGCGGATGCGCATGACCTGTTCCAGATCCAGAACGAAGATCTTGCCGTCGCCGATGCGGCCGGTTTGGGCGGCCTCGCGCACCGTTTCGATCACGCGTTCCTGGTCGCCATCGTCGACCGCGATCTCCAGCTTCAGCTTGGGGATGTAGCTGATGTTGTATTCCGCCCCGCGATAGATCTCCGTATGGCCCTTCTGGCGGCCGTAGCCGCGCACCTCGGTCGCCGTCAGGCCCAGAATGCCGATCTCGGTCAGCGCGTCGCGCACGGCGTCCAGCCGGTGCGGTTGAATCACCGCGATAATCCACTTCATCGTCCCAAACCCCCTAGATTGCGGGCGCTCACGGGTTGTAGCCCTGCTCGCCATGGGCGGTGAAATCCAGGCCCTCGATCATGTCCTCGTCGGACACGCGCAGGCCACAGATCGCCTTGGTCACCTTGACGATGATGTAGGTCGCAAAACCGGCCCACAAGGCGGTGACAACGACGCCGACGAGCTGGACCCAGAATTGCGCCCCCATGGTCACGCCTTCGGCCAGGCCGACGCCGCCCAGTGCGGTGCTGGCGAAGAACGCCGCAAGCAGCGTGCCCGTGGCGCCGCCAATGCCGTGGACGGCCAGAACGTCGAGCGAATCGTCGACCTTGAAGCGGTGCTTGATCAGGTCGACGAACAGATAGCAGAGCAGGCCGCCCGCCAGGCCCAGAACGATACCGCCGGCCGGGCCGACATAGCCGGACGCCGGTGTGATGGTGGCCAGCCCGGCGATCGTTCCCGTGACCAGGCCGACGACGCTGGGCTTGCCAAAGCGCAGCCATTCGATCACCAGCCAGACCAGCGAGGCGACCGCCGCCGACAGATGGGTCACCAGCATCGCCATGGCGGCATCCGTGCCTGCCGACAGCGCGCTGCCGGCGTTGAAGCCGAACCAGCCGACCCACAGCATGCAGGCGCCGACCATCACCATCCACGGCGCGTGCGGGGGCCGCAGGCCATGGGGAAAGCCGCGCCGGGGCCCTAGCTGCCAGGCGATGACCAGGGCCGACACGCCGGCGGTCACGTGAACGACGATGCCGCCGGCGAAATCGAGCACGCCCATCTCGGCCAGCCAGCCGCCGCCCCAGACCCAATGGGTCACCGGTGCGTAAACGATCAGCAGCCACAGGCCGGAGAACAGCAGCACGGCGGCGAATTTGATCCGCTCGACATAGGCGCCGACGATCAGGGCCGGCGTGATGATCGCGAAGGTCATCTGGAACATGACGAACAAGGTGGCGGGGATGCCCGCACCCTCGACGACCGCGCCTCTGGCAATGCCCAAGAGCAGGAAGTCCGACAGGCCGCCGACCACCGCACTGCCATCAGCGAAGGCCAGGCTGTAGCCGATCACGAACCAGAGCACGGTCACCAGACAGGCGATCGCGATGCAGTGCATCAGGACGGAAAGCACGTTCCTGGATTGCACCAGCCCGGCATAGAACAGCGCGAGGCCGGGCAGCGTCATGAACAGGACCAAGGCCGTGGATGTCAAAATCCACGCCGTATTGCCGGTGTCGATCATCGATGAGCCCCTTCAAACGCCCGAGATTGGCTCCCGGGTCGGAGATTTTGCTTAATCGGCCGGCATGATGCTCAGAAACTGGGCGCAATCAATGGCCTCGGGGGCTATTTGGCGGCTTTTCGACACGATTTGTTCGCAAGTGCAAACACATTAGTCATGCTGCTGAGAAGATGAGCAGAAAATCGTTCGGATTGATCAAAAGACGGGCAGGTCGAAAGGCTGCCCTAAGTCGAGTCTTTTGGCGGCATTGCTCGCAATTGAGGCAGATGCCCTTTGCCCCCAATACTGAAATGCTTTCGCAGTGGCATGCGTAGCCGCCGCTCGGCTGCAGCCAGCCGTCCTACCAAGTGTGTGGATTGGTGTGTTGATACGTTGGTCACCTAGCCAGCCGGACGACGTTATTCTTGGGTGCGCGAAACATCATTTAATTCAATGCGTTTTCAGGCTTTCTTGAGGCCGTTCATCAGGATATCGAAATGAGTCTCGAACAGTGCCTCTAGATCCAGCTTATGATGGGTTTCGAACAGGATCTTCCAAACGGCCGCGGTGACGGCGGGGCCGAGCACGGTGAGCGGATAGTCAGGCAGGGCAGTGGCGCGGAACTCGCCGCGCTCCACGCCGAGTTCGATGGTGCGCCTGAGCGTCTTCAGGCCGCGCTGGATGACGGTGTCGAAATAGAAGTCCACCAGGTGCGGGAAGCGCGGCCCCTCGGCGATCATTAGCCGTAGGATCTGGCGCAGCCTGCTGCCGGCGAGTTCGCGGTAGATGCCGCGCACCTGGGCGCGGATCAGGTCTTCGACCGGGCCGTCATGGTGCGCCAGCATGTCCTCGGCCTCCGCCACCGTCGGCAGAATCCATCGTCGCACGACCCCTTCGAATAGCCGTTCCTTGCTGTCGAAATAGAGGTAGATCGTGCCCTTGCTGATGCCGGCCTTCTTGGCGACATCCTCCAGCCGGGCGGCGTCGAAGCCCTTGGTCGAAAACTCGTCCAGAGCAGCGTCCAGAATATCCTCCGACCGGCCTTCCTTGGCCGGCCTTCCGCGCCGTTTCTCCAGGGTTGGCTTGGCGTTCATCACCGCCAAACCCGCGCGTGTTGGATTTTCATTGCAATCGATCCATGATCGGAACATATTATGACTGACCAGTCAGTCATGCAATAGGGAAGTGCAAAGGCCCGCCCGGAAAGGGCGGCCGAGCCGAAGATCGATGAAAAGGGTCGCGATCGTCTTGGTGATACTGGCCGCGCTGGGAGGCGGCGCGGCCTGGTATTTCTATGGGCGGGAGACCGCCCAGGACCCCGACCTCCTACTTTATGGCAATGTCGATATCCGCCAGGTCGATCTCGCCTTCCGCGTCACCGGGCGGTTGGAAGAGATGCTGTTCGAGGAGGGCGACGCGGTCACGGCGGGTGACCTGATCGCCATGCTCGATCCCGTGCCGTTCGAGGAGTCCGTCGCCTATGCCGAGGCCAACGTCGCCGTTCGGGTGGCCCAACTGGCCAATTTGGAGGCCGGCGCGCGGCCTCAGGAGATCGCCCAGGCCCGGGCCACGGTGGTTGAGCGCCAGGCCGCGCTGGACAACGCCATGCGCATCCTCGAACGCCAGCAGACGCTGGTTCAGGAGGGCAATGTCTCGCAAAGCGTCTATGACGACGCGTTGACCGCAATGGACGAGACCGAGGCACGCCTGGTTTCGGCCCAGGAGGCGCTGGCGCTGGTGATCGACGGCGCGCGGCCGGAGGATATTGCCGCCGCGCGGGCCAATCTGCAGGCGGCGCAGGTCCAGGTCGACCAGGCCCAGACCCAGCTTGACGATACCAGCCTTTTCAGCCCCTCGGACGGCACGATCCTGACCCGGCTGCACGAGCCGGGCGCGATCCTCGCGGCCGGCCAGACCGTCTACACCGTGTCGCTCGACCGCCCGGTCTGGGTGCGCGCCTATGTCGACGAGCCGGATCTGGGGCTGATCGAGCCGGGCCAATCCGTTGAGGTGATCACGGATACGGATCCCAATCGCCCGTATCAGGGACAGATCGGCTTCATCTCGCCGACGGCGGAGTTCACGCCACGCACCGTCGAGACCACCGCTTTGCGCACCAGCCTGGTCTATCGGCTGCGCGTCATTGTCGAGCAGCCGGATGGCGGTCTAAGGCAGGGCATGCCGGTCACGGTGCGTGTCGCCGGCGCGAGACCGGTGCCGGAGTGACGGATGGAAGATGCCCTGGTCGAGGTCGACACGGTCACCAAGCGTTTCGACGACAAGGGGCCGCCCGCGCTTGACGCCATCTCCGCGCGGATCGCCGCCGGCCGCATCACGGGTCTCGTCGGCCCCGACGGTGCGGGCAAGACGACGCTGATCCGCCTGATCACCGGCCTGCTCGTGCCCAGCGAGGGGACGATCAGCGCGCTTGGCTTCGACACCAGGACACAGGCTCAATCCATCCATGCCGCTGTAGGCTACATGCCGCAGCGCTTTGGCCTCTACGAAGATCTCAGCGTCCAGGAAAACCTGACCCTCTACGCCAAGCTGCGCGGTTTGCCGCCGGCGGAGCGCGCTGGCGTCTTCGGGCGCCTGTTGCGCTTCACCGATCTGGCCCGTTTCACCGATCGCCTGGCCGGCCGGCTGTCCGGTGGCATGAAGCAGAAGTTGGGGCTGGCCTGCGCCCTGATCCAAACGCCGACACTGTTGCTGCTCGACGAGCCCAGTGTCGGCGTCGATCCGATTTCGCGCCGCGAGCTTTGGCGCATGGTCAAGGAACTGACGGGAGAAGGCATCGGCGTCGTGTGGTCTACCGCGTACCTGGACGAGGCCGAGCGCTGCGACGCGGTCATTCTGCTGAACGAGGGCAAGCTGCTGTTCCAAGGGCCGCCGGGCGATATGACCAGCCGCATCACCGGCCGGGTCGACCGCGTGGTCGATATCGCGGGCAGGCGCCGGCAAGTGCTGACCAAGGCACTTGCCGTCGACGGTGTGATCGACGGCGTTATCCAGGGCCGGGCCGTTCGGGTGGTCTATCGCAAGGACGAAACCGCCGCGGCCCGCGACCGGGTCGTCGAGATGGTAAAGGCCAACGAGCCGAAGGCGTCCGTCGTACCGGCCGAGCCTCGGTTCGAAGACGCTTTCATCGATGCGTTGGGGGGTGGTCCCGGCGGCCGGTCGGAACTGGCGGAGAAGACGACCGACATCTCCGCCAAGGCTAACGGCGATGCCGTCATCGTCGCCAACGGGCTGACCAAGCGGTTTGGCGATTTCACCGCCGCCCAGGATGTCACCTTCACGATCCCGCGCGGCGAGATCTTCGGCCTCCTGGGGCCCAACGGTGCCGGCAAGTCGACCTCGTTCAAGATGCTCTGTGGCCTGCTGACACCGACTTCGGGCGAGGGCACAGTTGCCGGCTACGATTTGCGGCGAGCGGCTGCCGAGGCGCGCAATCGGCTCGGCTATATGGCCCAGAAATTCTCGCTCTATGGCGATCTCAGCGTTGGCCAGAATTTGGAGTTCTTTGCCGGCGTCTATGGCCTGTCGCGCAAGCGCAAGCGTGAGCGCATCGAGACCATGATCGAGACCTTCGATCTCGCCCGTTTCCTGGGCACCAACGCCAAGGATCTGCCTCTCGGCTTCAAGCAGCGTCTGGCGCTGGCCTGTGCCGTGATGCATGAGCCGGAGGCGCTGTTCCTGGATGAACCCACCTCCGGCGTCGACCCGATAACCAGGCGCGAATTCTGGACCCATATCAACGGCTTGGTCGAACGTGGTGTGGCCGTCCTGGTGACCACCCATTTCATGGACGAGGCGGAATACTGCGACCGCATCGCCCTGATCTATCGCAGCCGCACCATCGCCACCGGCTCGCCGGACGCGCTGAAGGCCCGGGTCGCCAGCCCGTCCATGCCTGACCCGTCGCTAGAGGACGCTTTCATCAAGCTGGTCGAAGACTCCGAGATAGACCAGGAGGCGGCGGCGTGAGGATGCCGGGCGCGCGGTTCGGCGCCTTGCTGGTCAAGGAGAGCATCCAGATCGTGCGCGACCCCAGCTCAATCCTGATCGCGCTCGTCTTGCCCCTGATCCTGCTGTTCCTGTTCGGCTACGGCGTCTCGCTGGACGCTAATGTGGTGCGCATCGGCCTCGTGGTCGAACAGGCCGAAGGCCCGGCGGAGGATCTGGCCGCCGCCTTTCGGGCCTCCCGCTATTTCGAGGTTGAGGTGGCCAACGACATCCGGGCGCTGGAAGACGATCTGGTCGCCGGCAACATCCGTGGCATCGTCGTCATTCCGGCGACCTTCGACCGCGATTTCGGCTCCGCCGACGGGCGGGCCGCCTTTCAGGTCATTGCCGACGGCTCGGAACCCAACACGGCCAATTTCGTCCAAAACTACGCGACGGGCGTTTGGAACACCTGGCTTGCCCAGCAAACCGCGAGCGGTCAGGGCCAGGCGCCGGTGATCACGCTGGCGCCGCGCTTCTGGTTCAACCCGGAACTGGCCAGCCGCTATTTCCTGGTGCCGGGCTCCATGGCCATCGTCATGACCCTGATCGGCACGTTGCTGACCGCACTGGTCGTGGCCAGGGAGTGGGAGCGGGGTACGATGGAGGCCATGATGGCCACCCCGGTCGGCATTCTGGAACTGCTGCTGGGCAAACTTATTCCGTACTTCGTGCTCGCGCTTGGCTCGATGGCCTTGTGCACGGTTCTTGCCGTCACTCTATTCGGCGTGCCGATGCGCGGTTCGGTTCCGGCCCTGCTGGCGATCTCGATGGCGTTTCTACTGCCGGCGTTGGGGCAGGGGCTGTTGATCTCGGCCGCCACCAAGAACCAGTTCGTCGCCTCACAGGCGGCCCTGTTGAGTGGCTTTCTGCCAGCCTTCCTGCTGTCCGGCTTCATTTTCGAGATCGATAGCATGCCGACGGTGATCCAGTGGATCACGGTGATCGTGCCGGCGCGCTATCTGATCGCCAGCTTGCAAACCGTGTTTCTGGCTGGCGATATCTGGGCGCTGTTCCTGCTCAACATCGGCGCGATGCTGCTGATCGGCCTGGTGTTTTTCGTCCTGGCCGCGCGCAGCACCAAGAAGCGGCTGGATTGAAATGGGGGGCCGGCTGCGCGCGCTGATCCGCAAGGAGTTGTTGGCCGCACTGCGCGACCCGCGCAGCCGCATGATGCTGATCATGCCGCCGCTGCTGCAGCTGTTGGTGTTCAGCTATGCCGCCACGCTGGAGGTGACCAACGTCTCGATCGGCGTTTTGAACCGGGATGCCGGCCGCTGGGGTGTTGAGTTCGTCGAACGGCTGGAGGGCTCGCCAACCTTTACCGAAATCTTTGCCCTGCAAGGCATCCCTCAGATCCAGACGGCGATCGATCTGCGCCAGGTCATCGCGGTCCTGCAAATTGGCCCCGATTTCTCGCGCAACATCGAGGCCGGCCAGCCGGCGACCGCCCAGGTCATCCTCGACGGCCGGCGCTCCAACGCCGCCCAGATCGTGCAGGGTTACCTAACCGTGATCGCTGAGCAGATCGGCGCCACGGTGGATGCCGAGCAGGGTGTTCAACCGGCCGCCATCGGACCGATTGACCGCAACTGGTTCAATCCCAATCTGGAATACACCTGGTTCACCGTGCCCAGCCTGATCGGCATCATTACGCTCTTGGCGTCGCTGACGATCACGGGCCTGTCCGTGGCGCGCGAACGGGAACTGGGGACGTTCGACCAGCTGATGGTGTCGCCCTTGCGCGTGCATGAGATCCTGATCGGCAAGACCATCCCGCCTTTGCTGGTCGGCCTGTTTCAGGCGACGATCTTCGTGCTGGCCGCCGTCTTCATCTTCGCCATTCCGTTGCGCGGCTCCCTGTTGCTGCTTTACGGCAGCTTGCTGATCTACCAGGCCGCCGTCATCGGCGTCGGGCTGTTCGTGTCCGCGCTATCGCAAACCCAGCAGCAGGCCTTTCTCGGCTCGTTCCTGTTCGCCGTACCGGCCATTCTGCTGTCCGGCTTCGCGTCGCCGGTTGAAAACATGCCCGACTGGCTACAGATCGTGTCGCTGGCCGATCCGCTGCGCTATTTCCTGGTCATCGTGAAGGGCATCTTCCTAAAGGCCATGTCGGTGGAGCAGGTCTGGCAGAACACCTGGCCGCTGGCGGTGATCGCGATCGTCACGCTGGGCAGCGCCGCCCTTTTGTTCACCAAGCGATTGGAGTAGCCATTGGCTAAGTCGTCCATGTTCACCGCCGTTACTGACGACGGAAGGCAGGTGATCGGTGAAAACGCCACAGCGATCGTGCCCTGGTGGAGTGTGACCAAAACCGCCCTGGCCGCCACGGCGTTGCGCCTGGTCGAAGCGGACGGCCTCGCGCTGGACGAGCCGATTGCGGGCAAGCCCTATAGTCTGCGCCAACTGCTGTCGCATCGGGCGGGCCTGCGCTGCTACAGTGCCTTGCCGGCCTATCACGATGCCGTTGCCTCCGGCGAGCCGCCTTGGTCGGTCGAGGACATGCTGGCCCGCATTGACGCCGACAGCCTGGCTTTCGAGCCGGGGACGGGCTGGGCCTATTCCAACGTCGGCTACATGCTGATCGCACGCCTGATCGAAGACGCAACCGGCGATCCCATCGAGGAGGCCGTGTACCGGCTGGTGCTGGCCCCGTTGGATATGCGCCAGGTCGAGTTCGCGGTTGAACCGACCGATCTTGAGCAAACCGCCTGGGGCAATCCCAAAGAATACCATCCGGGCTGGGTCTATCATGGCCTGCTGATCGGCGAGGTTGGAGAGGCGGCCTTGTTTGTCCACCGCTTGCTGACCGGCGAACTGCTGCCACCGCATCTGCGCTACGCCCTGGTCGACGCCCACCCGGTCGGTGGGCCGCTTGAAGATCGACCGTGGCGCCAGACCGGCTACGGCCTCGGCCTGATGATCGGCGACATGACGGTCGCCGGCCTCGCCATGGGCCATTCAGCGGGCGGGCCGGGCAGCGTTGGCGCGGTCTATCATTTCCCCGACTTGCCCACGCCGCGCACTGTCGCGGTCTTCGCCCAGGCTGGCGACGAAGGCCTCTGCGAATGGGAGGCGGCGCGGCTTTCACAGGCCGGATAGCCCGCCACCGCCGGTTCATGCGCCACGACCATGGCTGCCGTCGAAAACCATTCATTTGAAGCGGCGGGAGGAAATCCGTAGTCTCCGCCGCCGTCGGGGCGAGCCCGGCATTTGATTTCTCAAGCAGCCGGAAGCTATTGAGCGCTTTCTCGTGACCCAGATTTCCGTTTCCAAAGCGGCCAGAGCGCCGAACGAGCCGCTGGTGCTCGCCGTCCCAAAGGGCCGCATCCTGAAGGAGCTGCGCCCGCTGATGGCGCGTGCCGGACTGGAGCCGGAGCCTTCCTTCGACGATGAGCGCCACCGGGGCCTGCGCTTTCGCACCAACATGCCCTCCGTCGAGATAATCCGCGTGCGCTCGTTCGACGTGGCGACCTTCGTCGCCTTCGGTGCCGCACATTTGGGCGTCGCCGGAAACGACGTGCTGATGGAGTTCGACTTTCCCGAGATCTACGCCCCGCTGGACCTGAAGATCGGCGCCTGCCGCCTCTCCGTGGCCGAACCGGTCGAACTGTCACAGACCGATGACCCGTCGCGCTGGAGCCATGTCCGGGTCGCCACCAAATACCCCGAAGTGACCAGGCGGCACTTCGCCGCGCGCGGCGTGCAGGCGGAGTGCATCAAGCTGAACGGCGCCATGGAACTGGCACCCAGCCTGGGCCTGTGCCGCCGGATCGTGGACCTGGTGTCGACGGGTTCGACCTTGGCGGCGAACGGGTTGAAGGAGATTGAGCTGATCGCTGACGTGACCTCGCGTTTGATCGTTAATAGGGCCGCGCTGAAGACCAGGCCGGCGGATCTCGGCGGCTGGGTGGAGCGTTTTCGGGAGGCGGTCGATGCCGCATAGGCTGAACACGGCGGATGCCGATTTCGAAACCGCCTTCGCCGCCTTTCTGGGCGCCAAGCGCGATCAGGAAGTCGATGTCAGCGCGGTTGTCTCGGACATCATCCGAGATGTTCGCAAACGTGGTGATGCGGCGGTCATCGAACTGACGGAACGGTTCGACCGCCTGTCCCTGACCCCGGCTGGTCTGCGGCTGTCACGGGCCGAGATCACCGACGCCGTCAGTCAGGCCGATCAGCAGGATCTGGAGGCCTTGCGCTTCGCGGCCGAACGGATCGAGGCGTTTCATCGGACCCAAGATCTGCCGTCGACCAGCTATACCGATGAAACCGGCGTGCGTCTGGGCGCGCGCTTCACGCCGGTCGATGCGGTGGGCCTGTATGTACCCGGCGGGCAGGCGGCCTATCCCAGCTCGGTTCTGATGAACGCCATGCCGGCCAAGGTCGCCGGCGTCGGGCGCATCGTCATGGTGGTGCCGACACCCGATGGTGTGTTGAACCCACTGGTCATGGCGGCGGCCGACATCGCCGGCATCGATGAGATCTATCGCATCGGCGGGGCTCAGGCGGTAGCGGCGCTGGCCTACGGGACGGATACCGTTGCCCCGGTCGACAAGATCGTTGGTCCCGGCAACGTCTATGTCGCCGAGGCCAAGCGCCAGGTCTTCGGCCAGGTCGGCATCGACATGATCGCCGGGCCGTCGGAGATCCTGGTCGTCGCGGATCGAGAGAACGATCCGTCTTGGATCGCCGCCGATCTGCTGTCGCAGGCTGAGCACGACGCCGATGCCCAGGCCATTCTGATCACCGACGATGGCGACTTTGCCGCCACGGTCGAAGCCGCGATTGACGGTCACCTCAAGACCCTGCCAAGGGCCGAGATCGCAGGCGCAAGCTGGCGGGATCACGGCGCGGTCATCCTGGTCGACACCATCGAAGACGCGCCCGCGCTGGTCGATCGCATCGCGCCGGAGCATCTGGAACTGGCGATCGCGGACCCTGACACCTTCGCCGAACAGGTGCGTCATGCGGGTGCGATCTTCCTGGGGCGCTACACCCCCGAGGCGGTCGGCGATTATGTCGCCGGGCCCAACCACGTGCTGCCGACTTCGCGCAGTGCACGGTTTTCATCGGGCCTGAACGTCCTGGACTTCGTGAAGCGCACGACGTTGGTCGGATGCAACGCCGATGCCTTGCGGGCGATCGGACCGGCGGCGGTGACCCTGGCCCGGGCCGAGGGCCTGCAGGCGCACGGTCTTTCGATCGCCATCCGGCTGAATCTGCCGCGCGGGTAGGGCCCATTGGCCAAGCCGACCAAGACGCCCAGCATCATCGCCGTCGAGCTGGATGAGCGCACGGTCGCCAGACGCAATGCGGAGGTTGAGCAGGAGCGGGCGGTCGCGATCTACGATTTGTTGGAGGACAATCTTTTCCGCCCGAACGAGAACCCGGACGGGCCCTTCCGCCTGCGCCTGGGCATGGAAGACAACCGGCTGGTCTTTGACGTTCGCGACGACGCCGACCAGCAGGTCGCCCGCGTGCCCTTGCCGATTCTGCCGTTCCGCAAGATCGTCAAGGAATACTTCATGGTCTGCGAGGCCTATTACGAGGCCATCCGCAACGCGCCACCGTCCAAGATCGAGGCGGTCGACATGGGAAGGCGCGGCCTGCATGACGAGGGCTCGGTCATGCTGCGGGAGCGCTTGGCCGCCCATATCGAGATCGATCACAACACCGCGCGCCGGCTGTTCACCCTGCTCTGTGTTCTCCAGATCAGGCAATAGGCACGCCGTGGCCGAACTCCCGACCAGCGTCCTTTTCGTCTGCAACTACAACGCCATCCGCTCGCCGATGGCGGAGGCGATGCTGAAGCATCTGCACGGCCACCATATTTTCGTCGACAGCGCGGGCGTGCGGCTAGGCGAGCTGGACCCGTTCGCCGTTGTCGTGATGGAGGAACTCGGCATCGATCTGTCGCGCCACAAGCCGAAGCTGTTCGTCGAGATGGAGGATGAAAGCTTCGATCTCGTGATCTCGCTGTCGCCCCAGGCGCACCATCTGGCGCTGGAACGCACGCGGACGACAGCCTGCGATGTCGAGTTCTGGCAGACCTTCGACCCGACGTTGATCGAGGGCAACCGCGAGACCCGGTTGGATGCCTTTCGCAAGACCCGCGACTTTCTCCTCGAGCGCATCAAACAGCAATTCCCGGCCGAACAGTCGGTGAATGTCTGACTGCGGCCGGAATGCCGGCTTTATGGCGGGCCAGCCACAAAACCGCTTGACCGGAAGGGTTATGTCGCTCACCTATCGGGGCGCCCAGCAACCAGAGAAGCGAAAGCATGGCCAAAGAGGATCTGATTGAGTTTTCCGGCACGGTGATGGAACTGCTGCCCAATGCAATGTTCCGCGTGAAGCTGGACAATGACCACGAGGTGCTTGCCCATACCTCGGGCAAGATGCGCAAGAACCGCATTCGCGTGCTCGCCGGTGACCGCGTGAATGTCGAAATGACGCCCTATGATCTGACCAAGGGGCGTATCACGTTCCGATTCAAATAGGACGGCGGGTGGACCAACCCACCGACCAGGCGGCCAGCGGGCCGCCTTTGATTTTAGCGTCGGCCTCTCCACGCCGGCGCGATCTCTTGACCCAAATCGGAATCACGCCCGCCGTGATCGATCCGGCCGATATCGACGAGACCCCGCTAGAGGCCGAATTGCCGCGCGATCATGCGGCACGTGTGTCGCTTGAAAAGGCGCGCGCCGTTGCAGGCCGTCATGCGGCTCAAACCGTGCTGGCCGCCGATACCGTTGTCGCCTGCGGTCGCCGCATCTTGCCGAAGGCCGAAACGGAAGCTCAGGCGCAAGCCTGTCTGGCGCTGCTGTCCGGTCGCCGCCATCAGGTCTGGGGCGGGGTCTGCGTCATCGACGACGCCGGGCAGGCACGAACCCGGCTGGTCAAGACGACGGTTGCGTTCAAGGTCCTGACCGACGACGAAGTCCGCCGTTACCTCGCCAGCGGTGAGTGGCAGGGCAAGGCCGGTGGCTATGCCGTGCAGGGCCGCGCCGCCCGCTTCGTGCGCTTTCTGCAAGGGTCGTACTCCAACGTTGTCGGCCTGCCGATCTACGAGACGGCGGGACTGTTGGAAGCGGCGGGCATCCATTGGCGCTAGACCTACATGTCGGCGCAGTCGGCCGCGCCCGGATCGCGGCGCTGGTCGACGATAGCGGCTTGGTTGCCCTTGCCGCGGAGCCGATCGAGCAACCCGACCTCACGGGCGCGATCTATCGGGCTAAGATCATTCGCAAGGACGCGACGGCCGGTGCCACCATCGTCGATCTGGGCGATCGCGAGGCAGTCCTGCCCGGTGCCGCGCCGTTGCGTACCACATTCCTGGTCCAGGTCCGGCGGGCGGCCCGCGACGGCAAACGGCCGGAGGCGACAACCGACATCATCCTGCCGGGCCGCTACTTGATGGCAGCGCCCGCGCTATCGGATGTGAAGACGTCGAGCCGGCTGCGCAACGCCAAGACACAGCGCGATCGAGCGGCGCGGCTTAGGCTCACGGCCGGCTGGATTTTGCGGCGGTCCTTTGCCGAAGCGAACGACGCCGACATCGACGCCGACGCGCAACGTTTGAGCGCGCTGGTCCAACGTTTGGCGGACGGCGGAATGCCTGGCCCTGTTTTGCCTCCGCATCCGGTTTGGAGCCGGGTCGTTCTGGACGATGGAGCGCCGACGCAAGTCTACGCATCTGCTGATTTGTCACGGACGGTTCGATCCGATCTGGCGGCGCTCGGCGTTGATCCGCCGATCATTGGGGCGCCGGATGATTTGGATGACTTGATCGCATCGCTGCGGACGCCGGAGGTGGCATTGCCACGTGGCGGCAGACTGACCATTGAGCCAACCCGCGCGCTGATCGCCATCGACGTCGATGCGGGCGGCGCCGGCGCGGAGGCCGCAAATGCGGCCGCGGTCGATGCCGTCGCGCATCAGCTTCGCCTGCGCAACATCGGCGGCATCGTGGTTATCGATCTCGTGTCCCAGCGCTCCGACTGGCGGCCGGTCATCGATCGGTTTCGCAGGGCGCTGGCGGAGGATCCGGCGCGAACGACGATTGCGGGCGGCGTCTCGCCGCTCGGTCTGCTGCAGCTCTCGCGCGAGCGGCGCGGCCTGTCGCTGGCGGAGGCGCTTGACGAGTCACCCCGCGTCGTCGAGACCTGACCGAATGGCTAAGTCAAAGCAGTCCGGCCGAAAAGCCGGCAAGTGCCCGGTCTGTGGCAAACCGACCGTGCAGGCCCATCGGCCGTTCTGTTCGGCCCATTGTGGCTATGTCGATCTCAACCGCTGGCTGGGCGGCCATTATGCCATCCCGGCGGTCGAGGAAGACCGGCCGGAAGAGACCGACGGCGATGTCAACGAGCGTTGATCGCCGCCGGTCCCGTCTGACAAACCGACGATCAGTGGCCGGGCTGCGGTACGATCCTCAGATACGGCTTCACTTCGTTCCAGCCATCGGGGAAGCGTTCCTTGGCCTCCTCGTTGCTGACGGCCGGCACGATGATCACGTCCTCGCCGCTGTTCCAGTTCACCGGCGTCGCAACCTTGTGCTTGGCGGTCAGTTGCAGCGAGTCGATCACGCGGAGGATTTCATTGAAATTTCTGCCTGTTGACGCTGGATATTGAAGTGAAAGCTTAATTTTCTTGTCAGGCCCGATGATGTAGACCGAGCGGACGGTCATGGTGTCGTCGGCGTTCGGATGGATCATGCCGTAGAGCGTTGCGACATTGCGGTCGGCATCCGCGATCATCGGGAAGTTGACCGCGTGGCCCTGGGTCTCCTCGATGTCCCTGGCCCAGCCGGCATGGGCATCCAGCGGGTCGACCGACAGGCCGATGACCTTCACGTTGCGCGCCTCGAACTCAGGCTTCAGCATTGCGGTGTAGCCGAGCTCGGTGGTGCAGACGGGGGTGTAATCCTTCGGATGCGAGAACAAAACGGCCCATTTGCCGTCGATATAGTCGTGGAACCGAATGCGGCCTTCGGTGGTGTCGGCCTCGAAGTCCGGAGCCTCGTCACCGATCAGCAGAGCCTGGGTCATGATTACCCCCTTATAATGGGTTGTCCGGTTCGCAAGGAGTGGGAACCGGTTGTCGGACATTATCCACGTTGTGTTCCGCCCGGGCGTGTTCAAGCGGGCACGAAGATCTCACTCCGCATGACCGGTATCGTCGACAAAGCGCGCAGTCGATTGGCGCCGACGATCGACCGTCAGCCGGGTCACGTCAGGCCGCGAATAGTGGCCGGCAACGTCGAAATTCTGGCGTTCCTCGCGCACCCTGGCGTGGTCAAGCTCCGCCACCAGCAACGCCTCGCGGTCGACAACAGGCTCGATGAACCAGCGTCCGTCGGGCGCCGCCAGGCACGAGCCGCCGTTGGCGAGGAACGCATCGCTGTTGTCCAGGATCTCGTCCAGGCTGGGCGTGTCGGCGGGAAAGTCCTGCGGTCGCATCAGGCCGGAGACTGCGATGACAAAAGACCGCGCCTCCTTGGCGATCACAGGGATCAGGTCGTGCGTGTTGTGCAGGCCGCCGGGCCAGGCGGAGACATGCAAATCCTCACCCTGGGCGTACATCGCCGCGCGCACCAGCGGTAGCCAGTTTTCGTAACAGTTCAGGCCGCCGACGCGAAATGCGCCCAGATCGTGAACGCGCAGGCCGTGCCCGTCGCCCTGGCCCCAGGCCAGCCGTTCCTCATAGGTGGGCTGCAGCTTACGGTGAACGGATCGGACGACGCCCTCGGCGTCGATGTAGACCAGTGAGCAATAGAGCGTGTGGCCGCCACGATCGGGCGCCCGTTCCATGCAGCCGAGATAGACCGCGATCCCTCGGTCTCGCGCCGCCGCCGCGATTGGGTCCAGGTCCCGATCAATCACCACGCCTTGGTCCAGGTAGTGGGCGAAGATCGCCTTCTGCTTTGGATCGTTGAAGCGTGCGCCGTCGGTGCGTTCGATCCAGAAAGGATAGCCGGGCACCAGCGCCTCGCCGAAGCAGACCAGGTCGCAGCCCTGGTCGGCCGCCAGATGGACCTGGTCCCGCACCTTGGCCAACGTCCTGTCGCGGTCGAGCCAGATGGGCGTGATCTGGGCCAATCCGACTGTCAAACGGTCCTGGTCGCGGGGCCGCGACTCCGCTGGCTCAGCCTTTATGATCTCCATGTTCGCCTTCCATCTTGCTGCGCCGAACCGATTACCACGGACAAGACGGTCTCGTTCAGCCGCCCAGCGCCGCTTTGTCGAATTCGGTCGCCTGGGCGGCCGACGGTTGGGCCCAGCAGCGCGCAACCCAGTCACGGATAACCGGCACGTCGGGCATCAAGTCCGGTGCCCATGTGAAGGGGGAACAGAGCAGCAGGTCGGCGGCCGTGAACCGGTCGCCAAGCAGGAACGGTGCATGGGCGAGCGCCGTTGAAAGCCTCGATGCCATTTCGCCCACGCCGCGGAATGTGCTTACGAGCATGGGGTGTTCCACTTCCGCCGCGTGCAGGACCAGGACCGGTTCCATCACGTCGCCATAATAGGCCAGCCAACTCAGGTAAGGGCCGCGCAGCGGATCGCCGACCGCCGCGCCAAACCCGGCATCCGGGAACAGGTCGGTCAGATAAAGGATGATCGCGGAGGATTCCCAAATCTCCGCCCCGTCATGGACCAGCAGCGGCACCTTGCCTTCCGGATGCGGGTTTCGGGCATCATGCCCGCCCGAACCGTCCCGGCGCGGGATGGTCACGTTGACGATGTCGATCTTGTCCATAATGCCGAGCTCGCAGGCGAGCCAGACGATGCGGGACGAGCGCGAGAGCGGAGCGTGATAGAGGGTTAGCATCTTTGTTCCTGCGTTCGAGGGTGACCTTCCGGCAGGCAGTATGCCCCATCGACACTGTCAGGTATTGTCAGTAGTCGCGTTCGTTTCCGTCACGGCGCGGCCGGCAAGGCCTGTTCGGCATCCGCGTCCTGCCATTCGTCGCCCAGCAATTCCGGCGTATCGAAGGCCTTCAAATTCTCGAAATGCTGCGCTCGATCCTCGACGAACAGCGAGCGGGCGATTCCGCGCGCAAGACGCTCGGCACCCTCGCTGACGGCCGGAATGTCGCCCGAAAGCTTGCCGTGACTCAGCGTGGCGGGGAAGTTGAAGCAGTGCAGGTGCTTCAGCGCCGGGCACGATCCGGGCTCGCGCTCACGGAACTCAAAGGCCGGTCCCAGATCCGGAAACGCGGTCAGTTCCTCGTTCTCTTCGCCAGGCGGCGGTGTATGGCGGTCGAGCCACAGGCGGATGTGCGGCGCGAACGCCGCCAGTTCCGGTCGCAGCGACATGTCGGCCATGAAGCCGGTGCCAAAGATGATGAAGTCGAGATCGAAACGCCCCTTGGGGGTCGTCGCGACCAGCGCGCCGTTCACCTGTTCCAGGTCGGTGATCGGACAGCCGAAATGGAACCGCGCGTTGGGGTGGCGCGACACGCGCAAGGTGCTTTCACGCGGCGGCGGGGTCTGTTCCTTGAACGCATAGTCGAGGAAGCGCCACTTCCATGCGTCCGGCAGGCCGACAAAGCCGTGTACGACCCCCTGACTGCCGATGCCGGTCATCTTGTTGATGCGCGGCATGTCTTGTCGCCGGATCAGCATGTCCAGGCTTGCCGCGCCCGCCTCCAGCGCCTCACCGGCATTGTCCATGGCGGATGCGCCGGCACCGATCACCGCGACCCGCTTGCCGGCCAGTTGGCCGAAATCGATGTCATCGGCGGAATGCGCCCAAAAGCGTCTATCGATCGCACGGGCAAAGGGCGGCACGTAGGGCCCGCCCAGCCCATCGCGTCCGGTCGCCAGCACGATCCTGCGGGCGATCGCGTCCTCATCCGTGCGCCCGTCAATGCGCAGGCCTAGGTCGAACAGGCCGTCGGGCCGCGGCTGGATGGCGGTCACCTCCACGCCGTTGCGCACGGCCAGGTTCAGTACATGGCGGTACCAGACGAGGTACTCCATCCATTGCGGGCGCGGGATCTTGCCCAGCCGGTCCCATTCTGCCCGGCCGAACTGAGCTTCGTACCAGGCGCGGAACGTCAGGGCCGGCAGGCCCAGCGCCGGGCCGGTCAGGCTCTTGGGCGATCGCAAGGTCTCCATCCGGGCGTAGGTGAGCCAGGGGCCTTCACGACCCTCCGGCGCGTGGTCCAGGATCGTGATGTTGTCGAGCCCGACGCGCCGCAAGGCGGCGGCCGCCGCCAGGCCGCACATGCCGCCGCCGATGACCACCACGTCCCAGACCCTCTGGCCGTCGGTATGGCGCGGCAGGCACCAGGGTTTCGGCGGGTAGTCCAGCCAGTCCAGATCTTGGCGCAGGCGTTGTTCCAAGGCGTCCAGACCGATGGGTCTGTCATTCGATGTGGTCATTCCAGCGCTCCCCCAACCAGGTCCTCGGCGATATCGGGGCCGAAGACGGCGTCGCCCAGTGCGTGCAGGGCGCCGGGATCAAGCTTGCGCATGTCCGGCATCGTCGTTGCCAAGGTATCCGACAGGGCGTCGATCAGCGCGGCTACGGCCGCGTCGGGTGGCCTGGCGGCCGGCGTCACCACGCCCCAAAGGAACGGGATGTGATGGTCGATCGGTCGGGCGACGACGCCCTCCATCGGCACCGATAAGGCCGTCATGCGATCGACCAGCGCGACGCCCAGCCCGTGGCTTGCGGCGATCATGGCGTAGATGCTGCCGTTAGTCTCCAAGCGCCTGGCCGGATTGATACCGGCGGCCGCCAGTGCCCGGTCGACCCGGCGGCGCAGTCGGTACGGGTTGGTCATCGTGATGACCCGGCGCTCGGCGAGATCCGACAATACGACCGCCGGCCGGTCGGCCAGAGGATCGTCCGATTTCACCACTGCGACCGAGCCGGCGTCCACGACCCAATGCAGGGTCAGGCCCGGATGGTCGATCGGCAGGCTGGCCAGGCCGATATCGATGGTCAAGTCCAGCACCGAGCGGATGATTTCCTCCGCCGCGGTCGAACGCACCGATACTTGTTCCGGCAAGCGGTCGAGCGTGGCCAGGGCGGCGGGCACCAAGCTGGTCGCCAAGGCCGGGATGGCGGCGATGCGCAGCGCCCGTTCCTCCGCCCGGGCGATGGCGGCTGCACGCTCCTGAATCCGGCCGAGCCCGATCAGCGACCGGTCGACCTCCTCGTGCAGTTGCAGGGCGCGGCTGGTCGGTGTCACCCGGGCGCCGGTGCGGTCGAACAGGGTGAAGCCGACGCTGGCCTCCAACTCCTTGATCAGGCGCGTCACCGCGGGCTGGGATCGGTCCAACAGACGCGCCGCCCCGGTAATGCTGCCGGCCGACATGACGGCGGCGAAGGCTTCGAGCTGGCGCAGATTCATTCGCACCCCCTTAGGTATTACAGCTTGGCCACACCCGGATCGGTATGGCTGTCGATGGGGGAGAGAATTGCGCGCTGTCGGAACGCCTCTTGAAACATCTGCTGGCGGTCGCGGAACGCCGTTTCGTCCGACCAATGCTCGTAAGGTCGCGACCAGACGACCTTGGGCCAGGCCGCGTCGCTGGTGGTGCGGCCGACGACGTGGATATGCATCTGGGGCGCGCGGTTGCCGATATCGGCGCTGTTGATCCGGCTGACATCGAAAGTGTCGCGAATGACCTCCGCCGCCGTTGCGATCTCTTCAATCAACAGCGTGCGGTCGGCCGGGGTCAGGTCCCACAGCTCCTCCACGTCCGGCAGGCGCGGCACCAGCAGCAGCCACGGGTAGCGGGTGTCGTCCATCAACAGGACACGACACAGGGTCAGGTCGCCGATCGGCAGTGTCGCCGTGACCAGTCTGGGGTTGAGAATGAAGTTGCTCATAGCTCAAGCCTCGACCGCGCGGCGGCGTGCCAGCAGGGCGCGGACAATCGGATAGAACAGCACCATCGCCGTCAGCAGGATGACGATCCAACTGACCAGCGATGAGAACAGGGCGGTCCAGTCACCGCCGGAGATCAAGAGCGCCAGGCGGAACTGCTGCTCGGCCAGGCTGCCCAGGATCAGCCCCAGAATGACCGGCGCCAGCGGGATGCCGACCCGGTCCAGCACATAGCCGATCGCGCCGAACACCAGCATCAGCCAGACTTCGAAGATCGAATTGTTCAGCGTGTAGATGCCGACCACGGCCAGCGCGATGATCAGCGGCGACAGCAGGATCGGCGGCACCCGCAAGACCTGGGCGAAGACGCGCGCGGCAAACGCCCCGCCGAAGAAGAACAGCAGGGCGCCGGTCAGCAGCATCTGGATCATGAAGCCATAGACGATCAGGCCGTTCTCGCGGAAGAGCTGCGGCCCGGGCTGCAGCCCGTGGACCAGCAGGCCGGCCATGATCACCGCCGCCACGCCGCTGCCGGGAATGCCCAGCGTCAGCGCCGGGATCATGGCGGCGGCGTTGTCGGCATTGTTGCCGCATTCGGCGGCCGCCACGCCCTGTGGGTTGCCTTTGCCGAAACTGTCCGGATCCTTCGAGGCGCGCCTGGTCTCGTTATAGGCGATGAAGGCGGCCATGGAGCCGCCGGTGCCTGGCAGGATGCCGACCAGCACGCCGATGACGCCGGCGCGGATCCAGGTCGGGATGAAGCGGGGGATCTCGCTCCAGATCGCGGCACCGCGGGTCGAGCGCAGATCACTGCCGCTCATGCCGCGTTTCAGGCCGCTCTCGGCCATGCGAACGGCCGGCGGGATGGCGTAAAGCCCGGTCAGGACGACCAGCAGTTCCAGCCCGTCGAGCAGATAGCGGTTGTCGAAGGTGAACCGTTCGTGCCCCGAGACGGTGTCGATGCCGACCATGCTGAGTAAGAGGCCGATACCGGCGGCGACGAAGCCCTTGACCGGATCGCGGCCGAGCAGGACGGCGATGCTGCTGAGGCCGAACAGGGCGACCCAGAAATACTCCGCCGGGCCGAACAGCAGGGTGACCTTCACCAACTGCGGCGCGATTGTGATCAACGCAATGGCGGAGATGATGCTGCCGATTGCCGACGACCAGCAGGCGATTTTCAGCGCATAGCCGGCCTTGCCCTGCTGGGCCAGCGGGTTGCCGTCGAACGTGGTGACGATCGAGGGCGGTGTGCCCGGGATCTTCAAAAGGATGGCCGGGATCGCACCGCCGTACATGGCGCCATTGTAAATCCCCGCCATCATGCCGAGCGCCACCAGCGGGCTCATGGAGAAGGTCAACGGGATCAGAATGGCGATCGTCATCGTCGCCGTCAGGCCGGGCAGGGCACCCGCGACCATGCCCATCAAGGTGCCGAGCACGATGGCGATCAGGTTCTGAACCCGCAGCACCTCGACGAAGGCATCGAAGAAAAGCTCCATCGACGCGCCCCGTCAGAGCCCGACCACGATGTCCGCCGGCAAGCGCCGCTCGAACACCCGGATGAAAACGATGTAGATCAAGATATCGAACACCAATGCGATCGCGATTGCGACCATAGGGCGGCGATAGCCCAGAACGAGGGCCAGGGCCGGGATGAAGATCAGCGTCGAGGTGAAATAGCCGATGGTCGAGACGCCGAGCACGTAGATCGGCAAGGCCACCACGGCGATCGCCCAGCGGCCGACACTATCGAACATGTGCCAGCCCTGATCGACGGCGTCGGCCCGCAGCGCCCAGATGGCCCGCACCGCCATCGCCACGGTGAAGACGGCGGTGAAGCCGATGATCATGCGCGGGAACAGGCGCGCCTGGGCCGGGATATCAGCCAGTGATATCCAGCCGCCGATCAGCAGCGCCAGAAAGCCGGCGCAGAACGCGATCTCGACCTGTTTTTGGTTCATCTGATTTGGCGCGGAACGCGAGCGGGCGGTGGCCTCTCGCCGCCGCCCGCTAAGGTCAGCTCAGGCCGCCTATTGGCGCCACGGCGTTTCCGACCAGACCACGGCCAGATCCGCATCCGTGCTGGTCAGGAAGGCCGCGTACTCCGGCGCCGGCATGTAGTTCAGCGGAATGTTGGCCGCCTCGGCCGCCGCCGCATATTCCGGGTTCTCCAAGGCGGCGCCGATCGCCGCCGACAGGGTCGCGATGACCTCGTCGGACAGGCCGGCGGGGCCGGCAATGCCGCGCGACGAGCCGCCCAGCACCTCGATGCCTTGCTCGGTGAATGTCGGGATATCGGGCGCCATCGGGCTGCGCTCGCTAGACATCACGCCAAGGATGCGCAACTGGCCTTCCTCGGCGAACTCGATGCCCTCCGACAGGTTGAAGGCGCCGAGCGGGATATGACCGCCCAGCAGGGCTGTGCGCATCGGCGCGGTCGAGCCGAACGGCACATGGCTGAACGTGGCCCCGGTATCCTGCTGAACGACCAAGAGCGCCAGGTGCTCCGACGAGCCGACGGAACCGGTGGTGCCGATCGGCAACGCGCCGGGGTTCTCGACCGCGAAATCGATAACATCCTGCAGGGTTTCGAACTCGCTGTCCGAGCGCACGGCCCAGATGCCCGGATCGGTCACCAGGTTGGCGATCGGCGTGAAGCTGTTGACGTCGTAGCGCGTGTCGCGCTCGAACGAATAGGCGAACATCGCCGGCAAGTTGATGAAGCCGATGGTGTAGCCGTCGGGATCGGACTCCGCCAGTTCCGTAAAGCCGATCTCGCCGCCGGCGCCCGGTGTGTTCACGACCGTGATCGTCGTCCCCAGTTCGGCCTCGATATAGGGCTGGATCGCGCGGGCCGCGACATCCGTGCCGCCGCCCGGCGAGAACGCCACGATCAGGTCGATCGGCCGGTCGGGATAGTTGTCTTGTGCCATGGCCGGCACGGTGATCAGCGCCGCCACGGCCGCCGCGGTTAGGAACTTGAGCCCCATTGTTCACCCCTCCTGAATGATTGGCTTATCGACGCCGCCCGGCGGGCAGCGCCTCGCGGCCAATCATTCAATAAACGGATTGGTGAGGCAAGGGCATTAAGAAATTCTATGACTCAATTGGCAATATGGCCCTGTCAGAATCGACAAGCCCCCTCGCGGAGATGCGCAAGGGGGCCAGATGAGTGCTGGAGCCGAGAAAGCCTCGGCCGCATGGTCAGCTGCCGAGAAAGATATCGATGTTCAACTCCAAGCCGGTGACGTCCTGCACCAGGATCGAGGGCGACCCGGGTCCCAATACGTTGATCCAGGTATCACAGCCGACTTCCGTGATCGTTACGTCGTTCGGATCGTCGACACTGAGAAGCCTGATGGTGTCGAAGTTCTTCTGAAAGTCGGTGATGATATCGCTGCCGAACCGGCCTTCGAAGATAAAGGTGTCAATGGCATTGGTGTCGACCACGACCTCACTGGCCAGATTGCCCGCCAGGATGTCATTGCCGCGACCGCCGATGATGAAGTCGTTGCCGTCGCCGCCCTGAACGGTGTCGTTGCCGCGACCGCCGAAGACCTCGTCCTGGTTGCCGTCGCCGCTTACGAAATCGTCGCCGCTGCCGCCTCTAACCGTGTCGGCGCCGTCACCACCCAAAAGGCTGTCGTCCCCGCGACCGCCAAAGATCATGTCGCCCTGGTCGCCGCCATCGGCGGTGTCGTTGCCGCTGCCGCCGCGAATGGTGTCGGCGCTGCCGCCGCCCTCGATGCTATCGTCGCCGCGTTGGCCCAGCAGGCTGTCCGATCCGTCGCCGCCTCGGATCAGATCGTCGTCTCGGCCGCCATAGATGACATCGTCGTCATCCTCGCCATTCAGGGTGTCGTTGCCGGCGCCGCCATAGATGGTGTCGTTGCCGGCGAGGCCCTGGAACGAGTCATCGCCGCCAAAGCCGAACAGGCTGTCGCCAAACGCACCGCCAATAAAGACATCGTCGAACTGATTGCCGACATAAGTCCAGTCGACAGGGGCGAGAAGATTATCAACGAAGTTGTCGTCGACCGCGGCCGTGTTGACCGTATTCAACGCCGCATTGTAGCCAAAGACGTCCCATCTGGTTCCATCGCTTCCTTCGACGGTAAACCGTGTAACGGTGCCGGTGTACCGGCCATCCTCGGTCTCGCTGAATCCGGTGCCATAGACCGTCATCGTGTACAAAACGGTCCGGTCGGTCGTGGCGCCTTTAAATGGCGGAAGGGTTGCTTTGAAGGGGCTCTCGACCGTGAAGCTTTGCTTTTGCTCGGCCAAGCCGCGGACATAGTTGGGGCCAAGGAAATCACCGGTACGGATCAGCAAAGCCATGAAGTGTGGGCCTTTCTCTTTGCGGGGACGGATGGGTTTGGTTCAAGCAATGTGCATTACTGTGTTTGCACTTTGTTGAGATAGCGCCGCACCTCGGGAGCGATAAATTGTCGCGCAAGACGGACTGTTTGCGCTGCTTTATCAACGGTAAATCGTTTTTTTGGTTTGGTCGGGTCTGGTCGCACGTTGGGCGTGTAAACCGGGGGCTGCGACCGTGGCTGGCGGCTTGACCGCGAAGTGCGCGGCGTTACCTGCCTGGGTCTGTCTGCCCGACGCACAGATACGGGATTGGCAGCCGGGCGATCGGCTGCATGTCCTCGTTCAGGCGCTGATGATTGCTGCCGCGGCGTCCTGTGCCTTGCGACAAGTCATTGATGGCCAAGGATTGGGGCGAGGTCGGTCGCGCCCGCCGCGGTCTGGTCTGGGTTGCCGAAGGCGCGCGCCGCCGTCAACGCCGTCCGGCGACGGCGGCGCATGGGGATCGTCTAGATCGTGTCAGGCTCCGCCGTCCGGCGATAAACCGCCTCGATCGTGCGCCGCAGTTCGCCGTCGACATAGCGGTTGTAGATAACCCGCAGCATGCCGTCCGGTAGGATCGTGCGGTCATAGGTCTGGCGGTTGATACGGCCGTCCTCATCGATGCCAATGAGTGTCACGGTGAGAATGCCTTCGTCGAAGACGGCCACCGCGCCGATGTCGGCCGGCTCGTTGATGGCGCTCCAGCCCGCCTCGGTGGCGACGAAGTCGAGATCGCCCTCGCGCTGGATGATGGAGCCGTCCAGCCCGACGCTGACATTGCGCCAAAGCACCGACAGGCCGCCGTCCGGCTCAGGCTCGATCAGGGCGAAGGCCGCACGCGGCGGGCCGTCGCTGACCATCGTCGTCTCGCCTTCCCAATAGCCGTAAAGCTCGTCCAGCGTCGGCGGCGCGGGCTGGGTGGCGACCTGTTGGCACGCGGCCACCAGCGGGATCAGGATAAGGGCCAGCAAACGGATCGGGCGCATGGCGTCGGGCTCCGGATTCGGTTTCGGATTGTTATCCGCCCACCATGCCGCGCGAGGCGGCCCTATGTCCATGGTTTTGGTGCCTTATTGGCGTCCGACGGCAATGGGCGCGGGCGGCCGCACGGGCCCGGAAACTCCGTTCTGGACAACGCCCCGGCCATTCCCTATACACCAGCCCGCGCCGCCCATCGGCGCCCGCGCCACCGCGCAAGAAGCCCAGGTAGCTCAGTTGGTAGAGCAGAGGACTGAAAATCCTCGTGTCGGCAGTTCGATTCTGTCCCTGGGCACCATCCACCGTTCTGAGTCTTGGCAGAAAGCTCGGGACCGGCCATTTGGTCCCCGGCCGGTCTGCGCGTGTTCGCGGCGACGCCCGTCAACCGGTTTGTCGACGGCATCCGGCTTGGGGCTAGATGCCGAGGTCCTGCATCCCGGGCGGCTGGTGGCCGCTGGGGAGACGCGCAACCGTCGATAACCGGCATTGGCAACGTGCACGGGGCTTATTGGCGGCGCTGATAAACCGCCCTTCCGACGATCGCGTACTCGCCACTTTCCGCGTAGATGATCTCCAACCGATCGTCGTCCAGCACCTCGCCGAACATGATCCCTGTATCCGGGTGTTCGGCAATGACGAACGAGGCGCCATCGCTGGTGAAAACACCCAATAGGTCTTCGCTGGATTGGTTGGCATGCTGGGATCCATCATGTGGCTGTTGGTCGTCCACATGATCGAACAACCAGCGCAGCACGCCGGTAAACGCATGGCCCATCTGTTCGGTGATCTCGATTTCGAGGTCGCCCGTGTCCCCGTCCCATAACTCGCCGCCATAGATCGCGCCGCTGGTTTCGACAGAAACCCAGACGCCGACGATGTTCGGCGCCGTACTCTGGGCGACGGCGACATGAGAGGAAAAGAGGGCGATAACGCCCAGAGCCGCAAGTGCTCTGCAGAACCGTACCATTGAAATCTCCGTTTTGGTTGAGCGACCGCGGTGTCGCGAATGCCGATCGTGCAACAGAGCCACGATTCGATGACAGTTCTTCAACGCGAACCGATCAGCCGCCCAGTCGTCGCTCGTGTTCCCGAACCGACGACGGTCCGCGTCGCGCCGGCCGATCGCATCATAGCAGTGTCGCCGCGCGTCTGGCGGCCTGATCATAAAAGCCGGACATGGCGCGCATCGTTTCCGACAGGGTCTCGACTTCGTCCAGGCTGCCGGGGAAATGCTCCAGCGCGCTCAAGAGATAGGCGCGCTGGTTCTGGCGGTAGCGGGCGATCAGGTCGGCGCCTTTTTCGGTTGTGCTGTAGAATTTCTCCTTGCCCTGTTTCAGGCTTTTCAGAATGCCCGCCTTCTCCAGCTTACGCAGCGAATAGGAGATGACGTGGTCGTCGTCGACATTCAGCACGAAGGCGATGTCCGTCAGCCGGGTCGAGCGCGCCCGGTGGTGCACCGCATGCAGCACCAGGCTGTCCGTTAGGGTCAGGCCGGTTTCGCCCGCCGCTGCCAGGCAGTTCAAGGCCCAGCGTTCGAACGCCAGATGGGCGATGATCAGCGCGTATTCGAACTCCGCGATCACCCGCCCGGTTTCGCCGGATCCATCTGTTCCGGCGGTTCCGGCGGTCACGGCCGGCTTGGCCAGGTCTTTGTCCGTCGCCACTGTCTGCTCTCCAAAATGCATTCTCAGCCATGCCTACGTTGAAATGGCGTTGGGATCAACGCCTCTATTTTGCATACGATATGTCGATAAATTCTTGACGATACGCCTGCAATAACCCACCCTCGACAGACGGGTCTTTCAAGCGGCGTTACCGGGGGGGACAAAAGCCCGATGCAAGACAGACAGAGCATTCTCGACCTGCCCAAGGCGTTGGGTCTGACCGCCGTGGTGGCGATGAGCCCGGAGAATTTCGCCTATGTCAGCGGCACCCACATCATCACGGTCAATCTGATCCGGCCGCGCCACGGCTATGCGGTGATCCCGGCCGAGGGCAAGCCGGAGCTGATCGTATGCTCCATCGAGCGGACACTTGCGGAGGCGGAGGGCTGGATCGAGGACATCGTCACCTATACCGAGTTCAAGGACGAACCGGTTGCGGTGCTGGCCGCCCGGCTGAAGGCGGCCGGGCTCGATCATGGGCGCATCGGCATCGACCTGGACTATCTGCCGACCAGCGCCTTCGATCGGCTGCGCCAGCAACTGCCGGGGGTCGAATGGGTCAATACCACGGAGGAGATCGCCCGGCTGCGCGCGATCAAGTCGGAGGATGAGGTCGACCGCCTGCGTCACGTCACTCAGGCGACCCATGCGGCGGTGCTGGACGCCATGAAGGCCAGCAAGCTGGGCGACAGCGAGCAGCAGATGAACCAGCGCATCATGCAGGGCATGCTGGACCGGGGCGCTGACGGTATCCTGTTCATGTGCTTCGCCTCCGGCGACCGGACCGACCAGCCTCATGCCCACGCCACCGACCGCAAGCCGGCGCCGGGCGAGATCATCCGCTTCGATGTCGGCGCGACCTGGGGCCCATGGGCCTCGGACTTCGCCCGGACCTATTCGGCCGGTGAGCCGACGCAGATGCAGCAGGATACCTACCGCAAGTTGCGCGAGATCCAGGAAGAGACCATCGACTTCATCAAGCCCGGCGTGACGGCGGAGGCGGTGTTTCACACCTGTCGGCAAGGCTATGAAAAGCGCGGGTTGCGCTTTCACATGCCCCATATCGGCCACAGCTTCGGCCACGAGCTGCATGAATCGCCGATGCTGCGGCCCGGCGAAACCATGACCATCGAAGACGGCATGGTGCTGAATATCGAGCCCGTGGTCCTGGACGATGCGCACAGCGCCTACCACACCGAGGATCTGATCGAGGTGCGGGCCACGGGCAACCGGCTGTTGACCCTCGGTCTGGCCCCTAAGGAGATACCGACCATCGGCTGAGGATCCCCCAACGCGAAACGAGACGCGGGCAACGCCCGGACACACCCAACCGCCCGAACAGGCGCAAAGGAGGCAGGAATGAGCATTCGGTTTCGTACTCTCTTGTTGGCGGCGGCCGCTACGGCGGCCCTTGGCGTTTCATCGGTCTCGGGGGCTTCGGCGGAAACCCTGCGCCTGGCGCACCATCATGCCGTCGGCGGCACGGTCGACCTGGCCGCCGGCCGGCTGGCGGCACTGGTGGCCGAGCGCAGCGGCGGCGATCTGGAAATCGAGATTTTTCCTGCCGCCCAGCTGGGCCAGGAGTTGGAGGCCTTTCAACTGCTCGACCAAGGTGTGATCGACATGACGGTCACCTCGCTGGGCCTGATGGACCAGTACTTCCCGCCAATGGCCGTGACCTCCCTGCCTTTCCTGATCACGTCTTGGGAGCAGGCCGAGGAAGCCTTCGCCGGCGATTTCGGCGCCGAACTAGCCCAGGGCTTGGCCGAAGCGACCGACGCCCGCCTGCTGGCCTATCTCTATCTCGGTTTTCGCGACATGCTGTTCCGCGACGACCCGGTGACGGACGTGGCGAACATGGACGGCCTGCGCATGCGCTCGCCGGAGAGCTTCGTCTGGATCCGCATGTTCGAACTGCTGGGCAGCGAGCCGACGCCGGTGACCTGGGGCGAGGTCTATACCGCGATGCAGACAGGGGTTGCCGCCGGCCTTGAGTCGCCGGCCATGGCGGCGCTCGACATGCGCTTTAACGAGGTCGTCACTTCCCTGGTTCAGACCCACCATATGTTCGGCTCGATGGCCTTCGTCATCAATGACGGCGCCTGGGAAGGGTTGACCGAGGACCAGCAGGATCTGCTGACCCAGGCGGCGATCGATGCGGCCTTTTACGCCAATTTCGAGATCTCCCAGCCCGGCGAGCAGGAAGCCTATGGCCGTCTGGTCGAGGCCGGCGTCGAGGTGCTGGAGCCGGAGAACCTGGCCGCCTGGTCGGCGGCGATGGAGCCGCTCTGGGGCGAGGTCGCCGAACAGCGCCAGGGGTCGCAGCGCTTCATCGACATGCTGCGGGCGATGCAATGACTTAGCGAGATGCCTGTTGGGGGGATGATAGCGGGGGCGACGATTTGGGGCCGATAACGTGATCGACGGTACATGACGGCACAGGGCGAGCCGTCCGACCCGTCCGAACCCCCGACGGACCGGGACGCCACCGGGCGGCTGGTCCGGCTGGCGGCCATCATCGCCGGGGCGACACTGGCGGCGTGCGTCCTCCTGACCTCCGTTACCGTCGTGCTGCGCTTCGGCTTCAACGTGTCGCTGGCCTGGGCGCAGGAGGCCGGCCGCTATCTGTTCGTCTGGTCGGTCTATGCCGGCGTTTTTCTGGCCGTGATCAAGAACTCCCACATCCGGGTCACGGTGATCGCCGACCTGATGCCACCGGCTGTCCGGCGCGCCGCGGAAATCCTGATCAAGCTGGTCGCCATCGCGAGCTTTCTTGTCGTCGCCTGGTACGGTGCCGTGCTGGCGTTCGAAAACATCGACCGCCAGTTCTACACCGTCCCGTTTCTGACCCTGATCTGGTTCTACGCCTCGGTGCCGATCGCGCTGACGGCCAGCGCGCTTTACCTGTTGGGCGATCTGGTTGGGGTCACGCGACGGCCCGATCCCGAAGCGGGCTGACGGTTTGGAAATCGCCGTCCTGCTGGGCACGTTCGGCCTGCTGCTGTTGATCGGCACGCCGGTTGCCGTCGCGATGCTGGCCGCCAGCTTGCTCGACATCCTGATCTTCGGACTGCCGCCGGTTATCTCCGCCGAGCGGCTGAGCAGCGCGATCAACTCCTTCCCGCTGCTGGCCATCCCGTTCTTCATCCTGGCCGGCGTGCTGATGAACCGGGGCGGCCTGACCCAGCGCCTGGTCGATGTCAGCCGGGCCTTCGTCGGCCACTACAAGGGCGGCACGGCCCAGGTCAACGTGCTGGCCTCGATCTTCTTTTCCGGCGTGTCCGGTTCGGCCTCGGCCGACGCCGCGGCCATCGGCTCCATGCTGATCCCGACCATGAAGCGCGAGGGCTACAGCCCTGGCTTCGCGGTCGGTGTCACGGCGGCCTCGGCCACCATCGGGCCGATCATACCGCCCTCGATCGTCATGGTGATCTACGGTTCGATGACCAACATGTCGATCGGCGCCCTGTTCGTGGCCGGCCTGGTGCCGGGCCTGATGATCGGCATCGGCCTGATGGTCGTGGTCTCGCTGCTGGCCCGAAAGCATGGCTATCCAAGTGCCGAGCGCATGGTCTGGCGCCAGCGTGGCCGCACCATGATCTACGCCCTGCCGGCCCTGATCGCGCCCGCCATCATCGTCGGCGGCATCGTTGCCGGGCTCTACACGGCCACCGAGGCCGGCGTCATCGCCTGCCTCTATGCCTTGGCGATCGGCCTGCTGGTCTATCGCGAGCTGCCCTTGCGCTCCTTCTGGGGCGTGCTGATCGAGGCGGCCGAGCAGACCGCCATTCCGGTCTTCATCCTAGCCTGCGCCTCGATCTTCGGTTGGCTGCTGACCATCCACGGTTTCGGCCGCGTCGTGATCGATTTGCTCAACGCGCTCGATCTCGGCCCGCTCGGCGTGCTGTTGTTCCTGGTCGTGGTACTGACCCTTATCGGCCTGTTCATCGAGGGGCTGGCGGCCCTGATCATCTTCGTGCCGCTGATCGTGCCCTTGATCCCGGCCTTCGGCCTGAACGAGCTGCAGGTCGCCATGATCATCATCATGACCATCCTGATCGGCACGGTCACGCCGCCGGTCGGCCTGCAGCTCTACATCGCCGCCTCGATCGGCAAGTGCCCGATCAACCATGTCGTCATCTGGCCCTTCGTCGCCGTGATGCTGGCCGTGGTGCTGTGCGTGGTCTTCGTGCCGGGCCTGGTGACCGGGCTGCCGGGATGGGTGGGGTTGGGTTAGGCCGCACTGCCGCTGTCCACAAAGCAGGTTCGGCCTTGGGATGATACACTGGCCGGAGGCGCCTGCCATGCGGCGGGCGGCTTTCGCCGTTGAGATGCCGCCACTGTCGGTCCATGGAAGGTGGGTCGTGCGACGGGGGCGTCGATGGTAGTGTCACGCGCCAGGCGAGTTCACATCTCAAACAGTGATGGGCGGGCTACCATGGGCTTTAGCGAGAAGGCTGGGCGGCGTCTTGCATTGGGTCTGGGCTGTGCCATGGCCTCGACGATGTGGACCGTGCATCCGGTGCACGCCCAATTCGCCGACTGCGCGGCCCCGGGTTACCTCAGCGGCGTCGATGACCGCATGGCGAGCACCGGGCTCGCTTGCGACGAAGCTGTCCGCTTCACGATCGAAACGCCGGGCGGCACGCGGCAGGTGCGGATCGTCTATTCGACGGCGGACCTGGCGCCCGGTCTCTTGCGCGGCGTCGGAGATATCAGGGACGGTGTGGAAAGGGCGGCGGCGGCGCTGCGGTCGATCGGTCAGGGCACAACCGCCGACATCACGATCTGGGCATCCGATCTGGCGGCGCCGGAAGATGAGCTGGGCCGCACCGACGCCGTCGCCCGGCCCATCGATGCGGCCGGCAGCGAGTGCGTGATCGCGATGTATCGGGGCAGCGACACGCCGTTCGTCATTGCGCATGAGTTCTTTCACTGCGTCCAATACGCCACCGTCGGCGAAAAGACCCACCGGGCCTCCAGCAGTTGGTGGGCGGAGGGCAGTGCGGAGTGGTTCGCCAACTTCACCGTGCCCGGCCGTGCACACAGCGACGGCGATGTCGGCGCGTTCGACAGCGTTTCGCCCAACACGCCGCTGACATCCATGGCGCAGGAGGCGGTCGTTTTCTTCTTCTGGCTCAGCAAGACGTTCGGCCCTTCCATGGTCATGGCGGTGATGGAGGCCATGCCGGATGCCGGTGAGGCGGCGCAGCAGGACGCGCTGGCCGGGTTGCTGTCGGACCAGGATCTGCGTGAGTTCGCCGAGGACTATCTGGACCGGCTGATCGCCCAGCCGGACGGCCGCATCATCCCGTCGAACCCGATGGAGGGCGATATCTATGTCTGGGACGACAGCACCGAGCATGATTTAGAGGCCGATCGCTTCGTCCTCGGGCGCTTTCAACTGGAGTTCGCCTGCGGTGATTGGTCGATCGAACGGCGGGAGGAGGAGGGCGTCTGGCGCGTCAGCCTGGACGAAGACCCTTGGGAGGATTTGCCGGAGCGGCTGTCCATCTCCGGCCCCGATCCCGATACCTACCGGGTCGCCGCGTTCGGCACCGATCCACAAGGCTTTCGGGTCACGATCGAGGCGACCCGCAACCCCTGCCTGCAATGCGAGACGACCCCTGTCGACGACGAGGCGCTGTCCTGCCTAGTCGGCCGGTGGCAGTTGGCGTCGGGCGGCTATGGCGAGCAGATCGAACGGGCGCTGCGCGCGTCGGGCCAGTTCGAGTCGATCGAATATCCCAACCTAGAGTCTGAACTCGTGATCAGCCGCGACGGCACCTTTGAATTCCCCGGGCCCCCGGAAGGCTACAATGCCGAAGTGCGGACCCCCGGCGGCGATCTAGTCGTCGGCTTTGGCACGCTGGCCATGGCCAGCAACGGCCAATGGTCGGTCGATGGCGATACGCTGCACATGTGCCAGAACCCGCACCGGGCGGAAATCGACCTGACCATCGTCAATCCGGATGGCGACAGCGGCCGATTGCGAACCGGCGGCGGTCCGCCAGGCGCGGTCCAGCGATCGCGCGACTTCACCTGTGGCGGCGGCGGTCTGACGTTGATCGAAGATGGCGGGTTTGTGACCTGGCACTACACTAGGGCTGACTAGTCCTGACCGCACCCCGTCCGCGTGGCAAAGACCGCCGTCAGGAGCGTGGTGCGATCTCGCAACAGTGAAGGAAGCCAACACGTGTCGATCGAGGGATCCTGCTTTTGCGGCGCCGTCCGCTACAAGATCGATGGGAAGCTGCACGATGCGCGGTCGTGCCATTGCTCGATGTGCCGAAAGGCCTTCAGTGCACAGGCGTCGGCTTTCGCGTTCCTGGACCCGGACGAGTTCTCCTGGGTCGCGGGCGAGGATCTGCTGACCAGCTACAGCTCGAACGCCGGCGCCGGCCTGCAATTCTGCAGAGTCTGTGGCTCAACGCTGTGCGGCACGTTCGAGGGCAGGGTGATCGGCGTTACGCTGGGCTGCGTCGACGGCGATCCGGGCGTCACGCTGGGCATGCACATCTATGTCGGCTCGAAGGCGTCGTGGGAGACGATCCCGGACGGCGTGCCACAGTATGAAGAGGGGCCGCCGGGCCACTAAGCGCCTTCTGTCTGACCGGCTGGATTTGAAAGATGGCTGGCGGGAGCCGTGCCGCGCCGGTAAATGAGAGACAGCGAAGCGCAAGAGGGTAGGGGCATGGTGCCTGATGACGACAAGGCCGGGTTGCTGACTACCGGAAGTCCGTCCGACAATAGGTCCGGCGATAGCAACCAGTTGATATCCGGGTTCGAGCCTGTCGGCGTCGAGGCCGGAGCGCCGGCCGCGAAGGCCGCCGCCGATCAGGCCGCCGCCGGTGAGGTCGACTATTCGGTGTCCGGTGGCTTGGCCAATCGTTTGGCCAAGCTAAACGTCTCGCTGGCCTTTACCTCCTATCAGTCCGGCCTGCTCTATTTCATCGGTCGCAATGCCCAGGGTGGGGTCAACATCCACCAGGCGGGCATGCCGAAGCCCATGGGCCTGTGCCTTGATGATCGCGGCGGGCTGACCTTGACCGGCGACTATCAGATCCTGCGCTTCGAAAACGTGCTGGAGCCGGACCAGCGGGTGAACAACATCTTCGACGCCTGTTATGTGCCGCGCACGGTCCACGTCACCGGCCGGCTGGACGCCCACGATGTCGGGCTGGACGGCGAGGGCCGGCCGATCTTCGTCAACACCCGATACAACTGCCTGGCAACCGTCTCGGCGCGGCACAGCTTTGAACCGATCTGGCGGCCGCCCTTTGTTTCCGCGCTGATCGACGAGGACCGCTGCCACCTGAACGGTCTGGCGATGGAGCAGGGGCGCCCGCGCTATGCCACGGCCGTCAGCCGGTCGGATACGATCGATGGTTGGCGGGATCGGCGGTCGGACGGCGGCATCGTCATCGACATCGACAGCGGCGAGATCGTCTGCACCGGCCTGTCGATGCCCCACTCGCCGCGCCTCCATGACGGCAAGCTCTATGTTTTGAACTCCGGCACCGGCGAACTGGGCGTGGTCAAGCCGGGCGACGGCGCCGCCGGCAGTTTCGAGCCGTTGGTGTTCTGCCCGGGCTTCTTGAGGGGCCTCGCCTTTCACGGCGGCCTGGCCTTCGTCGGCCTGTCAAAGCCCCGCTACAAGCGCTTTGAGGGGCTGGCCTTGGACGGCAAGCTGCAGGCGGCAGACTCAGAGCCCTGGTGCGGCATCCAGATCATCGATCTGGCCACCGGCACCTGCGTCGACTGGCTGCGCATCGACGGCAAGATCGGAGAGCTCTATGACTTGGAGATCATCCCCGGCTTCGCCTGCCCAATGGCCGTGGGGCCAACAACGAACGAGGCCGCCACGCTGATCACGTTTGCAGTCGAGCAATGAGCGATCGGTTGGCTGGTCTTGCTGCGGCTTATGCGCGGGGCAAAAGCGGTGAGGAACCGCGGCAGCAAGGTCGTTCCACGCACCAATTGCATCTATTGGGCACGGCCTTGCCGCTGCCAAGTGAACTGTCCCCCGTTTCGACCGGATGCCCGGCATAGCCAAGGATGCTTGGGGAGGTCCCGAAGCACAGGCTTCAATCCCGTCGAAAACGCCTTCGCGAAACTGAAAGCTATGCTCCCCAAGGCCGCTGAGTGCACTCTCGAGGGCCGCCCAACCCCAATCGGTCGCATCGTTGACGCCTTATCGCCCAAAGAGTGTGTCAACTACTTCAGCACGTCTGGCTACGATTCCCGCGCTGGTAGGGTTCCACTCTAAAGCCTCGCCAGCTCGAAGTGCATTCCATCCTTCCGATTTGTATAGTGGCCACCCCAGTAGAAACCAATACTGTTCGCAATTTCCACCAACTCGCGCACGCAACCGCGAACTCCGTAGAGGCTTGGAACAGACCCAAGCCAGTTTTCCCTCGAGTTTATGTCTATTGCAGACCCCCAACTATGATTAGACAGGTTTGACGTTGTAAACTTTGTGCGCCCCCTTTTTAGTCGCGCACTATAGCAGCCTACATAATACAACACCCTATCCATCAAGCCCGCTTTTTCCCATTCATCGAACAACTCCAGGATCTTGGGGGCAGCTAAACGATGACAGCGGATTTTTCCTGTGGTCATGATGCGCGGAGAGCCGGTTCGCAAATCTACCATCCCTTTCAATTGGGGAATGATTTGATCTGTTATGTTGTTCTGAACCCAATCGCCGTCGACGATAATCCGTTCCGGGTTGTTCGGATCGTTGGCGCTTCGAAAACTGAACTCACCGAACAGACTAATGGCTGTTGTCGAGTCTGGTGAAGACAGGTCATTTGGCCGCTTGGGATATGTGTTCGTTTGCGGATGTAGTCCGGGCGGAAAACGTGTGTTCGAATAGCCCGTCGTCAAGGCGATCGGTATGGTCGCCTTATCGAACTCGCCGGTGGGCGGCAACCCGTGAGTGGACTGGAACGACTTGACGCCGCGTTCCGTGTCCGCGCCGAAGTCGCCGTCTGCTCCAAACTGCAGATTTACTCCAGAAGCGATGAGGAAGCTCTGCAATCGCAGAACATCGGTTCCATAGTCACGACGCTTCAATTCATATAGCCCATCAGACATGATGCATGCTTCCAAAACCTTCGAAAGATATCACCCACCATAGCAGAAAATTAGTATATTGTAAATTTGTTCTCGCGATGATGCTTGTTTGATGCAGCCAGCTCTGGTTGACTCGCTTGGAGGCAGTAAGGAGCCTGTAGAGTGCGCCACAGCTTCTGAACCGTTGGCTTTCGAAGCTGAATGCAGAGCCTAGGGCCTTCAGTTGGCTGGCTGGTCCCGAGCGTTGGTCGGCTTGACATACGGACCGGGGCGGGGGGCGGCATCGATACGATATCGATTCTGGTTAAGCTAATTCGGTACAATGGAGAGTGTCGGTCGCTCGATTCCGCATCTCATAGCGCGTTCGTGTTCGGCAGATAGTTCGTACCGCGCTACAAACGTTGCGAGGTGAACTGGCGCTAAATGGCAAGATCGTGGACCACTACCGTCTGAAGTCGACCGGCGGTTTTGCATACTCAACGGTGGCCGACCTGGCACACTACGAGGCGGCAGCGCCAACTTTCTGTGCGTCGGAGAGTGGCGGCCTATGTTGAGGCACTTCGATCGTGACGTCGTCCTGACATCCCGGCAGTCCAGGCGCCAACGACGAACGAGGCCGCCACGCTGATCACCTTTGCGCCGGACGGCTGACGTCGGGTGGCTTCCCCCTTGATCAGGCCGTGTCCTCGTCCGGCTTCAGCCACCGGCTGACCAGGCCGGCCAAGACCCCGCCGACGATGGGCGCCAGCCAGAACAGCCATAGTTTGCTGAGATAGATGCCGCCCGCGAACAGGGCCGGTCCCGTGGAACGCGCGGGGTTGACCGACGTGTTCGTTACCGGGATCGAGATCAAGTGGATAAGCGCCAGCGCCAGACCGATGGCGATCGGCGCAAAGCCGGGCGGGACCTTCGGGTGCGTGACGCCGATGATGATGATCAGGAAGAAGAACGTCATGATGGCTTCCATCAGGAAGCCCGCGCGCACGTCGTAGCTGCCAGGCGAGGCCTCGCCGAAGCCGTTTGCAGCGTAGGTCGCCGTGGCCACATCGAAACCGGCCGTGCCGACAGCGATGACGTGCAAAATGGCGACCGCCGCGATGGCACCGACGACCTGGGCGATGATGTACGGAATCGCGTCCGCTACGGAATGGCGACCCGCCGCCACCAGTCCCAGCGTCACGGCCGGGTTGAAATGACCGCCGGAGATGCCGCCGACCGCATAGGCCATGGTGAGAACCGTCAGGCCAAAGGCCAGGGCGACGCCCAGCAAGCCGATACCGACATCGGGAAAGGCCGCCGCATACATGGCCGCGCCGCAACCGCCTAGCACGAGCCATAGTGTTCCAAGGAATTCAGCCGCCAATCGTTTGGACATGCGACCCTCCCGAATCACTTTTCATCGGCAATCAGCTTCCCCTTTAACGCGAAATCGTCAAGGAGTTTCAATAATGACCAACGGTGCGACGGGAACCGAAGCCGAAGGTTCAACCGGATTGAGGTAAGCATCGGCGCGACGTGGGTGCGCGAAAGGCTGCCCGTGTTGGATCGTTCGGCATAGACTGCCGATAATCCATACCGATCCTTCAATCCGTCATCGGTCTCAGACGAGAAAGGCCTATGCCTTCGGCTTGCCGAGTGCGCAAAGCGAGCTGAAAGGCTATTTCAACAACATCGTCGGGGAGGACGGCACCAGCTATCTCGGCGAGGATTACAGCTTCTGCCATCGCTACAAGGCGGCGGGCGGCCGGATCTTCGCCTACAAGGGCCCCGGCATCACCCATTACGGTGTTTTCGGATTCGACAGCTAGAGCGCGGATCGGTCGCCTGGCGTCTCAAACCAGGCCGTGCACCTTCGCGAAGGGGTCCCATCCGGGATCGCGATGCCACTCATACTCCGCGAAGACCGCCACCTGTTCCGCCTTCTCCTCGCCGAACAGTCGGGCGACGATCGCCAACCCCATATCAGTTCCGGCCGAAACGCCGGACGAGGTTATGAACTTGCCGTCCTCGACCCAGCGCGCCTGGCGCTGCCAGGCCACGTTCGGGCCTTGCGCGGTCGCCCAGGCATAGGCGGCCTTGTTGGTCGTGGCCTTGCGGCCGTCGAGCACGCCGGCCTTGGCCAATAGGGCGCTTCCGGTGCACACGGCGGTCGTCAGCTTTGCCTTCTCCGAGGCGCTTACGATCCAGTCAAGCAACGCTTGATTGTTGACCTCCTGGCGCGTTCCGCCACCGCCTGGCACCAGGATGATGTCGTAGTCGTCGCGGTCGGCCATCAAATCGTCGACGGCGGTGCGGGGGCCGGCACCGCTAGCGACCGGTTCGGCGTGCTCGGCCACGATGCGGATTTCCATCTCGCCCATCAGCAGGCCGAACATCTCCAGCGGGCCGTAGAGGTCGAGCACTTCGAACCCGGGAAAGATCAGGGCGCCTACTGTGTTCATCGGCCAACTCCACTAGGCAAGAGACGACATATGTGGACGGTAGTTTAACCGACCATGCGGCCGTCGGGCAGGGTCAGCGTGCATGGCAGCCCGGAGTCACGTCGCGCGATGGTGAGCGTCATAGCCGGCCCGCTGGCATTTTGCTTAAGCTCGATTAAGTCGTCCGTGGCCAACCGCTTGAACGCATCCGCGGGCTCGATGCCGGCCGGGAAGGCGAGTTCCACGGATGTGATTTCCGCCAGCCCTGCTGGAGTCTGTCGATCGCCGGCACGGCCGTTGGTCCATTGGTCCGGTCTTGCGGTGCCCGGCGATTGGAACAGCATCGGCTGAGCCGGGTCGTCGCTGGCGACCGCGACCGGCAAGGACAGGCCGGCCGGCAGGAAGGGGGCCTCGTAGGGCCAGGTCTCGAAGGGCGTCGTCCCGCCATCCTTGGGCCTGACCGCGAGGCCAAAGGGGGAAGCACCGGTCTTGCGCCAGCGCGACCGCTCGCCGAGCCGGGTGCGGGCGACGGCCGGCGCCGCCAGTTCCGTGGCATCGACGGCCCAAAGCAGCTCCAGATAGGCATTGTCGAAGCAATAGCAGGCGTTGGCCGTGCCCTGGCCGACATGCCGCCTTCGGTTTGACTGGACGAGTCCGGCCGCGTTCAGCCGCTCGATTTCCTGCACGGCCTCGGGTTCGGTGAAGACGAACACATGGTCGATTTCAAGCTGGCCGTGCGCCACAACACGTCTCTTGGTTAGCTCACCTGCTCGGCATGGTGACAGGGGATCAAGCGGCCTTCAAGCGGGCGCAGTTCGGGCGTCTCGGTCGAACGGAGGTTCTCGGTTCGGCAAATGCTTTAGCTGTCGCCCGTCTCCAGCGGTTGGGTCGCCCGTTGCTGAACCTCGGGGATCAGCGCGACGGGATAGGGCGGTGCGAGCGTGCAGCGGCCGTTGTTGACCACGAAGCCGAAGCCGAGATCGGTCGCGCGCACGGGGGCGGTGTCGGTGCCGCCCCGGTAGGTCAAGCTGAACAGGCGCACCTGGGCCCAATGCTCGGTCGGGACCGCGAGGCGCAGGACCGCCGTGCCATAGCGCAGGCAGAATTCTCCGAAGTCCGTCAACTCGTCCAGGGAGGTGGCGTTCGGGCGCCGCGATGCGTCGAGCACCACCGAGACGTCGAGCAGTTGGGGTACAGGGACCCACTGCACGCCGACTTCGTGCAGGGTGGGCCTGATGCCGGAACTGAGAGGGAACCCGATGCCGCGCTCCAGTCCGGTGGTTTGCTCGGCATAGGCGACCGGGTCGTAAGGCCATGGTGTCTGGGCCAGTTCCTGGAGCAGGCGTTGCTCCGGTGTCTGCGCGCAGCCGGCCAACACGACAAGCGCGATGCCGACAACGACCCGCTTTGTTCCATGCCAAGCGCGCATTCGCATTACGATCTCTTAATGGGCGTCGACGCGGCGCGCACTCATACAATACGTGCCGTCAACCGAACGTAGATCAGATCGCGCGACGAACACCTCGAGAATCAATCGGCTGCCACCTCACGGATGACCTCCACCACCTGGTCGATGTCGCCGTCGGACAAGCCGTGATGGACGGGCAGCGCCAAGATGGTGTCGGCGAGGCGTTCGGTAACCGGCAGATGGTGTTCGCCATACATCTCGACGAACACGGGCTGCTGGTGCAGGCCCATCGGGTAGTGAACCGCGCTGCCGACCTCGTTCTCGCGCAGGAAGGCGGCCAGTTCGTCGCGGTCGAGGCCGAACCCTTCCTTATCGACCAGCACGCAGAACTGGTGCCAGGCGTGGTGCGCCCTCGGTGTCACGGTCGGCAAGGTCAACCCCGGCAGGCCGTGCAGGCCGGCCAGCAGCCGTTCACCGTTGCGTCGACGGCGCGCCAGCATGTCCGGCAGCCGATTCAACTGCGCGCGACCGATCGCGGCCGCAACATCGGTCATGCGGTAATTGTAGCCCAGCATGGTGTGGCGATACCGGCTGGGCATGCCGTGTTCCCGCAGCAGGCGCATGCGGCCGTCGCAGTCTTCCTTGTCGGTACAGGTCATGCCGCCTTCACCGACGAACATGTTTTTCGTCGGATAGAACGAGTAGGTGACATAGTCGCCGAAGCTGCCGACATCCCTGCCGTCGAAGGTCGCCCCATGGGCCTGCGCGGCATCCCATACGATCTGCAAGTCGTGGCGATCGGCGAAGGCCTTGACCGCATCGATGTCACAGACATTGCCGAACAGATGCACCGGCACAATGGCCCGCGTGCGATCGGTGGTCTTCGCCGCCGCGTCGTCCAAATCGATCAGCCAGGTCTCCGGATCGACGTCGCACATCACCGGCACGCCCCCCGCCGCGATCACCATCGTCGCCGTGGCGATGAAGGTGAAGGACGGCACCAGCACCTCGTCGCCCGGTTTCAGGAAACAGGCAAAGGCGATGTGCAGCGCCGTGGATCCGTTGATGCTGGCCACGGCGTGTCGCGCGCCGACGAAGGCCGCGAAGTCCTGCTCGAACGAAGCGACCTGCGGCCCTTGGCGCAGCATGCCGGACCGCAGCACGTCGACGGCCGCGTCGATCTCCGCCTCTGTCAGGCTGGTATCGGCAATCCCGATCATGCGAGCGTTACTCAGTGCGCGATCAGTTGGTGTTTTCGGCGTCGGCCGCGACCTGCATGCGGACGATCTGGTCCGGCTGTGCCGGCGGTTCGCCGCGCTGGATCTGGTCGACGAGGTCCATGCCCTCGATCACGCGGCCCCAGACCGTGTACTGGCCGTCCAGCCAGTCGGCACGGGCGAAATTGATGAAGAACTGGCTGTTGGCGCTGTCCGGGCTGGCCGACCTGGCCATGCCGAGCGTGCCGCGTTCGAACGGGGCGTCGCTGAACTCCGCCGGCAGGTCCGGCAAGTCGGAGCCACCCCGGCCAGTGCCGGTTGGGTCCCCGGTCTGGGCCATGAAGCCGTCGATCACCCGGTGGAAGATGATGCCGTCATAAAAGCCCTGACGGGCCAGGGTGCGGATCCGCTCGACATGGGCGGGCGCCAGGTCGGGCAACAGCTCGATCACCACGCGGCCATCGTCAAGGTCTAGATAGAGTAGGTTTTCCATGTCGGTCTCCTGGCCCTTTGCGGCAAAGCTGATGAGAAGAAGAAAGGCTGCTAGAAAGCCGAAGGCCCGGTTGGGGGTGCGGCTGGCCCGTTCAATCATCGGTAAACCCCGGATGTGCAACAAGATTGGCCACCCCAGTCAGGCGGCGCGAGGAACCCAGCACAACCGTGCGCTCCGGTCCAGCGTTGAATGGTCGCGTCGGTCAGGCGCCCGATCGCGGTGCCGCCGGGCGACGCTCGACCGCTGACCGTTCCCGTGGTACGCAGCCTGGCCTTGAGGGCCAAAGCGTCCAGGATGCCGAGAAGTCTCCTCATGACAGCAACACCGCCATCGTCCGCGCTTTCAGAACGGCTCGCGGCGCGAATCCAAGACGGAACGGCCCGGATCGCGATCATCGGCCTTGGCTATGTCGGGCTACCGCTCGCGCTTGCGTTCTCGTCCAAGGGTTTTCCGGTGGTCGGGATCGACGTCGACCCGGACAAGGTGGCCGATCTGACCGCCGGCCGGTCCTACATCGCGCATATCGCCGCTGCCGACGTGCAGGCCATGGCGGGGTCGGGAACCTTCGAGGCGACCAGCGAGCCTGAAGGCGTGGCCGACGCGGATGTCGTCATCCTCTGTGTGCCGACGCCGCTGACGCGCCATCGCGAGCCGGACCTGTCTTTTGTCTGCGACACCACGCGGTCGATCGCGCCGCATCTGAAACCCGGATGCCTCGTGGTCTTGGAATCGACCACCTATCCCGGCACCACGACGGGCGAGGTGAAACCGATTCTGGAGGCCGCCGGCCTGACATCCGGCGAGACCCTGTTCCTCGCCTACTCGCCGGAACGCGAGGATCCGGGCAATATCGACCATTCGACCGGCTCGATCCCCAAGGTGGTCGGCGCCGACGGGTCCCAGGCGCTGGCGCTCGCCACTGCGCTTTACGACAGAATCGTGCCCCACACAGTGCCGGTCTCGTCGCCGGACACGGCCGAAGCCGTGAAGCTGACCGAGAACATCTTCCGGGCCGTCAACATCGCGCTGGTCAACGAGTTGAAGGTCGTGTTCGACGCCATGGGGGTCGACATTTGGGAGGTGATCGACGCCGCCAAGACCAAGCCGTTCGGCTTCATGCCGTTCTACCCGGGGCCGGGCCTGGGCGGACACTGCATCCCGATCGATCCCTTCTATCTGACCTGGAAGGCGCGCGAGTACGATATCGCCACCCGCTTCATCGAACTGGCGGGCGAGGTCAACACCGCGATGCCCGCCTATGTGGTCGACCGGCTCGCCCAGGCTCTGGATCGCCAGGCGGCACGCGGCTTGAACGGTGGGCGCATCCTGCTGGTCGGCGTCGGCTACAAGAAGAATGTCGGCGACACGCGGGAAAGCCCGGCCTTGAAGATCGCTGATCTGCTCGCCGGGCGAGGTGCCGATGTCGCCTTCATCGATCCCTATCTGCAACAACTGCCCAGCTTGCGGCACTATCCGCACCTGAAGGGTCGCGAGGTTCTGTCATGGGACCCGCCTCAGGCACTTGACGGCTTCGATGCCGCGGTGATCGTGACCGATCATGACGGCATCGACTATCGGGCACTCGTTGACCGCGTACCCGTTGTCGTCGATACGCGCAACGTGCTGGCCAGGAACGGCATCACAGGCGCCGGCATCGTGCGGGCATGATGAGAATGCGCTCTACCTCTGAAAAAACCATATATTTCAGATTATTATAGGGCTTTTCTCATTTAGAACGAGAGCCATCTAGGCAAGCTTTTCAGCGCTCAGGACGATGCAGCAAGGATTGTCGAGATACCATCGAATGGACGGCGTCAACTCGACCTTGTCGTCGGGCAGTGCCAAAGGATGCCATTGAATGTTCCTGAGGCCGGCGGCGCGTAGAGCGGCTTCGTGGTCTTCCTTCGTCCATTGCCACATCGGCACTTCGAGATCGCCTATGACCAGCCTGTATTCCGGCGGGTCGACGATGTCGTAGCGAAAGCCGAACATCTCTTCCATCCTCGGCTCTTGCGGCTCGAACCGGGATGCCGGGTTGATCGTGTAGGTCACGAATCGGCCGCCCGCCTTCAGGTTTCTGGCGATGAAGCGGCACATCTGGGCAAGCTGTCCCGGGCTGTGCGCGTAGTGAAACAGGTAGAGCGCGGTCACCAGGTCCACCTGGCGTTCGAGTGTGAAGGTCTCGTCTCGCGCGTCGACTTGGCGATAGGTCAGGCCCGGATAACTCGGCCCCGGGCCGTCGGACTGGTTTTGCTGCGCTGCCCGGGCGATCATCTCCCGCGAGATATCGATGCCGATCACCGACTTGGCGCCGCGCTCCATCAGCGCCCGCGATAATCGGCCCTCACCGCATGCCAGGTCTAACACGTCGAGGCCTTCGACCGGCCCTATCGTCCGAAGCAGGACGGTCCATTCCAATAGCCAGTAGACGCTGTCGCCGGTCGCCCAACGCTGATAGCTGTCCGTATTCCTGTCGTAGTCCGCCACTAGTCTTCACCATCCCTGGCACAGGCCGCTTTGGTTTTGAGACTGTGCCGCCACTGTCTCATCCGTGCGCGGGACTGCCAACTGCATTGCGTTGCGCCCGTCTGTGAAAGCGGCCGTGCAGGTCCTATGATCGACCGGCGCGCCCTTGCACCGATTGCGAAGGAAAGCTTTGGACCATGGCCAGCCTGGTCGTCACCAATGCCCGGATTGTCACCGACACGGCGATCGTGAATGGCGGCGTGCATGTCGACGCCGGTGTCATCCAGGCAATCGACGGCGGCGGACCGTCACCGTCGTCCGCGGTCGATTTCGAGGGCGATTTTCTGCTGCCGGGCCTGGTCGAGTTGCACACCGACAACGTCGAAAAGCACCTGGTGCCCCGCGCCAGCGTTCGCTGGCCCCATCCCCTGGCGGCCATGATCGCTCATGACAATCAGGTGGTCGGTGCCGGCATCACCACGGTGTTGGACGCGATGGCGGTCGGCGAGTACCGGCGTGGCGGCGAACGGCGCGAGATCATCGCCGAGGCGGTGGCGGCCTTGCGCCGAGGCAAGGAGGAGGCGTTGTTTCGGGCCGACCACCACCTGCACCTGCGCTGCGAGGTCTCCGACGCCGCGGTCGTCGAGATGGCCGAGCCCTATATCGACGATCCGCTGTTGCGGTTGTTTTCGGTGATGGACCACACGCCGGGCCAGCGCCAGTTTCAGGATCTGGAGAGGTTTCGACGCTATCGGGTGGGCACCGGCATCGCCGCGCTGGATGTCGATCGTGAGATCGAAGAACTGAGGGAGGCCCAAAGCGATTTCGCCCATCGCCACCGGCACATCGTGCTCGGCTGGGCGCGTGCGCGCGGTATTCCGGTCGCCAGCCACGACGACACCACAGAGGCGCATATCGAGGAGGCGGTCGCCGACGGCATTGTCATTTCGGAGTTCCCGACGACCCGGTTGGCCGCGCGGCTGGCGAGGGATGCCGGCATCAAGGTAGTCATGGGCGGCCCGAACGTCGTGCGCGGCGGGTCGCATTCCGGAAACATTGCCGCGATGTCGCTGGCCGAGGACGGCTTGCTGGACGCCCTGTCATCGGACTACGCGCCCAAGAGCCTGCTGCACGCTGCATTCCTGGTCGCCAACGATGCCGGTTTGGCGCTGCCCGACGCCATTGCGCTGGTCACGCGCAATCCGGCCGGCATGCTGGGTCTCGACGACCGCGGCGTGATCGCGCCCGGCAAACGCGCCGACCTGCTGCGCGTCCGGCTGGTCGACGGCCTGCCGATCGTGCGCACCGTCTGGGTCGAGGGCGACCGGGTGCTGTAACCTGGCCGGGTACCTATTGTCTCCTCAAGACGAGCTTATGGCGACCGATATACATGATCATGTGGCGGGCCTGCTGAATCAGACCCTTGGCGACGACAGCAAGAGCAATCGACAGCGGCTCTACAGCGCCATTCGCTTGCTTGGGAAGTACCGGTGCCTTTTGATTGGCAATACGGTTCTAAAGCGCTGTGGGGCGACCGTTCAGTCAGGGCCGTTCGAAGGGGTGGCCCTGTCGCCCGATGTTTCCGAAGGCTGCTTTGTGCCCAAGCTTCTCGGCTGTTATGAGCAGGAACTGCATTCGGTGATTGCCGGCCTGCCGGGGCGAGATCTCGAGGCCGTCGTCAATGTCGGCTGTTCAGAAGGCTACTACGCGGTCGGGATGGCACGGCTCTTGCCGGGCGCACGGGTTCACGCCTTTGATATCAATCCAGCGGCCCGGGAGTTGTGCCGGTCGCTTGCGAAAAGAAACGGACTGGAGGATCGAATCACTATTGGCGGCGAGTTCACCAGGAGTGACTTCGCTTCCTTTGCTGACCGCAGGACACTGATTGTCTGCGATATCGAGGGCGCAGAGGAGCACTTGCTGGATCCGGAAGCGGCGCCGGAACTTGCCAAAATGCATTTGCTCGTCGAGTTTCATGAGGATTCGAAGCACGGCGCCGCCGACAGAATACTGGACAGATTTGTGGGAACGCACGGTGTTGAGCGCTTCGCAGAAACCGCGCGGGACTATACCCAGTTTCCACTGCTCGACGGCCTTGAGCCTCTCGACAAGTTTCTGGCGGTTTGGGAATGGCGATCCAGCCCGACGCCGTGGGCGTTCTTGACACCAAGAGGCGCGTAGGCACACACGATACTCGGTCAGACCTACTCTGGCAGATAGGCCCCGCCATTTTCCGACAGGTACCAGTCGACGAAACGGGGCAGCCCCTCGTCGATCGATGTGGTCGGGTCGAAGCCCAGGTCGCGGCGGCTGGCCTCTATGTCGGCGTAGGTGCGTTCGACATCGCCGGGCTGCATTGGGGCCTCGACAATCCGTGCCTTGCGGCCGAGCGCATCTTCGATCACCGCGACCAGCCGACTGACCGTCTCCGTCCGGTGATTGCCGAGATTGTAGAGGCGGTGTCTGTCCTGCTGCCCGGGTGGCCGGTCCAGCGCGGCCAGAACGCCGGCGACGATGTCGTCGATATAGGTGAAGTCGCGCTGCGGCCGGCCACCCTGATAGAGCGTGATCGGCTGGTCCGTGGCGATGGCGTGGGTGAACAGGTAATACGCCATGTCGGGCCTGCCCCAAGGACCGTAGACCGTGAAGAACCGCAGCCCGGTCATGGGCATGCCGTAGAGGTTTGAGTAGGCTTCGGCGATCAGTTCGGCCGATCGTTTGCTCGCGGCGTAGAGCGAGACGGGATGGTCGACGCGGTCGTCAATAGAAAACGGAACCTTGGCGTTGGCGCCGTAGACGGACGACGAACTGGCGTACACAAAATGCTTAAGCCGGGGCAGGCGCCTGGCGGCCTCCAGCATCACGGTCTGTCCGGTCACATTGGCCCGAACATAGTCCAGCGGGGCCTTCAGCGAGTGCCGCACGCCGGCTTGCGCTGCGAGGTGAACCACGCCCGTGATCTCCGGATGAGCATCGATCAGATCACTGACCGTCATTGGGTCGGCGATGTCGGCTTGGACAAAGCGAAACCCCGAATTGCCCTCGAACTGATCGAGGCGTGCCCGTTTGAGGGCCGAAGCGTAATACGCGTTCAGGCTGTCGATGCCGATCACGGCGTCGCCGCGGGCCAGAAGGGCCGCTGTCACATGCATGCCGATGAAGCCGGCGGCACCGGTGACCAGAACGGTCATGGGGCGCTCAATGGCAGCCAAGCGGACGCCTCATGCCGGGGCCGCAAGCGGACGGGAATCGCGATGTCGACACGGCAAGGCATGATCGGCGTCTATAGAGGCGGGTGGCATCGACGGCAAGTCGAATACGGCTGCGGAGTTCGATCGTGCACGGCCATCTCGCCTGCGCTATGTCTGGCCGCGAATCCTCACCCTGGAACCTCTCGATAGCGCCGGTGCCATGACCGATTCATCTCCCACGCGCGGCCGGGCCTTGCAGCCGGTCATTCTCTCCGGCGGGTCCGGAACCCGGCTGTGGCCATTGTCCCGGCGTGCCTACCCCAAGCAGTTCCTGGCGCTGACCGGCACGCGCAGCCTGCTGGCCGAGACTGTCGCAAGGACGATGCGCTGCCTCCCCCAAGACCGGGTCGGGCGGCCACCGGTTGTCGTCGCCAACGAGGCGCAGCAGGACCTCGTGGTCGCCGTGCTGGCCGAAAGCGCGGAGCGCGATTGCGGCCTTGTTCTTGAGCCGGCCGCGCGCAATACGGCGCCCGCCATCGCGCTTGCCGCTGGCGTGGCGCTGCGCAACGGCGAGGACCCGTTGCTGCTCGTCTTGCCGTCGGACCATGTCATCGGCCGCGAGGATCGGTTCCGCGAGGCGCTTGGCAAGGCGGCACACGCCGCGGAGGCCGGCCGCCTGGTCACGTTCGGCATCCAGCCGGACCGCCCGGAAACGGGCTATGGTTACATCCGCGCCGGTGGGGCCTTGCCAGGCCATGACGGCGTTTTCGCCATCGACCGGTTCGAGGAAAAGCCGACGCGTGACCGTGCCGCGCATCTGCTGGAAGAGGGTGGCTGGTCATGGAACAGCGGCATGTTCCTGTTCGGCGCGTCGGAGCTTTGGGCGGAACTGGAGCGCACCGCCCCGGATATCGCGCGCGCGGTCGACGAGGCGATTTCGGCCGGTTCGGGTACCGACGACGGGTTTCGCCCGGCGGCCGAGCCGTTCGGTAAGGCGCCGTCGATGCCGATCGATGTCGCCGTCATGGAGCGAACCTCGCACGGCGCGGTCGTTCCCGCCGACCTGGGATGGAACGATATCGGCAGTTGGCGCGCCTTGCTGGACATCGCGCCGAAAAACCAGGAGGGGTCGGTCGTCATTGGCGATGTGGAGGCGCGCGAGACGGCGGGCTCATATCTGCGCAGCGACGGAATTGCCCTGGTATCGATCGGCGTCAAAGACCTCGCCGTGATCGCCACACCGGATGCGGTCCTTGTCTGTGAAATCAATAAGATCAATTTAGTAAAAGGCATTGCTGAGAAGTTAGGAGAGCAGGGGCGGCCGGAGGCCCAGTATCCCAGCTTGGTTCGCAACCGCTGGGGCGTGGTTCGAACCCTTGACCGACATGCCGATGGCGTTGTGCAGAAGATCAGCATCGATCCAGGCGCAACGGCCGAGCGATCTGGGCCGGTCAGCCAATTGGTGGTCTTGGGCGGCGAGGGCAGGTTGATCATCGACAACACTGACGTCGCGGCGGCGAGCGGCGCCTTTGGCGCCGTCCAAGACCGTTACATTGCCGAAGCGGGGGCGTCGGGACTGGTGCTGCTGGAGATCGGGCCCACTTGATCAACTTGCCCCGTCGACCACGGTCTCAACAGTTAGACCGTGAGGGCGTCGGCGAAGGCGAAGGGCGACTGAAATGCCGCCCAGGTCGGCCAGGCCTGGTCTCGGTCACCGACCTGCGCTTGTCCGACGAAGGGGGCGGCACCGCCGGCGGTCCAGTCGATGGCGAGCGCGGGATCGTTCCAGAGGACTCCCCCCTCGCTCTCGGGCGCGTAGAAGTCGTCGACCTTGTAGAAGACCAGCGTGTCCGGTGCCAGCGTGCGATAGCCGTGCGCAAAGCCTTTGGGTACCAGCAATTGCTCGCCGCCCTCGGCCGTCAGCTTGACACTGACCGACTGGCCATAGCCGGGCGAACCGCTGCGGATATCCAGTGCGACGTCGATGATAGCGCCGCGCAGCACCGAGATCAGTTTCGTCTGCGCATGCGGGGGGCTTTGAAAGTGCAGGCCACGCACCGTGTCGGCCGCCGCGGAAAAGGCCTGGTTGTCCTGCACGAAGTCGACGCCGAGCCCGTGGTCCCGCCAACGCGCTTGATTGTAGCTCTCGGTAAAGAAGCCGCGCGCATCGCTGAACCGACGGGGCGTGATCTTGAGAATACCGGGCAGCTTGAAGGTTGTGATGTGCATGTCGGTCGGCAGCGGGTAGATTTGCGAGGTCGGTCTGAGATGGCGGCAACGAACGGCCGGTCAATCGATTTTCAAGTTGGCGAGGTCAGGTTGGCGAAATTATGTTGGTGAGCAGTCGACTCTTGCGGGTAGTGTGGAAAGTGTTCTCCTCTCAAGGGTGCAAATAGAGTCGGTCTGTGTTGCGCTGGCTGCAATTGCGAACTAACCCCAATTCAGCTATCGGAAGGCCGCCAATGCGAGAGGGAAGGCAACAGCCCCGATGACAGCCCATCTTGACGCCCTGGAGGCGCGCTCGGTTTACATTCTGCGTGAGGCCTTTGCCCGGCTTGAACCGCTTGGCATGCTCTGGTCGATCGGCAAGGACTCCAACGCGCTACTATGGATGGCGCGAAAGGCCTTCTTCGGTCATGTGCCGTTTCCGCTGATCCAGCTCGACACGGAGATGGAGCTGCCGGAGGTCTACGCCTTTCGCGACCGCCTGGTGGCCGACTGGGACCTGACCCTGAAGGTGGAGCTATGCCCGCCGGAGGAGGCGATGGACCAGACCTTGCCGCCGGCGACACGTTCGGCCGCGCGCAAGACCGAGGGGTTGCGTGCGCTGCTGGCACGGGATGGTTATCAGGGCATCATCGCCGGCATCCGCCGCGACGAGCAGTCGACCCGGGCCAAGGAACGGGTGTTCAGCCCGCGCCGGCTGGATGGCAGCTGGGACTTTCGCGACCAGCCGCCGGAGTTCTGGGACCAGTACAAGACCGAGGTGCCCGACGGCACCCATGTCCGGATCCATCCGCTGCTGCATTGGACCGAGATCGACATCTGGCACTACACCAAGCGCGAGGGCATCCCGGTCGTGCCGCTCTATTTCGCGCGCAACGGCAAGCGCTACCGGTCGCTGGGCGAGAAGAACATTACCTTTCCGATCGACAGCGACGCGGCGACGATCGACGAGATCATCCGCGAACTGGAAGTGACGCGCACGCCGGAGCGGGCCGGGCGCGCCATGGACCACGAGGCCGAAGACAGTTTCGAACGCTTGCGCACCAGCGGGTACATGTGACCATGACAGGCTATTCCCAGACTGGCCCTGGCCAGCAGCTGCAGATCGTCGTGGTCGGTCATGTCGATCACGGCAAGTCGACCCTGATCGGGCGTTTGCTCTACGACACCGACAGCCTGCCGGACGGCAAGTACGAAGAGGTCAAGGCGGTCAGCGAAAAGCGCGGCATGCCGATGGAGTGGTCGTTCGTGCTGGACGCATTCCAGGCGGAGCGGGACCAGGCGATCACCATCGACACGACCCAGATCTGGTTCCGGACGGCGGCGCGGCCCTATGTCATCATCGACGCGCCGGGCCATCGCGAGTTCCTGAAGAACATGATCAGCGGCGCGGCCTTGGCGGAGGCGGCCTTGCTGGTGGTCGATGCGGAGGAAGGCGTGCGTGAGCAGTCGCGGCGTCACGCCTATCTGCTGCATCTCCTGGGCCTGCGCCAGGTGGCCGTGGTGGTCAACAAGATGGACCGGGTCGGCTATGCCGCCGAGCGGTTCCATGAGGTTAAGCAGGAGATAGCGGCCTATCTTGAGAGTATCGGCCTGTCACCGACCGCGATCGTGCCGATCAGCGCGCGGCATGGCGACAATCTGGCCCGGCCGTCCTACAAGATGAGCTGGTATGATGGGCCGACGGTGTTGACCGCGCTGGACGGCTTTCACCCGATCGCGGCACCGTCGGACTTGCCGCTGCGCATTCCGGTCCAGGACGTCTACAAGTTCGACGACCGGCGGATCATCGCGGGCCGGGTCGAAAGCGGCCAGATCTCGGTCGACGATCGGATCGTGTTCTCGCCGTCGAACCGCATCGCGACGGTGAAGAGCCTGGAGGCGTGGGGTTCGCCGCAACCGCCGATCCGTGCCCGGGCCGGCCAGCCGGTCGGCATCACGCTGGACGAACAGGTCTTTGTCGAGCGCGGCGACATCATCAGCCACGTCTCGTCGGCGCCGGTCTTGAGCAATGTGTTCCGGGCCACGCTGTTCTGGCTCGGTCACGCGCCGCTTGCCGTCGGCAACCGCTATCGCCTGAAGCTGGCGACGGACGAGGCCTGGGTGACGGTCGAGGCAATCGAACACACCATCGACACGCAGACACTGGCCGACGAAGATGCCGATCATGTCGACCGCAACGGCGTCGCCGAGGTGATCCTGCGCTCCACGGAGATGCTGAGCCTGGACGCCTACCGCACCAATCCGGCGACCGGCCGTTGCGTCCTGATCGATGGCTACGAGACCGTCGCCGGTGGCACGGTCAGTCTGGAGGGCTATCCGGATCAGCGCCGGCAGTCGGGGCCGAAGTCGGAAAACCTGACGGCGGTCGAGCACTTGCTGACCGCGGACGGCCGCGGCCGGCGCAACGGTCATCGGGGCGCGGTGGTCTGGTTCACCGGGCTTTCCGGCGCCGGCAAGTCGACCTTGGCGATGCAGGTGGAACAGCGTCTGTTCGCGCTGGGCATGCAGGTCTATGTGCTGGACGGGGACAATGTCCGGCGCGGCCTGAACCGCGATCTGGGCTTCGCGCCGGAGGATCGGGTGGAGAACATCAGGCGGGTGGGCGAGGCGGCCGCTCTGTTCGCCGATGCCGGCGTGATCGTGATCACCGCCTTCATCTCGCCCTATCGCGGCGACCGGGACAAGGCGCGCGAGGCGGCGGCGGAGGACGGCTTTCACGAGGTCTACATCAAGGCCGACTTGGAAACCTGCGAACAGCGCGACCCGAAGGGCCTTTACCGCAAGGCGCGCGCCGGCGAGATCAAGGAGTTCACCGGCATTTCCGCACCCTACGAGCCGCCGGAAACCGCCGAACTGGTGGTCGACACCATGACCCACGACGTCGAGGCGTCGGTCGACCTGATCGTCGACTACATCCGCGACCGACTGGTGATCCGCAACCGGCCAACGGCCGTCGCGACCGGACGCTGACCACCATGGCGGGGGACCTTCAGGCCGGCGCCGACCTGGCGCTGGCACAGGCAGCGGCGCTGCGCGCGGGGCGCGCCCTGCGCGACCAGCAGGCTGCATTGGGCGATGTCACCGCGACCATCGGCCGGGACGTCAAGGCGGCCGGCGACAAGGCGGCCGAGGCCATCGTCCTGGGTATGCTGCATGATCTGTCGCCACACCCGATTTTGAGCGAGGAGGTCGGCTGGCATCGCGAAAAGGATGATGACGCCGCACCACACTGGGTCATCGACCCGCTGGACGGCACCGGCAACTATGTGCGCGGCGTGCCGGTGTGCTGCGTCTCGATCGCGCTGATGCGCGGCGAGGCACCCCATCTCGGCGTCGTTTACGATTTCAACCGCGACGAGCTGATCTCGGGCGAGGTCGGCAAGGGCGCCTGGCTGAACGGCCGCGCGATCACCGTTTCCGACGTATCGGACAAAGCGGCAGGGACGCTGGGCACCGGCTTCACCGTGCGCCGTGACTATTCGACCGAAGCCCTGACGGCGTTCGCCAAGCTCGTGGCGCCGTGGCGCAAGGTGCGCATGATCGGTGCCGCCGCGCTTTCCATGGCCTATGTCGGCATCGGCCGCTTTGACGCGCACACCGAAGACAGCACCATGATCTGGGATGTCGCCGCCGGTGCCGCGATCGTCGAGGCGGCGGGTGGCCGGGTTCGGATCGATCCTTTGGATGATGCCGGCGTCGTGAACGTCTACGCTGACAATGGGCGTCTCCCACCCGACGGATAGGGGCGCCCAGAACCCGCTGGGATGCTGTGCGTCCCTGATGGCAAGAGAGGTCGCCATGCCGAGCGAAAAGTTGGAGTTTCCTGGCAGCCAAGGCCACACGCTGGCGGCCCGGCTGGACACGCCCTCTGGCCCGATCCGGGCCTACGCGCTGTTCGCGCACTGTTTCACCTGCGGCAAGGACATTCTGGCGGCGAGCCGCATCGCCCAGGCGCTGAATGGGCATGGCATTGCCGTTCTGCGCTTCGACTTCACGGGCCTGGGAGCCAGCGACGGTGAGTTCGCCAACACCAACTTCTCTTCGAACATCGGCGACCTGGCCAAGGCGGCGGATTTCCTGCGCGATACGCGGGAGGCGCCGAAGATCCTAATCGGACACAGCCTGGGCGGGGCGGCCATCCTAGCGGTCGCCGGCCAGGTGCCGGAGGCCACGTCCGTGGTCACGATCGCGGCGCCCTCAGACCCTGGGCACGTCTCGCATCTGTTTGCCGACGCGCGCGACGAGATCGAGGCCGAAGGGGAGGCAGAGGTGATGTTGGCCGGCCGGCGCTTTTGCGTGCAGAGGCAGTTCCTGGAGGACATTGCCGACAACGCGCTTGCCCAACGGGTCGCGAAGCTGAAGAAGGCCCTGATCGTGTTTCACGCGCCCGGCGACGATACGGTCAGCATCGACAACGCCACTGACATCTTTCTGGCCGCGAAGCATCCGAAGAGCTTTGTGTCGCTGGATGATGCCGACCATTTGCTCAGCCGGCCGACCGACGCCGCCTATGTCGCCGACATCGTGTCCGCCTGGGCCGACCGCTATATCGCCGATCCGGCCACGCCAAAAACCGTCTATCCCAAGGCTGTCGAGGGCACGGTCGTGGTGGAGGAAACCGGCTTTGGCAAGTTCCAGCAGGCGATGGCGGCCGGCCCGCACAAGTTGTTGGCCGACGAGCCGCCATCGGTGGGCGGCGACGATACTGGGCCGACACCCTACGATCTGCTCACCGCCGGGCTCGGCGCCTGCACGTCCATGACCATCCGCATGTATGCCCGCCACAAGAACCTGCCTCTCGACGGCGTCCATGTCGAACTGGCGCATGACAAGATCCATGCCGAGGATTGCGAGCATTGCGAGACCGAGGACGGCAAGATCGACCGCATTCGGCGCAAGATCACCCTGCGCGGCGACCTCGACGATGCCCAACGGGCAAAGCTGCTGGAAATCGCGGACAGGTGCCCTGTGCACCGCACCCTGCATTCGGAGGTCACGATCGAGACCTCTTTGACGCGCTAGCGTCTCGCCCCGGGGATGATAGCGGCCGGCGCGCGCAAAGTGGTTGCCGAGATTGTCCATTTCTGGTTCATCGAACCCTGTGATCCACGGACGGTCGAATGGGGGCGGACGGGTAGGCATCCGCCTGACTTGGGAAGCGTGCGAATACATTTGGTCAACAGATGCTGAATGCTCTGAAAGGGCGGATTGTCCTCAAGCTGGCCGTCCTGATCGTTATCGTGGCCATTCCGGCCGCGTTCGCCTGGTTCGCGGTCCAGGGTTTCGTGGTGCGCAACGCGGTTGTGACGGCCGAACTCGGCATGGTGCGAGCGCCGATCGCCGGACAGGTCATAGAAAGCCCGCCGCCTGTCGAGATCGTCCGCGATGACAGTGCGCGCCAGGTTATCCTGCGCGACCCGCTCAGCGATCGCGTCCCAATCGACGCGCTGGCCGCCGAGATTGAGGGCGTATCGCGGGCGATCGAGACTCAGCAGGCAAACCTGGACTGGCATGACCAGCTCATCGCCGAGCGGGAAGATGAGCTTCAGTCCGCGCTCGCGGGTATGCGCCTTGTGCTGCAGTTCGAACATGATTCAATCGATGCCGACATCGCGGCTCAACAGGCACGGATCGTCTATTTGGCGTCGCAGAACGCACGCCTGCAGCGTCTTCAGGGCACAGCCGCGTCGCAGGCGAGCCTGGAGGAAATGACGGCCGAGCTTGGGGAGGCGCGGGCGAATCTCGAAAGCCTTCGGGCCCGGGGCTTGCGCGTCGAACAGCAGCGATTGCTTCTCAGCCAACGTTTGCCGGTGGCCGATTTCGCGGGTCTCGGGGTGACGCTGATCGATCATCTCAACGATCTCGCCATGGCGCGGCAGTCGACCGCCATTCAGCTTGCCGATCTCGAAAACGCCAGGCTGGAACTTCAGATGCGCCTCGAAAGCCAACAGCAGGCATTCGATCTGCAGTCGGAGGCGGTTCTGACCGCCCCGCCGACCAGTGTCATTTGGGAGGTATTCACTGAGCCGGGCGCCTTTGTCGCCCTCGGTTCGCCGCTATTCTCGTTCGTCGATTGCGATCGACGGCTGGTCCAGGTGGCCGTCGATGATGCGACGACCGAACTGCTTAGCCCCGGCCAGGCGGTCGAAGTCCATCTCTATGGCGACCGGGCGCCGATCCCCGGCCGGGTCCGGGGGGTCTACGGATCGGGCGGTCAGGCAACCGAACGCGCGTCGCTAGCCGCCAGTCTTTCCGCGATCGGCCCAAGAGACGCCATCGTCTTGATCGACATCGAGCCCGCCGACGACCTGTCGCGCCAGTACCGCCACTGCGATATCGGGCGCACGGCCTATGTCGCATTCGACGGCATCGGCGCCTTCGAACCGTTCTTCAACCGGTTCTGAGGAAGTCCCGCATCATCCGGCCGTATCACCCGGCCGCATCACCCGGCCACAGACAAGGCGTCCGGGCTGCCGGGTTCCGGTGCCTTGGCGGGAAAGACCGAGACAAAGGCGTGTTCGACCTTCTGCTTGATCGCGTCTTCAACGGTCCGGCAGGTCTCAAACGCCGTTTGCACGGGGGCACCATCGTCAAAGCTGAGGCCGATCTCGATATATTTGTGATAGCCCACCCGCCGGGTGCGAATGAACGGGACGCTGGACCAGTTGTCGAACTGATCGACGATCTCGCGCACGACCGCCAGCTTGTCTCGCTCGTCGATCGGCGCATCCAGCAAGGTCAGAACGCTGGAGGTCAGCATGGTGACCATCGTGTAGAGGATCGCGCAGAGGACGAAGATCGCGCCGATACTGTCGATCAATGCAAACAATTCGGGGTCGGGGATGACGACCGCGGCGGTCGAGATGGTCACGGCCACCGACGATGCCAGCATGATGATGCGGTTGCGGATCTGGCCGCGCAGAATGATGGAACCGTCGGACCGGTTCGCCCGGACCATGCCCCACAGACACGCCGCATTGATCATCACATTGATGTACGAGAAGCCGGCAAACAGCAGGCAGATGACGTAATTGGGTGTTTCGACGCCGGCGATCAGATTGGCGATGATCCGGCTGCCGATGAAAACGGCGCTAAGGCCCATGCCGGCGGCGATCGCGATTTGTACCAGGATTTGGATTTTCTCCAGCCCGAATTCGAACTGGCTGAATTTCCGCCGGTTGATGGCCAGCAATATCGTCAACGAGAAGATGTCTATGATGTAAAGCAGTGTCGCGCGTATGGCCTCGCCGGTTCCCGACGCGGACCCGGACATAAAGCCGAGCCCGATGATCGGGACCGCCATCGCCAGATCGGCGAAGAAGGCGCGGACCAGCGCGCGTTCATCCGGCGACAGGCGCATCGCCCTTCTCCCAACTGCTGAAAGCCCCAACCCAGACGGGCTGTGCCAATCGCTCGTTGGTCCTACACCTGATCGAAGAACACCGGCCAACGCCATCGGCCATTGGGCCCCTTGTGACTGACATGACGATCACGGGCTTTGCTCCAGCGCCGCCAGCGCGTCCTGATCGCCGGCATCTCGGTGCTCCGCCGGAAACACCGCGACGAAGGCGTTGGCCACCTTGCGCCTGATGCCGTCTTCGATGACGCCGCACGTTTCCAGCGCTGTGCCCATCGACGTCCCGTCGTCGAAACAGAGGCCGATTTCGATGTATTTGGTGTAGCCAAGGCGCCGGGTTCGAATGGTCGTGATGCTTGCCCACCGATCGAAGTTGTCGACCACCTCGCGCACGACCAGCAGCTTGTCCCGCTCGTCGATAGGGGCGTCCAGCAAGGTCAGCACGCCCGATTTCAGCATGTTGACCATGATGTAAAGCGTGACGCCCAGGACGATGCAGGCGCCGATCGTATCGATGACCAGGAACAGAGACGGATCGTTGACGACGATGGCCGCCGTCGAAATTGTCGCCGCGACGGAGCTGGCCAGCATGATGAACCGGTTCTTGATCTGCCCTTGCAAAATGATCGACGGCGCGCGTTTCTGCTCGCGAACCAGTCTGATCGCGAGGTACGTGTTCTCCAGCACGTTGACGTAAGAGACGGCCGCGAACAAGAGGCAGAAGACGTAGCTCGGCGCCTCACGGCCCGTGGTCACGTTCTGGGCAATCCGTTCACCCATGGCAAAGGCGCTGACCGCGATGCCGAAGACGATAATTATCTGAACCAGGATCTGGATCTTTTCGACGCCGAACTCGAACTGGCTGAACTTCCGCCGGTTGATCGCCAGCATCATGACCAGCGCAAACAGGCTGATCAGCAAGCCGAGCCCGTTTCGGATCGCCTCGCTCAACGCCGATGCCGAGCCGGAGAGAAAGCCCAGTATGATCAGCGGGGTTGCCGTGAAGACATCGGCCACGACCGCGAGTGTTAGGGCGCGTTCCGGCGGCGAGAGACGCAACGGTATCTCCAGAAGCGAAAGAGGCCTGATCCTCTTTTAGTCGCGCGGCCCGGCCTTGGCCATCGAAAGCCAAGGCCTGCGCGCGCGCCAAGAGGATTCGTACCAGAATTGTATCGATTTACGTCAAACAATGTTTCGATTGCCGCAGGACAATGTGTGTGCAATATGGGGTCAATCTGAAGTTAAGTCGGGCAATTGACCCCAAGCGATACTGTCATGGTTACGTGGACTCCCTCGCTGGCCGATCGGCCGGGACCGAAATATCTGCGCATCGCCGATGCGCTGGCCGAGGACATCTATGCCGGCCGCCTGAATGTCGGCGACAAGGTGCCGCCCCATCGCGATCTGGCGTGGCGGCTGGGCGTCACCGTCGGCACCGTCAGCCGGGCCTACGCGGAGGCGGAGCGGCGCGGCCTGCTGGTCGGCGAGGTTGGGCGCGGCAGTTTCGTGCGCGCCGGCGCCCGGTCGGCGGCGACCTTGGACATGCCGTCGATCGGCGGTCCGCAAACGATCGAACTGGCGATCAACCGGCCGCCCACCGCGCCCGCCGTGAAGGCGTTTTCCGAGGCGCTGATGGCCCAGGCCGTCAATCCGGACCTGGCGGAACTGATGAACTATCAGTCGCACACGGGGCTGTGGGATCATCGGGCCAGCGGCGCGGCCTGGCTGCGCCAGCGTGGCGTCGATGCCCGGACCGAGACGGTGCTGGTGATCAACGGGGTTGAGCACGGCCTGGCGGCGGCCTTCATGGCGCTGGCTGATCCCGGTGAAGCCGTTCTGGTGGAGGAGCTGACCTGGTCCGGCACGCGGGCGCTGGCCAGCCTCATGGGCCTGCGGTTGAAGCCGGTCAAAATGGATGATCAGGGCCTGGACCCGGACGCCTTTGAGGCCGCGTGCAAGTCGACCGGCGCGCGGCTCGTCTATCTGAACCCCAATATCCACAACCCCACCAGTACCGTTTTGGCGGAGGACCGGCGCCAGCGGATCGCCGACATCGCCCAGACGCACAACGTCACCATCATCGAGGATGACGTCTACGGGTTCCTGATGCCGAACGGGCCGCCACCGCTGGCGGCTTATGCGCCGGACCATACGGTCTACGTCACCGGCGCCTCGAAGGTCATGGCGCCGACCTTGCGGGTCGGCTTCGCGCGGATGCCGGAAAACCGGGTTGGCCGCTTCAGCGCCGCGGCGAGGGCGGCGAACTGGATGGCGCCGCCGGTGCTGGCCCAGATCGTCGCCGAATGGATCGAGGACGGCACCGCCGGACGGCTGGCGGCGGCCATTCTCGCCGATGTCGAGCGGCGCCAGGCGATCGCGCGCCGGTGCCTGGGCGGTGCACAGTTCCGCATGGCGCCGGGCAGCTTTCACCTTTGGCTGACGCTGCCGGAGCCGTGGCGGGCCCAGGAGTTCGTTGACGCGGGGCGCGGCCGCAACCTGTCATTGGCGGCGACGGATCTGTTCGTGCCGGGGCGTGCCGAGACACCGCATGCGATCCGCGTCTCCGTGACCGCGCCGACCGATCTCGGCGACCTTGAGGAAGGGCTGAACCGTCTGCGCGACCTTCTGTCCGGACAGCCGGAACCCTGCTTGGCCGTCGCCTAGGAGCACGTGATGTACGCCCCCGAGCCCTTTGCCTGGCGCGACCAGGACGCCCTTTGGCGCGCATTGCAGGCCGATAGTTTTGGCCTGTTGATCGGCCCTGGCAGCGCCGGCGAGCCGCCATTGGTGAGCCATCTGCCGTTCTTGGCCGAGCCGCAGTCCGGCCGATTGCTGTGTCATGTCGCGCGCGAGAACCGCCAATGGCAGGCGATCGGCGGTGGCGCGCCCGTGCGCTGTGTGTTCAGCGGCGCGCATGGCTACGTCTCGCCGACCTGGTATGAAAAGCCGGACCGGGCCGTGCCGACCTGGAACTACGTTGCCGTCCACGCGATCGGAACCGCGAAAGCGGTTGAGGATCAAGACTGGCTGGATGATCTGGTGACGCGGCTGTCGGCTGCGCGCGAGCACGCGGCAGGTTGGCACCCGGGCATGATGCGGCCGGCGGCCTATCGCGCGATGCTCGATGCGATTGTCGGCATCGACATCGCGGTCGAGAACCTGGAAGGCAAGCGCAAGCTGAGCCAGAACCGGTCGCCGGCCGATCAAGCCCAGGTGGCCGCCGCGCTGGCCGCGAGCGAGTGGCCGGGCGATCACGCCTTGGCCGAAGAGATGGCCCGTGAGCAAGGGCAAACAGCATGAACATCCTGTCGATCCAGTCCAGCGTCGCCTACGGCCATGTCGGCAACAGCGCGGCCGTGTTCCCCCTGCAGCGGCTGGGCTTTTCGGTCTGGCCGGTCATCACCGTGCATTTTTCCAACCATCTGGGCTATGGCGCTGCCCGCGGCCCCGTCTTGCCGGCCGAGGATGTCGCGGACGTCATTCGCGGCATCGAGGAGCGGGAGGTGATGGTCGATTGCGACGCGGTGCTCAGCGGCTATATGGGCGACGCCTCGATCGGTACGGTCATTTTGGATGCGGTGGACACGGTCCGCCGGCACCGTCCCGACGCTGTCTATTGCTGCGACCCGGTCATGGGCGACGTCGGCACCGGCTTTTACGTCCGGCCCGGCATTCCGGAGTTCATGCGCGACCGGGCGGTGCCGGCCGCCACCCTGGTCACGCCTAACCAGTTCGAGCTGGAGTATCTGACCGGGCTGGTGCCGACCGACCTGGCATCGGTGCTTGCCGCCGTCGACAAGGTCCGCGCGATGGGGCCGGAGGTCGTGTTGGTCACGAGCCTGCGCCGGCATGACGGCCCGGCGGACCGGATCGAGATGCTGGCCGTGTCGGGCGAGGGGGCGTGGCTGCTGTCGAACCCGTTGTTGCCCGTCGACGTGAATGGGGCCGGCGACGCGACGGCGGCCCTGTTCCTGGCCCATTGGCTGGCCGAACGGTCGGTCGCGGACGCCTTGTCGAAAACCGCCGAGACCATCTACTCGGTACTGGAACGCACGCTGTCTGCCGGAACGCGCGAGATCCAGCTGATCGCCGCGCAGGATGCCATCGCCGACCCGCCGCGCCGTTTCGATGTAGAGAAGGTGCGCTAGGCCATGTCGGCCGCCAGTGATACCGGCGGGCGCCAGCTTTGGGCCTATACCCTGCTGCTGCTGGCACCGCTGTTCATGGCGTCGAACGTGGTCTTTGGCCGCGATGCGATCGACACCGTGCCGCCGATCGGGCTCGCCTTTTGGCGCTGGGTTATCGCGTTTCTGATTCTGCTGCCCTTTGCTTGGCCGGGGCTGCGGCGCCATGCGGCCCAGCTGATCCGCGCGTGGCCGTTGCTGTTGCTGCTGGGCGCGTTGGGCATGGGGGTTTGCGGCGCCTTTGTCTATGTCGGCCTGCACCACACGACCGCCACCCATGCCGGCCTGATCTATGCCGCGTCGCCGATCTTCATATTGCTGATCGGGGTGCTTTTCGGGGGCGAGCGGCTCGGCGTCGTTCAGTGTCTCGGCGTCGCGCTGGCCGTCTTGGGCGTGGTCGTGATCCTGACCCGGGGCGCGCCTCAGGCCCTGCTGACATTCTCGTTCAATATCGGCGACCTGTGGGTGCTGGCGGCGACGGTCGCGTGGGCGGTCTATTCGGTCTTGTTGAAGCGCCGCTCGCTCAGGATCCCGACGATTCCGCTGTTCGCCGCCATCGCGTTCGCCGGGATCGTCTGTCTGGCGCCGTTTTATGCCTGGGAAACCTTGGCCGGGCGGCCGGTCTTGTTGACCGCCGAAGCGGCGACCAGCGTCTTGGCCGTGGCTTTGATTGCCTCGGTCCTGGCCTTCAGCGCCTATCAGCAAGGCATCGCGGTCATCGGCGCCAGCCGGGCAGGGGTCTTCATGTATCTGATGCCTGTCTATGCGGCGCTGCTGGCCGTCCTGTTCCTCGGCGAGCAGTTTCGAGCGTTCCACGCGATCGGGTTGAGCCTGATTCTACCGGGCCTGGCCCTTGCCACCTTGATGCCCGCCCGACGCTGGAGGGTTGGCAGAACGGCCTAAACCGCTTACAGCGGAGGGCATGTCGGAAGTTGCCATTGGGCTTTTGGTAGTTGCGGGCCTGCTGACGCTGGTCAGCATCCTGCAGCCCTTGACCGAACGGCTGCGAATTCCGCAGACCGTGATGTTGGCCATGGTCGGGATCGCGGCCGGTTGCCTGCTGCTGCTGCCTTACTCGCCAACCGGCGGGGGGCTGTGGGACGACACGGTAAGCGCGCTGACGGATCTAGAGCTGCCGGCCGAGATCCTGCTGACCATCTTTCTTCCCGTTCTGCTGTTCCATGCCGGCCTGACAATTGATGTGCGGCGGATGTTGGACGATGTGGCGCCGATCCTGTCGATGGCGGTCGTCGCCGTTGCCGTTTGCACCGCGTTCGTCGGCTTCGCCGTCGGTTTCGTCTCGACCATTCCGTTGGCCGCCTGTCTCCTGCTTGGCGCCATTATCGCCACCACCGATCCGATTGCCGTGGTCGGGGTCTTTCGGGATATCGGGGCGCCCAGGCGGCTGACCATCCTGGTCGAAGGCGAAAGTCTGCTGAACGACGCGACCGCCATTGCGTTGATGACGGTGCTGCTCGATTTCCTGGTGCGCAGCGCAACCACCGAGCCGCCCGACGTCCTGCTGCTCTTTGCCAGCGATTTTTTCGGCGGCGCCGCGCTCGGCGCCGTCGGTGCCTGGATAGCCGTGGCCCTGTTGAAGCTGATCCGGCAAAGGCCTCTGGCCGAGGTCACGGTCTCGATCGCGCTGCCTTACATCCTCTACATCCTGGCGGAGGACTACATCAACACGTCCGGTGTGATGGCCGTGGTGATCGCCGCGCTGGTGATCGGTGCGCGGGGGCGCACGAATGTCACGCCGCAAACCTGGTCGATCATGATGACGGTGTGGGACCAGATCGTCTTTCTGGCCTCGGCCCTGGTCTTCATCATGGTCGCGATGAAGGTGCCCCAGATCCTGCTGCAGGTCTATTGGTCGGACCTTCTGGTCCTCGCCATCATGATTGTCGCGGCGTTTGCCGCGCGCGCGGTGTCGCTGTTCGGCCTCATGCCGATGCTGCGCCGGCTGGGCTTGGCGGAACGGGTCAGCAACAAGTTCAAGCTGGTGATGCTGTGGGGCGGGCTGCGCGGTGCGGTGACCTTGGTACTGGCGCTGGCCATCATCGAGAACAACGCCGTGTCGGACGAGATCAGCCGCTTTATCGGCGTGCTCGCCATGGCCTTCGTGCTCTTCACGCTGTTGGTCAACGGCACCACGCTTCGGCCCATCATGCATATCTTGAAGCTGGATCGGCTGTCGAACATCGACCGCGCGCTGCGCGATCGAACGCTTGGTCTGGCGCTGTCGGAAGTCGCGGACCGCATCATGGATGTGTCGGAGCGCTACCGCATGGGTGGCCCGGCGACGGACGCGCTGGTCGAATCCTATCGCCAACGCCGAACGGCGGCGATCCAGCGGCGCGAGAACCTGATTCTCGACCCGGAGGAGGAGTACCGCCTGGGCCTCATCATCCTGGCGACCCGGGAGGAGGAGCTGTACCTCCACCATTTCGGCCAGGACACCGTCTCGCGCCACACGGCGGTCGAACTGGTCGCCAAGGCCGGGCGGATGCGCGATGCCGCCAAGACCCAGGGCCGCGACGGCTATCTGAAGGCAGCAGAGGGCAGTCGGCGCTCTCGGATTCTGTTTCAGTTGGCGATGTGGTTGCAGGCGCGCCTGCGGGTCGGCCATTTTCTGGAGCGCCGGTTGGCCGATCGCTTTGAGAACACGACCATCACCCGCATCGTACTCAGCCGGCAATTGGAGTTCACCGACGGCAAGCTGCTGCCGCTGATGGGCCGCGCGGTCTGCCTGCGACTGAAGGATGTTCTCGTCGAACGACTGCATACCGTGAACAACGCGCTCGATGCTTTGCGCCGCCAGTTTCCGGACTATGCGGAAAAGCTGCAGACCCGGTTTCTGCGGCAGGCGGCCCTGCGCTTGGAGGAGCGGGAGTACGACGCGCTGGCCGAAGAGGGCGTTCTGAACTCGGAGATCATGGTCAATTTGAAACGCAGGATCGGCCAGCGTTGGGCGACCGTGGCCCGGCGGCCCTCACTGGATTTGGGTCTGGACACCGAAACGCTGGTCAGGGGCTTCCCGCTGTTCGAGGGCTTGCCGGACGGTCAGATCCGCCACATCAGATCGATGTTGTCGCCACGTCTTGCCGTGCCGGGCGAACGCTTGATGTCAAAGGGCGAACGCGGTGACTTCATGCTCTTCATCTCGTCCGGCGCCGTCGAGGTCCACACCGAAGAGGCGCGATTCAGCCTGGGCCGGGGCGATTTCGTCGGCGAGATGGCGATCCTGGACGGCAAGCGCCGACGGGCCAACGTGACGGCCGTATCCTACTGCCAGTTGCTGGTGCTGCCGGGCCGCGACTTCCGCCGTTTTGCCAAGGCCAACCCCAATGTTCGCCAACTCATCAAAGACACCGCCGACGAACGCGCCGCCCGCCTAGACGAGGCCGATCCGGCGCTTGTGGAGCGCGCTCAAGTAGAGGCCGGTTGATGCAACGCGGCTTGCCGATGTGGGTCGGCACCAGCCAAGTCTGGCCGGGCGGCGCTTCTGCGGGTTTGCTATCAAGCCGCTCGCGCTCTGCGGAAACGCGCGTTGGCTGCCGAGGCTCGGATTGAGCGCGCGCCGGCCGCCCAGACTGTGAGCGAGTCTGCGCGATCGAGTAACGTCGATTGAACTTGACGTAGTCCATACACGCGTTGAATGATGTGAACGAGCCTTTCGCCAGGAAGGATGCGCGAAACGCATGACAACTGGCGCTGGCTCGGTCACGTGTTTGCCATTGCTATCCCTGGTTGTTGAGCGGTCCCGACTGATGGTCGGACGCATCGATCATCACCCCACATAACTCGGCGAGGAAACCAATGAGAATTCAACACTTCATCGGTGTCGCAACGGCTTGCATATTGGCGGGAGCGTTGGTGGTCGACGCGCATGCTGCATGTGAACCCTTTACTGCCTTCACGGAGAACGACGAGACCGAGAGGTACTTCTCTGATTTGGATGACAGCGGTGGCGTAAGCACCGGTGACAAGCGGCTTATTGGCCTCGTCTTGCTGGATGCAGCCGGCGCCCAGATAGGTGAGCGTTACATGTCGGTCACGGTTCTCGAGACCAATGCAGACGGCAGTGCTGGCCCGATACGGGTCGACAGTATCAGCATTCTCGAAGACGGCGTAATCCTTGACTCTTCCGTCGACACCCAGACCCTCGTTCGAAGCGTCGACAACACGGACAGGCCGCCCCGCAATCCTAGCGACGTAAGAATCTGGCCGGTGGTCGGCGGGATGGGGGCCTATACCGGCGCGACCGGCACGGTTACGAGTACGGTCAGCGAGGATGGCGGGTCTGAGATCGTTTTCACGCTTGCGTGCGAATAGGCGCGGGCACCGGATTCCCTCTGTCGTAATGGCCATGTCCGCTAGAGGTGCCCGGACGATCTAGCCGTGGCAAGGGGCGATCGGCCCGATCAATCGACGGCGACCTTTGTCACCGTTCGATCGGCACCGTCATCTCGATGCCGCCATAGCCATGCACGCTGTCGCGGGCGCGGATCGTGACCGTGTCGACCTCCGGCGGGATCACCACGCCGGACAGTGAACGGGTGAAGGGCTGTTCGGTCACGTGGGGATGGGCGAGGACGCGTTCGCCCAAAACGGTACCGTCCGGCGCCAGCACGTCCCATTGATCGGCATAATGGTCCCAGCCCTCGTCTTCGTGGGCCACCGTGACGTCGAAACGCCAGGTGCCGTTGGCGCTTTGGCTCGCCTCGACCGCGACCACGTCGGCCTCACCTGCCTGGGCGTTGGCGCCCGCCATGACAGCGCAGCCGACCGCTACGGTCGCGACAAATCGAAATGCTGGTTGCATGATGCCTCCTTATGCTGGCCACCAAAATGGCGTGGCTGCCTCTGGCGGCAACTGAACTTTTCGTGTCAGTAGCGCCGGGTCGGCCGGTCGAGCACCTTGCGGCCCAGCAGGCTGGCGCAGAGATCGACCATCAGGCGCGCCGTGCGGCCGCGCTCGTCCAGGAACGGGTTCAGCTCGACCAGGTCCAGCGAGGTTACCAAGCCGCTGTCGCACAGCAACTCCATCACCAGATGGGCCTCGCGGAAGGTGGCGCCGCCGGGCACCGTGGTGCCGACCCCCGGCGCGATGTCGGGGTCGAGAAAATCGACATCGAGGCTGACATGCAACGCGCCGTTGGCGGCGGCGACGGTTTCCAGGAAGGCGCGCACGGGCGCCGCAATGCCATGTTCGTCAAGCGTGCGCATGTCGTGCACGATGATCGGGTTCTCGTGGAGGAACCGGTTCTCCGCCTCGTCGACCGACCGGATGCCGATCATGCAGATATGCTCCGGCCGGACCCGCGCCGAAAGCGGCGGGTAGACGCCGTCGAAGCTCTCCAGCCCGATGAAGTAGGCCACCGGCGTGCCGTGCAGATTGCCGCTGCGGGTCGTGGTCAGCGTGTGGAAGTCCGGATGGGCGTCCAGCCACAGCACGAACAGCGGCCGCCCTTGTTCCTGCGCATGACGCGCGACGCCGGGCACCGTGCCGATCGACAGGCTGTGGTCGCCGCCAAGAAAGATCGGCATATCGACCTGGTTCGCGGCGTCGTAGGCCGTCTTGTCGATCGCCTGGGCCCAGCCGACCGTCTCCGCGAGGTTGCGCAGCGCGCGGTTCGGATGGGTCATCGGCGCTATGGCATCGGCCTGCACATTGCCCCAGTCGCTGACCGCGTGGCCGAGATCGCGCAGGCTGGCCTCCAGGCCCGCGGTTCGGAATGCGTCAGGCCCCATCAGGCAGCCGGGCTGGCTGGCGCCCGTTTGCAGGGGAATGCCGATCAAGGCGCAGGTCAGCGCTTTCATGACGCTTTCCGGTGAATTGATGCGGCGCGGCCAAAGTCGCTTCGGCACATCGCCTGGCTGAGGCCCGCTGTGGCCGTCATGCGCGTGGTCATTCTGCTGTTTCTTAGCGCAGGATTTGATTTATTCGTAAGCTGACGGACCCGAGCCTACCACCATCTCAGGCGAGAACGCATAGGACATCGCCATGGCCTTTGCCGACAACCCCACCCCCGACCTTGACCCCCAGCGGCGGGTGATCGCGGCCCTCTATCGCGCGCCGGAGGGCGACGTGGTGCGCGATCTGGTTCAGCGTGCCGAGGTGGCGCCCGATGCGGCGGGGCGGGTCAAGGCCCGGGCCCGTCAGCTGGTTTCCGGCGTTCGGGCCAATCGGCGCCGATTCGGCGGGGTCGACCAGTTTCTTCAGGAATATGGGCTGACCACAGACGAGGGCGTCGCGCTCATGTGCCTGGCTGAGGCTTTGTTGCGCATTCCCGATGCCCACACGGCCGATCTGCTGATCGAGGACAAGATCGGCGGTGCCGACTGGCAACGGCATGTCGGACAAGGCGAGGGGGCATTCGTGAATGCCTCGACCTGGGCACTGATGCTGACCGGCCGGGTCATGCGCCTCGACGACGGCATCGGCGAGCCAGCGAGCTTTCTCGGCCGCATTGTCAAGCGGGCTGGGGAACCGGTGATAAGGGCCGCAATGCGCCACGCCATGCGCATCATGGGCCAGCAATTCGTGATGGGCCGGACCATCGGCGAGGCCGTGAAGCGGGCCAAGGAGCACGAGGCCCAGGGCTACCGCTACAGCTACGACATGCTGGGCGAGGCGGCCCGGACCGAGGCCGACGCCCAGCACTATTTCGACGCCTACCAGAGGGCGATCGCGGCCATCGGCAAGGATGCCAAGGGTGCCGGCGTCATCAACGGGCCTGGCATATCGGTGAAGCTGTCGGCGCTACACCCCCGCTATGAAACGTCCCAGCGGGAGCGCTGCGTGCCGGTGTTGACGGAGCGGCTGCTCGTCCTCTGCCGGGATGCGAAGAAAGCGGATATCGGCCTGTGCGTCGACGCCGAGGAGGCCGACCGCCTGGACCTGTCGCTCGACATCATCGAGGCCGTGGCCGGCAATCCGGACCTGGCTGGCTGGAACGGATTCGGGCTTGCCGTCCAGGCCTATCAAAAGCGGGCGCACGCGCTGATCGACTGGCTGGCCGACCTGGCCCGGCGCACGGAGCGGCGGCTGATGGTGCGCCTGGTGAAGGGCGCCTATTGGGACACGGAGATCAAGCTGGCGCAGGAGGGCGGCCTGCCGGACTATCCGGTCTTCACCCGCAAGGTGAACACGGATGTCTCCTACCTGGCCTGCGCCCGCAAGATGCTGGGCCGGCGGGACGTGTTCTATCCGCAGTTCGCCACCCATAACGCCCACACGGTCGCCTACGTGCTGGAGGCGGCGGGCGACCGGGAAGGCTATGAGTTCCAGCGCCTGCACGGCATGGGCGAGCCGCTGTATGACCAGCTTGTCGGGCCGGACCTGCCGGTGCGGGTCTATGCGCCCGTCGGCGGTCACGAAGAGTTGCTGGCCTATCTGGTGCGCCGCCTGCTGGAAAACGGCGCCAATACCAGCTTCGTGAACCGGTTGCAGGACGATGCCGTGCCGATCGACGACATCGTCGCCGACCCGGTGGCCGAGGCGGCAAGCCACGAGGACCCGCGCCATCCGAAGATCCCGCTGCCGGCCGATCTCTACCGGCCGGCCCGGCGCAACTCCGCCGGACTTGATTTCAGCGATCCGCCGACCTACGGCCCCGTCTTGAACGTCATGGACGGTTTCGGCGGCTGGCAGGCCACCGGACTGATCGACGGCCAGCCAGTCGGCGGAACAGAGCGCGAGGTTCGCTCGCCCTACGATCACCGCCTGACGGTCGGGACCGTGCGCGAGGCCTCTGCGGAGGATGCCGAGCGCGCCATGGCGGCTGCCTCGGCCGCCTTTGCCGATTGGGACCGGATGGGGGGCGTCGCCCGTGCGGATGTTCTCGACCGCATGGCCAACGCCCTGGAGGTGAACCGGGCCGAACTGATGGCGCTGGCCTGCCGCGAGGCGGGCAAGACCCTGCCCGACGCCCTGTCGGAGGTGCGCGAGGCGGTCGATTTCTGCCGCTATTATGCCGAACGGGCGCGGTTGGATTTCGACGGGCCACACACCCTGCCCGGGCCGACCGGTGAGGCCAATTCGCTGGCCCTTCGGGGGCGCGGAGTGTTCCTGTGCATCAGCCCATGGAACTTTCCGCTGGCCATCTTTACCGGCCAGATCGCCGCCGCGTTGGTCGCGGGCAATTGCGTCATCGCCAAGCCGGCCGAACAGACGCCGCTGATCGCCTGGCGCGCCGTTTCCCTGTTTCACGAGGCGGGCGTCCCGCCGGCGGTGCTGAACCTGCTGCCAGGCGACGGCCCGACATTGGGCACACCGCTATTGGCCCATCCGGCGCTGGCCGGCGTCGCCTTCACCGGCTCGACCGACACGGCGCGGCTGATCAACCGCGCGCTGGCCGACCGGCCCGGCCCGATCCTGCCGCTGGTCGCGGAGACCGGCGGCCAGAACGCGATGATCGTCGACAGTTCGGCCTTGCCGGAACAGGTCGTGCTCGATGTCATCGCCAGCGCCTTCCAAAGCGCCGGCCAGCGCTGTTCGGCCTTGCGCGTGCTCTATCTGCAGGATGGCATCGCCGATCGGCTGATCACCATGCTGCAAGGCGCCTGCGAGACGCTGACGGTGGGCGACCCGACCTTGCTGTCGACCGATATCGGCCCGGTGATCGACCAGGAGGCCAAGGAAGTGCTCGATGCCCACGCGGCGGAGATGCAGACAGTCGGCAAGCCGCTGCTGCGCGTGCCCGTCGGGCCGCTCGACGTCCACGGCACGTTCGTGGCGCCCCAAGCCTTCGAAATCGATCGCATCGACCGCCTGACGAAGGAGAATTTCGGCCCGCTGCTGCATATTGTGCGCTTTGCCGGCGACAAGCTCGACGCGGTCATCGATGCTGTCGCCGCCACCGGCTACGGCCTGACGCTCGGCATCCATTCGCGCATTCAGCAGACCGTGGACGCGATCCATGAGCGTCTGCCGGTGGGCAACACCTACGTGAACCGCAACATCATCGGCGCGGTGGTCGGTGTTCAGCCCTTCGGCGGGCAAAACCTGTCAGGCACCGGCCCGAAGGCCGGGGGACCGCACTATCTGCCCCGCTTTGCCACGGAGCGGACGCTGAGCGTGAACACCACGGCGGCTGGGGGCAACGCCAGCCTGATCTCGCTCCAGGATGAGGATTAGCGCCGGGTCTTTAGGCGGGCCACCATCAGCCCTTTCCGACCGGCAGGTCGAGTTGGAAGAGCGCGATCTCGCCAGCCGGGCCGGGGTCGAGGAGACGGTCGAAGGTCATGCCCAAACGGTCAATCAGCGAGATCGAGCGCGTGTTCGAGCGGTAGGTGCGGGCAACGATCCGATTGATGCGATGAACCGCGAAGGCGACTCTCACGACGCGGTCGGCCGCTTCGGTTGCCAGGCCCTGGCCCCACTGCGCCGGTTTCAGCCACCAGCCGATTTCGATCTCGCCCAAGGAGGCAAGCGGCGCCAGGCCGCAAAAGCCCAGAAGTTCACCGCTGGCCCGATCGGTCAGCTTCCAGTTGCAGTAGCCGAGCGTCTGTTGATAGGCGCTCTGCAGGCCCATGAACCAACCGATCCTGGCATCCGTCCAGGGTTCTCCGGTGGCGATGAAGCGCATCACTTCCGGATCGCGCGCGATCTCGGCAAACCGGTCGAAGTCGTCGAGCGTCCAGGTTTCCAGAAGGAGCCTAGGCGTTTCGTGGACGATCATTGGTCAGGGGCCTCGTACAGATGTCGCCGGGGCATACCCGAACCGTTGACGACCTAAACGGCGGCGGCCGCGACCGGACGTTCTGCTAGGCGGCTTTCAAGCCAAGCTTCCAGACGCTGCCTGCCTTCCGGCTCGATCACGAGGTCCAACTTGGTGCGGCGCCACAGGATATCGTCGGCAGTGCGCGCCCATTCGTGCGTGACGAGGTACTCCGCCTCGGCCTCGTAAAGATCGGCCCCGATCAGGGCGCCGAGGCCGTCAAGGTCCGGCACGCCGTCCAGGAACTTATCGGACAAGGTGCCGTAATGACGGGCGTAGCGCCAGGCGAGGTCGTCGGGCAGGAAGGGGTGTTTCGCCTTCAGGCTGGCCAAAAACGCATCGAAATCTGCGTTCGGCAGGTCGCCGCCGGGCAACGATTCCTTGGCCGTCCAGGTCTCCGGCAGGTTCGGCAAGAACGGCTTCAGCTTCTCCAGCGCGTGTTCGGCCAGCTTGCGGTAGGTCGTGATCTTGCCGCCATAGATCGACAGCAGGGGCGCACCGCCCTCGGGAGCCTCAACATCGAAGACATAGTCGCGCGTAACAGCCGACGGGTTGGCCGCGTGGTCGTCATAAAGCGGACGGACGCCGGCGTAGGTGCGCACGATCTGGTCGGGCTGCGGCCCGGCGCCGAAATAGGTGCCGACCGCCTTGCACAGATACGCAATTTCGTCGTCTGAAATCGCCACCTGCGCCGGATCGCCGTCATAGACCAGGTCGGTCGTGCCGATCAGGGTGAACCGCCGCTCGTAGGGGATGGCGAAAACCACCCGCTTGTCGTCGTTCTGCAGGATGTAGGCGTGCTCGCCCTCATAGAGCTTGGGCACGATGATGTGGCTGCCCTTGACCAGCTTCAGATGGGCCTGCTCGTTGCGACCGAGGCCGTGCCGCAGGAACCGGTCAACCCACGGGCCGGCCGCGTTGATCAGGATACGGGCCCTGACGGTCTGCTGGGTGCCGGTTGCCTTATCGGACAGGGTGGCGATCCAGTGGTCGCCGTCGCGCCGCGCGTCAACGCAGCGCGTGCGCACCAGGATCGTCGCGCCGCGCTGCTCGGCATCCTTGGCGTTCAGCACCACCAGCCGCGAATCCTCGACCCAGCAGTCGGAATACTCAAACCCGCGCGTCATTTCCGGCTTCAGGGGCGCGCCTTGAAGGGATGAGGTCAAATCCAGGCTCTTGGTGCCGGGCAGGGTGCGCCGGCCGCCGATATGGTCGTAAAGGAACAAGCCCAGGCGGATCATCCAGCGCGGCCGCAGCCGCCTATTGTGCGGCAGGACGAAGCGCAGGGGCCAGATGATGTGGGGGGCGGCGCGCAGCAGGACCTCGCGTTCGGCCAACGCCTCGCGCACCAGCCGAAACTCGTACATCTCCAGATAGCGCAGGCCGCCATGGATCAGCTTGGAGGATGAGGAGGACGTGGCCTGGGCCAGATCGGCCTGTTCGCACATCACCACCTTCAGCCCGCGTCCCGCCGCATCGCGGGCGATGCCGGCGCCATTAATGCCGCCGCCGACGATCAACAGATCGGCTTCGAGAACGTCTCCGAGCGCTTGGTCCGTCATCGCGCTTGCACCGCTAGTCGTTTCTGATCTTGGATTTTTCGGCACCTTACAGCGCGCCAACTAGGTGGTAAATGCGGCCTGTGAAGCTCTTTGACGGGTTTTTTGTGCCGCGGGTCGAGCTTGGGCCTAGACTTCTCTTACAGAGCCAGACCGATGTGGAGGGCTGATGCTGCCTTGGGCGGGCCGAACCTTATTGGCGTTGATCGCGGCGGTTTTGAACGCGGCGATCCTGGCCATGCTCGCCTGGTTCTTCATCGCGCCAAGGTTCGCCGGCGAGATCATGCTGGTCGAGGCCCAGCGGGCCGGCGTGCCCGTCACCTCGTTGAAGGTAGACCGGCTGTGGCTCGGCGGCGTCGCGCTGAGCGATATCGAATTCGAGGGTGGCAGTCCCTTCGTGCGCCAGGTCCTGGTCACGTTTCAGCGGCGCGACCTGACCGAACATGGCCAAGTCGATACGGTTGAGATCTCGGGCGCCCGGCTGACCCTGGCGATCGACGAAGCCGGCGCGATCTCGATCGAAGGGCTGGAGCCGCTGCTGGACGGTTCCGGCGGAGAGAGTGCGTCGTTTTCGATCCCGCAATTGCCGGTGAAGGAAATCGTGCTGGATGATGCGCGTGTCAGACTGAGCACGCCGCTGGGCCCGGCCGGGTTGACGGTGGATGCGACCCTGCGCCCGATTGAGCAGGGAGGCGTCATCCTGACCGCTTCGCTGGCCCCGGAATGGCGCGATCAGCGGGCCGCAATCCTGCTTCAAGGCCGCGTCGATACCGATGGTGCGTTCGACGCGGTCGCGAGCTTGGCCAGCGATCGGGTGGCATGGGAGAGGGTGCGGCTGACGGGTGCCGATGGCTGGCTGGCGGCATCCGGATCGCCGGCCGGACTGACGGCCATCGAAGGTGAACTGCAGGCCGCAAGCGTCGCCATCGGTGACCGGCAGTTTGGCGAAACCCGGCTGTATGCGCTGGGTGAAGACCTGCCGGATCTCGTCACCGTGCGCACCGAGAGCCTGGACGGATCGGTTCGCATGGCCGCCGATGTCGGTTTCATCGGTTGGGCGGCCGGGACGCCCGATCTTGAGGTCGATGCCACGATTGGCGCGCAGAATCTGCATCTCCTCGCCCAGCATCTGCCGGTTCCGGCGGGCACGGATGGCGAGGTGTTGATCGACCTGACGGCGGTCGTGCCGTTGAGTGCGATTGCGGACCCGTTGGCCTTTCCGCTGATCGGCGACATTGCAGTCCGGGTGCACCGGTTGGGCGTTCCGGGTCTGGTCGACGACGTGTCGGCGACCATTGCCGCGGATGTGGCCTGGGACGGTGAGCGTCTGGTGCTCACCAGCGCCGGACGCTGGCAGGCCATTGGCTGGCTGACGGATCTCGATCAGCCCTTCAATGTCAGCCTCGCGCCTCTGGGTGACGAACTGACCCTCGTTCTCGACCGAGACGTGACCGGCGGAGTGCTGCGATCGCTGATTCAAGTGGGCGTCGGCGGCATTGCCACCGTTTCGACAGAGGTCGCCGTCGTGGTGGATGGCGACGACGCCGGGGGGCGGAGGATCGATATCGAACGGCTGGACGGCACGATCTCTCCACTGAACCTGGAGGGTCTGACCGTTACGCCGCTGGTGGTCTCGCTGACGGGCGTGGGCGACGCGGGCGGTTTCCTTGGTTATCTGTCGGTGCGGGTCGCGGCGAACGGATCGTCACCGGCGATTAGCGTCGACAATGGTGCGGTGGCCCTCGATGGCCGTATTGAGTCCGATTGGTCGGATATCCTGTTCTTTGCCGAAGGCTGCCAATTCCTGGCGTTTGACCGATTGTCAATCGAACGCACACCCTTGCTGCCGACCAGCGGCCCGATCTGTCTGGAAGGGCTTGCTAACCGGCCTCTCTTCACCATCCCGACGGATCTGCGCGGGGTCACCGCCATCGAGGGGCTGATCGCCGGTCTGGCCGCGCGCATCGATCCCGATGCCAGCCCGCTTGATGCCTCCATCGGTACTCTGACGATCGCCGGCAGCCTGGTCGATGGTGTCAACCTGGATCTGGGGCTGGAGGGCGCTGCCCTCGACATTCCAAATGACGGCATTTTGATTGACGGCATTGCCGGCGACATTGCCATGCGTCCGACCGATGACGGCGCCATCGGGCTGGCGGGGCCGGTCACGGCGGAGGGCATCATCATCGCAGGGCGGCCGCAGCCCATGGTGCCGCTCGCCGTCGAGGCAAGCATCAGCGGCACCTTGAACCAGCCCTTCATCGAAGGCGTCGGCCTGGCCCGCAACCTCGGGCTCAGCTTCCCCGCCCGCTTCCTCTATGACGGGCCGACCGGCGTCGGGCGGGTCGAGGTCGACGTGCCGGGGCTGCGGTTCACGCCCGACGGGCTGCAACCAACGATGCTGTTCCCGATACTCGAGGACTCGCCGTTCGACACTGTCGACGGCCGGATGACCGGCGACGTGCTGATCCTGTTCGGGGCGGAGTCCGTTAACAGCGCCAGCATCCGGCTGAACGACGTGACCTTCCAACGGCCGGAGATCACGCTGTCGGAGGTCAATGGCACGGTCCGACTGTCGAACTTCGCGCCGCCGCGCATGCCGGCGGGACAACAGTTGAGCATCGGCGAGGCCGAGTTTGGCCCGCTGTTTCGCGACGGCACGGTCACGTTCGGCTTGCAGCCGGGCAACACGCTGGCGGTGAGTGAGCTGGGCTTCAACTGGGCGGGCGGCCAGGTTTCGGCCGAGCCGTTCTCCTTCGATATCGACAACATCAATACCGAGGTCACGCTTCAGGCGCGGGGTGTCAGCCTTGAGGAAATTCTGCTCGAATTCCCGGTCGAGGACCTCAGCGCCACCGGCATTCTGGACGGCACGTTGCCGACACGCCTTCAGGGCGACGCCGTGTTCGTCGACGATGGACGCCTGCAGACGCGCGGGCCGGGGGTTATCCGCTATGCGCCGCAGGAGAGCGGCGATGTCGGCGAGCAGGGCTTGCAGATCTTCTTCGACGCCGTGCGCAATTTCCATTACGAGCGCGTGGCCGTTACCCTGGACGGCGATTCGATCGGCGATCTTGCCCTGGGCTTTGAGATAATCGGCAATAATCCTGATCTTTACGGAGGTTATCCGATTGACCTCAACGTAAATGTGAGCGGTGATCTGGCCGACATCTTGCGCCAGAGCGTGCGGGTTTTGAGCATTGGCGACGAGGCGCGCGAGTTCTTCGAGGACGGACGGGGCCGTGATACAATTGAAACCCTGTTGGACCAATGACACTTTAATGACGCGCAATCGACATTATGAGCCTGACAATAACCGGCCAGGAAAGGAGCCGAGGGTGATGGACCGCAGCACAAGCCGCCATGAGAGCGGCGACGTGGAATGTGGTGGTCGACAGACCTATGATCGGCGCCGAATGATTGTCGGCTCATCGATGCTAATGGCCGCGGTCGCGGTTGTGGGCTGTTCGCCGACCGTTCGGGTCGAAGCGCCCAGCGAGCCGATAGAAATCAACCTGAATGTGCGGATCACCCAAGAGGTCCGCATACAGATCGATCGAGAGTTGGAGGAGGTCTTCAGCGAAAATGACGACATCTTCTAGGGATATGACAAAGAAGCTTTCCGGCACGCCGACGCCTTCGGACCGTCCAATCGGGCGACGTTTGCTGATGGCCGGCCTCGGCGTTCTCGCTGTTGGCGCGACGCGGCCGGCATGGTCGCAGCAACTCAGCCTCGGTCAGGCGCGCAACGAGCGTTTGGTTGGCGAGCAGCGCGACGGCTTGCTTGGCATCGTGCAAAACAGCGCCGGCGTTTCCGCCCTCGTTCAACGGGTGAACGGCGAGCGCATGGCGGAGTATCGGCGGATCGCTGAGAGCACCGGCGCGCCGCTATCGGCTGTCCAACAACGCGCCGGGGCGCAGTTGATCCAGCGGGCGCAGGCATCCGGCTGGCCCGTACAGGCGGCAGGCGGCGGCTGGCAGTAAAGGCTAGTCGGAACCGTCGTCGGGCCGGTTGCCGTTGGCCTGCCGCAGCAGGCGGTCGCGCGCGGCGGCCAGGGTCGCGTCGAAGTCCTTTCCCGTATCGAAGAAGGGCAGGCCAGCCCGGAAGCATTTCAGCCGTGTTTCCAGACTGTCGCGGATCGCCGCACCGGTGATCTCACGCAGCCTCAAGTCGGACACGTCGTGGCTCCAGCAAGTCGGGTCGGTCTCGGCGTGACGCCTGATCTGGTCGGTTTTTTCCTCGACCGAAATGTAGGGATAGCCCAGAAAGACGGGCCGAAAACGCGCTTGGCGCAGCAGGCCACGGTCGATCGATTCCGGCGTCAGGCCGATGCCTTCCACAATGATCGGGATACCTTCCCGGCGGCTCAGGCTGCGCGCGTAGCGGCAGGCGACGAGCGCGAGAAACGTGGAGTCGAGCGCTTCGACCGAGTCGCTTGACAGGCCGGTCTCGGCGGCGGTCGATGTGAACGCGGTCATCAGCGCATCGGCACGAACAATCATGCCGCCGGTCTCGTCTTGCAGCAGAGCGGCCAAGGTCGATTTGCCCGATCGCGGCGGACCGCCGATCATGAAATGCCAAAGGGCGCCGCTATCGACAGCTACGCTATCGATCGCCATGGGCATTCAGGGTTGGCATACAGTGAAACGCTAATAACTCAGTGTCGATAATCGTCTGTTGATCACCGACTCTAGGCGATACGGCTACCGCTGAAAAGCAATCATTGAGCTAAAGTATATCGCTGGAAAGTAGTTGATCTGCAGCTTTTCTGACCTCAGGGGGAACTGCCGATCGGCAGCGCGATGGGACAGGCGGTCCCGGCAACATTGACCAGGCTGCGATCGCCCTGTTCAACGGCGAAGCGGAACTCCTGATCGCCGACGACCATGGTGTGAAACAGCGGCAGGACACCGTTGACCGTCTGCCGTTCGCCGCCGATGGCCGTAAACACCAACGTAATCTCGCGCGCGGGATCGAACCAGGCCTGGGTCGTCCCGTCGTTGTCCACGGCGCCCTGGCCCCGACCGGTGATGGTGACCAGGCCCTCGCCGAAGCCAACGGACGTATTGTCGCCGGTGAAATTCGGCGTCGGCATGATGAAGCGCCGTGAAATCGGGTCGGTGCAGCCCTCCGGCTCGCTGGAGGCGTCGAGATAGAGCGCAATCCGCTCAGGCGCGATACCCGCCTCCAGCCGGTCATCGACCAGGTTCAAAAGCCAGTTGCGCACACCTGTCGGCAGATTCCGATCGTAGAGTTCCCGCATTTCCTGGTATTGGGCGAGGGCGGTGCGCGCCTGCGCCTCCAGGCGGACCGCGTCACCCGTAAGCCGCCGGTTTTGGCCTTCCAGGACCTCGATGCGATCGTTCAGAAGCTCTTCACGTCCCGCGACCTGTTCCACGCCGATTTGGTAGGCAAAGAGGGCGGCGACGCCGATTGTGACGACGTAAAAGCCCACGCGGGTGATCCCGCCCCAAAGTCGGCGCCGATAACGGCGGTCGTAGTCGTAAAGACCATATCCCATGAAATGATCGCTTCGCCTCGCTTGGGTGTTGCGTTCGACTCATCGGCCGCCTGTCAGACCCTGACTCGTACGACAAACTTTTCGCCCTGGCCAGGGGTCGAAACGGGATGACGAGACATTAGTCGCGCTGCTAGTGTCGCCGGCCTGTTCGGGCGGTCAGTCAGCGGGTCGTTGCACGCGGACCCGGCCCGCGATCGTTAAGGCCGCGCCCCGGCGGGGTCGGTGATTTTCTGGAGGAAGAGGACATGGTTCGCAGCGTCCACCATTTCGTCGACGGCAAGACCTTTCAGGGCTCAAGCGGCCGTACGGGCGACGTCTACAACCCGGCGACGGGCGAGGTTCAGGCCAAGGTCGATTTTGCCAGTGCCGACGAGGTACGTACGGCCATTCACGCAGCCCAGGCGGCCCTGCCGGGCTGGGCGGCGACGCCGCCGGTACAGCGCGCACGTGTCATGTTCCGCTTCAAGGAACTGATCGAAACGCATATGGACGAGCTGGCCGGCATCCTGACCTCCGAACATGGCAAGGTCTTCTCCGACGCCAAGGGCGAGGTTCTTCGTGGCTTGGAAGTCGTGGAGTTTGCCTGCGGCGCCCCCCACCTGCTGAAGGGCGATTTCACCGAGAATGTCGGCAGGGCCATCGACAGTTTTTCGACCCGCCAGCCGGTGGGCGTGGTCGCCGCGATCACGCCCTTCAACTTCCCGGCGATGGTGCCGCTGTGGATGTTCCCGATGGCCATCATCTGCGGCAATACGGTGATCCTGAAACCGTCTGAGAAGGACCCGTCGGCATCCGTCCGCTTGGCGGAGCTGCTGATCGAGGCCGGCGCGCCGGCCGGCGTCTTGAACGTGGTTCACGGCGACAAGGAGGCCGTGGACACGCTGCTGACCGATCCGGGCGTCAACGCGATCAGCTTTGTCGGCTCAACTCCCGTCGGCGAGTACATCTACGCTACCGGCTGTGCCAACGGGAAGCGTGTTCAGGCGCTGTGCGGCGCCAAGAACCACATGCTGGTGATGCCGGACGCCGACATGGACAAGGCCAGCGACGCGCTGATGGGCGCCGGCTATGGCGCCGCGGGCGAGCGCTGCATGGCGGTGTCGGTCGCTGTTGCCGTCGGCGACGCCGGTGACCGGCTGATCGAGAAGCTGGAGCCGAAGGTGCGGGCGCTGAAGGTGGCGCCCGGCAACGACCCGGACGCCGAGATGGGCCCGCTGATCACCCGCGAGCACCGCGACAAGGTGAAGGGCTATGTCGATCTCGGGGTCGAGGAGGGGGCCGACCTCGTCGTCGATGGCCGTGGCCTGCGGCTGCAGGGCTACGAGGACGGGTTCTTCCTCGGCGGCTGCCTGTTCGACAATGTCCAGCCCGACATGCGCATCTACAAGGAGGAGATCTTCGGTCCCGTCCTGTCGGTCGTGCGGTCGCCGGACTTCGGGCATGCGCTGTCCCTGGTCAACGGCCATGAGTACGGCAATGGCGCCGCGATCTTCACCGGTGACGGCGACGCGGCGCGCTCGTTTGCCGCCAACTGCAATATCGGCATGGTCGGCGTCAACGTGCCGATCCCGGTGCCGATGGCCTTTCACAGCTTCGGCGGCTGGAAGCGGTCCGCGTTCGGCGACCATGGCATGTACGGCATGGACGGCATCCGCTTTTACACCAAGCTGAAGACGGTGACCTCGCGCTGGCCGACGGGGATGACCAGCGGGGCGGAGTTCACGTTCCCGATCATGCGCTGATCCGAGGTTCTTAGCGGTTTCGATGCTGGGGGCCGTGCAAAGCGCGCTTGATCGTCGCCACACAGTCTTCGACGGCTGCGTTGCAGCGGAAGATCATGTTGATGGTTGCGACCGGCCGCAGTGCGGCTGCTGCAAAGGCGATCAGCAGAACCGCGATAAAGCCGCCAAGTGCCGACAGAAAGCCCCAGGGCAGGGACGTCGTCTGGGCGACGCCGCACGACTGATTGGCAAGGTGGATCGGCAGTTGGGCGTCTTGCAGCAGGGGCACGGCCGTCTCGCTGGCGCTTGAAAAGAACACGGCCTGGATCGGGTCGGACACGAGCGGAATGCCCATCGGACCGGTGATGGCACGCACCTCGCGCTGGGTGTTGACGCCGACGACATGGCCGCAGGCATCCAGCAGCGGTCCGCCCGAGTTGCCAGGGTTGATGGCCGCCGTGTGCTGAATGATCGACAGGGGTTCGCCGGTCGGCGACCAGGCCGCCTCGAACCGGCGGCTGACGAGGCCCTGCCCGAAACTGGCGACGCTGATCGGTCCCAGCCGGTCGGCGGCCCCCGGGTAGCCGATCACGAAGATCGCCGAGCCAGCGCCGAGCGTCGAGCGGGCGGCCAGCGCAAGCGGCGGCAGGTCCAGACCCGGCGCACGGATCAGGGCGAGATCGACATCCGGCCAGACGGCGATGATCTCGCTTTGCACCAGATCCTCGACGGCGGCACCCGGCGCCAGCACGAAGGGGCCGTGATCCCGCTCGATCGCCAAGCGCACCACGTGGTGATTGGTCAGGACGTAGCCGCCGCGGGCGACGACGAAACCGGTGCCGCCGGCGCGACGTCCGCTATCGTCGATCAGGACGCGCACGATGCTGGGGCTGGTCAACCGGGCGATCTCGGCGGCTTCAAGCTGCTGCGCCATACCGGCCGGTATCCAAGTGCCGACAAGCAGCATCGCGAGGATGCCGAACCACGCGCGGTGGAGCGCCTTAGGGAAACCTCCAACGCCGACCCAAAGGCAGACGAGAAAAGCTGGTCATCACAGAGTCTCCAAGCACTGCCCGCACGATGCGAGCTCTAAAGCAGAACTTGATTGCACGGCGCCTCGCCGGCCAATCATGCTCTAGTCACGTCTCCGAGAGTGTAATGAAGCCTGCAAGGGTTTTACACGATTCCAGAGAATACGCTCTCTATCACAGTAAGTTCTCCAATATATGGTGTCCTCTACTCGAAATTTTGTTTCTTATTTTCTTGTGGACGCCTGTGACAGGCATCACAGGAGCGACTCTATTTTTGAGGATGCAGTAAAGAAAATCGACGATTTGGTCCCGCAGTCTAGAGTAATCCGAAATAGTAGGGGGCGACCAGGCTGAAAACCAGCCACATCAGCAAGGCCAGCGGGCTGCCGGCACGGGCGAAGTCGCTGAAACGATAGTGGCCGGGGCCCATGACCAGCAGGTTGGTCTGATAGCCGATCGGGGTGATGAACGAACAGTTGGCCGCAAACAGGACCGTGATGGCCATGACCATCGGGTCGACGCCCAACTGATATGCCAGATTGATCGCGATCGGCGTAAACAGCACGGCACATGCATTGTTCGACAGCATGTTGGTGGCGACCGCCACGATCGCGAACAGGGCGATCATGGCCACGACCGGGTCGTTTCCGGCGATGCCGACGGTGACCAGGGAGGCCAGATAGGCGGCGGCCCCGGTCGTCTCCATGACCGTGCTCAACGCCAGGGTCGCGCCGACCAGGAGGAAGATGGTGCGGTCCAGCGCCCGGGTCGCCTGGCGGATGTTCAGGCATCCGGTGGCGATCATGACGACCGCGCCGGCCAGCGCGGCGACCGAAAGCGGCAATATGCCGCTGGCCACAACGGCGACGGTGGCGGCGAATACGGCGGCGGCCACGGGCGCCCGCCTGGGCCTTGGCAGTTCCTTGATCGCCCACGACATCAAGACCAGGTCCGGGTTGGCGCGCAGCGCGTTCACGTCGGCGCGGTGGCCCGTGATGAGCAGGACGTCGCCGGCCTGCAGACGGATCTCGCCCATGCGTTGACGCGTCATGCGGCCGCGGCGCTGAATGCCCAGCACGATGCAGCCGAACCGTCGGCGAAAGCCGACCATGCCGATGGTCTGATCGATCATCCTGCTGGCGGGCGCGATCATGGTTTCGGCCAGGACGTGGTCGCTTTCTTCCCGCCCGCGGCTCTCCGCGTCCGGTGCCACCGGTTCGCCGCCGGCCAGCAGGAAGCCGGCATTCCGGGTCAACGCGTCGGTCAAGGCGGTCCGGGTCGCGGCGACGATCAGCATGTCGCCGGCCTGCAGCACGGTGCCCTCGAACGGCGGTAATATGGTGCGTGGGCCGCGCTGGATCAGCCTGACCGTCACGTCGCGCAGCGCGCGATACTGGCCGGCGACCGCCCGTTCGCCGATCAGCGGGCTGTTCGGCGTAACGTCGATCTCGGCGATAAACTGTTTGCCCTCGGTGCGCAGCGTATCCGCCAGGCCACCGCGATCGGGCAACAGCTTGGGCAGGATGAACACCACATAGAGTGCCCCGACGGCCGCCATGATCAGGCCGATCGGGGTGATGTCAAAAATGCCGATGGCCGGCAGACCCTCGGCAACCAGAACACCCGAGACAAGCAGGTTGGTCGACGAGCCGATGAGCGTCGTGGCGCCGCCCAGAATGGCGGCGAAGCTGAGCGGCATCATCAGCCGGCTGGGCGACCATC